>ERZ791865.6-NODE-6-length-483394-cov-42.008075_pt1 | contig 483394 bp, 340 predicted proteins | sample MGYA00509942_ERZ791865 | MGnify/ENA primary metagenome ERZ791865 (study PRJEB30046, sample SAMN00792098) | human gut metagenome | study: EMG produced TPA metagenomics assembly of the A metagenome-wide association study of gut microbiota in type 2...
AAGTATGATTAATGCCCAAGACATTAAAATCGGAACTTGCATCCGCATGGACGGCAAGCTTTATTTCTGCATCGACTTCCTGCATGTGAAGCCGGGAAAAGGTAATACTTTCATGCGTACCAAGCTGAAAGATGTAGTCAACGGCTATGTGCTGGAACGCCGCTTCAACATCGGTGAAAAGCTGGAAGACGTACGCGTAGAACGCCGTCCGCACCAATATCTCTATCACGATGGTGACAACTACCAGTTTATGAACCAGGAAACTTTCGACCAGATTCCCATCGCCCACGACCTGATTAACGGTGTGGACTTCCTGCTCGAAGGAATGGTTGTAGACGTTGTGTCCGATGCTTCTACCGAAACCGTTCTGTATGCTGACGTACCCGTGAAGGTTCAGATGAAGATTACTTACACCGAACCGGGTCTGAAAGGCGATACGGCTACCAACACGCTGAAACCTGCAACCGTAGAATCCGGCGCAACCGTACGTGTACCGTTGTTCATCAACGAAGGCGAGACTATCGAAATCGACACTCGCGACGGTTCTTACGTAAGCCGCGTAAAAGCATAAGAGGAATCATTTCTCTTAAGAATATTAAAAGCCGCCTGACTGAGCACTCATTCAGACGGCTTTTTTCTCAAAAGAAATGTTTATTAAATAGGAACCCAAAGGTTTATACTGCACAATGCAATCGAAACCATTCCCTTTAACAACTCTTTTTTCACCCCTGGTAAAGAGTCTATTTTTGTATATATTTTTTCCGTAAAAATAATCATTTCTTCTCTATCTTCCAACAAAAGAACAGAATCTAAATATTCATCCAAAAACTGATAGTCCAAAGTTGGTGAGCTTGAAATTCCTGCAATAAAAACATTATTCAAATCTGAAGACGTGTTAAGTGCATTTTTCAAATTTCTTATAAGAATTATTATATTTCCCCATTCTAAAGAAGATATACCAACATCACTATACCCCATCTGCTTAAGTTTCGTTTCAATCATCGATGACAAAGCAGAATCACTGATATTACTGCCATATCTAAGGGTTGGATTCTCCCGACAAAGTTCATAGATAGCCCTATTATGACTATTACCCAACTCTTTATGTTGCCTTGAAGAGTTAGAATACACTTTCCATTCATCATTTATCTTCCAGGAAGTTCGAGCATCCCCCCCATTTATTGCCGTTACCAAAGATGTTGTTAAAGAAACACGAAGTCCTCTCCAAAAATTCATTCCATTATCACGTCCCCATCTATAGCCACCGGCATCAGCTTTTCCTAGATTTTTAAACCAGCTTCTAAAAGAACTCCAAAAGCCACGAGTGTGCACATCAAGCGGAGCAGGCACATAAGGTTTTATATCTTCCACATATTGAATTAGTTCTTCCATTTGAACTTGTTCAACACTTGGCTTTAAGACTTGCTCCTCTATTTCACTTTGCGAACAAGAACCGATTACAAGTCCTACAACAACAAACAGGATTTTCACTAACAAGTTTTTCATAATTGATTATTTTTAATTATATTTGCCTAAGATGTAAAAAATATTTAAAAACACCATGAAAGAAGGCCTGTTTTTTTTTATTTTTATTTAATTTTATTCCTATCAGTGCCCAATATTGCTGTACAGAGATAGGAAAAGTACTTCATTACACCACTATCGACAAGAAACAAGAGAAAACCCTGAAAGATTCAGCCTTAGTAAGAGACGTCATTCACGAGAACGAACGCATTGTAGTAGACTTACGGTGGTATGGCAACAGCTACAGCCCGACTCAGATTATAGACGGTACGAACCGGGAAACATTCATATACCGCAAAAAGACCGGCATCACAGAATTCATCGCACTGGATGCAGAGATAGAGAATACAGAGGCAAAACTGGACTACCTTTCCAAGTACCCTCAAAAAGACCGTTCCAGAGCCGAAAAGGAGTATGACGAGTACAGCAAATACATGCATGCCGAAGGACGCATAAGCATCCCTATCAAAGAAAATGCTGGCATGGACGAAGAACTTCCTCCCTGCAAGTATACGCAAAAAATAGGACCTATGAGAATGAAAGCTTCCCTCGAAGGGAAATACAAGGGAAAGGAGAGAGTGCATACTCCGGCAGGAGACTTCGACTGCATTAAAATCTATACAGAATCCAAAGCCAAATTCATGCTTTTCTCCGAAAAAGAATACAGCATGAGCTGGTATGCCAAAGGCGTAGGTATCGTAAAGGAAGAAAGATACAACAAACGGGGGAAATTACAGGAGAGCATGACGCTGGAAGCCATACGGAAGCAGGGAAATAATTGACTACATGGAACTACAAGTTTTAAAGGGGCAAACCAATAATTTCTCCTGCTAAAACAATTAGTTCCCCATAAGTCCAAATGTTTTACACTGAGAACCAAGGCATTACCCATTCTATCAAATATAAATACACATACGGCTTAGTCCACTCTTAAAGACATACGGGCCGTGATAGATATTTGTAAACAATTTCATCTTCCGTGCCTATCTATCACGGCACAACACACTTGTAATCAAAGGCATACCCCTGTAGCGTGATAACGTAACAGATGATTTTCATTTTTAAACTTTGTAGAGAGAATGAACCGAAAATAACAGTCCGAATGCACGGCAAAATAACCGTCTGTCACCAAATAAAAACGTATCTTTGCAACATCAACTCCCGTAACCCAATAAAAAGAGACAGAGACATGCGATATTCCGTTATCATTCCCGTATACAACCGCCCCGACGAAGCGGACGAGCTTTTGCAAAGCCTCACGCGACAGAGCTTCAAGGATTTCGAAGTCATTATCGTAGAGGACGGTTCTTCGGTTCCCTGCAAGGACGTTGCAGAGCGCTATCAGAACATTCTGGACATCCGTTACTACGCCAAACCCAACTCCGGTCCCGGACAAACGCGCAATTACGGCGCCGAACGCAGCCAGGGAGAATACCTGATTATACTGGATTCTGACTGCATCCTTCCCGAAGGCTATTTTGCAGCAGTGGAAGAGGAACTGCAAAAAGCCCCTACCGATGCATTCGGCGGACCGGACCGTGCGCACGTCTCCTTTACCGATATACAGAAAGCCATCAACTACTCCATGACTTCGTTCTTCACCACCGGCGGCATCCGCGGCGGAAAAAAGAAAATGGACAAATTCTATCCGCGGAGTTTCAATATGGGAGTGCGTCGCGAGGTTTATGAAACGCTCGGCGGCTTCTCCCGGATGCGTTTCGGAGAGGACATCGACTTCAGTATCCGCATCTTCAAGGGCGGGTACGCATGCAGGCTCTTTCCCGGAGCATGGGTGTATCATAAGCGGCGGACGGACTTGAAGAAATTCTTCAAGCAAGTGCACAACTCCGGCATCGCCCGCATCAACCTCTACAAAAAATATCCCGAATCCCTGAAAACGGTGCATCTGCTGCCGGCAGCATTTACACTGGGCGTAGCCGTGCTGTTGGCGGGAGCGCCTTTCTGCCTGTACAGCCTGCTGCCGATTGCGTTGTACGCACTGCTTGTATGCACGGACTCCACGCTACGGAACAAGAGCCTGCGCATCGGTGTCTATACCATTGCCGCCGCCTTCATCCAGCTCGTCGGATACGGAACCGGTTTCTGGCGTGCCTGGTGGAACCGTTGCATATGTGGCAAGGATGAGTTTGAGGCATTCAAGAAGAATTTCTATAAATAACAGGCTATAAGTGCCGGCAACCGGTAATGAAAAAAAGATGAAAAAACTGACAATCAACCGGTGGGCGGCAGAAGACCGGCCACGGGAAAAAATGATGCTGAAAGGAGCGGAAGCCCTCAGCGACGCCGAATTGCTGGCAATCCTTATCGGCTCGGGAAACACTGAAGAAAGTGCCGTGGCACTGATGCAACGGACACTTGCCTGCTGCAACAACGACCTGAACCAGCTGGGCAAATGGGAAGTCCACGATTTCTCCCGCTTCAAAGGCATCGGGCCAGCCAAGAGCGTCACCATCATGGCAGCCCTCGAACTGGGCAAACGCAGAAACCGGCAAGAGCGTTCGGAACGGGCCGTGATACACTCGTCCGATGACATCTACGGAATCTTTCATCCGCTCCTGTGCGACCTCACCGTAGAGGAGTTCTGGGTACTCCTGCTCAACCAGGCATCCCGCGTCATAGACAAGGTACGCATCAGCCGGGGCGGCATCGACCAGACCAGCGCCGATGTGAGGAGCATCCTACGCGAAGCCCTGCTGCAACGCGCCACACAGATTGCCCTGATACACAACCACCCCTCCGGAAATCCGCAGCCCAGCACGAACGACCGCCAACTGACACAGCTCATACTGAAAGGAGCACAGACCATGAACATCCGCCTCATCGACCACGTTATAGTCACAGACGGCAGATATTACAGTTTTACCGACGAAGGAGTGCTGTAATGTAGCCTGCACATTCTTTGTAGTTTCAATTAAAATCTTTAGATTTGCTTCGCTAAACCAACAAACCGTACGAATATGACCAAATTTGAAATAGAAGAGAAAATCGTAGCCATGCTGAAAACCGTATTCGACCCGGAGATTCCGGTAAACGTGTACGACCTGGGACTCATCTACAAGATAGATGTTGCCGACAGCGGCGAGGCGACTATCGACATGACCCTGACAGCTCCCAACTGTCCCGCCGCCGACTTCATCATGGAAGATGTCCGCCAGAAGATAGAATCGATAGACGGCGTGACCTCCGCCACCATCAACCTGGTGTTTGAGCCCGAATGGGACAAGGACATGATGAGCGAAGAGGCCAAGCTGGAACTGGGCTTTCTCTAACTGACAACGTAACAAAGCATATATGAAGAACGTATATTTCCTTTCAGACGCACACTTGGGTTCGCGGGCCATCGAGCACGGACGTACACAGGAACGACGGTTGGTGAACTTTCTCGACAGTATCAAACACAAAGCAGCCGCCGTATATCTGCTGGGCGACATGTTCGACTTCTGGTACGAGTTCCGCACGGTCGTGCCCAAAGGCTACACCCGCTTTCTCGGCAAGCTGTCCGAACTGACGGATATGGGCGTGGAAGTACACTTCTTCACCGGCAACCATGATATCTGGTGCGGGGATTACCTTACCCGGGAGTGCGGGGTAGTCATTCACCGCGAACCCCTCACCACGGAAATCTACGGAAAAGAGTTCTACCTTGCCCACGGAGACGGATTGGGCGACCCGGACAAAAAATTCAAACTGCTGCGTACCATGTTTCACAGCCGTACCCTCCAAACGCTGTTCTCCACCCTCCACCCCCGCTGGAGCGTAGAGTTCGGACTGAGGTGGGCAAAGCACAGCCGCCTGAAAAGAATAGACGGGAAAGAGCCCGACTACATGGGCGAAAACAACGAGCATCTTGTACTGTATACCAAAGAGTATCTGAAGAACCATCCGAATATAAACTTCTTCATCTACGGCCATCGGCACATCGAACTGGATTTGATGCTGAGTGCCACCGCCCGCGTCCTTATCCTCGGCGACTGGATAAACTATTTCTCCTATGCCGTATTCGACGGCGAGAACCTGTTTCTGGAAGAGTTTATCGAAGGGGAAACCAAACTGTAAACCACTTGCCCCGCCTTTCAAGAATCGTTTATTCTTATAAACGATTACGAAAAAGAACGAAAAACCGGAACTTTTTGCCCGGTTGCTTGTAGTATCGTCATAACCATTAAAAACAAAAGCGTTATGGATGATATGATTTACAGAAACAATTCCATTGCCGAAGAGAACATCGACCCCAACGGCCGCCCGGCAGAGAATAAATTTGAAGAATGGAGCGAAGAGGTTTCAGAACGTACAGACCCCGGCTGCAAAGACAAGAAAGTGAAATCCGCCAAAGAGCGGAAAAAACTTATCAGGGAAATGGATGAAGTAATCAAAGAAGATTTGAAATAAAAAAATCACCTCAGGCGATACAGAGCCTTTTCAACCCAAACTTGAAAGGGCGTCAATCCGTACCGCCTGAGGTGACCGACTTTAAAGGAGATTATTTATACCCCGCCGCTTTCGCAATGCGTTTCGGAATTTCCGTATTATCCATCTTACCGACAAACAAATCGGAGCCCGCACCTATTGCAAAGACAGGTACATATCCGGCCGTATGGCCCGAACCGGTCCATCCTACCATTGCTATCTGGCTCATCACTTTCCGGGCAGCAGCAGCCAAAGGTTCGGTCTTGGCGTACAGGCTCTCTTCAAAGACAACCTTATTCTTCACAAAAGACGTCTCGTATTCATCACGGAGCATCTTTTCCTGCTCCCAAGTCAAAGGCAACTCTTCCCAAAATCCCATCTTATCGGCAAGCAGCGCCTTCACTTCCTCCCAGGAAGCCTTGTCGGAATCTTTCCGCAAATCGGTAATTGCCTTGGAAAGAAGGTCTTGCGACTGTTCCTGATTCGTCAATGCTTTCAGGCGCAACTCATATCTTCCGGTACCCAGACTCATGCCGCCGGTTTCGTGGTCGGCAGTCACAACAATCAAAGTCTCTTTCGGGTGCTTCTTGTAGAACTCATAAGCCACTTTTACCGCATTATCCAAATCGATAACTTCCTCAAAAACGGTGGCAGGGTCATTGCCGTGGCAAGCCCAGTCTATCTTACCGCCTTCCACCATAAGGAAGAATCCTTTATTGTTTCCCTTTGTCAGGAACGAAATAGCACTTTCGGTAATCTCCGGCAAGGTAAGGTCACCTTCCTTGCGGTCGATGGCATAAGGCAGGCAGGAAGGTACGGCACCCTCTTCCTGGATAAGCACCATTTTCCCTGCATCCGCAGCCTTTGCTTTGTATTCGTCCAATCCCCTGGCAATGGTATATCCCGCTTCCTCTATAATGGGGAAGATACTCGGCGCATCTTTCTTATCGGCTGTCGTAGCGGGTTTCAGGAAACCGCCGCCTGCGTAAAAGTCGAAACCGGCCTTCGGCAGGTCAAGCGCAATTTCGTAATACATGCTACGGTTGGGCTGGTGGGCATAGAATGCCGCCGGGGTAGCGTGGTCTACACTGACACTGGTAGTGACACCGACTTTCCTGCCTGCTTTCTTGGCTTTCTCGGCAACTGTCTGCAAGGCGTTTTTATCATCGTCCATACCAATAGCCCCATTGTATGTCTTTGCACCAGTGGCAAGCGCCGTACCGGCTGCTGAAGAATCGGTCACGGAATTAGTGGCGGAGAAAGTTGTAGCCACAGTACCTGTCGGAAATGTGGTAAACAAAAGCGGCTTCACGCCGATACGTCCCTCCTGCTCGGCAAGGTACATCTCCGTACCGTTCACCTGATTCACTCCCATTCCATCGCCGATGAAATAGAATACATACTTTGCCCGCTGTGCATACGATGTGCCTGCCAGCAGTACAAAGAACAACACATAAATCAATCGTTTCATAAACTTGTTCTATTTAAATTATCTGTCATACTGATATTTCCCTTTATCGGGAAACAAAGATAGATATTTTAAATCATTCATATATAACGATATTATTAAAAAGAAAGTGCCGGATACAGTATTAACTGTTTCCGGCACTTTTATCAGGACTGTTATTACAAACCTGTTATTTATTCAAGATAGCCATTGTATCCGAAGCAATCATCAGCTCTTCATCGGTCGGGATAACCACGACCTTCACCTTGGAATCGTCTGTAGAGATTACAGCTTCTTCACCACGGACCTTGTTCTTTTCCAGGTCGACCTTGACACCCATGAATTCAAGACCTTCGCATACTTCGCTACGGCAGTTGCACTGGTTCTCGCCGACACCGCCCGTAAACACGATGATGTCCACACCGCCCAAAGCGGCAGCATAAGCGCCTACATACTTCTTGATGCGGTAGAAGTACATCTTTTCTGCCAAAATAGCTCTCGGGTTACCGGCAGCCACGGCATTCTCCAAATCGCGCATATCGCTCGACTCACCGAAGATACCCATTACACCGCTCTTCTTGTTCAGAAGATTGGATACCCCGTTTGCATCCAAACCCTCTTTCTCCATGATGAAAGTCACGGCTCCCGCATCGATGTCACCGCTACGGGTACCCATCATCAGACCCTCCAGCGGAGTCAGACCCATGCTGGTGTCCATACACTTGCCGTCTTTAATGGCAGAGATGGACCCACCATTACCGATGTGACAGGTAATGATTCTCTTTCCCTCCGGCTGTACGCCCAGAAATTCGCACACACGCTTTGATACATAACGGTGAGAAGTTCCGTGGAAGCCATAACGGCGAACCCCGTATTTCTTATACAGTTCGTAAGGAACGGCATACAGATAGGCATAATCGGGCATCGTCTGATGGAAAGCGGTATCAAACACACCAATCTGCGGAACATCGGGCAGAATGGCGGAAATAGCGTTTACACCCTTCAAGTTGGCAGGATTGTGAAGCGGAGCCAAATCATTGCAGGCAGTAAAGGCGTCCAGCACCTCCTGAGTCAGCAAAACGGATTCGCTGAACTTCTCGCCGCCGTGTACCATACGGTGACCTACCGCATTGATTTCGTCCAAAGACTTGATTGCGCCGTATTCGGGGCTGATCAATGTATTGAGGATGAACTCCACACCCACAGTATGCTCCGGTATGTCTTTTTCCAGAATTTTCTTCCCGCCATCAGGCAAGGTCAATTTCAGGAAAGAGCCTTTCAAACCGATTTTTTCAATGCCACCTTGAGCGATAACCTCTTTATGGTCCATATCAAACAACTTGTATTTGATGGACGAGCTACCGCAGTTCAATACTAAAACTTTCATGATACTAATGTTAAATTATAAATTATGAATTCCGAATTATGAACCGCGAACCATGAACCATGAACAGGAAGAAATCCCCAATCATAATTCATAATTCAAAATTCATAATTATTTATTGTGTTTAGCTGCAATAGCCTGATTTGCCGTAATGGCAATCATACGATATACATCTTCGATGGAGCAACCGCGTGACAAATCGTTCACCGGACGTGCGATACCTTGCAGAATCGGACCTACCGCATCGGCATGTCCCAGACGCTGTACCAGTTTGTAGGAGATATTGCCTACTTCAAGGCTCGGAACAACCAGCACATTTGCATTACCTGCAATGGCAGAACCCGGAGCTTTGCTGGCACCGACTTCAGGAACCAATGCTGCGTCAGCCTGCAACTCACCGTCGATAGCAATATCAGGAGCCATTTCTTTAGCAATCTTCAAGGCTTCTACCACTTTGTCTACCACTTCGTGTTTTGCAGAACCTTTTGTAGAGAAACTCAACAGCGCCACTTTCGGATCAATGCCTGCGACAGCCTGAGCCGTACGTGCAGTACAAACAGCGATTTGCGCCAGTTGAGAAGCATCGGGAACGGGAGTAACGGCAACATCACCCATTACCAGAATACCATTCTTACCATATTCGGGAGCATGCGTCAGCAACAACATAGCACCGGAAACGCAGGTAATGCCCGGAGCAGTCTTGATAATCTGCAAAGCCGGACGAAGCACATCGCCGGTAGTATTGCGTGCACCTGCCAACTGACCGTCGGCATCGCCGTTCTTGATAATCAGACAGCCCAGATAAAGCGGGTTGGTTACCAGCTTACGGGCTTCTTCAATAGTCATGCCTTTTTTCTTACGCAACTCGAACAGCAGTTGTGCATACTCTTCCTGCTTGGGATTGTTTTCCGGATCGATAATGGTTGCCTTGGAAATGTTACCAAGTCCCCACTCCGTTGCACAAGCGTTGATTTCAGCAGGATTGCCCAAAAGAATCAGGTCTGCAATACCATCTGTCAGAATTTGATTGGCAGCTTTCAAAGTGCGTTCTTCCGTACCTTCAGGAAGAACAATGCGTTGACGATCGGCTTTCGCACGCTCTAAAATTTCATTAATTAATCTTTGCATGATATTTTAATTGTGTATAAGAATCAGTAGTTCGTGTTATTCACGCAGCAAAAGTACACAATTTTGCAATATACACATTGCAATTTCGGGGCTTTTTCCACACCAAATGAGAATTATTGTAATATTTAACACTAACAGTGGATTTACGAGACAGTTCCTCACTTCAAATAGCTAACTTTGCAACGTTTTCAATATTTTCAATAGGTTAGGTATTATTTAATAATCAGGTATTATGATCCGTCAATGCGCCATCCTTTTCGGATGTCTGGCTTTGGGTGAATTGATTGTATTCTTAACGGGTATCAAACTTCCGTCCAGCATCATCGGTATGCTGCTGCTCACCCTTTTCTTAAAATTGGGTTGGATAAAACTGCACTGGGTGCAGGGAATGTCCGACTTCTTGGTTGCTAATCTGGGATTCTTCTTTATCCCGCCCGGCGTAGCCCTTATGCTCTATTTCGACATTATCGCCGCCGAATTCTGGCCTATCGCCATCGCTTCATTAGTCAGCACCCTGCTGGTACTCGTGGTTACCGGATGGGTTCACCAATTAACACGTAAAATCAAATGAACTTTTTAGAAAACGAATTCTTCCTGCTGGCTATTACTTTCGGGATATTCTTCTTAGCCAAACTTCTTCAAAAGAAGACAGGAATCATGCTGCTGAATCCCATCTTACTGACTATCGCCCTGCTTATCATTTTCCTGAAGATGACAAATATCAGTTATGACACTTATAACAAAGGCGGGCATCTGATTGAATTCTGGTTAAAACCTGCCGTCGTTGCGTTGGGGGTTCCTTTGTATCTGCAATTGGAGACTATCAAGAAACAATTGCTGCCTATCCTGCTTTCACAATTGGCAGGATGTATTGTAGGGGTTATTTCCGTAGTCCTGATAGCAAAACTGATGGGAGCCTCCGATGAGATTATCTACTCGCTGGCTCCAAAATCCGTTACTACCCCGATAGCCATGGAAGTTACGAAATCAATAGGCGGCATTCCCGCGCTGACTGCCGCCGTAGTGGTCTGCGTAGGCCTGTTGGGAGGAATCCTCGGTTTCAAGACAATGAAACTCACCCATATCGGAAGCCCCATGGCCCAAGGGCTTTCTTTAGGGGCAGCAGCCCATGCTGTCGGCACATCCACAGCAATGGACATCAGCAGCAAATACGGTGCGTTTGCCAGCCTCGGCCTGACGCTTAACGGAATATTTACAGCCTTGTTAACCCCTACTATTTTACGATTGTTAGGGTTACTCTAACAAAATCTTCTTATCTTTGTTATTATATTCTTATAACCAATAGAAATTATTTATGATTCCATTTAAAGATATCGAACTACAAGATAAAGAGCTGATTACTTCCTTTACTTTAAACAGTCCGCGACGCAACTGCGACCTTTCATTCTCCAACCTATGCAGTTGGCGTTTCTTATACAACACCAAGTTTGCCATTATGGACGGTTTCCTATTATTGAAATTCTGGGCAGACGGAGAGCTTGTATATATGATGCCTATCGGCAACGGCGATTTAAACAAGGTACTGGATGCGCTGATAGAAGATGCCAACCGGGAAGGAGAGCCTTTTTGCTTGTTGGGTATCTGCGCCGGAATGTGCTCCGAACTGGAAACCTTTATGCCCGGCAGATTTCAGTTTACAGCAGACAGGGATTACGCCGACTACGTATATCTGCGCTCCGACCTCGCCACCTTATCCGGCAAAAAGTTTCAGGCAAAGCGGAATCATATCAACAAATTCAAAAAGACTTATAACTACGAATACACTCCGATTACAGCCGACCGTATCCGGGAGTGCCTCGATTTGGAAGCGGAATGGTGCAAAGTCAACAACTGCGACCAGCATGAAGGTACCGGCAACGAACGCCGTGCATTGATATACGCCCTGCACAATTTCGATGCGTTAGGGCTTACGGGCGGTATTCTCCATGTAGAGGGCAAGATTGCAGCTTTTACTTTCGGCATGCCTATCAACCAAGACACGTTCGGAGTACATGTAGAGAAGGCCGATACCCGCATAGACGGCGCTTATGCCATGATTAATTACGAATTTGCCAACCATATTCCTGAACAATATATCTACATCAACCGGGAAGAGGACTTGGGTATTGAAGGGTTGCGGAAAGCAAAACTTTCCTATCAGCCTGCCATTATTCTGGAGAAATACGTCGCCTGTTTAAAAGAACAGCCGGTAGAGGCTATCAAGTGGTAAAAAAGGTAAAGTGACAGGGCTATAAAACAGGGTGCACAATTATGATAAGGGGTGAAGCAATGCGGGAAAAGATAAAGAGTTTATGGAAACTATGCTTTAACGACAGCGATGAATTTACAGATATGTATTTCCGCTTGCGTTACAGCAATGAAGTCAACATCGCCATTCAAAGCGGTGAAGAGGTGATTGCCGCCCTGCAAATACTACCCTATCCCATGACATTCGGAAAGAGCGAAATCAAGACAGGATATGTGTCGGGGGCCTGTACGCATCCCGATTATCGCAATCGCGGGGCTATGCGCGAACTGTTATCGCAAGCCTTTACCCGTATGCTACACAATGACATGTCCATTTCCACGCTGATTCCAGCAGAACCCTGGTTATTCGGGTATTATGCCGGTATGGGCTACGTACCGGTTTTTAAATACTCCTCAACAACCTTCACGGCTTCAGAGGTTACCATCGCTGACAAAACGGCTGTTCTGAACAAAATAAATGATTATCAGGAAGAATCATATCGCTATTTAAACCGGAAACTGTGGGAACGCCCCTATTGCATCCAGCATACGGAAACGGACTTCCGGGTAATCCTTGCCGATTTACAGTTGGGGGAAGGCTGCGTCTATACATTGAAGCAAGGCGATAAGATTACGGCTTTAGCCATCGTATATCCGGCAGGCAGTACTTGGCAGGCAGGAGAAATCGTAGCGGAAACTTCCGGTATGTACCTGTTATTACTACAACGTATTTGCGAACAACTGAACCTCCCGTCCATCCGGGTTATTAGTCCGTCTGAAACAGAGCCGATCCCGCAAGTATTGGGTATGGCGCGCATCATCAATGCCAAAACGATACTGCAACGATATGCCGCCGAGCATCCGGAACTGAAAATGAGCATCGCACTTACAGACCCGCAGATCAGCGCCAATAACGGTTACTACTATCTGAATAACGGCAAGTGTATAAGTAGTGCCAAGCGGCTGCCGGGCAGCCACTTGGCACTCACTGTCGGCGAACTTACCGAAAAGATATTATCGCCATCAAACCCTTACATGAGTTTAATGCTGAATTAACAGTTCTTACAATCCGCTGAAGTCTACACCTTCGAATACCAGCGACGGGATGCGCCATGAAGAAGACATACGGGGATCATTACCCACAGCCGATAAAGAAGCCCAAAGCGTAATCATATTACCCGTGACATTCATTTCGCTGACGGGCTGGGTCAATTTACCATTTTCAATCAGGAAGCCCTCTATACCGTACGAAAAGTCTCCGGAGCTACTGTTACAATTACCGCCATTGAATCCGGTAACCAGGATGCCTTTCTGCACGTCGGCCACCAGACCGTTCAAATCTTTGTTTCCCGGTTTGAGCACCAATAAGGAAGGAGAGTTGACAGTCGGCTCCACTCCCATTTTTTTAGAGTTGTAGGTATCAATGAAGTATGTCTTCAACACACCTTCTTCAAAGATAGAACGCCGTTCGGTTGCCACTCCTTCGCTATCGAAATAGCGCGCACCGCTTGCACCGATTAAATGGGGCTCATCCATCAGATTCAACAATCCGGTCCCTACTTTCACATTCAGCTTATCCAACAGAAAAGAGTTTTTTTGCTGTAATGCCGAACCGTACAGCGCACTCAGTACCGGACTGAGCAAATTACTTGCATTCATCGGGTCTACCACCATTGTATACTTGCCGGAAGCAACCTTTTTCTGTCCGAGTTTCCGCAGTACGCGCTCCAAGGCTTTCGTTCCGACACCCGATTTTACCAGTTTGTCGTAAAACAGAGCCGATTCATACCAATAAGAAGATGGACGCGCCTCTCCCTCGCCACGCAATGCCACATCGGCAGAAAGCGAAAACCAGGTAGACTTGGACTCACCTTCAAAGCCGTTGCTCGTCAAGCGGTAGGAAGAGCTTTCTCCGTCACCATACGAAGTTCCTACGGATATAATGCGGCTGTCTTTGCCCAAGACTTCTTCGGCAGCAGCACGCGCAATGGCAACTTTGTCGTCCGGATTAATAGTTTCGAAACGCTTGTCAAACAATTGCAAGTCCGGCTTTCCACCTTTATAGTAACGGGAAGCATCGGGCAACACACGTGCCTCATCCACTGCCAGATAGCGCGTAGATTCGATACCGTTCTTTATAAACGTCTCCAGTTCTTTCTTATCCAAACGGTTGGTTGAATAAGAACCGTACCTGCCGTCCACATACAAACTGATGCTCAACCCGCTTTCCGAGGCTTGTTGCAATCTGTCCATCTTGGCATCGCGTAATTCAAATGAAGCGTTGGAGTTGGAGTACAACACCAACTTTGCTGCCTGACACCCGTTTTTCAAGGCATAGTCCATTGCCCACTGCGCCAGCTTTTTATTATTGTCTGTAATCATATTTTCAGTTGATTGTTAGCTGTTGATAATTGACAATTAGAAATTATCAGTTATCAATGCTCCGTTAGTACTTAATTTTCCCCTCCTACGGTGAGTTTGCTGACTAATGCCGACGGCATACCGCACGTCACCGGACAAGACTGTCCATCCTTACCACAGGTCCATGTACCATTGTCAATCTTATCATTGTCGGCCACCATTGTGATGTCTGCCAATGCTTTCGGACCGTTACCTATGATATTGATGTCCTTAATGGGTTGCGTCAGCTTTCCGTCCTCAATCAAATAACCGGACTTCACGAAGAACGTAAAGTCACCGGCTCCAATCTGTACCTGACCATTCGTAAACGTGTCTACGAAAATACCGTTCTTCACCGTAGAAATAATATCCGCTTCCTTCATATTGCCGGCTTCCATATACGTAGCACGCATACGGGGAATAGGCAGGTTACGGAATGTATCGCGGCGACCGTTTCCGGTGGGATTCACACCGTAATGCTTTGCACTGATACGGTCGTGCAGGTAGCTAGTGAGCACACCTTCCTTGACAATATACGTTTTCTGCCCCTCTACACCTTCATCGTCGAAATTCACGGAACCCCGATTGAAAGGTATCGTACCGTCATCCACCACGTTAATATGTTCGTTGCACACCTTCTTGTTCAACTGACCGGCAAATATGGATATATCCTTACGGTTGAAGTCTGCCTCGAACGCATGCCCTATAGCCTCGTGCAGCAGGATTCCCGAACCGCCCGAACCCATTACAACGGGCATTTCACCACCTTTAGGCTTAATGGCCTTAAATAGAATAGCAGTACGATCTACCACTTCACGGGCAATCACGTCCACCACATCGTCGGTCATAAATTCGAATCCCTTGCGGTAAGACCTGCCTGCATAGCCGTTTTCCATCTTACCGTTCTCCTCCATGATGCAGACTGCCATAAAGGATACCATTGGACGGTAGTCGTAATAACCCACACCTTCCGAATTGCAGAACAGTACATGCGAAGTGCTGTCCTGCAAATAGGCCTGTACCTTTCGCACACGGTTGTCCAAAGAGAATATTTTCTCATTCAGTTTCTCCAAATAGGGAATCTTCTCTTTTACGCCCACATCTTCCCAGGGAGTAGCCACGGCATAGCGGCTCCGGGCTATGGTTTTCTCCGTCAGCCCCACAGGTTTGCCTGCCCTGCCCGAAGATGCAATACGGGCAGCAGTACGGGCGGCACGCAACATTTCTTCCAAGGTAACGCCTTCTACATAGGCATAGCCACTTTGGTCTCCGGAAAGCACACGCACTCCCATACCGAAATCGATATTGGAGCCGCAGTTATTCACCTTACCGTCCATTAAACTCACACTATTATTGAAAGTGTGTTCGAAGTAAAGGTCCGCATAATTGCCGCCCTTTTCCAAAGCAACAGCCATTACTTTCTTTAAATCCGCTTCCGTCACACCAAAATGATTGGCAGCGGCAGCAACGGCAGACTTAGAGTCCGCACCGCCCAATGCTCCGCGCACAGACCCGGGCATAGCCAGCGAAGGCATAGCCAGTGAACCAAGAACGGCCATTCCGCCGGTTCGCAAGAAGTTTCGTCTATCCATATAAATTTGTTATAAGTTATAAATTACAGGTCGCTTATCCTCAATATAACGGGGGAATACAGAAAGAATAGCTACCTTTGATTACCGAACAACCAATGCGCCTCAGCCTACTACTGCCGCATCTAAATTTCTTTTGTCAAAAGACTCTCTAATTCCTCGGCACTCAGGCGCAGATAAAACTGCCCTTTGTAGGCTACCGAAATAGAGCCTGTTTCTTCCGATACAATGATCGCATGGGCATCCGACACCTGAGATATTCCCATCGCCGCACGATGCCGCAAGCCCAATTCTTTCGGAATATCCAGATTATGCGACACGGGCAGGATACATCCTGCCGCCTTAATGCGTTTCTTGCTGATAACCATAGCTCCGTCGTGCAACGGGCTGTTCTTGAAAAAGATATTTTCTATCAGGCGCTGGTTTATATCGGCGTTGATAATCTCCCCTGTACGCACCACATCGTCCAACGGCATATTATGTTCCACCACAATCAATGCACCGACTTTCTGCTTGCCCATACTGATACAAGCCATTACAACGGGCATAATTTCATCGTGTTCCATGCCTTCTTTCTTGTTTCCCGTAAAGAAGCGCACCAACGCACTGGCATGCTGATGCGAACCGAGCGTAAGCAGAAACCGCCGTATTTCATCCTGAAACAAGACGATAAGTGCCAACACACCCACACTGACCAGTTTATCAAAAATAGACCCTAACAGTTTCATCTCCAGCACCTGAGAAACCACCAGCCAAATCAGGATAAACACCAGTATACCCGTAAACACATTGATAGATCCGGAAGCTTTCATCAGCTTATATGTATAGTAAAGCAGGAAAGCTACCAGCAGGATATCTATAAAATCTTTTATGCCAAATTCAAAAAACACGGTCGCAAGTGATTAATGGTTAATTATTAGCGATTAACGCAGAACGGGCCGCATTCATGGCTTCCACGATTTTCACCGTTTCCACTGCCTCGCGCACATCGTGCACACGAAGTATATCAGCCCCTTTCAACAGACAGATGGTATCCAATACGGTTGTACCGTTCAACGCTTCCTGCGGAGTCGTTCCCAACAAGCGATAAATCATAGATTTACGGGAAACGCCAACCAGCAAGGGAAGTTCAAAAACGCGAAATTCCTCCAGATGAGCCAACAATTCATAATTATGCTCAATGGTCTTGCCAAAGCCGAACCCGGGGTCCAATATGATATCCTTTACACCTAAATCGCGTAATTGCTGCACCTTACGGGCAAAGTACATAAACACCTCTTTCAGCAAATTATCATAATGGGGATGCTGTTGCATATTTTGCGGCGTACCCTGCATGTGCATCATGATATAAGGAACATTCAGATCGGCAACCGTACGGAACATATCATCATCCATTTCTCCGGCAGCTATATCATTGATAATTGCCACACCGTATTCCTCGACACACATTCTCGCCACATCCGCCCTAAAGGTATCTACCGAAACAATCGCATCGGGCTGTACTTTCCTCAGAATACCCAACCCCATGCGCAAGCGTTCCATCTCTTCCGCAGGCGACACATTCTCCGCATTGGGACGCGAAGAGTAAGCGCCCACATCGATGATAGCAGCTCCTTCCGCCACAATCTGCCCTATGCGGCTTGTTATGTCGGCTTCCGTCTGCATGCGGCTGCCGGCATAAAAAGAATCGGGGGTGACATTGAGAATTCCCATGACGCAGGGAGAAGAAAGGTCCAACAGCGAACCGTTGACGTTTATATATTTGGATTGCAGAACTTTCATGGCAGCGTTTTTTGATTTATATATCTGCAAATGTAAACAAAAAAGCCATTGTTGGTACACCAAGTCTGAAAAATAAGGTATCTTTGTTCGCAAAATATCAATTTTATTACGAACTGCAAAACTCCCCGAAGGAGAAAGATATGGATATAACCGCTCTTTATCAGATATTTCTCGGCTGCACCGGCATAACCACCGACAGCCGCAACTGCCCCGAAGGCTCACTGTTTATCGCCTTGAAAGGCGATACGTTCAACGGCAACGCCTTTGCCGCCAAAGCATTGGAAGCAGGCAGCACCTACGCCGTTGTAGACGAAGCCGCCTATGCTCCTGCCGGAGATACACGTTATATATTAGTGGATAACTGCCTGCACACCTTGCAACAGCTTGCCAATTATCACCGCCGCCAACTGGGTACGCGCATCATCGGCATTACAGGAACCAATGGGAAAACAACGACCAAGGAGCTTATATCCGCCGTATTGTCCCAAAAGTACAATGTACTGTACACACTGGGAAATCTGAATAATCCGATCGGTGTACCGCTCACCTTGTTGCGCCTGACAACAGAGCATGAGCTCGGCGTAGTAGAAATGGGAGCCAGCCACCCCGGCGACATCAAGGAACTGGTGGAAATAGCCGAACCCGATTATGGGATTATCACCAATGTAGGAAAAGCTCATTTGGAAGGCTTCGGTTCTTTCGAAGGCGTTATCCGGACCAAAGGCGAACTGTACGACTATCTGCGCCGGCAGGGAAACTCCACCATCTTCCTTCATCAGGACAATCCTTACCTCAGGGAAATAGCCCGGGGACTGAATCCGATAACCTACGGAGAAGAAAACAGTCTGTATATCAACGGCCACGTTACCGGCAATTCCCCCTACCTCGCTTTTGAGTGGAGAGCCGGAAAAGAAGGAGAATTTCACCAAGTGCATACCCGACTGATTGGCGAATATAACTTTCCCAATGCTCTGGCAGCCGTCACTATCGGACATTTCTTCGGAGTAGAAGCAGAGAAGATAGACAAAGCCCTGAATGAATATGAACCCCGGAACAACCGTTCGCAACTGAAAAAAACGGCCGACAACACCCTGATTATCGATGCCTACAACGCCAATCCCACAAGCATGCTGGCAGCCATCGGAAATTTCCGCAACCTGCAAGCCGAGAAAAAAATGCTGATATTGGGAGATATGCGCGAACTGGGAAAAGACAGTGCCGAAGAGCACCAGAGAATAGTGGACTATCTGGAAGAATATGGCTTTGAGGATGTAATATTGGTAGGCGAATTATTTGCAGCAACCCGCCACACGTATACCACTTATCCCGATGCTCCGGCTCTAATAGCCGCGCTCCAAAAGAACAAACCCTGCGGAAAGACAATCCTGATAAAAGGCTCGAACGGAATAAAACTGAATACGGTAGTCGATTATCTCTAATCTGTAGATTTACGCATCACTCTTGGTTTCAGCACGAAACAAGCCACCAATGACGCCAGGACAGCTCCCGTGGTATTGGCTGCAAAATCCAGCCAATCACCGCCACGGTAGGTAGTACAAAATGCCTGTAACAATTCTACCGCTCCGCTGAACAATACCGGACAGACAAATGCTCCTACCCATGCGTGCCACATAGGCGTACGGTCTCTCCGATGCGCCCGCAAGAACTCCAGCCACAACATACCGGACATGCCGAAATACATACAGATATGCACCACCTTGTCAAGGTTAGGGATAGTGCCCAGATCGGTAGTGGGCGGTTTAAAAAACGACAGATAAATTACAGCAAGTATTATCACCAGCGATACCGGATATTTCTTAATATAATATAGCATATCTCAAATTATGAACAATCTGTGTGCAAAAGTATGGAACATTTTCTATATTTGTGCGTTTTAAGAGCAATTAATAACGAATTGTAAGAAAAATCCACGTTTTATGACAAGAAATGAAAGAGCCAACTTTGGAAGCAAATTGGGAGTGATACTTGCTTCAGCCGGTTCTGCAGTTGGCCTGGGTAATATCTGGAGATTCCCTTTTGAAACAGGCAATCATGGTGGCGCAGCCTTCATACTGATTTATCTGGTATGTGTACTTATATTAGGTATTCCTATCATGATAGCCGAATTTCTTATCGGACGCCGTTCACGTGCCAACACTGCCGGAGCGTATCAAAAGCTGGCTCCGGGAACCCATTGGCGTTGGGTGGGACGAATGGGTGTATTAGCCGGATTCCTTATTTTGGGCTACTACTCGGTAGTAGCGGGTTGGACCTTGGAATTTATAGGAGAAGCCGCAACCAACAGTTTTGCCGGCAAGTCCGCCGCAGAGTTCATCGCTTCCTTCAACGGCTTTGTCAGCAATCCGTGGCGTCCTGTTATCTGGTTGGTGGTATTCTTGTTAGCCACACACTTCATCATCATAAAAGGAGTGGAAAAGGGTATTGAAAAATCAGCCAAGATAATGATGCCCATGTTGTTTATCCTGCTGGTAGTGCTTGCCATTTGTTCCGTATCACTACCCGGTGCAAGTGCGGGTATCGAATTCCTGCTGAAACCCGACTTCAGCAAAGTGGACGGTAATGTTTTCTTAGGTGCAATGGGACAGGCATTCTTTTCACTCAGCCTCGGTATGGGATGTCTTTGCACATACGCTTCTTATTTCAGAAATGACACCAACCTGCCTAAAACAGCACTCAATGTGGCAGGTATCGACACGTTAGTCGCCATTCTTGCCGGATTCATTATCTTCCCTGCGGCGTTTTCCGTTGGCATCCAGCCGGATGCAGGACCGAGTTTATTGTTCATCACCTTACCCAACGTATTTCAACAGGCATTCGGCAACATACCCTGGCTGGCAATCGCCTTATCCATCATGTTCTACGTTTTGCTGGCGCTGGCGGCATTGACTTCAACCATTTCCTTGCACGAAGTGGTAACAGCATATCTGCATGAGGAGTTCAAGTTTACACGAGGAAAAGCAGCCAAACTGGTTACCGCCGGCTGTATTGTGCTGGGAGTGTTATGTTCGCTGTCATTGGGCGTAGGAAAGAGTTACACGATTTTCGGCCTTAACCTGTTCGATTTATTCGACTTCGTCACCGCTAAAATCATGTTGCCCTTAGGCGGGTTCTTTATCTCTATCTTCACCGGATGGTACCTGGATAAAAAGATTGTATGGGAAGAAGTCAGCAATAACGGAACTTTAAATATACATATATACAGATTACTAATCTTCATTCTGAAATATATCGCCCCAATAGGAATCGGACTTATTTTCATCAACGAGTTGGGTTTCTTCAAATAAACAGTAATGAAGAATCCGTTTAAAGACTTCTTATACTTCTCCCGGGGAGAAAGGCGAGGTATCCTTGTTCTCATCATTGGAATAATCCTCATCTTTCTCTCCGGGTATATCTATTCTTTCCGGCAAAACAGCAGGCAACTTTCTGAAGAAGAATCCAGGATACAGACTGCCGCCTTGAAAGAATACGACAACTTTATCAGTTCTGTGCGGGAACAAGAAAAAAACGAGAACAGCCGTTTCAAAAAATCGGAGAAATATAAAAAGAGAACAGTTGTATTAGCTCCTTTCGACCCTAACCGTACGGACTCCGTCACCTTCTGCCGCTTAGGTCTTCCTGCATGGATGGCAAAGAACATCTTACGTTATCGAAGCAAAGGGGGAAAGTTCCGTAAGGCCGAAGACTTCAAAAAAGTATATGGATTGACAGAAGAACAGTACAAAACGCTCTCTCCCTACATCTATTTTACGGCAGAAGACACTATAAGAAAGGCAACCTCTCTACTCACCCTTAGGCAGACACCCAAAGACAGTATTTATAAATATCCGGCAGGCACCGTGCTTAACTTAAATCATGCAGATACCACTGAATTGAAGAAAGTTCCCGGCGTAGGCAGCGGCATAGCCCGGTCGATAGTTCACTATCGGCAACGTTTAGGCGGCTTCTACCGAATAGAGCAATTGCAGGAGATTCATTTGGATTATCACCAACTGCAAGCATGGTTCACCGTTACGCCTTCTGAAATCCGACGCATCAATCTGAACCGGGTCGGCATAGAGCGCCTTCGCAACCATCCTTATATAAACTTTTACCAGGCAAAAGCCCTTGTGGAATACCGTAAAAAGAGAGGAACGCTCCACAACCTCAAACCCTTTGCCCTCTACGAAGAATTTACCGAAAGCGATTTGGAGCGGCTTAGCCACTATGTTTGTTTTGAATAATGAAGAGACAGACAGCTATTCCTTACAAACTTCACCGTCTTTCAGATGAATGGTACGGTCGGTGATTTGTGCCAATCCCTCATCATGCGTCACAATTACAAATGTCTGGCCCAAACGGTTACGCAAATCAAAGAACAGTTGGTGCAGTTCTTCCTTATTATGCGTATCCAAACTTCCGGACGGCTCATCCGCCAACACCACCGCAGGATGATTGATGAGCGCACGGGCAACGGCAACCCTTTGCTTCTCTCCACCGGACAACTCATTGGGCTTGTGCGAAGCGCGTTCCGCCAATCCCATGAAGTCCAATATTTCGGCAGCTGCCGCTCTAGCTTCCTGCTGTCCCATTCCGGCTATGAAAGCCGGTATCATCACATTCTCCAAAGCCGTAAATTCCGGCAACAACTGATGGAACTGAAAGACAAAGCCTATATGCTTATTACGGAAGGCGGAGAGTTCTTTCTCCTTCAGGCAATTCACCAATGTACCGTCAATCGTTACCGAACCGCTATCGGGCATGTCCAAAGTTCCCATAATCTGCAACAAAGTGGTCTTGCCCGCACCGCTGGGACCGACAATGCTGACAACCTCCCCTTTTTTTATCTCCAGGTCGATGCCCCGCAACACCTGTAAACTGCCGAAACTCTTCGTTATTCCTTCTAATCGTATCATTGTTTTAGTTACTGTTTATTCCTTACGGTCATGACACACTTTATCTTTAACACATAGGTACGTTCTAACTGTTTGATAGCCCTATTACAACCTTTTAATGACGTATTCCGCAAGGTAACAGCCGAATACAGCCGGCATATAGCTTACAGTTCCGCAAGTAGACTTTTTATTCTGTTCATCTTCCGTCAACAGCACTGCCTTAGGGTCGGCTTGCTCGGTACTGAATACAACCGGAAGTTTACGTTTAATCCCCAGCTTCTGCAAACGTTTCCTCACCGCCTTACTCAATCCGCAATGATAGGTATCCCATATATCGGCAAAACGTATCTGCGTAATATCACTCTTTGCGCCCGCCCCCATACTCGACACAATCTTAATATGCCGTTTCAGTGCTTCCGCTATCAAATAGCATTTGGGAGCAAGTGTATCAATGGCATCCACTATAAAATCATATCGGGCGGCATCAAGCAGTTCGGGTATATTATCGTCTTTCAGAAATACCGGCAGCACCGTCAACTGTATGTCCGGATTGATATCTTTGAAACGTGCCGCCAAAACCTCCGCCTTCTCCCTCCCCATAGTGGAATGCAAAGCAGGCAGTTGACGATTTATATTGGTAGGCTGCACCGTATCCGCATCCACAATCGTCATCCGCCCCACACCTGCACGGCATATCATTTCGGCTGCATAAGCGCCTACTCCACCAAGACCTACAACCAGCACATTCGCCTGTTGCAGCCTTTCCATTTTCTCCTCTCCCAGCAAAAGCCGGGTTCTCTGTTTCCAATCCTCCATCATCGCCAACCGCTAATCATTAATCACTAATCACTTACTAATCTTCCTTAAACCATTTATAAACCCACTTTCCTACCTTCTCGTAATGCTGCGCCTCATTTCGCGGATTAGAGAAAGAGACGGCATCCTGGGGTTCGCCCAACTGGTCGGGATAAAGTACAATCAAACTATTATTGGAGAAGTATTTGCTCAACTGCGCCGGGAGCTTCTCGAAAGAGCTGTCGTAAGAGATGGACCCCCTACGTGCGCTTATCACTACAAGCAAATGGTCGTAATTCACTTGCCCGGTCAGTATCAGCAAATCCCCCCAATCATCCAGACGAGAGAAGTCCGTCAAGGTCTGTCCATACTTTTTCTTCACCAATGCCTGCAACTGTACAGTTGTTTCCTCGTTTGCAAAGAAATGTACCCGGCAGCCCAACGTACCGCCCATCCGGCAAAAATGCTCCACCCACTTCTGAAAGCCTGCTTCGTATTCCGCCTTGGGAGGAACGGCTATGATGATTCGCCGTATCGTATTAATCGGAATCAGGAATTTGGCAATCATAACTTCGCGATGCAGTCCTTTCAGCAGGTTCTCGGCAAGCATACCGAAGAAAGAGTCTACAATATTGACCTTACGGTGCAAACCGATAATCACATCGGTCACCTCATATTCTTTCGCCGTATGGATAATACCCGAAGCAATATTCAAGTCATACCGTGTAATCTGGCGCAACGGCACATCGGCAGAAGCCGTAATCATGGCTGCCTTCTCCAAATACCTTTTACCGCGAAGCTCCAAACCCTCGGAAGTATTGTTGTCATTGATTACGTTCAAAGCCAACAGATTATCTTTCTGTTTGGTATCACGTATCAACAAGGACAGGTTCATCAGATATTCAATCGTATCCGGATTCGCCACCGGAATAAGAATCCTTTCCGCCTCAACCGTACGCTCCTCTTCCAGATGCGCCTCGCACATGGCAATCTTGCGTGCGGCCCTTTCCGTAATAAAGGAGCTCACCACACATGTCACAAGAATCAGCAATACCGTACCGTTCAGCACATCCTCATTCAACAAACGCTCACCGTTCGGCAAGATGATATTATAACCCACCAATACCGCCGCCAGCGTAGCTGCTGCTTGTGCATTGCTCAAGCCAAACATCAGCTCACGCTCTATGGGAGCCATTTTATAAATTTTCTGCGTCAGCCAGGAAGCGATCCACTTGCCCACCAGCGCCACAACAATCATAACGGCAGCCACCTTCAAAGCGTCTCCCTGCCCGAAGATGACATGAATATCAATCAGCATGCCCACCCCTATCAGGAAATAAGGTATGAACAGAGCGTTACCGACAAACTCCAGATGATTCATCAACGGTGATACATGCGGTATGAGGCGGTTCAAGACCAGCCCTGCCAAGAATGCTCCCAAGATGCCTTCCATTCCCACGAACTCCATTAAACCTGCTCCCAGAAAAACCATGGCAAGCACGAAAATAAATTGCATCACGTTATCATCATAGCGGCGGAAGAACCAGCGTCCGATGCGTGGGAACGAATACATAATCAGCGCTCCGAGGAATATGACCTTAACCACCAGCCACAGCCAGAACAGTCCACCGGACTCCCCTTTAAACAGACCGCCCACCACTGCCAGCACCAGCAACGTAAGCGTATCCGTCACAGCCGTACCGCCCACAGCAATACTTACACTGCGATGACGGGACACACCGTAACGAATTACAATCGGGTAAGCCACCAGCGTGTGCGAAGCATACATACTTGCCAGCAATATGGACGTCACGAGACTATACTTCAGTAACATCATATTGGTAACCAAGCCTATGCCTATCGGAATGACGAAAGCCAGCAATCCCAGCATCACAGCCTTTCCGCGATTCTTCTTGAAATCGCCCATATTCATTTCCAACCCTGCCAGGAACATGATATAATAAAGTCCGACCTTGCCGAACAACTCGAAACTGCTGTCGCGCACCAAGATATTGAAGCCATGCTCGCCAATCACCAATCCCGCCAGAATCATACCGATGATGTGCGGTATACGCAATTTATTCAGCAATATGGGCGCAAACAATATAATAAGGAGTACAAGGAGGAATATCCATGTAGGGTCTGTTACAGGAAGTGTCAAACTGAAATTGAGCCAGTCCATACGCAGTGAGTTTTAGGTTTTAACTGCAAAATAACGAAAAAGTTTTCACTTTATGCGGTGTCATACAGCAATTTGTTATAAATTTGCAGCCAACTCTATCATTTATAGATAGATTAGAACTATTTTATAAACTAAATTAAAACAAAAGAAAAATGAAAGTAGCTATTGTTGGAGCAAGCGGAGCCGTAGGACAAGAGTTCCTGCGAGTGCTCGATGAAAGGAATTTCCCGTTGGACGAGTTAGTATTGTTCGGTTCTAAACGCAGTGCCGGCACTAAATATACCTTCCGCGGTAAACAGATCGAGGTTAAACTCTTGCAACACAACGATGACTTTAAAGGGGTTGACATTGCTTTCACTTCCGCAGGCGCAGGCACCTCTAAAGAGTATCTTGAAACAATCACCAAGCACGGCGCTGTGATGATTGACAATTCAAGCGCTTTCCGTATGGATGCCGATGTTCCTTTGGTTGTACCCGAAGTCAATGCCGCCGATGCCAAAGACCGTCCGCGCGGCGTTATCGCCAATCCTAACTGTACTACTATCCAAATGGTAGTGGCACTGAAAGCCATCGAACAGCTTTCTCATATAAAAACCGTACACGTATCCACGTATCAGGCTGCCAGCGGTGCAGGCGCCGCTGCTATGGATGAGTTGTACGAACAATATCGCCAAGTATTGGCGGGTGAACCCGTGACCGTGGAGAAATTTGCCTATCAACTGGCATTCAATCTGATTCCCCAGATTGATGTGTTCACTGAAAACGGATATACCAAGGAAGAGATGAAGATGTACAACGAAACACGTAAGATTATGCACTCCGACATCAAAGTCAGCGCAACATGTGTCCGTGTACCTGCCCTCCGCTCGCATTCGGAAAGTATCTGGGTAGAGACAGAACGGCCCATCTCTATCGAGGAGGCACGTGAAGCATTTGCCAAAGGTGACGGACTGGTATTAATGGACAATCCGGCAGAGAAAGAATATCCGATGCCGCTGTTCCTCGCAGGAAAAGACCCCGTATACGTAGGACGTATCCGCAAGGACCTCACCAACGAGAACGGATTGACTTTCTGGATTGTGGGTGACCAAATCAAAAAAGGTGCTGCATTGAATGCGGTACAGATTGCAGAGTATCTGATTAGAGAGAAAGCGCTTTAAACCATTCATTAACAGTAAAAATCCCTTTTACCATACCGGATTAACACGAGTTCTTTTTAGTTGAAAATCTATCAGACTTATGTTAATCCGTTTTTGGTAAAAGGGATTTTTATGGAAAAATACTTACCTTGTTATTCTACCCACAAAGGATTCTGTGACATATTAGAATTCAACGTAAGCTGACCGCTCGGAATCGGATATAGGTAATGTTTTGCCTCAAATGCACGAATCCTACCTGTAGAGCCGTCAATATAATCACCCGATTTATCATGATTAATATCAGGATCATTACTTACATTCGCTCCCAACAAAATATCCGGATTAACAGAGTTGTCCAGTTTATCCAATTGGTGCCAGCGAATCAAATCCCAATAGCGGAAATCATTATCAAACATCAACTCACAACGGCGTTCACGACGAATTTCCCAAATCAGCGGGCTGACTCCCATATCATTATCACCCGCATCAGCCACATCTTTTGTAATAGAAGGTAGCCCGGCACGTTTTTTCAGCTTATTAATAGTATTCTCTAAATCATCATTAGTAATAGTCCCCAATTCAGCCTTAGCCTCAGCATAATTCAGATAAATAACGGCAAGCCAATACAGAGGGGCAGAGGTATAATTTGAGCTCGTTTGTTGGCGATAATTCGGATCGATGGCTACATTATCATACTTACATATACCATAGCCGGAAGAAGATGTCATTGGTTGTCCACCTGCAATCCGTGGCCATCCGTCGCCATAACAAAGAACTGAGTCGATAGTAAGAGCCAAACGCTTATCCCGAACACTTAACACATCCTTTATATTAAGATGATCCTTATTATCTGCTGCGGATTTCTTTTTTACTGCCACATCTGTATTGGGATAGATTGTATTTTCTTTCGTCTTTCCATCCAGAAACAGATACGAATCAAAAGCATCTTTAGACATACCACTCATTTCGGTAGTAGTACAAGTATAGTCTATCAGAGAATGTTCAAAAACGTCTTTCTTATATTCTTTATAAAAGATGATTTCAGGATTACCAGCCAGTGTTTCGGAATTGTAGATAGACTGATAATTATCGCATAATGAATATTTTGACATTATCTGTTCGCACGCTTCAACACATGCTTCAAGGAATTTATTAGCACCTTGAAGATCCGGTGCCTTCCCATTTTCCGCCTGTGTACGGTATTTACGGAAGGTACCTTCCCATAAACAAATGTTAGACTTCATGGCGTGTGCCAAATTACGCGACCAGGTTGTTTGCGAATTTATTTCTTTGATATTGGTGCAAGCGAAGTTCAAGTCCTCAAGTACTTTATCCATAATTTCATCTCTATCTTCGCGAGCTGCAAACAGCAACGGATCCGTTTCATCCATGATAGCATGGTCTATCCATGTACAATCGCCAAACTTACGAACCAAATCCCAGTACTGCCAACCACGCATCAGCCGTGCCACACCTTTCCAGTGATTTTTAGTTTCTTCATCCATATCGGTAGCTTGTGTCTCCAAAGAATGAAGCATAGCATTGGCACGCCTAATTTCATCCCATGTACTTGACCAGTCTCCACTTGAAGCAGGAACATTCGAAAACTTCCAATTTTCAAAACCTGAACCTACCTGATCATCTGAAAGAAACTTAAAATAAAAGTCACCGCTTCCACCACCGTTTCCATAACCTTTAAACAAGTTATAGAAAGTACCTGCATAACCCTCTACACTAGCAGGATTGTTCCAAAATAAAGGACCATCTGTAAATTTGTCCAATGGTTCCTTATCCAACATATCCGTACAGCTTGAAAACGACAAAGTCCCAAGCAGCATCATGCTATATATGAATGTTCTTTTTTTCATAATTAATAATGTTTTAGAATGAAACTTGTAAACCAAACGAAACCGTACGCGTCATAGGCGCTACACGTCCCCATACACCGTTTTGCATAGCATCAGCATCCGTACCGCCTTCACTGGCATCTATTTCAGGATCGACAGGCGCATAACTGTTATTAATTAATTCGCAAAGATTTTCGGCAGTAAAATAAAAACGCACTTTCTGGAGATACCATTTCTTTGTAAGCTCTTGAGGCAATGTATAGCCTATGGTCAGGTTCTTAAAACGCAGATAAGAACGGTCTACCAGATAACGGCTCTGCGGATAGAAATTATAAGCACCTTTACCTACCCCTGAAACTGTTCCGGAAGTTCCACTACCCGGATAAGGACGCGGATAGAAAGCATCCGGATTATCTTCGGTCCAATAATCCATTTGATTGGCATAAATACCGTCGGCACCACGTGAGAACGGCATAACAAAAGCGCCATACGACCATTGGTCCCACTTACCTACACCTTGGAAATACATATCAAGGTCGATGCCTTTCCATGAGCCACCCAAACGGAAACCATACTGATAGCGTGGTGTAGAGTTACCTATTACTTTCAAGTCGCCCATATCGTCTTTGGTACCCTTGCCACCATCAATAGTACCGTTTCCATCCAAATCCTTGAATTTCACATCACCGGGACCATATATGAAATTACCGCCATTTACCAATCCATCCTGATTAGCCACACCTTTTGCATAACCGGTACGATTGCCTTCTGCGTCGTAAGTAAAGTCATCTTTCGTGAAAAGCCGATCTGTTTCAAAACCATAAATATCACCGTAAACTTTTCCGGAAAAATAATCACTCAAGATACCTTGCGGATTGTTCCAATCTGTAACTACCGTTTTATAATCGCTGAGATTACCGCTTGCATATACATTAAAGTCACCAAAACGATGATTCCAGCTCAAATTCAATTCCCAGCCGCGTGTACGTAAAGAACCAGCATTGGTATAAGGTTCTTTAGTTCCCAGCACATCCGGAAGAGTTACGCCTGGAGCCAACATATCCAACGTCTTACGTTGATACCAATCGAAGCTAACGTTTAATTCATTATTCAAGAACCCCAAATCGATACCTAAGTCCAATGTACGGATACGCTCCCAAGTCAACGAACTGGATACTAAAGAAGGAACATTATACATGGTCATCAGGTTTCCTTCGCTATCTAACCAATAACGATTGTCTACTGTAGAAATGGTAGATATAAACATATCTTCACCTACAGCTTCATTTCCAATTTCTCCGAGTGAAGCACGCAGTTTACCATTATTGATTATATTACGCAACTTGTCAAAATAACCCTCCTGGCTAAATCTATAGCCGACAGATGCCGATGGGAAAAATGCCCAACGATCTTTTGAAGGGAATGAAGAAGAACCATCAAAACGTCCATTCAATTCCAAGAGCCATATCTCATTCCAATTATAATTGATGCGTCCAAAGTAACCGGCAGTAGCAGAATGCACATGGCGACCGTCTACAGTCTGTGTACCGTTTGCCAACCCAAACTCCGGCTGATTGGGATTTAAGAGTCCCATCTTTTTGGAACGATGCCAATAAAATTCTTCACCTTCGGCGTTTGCTCCCAACATAATATTAAAGTTATGTTTTTGCTTAAGATTGAATTCATAATTAGCATAAACATTGAAAGCGTAAGAAGTCGTCTTTTCACTTTGCTGTTGCAAATAGCTGTCCGAAACCACTGTAGTCGGAGTTGTTATATTACCCCATGAATCATATACATCAGCAACAGGAAGTCCTACCTTATCCTGGAACAGATTCTTGACATTATATGTATAATCTGCATTCAAAGTAAAACCTTTAAATAATTTAGCTTTTGCAAATCCAGTCATTCGCACATAATTCGTACTGGTTTCATTGTTACCCGCTTGTTTAAGATAAGAAATCGCATTTCTCATATCCGTACCGTCAATCGTACCTAGAGGTTCGAAGAAACTGCCCCAACGCCAAAAATACTGATACGTACTACGGCGAGTATTAGGTTCCGTATAATCTCTGTCTGTAAAACTGAAACGTCCTCCCACTTGTAACCAATCTGTGAGGTCGGAAGTAATATTGGCATTTACATTATAACGTCTTACTTGGTCAGGATTAAAGTTCAGTACCCCTTCTTTCTTGTCATACCCGAAAGAAAGATAATAAGTCGTACGGCCGCTAGTTCCTTGCACATTGACATTATGACTTTGAGACGGAGCCCAATTCCGGTACATGATACCTGTCACATCCCAGTCGGCATAATACATGGCTTTTCCTGTTGTCGGATCTAAATAATAGTCACCTACATTATCCATACTCTGGAAAGGCTGCATGTCACGGTAACCGGTTTTCTTGTGACCATGCTGTGCCTGCCATGCCTCGGCATAAGGCAACATTTTGTCCAAATACATACCAAATAGTTCAGGTGCCGTTCCATTTCGCTCGTTTACGGCAATCAATGCTTTTAGTTGCGAAGGCACATCTGCATATTCCGGTAAAATGCTCGGGGTACTCCATGCAAAGTTATTAGAATAATTAATAGATACCTTATCTTTCTTAGTTCCTTGTTTCGTTGTGATAAGTACAACTCCAAAAGCTGCACGAGAACCGTAAATGGAAGTGGAAGCAGCATCTTTTAACACGGATACATTATCAATGTCCTGCGGATTTATCAATGAAAGATCATCCAAAGGTACACCGTCTACAATAATAAGCGGGTCGCTGGATTCTTTGTTACTTAAAGTACCGACACCGCGAATAGTCATTTTAGGTTGCTCGTTAATGCCTCCCTGAGTATTCAAGATAGTCAGACCTGGAACTACCCCTTGTAAAGCTTTAGTTACATCCATCTGTGGCTTAGCACTCAAGGTTTTGCCGACATCTACTGTAGACACGGCACCGGTCAAGTTTGCTTTTTTCTGTGAACCATAGCCCACTACCACTACTTCATCAAGCAGTTCCGTGTCCTCAACCAAAGTTACTTTCATCGTTTTGGCAGCCTTTACTTCTTGAGTCTGGTAACCAACAAAAGACACCTGAATAGTAGCGCCCAATTTTACATTCAAGGTAAATTTTCCATCCAAGTCTGTCACAATACCATTTGTCGTCCCCTTTTCTACAACGCTGGCTCCAATGACAGGCTCTCCATGAGTATCTACCACCAAACCGGTAATAGCCTGTACTTGCAATTGCTCTGATACTTTCAAGAGATCATTTGAAAGCGCTTGGGTAGCCAACACATTATTGCTATTGATAAGCAATGCACCAACAACTATCGCAGTGAGGAATTTACTTGACGTCAATCCTCGTTTTTTCCGTTCTTCATTCATAAGTGATTGATGATTTGTTATTAAATTAAATAGTTTTCTCAAAAAAGACAAAGTAAAATGTTATGAAAGATAGAATAAACTATTCTCATCTAAGGTGTTTTCATTGTTCCATAGGCGCTTTTCAATTTAAAGGTTTGTAACTAATATATTATCTCTTTTCTTTCTAAAATTCCAAGTCCACCGGGAACTTGGGCGGAACATTTTATTTTCAGTGTGGTATCAGAAAAGATTAAGTGTCCGAATAGTGGCTTTTTGCATATCTTTTCATATCCTTTACTCTTTACGGCTGCAAATAGTAATTCGTTAAACGGCCGTTACTCTTTCGTTAGACAGTTGTTGCCCTTTCGTTAGACTAAGGTTTAACGAAAGGGCAACAACTGTCTAACGAATTAAAAATAAACAAGCAACTACTTATTTACAGCAGATGTACCAACAGTTATCACCTTACAAATATTTTATTCAGAAAGGACAACTTACAACGACGGATACGAACTATGAAGCATGAAGTAAACTTTTTGAAGAATTATCGCAGGAATATTAAAAATAACTATATATTTGTATTCAATTCTAAAACTAATTAGCTATGAAACTGATTGCGGAAAGTGGTTCTACAAGAACTGAATGGGCACTGGTTGAAGACAACCACTTGATACAGCGTGTTTTTACCGAGGGATTGAATCCTTTTTTTCAAACAAGAAGAGAAATTAGCCGGAGTGTACGTTTAGGATTGCCCGATATTTTTTTCAAAAAGAAATTGGAACAAGTATATTATTATGGAGCCGGATGTACTTCTTATGAAAAAAAGAATATATTGGGTGCATCTTTAGTAGCACAATTCAAGACCCCTATTCAGGTTGAAAGTGACCTGCTTGCAGCGGCACGCGGTCTGTTTAAATGTGAAGCCGGCATTGCCTGTATCTTGGGAACAGGCTCTAATTCATGCTTTTATGACGGGAAAATAGTAGTCAAGAACGTCAAGGCAGGTGGTTATATCCTGGGCGATGAAGGCAGTGGAGCTGTATTAGGCAAAATGTTTCTGTCTGATGTGTTAAAAGGCTTGGCACCTAAGGATGTAATGGCCGATTTTTTTGAAAAATTTCGTATCAGCTCTAATGAAGTAATGGAATCGGTATATAACCGTCCTTTCCCAAACCGTTTCCTCTCAACAATTTCTTACTTCTTGGCAGACTATACAAACGATGACTATGTATTTGAACTGATAACTAATAATTTAAGAGGATTTTTCACTCGTAATATCTGTCAGTACGACTATAAGAATTATCCCATCAGATTTGTTGGCTCATTAGCCTATAGCTATGCGGACATCTTAAGAGAAGTTGCCGGTGAGTTTGGAATTGAACTCGACGTAATTGAAGAAACTCCGATGAATGGACTGATAGAATTTCATTCTTTAAATATAGAAGAACCTTAAACTCTAATATATAAGGTATATAAAGACTGTCTTTGCAAATTTAAAAGTATAAGATTAAAAAAATGCAAAGAAGTGTTCTTGATATTGAATAATATAATATCTTTGTTACGTGTGAAGTACACAAAATACTTTATCACCTTTGTTAATAATAAGATTTATCTCTTAAAACGACTGGCAAGGTTAAGAAATTAACTGGATTTAGTTTAAAATTAATATATACCAAGTTCCCGGTGGACTTGGATTTTTAGAGAAAAAAGAGATACAACATATCATTTATGAACCCTTAATTTGAAGAAATGCCTATGAAGCAATGAAGAGACTTAGAGGATATACAGTTCATTTTACCCCTTAATCCTCCCTTTTTTTTACCTAACTGAAAAACTATTTTTATTAACAACAAAATCATCAATCACTTATGAATGAAGATCGCAACAAAAGAGGAATTAAAAATCATAAAATCCTCATGACAGTGGCTATCTGTGCACTGTTTCTTGGCAGCAGTAACACTTTTGCTGCCCGATCTACTTCCCATGAAAACCATGGCGTAACAGAGCAGATGCAGTCTGTCGCTGTAAATGTTTTAGTAGTAGATGCCCAAGGCGAGCCTATCATTGGCGCCAACGTTGTAGAAAAAGGTACTACCAATGGCGGCATTACGGACATCAATGGAAAAATCAGAATGAATGTTAAAGCAGGAGCACTTTTACAGATTTCTTTTGTGGGGTATACCACTCAAGAAATAAAGGCCACTCCTAATCTACGGGTAGTGTTGAAAGACGACACTGAATTATTGGATGAAGTAGTAGTCGTAGGTTACGGCTCACAGAAAAAAGAGAACCTGACAGGAGCAGTCGCTTCCGTTAACGTGAATCAGACATTGGAAGGACGTCCTATTGCCGATATCGGTCGTGGTTTGCAAGGTACCACTCCGGGCTTGTCCATCCAGGTACCAAGCGGCGAAGTCGGTTCTGACCCGATTATTAAGATACGCGGACAAATCGGTTCCATCGAAGGAGAAGCTACACCTTTGATTTTGCTCGACAACGTAGAAATACCTTCTATCCAAATGGTCAATCCCGATGATATAGAAAGCATTTCTGTACTGAAAGATGCTGCATCTGCTTCTATTTACGGTGCGAAAGCAGCATTCGGCGTAGTATTGATTACAACGAAAAAAGGCGCCAAGAGTGATAGGGTCAATGTTTCTTATCAGGGCAATCTCTCTTTCCAAAACATGGCAAAAGAGATGAAAATGGGACAGTTCAATGCTTTGGAATACAGCGTAGAAGCGATGAAACGCTCCGGGAAAACAGCCACCGGCGGTATTTCATTCTTTATGACAGAATCCGGATTGGAGCGTGCCCGCGAATGGCAAAACAAATATGGCGGCAAGTTAGGTCCCGACGACCCTTATGTATATGGGCGAGACTGGTATGTGGATGCCAATGGACGAAATATCGGTCTGAGAACTTTCGACCCGTATGATTATATGATACGCGAATGGGCACCGACTCACTCACACAACGTTTCAATCAACGGCAAAAGTGGCAAGACAACTTACAACATCGGCTTAGGCTATCTGCATCAGAACGGTATGATGAAGCCTGCCAAGAAAGACGATTTTACACGCTACAACGCATCCGTACGTTTAAGCACCGAAATCAATAAATACCTGACTATACGTGCGGGTTCTATCTTCTCCTCACGTGACAAGAGATATCCTTATTCTACCTCATCCACTACTGCCGACCCGTGGCTGTACTTGTATCGCTGGGGTCCTAACATGCCGTTAGGTGTCAATGAAGACGGAAACGACTTGCGCAGTCCGTGGTCTGAAACAAAACAAGCCAATACAGCTTCACAAGTAGATAATTACCTCAACATAAGCTTGGGTACAACCGTAAATGTGACCAAAGACTGGAAATTTGATTTTGACTATACATATGCCAACGAAACAGGAGTTATCAAGAAACCCGGAACACGATATAGCGCAGCAAACGCATGGAGTGCCGGTGTGCCGAGAACCGATGCCAACGGCAATCAGATTTATGTAAACAACTTGGGACAACAAGTAGACGCAGCAGCCGAAGGTGCAATGCCCGCATACAAACTTCCGTACGAAGAATATACTCCCCATGGTTCAAATCCCGACCATATCTACAGAAAATCTTCGGGAGCACGTCGCCATACCTTCAATGCAACAACCGATTACAACTGGCAAATAAACGACGATAACAACTTCAAGTTTCTGCTTGGTATGAACCTGGTGACTTATGACTATGAAGACAACTGGTCACAAATTACAGATTTGACAGATATCACCAACCCGCAGTTCGACCTCGCAGTTGGCACTCAGACCGCAAGCGGAAACCAAAAATGGGAAGGTCAAATGGGTTACTTCGGCCGTATCAACTATAATTACAAAGAAAAGTACCTGTTGGAAGCCAATTTACGTTATGACGGTACATCCAAGTTCCCCTCTGGTATGAAATGGCGTTGGTTCCCTTCATTCTCAGCCGGTTGGCGCTTAAGTGAAGAAGCTTTTATGGAATGGGCAAAACCCGCATTGAACTCATTGAAGCTTCGCGGTTCATGGGGTATCATTGGCGACCAAACCGTAGATAACGGCTTGTATGTATCCTCTCTCGGCACAGGACAAGTAAACTGGCTGGGTGCCGATGGTCAGAAATTATTCTATCGCGGTACTCCTTCTGCCGTTGCTTCTTCTATTACATGGCAGGACATAGCCACACTCGACTTGGGATTTGATGCGCGTTTCTTCCACGGTGATTTCGGTGTAACATTCGACTGGTATCAACGCGATACACGTAATATGATTGTACCGGGTTCGGGCATTGCCTATACATTCGGTGCAGCCGCTCCCAAAGGCAACTACGGTTCTTTAAGAACACGCGGCTGGGAAGTTTCATTGGATTACAACCACCGTTTCAACAACGGATTAGGCATTAATGCCATGTTCACGTTGTCTGATGCCCAAACTGAAATTACAGAATACAGTGATACGCGTTTAATCAGCGATTATTATGTAGGCAAGAAATATGGCGAAATATGGGGCTACAGAACAGAACGTTTGTATCAGAAAGATGATTTCGTATATGACAATAACGGCGAACTGGTTACTGTATGGGCTTTGAACGGAAAAGAAGTGGCAGCAGGAACTCCGGGTGCTAAAGAAATGAACAAACTGAAAGACCCGAACGGAGTATATCAGGACTTCCTGCAATCCGGTGACTTCAAATTTGGTCCGGGCGACGTAAAATATGCCGACTTGAATGGAGATGGGAAACTGGGTAATGGCGCCGGCACTGTAGAAGACCCGGGCGATAAGGAAATAATTGGTAATGAAACACCGAGATTTGAATACGGTATCCGTCTGGGCGCAGATTATAAAGGCTTTGACTTTTCTATCTTTATGCAAGGTGTAGGCAAACGTCAGATATGGGGTGACGGTTTCCTTGCCATTCCCGGTTATAATACCGCTGACGGTGCTATTCCTGACGCTATCGCAAGTGACTACTGGACTGAAGAGAACACAGGAGCTTTCTATGCACGCCCATGGAACCAATCCGGATCGAACGATGCTTACAACTATTACAAACAGTCACGCTATCTGCTGGATATGTCTTATTTCCGCATCAAGAATATCACATTAGGTTATTCTCTTCCGGAAAATATCATAAAGAAAGTACGCATGCAAAAGGCACGCATCTATTTGGCGCTGGAAAACTTCTTTACATTTGACAACCTGAACGGACTTCCTATTGATCCGGAAGCAATCTCCGGTTACTCCATGTTCAATGCAGAGAACTATAACAGCGGCCGTACGGGTGTAGGAACCCCGACTTTCAAGAGTGTGTCAGTAGGTGTACAATTGAACTTCTAATAAACTGAATTATATGAAAAAATATATATTTGCTTTACTTTCTGCCGCAACCTTTATGACAAGCGGGTGCGACTCTATCCTGGAACGTCCGGAATTGACAAAGCCACTGGACGAAACGTATGGAAAGACAGATAACGAATACCGACTCTATGTCAACGAAGCATACCCCGTTTATTTTGTGGGTTACAACAATAGCTGGGGCAGCGCATACGCTCCTTTAAGAGGATACAATTTTTCTGATGACAATGCTTCATCCGGAAAACAGACCTCTTTTGAGAATACCGTTCCCACCAGCCGCGGAAGTTACAACACCAGCGACCTCGCCAACTCCTGGATTTCCCAATACGCAGCCGGTAACTGGAACTTTGCCTGGGTACGCAAATGGAATATAATGATTGACAAACTGGAGAAGTATAAAAGTGCGCTGGAAGAAGAAACCTATAACCACTGGATGGGAGTAGCCCGATTCTTCCGTGGATTTGAATACTGCCGTCTGGTAGAAACCTTTGGTGATGTACCCTATTATGGAAAATCCATTAGCGATGCAGATACCGATGAAATGTATAAAGACCGCACGCCACGCAACGAAGTCATGGAACATGTGTACAATGACTTTGACTTTGCATTAAATAATATCCGTGAAAATGACGGAACCCAATATCTGAACAGATTTATTGCAGCCGGTTTCGTCAGCAGACTGATGTTATTCGAAGGAACTTGGCAGAAATATCATAAGAACGATACTGAACTTGCAAAGAAGTATCTGACTATGGCCAAGGAAGCAGGAGACAAGGTATTAGGAAACAGCCAATGGCAGATTTCCGGTGATTTCAAAAGTCTGTTCGGCTCAACAGACCTAAGCGGCAACAAAGAGGTACTGATGTACAGACACTATGATGCCGGAGTCAACGTAACTCACTGTGTGGCTTCTTACTCTAACGGTACGGAAAGCCAAGGTGGCGCAACATTGGCATTAGCCAAATCATTCATCTGCAATGACGGTAAGGTGTACAAAAAATCAACTGTTGCCGGAGCAGACGAACTTGATGTCAAGAACATGGCCAAAACCCGTGACCCGCGTTTTGAAGCTACATTCTGGGATGAACCTCGTATCCAGGCAGGTACCTTGCTTTATAGCTGGAAATTCATTGACCGCGTAGGCCCGACCTATTTTGGCAAGACTTATCCTCCTCAATATAAAAGTATAACTAATACCAATGATTATCCGGTAATGCGACTGGCAGAGGTCATGTTAAACTGGCTGGAAGCCAAAGCCGAACTGGCTTTGATGGGCGGTGACCCTATCATTCAAGATGACATCGAAAAAACAATCAACCAAATCCGCAAGCGTCCTCTCGATGAAACGGCAATAAAAAAAGGCCTGCAACAAACCGCACCTATGATGTTAAGTGACATCACTGCCGACTTCGACCCAGATAGAGACAAAGGCAATTTGGTAGCGGGAGATTACGAAGTAGATCCGCTGATTTGGGAAATCCGCCGCGAACGCCGCATGGAGTTTGTATACGAGCACTCCCGTTTGCTTGATTTGAAACGTTGGAAGAAACTGCATTATATGAACAACAAAACATATCCGGACACAATGCTCGGCTTATGGGTGAACCTTGAGGAAGAACTGCCCAATTATCTTGAAGAAGACAACATAGGCATCACCACCGTAGCAGTTCCCGATGGTAACGGATATAAATACATAGTCTATGACGGAACCAACGCCGATGAAATGACAGGTTTCTATGTGCCGGAAGCAGCCGAAGCAAGAGACGATTTCAGCGATCGTTCATATCTGGCTCCGGTAGGAGAAGCTCAAATCAACGAGTACAATGCTAAAGGATATAAATTGACACAAACCGTTCTCTGGTAACAGAAAAAAAAGCATAACTCACAACAAGAGGTGTATCAAGAACGAAAGTTTTTCTTCTCGATACACCTCTTTCCTATATATACCTGAATACCAGATAAGAGCGTTTTGTCGTAATTGTAAATTAATAATTATAATACTAAATATTCCCAAATAAGTGTTTTTGATATTAAAATAAAAAGTATCTTTGTTCCATACAAATTCTCCTTAAGTAATACTATTATGAAGAAACTGCTACTATTAACCATCCTGCTATGTAGTTCATTACTGTGTCAGGCACAAAAAGAGCGCATTGTCTTAGGCGATGAACAAACTTCAGAGTATTTTCCAATCCTGAAAGGAAAACGGATTGCAATCTTCTCCAATCACACCGGAATGGTGGGAGACAAGCATTTACTGGACATACTGCTGGAAAACAAATTCAATGTAGTAGCTATTTTTTCACCCGAACACGGCTTTCGCGGAGATGCGGATGCAGGAGAACACGTATCCAGTTCGGTCGACAAGAAAACAGGCGTCCCCATCCTTTCTCTTTACGACGGGAAAGACAAAAAACCGAGCGAAGCATCCATGAGAAAATTTGATATATTGGTTATTGACATCCAGGATGTAGGCTTGCGGTTCTATACCTATTATATAACAATGTGCCGGCTGATGGACACCTGCGCCGAGTACAACCGCAAGGTAGTGTTGCTGGACCGCCCCAATCCGAACGGACATTATGTAGACGGACCGATACTGGACATGAAATACAAATCCGGAGTGGGTTGGTTGCCTATTCCCATTGTACATGGCATGACACTGGGCGAATTGGCATTAATGGTAAACGGAGAACGCTGGTTACCGGCCTCACGCGTGTGCGACCTTACCGTCATACCCTGCAAGAATTATACGCACCGAACAAAATACACATTACCCATTCCCCCCTCTCCCAACCTGCCGAACATGAAAGCCGTCTATCTGTATCCGGCTACCTGCTATTTTGAGGCCACTCCCGTCAGTCTGGGCAGAGGAACTTCACTCCCGTTCCAGATATACGGACATCCCAATATGACAGGCTATGATTACAGTTTTACTCCCAAAAGTGTTCCCGGTGCCAAAAATCCGCCCCAACTGAACAAGCTATGCCACGGCGTAAACCTCAGTAATATGAGCGATGAAGAAATTTGGAAGCGCGGCGTGGATCTGAGCTACGTAATTGACGCTTATAAGAACCTGAACATAGGCGACCACTTCTTCCGTCCGTTTTTCGAACTGCTGGTAGGAACAGACTATGTCCGCAAGATGATAATAGAAGGAAAGAGCGCCGAAGAAATCAAAAACCGCTGGAAAGGCGATGTGGAAAAGTTCAAGGAACAGCGTAAGCCCTATTTGCTTTATCAAGAATGATTATTCATACAAACCGGAACCTATTAACCAGTAAACACTAATACCCAATCAATACAATGAGCCCGTTATCCGTTATCATCACCATTGCAGCCTATTTTGCAATACTCTTCACAGTTTCTTACATTGCCGGCAGAAAAGCAGACAATGCAGGTTTCTTCGTGGGCAACCGCAAATCGTCCTGGTATGTGGTGGCATTTGCTATGATTGGCTCCAGCATATCCGGAGTAACGTATGTATCCGTGCCCGGCATGGTTGCCGCAAGTAACTTCGGCTATCTGCAAATGGTACTGGGATTTATTGCGGGACAATTAATCATCGCCTTTGTTCTGACCCCCTTATTCTACCGGATGAATCTGGTTTCCATTTACGAATATCTGGAGAACAGGTTCGGCATGTCCTCATACCGTACAGGGGCCTGGTTTTTCTTCATCTCCAAAATGCTTGGAGCGGCAGTACGGCTGTTCCTCGTCTGCCTGACATTACAACTGCTGGTATTCGAGCCATTCGGATTACCGTTTATTCTGAATGTGGCCATCACCGTAGCTTTGGTATGGCTGTATACTTTCCGTGGTGGCGTAAAGTCGCTCATCTGGACGGACTCCTTGAAAACGTTCTGCCTTGTGGTATCGGTTGTATTGTGCATCTGCTACATAGCTTCCGACCTAAACTTATCTTTCACCGGTATGCTCGGTACAATTGCCGACAGCGATATGTCCCGCATATTTTTCTTTGATGATGTCAACAGCAAGCAATACTTCTTCAAGCAGTTCTTTGCCGGAGCATTTACCATGATAGCCATGACCGGATTGGATCAGGACATGATGCAACGCAACCTCAGCTGCAAGAATTTCAAGGACTCACAAAAGAACATGATTACCAGCGTCATTTCGCAATTCTTCGTCATTCTGTTGTTTCTGATGCTGGGTGTACTGCTCTACATATTTGCCGGCAGCCAAGGAATACAAGTGGAGAAAAGTGATGAACTTTTCCCCTTAATTGCTACAGGAAATTACTTCCCCGCCGTTGTAGGCATCCTGTTTATTATCGGCCTGATTTCTTCGGCTTACTCGGCAGCAGGATCCGCACTGACAGCCCTTACTACATCCTTCACCGTAGATATTCTCGGCACAAGAGGAAGGACGGAAGAGGAAATCGTAAAAATCCGGAAACGGGTACACATAGGAATGGCCGTAATAATGGGTATTACGATTTTTGTATTCAACCTGCTGAACAATACCAGTGTAATCGATGCCGTATATATTCTGGCAAGCTACACCTATGGTCCTATCTTGGGACTGTTTGCTTTCGGCATCTTCATGAAACAGCAGGTGCGGGACAAATACATACCGTTAGTGGCCATCGTCTCTCCGCTTCTTTGCTTCATCCTGCAAAAGAACTCGGAAGCATGGTTCAACGGTTATCAGTTCAGCTATGAGCTGCTTATATTCAATGCACTGTTCACCTTCATCGGACTCTGCATACTGATAAAGAAAGACAAAAAGAACATTTAACTTAATACATCATCATCATGAGTGTAAGACTCCACTTTTTGCTCAGCATGCTTGCCACCGCCCTTATCCCCCAAACGGGCGGTGCGCAAGAGTTTCCGACAGAAACCCGCCGGGAAATAGGCAAGTTTCTGGATGCCACTGCACGAAAAGAAATATCCGTAGGACACATCACCGTTGACTCTGTTGCCATAAACGGCAACACCCTGCAACTCTTTGCCAACATGAACTGTTCCTACATTCCTTTCCGTGAGGACAATGTAGCCGAAATTTATAAAGGTATCAACGCCTTGTTGCCCACCGAATTTGCAAAGTACAGGCTACAGCTACGCACCAACAGACATAGTATCGAAGAACTGATTCCTCAGGCGTTGCGTTCGAAAAAAGACAAAAAGGCTCTTACATTCAGCCAGGATGTAGAAAAGCCTCTGGTAACCAAAGTTTCCAGACCTTATACTCCAACCAACGGACTGCAAAACCGTCATATTGCCTTATGGCAAAGCCACGGTTTTTACTACGAACCGAAACTCAACCGCTGGGAGTGGCAGCGTGCCCGCTGTCTGCAAACCGTGGAAGACCTGTATACACAGAGCTTCGTATTGCCCTACCTTGTTCCGATGCTGGAAAACGCCGGAGCCAATGTGCTGCTTCCGCGTGAACGCGACTGCCAGACTGCCGAAATCATTATCGACAATGACGGTTGCCTTAACACCAACTCTACCTATACCGAGCATACCGCTGACAAGGTATGGCGGCAAGGCACAGGAAAAGGATTCGCACATCTTCGCCCGCAATACATAGACTTTGAAAATCCTTTTAAAGAAGGTACATTCCGTATCGCAGAAACCGTCAAAAAAGGAAAAGAAAGCACGGCCGAATGGATTCCCGAAATACCTCAAAACGGACAATATGCAGTCTATGTATCCTATCAGACTGTTCCAAACAGCAGTGACGACGCCCTTTATACCGTTTATCATAAAGGCGGGGTATCCCAATTCAAAGTCAACCAGAAAATGGGGGGCGGCACTTGGGTCTATCTGGGAACTTTCGGTTTTGACGCCGGAAAAAGCAATGCCTGCAAGGTGACTCTGAGCAACCGTTCTGTCAAAGCCGGACAAACAGTCACAGCCGATGCCGTAAAGATTGGCGGCGGCATGGGAAACATTGCCCGCCGCATCTCTGAGGAAGGGGCAACCGATAATTTGAAAAGCTCCGACAAAACCGTCAACACATCAAATGCAGCAAAGAATATACCAGCAGCATATCAACCGTCCTATATCACCGAATACCAAAAGAGCGGTTATCCCCGTTTTTGCGAGGCCGCCCGTTACTGGATGCAATGGGCCGGCATTCCGGACAGCGTATATTCCGAAAGCCACGGAAAGAATGATTACACGGATGACTATAAAAGCCGTGGAATATGGGTGAACTACCTGGCGGGCGGTTCTGCCGCCAACCCCACGGAAAAGGGGTTAAATATTCCGGTAGACCTGGCGTTTGCCTTCCACTCGGATGCAGGAACTACCCTTAACGACTCTATCATCGGAACACTCGGCATCTATCAGACCGATGCCTACAACGGCGTATTTGCCAATGGGGCATCACGCTACTTGTCTCACGACCTGACAGACCTGATTCAATCCAATATCGTACGCGATATCCGCACACTGTATGAATCCCGATGGACCCGCCGCGGCAAATGGAACCAATCATACTATGAAGCCCGCGTTCCACGCGTACCGACCATGTTACTTGAGTTGCTTTCTCACCAGAACTTTGCCGATATGCGTTACGGTATCGACCCGCGCTTCCGATTTACGGTAAGCCGCGCTATCTATAAAGGAATGTTACAGTTTCTCTGTTCGCAATACCGTATGGATTATATAGTACAGCCCTTGCCTGTAGACCACATGGCATTGCGCATGATCGGTGAAAATGAAATCGAGTTGACCTGGGAAGCTGTAAACGACCCGCTGGAACCGACAGCCGCTCCCGAGAAGTACATCGTTTATACGCGTATCGGCAACGGTGACTTCGACAACGGCACAGTAGTGGATAAAAACAGTTACCGCACCGTTCTTCCCGCCGGTATCGTATGCAGCTATAAGGTAACTGCCCTAAACAAGGGTGGTGAGAGCTTCCCTTCTGAAATTCTTTCGGCAGGACAGGCTTTCAACAGCAAAGGTGCAGTATTGGTCATCAACGGATTCGACCGCATCAGTGCTCCCGCCGACTTTGTCGCCCCTGCACCTGCCGACACGCTACTTGCAGGTTTTCTGGACGATTTGGACCATGGAGTGCCTTATATCAAAGACATCAGTTACATCGGAAAGATGAAAGAGTTCCGCCGTTCCATCCCCTGGATGGACGATGACGCATCCGGTTTCGGCGACTGCTACGGCAACTACGAAACACAGGTTATCGCCGGAAATACATTCGACTACCCGGCAGTGCACGGAGCTGCCATACTGAAGGCCGGTTACTCCTTCGTTTCATGCAGTGATGAAGCTGTTGAAAACGGACAAGTTGTCCTGAACGACTACACATACACCGACCTTATTCTCGGCAAAGAGTGCCAGACCAAGATAGGCAGAGGCGGAATAAAGCCTTTGGAGTTCAAGACATTCAGCAAACCGATGCAAGACTGTATTACAGCTTACTGTAGCCAAGGCGGCAATATCTTTATATCAGGTGCCTATGTAGGAACCGACTTATGGGATAACCGCCTGATTCCCGCCAATGAAGAAGACAAGAAATTTGCTACGGAAGTTCTGAAATATAAGTGGCGTACAGGACAAGCCGCCACAATGGGTAAAGCGAAGTGCGTAGCTTCCCCTTTCCCTTCTCTTTCGGGAAACTATACTTATCATAATGAGCTTAATTCGGATTCTTACACAGTGGAGTCCCCTGACGCCATCGAGCCTGCTACGAAAGAAGCATATACCATAATGCGCTATTCGGAGAATAACCTGAGTGCCGGAATTGCCTATCAGGGCGAATATAAGACATGCGTCTTAGGATTCCCTTTCGAATCGCTTCGCACGGCAGAAGAAAGAGCATCTCTAATGGACGCTATTCTGACATTTTTCAACAACAGTACCAAGAAATAAAGAATAATTTATAAAACCAATCATCATTTATGAACCGAAGACTATTCACCAGCGTCCTGTTTGCCTGCCTGCTACCGTTTATGGTGCAGGCACAGCAGGCCGTGTTCCGCTTCGCACAACTGACGGACATCCACTTAAGTCCGAACAACCCCAATCCTACGGAAGATTTATTGCGTTCCATTGCACAAATTAATGCAACCGACAGCATCGATTTCGTATTGGTGACAGGCGACATTGCCGAAGAGGGCGACCGCACCACCATGGAAAAAGTAAAATCATGTCTCGACCTGCTGAAAGTGAAATACTACGTAGTGCTGGGTAACCATGAAACCAAATGGAGTGATTCCGGCTGTACTGCTTTCGGAGAGATATTCGGTGGCGAACGGTTTGAATTCGAACACAAAGGCTTTTTGTTCCTCGGTTTTAATTCAGGCCCGCTGATGCGTATGGCATACGGCCATGTCGTTCCTCAGGATATCCGCTGGATGACGGAAACGATGGACCGGTACAATGCCGGCAATTCCCGGCCGGACAAACCTGTAATACTTGTTACCCACTATCCGATGACGGAAGGCGATGTGGACAACTGGTATGAAGTGACGGATGCCGTGCGACCATACAACATACGCCTGTTTATAGGCGGACACTACCACCGCGATCGTGACTTGCGCTATGACGGCATTCCGGGTATCCTGATGCGCAGCAACCTGCGCGACAAGGATGAAAAGCCGGGCTACGGCATTTATGAGATTACAGAAGATTCTATCCTCGTTTATACACAACGCATCGGAGAACCGAAAAGACAATGGGCCGCATTCTCGCTGACGGATTCATACTATGACCGTAATGGGAAAGCCGAAAAATATCCCGACTTCTCCGTAAACAAAGAGTATGCACAAGTACAAGAGCAATGGATAGTGCAAACCGGAGCCGGCATCTACTGTTCACCGGCAGTGGAAAAAGACAAAGTATTCGTTGGCGACGACCTGGGACGCCTCACTGCCTATGCCCTTAAAAACGGCAAGAAACTATGGAGTTTCCAATCCGGAAAAAGAATTGTCGGAACACCTGCCGTAAGCGAAGGAATTGTCGTATTCGGTTCCGCCGATTGTAAGATATATGGTCTGGATGCCCAAAACGGTAATCTGTTATGGACAGTAGAAGCTGCCGAACCTGTATTGGGAGCAGTGACAATAGAGAACGGCATTGCCTATATCGGTGCCAGCGACCACACTTTCCGTGCCGTAAACATCCGTACCGGAGAGGTGAAATGGGCTTTTGCAGGCGTAAGAGGCTACATCGAGACCAAACCTTTGGTAACGGACAATAAAGTTATCTTCGGCGCATGGGACAATACCTTATACGCTTTAAATAAAGCAGACGGCAAGGAATTATGGAAATGGACAGGCGGACTGACGCGCATGCATTTCTCCCCTGCCGCCGTATGGCCGGTAGCAGCCGATGGGAAAGTATTCATTACCGACCCGCAACGTGCCATGACCGCCATTGACATAGAAACGGGCAATACCGTATGGCGTACCTTCCAATCCATGGTACGTGAGACAATAGGACTGTCCGAAGATAAAGAACGTATTTACAGTAAGAGCATGAACGACAGTATCGTATGCTACTCCACCAAAGGTAACCAACCGCACAAACTGTGGGCATCCAATGTAGGCTTCGGCTACGAGCATGCTCCTTCCATGCAGGTAGAAAAAAACGGAGTCGTATTCGGAAGTACCAAAGAAGGACTTATCTTCGCGCTGGAAGCCGCGACTGGCGAAGTGCTGTGGAAACACAAAACAGGCAATTCGCTCATAAGCACAGTGGTACCGCTCGACAACAACCGGGTGCTGTTTACCGCCACGAGTGGAGAAACCGGAATGCTGAAGTTTAAAATAAAAAAATGAGAATTTTAAAATAATACCTTACAGATATGAAGAAGATTGATTGCTTTATTCCTTTTGCAGGAAAAGAACAGGCTGAAAAGACAGTACAAGGATTACAGGCTACAGGTCTTATCGGCAACATCCGTTTAGTAACGACAGACCCTACGCTCGAACCATTGCCCGGCTGTGAGATTTTATCCGTAGACATGCCCTACAGCAGCACTGCCATGAAAACCATTGCCGAAAAAACCGATGCTGAATATACATTGCTATACACCAAAGAAACGACTCTTGAACTGGGTATGTTCGCCTTGGAACGCATGATGCACATTGCAGAAGATTCGGATGCAGGAATGGTCTATGCCGACCATTACCAGATAGCCGACGGCAAGCAGACGAATGCTCCTGTCATCGACTATCAGTTCGGCTCGCTGAGAGACGATTTCAATTTCGGCTCGGTACTCCTTTTCAATACTTCAAAGCTAAAAGAGGCAGCCTGCCGCATGAAGTGCAATTATAACTTTGCCGGCCTTTACGACTTACGACTGAAGCTGAGCCAAAAGGCAGACCTCGTACATATCAATGAATATCTGTACAGTGAAGTGGAAAACGATACACGTAAGAGCGGCGAAAAGATATTCGATTACGTCGACCCAAAGAACCGTAACCGTCAGATTGAAATGGAAGCGGCATGCACGGAACATCTGAAAGAAATCGGTGGCTACCTGAAACCGGAGTTCAAGCAGATTGAGTTTTCTGCCGGAAATTTCGAATACGAGGCATCCGTTATCATCCCCGTACGCAACCGTATACGCACCATCCGCGATGCTATCCGTTCCGTACTAGACCAGAAGGCAGACTTCAAGTTCAATCTTATCATCATCGACAACCACTCCACCGACGGAACGACAGAAGCCATCGACGAGTTTAAGAATGACGAGCGCCTCATCCATATCATCCCCGAACGCAACGACCTCGGCATCGGCGGTTGCTGGAACATGGGCGTACACCACCCCAAATGCGGCAAGTTTGCCGTACAATTGGACAGCGACGACGTATATGCCGATGAAAATACATTGGCCACTATGGTACGTGCTTTCTACGAACAGAACTGCGCCATGGTAGTAGGTACTTACATGATGACGGACTTCAACATGAACATGATTGCTCCGGGCATCATCGATCACAAGGAGTGGACACCGGACAACGGACGTAACAATGCCCTCCGCATTAACGGTCTGGGTGCGCCGCGCGCATTCTATACTCCGGTACTGCGCGAAGTAAAAGTGCCCAATACGAGCTATGGCGAAGACTATGCCCTTGGACTGAATTTCTCCCGCCAATACCAGATAGGCCGTGTCTATGACGTTGTTTACAACTGCCGCCGCTGGGACGACAACTCGGATGCCTCATTGGACATCGTCAAGATGAACGGGCACAACCTTTACAAAGACCGTATCCGCACGTGGGAGTTGCAGGCACGCATTGCTATGAACAAGAAAAACGGCAAATGACCTATGAATCAGACCATACACAATCTTCTAACCGAGCAGCTTGCTTCCTGGGAAACGGCGCGTAATAACTACGCCGCCCTTTCCGAAGTGCAGGTGAAAGAACTGAATGTAAACGGCACCCTTTATAAAGTACAGTTCAATCCGGCACGTATCGTATCTTCCGGAGCCAAAGTAGATGCAAAGTCCATTAAGGAACGTAAATGCTTTCTCTGCCCCGCCAACTTGCCGGCAGTGCAAAAAGGCATCCCGTTCGAAGGGCACTACAACATATTGGTCAACCCGTTTCCCATATTCCCCCGTCATCTGACGGTACCGGAAACCGCACATGTCGCCCAGCGCATAGCTCCCCGATTCGGGGATATGCTGGACCTGGCACGGCAACTGACCGACTACACCATTTTTTACAATGGTCCCAAGTGCGGCGCTTCCGCTCCCGACCACGCCCACTTCCAGGCCGGCAACAAAGGCTTCATGCCTATTGAACAAGACTGGCGTAGACAGGTAGCAGGCAAAGTAGCCGACTACGGTCAGGCCACCCTATGGTGGCTGAACGATGCCCCGCGCACTACGCTCGTCATCGAATCTGCCGACCGCAAGACGGCTATTAAGCTGTTCGACACCGTTTATCACTCACTGGACATACAGCCCGGTGAAGACGAACCGATGATGAATGTCCTTGTAATGTACGAAGACAACAAATGGATTGTATTTGTCTTTCCTCGTGCCAAGCATCGTCCGGCATGTTATACGGCCGAAGGCGACGCCAACCTGCTGAGCAGTCCTGCCTCCGTAGACTTAGGCGGCGTATTCATCACCCCCGTCGAGAAAGATTTCATCAAAATAACGGCAGAAGACATCGCACAGATATTGGGTGAAGTATGCCTTTCTCCCGCAGATTTTCAAAAGGTGCGGAAACGCATCCAGGAACAACTGTAATATCCGTCATCCCTTTTAATAAACAAGTATGAAAGAACCCAAAGTAGAAGTCGGCATCCTATTCGAGCCACAGATAGAATTTATCCTGCTTGCCCCCTACCACGTATCCGGCAAGGAAGTCAACGGCAAGCAGACTGTTACCTACGACGAAGGTAAAATCCTTTGGAACGGCAGGCAATATGACGAACTAATGTTTGAACCCCTGCAAGAATCCATTGCGGCATTCGAGTTGCTGGATGTGACTATCGGGATAAACTTCCACTGGGAACGCAAAGAAGACCAACGCTTCCAGGGTTCTTTAAAGATTATCGTAGAAAACGGCAAGCTGACTGGTATCAATGTCATCCGCGTGGAGGATTACCTGACCAGCGTCATCTCCAGCGAGATGAGTGCTACCGCTTCTCTGGAACTGCTGAAGGCACATGCAGTCATCTCGCGCAGCTGGCTGCTTGCAAACCTTTCTGGTTTGCAAATTAACAATTCACAACTGTCAACCGGTAATGATACCATACGGAATAAAAACGCAAACCAAGACAACGCAGCCAATTGCCAACTGTCAACTGCCGACTGTCAATTGAAATGGTATGAGCGCGACTCCCATACCCATTTCGACGTATGTGCGGACGACCACTGCCAGCGCTATCAGGGGATAACCCGCGCTTCCACCGATATAGTCCGCCAGGCGATAGCCGCCACCCGCGGACAGGTACTTATCTCAGAAGGCAAAATATGCGATGCCCGCTTCTCCAAATGCTGCGGCGGAGCATTCGAAGAGTTCCAGTATTGCTGGGAAGATATCAAATATCCCTATCTTGCCAAACAGCGCGATTATCTGACAGGAAATGAAAAGACTGCTCCCGAACTGCCCGACCTGACTCAGGAGTCCGAAGCCGACCGCTGGATACGTACTTCCCCCGAAGCATTCTGCAATACTACGGATAAGAAAATCCTGTCACAGGTTCTCAACAATTACGACCAGGAAACCACCGATTTCTACCGTTGGAAAGTAGAATATACTCAAGACGAACTCTCCGCCCTCATACTGAAACGCTCCGGCATAGACTACGGACAGATAATCGACCTTGTTCCCGTGGCCCGCGGCACCTCCGGACGCCTTTGGAAACTGAAAATCGTAGGTACGAAGAAGACGCTGACTATCGGGAAAGAACTGGAAATCCGCCGGACGCTTTCTCCTTCACACCTTTACAGCTCCGCCTTTGTCGTAGACCGCGCAGAAGTGTCGGAGGCCGGCATCCCCGGGCGTTTCATCCTCACCGGAGCCGGATGGGGACATGGCGCAGGTCTCTGCCAGATAGGTGCTGCCGTAATGGGAGAACAAGGATACAAATACGATGAGATATTGCTGCATTACTACATCGGCGCCAGTATCGACCAACTATATGACTAATCCTATAACAGAAAAACAATTGACAGAATGAACAATATCAAGAAAATATCCCCCTGGGCATGGGTCCCTACCTTATATTTCGCACAGGGTATCCCCTACTTTATCGTGAACAACATCTCCGTACTGATGTTTGCCAAAATGGGTGTACCCAATGGAGACATGGCGCTATTTACCAGCCTGCTGTATCTGCCATGGACTATCAAACCTTTCTGGAGCCCGTTTGTAGACATTATCAGAACCAAAAGATGGTGGGTAGTTTCCATGCAGATTCTTATGTCGATAGCTTTCATCCTGCTGACCCTGACCATTCCGCATCCGGACGAAGCAACCATGGCAGCGGGCACGACTCCTATCAGTATGTTCACCGTAACCTTGATACTGTTTATCATCACGGCATTCGCTTCCGCCACACACGATATTGCCGCAGACGGGTTCTATATGCTGGCATTGAAATCGGGCGAGCAGGCTGAGTTTGTCGGTATCCGAAGCACTTTCTACCGTCTTGCGTCTATCTTCGGACAAGGAGTGCTCGTAGCCATTGCCGGTGCCATCGAACTGAAATACGACAACATTCCGCTGTCGTGGACTATCACGATGCTGGTTACGGCCGTTATGTTCAGTGCAGTAAGTTTTTATCACCTTTTCATGATACCCAAACCGTCTTCAGACAAATCGGTCTTGGCTCCGGGAACAGCCAGTGCCAAGGCTATTTTCAAGGAGTTCGGACGCACTTTCGCCACCTATTTTACCAAACCGGGTGTACTGCTTGCCATTGTATTCATGCTGCTCTACCGCCTGCCCGAGGCATTCCTCATCAAGATGTGCATGCCTTTCCTCGTTGCCGGTAAAGAAGCGGGAGGCTTAGGGCTTTCCACGGCGGAAGTAGGCATCGTATACGGCACTATCGGTGTGATATTCCTCACATTGGGCGGTATTCTCGGCGGCATATTCGCATCGCGCATCGGATTGAAGAAATCCATCTGGTGGATGGCGGCATGTATGACACTTCCCTGCCTGACTTTTGTCTACCTGGCCATTTGCCAGCCCGAAAACCTGTTTGCCATATCAACGGCGATTGCTATCGAACAATTCGGCTACGGCTTCGGTTTCACAGCCTATATGCTCTATATGATGTATTTCTCCGAAGGCGAGTTCAAGACATCACACTATGCTATCTGCACTGCATTCATGGCGCTGAGCATGATGATTCCGGGCATGTTTGCCGGTTACATTCAGGAAGCTATCGGCTATACCAACTTCTTCTGGATGGTAATCGCATGCTGCATTGCCACCGTGATAGTCACCGTCTTTGCCGACAGGCGGATAGACCCCGAATACGGCAAGAAATAAAAGATTGATAAACGAACCATAAAGATACCCATTATGAAAAAACATCTCGTTCTCTGTATCCTCTGCACCCTTTGCTGCGTGGCATACGCACAGAAAATAAAAATAAAGACCGGCATCGAAGTGCTGAAAGAGCAAAACTTCAAATGCCTGGAAGGTAAACGTGTGGGACTGATTACCAATCCTACGGGAGTAGATAATCACATGAAATCCACCATCGATATTCTGCACGAAGCGCCGAACGTGAATCTCGTGGCACTCTACGGTCCGGAACATGGCGTACGCGGCGATGTACATGCCGGTGATCACGTAACGGACATCAAGGATGCCTCAACCGGACTGCCCGTCTATTCCCTCTACGGCAAGACACGCAAAGCGACTCCGGAGATGCTGAAGGACATTGACGTACTGGTATACGACATTCAGGACATCGGCTGCCGCTCATTCACCTACATCAGTACCATGGGACTTGCCATGGAAGCCGCTGCCGAGAACAACAAGGAATTTATCGTACTGGATCGCCCCAATCCCGTAGGTGGATTGAAGATAGAGGGTAATCTGACGGAAGATGACTGCATTTCCTTTGTCAGCCAATTTAAAATTCCGTACCTTTACGGACTCACTTGCGGTGAGCTGGCTTTCATGCTGAATGGGGAAAAGATGCTGAAAGACGGCAAGCAATGCAAATTGCAGGTTGTAAAGATGAAAGGCTGGAAGCGCAAGATGGACTATACACAGACCGGATTGCAATGGGTTCCTTCTTCTCCGCACATTCCGCACCCGCACTCCGCATTTTTCTATCCCGTGAGCGGCATTTTGGGAGAGTTGGGCTATATGTCTATCGGAGTAGGTTACACGATTCCGTTCCAGATGTTCGCTGCCCCGTGGGTGGAAGCCGAGAAACTTGCCAGAAACCTGAACGGGCTGAACGTACCGGGTATCGTCTTCCGACCGATGTACCTGAAACCGTTCTACTCCGTAGGTAAAGGAGAGTTGCTGCAGGGCGTGCAAGTGCACATCATGGATTTCGGCAAAGCACCGCTAAGCGAGATACAGTTCCTCGTAATGCAGGAAGTAGCCGCGCTCTATCCCGACCGTGCCGTATTTGACCATGCGGATAAAGGCCGTTTCGCCATGTTCGACAAGGTAAGCGGCTCAAAACAGATACGCGAACGCTTCAGCAAGCGCAACCGTTGGGAAGACATCCGCGACTATTGGTACAAAGACGTTGAGGAGTTCCGTAAACTGTCGAAGCAGTATTATTTATATAAATAATTTGACAAGTATAAAAAACGGTAAGTCGCATACTGAATATCATTCGGTTGTATATTGAATGTGCTTCCCTATAAAGTTCTTTCACAAGTTATTGCGACAAGGATTGCGGGAAGAAGCACAGGAGTAAAAAGATCTATACATTATGGAAAAGAGTAACTACATGGCTTTCCTGCAGGAAGCGAGACAATTCATTCCGCAGGAAAGGATTTACACCGACGAACTCCGTCGGCTGGCTTGGGGAACAGATGCCGGTTTCTACCGCCTCATCCCGCAAATCGTAATCCGTTCGGAAGGAGAAGAGGAAATCTCCCGGCTGCTGAAACTTGCCGGCAGCCACAACCTGCCCGTCACTTTCCGGGCAGCAGGAACCAGCTTATCCGGACAAGCCATCAGCGACTCCATACTTATTGTAGCCGGCAAACATTGGGAAGGCTACAGCATATCTCCCGACCATGAAGAAATCACCCTGCAGCCCGGTATCATCGGGCAACGGGTCAATGAATTGCTGGCCCCTTTCGGACGGAAATTCGCTCCCGACCCTGCCTCCGTAAAAAGCGCCATGGTGGGTGGTATCGTCATGAACAACGCTTCGGGCATGAACTGCGGTACGCATGCCAACAGCGACAAGGTGCTTCTCTCCGCCCGCATCGTACTGGCTGACGGAACGGTACTCGACACCGGCGACAGTGTAAGCCGCGCCGCATTCGAAGTGACACACCGCGATTTCATCCGGCGCATCTGCACGCTCCGCGATGAAGTGCGTGCCGACGGGAAACTGGCGGAACGCATCCGCTACAAATATTCCATAAAGAATGTAACCGGTCTGAACCTGCTCCCTTTTGTCCGCTTCGACGATCCGTTCGATATCATTGCCCATCTTATGGTGGGTTCGGAGGGAACACTCGCATTCCTCTCGCAAGTGACTATGAAAACGGAGTATGACTACCCTTGCAAAGCAAGTGCCATGCTCTACTTCAAGACCATAAAAGAAGCTTGCCGTGCTGTGGTAGCCATGAAAAAACTAACCGGCGCCAATGGTGAGTGGACTGTAAAAGGAGCAGAGCTGCTGGACTGGAAATCTCTGGCATCGGTAAGCGACCCCGTATTCCTGAAGTATAAGGGCGAAATATGTTCATCCACCCTGCCCGGCGTAGAACCGGGAGACGAGACCGGACTGACCGCCGTGCTGACCGAGACCAAAGCCCGCAGCACGGAAGAACTTCGGCAGAACATCCGTGCAATAGAACAATGCCTTTCCGCTTTCCAGACCTACACACCCGTATGCTTCACCGACAAGCCCGAAGAGTATTCGAAATACTGGGCCATCCGCTCCGGCATCTTCCCTTCCGTGGGCGGGACGCGGAAACCGGGAACAACGTGCCTCATCGAAGATGTGGCTTTCCACATCGAGGACCTGCCCGAAGCAACCGCCGAATTGCAGCAACTCATAGCCCGTCACGGCTACGAGGATGCCTGTATATACGGACATGCGCTGGAGGGGAACTACCACTTCATCCTCAATCAGTCTTTTAGCAGCGAAGCCGAAGTGAAACGCTACGAAAACCTGATGAATGATGTCAAGACACTGGTTGCGGACAAATACGACGGCTCGCTGAAGGCAGAACACGGTACGGGCAGAAACATGGCTCCTTTTGTACGCCACGAATGGGGAGATGCAGCCTATGAGGTGATGAAAGCCGTCAAAAACCTGTTCGACCCGAAAGGTCTGTTGAATCCGGGCGTTATTTTCAATGACGACCCGAAATGCCATATCAAAAATTTCAAACCGCTTCCGCTGATTCCTTTGGATACCCAAAATCCGGCAGCCAAAGTAAACCGCTGCATCGAATGCGGCTTCTGCGAAGTGAACTGCCTGTCCTGCGGCTTCACCCTCTCCTCAAGACAGCGCATCGTGTTGCAAAGGGAGATAGCCCGCCTTCGACAGAATGGTGAAGCCCCCGAACGTCTCGCCCTGCTGGAAAAACAATACCGCTATCCCGGCAACCAGACCTGTGCCGGCGACGGTCTCTGTTCCATGTCCTGTCCTATGGGAATCAATACGGGTGACCTGACACACATCATCCGCCAGAAAGAATTGCCGCAAGGCAGCATGGGATATAAGGCCGGCAATTTCGCCGCCAATCACTTCGCCGGCATAAAAAGTGCACTGCGCCCTGTATTGGGACTTGCCAACCTCGGTCATTCCGTATTGGGAACCAAAGCGATGAGCTGCATCACCAAAGGCATGCACAACGTTCTCGGCATCCCCCTTTGGACGCCGGCAATGCCCAAAGCCTATTCAATTAAAAGTTCACAATTGACAATTGACAACGATACCCTGCGGAATAAGAACGCAGACAAAGACAGTTTGGCTAATGGTCAATTGAAAGTGGTTTATTTCCCCAGTTGCATCAACCAGACAATGGGACTGCCAAAGAAATCGCCTGTGGAGCAGGCATTGGCGAGTAAAATGATTGCCTTGTTGCAAAAAGGCGGTTACGAAGTCATCTTCCCCGAAAACATGGAAAAGCTTTGCTGCGGCACAATCTGGGAAAGCAAGGGAATGCTTGACATTGCCGACCGCAAATCTGCCGAACTGGAGGCAGCCTTGTGGAAAGCCAGCGAACAGGGCAGGTATCCTGTGCTGTGCGACCAAAGCCCGTGCTTGCACCGGATGCGCGAGACCATCCATAAAATGAAGCTTTACGAACCGGCAGAGTTCATATATACATTCCTGCGTAACAGACTGGTATTCACCCCTACCGACCGCCCTGTGGCAGTTCACATCACCTGTTCCATGCGCAAGATGGGGCTTGCCGATACGATTACAGCCTTGGCACGTCTCTGCTCATCCAAAGTCATCATACCCGAAGAAGTAGGCTGCTGCGGCTTTGCCGGCGACCGCGGCTTCACATATCCCGAACTGAACGCATACGCCCTGCGCAAACTCCGCCCCCAAATAGAAGCAGCCGGCGTAAGCATCGGATATTCCAACAGCCGTACCTGTGAAATCGGGCTGACAACCAACTCCGGCATTCCGTATGTGTCCATAGTCTACCTGGTAGATGAATGTACCCAACCCGCAACCGTTAAACTCAACAACTAACTTAACACACAAAAATCATGAGTAGTACAGTAAAAACAAACAAGCGCATCCTTGCCCTCGACATCCTTCGCGGTGTCACCATTGCAGGCATGATTATGGTTAACAACCCCGGTACATGGGCACATATCTATGCCCCCCTGCGTCATGCGGAATGGAATGGTCTTACCCCCACCGACCTTGTATTTCCGTTCTTCATGTTCATCATGGGAATTTCCACATACATCTCCCTGAAAAAGTATAATTTCGAATTCAGCCGTGCCGCCGGCATGAAGATTCTGAAACGTACCATACTCATCTTCCTCATTGGTATGGGTATCGGCTGGTTCTCGAGGTTCTGTTATTACTGGACTTCTCCCACGGAGGGCATCGGCTTCGGCGCCCAACTGTGGGAAGCCGCATGGACATTCGACCGCATCCGTATCCTGGGTGTCATGCAGCGTCTGGCCCTCTGCTACGGTGCTACCGCTATCATTGCGCTGACCATGAAGCACCGCAACATCCCCTATCTCATTGCTACCCTACTGACAGGCTACTTCATCCTGTTGATTTGTGGCAATGGATTTGCCTACAACGATACGAACATCCTTTCTGTTGTAGACCGCGCCATCCTTACCCCCGCACATATGTACAAGGATAACGGCATCGACCCGGAGGGCTTACTAAGCACCATCCCTGCCATAGCCCATGTACTGTTGGGCTTCTGCGTAGGCCGTATGATGCTCGAAGGAGGCAAGGCTGATGAAAGCCGTGAAAGTATGCTGAACTCGCATCTTATCAAACTGTTTTTAGCCGGTACCATCCTTACATTCGCCGGCTTCCTGCTGAGTTACGGATGCCCCATCAACAAGAAAATATGGTCGCCTACCTTCGTACTGGCTACCTGCGGATTGGCTTCCAGCTTCCTGGCGCTGCTCATCTGGATTATCGACGTGAAAGGCTATAAGAAATGGAGCCTCTTCTTCGAGTCGTTCGGTGTCAATCCTTTATTCATGTATGTGCTGGGCGGTGTGCTCGGCATTCTCTTCGGCAGCATCTGCTTCCCGTGGGGCGAAGGTAGCATCAGCATACACGGATTTCTGTACAAAGTGCTGTTAATGCCCGTATTCGGCGAAACCGGCGGTTCGCTGGCGTATGCGTTGCTGTTCGTCGGCATCAACTGGTGCATCGGCTACCAACTCTATAAACGGAAGATTTATATCAAACTATAATCGGATAAACTCAAAACAAGTAATAATATGATTCTAATAGCAGACAGTGGCTCTACAAAGACCGACTGGTGTGTTGTAGAGAACGGACAACTCATCCGGCAGATATTTACGAAAGGAACCAACCCTTTCTTTCAATCGGAAGAGGAAATCAGTAATGAGATTGCGACAGCACTGTTGCCCCGGTTAACGACCGATGCATTGGATGCTGTATATTTCTACGGTGCGGGATGCGGATTTCCCGACAAGATAGCCATGGTTCACCGTGCCATCACCAAGCATCTCCGGGTAAAGGGAGAGGTGGAAGTAAACACAGATATGCTGGCGGCAGCCCGCGGACTTTGCCAGCACGATGCCGGCATTGCCTGCATCATGGGTACAGGCTCCAACTCATGCTACTATGACGGCAAGCAGATTGTATCCAACGTATCTCCACTGGGATTCATCCTCGGAGATGAAGGCAGCGGCGCCGTATTGGGCAAGCTGCTGGTGGGCGATATTCTAAAAAACCAGATGCCCCCCGAACTGAAGGAGAAGTTCCTCACGCAGTTCAACCTGACACCCGCCGACATCATCGACCGTGTATACCGCAAGCCGTTCCCCAACCGTTTTCTGGCAAGCCTCTCTCCATTCCTTGCACAGAACCTGGACGAACCCTGCATACGCACACTGGTATCGGACAGCTTCAAGGCATTCCTCAAACGTAACGTGATGCAGTACGAAAACTACCGTGAAAGCAAGGTACACTTTATCGGCTCCGTGGCTTTCTATTACAAGACGATATTGGCCGAAGCTGCCAGCGAAATGGGTATCCGGCTGGGTACGGTCATCAAGAGCCCGATGGAAGGTCTGATAGAATATCACAAGTAATCGCAAATAGTAAACCGTAAACTCGTAAATAGCCTTATGTTTGTAAAAATCTCAGAGCAACCTTCGCTCTACAACGACTTGGAAAAGAAGTCTGTCCGTGAAATACTGGAAGACATCAACAGGGAAGACCAGAAAGTGGCGCTTGCCGTACAAAAGGCAATACCGCAAATAGAGAAATTAGTGACACAAATCGTACCCCGCATGAAACAGGGCGGACGCATTTTCTATATGGGTGCCGGCACAAGCGGCCGCCTCGGCGTGCTCGACGCCTCCGAAATACCACCGACATTCGGCATGCCGCCTACCTTGATTATCGGTCTGATAGCCGGCGGAGACACCGCCCTGCGTAATCCCGTGGAAAATGCGGAAGACGACATGCAACGCGGCTGGGAAGAGCTGGTGGAACGCAATATTACGGACAAGGATACGGTTATCGGCATAGCGGCATCCGGCACAACCCCCTACGTTATCGGTGCGCTGCACGAAGCCCGCGAGCATGGCATCCTGACGGCTTGCATCACCAGCAATCCCGATTCGCCAATGGCTGCGGAATCCGATGTACCTATCGAGATGATTGTAGGACCTGAATACGTTACGGGAAGCTCACGCATGAAGTCGGGTACAGGACAGAAGATGATTCTGAATATGATTACCACTTCCGTAATGATACAGTTGGGTCGTGTGAAAGGCAACAAGATGGTGAATATGCAGCTCAGCAACAAGAAACTGGTGGATCGTGGCACGCGTATGCTGGTCGAGGAACTGGGGCTTGACTACGGAAAAGCCAAGGCGCTCCTGCTGATGCACGGCTCGGTGAAGAAAGCGGCAGACGCTTACCGGGCCAAAGAATGACAATTGGCAGATTCACTACAGAGCACACAGAGATCTCACCCGGTTTTCAGACAGAAGAACAAAAGAACGGAAGAACAGACTCTGCCTTGCCGCATGCGGCATCTTCCGCACTGTTTATGTTCCCGGTTCTTCTGTCCGAAAATCCACTTATAGCAAACAAGATATGAAAACACTTACCAGTATCCTTGTACTTCTGTTCGGTCTGCAGGCAGCCACCGCACAGCCTTTGCAGCGGGTAGCTCCCGAACAGGCGGGACTGGATTCCCGCAAACTGATGTATGCCGATGAAGCCATTGAAACGGCCATCGCCGGCAAAGAGATTCCCGGCGCCGTACTTGCAGTGGTACGTAACGGTAAAATGGCCTATCTGAAGGCATACGGCAACAAACGGATTTATCCGGACACGGAACCTATGACCGTAAATACCGTTTTCGATATGGCATCCTGCAGCAAGTCCATATCCACAGCCGTATGCTCCATGATTCTGGCAGAACGCGGAAAGATACGCCTGCTCGACCCTGTAAGCCGCTACATCCCCGGCTTCAAGGACTGGGAGAGCGAAGACGGAAAAGACAAAAAGGTGATCCGCATAGCCGATTTGCTGACACACAGTTCCGGACTCCCGCCTTATGCCCCGGCTGCGGAGCTGGAACAGAAATACGGTTCTCCCAACCCGGCAGGGCTGATGGAGTACATCGCCGGATGCAAACGCGATTTCAAGCCGCAAACCGGCTTTCAGTACAGTTGCCTAAACTTCATCACCCTGCAACACATCATAGAGGCCGTCAGCGAACAATCCTTGCGCGACTTTGCCCGTGAAAACGTCTTCGACGTACTGGGCATGAAGCATACCGATTATCTCCCTTGCCTACGCGACAAGAACGGCAAGTGGATAAATACCGTTCCTCTACCGGAGAACATTGCTCCGACAGAGAAACAACCCGACGGACAGGTTCTTTGCGGACAGGTGCACGACCCGCTTGCACGCATTCTCAACGGCGGCATCAGCGGCAATGCAGGCGTATTCTCCTGCGCCGAAGATATTGCCATACTTTGCGCTGCCCTGCAAAATGGCGGAGAGTGGAACGGACATCGCATTCTCAGCCCGCAAGGCGTAAAGACCATGCGCACCGTACCCCGTGCTACAGCAGATCTGGGCCGCTCACCGGGTTGGGATGTATGTAGCCCCTACGCATCCAATGCCGGCGATTTCTTCGGTCCGAATACCTACGGGCATACGGGCTACACCGGTACATCTGTCGTAATCGACCCCGACAATGACACGTCTGTAATCCTGCTGACTAACGCCGTGCATCCGGAAGACGGACACAGCGTGGTACGCCTGCGTTCACTGGTAGCCAACGCAGTGGCAGCCTCTCTGTATCCCGCTCCGCGCACATATACGGACCATTATTACAAACGTTTTCTCCAGTTCATGGACGAACCTGCCATCGGCAGCAAAGATATAGTCATGCTGGGTAACAGCCTGACGGAAAACGGTGGTGACTGGGCCGCCCGCCTTGGCAACAAGCACGTACGCAACCGCGGCATCATCGGCGATGAGGTAATGGGTGTGTACGACCGCCTGCACCAGATATTGCCAGGACAACCTGCCAAACTATTCCTGCTTATTGGCGTAAACGATGTTTCGCACGACCTGACAGCCGACAGCATCGCCGGTATGATTCGCATGACGGTAGAGCGCATCCGGAAAGAGTCTCCCGACACCAGGCTTTACCTGCAAAGCCTGCTTCCTATCAACGAAAGTTTCGGCCGTTATAAAAGACTGGCAGGCAAGACAAATATGATACCCGAAATCAACAAACAACTGGAAGCACTTGCCAAAGAAAAGGGCCTGACGTACATTAATCTCTTCCCTTTATTCACCGAAAAAGGAAGCAATGTATTACGTGCCGATTTGACAACAGACGGATTACACCTGAAAGAAGAAGGCTATAAAATATGGGCGAAAGCCCTCAGGAAAAAGATTTAGAAAAGACATATGACACGCATATAAACGGAAAAAGGTGATAAAGAACAAACTTTACCACCTTTTCTGTTTTTATATCCAATCAATCAGTCTGCAATTCCTTCCAAACATACATCAAAAGTCAATGACGTATAACCGGGAATATCACCGGATGAACTGCCGCTTGCACCATATCCGCTCTGCCAGGGAATATACAGCATCCAACGCTCACCGACCCGCATATATTGCAAAGCCCATGTCCAGCCCGCAATAACTTCGGATACCACAAATTCGGAAGGAGAATTAAACGCCGTAGGCCATTTGGATTCGGGAGAGTTTTCGGACAAGGGATCTGATAAAGGCAACGGAATTTCGCGGTCTGTCGCTCCAAAACCGTCAAAATTGCCATCGAACTTTTCTCCGGTAATGAAAGTACCACGATAGAAAACGCTTACCTTTTCCGTGAACAACGGGTATGCCCCGCTATCTGTTTTCCACAACTTCTTGCAATACACATACTGAGGACGTAAAGTACCATTGACCCCGGTACCGCTGGTCGGCACAGATATGGCATACAACGTGCCAATCTCCATCTTTTCGGCATCTTCAAGCGAAGCCACGATATTATCGCCGGTCTTACCTTTTATGGAATCAATAAAAGCTTCATTACGCGGTACCCAGTTATCATATTTTCCGGCCTCCTCCACTTCTTCGCAAGCCACAAACGCACCTGCTATGAACAGCAAGAAGGGTAAAAACAAAAGGAACGGTCTCTTCATCTGATTATAAATTACGGGATTACTATTATTCGGCATTTGTCTCCCGGCATTCAGGGCACAGCTTTTTCGCTACGCTCTGAACGGCAGGGACAAACAAAATACATTTTATCTTATTGCAGCGTTTTCAGCAAAGACGTAATGCTTACGCGGTCTGCAATGATATTGTTCAGTTCGGAGATAGCCACACGCTCCTGCTGCATCGTATCGCGGTTGCGCAGCGTTACGCAGTTATCTTCCAACGTCTGGTGGTCTACGGTTACACAGTATGGCGTACCGATAGCGTCCTGACGGCGGTAGCGCTTGCCGATGCTGTCTTTCTCGTCGTACTGGCAGTGGAAGTGGAACTTCAGGTCGTTGATAATCTCACGAGCCTTTTCGGGCAGACCGTCCTTCTTCACCAGCGGCATAACCGCCAGTTTCACCGGAGCCAGCGCAGCAGGCAATTTCAGCACCACGCGGGTTTCTCCGTTCTCCAGTTGCTCCTCACAATAAGAAGCCGACATGATACTAAGGAACATACGGTCTACGCCGATAGAGGTTTCGATAACGTACGGAGTATAGCTTTCATTGGTTTCCGGGTCAAAGTACTTGATGTTCTTGCCGGAGAATTTCTCGTGCTGGGACAAATCGAAGTTGGTGCGGCTATGGATACCCTCTACTTCCTTAAAGCCGAACGGCATCAGGAACTCGATGTCGGTAGCGGCATTTGCATAGTGGGCCAGTTTGTCGTGGTCGTGATAGCGGTAATGGTCGTCGCCGAATCCCAGCGCCTTATGCCATTTCAAACGGGTTTCCTTCCAAGTCTTGAACCAGTCGAGCTCAGTGCCCGGTTTTACGAAGAACTGCATTTCCATCTGCTCGAACTCGCGCATACGGAAGATGAACTGGCGCGCAACGATTTCATTACGGAAAGCCTTACCGATTTGTGCGATGCCGAAAGGAATCTTCATACGTCCTGTCTTCTGCACGTTCAGATAGTTCACAAAAATACCCTGAGCCGTTTCCGGACGGAGGTAAACCTTCATCGCACCTTCCGAAGTGGAACCCATTTCGGTAGTGAACATCAGGTTGAACTGGCGGACTTCCGTCCAGTTTTTCGTACCGCTGATAGGGCAAACGATTTCTTCGTCCAGGATTATCTGGCGAAGCTCTTCAAGATTGTTGTCGTTCAGCGCTTTGGCAAAACGTTCGTGCAAAGCGTCGCGCTTGGCCTGATGCTCCAGTACGCGGGCGTTCGTGCTGCGGAACTGTGCTTCGTCGAAAGCCTCACCGAAACGCTTGGCGGCCTTCGCCACTTCCTTGTTTATCTTGTCGTCATACTTGGCAAGCTGGTCTTCAATCAATACATCGGCACGATAACGCTTCTTCGAGTCGCGGTTATCAATCAAGGGGTCGTTGAACGCATCCACGTGTCCGCTTGCTTTCCAGATTGTAGGGTGCATAAAGATAGCCGAGTCGATGCCTACGATGTTTTCGTGCAGCAGCACCATGCTCTGCCACCAGTATTGTTTGATGTTATTTTTCAGTTCCACACCCATCTGACCGTAATCGTATACGGCTCCCAGTCCGTCATAGATGTCGCTGGAAGGGAACACGAATCCGTATTCCTTGCAGTGTGATACGAGTTTCTTAAAAACGTCTTCCTGTGCCATTTTTTATTGTATCTTAATTAATTTGAAATCTTTGTTCAGTTAAAAAGCGCCACAAAGATAGGGATTTATCTTATATGTAGGGCAACGGGGGTATTAATTTATCTTATTCTTCGCCCGTCTTTTGATTCTTGTCCGCCCGCCGCATTGCAGGCGTCAACTGACTTTCGGGAACATACAGACTGAAAGGTATCCTAAACGGTTGTACCTCTTTCAAACGTGCAGTCAGCCCGCGGTCTGCCACAAAATACACGCGTGAGAGCTTCACCTTGCCGGGCATCACCTGTTCCGGGCGGTCAAACCCGGGGCTGGTAAGAGCGGTCTGGAACGTCCCCAGGTTGGGAATGGTCACCGACTGTCCCATGCTGAGAATATCCTCAATCGTATCTCCCAATTCCGACAGGATACCCATAATCATCCCCTGTGGAAAATGGCTGCGCTTGGACAGCAGTTCCGCCAGTTTCGTTAAATCCACTCCGCCGCGTTCCTGCAATTTCTTCTGAACGGCGTACCATTGTTCCTTCCTCTTGCCGGACGATAAGTCCGCTTTCTTTCTTACCAGATAGGGTATAGTCATGACAGTACCATTAATTTTTCACGTTAGTATTATAAACATGTACGACACCCGGGTGTCAGCACATCCGACACCCGGGTCTCAGTATGTCCGACATCCGGGTGTCGGTATGTTCAACACCCGGGTGTCGTACATACCAAACCGGCTGTAAAGATAAACTTTTATTGCGAATAAAGAAAATCAGAAACGACTTCCTTGCTCCTTTTTTAATGCAATTTGCCTGTTTTCCCGATAAATTTCGTATTTTTGCCTGCAACTGCCCAACCGGCGGTTATTCATGAATAGACAACTCCCGAACAAATATGAGCGAAGACTTTGAAGGAACAAAAGATGATTTGGATAAAGAACTCCCGAAGGGGAGCGAAGGGCATTCGGATTATAAACCTGCGGATACCAATGATGCAAACGTCAAGCACCAACTGAGCGGCATGTATCAGAACTGGTTCCTGGATTATGCCTCGTACGTAATCCTGGAACGTGCCGTACCCCACATCATGGACGGACTGAAACCCGTGCAACGGCGTATCCTGCACTCCATGCGGCGCATGGAAGACGGACGCTATAACAAGGTGGCAAACATCGTGGGACACACCATGCAGTTTCACCCGCACGGTGATGCCAGCATCGGTGACGCACTGGTGCAACTCGGCCAGAAGGATTTGCTCATCGACTGCCAGGGAAACTGGGGGAATATTCTTACGGGAGACAGCGCAGCCGCCCCCCGTTACATCGAAGCGCGCCTTTCCAAATTTGCACTCGATGTAGTATTCAACCCCAAAACAACCGAATGGAAACTGTCGTACGACGGACGAAACAAGGAACCGGTGACGCTGCCCGTCAAATTCCCCTTGCTGCTGGCACAGGGTGTGGAAGGTATTGCCGTGGGGCTTTCTTCCAAAATATTACCGCATAACTTCAATGAACTTTGCGACGCATCCGTAAAATACCTGCATAAGGAAGAATTCAAGCTCTATCCCGATTTCCAGACAGGCGGCAATATTGATGTATCGAAGTACAATGACGGTGAACGCGGTGGAGCCGTACGAGTACGTGCCAAGATTGAAAAGGTGGATAACAAAACACTCGTCATCCGCGAGATACCTTACGGAAAAACGGTGGCCAGTGTCTGTGATTCTATCGTTAAAGCAAGCGAAAAGGGAAAAATCAAGATAAAGAAAGTAGAAGACCTTACTTCCGGAAGCGTGGAGATATTAGTCCATCTCGCACCCGGCGTATCATCGGACAAGACGATTGATGCACTTTACGCCTTTACGGATTGTGAAGTCAGCATCTCGCCCAACTGCTGCGTCATCGACGAGCAGAAACCGCACTTTCTCACCGTAAGCGATGTACTGAAGAAGTCGGTGGACAACACATTGGCCTTATTGCGCCGGGAACTGGAAATACGCAGGAACGAGATACTGGAAAGCCTGCACTTCTCATCGCTGGAGAAAATATTCATCGAAGAACGTATCTACAAGGATAAGGAATTTGAACAGGCCAAGAACATGGATGCCGCCTGCGAACACATCGACGAGCGTCTGACACCTTATTATCCCACGTTTATCCGTGAGGTGTCCAAAGAGGATATCCTCAAACTGATGGAGATAAAAATGGCACGTATCCTCAAGTTCAACTCCGACAAGGCAGAAGAGCTGATTGCCCGCATGAAAGCGGACATCGAGGAGATAGACCGCCACCTGGCAAATATCGTGGAATATACGGTGGACTGGTTCCGCATGCTGAAAGAGAAATACGGCAAAGCCTTCCCGCGCCGTACCGAATTACGCAACTTCGACACCATCGACTCTACCAAAGTGGTGGAAGCCAATGAAAAACTGTACATCAACCGCGAAGAGGGTTTCATCGGTACCGGCCTGAAGAAAGATGAATTCATAGCCAACTGCTCCGACCTCGATGATGTTATCATCTTCTTCCGCGACGGACGTTACATCATCACTCCGGTAGCAGACAAGAAATTCGTAGGCAAGAACATACTCTATGCCAATGTCTTCAAGAAGAACGACAAACGTACCATCTACAACGTTGTTTACCGCGACGGGAAAGAAGGCACGCATTATATCAAGCGTTTCGCCGTGACTTCCGTAGTGCGCGACCGCGAATACGACGTGACACAAGGCACACCCGACTCACGCATCGTGTATTTCACAGCCAATCCCAACGGTGAGGCCGAAATCATCAAAGTGACGCTCAAGCCCAATCCGCGCATACGCCGCATCATCTTTGAAGAAGATTTCAGCCAGATAAACATCAAAGGACGTCAGGCCATGGGTAATATACTTACCCGTAACCCGGTTCATAAGATAGCCCTGAAGCAGCGCGGCGGTTCCACATTGGGCGGACGGAAAGTATGGTTCGACCAAGATGTCCTGCGCCTCAACTACGACAACCGCGGAGAATACCTCGGTGAGTTCCAAAGCGACGAGCAAATCCTGATAGTGCTGAACAACGGCGAGTTCTACACCAGCAATTTCGATGTGAACAACCACTACGAAGACAATATACGGGTATTGGAGAAATATGACCCGAACAAGGTGTGGACGGCAGTCCTTTATGATGCCGACCAGCAGGGGTATCCGTACATCAAGCGATTCTGCTTTGAAGCAAGCAGCCGCAAGCAGAACTACCTGGGCGAAAACAAGAATAACCGCCTCATCCTGCTGACCGATGAATACTATCCCCGACTGGAAGTCGTATTCGGCGGGCATGACAAATTCCGCGAACCGCTGGTGGTCGATGCAGACGAATTTATCGCCGTAAAAGGTTTCAAGGCGAAAGGCAAGCGACTGACTACCTATACGCTGGAAACTATCAACGAGTTAGAACCTACCCGCCAGCCGGAAACTCCGCAAATCCCGGAAAGCAAGAATGAGGAAGAACCCGAAATTCTGGACCCGGACCACGGAAAGAGTGAAAGCGACATACTGGACGAGCTGACCGGACAAATGAAATTGTTCTCCGATAATGATGACAGCAAGGAACATGAAACTACCTAAACCGATAATACCGGTTATCTGTACGGTACTGCTGTTATGCAGCAGTGCCATGCAGGCACAGCTTCCCGCCACAGCGGAAGGTTTGGAACAGAGCCGCCTCGTAACTCGCGCCACCATGTACGGCGTAGGTTTTACGAATGTATTCGACACTTATCTGTCTCCCCTGGAATACACCGGAATTGATTTCCGCGTCTCGCGCGAAAGCATGCGCATGACCAGATGGATGGATGGCAGGCTCTCCCTACAGAGTTTCTTTCAGGCCGATTTGGGATATACCCGCAACAAAGCGGATAACAACAATACATTCTCCGCACTGGCAAACTGGAACTACGGCCTGCACTACAACTTCCCCATTACAGGCAATTTCAAGTTGCTCGCCGGCGGTCTTGCCGACCTGAACGGCGGTTTTGTCTACAACCTGCGCAATACCAACAATCCGGCATCGGCACGCGCCTATATCAATCTGGACGTATCGGGCATGGCCATCTGGAACTTACGCATAAAGAACTATCCGCTGACACTGCGCTACCAGGTCAATCTGCCGTTAATGGGCGTTATGTTCTCACCGCACTACGGGCAATCCTATTACGAAATCTTCTCGTTGGGCAACAGCAGCGGAGTGGTGAAATTCACCTCATTGCACAACCAGCCGTCACTGCGGCAAATGCTTACGGCAGACTTTCCGGTGGGACGTGCCAAAATGCGTTTCGCTTATATATGGGACGCGCAGCAGTCACACGTGAACGATATAAAGACACACACCTACTCGCACGTATTCATGGTGGGATTCGTGAAGGAGCTGTATTTATTGAAAAACAAGAGAAAGAAATAAAGAAGCGGAGTGATAAATGAAGAATGACAAGATGGTAAGGTTTCTGAAAAATATAATGGTTCTGATTGCCGTGCTTCCTTTGCTGGGCAGTTGCATCCGCGAAGACGAAGTTGCCAATTCTCCGCAGGGAAACTTTGAGGCCCTCTGGAAGATTATCGACGAGCAGTACTGCTTCCTGAAATACAAACAGATAGACTGGGATGCCATACACGACGAATACAGCAGGCTGATTACCGGCAGCATGAGCAGCGAAGGCCTGTTTGAAGTATTGGGAAACATGTTGAACGAACTGCAGGACGGGCATGTAAACTTAGCTTCCGCCCACAATGTTTCGTATTACGATGCCTGGTATCAGGACTATCCGCGCAACTTCCGCGAAGACATTGTGGAAGACTTCTATCTGGGCAAGGCGAGTACCGACTACCGCACTGCCGCAGGTATCAAGTACAAGATATTCGAAGACAACATCGGCTATATGCGTTACGAGAGTTTCTCTTCGGGCATAGGCAACGGAAACCTGGATGAGATACTCTCCTATCTTGCCCCATGCAGCGGACTTATCATTGACGTACGCAACAATGGCGGTGGCAACGTAACCAACTCCGAACGCATCGCCGCCCGTTTCACCAACGAGAAAGTGCTGACCGGGTATATCCGCCACAAAACCGGCAAGGGACATAATGATTTCTCCGAACCTTACCCCATAGAACTGGAACCCAGCAACAGCATACGCTGGCAAAAGAAAACAGTAGTGCTGACCAACCGCCGCTCCTACAGCGCAACCAACGATTTCGTCAATCAGATGAGCTGTCTGCCCAATGTCACTATCATGGGTGACAAAACCGGTGGCGGCTCCGGCATGCCTTTCACTTCCGAACTGCCTAACGGATGGACAGTACGCTTCTCCGCCAGCCCGCATTTCAACGCCGACATGGAGCAGATAGAATGGGGAATAGAGCCCGACATCAAAGTCAATATGGACGAAACGGATGAAGCAAAGCATATAGACACTATCATCGAAAAAGCCCGGGCTTTCCTTAAAGGGGAATGGACTCCGGCAGTCAGCGAATAACTTTCTTTGAACTTTTACTTGTAAAACCAAGAAAACTTCTTATCTTTGCACCGCTTAACGGGAAAATCCCTTGCGGGTGTGGCGTAATTGGCAGCCGCGCCAGACTTAGGATCTGGTGCCGTGAGGCGTGTAGGTTCGAGTCCTATCACCCGCACTGATTACCTTATAAAAGACAAAAAAGAAGATGTATCGGATACATCTTCTTTTTTCTTTTTAGATACAAGGGACTGCGAAGCGCCCGAATAAACCTTCCGGATTATGTTAAAAACCGGAGATATACAAAACGCCCAAATCTTTTTTGCATTCCGATTGTTTCAGAGGAGACAATCAAGTTAGTTATCCACTAAAAATTTATGCAATGAAGAAAAAACCTAAACATTCTATGGAGAAAGCCTTCTGGCTGAAAAATCTATTTCTGATAGCATGTTTGCTCTTTACGGCAACTTCCGGTTTCTCTCAAAACAAGACAGTGACCGGTACGGTGACCGACGCTACGGGCGAACCGCTCATCGGAGCATCCGTGCTGCAACAAGGCACTTCCAATGGTGTCATTACGGACATTGACGGAAAGTATTCCATCCAAGTGCCGCCCGAAGCCACTTTGGAGTTTTCCTATGTAGGCATGGTAAAGCAAGCCGTCAAAGTAGGCAACCGGAGTGTTATCGACGTGCAGATGAACGATGATTCACAGATGCTTGCCGAAACGGTCGTCATCGGGTACGGCAGCGCCAAGAAACGCGACCTCACCGGGTCTATCACCAACATAAAAGGCGATGAGATTGCCAACAAACCCGTAGTCAACCCGGTAGCCGCCCTGCAGGGAAAGATAGCCGGCGTACAGGTTATCAATTCCGGCAAGGCAGGAGCAGACCCTGAAATACGCGTGCGCGGTACAAACTCCATTAACGGCTACAAACCGCTGTATGTAGTAGACGGCCTGTTCAATGACAACATCAACTTCCTCAATCCGCAGGACATCGAGTCCATGGAAATCCTGAAAGACCCGTCGTCCCTCGCCATCTTCGGCGTGCGCGGCGCCAACGGTGTCATCATCATCACCACCAAGAAAGCCAAAGAAGGACAGACGCGCGTCAATATCAACGGCTCGTTCGGCTTCAAGCGTGTAACGGACAAGATTGCAATGGTCGACGCCGCCGGGTTCAAGGAACTCTACAACGAACAGTTGAGAAATGAAGGTAATCCCGAATTTGATTTCACCCCGTGGACGGGCAATACCGACTGGCAGGATGAAATCTTCCAGACCGGATTCATCACCAACAACAATGTCAGCATTACGGGCGCTTCCGCCAGGCACAGCTTCTACCTCGGCGCCGGTTATGCCTACGAGCAAGGCAATATCAAGCACGAGAAGTATAGCAAGGTCACACTGAACATAAGCAACGACTATAAAGTTACGGATAACTTCAAAGTAGGCTTCCAGTTCAACGGCGCACGCATACTGCCCGCCGATACAAAAAGTGTGGCAACAGCTCTCCGCGCAGCCCCGGTAGCCCCCGTATACAATGCCGAATACGGCTTGTACACCACCCTGCCCGGCTTCCAGAAAGCGCAGATGAACAACCCTATGGTGGATGTGGACTTGAAAGCCAATACCACCCGTGCGGAAAACTACCGCGCATCGGGCAATGTATACGGCCAATGGGACTTCCTGAAAAACTTCCAGTTCAAAGTAATGTACTCCATGGACTATGCTTCCAACAGCAGCCGCACCTACACGCCTGTTATCAACGTATTCGACAGCAGCGTGGAAGGCAACGTCGTGACCCTCGGCAACGGTAAGACCGGCGTGAAACAGTCCAAGGAAACCGAAGCCAAAGTACAAAGCGACTACCTGCTGACCTACACCAATACCTGGGGCGACCACAGCCTGACCGCCACCGCCGGCTTCACCACCTATTACAACAAGCTGGAGATGCTGGGCGGAGAACGTACGCAGGGCGTAGGCCTGGTTATCCCCGACAATCCCGACAAGTGGTACATCAGCATCGGCGATGCGGCAACAGCCACCAACGAAAGCAAGCAATGGGAGCGCAGTACCGTATCCATGCTGGGACGTGTGCTCTATAACTACAAAGGCAGATACCTGTTCAACGGTTCGTTCCGCCGCGACGGTTCCTCCGCATTCTCCTACACCGGAAACCAGTGGCAGAATTTCTACTCCGTCGGTGCAGGCTGGCTGATGTCCGAAGAGGAGTTCATGAAAGACATCACCTGGCTGGACATGTTGAAGCTGAAAGGCTCGTGGGGTACGCTCGGCAATCAGAATCTGGACAAGGCCTATCCTGCCGAACCGTTGCTCACCAATGCCTATTCCGCCGTATTCGGCAAGCCGTCCGCCATCTATCCGGGCTACCAGTTGTCCTACCTGCCCAATCCCCGTCTCCGCTGGGAAAAGGTGGAAGCCTGGGAAGCGGGTGCAGAAGCCAACTTCTTCCGCAACCGCCTGCACTTCGAGGGTGTATATTACAAGAAAACCACCAAAGACCTGCTGGCGGAAGTTCCGGGCATCTCCGGCACGGTGCCGGGCATCGGCAACCTCGGCTCCATAGAGAACAAAGGCGTGGAACTCGCCATCGACTGGCGCGACCGGATTGGCGACTGGGGCTACAGCGCAGGCTTCAACCTCACTACCATCAAAAACAAGGTATTGAGCCTTGTACAGGAGGGTTACTCGATTATCGCAGGCGACAAGAGCCAGAGTTACACAATGGCAGGCTATCCTATCGGTTACTTCTACGGTTACAAGGTAGAGGGTGTGTACCAGACGGACGAAGAAATAGCCCGGTCGCCCAAGAATACCCTGGCCACCGTGACTCCGGGCGACCTGAAATTCAAGGACGTGAACGGTGACGGTGAAATCACCACTGCCGACCGTACCCTGATAGGCGACCCTACCCCGAATGTCACTTACGGCATCGCCCTCGGCGTAAGCTATAAGAACTGGGAGCTCGGCATCGACATGATGGGACAAGGCGGTAACCAGATATTCCGTACCTGGGACAACTACAACTGGAGCCAGTTCAACTTCATGGAACAACGCATGGACCGCTGGCACGGACCGGGTACAAGCAATACCCAACCCTTGCTCAACACGAAGCATACCATCAACAATATGAATTCCGAGTACTACATCGAAGACGGCAGCTTCTTCCGTATCCGCAACGTACAGTTGGCATATAACTTCGACAAGACCCTGATATCCAGAATCGGTATGCAGGCCCTGAAGCTCTACGTTAACATCCAGAACCTGAAAACCTGGAAACACAACACCGGTTACACTCCCGAACTGGGCGGTACGGCCATTGCTTTCGGCGTAGACGACGGCAGCTATCCGATGCCTGCCATTTATACATTCGGCTTTAATCTGACATTCTAAAAACAATTCACCGCAGAGCACACAACCCGGTGTCTGCTGCGATGAACCAAAAAATAATAATCATGAAACTGAAACATAAGATTCTAACTCTGATAGCAGGTACACTCACCACCTTTGCCCTGACATCCTGCAACGACTTCCTCGACCGCGACCCGCTGGGGCAGTTCACCGAAGACGATGCTCCCAACGCCCTTATCGGCGGAAAGATGTACAACGTATATTACCTGATGCGCAGCTATAACATCACTGCCGGAATACCCGCCTTCATGATACACATGGTACGCAGCGAGGACTCCGAAAAAGGCAGCGATGCCGGCGACGGCGCCGACCAGGCAGCCATGTGGGACGACTTCCAGTATACAGCCTCCAACGGTACGCTCAGTGCCTATTGGGGACAGAACTATAAAATCATCTACCAGTGCAACGAAATCCTCGACGACCTGGAGAACAGCGGAAACAAGGATGATTTGGAGAATGTACGTACCAAAGGCGAAGCCCTGTTCTTCCGCGCCTACTGCTACTTTAACCTTGTACGTGCCTGGGGAGAGGTGCCGCTGGTAACATTCAAAGTGAAAGAGGCATCCGACGCCAACGTGCCCAAAGCTGCTGTGAACGAGATATACGAACAGATAGACAAGGACCTGACCGAAGCCGAGAAATGCCTGCCGCTGACATGGACTTCCGAATACACCGGACGCATCACCTGGGGAGCTGCCCGCTCACTGCACGCCCGTACCTACATGATGCGCAACGACTGGGACAATATGTACGACGCTTCCACCGAAGTCATCAAGTCCGGCCTCTACAACCTGAACACGCCCGTAGATAAAGTCTTCACCGTTGAGGGCGAGAACTGCGGCGAAAGCGTGTTCGAACTGCAATGCGAATCGACCGATGCCCTGAAAAACAGTGATGTCATCGGAAGTCAGTTCTGCCAGGTACAAGGCGTGCGCGGCGCAGGCGATTGGGACCTCGGTTGGGGCTGGCATATGGGTACTACGCTGTTAGGCGGGGCATTCGAGCCCGGTGACCCCCGCAAAGATGCCACCCTGCTTTATTTCCGCCGGAGCATCAGCGACCCTGTCACTCCGGAAAATACCAACAAGCCTTACGGTGAATCTCCCGTATCCACCGCTATGGGGGCTTACTTCAACAAAAAAGCGTATACCGAACCCGAACTGCGTAAGAAATATACCAAAGACGGTTTTTGGGTAAACATCCGCATTATCCGCTACCCGGACGTATTGCTGATGGCTGCCGAAGCCGCCAACGAGAAAGGTATTCCGGGAGAGGCTATCGATTATCTGGAGCAGGTCCGCGCTCATGCACGCGGTGCGGACAGCAGCATACTGCCCAAAGTCACGTCCACTGACCAAAGCACACTGCGTGATGCCATTCGCCACGAACGCCGCGTTGAGTTGGCATTGGAACCCGACCGTTTCTACGACCTCGTGCGCTGGGGTATTGCCAAAGAAGTGCTTCAAGCTGCCGGAAAGAACTATCAGGACAAGAATGCCTTGCTGCCATTGCCGCAAGAAGAAATTGACAAATCGAACGGGGTGCTGAAACAGAATCCTGATTATTAACGATAATTAGTGGTTAGTGATTAGCGATTAGTGGTTAGTACCATACAGCATGATAATGCACCTAAGGCTGAAAGCTTTTTATCTACAAGCCCGGGGTAATATACCCCAGGTATAAAAAGTCCTCTATGACTTGTGCTCTGTTAGGACAAATGATTTATACACAAGGAATTCGCCTTTATAGGATGTATATTAATGCATCTGTAATATGAAAGTGTGTCAAAACCAAGATTCGCTTACTATTGATTTCTTTTTAGGTACAGATTACACAGAAAACACAGATTTTCTTTATTCTTTTTCCGTGAAATCCGTGTAATCCGTGCCTAAAAGAAATCGTCAAGTGTATTTTGACACATCTCTTTTGAAGATAAAAGCCTTTCAGGCTTTCACTTAGAAAGACCTATATACATTATCCATGCTTAAAAAGTATCTATAAAAGCATATGCAAAAACGTGTGTAAAAAACCGTATTAGAAAATACATATTAAAAGAAACATATTATGAAGAAGTTTTTCAAAAGAACCGGTCTGCTACTTGCAGCCGCCTTTATAGGCGCCGCCGCCATGCAGGCGCAAAAATCTCCTCAAGACATGGACCGCTTTATCGATGCCCTGATGAAGCGAATGACCGTAGAGGAGAAAATAGGGCAATTGAACCTGCCCGTTACCGGTGAAATCACTACCGGGCAAGCCAAAAGCAGTGACGTAGCCAAGAAAATCGAGCAAGGGCTCGTCGGCGGACTTTTCAACCTGAAAGGAGTGGACAAGATACGCGACGTGCAAAAGCTGGCAGTGGAAAACTCCCGTCTGGGCATTCCCCTGCTCTTCGGCATGGATGTGATACACGGTTACGAAACCATCTTCCCCATCCCTCTGGGACTTTCCTGCACCTGGGATATGGCAGCCATTCGAGAATCCGCACGTATTGCCGCCATCGAAGCCAGTGCCGACGGCATCTCCTGGACATTCAGTCCGATGGTGGACATCAGCCGCGACCCGCGTTGGGGACGTGTCAGCGAAGGCAGTGGCGAAGACCCTTTCCTTGGCGGAGCAATTGCCAAAGCGATGGTATACGGTTATCAGGGAGCCAACCTCTCCGACCAGCTCAAGCGCAACGATGAAATCCTTGCCTGCGTCAAGCACTTCGCCCTTTACGGGGCAGGCGAAGCGGGCCGCGACTACAACACGGTAGACATGAGCCGCAACCGCATGTTCAACGAATATATGTACCCCTATGAGGCCGCCGTAGAGGCAGGTGTGGGCAGTGTAATGGCGTCCTTCAACGAGATAGACGGCGTACCTGCCACAGCCAACAAATGGCTGATGACCGATGTGCTCCGCAAGCAATGGGGCTTCAACGGCTTTGTAGTGACCGACTTTACCGGCATATCCGAGATGACAGAACATGGCATCGGCGACCTGCAAGCAGTTTCCGCCCGTGCCCTCAATGCCGGGGTAGATATGGATATGGTGAGCGAAGGATTTGTGGGCACACTCAAAAAGTCCGTCATGTCGGGCAAGGTAAGCATGAAAACCCTCGACACGGCCTGCCGCCGCATCCTCGAAGCCAAGTACAAGCTGGGACTCTTTGACAATCCCTACAAATACTGCGACCCGGAGCGCCCCGCACGCGACATCTTCACCAGAGAGCACCGCGCCGCCGCACGCCGCATTGCCGCCGAGAGCTTCGTACTGCTGAAGAACGACAGCATCGGGCTACATCCCGGCTCTCTGCCCCAACCGCTGCTCCCGCTGAAAAAAGAAGGAACCGTAGCCGTTATCGGTCCCTTGGGCAACACACGCAGCAATATGCCCGGCACATGGAGCGTAGCCGCCCGCCTCAACGACTATCCTTCCTTGTATGAGGGACTGAAAGAGATGATGTCCGGCAAAGTGAACGTCACATACGCCAAAGGCAGCAACCTCATCGGCGACGCCGCCTACGAAGAACGCGCCACCATGTTCGGCCGCTCCCTGAACCGGGACAACCGTACGGACAAAGAACTGCTGGACGAAGCCCTGAAAACAGCCGCCGGTGCAGACGTTATCATAGCCGCACTCGGCGAATCTTCCGAAATGAGCGGTGAAAGCTCCAGTCGTACCAATCTCGACCTGCCCGACGTGCAGCGCTCGCTGCTGGAAGCCCTGCTGAAGACGGGCAAGCCCGTAGTGCTCACCCTCTTCACCGGACGTCCGCTGACGCTGACCTGGGAGCAGGCGAACGTACCCGCCATACTGAACGTATGGTTTGGCGGAAGCGAAGCCGCCTATGCCATCGGCGACGTATTGTTCGGAGATGTCAACCCCAGCGGAAAGCTGACGATGACTTTCCCGAAGAATGTAGGGCAAATACCTCTGTTCTACAACCACAAGAATACCGGACGCCCGCTACAGGCAGGCAAATGGTTCGAGAAGTTCCGCAGCAACTACCTGGATGTGGACAACGAGCCGCTTTATCCCTTTGGATACGGCTTGTCCTACACCACTTTCCGGTACAGTGACATTGCTCTGAGTACCCCGTCGATGGGACAGGACGGTTCCATAACCGCCGCAGTCACCGTTACCAACACCGGCAAACGGGACGGAGCCGAAGTCGTACAGCTATACATCCGCGACCTTGTAGGAAGCATCACCCGTCCCGTGCGCGAATTGAAGGGCTTTGAAAAAGTCTTCCTGCGCGCCGGCGAAAGCAAGACCGTTTCCTTCAAGATTACTCCGGAGCTGCTACGCTTCTATGATTACGACCTGAACCACGTAGCCGAACCTGGAGATTTCGACCTCTTCATCGGTGGAAGCAGTCAGGCTGCCAGGACGGCTCGTATTACCTTGAAGTAAACCCGCGGTTTCTCCTAAGGATACTGACAGTTTCGCCAAAGGAAACGCGCAGTTCCCTCAGGGGAAACCGGAATTTCCCACTAAGGAAACGGGAGTTTCTCCCTAAGGGAACGGGAGTTTCCTTACGGGGAAACAGAATTCTCCCAACAGTATATAAATCATTGCACGTAAAACAGAATGAAATCAGTAAACCTATATATCCCGCTTCTCCTGCTGTTGTTCCTTGCAGGAGCCTGCGGTACAAAGAAATCCGACGGTGCATCCGGAGCATTGAGCGACGACGCCCTGCTGGACACCGTACAACGCCGGACCTTCAATTACTTCTGGGACGGAGCCGAACCCAACAGCGGACTGGCACGCGAACGCATCCACATGGACGGCGTATATCCCGAAAACGACCAAAACGTAGTGACATCCGGCGGCAGCGGTTTCGGCATCATGGCAGTGCTTGCCGGTATCCACCGGGGCTACGTCACCCGTGAAGAAGGCCTGGCACGTATGGAACGCATCGTTTCTTTCCTCGAAACCGCCGACCGCTTTCACGGTGCCTACCCCCACTGGTGGTATGGCGATACGGGGCGGGTAAAGCCTTTCGGACAAAAAGACAATGGCGGCGACCTCGTAGAAACCGCTTTCATCATGCAGGCTCTCCTTGCCGTACACCAATACTATGCAGGCGGCAATCCGCAAGAGAAAGCCCTCGCCGCCCGCATCGACAAGCTATGGCGGGAGGTAGACTGGAACTTCTACCGCCAGGGCGACCAAAACGTGCTCTACTGGCATTGGAGCCCTGAATACGGCTGGGAGATGGACTTCCCCGTGCACGGCTACAACGAGTGCCTCATCATGTACATCCTTGCCGCCGCCTCGCCTACGCATGGCGTGCCTGCCGCCGTATACCACGAAGGCTGGGCACAGAACGGCGCCATCGTCAGTCCGCATAAGGTAGAGGGTATCGAACTGCATCTGCGGTATCAGGGCACGGAAGCCGGTCCTCTGTTCTGGGCGCAGTACTCGTTCCTGGGACTCGACCCCAACGGGCTGAAAGACGAGTATTGCCCCGATTACTTCGGCGAAATGCGTAACCTCACGCTTGTGAACCGCGCCTACTGCATCCGTAACCCCAAACATTACAAGGGCTTCGGAGCGGACTGTTGGGGACTGACCGCCAGCTACTCCACAGACGGGTATGCCGCCCACTCGCCCAACGAGCGCGACGACCGGGGAGTCATCGCTCCCACCGCCGCCCTTTCGTCCATCGTATATACACCGGAGTATTCGCTGCAAGTGATGCGCCACCTTTACGACATGGGCGACAAGGTGTTCGGTCCTTACGGATTCTACGACGCTTTCAGCGAAACGGACAACTGGTATCCGCAACGTTATCTTGCCATCGACCAGGGGCCGATAGCCGTCATGATTGAGAATTACCGCAGCGGACTGCTTTGGAAACTCTTTATGAGCCATCCGGACGTACAGCAGGGATTGCGGAAGTTAGGATTCCAATTGAGTTCTGACACCCCATTTCCGCTTCATAACCGGGATTGCGATCCTACTGAACGCTATTGCCGCCTCCACCGCCCTTTACATCATCATTGCTGATGGAACGGGCGGCTTTCTTGACGCTGGCTTTCAGCTCGCCGATACGGTAACTGACACTGATGCCGAAGCGCTGGCGGCTGTACTTGCTCCAGCTCTCCTGCGTAAAACCAACACCTTCGAGCGTATTGGTATTGTCCATGTACTTCTTAAAGAAGTTGCTGGCAAAAGCAGAGAGGGTCAGACGCTTGTCGAAGAAAGACTTGTTTACGCTCAAGCCGTAATCGAAGTAACTGCTTCCTTTGCCCTGTAACATCACCCAGGGAGTCTGGCCGAACACGTTCAGACTGATGCGCCAGTCATGGGGCAGGGTTTGTTGCGCACCCCCGTAGGCAAAAAGATTCCAACCTTCGTTTTTAAGGCCGTTGGCTCCTTCCATATATGAATAGTTACCGTAGATATTGGCATAGATACGGGTATTGGATGTAGCATTCCAGTTGATATAACCGCTAAGACTCGCATTCTTGGTTTTTCCTATGTTCTGATAAGTGGAGTAAAGCACCTCTTTGCCGGTAGTCTCTTTCAAACCCTCAATCTCGGTATCGGGAACCATTTCGGAGATTTGCTCGATGCTGTTGTTGGTAAACGAATAGCGGAGCGATACGTTGACATTGAACTTCTGCGTAAAATTACTGTAACTCAGATTGAAAGCATGGCTTTTCTCACTATCCAGATTGGGGTTGCCTTGCGTGATATTGGTAGGGTTACTGTCATTCAGGTAGGGATTCAGATACCAGATGCCCGGACGGTAGATACGCATGTTATAACCCAAACGCAAGTTAGACATATCCGTCAGCTTCCAACCGATGCTGGCGGAAGGAACTACATCGTCGAAATCCTTCTTGAAGTTATCGCCTTTGCCTAAAAGATACTTCACATTCTGTATGGTATGCTCGTAGCGCACGCCCAGCCTGCCGGAGAGCTTCTTCACTTTCAAGGAATAACCGGCATAGGCAGCCAGAATATCATTCAGGTGTTTGTAGTGGGAACTATGGTCTTCATCGAATTCATAATCGGTTTGCTGCCCTGCGGCGCGCTGGAAGCGGTCGTCCTCGGCAGTATTGTTGCGAAGGATGTATTTAACTCCGGTTTCTACTGTGTGCATCTTGCCGATGGGAGTCGTATAATCTGCCTGTAAGGTGTGCTCCGTAGTGCTTTGCGAACCGTCATTATGCTGGTCGAGCATGCGCTTCATAAAGTCCTGCCAGTCCGGGGCCACATTGTCCATATCATACTCGTAGCCGGAATAGGAATCCGAGGTCTGCGGGCGGGTATTAATCTTATACGAGAACGTGAGCATACGCTCCTTTACGGGAAACAGACGCTGGTAGTCGATACCGCCGTCAATGGAATACCAGGAACTTTTACTGTGACTATTGGAGACATAGCTGTACAGTTCGTTGGCAGTACCGGGGAAGGTGGCCAGCGTATTGGTCGCTCCGTCGCTCTTGTTCTTGCCGCCCCAAAGCCCGAAGGACATGGTTACCAGCCGCAATGTGTCGATTTCATAGCTGGCTTCCATACTGCCTGACTGGAAAGAACCGTCTCCCTTGCTTGTCCCGCTGTAATCCAGGTTGGACGAACTGCTGTCCGTTTCGCCGACGGTACGCCGATTGCCGCCGGAGTAGCTGCGGGGCTGGTTGTTATAGTTGTAATTATAACGGGCGCTGAAAGTCAGTTTGCCGCTTTTTATCGTACCGAATACACCCCCACCGGCGCCACGGTTACTGACATTGCCGCTGAACGTAGCCATATACCCTTCCAGTCCGCCGCCTACGGTAACAATGTTCAGGATACCCCCGACACCTTCCGCATCGTACTTTGCACTGGGATTGGTAATTACCTCTATGTGCTTGATGGAGTTGGCGGGCATACTTTTCAGGACTTCCGTAGGATTATTACTCATCATGTTGTTGGGCTTGCCGTTGACATACACCTTGAAACTGCTGCTGCCGTTCACCTTGATGTTGTCTTCGCCGTCCACCGTTACAAGGGGTACTTTGCGCAGCATCTCAAGAACAGAGTTCGACTTGGAATCGGGGTCGTCCTGCACGTTATATTCTATCTTGTCGATATCTGCCTTTACCAACGGCTTCTGGGCTACAATCTCCACCTGTCCCAACTCATTGGAAGCATCTGTAATATACATGGTACCGAAGTCCACCGACTTTTCTCCCGATTTTACGGAGAAGTTCTTCACAATACTGTTCCGTCCCACCGAAGAAATTGTCATAATGAAGTTGCCTTTATTACCGGGTACTTTCTCCTGGAAGTGTCCCTTCATATCCGTCACCAGCATTTTCAACGCATGTTCCGGCGCTTCTTTCTTAACTATTTTGATTGTAGCGTACGGCTCGCCTTCTTTAGTAAGAGAATCGAGTAAGATACCCTTAATCTGAAAGGAAGAGTTTGCCGCATTCTGTGCAGTTGCCCAAACGGGTATTAACAATACCGCCAGCAACATGGCCCATCTGTTTTTCATGGTGTTTCCCTGTTTAAATCTATACCTTGTCTGTTTTTTCGTAGCAGATAGTGTCTACTGTCACAACGAATTAGGCAAAAATAGGGCATTCTTCGGCATTTATCGGAACACCGGAGTTAAAAAAAGCGAAAAGTACATTGATTTACAGAAAGTAGAAAAACAACAGCAGGAACACATTGGCGGCAATGTTGCTTACTATCGCCTGCATGCTGCAAGCTGTTATGCATCACTCTGTATAGGGTACAATACTTATTCCTGAAATTCGGTCTCAACAGACTAAAAGACGAATATTTCCCCTGTTACTTCGGCAAAATACACAATCTGATACTTGTAAACCGCGTCTACTGCATCCGTTCCCAAAAACACTACAAAGATTTCAGCCCTTTATGGGTTCCGTACCATTTTCAGCAAAACGGACAACTAATATCTACAATGTTATCTCGTCATAAACCAAAGCCCGATAACCATAATAATTGAGCATTATTGTAGAGGGCTGTTATGAAAGCTCATTATGAACCATCCAAACACGGCAGGAGTTACGGAAATCAGAATTCACACCTATCAAACAAAAATACGTAACCCAAACTAAATAAAAACACTCTCCCTAACTTTCCATACCAAGATATAATTTTACTTAGAACTGAATGACTTTTAACATAAACAGCACTTAACGTCCATTCTCATCACTGACTTCGATACTCTTTAGGTGACCCTCCATATTGTTTGAAAAACTCTCGATAAAAATAAGATTTATTGGAGAAACCACATTTAAACATAATCTCTGATACAGTTAGCCTTGTAGTCCTCAATAATTTAGCCGCATGTTCCAATCTAATACTACGGATGAACTCACTCGGAGTCTTATCCATTATCTCTTTAAACTTACGATAGAGAGTAGCCTTACTCACACCTACAAAATCGGCAATGGTAGAAGGACTGAGTGATTCATCGTCAATGTTACTCTGAATAAAGTCTGTCACAGTATGTATCAACTCTTCATCCTCAGGATGGAGTACAATGCCGTTCCTCACTTTGATGGACGATAAACTGGAATTAAAATAATCTTTCAACAATGTCTGCCTAGACAGTAGATTCTCAATAGTAGATATTATCTGTTTAGGGTGAAAAGGTTTAGTAATATAAGCATCAGCACCATGCTTGAAAGCATTTATTTGGTCTTCTACAGAAGCCTTTGCCGAGACTCCAATGATTGGGATATAACTTGTCTTGAGTTCTGACTTAAGTTTATTTATCAGTGTCAGTCCATCCATATTAGGCATCATTATATCGCTAATGATAATATCAGGATGATTATGCTCTATTTCACTTAAGGCTTCAATACCATCTCGGGTCACGCGCACAGTGTACTCAAAGAGAATATCACATAACAGTTCACAAATATTCTTCTCATCTTCAACAACCAATACTACAATTTCCTTATGAATCTTTGAAAGCTCTGCTTTCACCTCTTCTTGAGGTACAGTATCATCCTCATCCAGCGCAGAGACCTGTAAACTATCAGATGACAATGAAGGAATCATTACGGAGAATTCCACATACTTCCCCAATTCGCTATTTACGCTTATCTCACCTCCAAGTAGTTCAACGAGTTGTTTAGTGAGGTTCAAACCTATACCATTACTAACTGAATTACCAAACTTTGCAACATCAAATATCTTGTACTTGTCAAATACTTCCGCCATTTGCTGCTCCGTCAATCCTTTACCTGAATTACGAATCAATAGATGTAATGTACTGTCTGGATCATCCTGCGAAAGCATGACCTTGATGTAGCCATTACGCGGTGTATATTTAAAAGCATTGGACAGTAAGTTGAATATAATCTTCTCCAAAGCATTAGAATCCGAATATATTTTTGCCACGTTTTGCATCACTATCTTAAAATCAATCTTATTATCCCGAAGAATATCAATATAATTATCTGAAGCATACTCCACGAGTGTCTTTACATCTATATACTTCGGATGCAAACTCATATTCCCTGAAGCTTTGCGAAATTCCATGAGTTCACTAATTAACTTCTGCATCCGTTCCGCATTATTCTTGATTATCTGTAAATATTTCCTTGTATTCTCATCGAATCCATACTGTTCCAACAAATGTTGAGCTGGAGTGTAAATCAAGGTTAAGGGAGTAAAGAATTCATGAGCAACATTAGTAAAGAAATTAAGCTTTGATTCATAGTTTTTCTGTTCATGTTCCCTTTCTACGCGAGCAATAAGAACCTGACGACTAAGGCGAATGCGATTCTTCACTACCGATTTTACAATACAAAAGATGATGACAATCAATACTCCATAGATAGTTAAAGCCGGCACGCTAAGCCACCATGGATAACCAACTTTAATCGTCAGGCGATAGATATGATTCCCCCAAACTCTGTCACCATTAGTACATTTTACTTCCAAATGATAATTACCGGAGGGTAGATGAGTAAAAATGAGACTAGGATTATTTCCCATCTCCACCCAATCATCAGAATGGTTCTTCAAACGATAAGCGTATTCACAATTCTCGTTATTTATAAAATCTTTAGCTATGAAATTAAACGATACAAAACGCTCTTCATAACCTAATTTTAGGATACCTTTCTCTATACGTTTGTTAATATCTTGCAGTGTATTATATATCTTTAGAGTATTCAAAGTAAGAAGTGGATTAAAATCCCTTTTATGTATATTTTGGGGATTGAAATAATTAAGACCACTCACTCCACCAAAGTACAGATAATTACGCCTATCTTTTAAAAAAGCTCCATCAGAAAATTCATCATTCTGCAAGCCATCGTTCAGAGTGTAATTATCGATCTTACCATTAGTGATATTCAAGCAAGAGAGACCTTGATTAGTACTTATCCAAATATTATTCTTTGAATCTTTTAATATCCCATGAACAGTTTTGTTAGTCAAAGTCCCATCAACGTACTTAGTCAAAGTGAAGTCGTTGTTACAACCTTGTAACTTATTAAGTCCATAGCTGGTTCCTATCCAAGTGTCCGAATGATCTTGAAACAAACAAAGTATATCACTATTAGTAAGTAGAATACGACTATCAATATCTTCCAAAGTCTTGATAGTATTGTTTTTTAAGTTAATCCAATGCAATCCCCCACCACGAGTTCCAAACCATAATGCCTGGTTTTCAGGATCGGACGCAATAGCATAAACTACATCGTTACTCAGTGAAATACTTTTATCTGATGAATTGTACTGACGGAAGCCTTTTACCCTATATCTACCCTGCTCCTTAGAAATCTCCATCTTTATCAGCCCATAACCTGAGGTGCCTATCCACATTAATGAATCGTTGTTAGTAAAAAAGATGTTGTATACCGCTTTAAACATTGGATATTTATCTGGTATGTCCAGCCTATTAAGTCGTCCGGTAACCGCATCCAAAATATTAATACCTACACCTTCCGTTCCAATAAAAATATCATTGGCTCTATTCTTCCTCAAGGCATAAACAGAATTAGATATTAGCCCTTGAGATTCATCTAAATAATCACGTATTGTCTTAGTATCAGGATTTAACAGTTTTATTCCATTTCCTTTTGTTCCAACAAGGATATTACCGATAGTATCTTCACAAAAACATCTTACAGGATGAGTAGTATGAATTGTCTGAAACAATGAGTCATAATGATAAAATTGTATCAATCCTTGCCCATCCGTACCTATCCATAAGATATTTTGGCTACCAAGATAAAGAGTAAATACAGATAACTGATTAGGCAATTCATCCAGATAAGTATGAGTATCAGATTTTAGATCGTAAAGAATACACCCACCTTCTATAAAACTGATGTACATCACATCACCAGATAAAAGGACTTGAGATACAGGCTTACTTATGCTAAGCCGAATAGAATGAGAAACTGTAAAGTCATGATTCAGTATGAAAAGTCTGTTCTTCCCGTTCAAAACAAATCGACCGCCACTCTGAAACAAGCTATTCACTGGACCATCCATGCCAATAGACAGCAATTTATCCTTCTTTCCCTCCTTAATAAATTGCCTATAAGAAATATGAGCAATAGTACCGTCTTCCAAAAGAAAAAGCAAATTATCCAATTTATCTATGGAAAAATCTTTCACCTCAGTTACAAAATCAGTTTTGACAAAATTGAATTCATCAATAGAATCATCATATATAAAGAAGCCCACTCCCTTTACAAAACAAACAATTTCACTTCCAGCACTCTGTGCAAGAATAAATGACTTTTCCTGGTAGGGAATCTTGTTATCTTTCCTCAAATAATACCTTGTTATCTGATAGGTTTGCTTGTCCAAACGATTAATACCATTATCTGTAGCTATCCATAAACAGTTTTCTTTCTCAATTATCTGACGAATAATATTATTGCTTATAGAGTTCGGATCACTTTTACTATACCTAAACGTTGTGATTTCTCTCCCATTGTACGCATTCAGTCCATCCCATGTTCCTATCCACATTGTATTCTCGGAGTCTTCCAAAATACAGTTTACCGAATTATTCGTCAGCCCATTTATATTAGAGATATATCTCACCACATTAGAAGCATATAGATTCTCAGAGGTAAAAAATAAAATAAGTAGAAAATGAATTATTTGTGTAAATAAAGATGTTTTCATGTATAATATTCCTGTTTAAGCATTTAGGATAAAATGCAAATATATACATTTCTCCAATAACAACGAGTATTATGATCCTACAAAGGCTAAATGAAGATATTTATTCCTTCTAGTACTGTACCCTTAAAAGATTATCTATCCTTGACAACGAATAACCCCTAGAAGGAATAAGATTACACAGATTCGTCCTATATGTAATCTGCATCTAAATGACAACTAATCCACTTCTGTTCTTTTTAGCAAACAAGAATCAACAGACTGTATTAATTATTCGTTAATGCTGCTTCAAGACATACTTAAAATATCCCGGGTCTTGTAATGGTGAGCGCATACCGGCAACTTCCAATGCTCTGAGAACAAAAACATTCCAAGAAAAAACCCTTGTGCTAGGCCACCAACAGCCGGATACGCTTAAATCATAAGGCAAAAACTCATGGCTAAAAGGCTCATCCGGATGAAGCGTGATCTCTACGGCAAGTCGGTCTTTGATTCGTTTTTTAGCATCCTTCCATCCATGTTTCAATCCAGCTACATATCCGCAAACCTCTTCACGCATCCAACTGCCAGCATTATAATAGATACCATTATCCCAAAACATATTGGGTGAAAAAGGTTTGTTCTCCATAGTGAAAAAAGTATCTTTTTCATGGAAAATCAACGGTGAATATCCATTCTTTACAGGAACTTTATCCAGGGTTTTGACAACCATCTCTGACGTCAGTATAGGTTTATCAAATAGCCACCACGATACAAACTCCGGCAATAGAGAATTGAATGTAATAGAATAAGGATATTTACGATTATCGATCAGATATCCTCTCTTCTTGTCATAGAAAGCCCTATATTCCTGATTAGCTTTCTCCACATATTTTTGAGAAACAGGAAGTCCTAGTTCCTTCGCTACTTGGAGAGTAACGGCAAACATCCCCTGATTAACAGCCAAGTCGGATGTCTTATCCGGATATTCCACCACATCATTCTGTCCCAATACAAACTCTGCAGCACAAATACCGTCTCCATCAGGGTCGTACTCATTGATACAAAAATTGAAAGCTTTCTTTATCTTATCCATAGGAATGGGTGTCCCATATAACCGATGATTAACCAAAGCAAACCATAAGAATTCAAGCGTGGCATCATTACCCTTTACTTCCCTACTTCCCATGCAAGGAGTAATAATAGTACCGATAGCTCCTCGTACATCTTGTGTTGCTGCCCAAGCATCAAATATTTCCTCAGAAGCATCTTTATCATATACTCCCATAAGACTCCAGAAAGAATCTCTATTATACATGTCAGGAGCATAATTAATACTTGGAACATTCAAGGGAGTAAAATTGTTTCGACTTGTAATCCACATCAGCATCTGATAACAAGCATACAAGCACTTCTCTTCCGTAGTACCCTTAAAGCCCAGTCCATCCGCCAAATAGACTTGAGATGCTAAACGAAGATCATGTAAAGTAGGCTGAGCCGGTGTGGCAAAAATGAAGACTCTCTTAACCTCTTTCTTATTCTGTTTCAAACAGTGATAGGCATAGTTATGAGCATCTGAACGGATGACTTCCAAATCTGTTATTTCCAAATTAAAGTCACTTCCTTTCTGTAAGGAAGAAGCTGCAATCAACAGGTAAGTAAGCTCCTGCTCTGTGTTTGCTATAAAAACTGTTTCTTCTTGCTGCACCCAATCTGCTGCAGAAGAAGGCATATCCGTTTGATAATGTAGTCCTGCGACATCTATACTGCCCGTTCCTTCGCCTTTCCACAACTTCACTGTGATGGGATTTGCAGAGCGATGTTTAAAACGAATTGTATAAAAACCATCAGACAATTTATAAGGGATACGTACACCAGATATTTCACTTTGCACCGAATTTCCTTTCACAGTAAACACATTCCCGTTCCTTTCCAAACTGGCACCTGCATAAGATTTCCATTTCTGTATTTCAGGAACTGGGTAAAAGCAAGTATTCACCGGATGATTAAAATCGGATACTTCACCGAAAGTGAATTTCACGGAATAATCTCCTTTTTGACGCTGTCTTTCATCGACAATCCTGATAAGATTAGCATCACAAATTTCGCGTATCGCTCTAAAACCGATTTCCCCCTGTTTAGACGGACGGCGGCGGATATTGCGTGTCCACAGATTTTTATCACCAGCATCAGTCAGCAGCCCTACAGCCAATGTATCGTTCAACATATATCCTGCTGCCGGATAGGTTTCATGGGCTACCCCGCCCATATTCTCATTATCATCAAAGCTCCAAAAAGCAAAAGGCTTGTCGGCAGCAGTTATGAATGTACCAACTGAATAATATAATAAAGAAAGATTATTCTGTTGTAACTCTATTCGCTTACTGACCAATTGTGAACTAACAACCTCATAAATCACATTAACCGACAAGTCTGCCTCCAACTTCTTTAAATACACATTTCCTGAAAGTACCACTTTTCGCTCCGACTGTTCCACCGAAGTCGCTTTCCACCCTTTCAAGGTCTCTCTGACAGAGTAATCTTCATTATCAAAATATAAATCCAACTCTCCGGCTTTACCTTGCTCCATTATCAATTGGGAACCATAATAGATATTCACATAATATCCTTGGTTCTTATTTCCCAACACATGTAACTTCATCTCGTCAGCAAATCCCTGCACACAAAAAATAGCCAACAAAAATACAAGGCATATAAAATGCTTACTCATAGTATATCTAAATTATAGAGGATGTGTCAAAAATAAATTAGCTATCATTGGAGCATTCTTCAGAAACAGATGATACAAATCAAATATAAAAACAGATCCGGATAATTCCTGTTAATTTTTCCTTCATCGGAAACAGCAACTCACAAGTGATAAAACACTAAAAATTCAACACATCCTCAAGAATAATTAATAACCAGGATTCTGAATCAACTTGCCACCAGACTTATCTATATCTTTTTGAGGAATCGGAAACAAATAGTTACGATCCGTAAAAGCCTGGCCATTAGCGTTAAGCACTTCCTTTGCAATGCCCCAACGTTTCAGGTCTCTAAAGCGATGAGACTCCAATCCAAGTTCCACGCGACGTTCGTGTATCAACCATTCCCATGCTTGTTCTTTGGAACCAAGCCTATCTCTATCGGGTAATGTTCCAGCAGGAGCTTTCGTCTCCCCATCAACCCCCACAGTATTTCTTGCCCTTTCTCTGACCTCATTGATAATATCAATAGCATCGGATACCTTACCTGTTTCAATCAAAGCTTCGGCCTTCCATAACATCACATCTGCATAACGGATATACACTTTATTACTTGGGGCATCATCATAACCTTGGTTCTTATTGGATAAATCACCCAAAATTTTATACACCAATTGCTTTTCAACATCAACGGTCAAATTCAAACGTGGGTCATTCGGTTCAAACTCCTTAATAAAACTCTTAGAAGGTGCAAAGAAGCCCCAACCCAGCAAAGCACACAACCCGTTACCTTGCGCCGGAGTCATCTTCTCCTTATGATCGTAAGCAAAAATAACCTCATTATCGGTGAACTCATGATACTGGCTAAATGAGTCAAAATAATTACTGTTCAAACGATAAAAGCCTTTATCTTCAAGTTCTTTAATAGCACTTAGTACTCCCGGATAATCCTTTCTATATAATGCCACCTTAGCCTGCATTGCTAAGACAGCTCCCAAAGAGACCCTCCAAGGCTCACTTTCTGATGAGAACTTCGTAAGTGGCAAATTTCCTTTTGCATCTTCCAAATCATTCATAATCTGTTCCCAAACTATTTCTTTGTCCGTTCTCTCAGATACCTTATATGCATCCTCAAAATCTTTAATAGGAGCTATCAAAAAAGGAACATCACCAAAGTTCGTAACAAGATCGAAATAATAGAAGGCACGTAGAAAATAAGTTTCACCCAACAAACGCTTTCTTAATGAAGCATCCATCCCAACAGTCTCTATAATTTTATCATCCATCAGATAGCTTAAAGCTAAATTTGCTCTAGAAACACCCTCATATTGATAACTCCAGAAACCGTTGAATGCAGTGTTAGAAGCTATATATGAGTAGTTCTGAATTTCATCCATCCAAGGCTGGTCGCCATCTGGATTCCATTTCTTCAAAGCGTCATCCGAAGCTAAATCATAAACAACAAAATCATTACGAGTCACAGTACCGTCATCCCATGCCCAATCTCCCAGCAAATTCAAAGTACTCGCAAGCATCTGATAAGTAGAGTTTACTGAATATTGAACACTTGTAAGCGTAGGATTTGTATTTACATTATCCGGTGTTAATAATCCTATCGGATCCTTATGTAAATAATCATCACAACTTGTCACAAACAAAAGACTTATCACACTAAACAAAGTTATATGTATCTTTTTCATTAGTCTAATCTTTAACAGTTTAAAATTTAACATTTACACCAAACAAGAATGATCTTGCTTGGGGATAAGTTCCATAATCTATTAGGTCCGTAGATTCAGGATCCAGACCTGAGTATGAAGTTACGGTAAACAAATTCTCTGCCGACACATATATTTTCAAATCGGATATAGGTGAATTGATTTTCTTCAGCAATTTTGCAAAAGAATAGCCTAGCTCAACATTTTTTAATCTAAAGAAAGAAGCATCCTCTACAAATATGCTTGATATTCTGCTTCCCCCATTGTCCGTAAAACTTGGACGAGGAATCGAATTACTTGTCCCTTCTCCATGCCAGTAACCCAACATCTCTGTTGTATGATTGAATGGGCGCGTATCATAATTCAAAATTTTCTTCAAATCATTAAAATGTTGCACATCTTGCACTCCATGAAACAACATAGAAAAATTAAACCCTTTATACTCTCCATTCAGAGTAAATCCGTAAGTAAACCTAGGAATCGGGCTACCTAGAAAATCGCGGTCATTGTCATCTATCTTTCCATTATTATCTAAATCTTTGAAACGAATATCTCCAGGCTGCACCGTAGGATTGTCTGTTGCATAAAGTTGTTCATTAATTTCTGCCTCATTTTGATAAATACCTTCCATCACAAAACCATAATAAGCATTCAATGGCTGACCTACTGTTGTACGGGTAACCTTGCCATCAATATTAGGCAAATTAGGATGTAATTTTAGTACCTTATTGTCTAAAGTAGCAATGTTGCCATTAATACTATAATTAAAATCACCCACTTTATCCCTATATGTCAATGATAGTTCAAAACCTTTATTACGCACAGTACCAGCATTCACTATTGTAGGAGATACACTACCTACATAAGAAGGCAATGAAATTGGTAACAATATATCTGATGTTGTTTTCATAAAGTAGTCGGCAGACAAATATAACTTGTTTCTCAATATTCCTAAATCAACACCAACATTCCACTGTTCTGATGTTTCCCATTTCAAATCGGGATTGCCATAACGGGAAATAACATATTTATCACCATCTTTCTTTAATAAAGTCATAAAGGTATAGTTATCAATCTCTTGATTCCCCAACTGTCCCCAACTACCTCTCAACTTCAAATCTGATAACCACGATATATTTTTCAGAAACTTTTCTTCAGACATTTTCCATCCAGCCGACACTGAAGGAAAAAATCCCCAAGCATGATTACTTGCAAACCGGGAAGAAGCATCTGCACGAAAATTTCCAGTTATCATATAGCGGTTATCATATACATAAGTAGCAGAGGCGAAAACAGACATCAATGCCCACTCTGAGCCTGAGCCACTATTCCATATATCAGACTCTGTTCCACCAAAATCAAGATATCTGAAAGTATCATTAGTATAATCATAACGTTGCCGAGAAGCTCCTATAGATGATTCATAATTGGAAATAAATTCAGTACCCGCTACAGCATTAATATTATGCCTTTCAAATTGTTTTGCATAACTTAGTGTATTATTCCAAGTCAATGTGAAACTTTCACCACGTGATTCATCAAGGTTACTCGGTCTGTTTTGTCTACCCAAACCTTTATCCACATCCGAACCGCTGCCATCATCGTCACCAAAATTCTGATTGAAAGCCTTATTGTGATAAAGATTCAAATCAATACCCAAATTAGTCTTGAACTTTAAAGAATGATCTTGCAAAAACTCGTATTCTGCAAAAACATTACCAAATGTTGTGTACTGCGAACGTTTATCATCTGTATAATAAGCTAAAGCAATAGGATTAGACGTCCATTCATATTTGCTACTTTCCCAACCGCCGTTTCGATCGTTATTCTTATAAAAAGGCAAGTCCGTAAAAGGATCATTAGCTTTATAAGTAGGATCATTCACATCTTTATAAACACTTAACACTGACGGACGCAACATAGCATGTCTGATAATACCCGGCGCATCACCTTTTGAGTTTAATTTATCCTGAATTGAATAAGTCAATTGTACATTAGCTCCTATATTGAGTCTGTCATAATACTTTGCATTTATATTTGAGCGCAAACTAAAGCGACGATACCTATCATTATCATATACCACAATACCATCTTGAGAAATATATCCAGCAGAAAGCAAATAGTTTACACCTTTCGAACCTCCACTCATAGTTGCTTGAATATTATGAGTCTGTCCTAAAGTAAATAGTTCATCTAACCAATCAGTATCGGCAAGATCTGTCCTTTTTTTATCAATAGTATAAGGATTTGAGCCTTCATAACCGGCATTATTCCATGCTATTTCCTGCACATCCATATATTGTTGAGTATTCAGCATCCTGGGTAGATTCGCAACCTTCTGTATTCCATAATAATAATTCAGTTCTAAATGTCCTTTTCCCACTTCACCTTCTTTAGTCGTAATCACAACTACACCGCCAGAAGCACGTGAACCATAAACAGCAGCCGCAGAAGCATCCTTTAGTACTGTAATTGAGCTAATATCAGACGGATTCAAAAAAGTCATGGTTCTTGATGGTACTCCGTCAATGATGTACAGAGGGCTATTATTACCGATAGTGCCCTCTCCACGAATCAACATGGAGATGTCATCACCCGGTGCACCTGTACTTTGGGTTATTTGCACACCGGCAACCTGACCTTGGAGAGCTTGAGACACTGTGGCAACCCGACGCTTCTCCATATCATCCATATTCACTGGTGCAATAGCTCCTGTAAGAGAAGACTTTTTTTGTGCAGAATACCCCACAACAACCACTTCCTCTAGATTTTGCGTATCTTCTTTCAACACAACTCTGATATTTTCCTCTTGTTTAACTACATAGTCCACAGAGGCATAGCCTATATAAGAGAATTGAATTAAATCATTTTGCTTACCCGAAAGGCTAAAGCTGCCATCTATGGCAGTAATAGTTCCCTCTCCTGTAGTTTTATTCAAGACGCTTACTCCAATCAAAGCCTCTCCAAGTTCATCTACAACGGTTCCAACCAACATTTTATTTTGGGCAATGACTCCCTGGAATAAAAACAAGCAAAGCATAGTCAGGCAAAATTGCCGTACCCTAGATTTACTCGAAAACAAATTAAATTTCATAATACTTCAATTATTAGTTTTACAATAGGTTTTATTTATATGCAATTATATTCTCTTTATTGGCAATAATCTTACCATCTTGTAGCTCCAATACCGTACCTTGAGGAAGTTCTACGATAACTCTTGCATCATTAGCTGGAATCTCAATCAAGCCACTTTCATTCACATTTCTAGCAACATACTTTTTTGCAACAATATCAAACAGGTCACATTCTTGTGATGCCCGATAAGTAATAGTTTTAGCCTCTTTATAGGGATTATAATAAAGGTAAACCGGATAAGGCTTATCCACATAAAAATCAGTAGCATTACAATCCAACTGAAGAATACCTTCTACATCGGTTTTTGTTATAATTGCTCCCAAAATACCAACCGGAGAAGAGCTATATACGCTAAACATACTTTCAGCAGGGTTACCTTCTATCCATTTAGGACCATCGCCAATCGCAACCGGACTAACCCCTTTCAAAGATTCTTTACCATAATCATCCGCCTTTCTCAGGCCTTCATACGACACATTGTTATTTGTAATATTTTTCAGTTCCGGAGCCCATTGATGCTTTTCATCAATATCACCCGGATAAAACAGACGGCATGCACTTGAGTTGTTTAGCATCCACTTACCGATAGCTTTTGCATATTCGGGTTGGTACTTAACTAATGGAATGAAAGGCCATGCCGGTTTGATACTATTCATAAGGAACGCATATCCACCACCATCTGTTATACTCCCTTGTAATCCACTTACATCATAATCTCCCCACTTTCCTATTATAATTCCCCAGCCAGTACGTCCAGAAGAACTTTGACAGCCATCAAACACCCAATCAAAGAGTTTAGATACATTATAATTTGTCCCTTCTGTAGCATTTAAATAAGCTGCAACATATACACCTAAAGGCAAAAGAGCTTCATAAAAACGGCTTTCTTTCTGAGAAATTAGTGCTTCCAAGGCACTCTTACAATGTTCCAAATAGCGTGGATCACCAAATTTATGATAAGCACATAAAAGCACATAGGCATGTCCACCTGCTGCATCCTGCTGCATGGGAATATGATTAACATAGCCTTTTAAATTTTTATAATCAAAATATGAATAGTCATAATTTCCATTTAATACAGAATCTGCTTTTACAAACTGTTCAGCAATGCTTCTTTGTATCCTCTCAGCTCCATCTACATTTGGAAATACGTCACATACAGCATAATACAAAGCGTTAGGAAGTACATCATACCACCAGTCACGTCCATAGCCACCACCCAAGTTAGCGACTGCCGGATTCGTGTTGTTCATCATTATATTCCATCCATTATCCGAATTGAAGTAGTTTTGAACCATCTTTACATAATTGTATCCATCCTGATTGGTTTTATCAATGCCTACCAAACCGGCACCTAAAATAGCAGCCAATGAATTCAAACTTTCATGAAACTCTCCATTATTTGCATCTTTCCCCTGTCGGATATCTTTAATAGCTGTATATAAACCAAAAGTAGTCTGATCAATATTCCGACGGGCATCATCCAACCAAATCAATGGACCGACTTCACTCTTATTGTTCCAATCGAAAATGAAGCGGTCATAATCTTTTGCTTTCTGTCGCCAATCTAACATCTTATAAGTTTCCGGAATATCAGGCATAGAGTCTACTCTATTAATAGAAACCTGCACAATCTTCTCTCCGAAGTTATCTTTTCCACTAGAGCAAGAGACCAATAGGCCAACAATAATAAAGGTATAAAAACTTTTACTTATCATTTTCATGTTCGATAATATTAGTTTGGTTAATAATATTTTTAGCTAAAGGGTATGCTATTAACTGCAATCCTGCAACAATAATCAATGCATACTTCAGAGCAAAATCCTGTGAAATGCTATATGAAAGAAATATAAATAACAGTAATCCAAACGCCCTTCCCAAAAACAGTCCGAATTCATGGCTCAAGATATATGCATATTCATTTCTATGCTCAATCTTTGCAACAACATCAATGGTTCTCATCATAATAGGGAAATAAGCTAAATCAAACAAAGGCTGAAAAACCACCTTACAAAGAACAAAAATAATAACTCCTACAACCGAAAAAAGAATGCCATTCCACAGGGTGCCAATAAAAAAGAGTATTAACCCACCTACAAATATCTTCAAACGGTCTTTCGGATGAGCTATGCGTCCTAATATATAAACCAAAATTGCTGTCAGCGCCCCACTGATACCTTGTATCAAACCTAAAGCCCCTTCATCACCTACTAACTTAAGGACCAATATAGCCGGAGCCGTTACCAAGAACCCCTGAACCATACCTTTCAAAGCAGCCAACCAAAGCATCTTTTTCCAAAGGATATTAAATCGGAAATAAAGAAAGTTGGTTTCTTTCGGATTATTAAAATTCCCTCGCCATAGCACTAAACAAGCAATAATAGTAATAACCACTACTCCCATCGTTACCATACGGTAGGAATCACTGATATTAAACATAAAACCCAAAATTTCTTTTCCACCTATCTGACTAATAAATGCACCGATAGCCAAAGGTACGCCAATAGAGGTAATAGAGAAAAAGAAAGACTCCAATCCAAAAAAATAGTTACGATTATCATCATTAGTATTATAAAGAGCCAATAAATAACGGTTCGTCCAAAAAAAGCCTGAAGCCGCCCCCATTAAAAAGCCCGCCAAACCAAGTTCGATAAATCCAAGCGACTTAATAGTCATCATTCCGAACATTGAAATACCACTTACCAATATTCCTGCCGAATAGAGAATTTTTACATTGTATTTCTTCAGTAAAAAACCATTCACAAAAGAAGTAGCAACAATACCCGCATACATAGCTAACTGATAAAAGGCAACCATAACCGGATCACTAGTATTTCTCATTATATAAGCTCCCACAAAAATTTCAACTACCGGTAGCACCAATGCATAAAGCATATTGGTTAACAGCAATATTTTCATGTTAGGTTCTTGTTGCTTAAAGAATAAATATTCTTTCCTCAATTTATCCATCATCTATATCATTCTATTTTAGCGTATTCAAGATTTCTTTAATAGAGAACTCCGCCTTACAAATAACTTCGTCACTTGCTCCGTAATACATTGTTATTCTATCACCATCTACATAATGTCCATTTGTAAAAACAACATTTCCAAAAAAACCGGTCTGTTCATAAGAAGCAATAGGTTCCATGATAGGATCTTCACTTCTTGCAATTACTTTTGAAGGATCTTCTAAATCAAGGAGCAAAGCTCCTAAACAATAACGGTGATTGAAATCGGCTCCATGATAAATTTCCAACCAACCTCTATCAGTCTTGATAGGAGCCGCACCAGCACCTATACGAGCACAATCCCACATTCCTTCACGAGTTACTGCCACACATTTGTGGTTTCCCCAATGCAGACGATCAGGAGATTCTGCCAACCAAATATAATTACCACCAAGCTCTGGACTGCTTGGGCGATGAAAAGCAAAGTATCGACCACCTATTTTTTGTTCAAACAGAGCACAATCTTTATTATGTGGCGGAAATATCATTCCATATCTCACATAGTTCTTCCAATCTTTAGTATGAATTAATCCCACCCCTACTGCCACAGGTGATACCTCTGTAAAAGTAAGGTAAAAACCATCTTCTGTTGTAGCAACACGACAATCTTCAATACCAAATGTCTCTAATTCACCTTTTCCAAAAATTGGTGGAAACTCTGGTTCATCCTTGAAGTGAATGCCATCAGTGCTCGAAACCAATCTTAGATATGACATTGTTGTTAAATAATCCTTACCCTTATAACTGATTACCCGAGGATCTGACGCATTCAAATCAGGACTATCCTTTGAAAAAGAAACAACCTCTATTTTACCTTCTTTATTATATATAGGAAAACTAATAATACCTTCTTTTTGTATAGGTCGTTCTGCAATGCGCAAAAGTAGCCATATTTTGTCTTGATACCTGAAAACTCCAGGGTTTAACAAACATGTTATTTCCATTCCATCTATGCCTGCTTTCAAATTTTTGGGCGCAAGCAAAGGGTTCTGCTCACATCTTTTTGCTATATCCATAGTATTTCTGATTAATTATTAATTTGTGAGCAAAAGTATACGACAGACAAGTAGAAAGCGTTTACTATATTCTCAAATAAGTGTACACATGCTCTAAAACATGTTTTAAAGAAGTGTATTTAGTAGAAAAAAAGTCTCCCAAAGAAGAGAACACATACCTCCTTACATGTTTTATTTAATATTATGATAATCAATAATATACAAAATAAAAAAAGGTATATTATATTCTCATAAAACTATAGTATAGTTTCTTTTTGGAAAAACAAACGGATAACTTACAACAAAGCATTTAGAAAAATGTAAGCGTACATTCTTTCACTTTTGCAGAAGCACATTGATTTACAGAAAGTAGAAAAACAGCAGCAGGAACACATTGGCGGCAATGACACAACCGAAGCCTCTCAACACCCACGAACGCAACGGACTCTTCTTGCCGGAGAAGAACAATGCATAACACATATTTACGGCAATGTTGCTTACTATCGCCTGCATGCTGCAAGCTGTTATCAATGAAACAGGCACATTGCCCGTACCCTGCAGAAGATTCAAGATGAACGGAGTGATGTCACTGAAGCCGGAAACAAAGGAGAGCAGAGTCAACCCGCCCTCGCCGGCGTATATCAACGTATAATGGGTAGCGATTGTAAACACCACAAAAAGCACGGCAAAAATAAGCGCCACCTTGAACTCCAGCGGATTGCTGCCATCCTCGTCTTCATCGACCGTTTCCGACATGGCAGGACGCTTCCACCGGGAATGCAGGAACCACGCCGTCCCAGCAGCAACGGCAGACATTATCAGCAAATACGGATAAATGGCTGTCAAAGCCCCTATACTGAATATTCCTATCAGGATAAGAAACCGCAAGAACATCATGCTGACCGCCAACAGCATCGCCGCCACATATTCGGGTGCTTCCTGGGCGGATACTTTCCGACTTTTACGCGCCAGTACGGATATGGTGGCAGTGCTGCTGTACAACCCGCCTACAATGCCGGATACCAAAATACCGGACTCGCGGAATACATATCTTTTCAGCAGATAAGAAAGATAGGAGATGCCCGAAACCACCACCGTAGCCAGCCATATACTGTAAGGCGTGAGGTTGATGCCCGGTATCAGATTGTCGTCGGGCAGCATCGGGAGGATGATACCGCTGATGGCAAGGAACTTGGCAAGCGTAATCATTTCGTCGTTCTTCATCCGCTGTGCCAGTTCGGTAAACGTATGTTTCAGCTCGGTAAAGAGCAATACGGTCACAATTACCATTACATAGAACCAGGAGGGCTGCGTAGCAACGATAGGTGCAATGCAATACGTAATGAGCGCAATGACAATGGTAGTGACTCCGAACACATGAAACTGCGCCTGCTTGACGTAATAATTCAAGGCAAGCAGCAACCCCAGGACAGCCCCGCCACCCATAAACAGGCGATAGTCCGTCGGGTCGAGAATGTAGAGGAGATAGCCCAGAATGCCGATAAAGGTGAAAGTACGGTCCGTACCGAACAAGGTCGTCTCTCCTTCGCGCTTCAAACTGATACGCCTCAAGGAAAGACCTATAAGCAAAGAAAACACCGTCACCAGGATAAAAGTGACGAGTTCTTCCGGCAGGTATTGGTACAGTTTCTCCATATACGAATCAACAATTACGAGGCGTAATTAGTTTACTTCCATTCCTTGAACGGATGCTTCATCAGTTGCGAATTGTAATAACGGATATCTCCCGTCACTTCCTGCCCGATAAAGTCCGGTTTCTCAAAAGGCTCGTTCTCCGAGGCAAGCTCCACTTCGGCAACTACCAGTCCCTCATTCTCACCGTAAAACTCATCTACCTCAAAAACATGGTTTCTGCTGCGTATCAGGTAACGGGTTTTATCAATAACGCCCGGCTCGCACAGTTTCATCAGCTCCTCAGCTTCATTCAGAGGAATTTCTTTTTCCCATTCGTAACGGCTGATACCGGATGCATCGGATGCTCCCTTAATGGTGAGATACCCCTGCCCACCACGTATGCGTACCCGCACCGTCCGTCCGCGCGCACTGCTGATATATCCCTGAATGATACGGTTCTGCGAGTATGCTTGCGACTTGTATTCTCCTTTTACGAGAAATTTCCGTTCTATCTCTTGCGGCATATTTATCTTCTGAATCAGCCTAAGAAGGAATAGCCCACCAGCATGGCAACCACCAATACCAAAGCGGCAACTCCGATAATCAGCAATACTCTCCTGGCTTGTTGTTCTTCTTTCCGGCTGTGCATTACTTTCTTTTTACTCTTTCCCATGGTGTTTCTATAGTTTAAAGTTCAACGATAAACAAAGTAAAAGGAAATTCGGGAAGTTTGCAAGCATTTATAAAAGAAAAAAGAAAGGAATGTGTCAAAACAAAAAAATGCTTGTTATTTGTTTCTTTATCAGATACGGGGATTACACGGAGTTCACCGAAAAAGAATAAAGCAAATCTGCGAAATCCGTGCAATCCCGTGCCTATAAAAAGGAAAACAGAAAGGACTAAATGTTATCTCCGCCTGCAAATTCCATCAGGTAGGCCTTGACGAAACCATCTATCTTACCGTCCATTACCCCGTTTACATCCGAAGTCTGGAAATTGGTACGGTGGTCTTTCACGCGGCGGTCATCGAACACGTAACTGCGGATTTGCGACCCCCACTCAATCTTCTTCTTGCCGGCTTCCACCTTTGCCTGTTCCGCCATACGATGTTGAAGTTCCTTGTCGTACAGAATGGAACGCAACTGACGCATTGCATTCTCCCGGTTCTTGGGCTGGTCGCGCGTTTCGGTATTCTCAATCAGGATTTCCTCTTCCTCGCCAGTGTAAGGGTCTTTGAACTGATAGCGCAAACGCACGCCGGACTCCACCTTATTTACGTTCTGTCCGCCCGCACCGCTGGAACGGAAAGTATCCCACGAGATGCGCGCCTGTTCGATGTTCACCTCAATCGTATCATCCACCAGCGGAGTGACGAAAACGGATGCAAAAGAAGTCATACGCTTGCCCTGAGCATTATAGGGAGATACGCGCACCAAACGGTGGACACCGTTCTCGCCTTTCAGATAGCCGTAGGCATAATCGCCCGATATTTCAATGGTACAGGTCTTGATTCCGGCCTCATCACCTTCCTGCAAGTTGGAAATAGTTGCCTTATATCCGTGTGTTTCGGCATATCGCAGATACATACGCATCAGCATGCTCGCCCAGTCCTGGCTCTCCGTGCCGCCGGCTCCCGAATTTATTTTCAGTACACAATCCATCTGGTCGGCTTCCTCACGAAGCATATTCTTGAGCTCAAGGGCCTCTACGGCAGCGGATGCCTTTGCATAGGCCTCATCCACTTCCTCTTCCGTTACCAGTTCATCCTTGTAGAAATCGAATGCAAGCTGCAACTCATCCGCCATAACCTTGACTTCATTGTAGCCGGAAATCCATTGCTGCAAGCCTTTCACTTTCTTCATCTGAGCTTCGGCGGCTTTCTGGTCATCCCAGAACCCCGGAGCCTGCGTGCGCAATTGCTCCTCTTCCACTTGTATTTTTTTTCCTTCGATGTCCAGATAGCGGTTCAACGCTTCGGTACGTTCCTTGATATCTTTCAGTTGTTCAATGGTAATCATATACTTTCTTCAAATTCTATCTTTTCAAACCGCAAAGATAGTGCAAAAGTCTGAAAAAATCGCATAAATCCGCTGCAATCAACGGAATAAGAAAGAGGGCGGGCTATTCCGCCACTACATCCCAACCCGAAAGTACATCACCGTAGAAGTAGAAAGTAACCTTAAAGACCGTCCTGCTGTTCTCATCCGCCACCCGATAGCAACGGGTGGCATCGTAAGATTCCGTTTGCTTATACTCACCCAAAGCCAACGGGGGTAACTCCTCTTTACCGGATGCTTCGGCCACAATCCGTCGCATACGCTTTTCCACCAACGCCATGATGCCTTTATGAGTAAAAGGATTGGTATCCGCCACGTGAGGATGCACCGCTTCAATGATACCGCCATTAGCCGCGCGCACCGCCCGTACGCTGTCCGTATAAGTTTTGAACCGGTTCTTTACCTCGGACGAGCGCAAGCCTGCCACCGTAAATACGGCAATGCCCTGAGCGCCGCTATTCAGCGCGGCATCCATACATTCGAACATTTCCAGACCATCGGTAGCGGTCATGCCGCAATACAATACAGTTTTATCATTCTTGTCGCGCACATTCTCAACGGTACAATCGGAAATAAAACTGACATCTTCCGTATAGAAAGTATGGTAAACCATCGGAAAAACGATATCCAGGTTCCATTTACCCCAGTCCTGCCGCACCATGCGTGAAGCCATCTTCGGCGTAGGAAACGGAGATGCCGCCATTGTCTTGCCATACGAATGCACCACTCCGGCAATCATATTCGCAACTTCCGTTATCTGGTCGCAACGGAACTGCCGCCACTTTATGTCTGCCGAAGGGTCCTGCTGCTCACGCGGATCATAGCCATACCTGCTCTTGAACTTTTCGAGCATGGCGGGATGATAACCGTAATCCCATGCGGCATATTCCCGGTCTTGCACAATACCGTAATGCGGCCATAACGTGGTAGGAAGCACTACATCCACCAAACGGTTGTAGTCGATGGCAATTCCGTTCAATCCCTCGACTTCGCAATACGACTTAATTTTCTCCCTGATGAATTCGCGCACCTCAGGCAGTGCGGGACAGAGGAATTTATAATAATCCACATATGCCGTAGTATCTGCGAGGCTCTTTCCGTTGCGGTTTACGCTGAACCAGTCGGGATGTTCTGCCAAAATCTTATCGCGGTCGTGCTCCAGATTCATGGTCCACAACCATGCGTATACTTCAATGCCGTGTTTACGGGCTATGGGAATGGCAATGCGATAGTCGTCGGGGGTGGGTGCATTCAGCATTATTCCATCCATGCCGATGTCATTCATCACCTGGCATACCGAATCGAAATTCATGCCGGGACGATAATCCAGCCATGTCCAGAACATGGGATACTGCTTAACGGTTACATTATTTTCCTGCCGGCATGAAAAAACGCTCCATATTGAAAACGACAATATCAGCGCCGATAAAAGCTTTCTCATAGCATACTAAGTTTTAAGATTAAAAATGTCTTTCCATAGAATATAAACAGACCACACCGGCGCAACCCTAAGAAGAAATACACATTTTTTATCCCGACTTCCAACTTTTTCCCCTTTTCTCCCTACCCGCTCACAAAGACTTCTGAACAGGGGGACAATGAGTCCCTGAGTGAAAGGCATTCAGTCAGGAAGTCAAAGGCATTCAGTCCCTGGCTCGATGGAGCTCATTCAACGGGACTTGGAAAGTAATATATTACTATTGACGCACTGTAACTATACATTACTTTTTCAAACATTCCTTCTTTAATGAAACCAAAATATAAAAGCACGAACCTCACAGCCCATGCTTTTCCATTGTTAACTTCACTATTAAATGCAAAATAATATTTGCTATTTCTCCTTTTTTCACTTATTTAAAATCTTCCCTGTCACCTCTTTCAAACTAATAGCTACTCCACCGCCTGGTGCCAACCTCTGCTTCAAGATACTTTTATTTGTCACCGTTATCCGACGAATATTATAACTTTGTGGATTAGCATTCCAGTCAGCATCCTTGCCATCTTCGTAGATAGTGGCAATAAATTTTTTTCCTTTGGGAAGATAATCGAACGGAATAACAGCGGTACGCGCATTTTCATCGGTAATTGCGCCGATAAACCATTCTTCGCGCCCTTTTGCCTTACGGGCAACTGTTATATAATCTCCCGGTTCCGCTTCAAGGTAATAACTATCGGCCCAATCTACCGGAACATCTTTGATAAATTGGAAAGCATCCATAAAACGACGGTAATTGGACGGTTTATCAGCAGCCATCTGAATCGGGCTGGGCATAGTGAGATATAAAGCCAACTGTTTAACCAAAGTCGTACCAACCTGTTCTTTCATCTTATCTCCTTTATAATAACTTAAACGAGTTTCAAAGATACCGGGAGTATAATCCATCGGACCACCTTTCAAACGGGTAAAAGGAAGAATAGTAGTATGGTCAGGATCATTTCCTCCCATCGACTCAAACTCTCCGCCACGGGCAGACTCCTGTGCAAGCCAATTAGGGAATGTACGGCACAATCCTGTAGGACGAACCGCCTCATGGCTGTCTACCATAATCTTATAAGCAGCAGCACGTTCTACCACATGAATATAGTGATTGTTCATCCATTGCGAGGAATGATATTCACTACGCGGGATAACATATCCTACATAACCAGTCTTCACAGAATTATATCCATTATCTACCATATATTGGAAAGCCTTTTCCAACTGGCGTTCATAATCAGCGGCATTAGCGGATGTTTCATGATGCATTATAATCCGTACCCCTTTACTGGCAGCATAATGGTGCAATTCCTCCACATCAAAATCAGGATAAGGTTTGGTAAAAAGGAACTGACGGTCTTTGCGGTAAGAAGCCCAATCTTCCCAACCTTCGTTCCATCCCTCTACCAATACAGCATCAATGCCATTCTCTGCCGCAAAATCAATATATTCTTTTACATGAGCAGTATTGGCTGCATGACGACCGTTCGGAGTTATTGCCGTATAGTCTGTAACACCCGGTTTGGCTTTATTGTAATCACTATACGCCCAAGTACGACCTTCTCCAGTAAACATTTCCCACCATACGCCTATGAATTTTTGCGGTTTAATCCAAGAAGTGTCTTCTAAGCGGCAAGGCTCGTTTAGATTTAAAATCAATTGCGAAGCAAGGATATCCCGAGCATCATCACTGACAATAACAGTACGCCAAGGCGTACGACACGGAAGTTGCAAATATCCTTTCTTGCCTAACTTATCAGGAGTAAGATGAGAACTCAGACGAAAATCTTTATCATCCACATTTAACAACATACCGGAGTAATCCACCAAAGCGGCTTCGTGTATGTTGATGTAAAGGCCGTCAGAACTCTTCATCATCAACGGAGTCTGTACTGTAAAAGAGGTTGCTTTGGACTCATAACCTTTCTTACACAATCTTTTTTCCATAACCTCTTTTATTTCAGAAAGAGGAGCGGTGGTATAGGCGAATTCATTGGTATCGTAATCCCCTGGAATACAAAAAGTCTTGTGATTACCTGTCAGATTGAACTCAGTATATTCATCCTTTACAATCAGATAGTTTATAGTTTCCTGTTCCGGCAATTCATAACGAAATCCCAATCCATCGTTAAAAAGGCGGAAGCGAAGCAGTAATACACGCTTATATTCATTTTCTTGTGTTAAGGTCACAAGCATTTCGTTATATTGATTTCGGATACTGGCATACTCTCCCCAGACAGGTGTCCATGTTTCATCAAAAGATGAATTTCGGACATCTTTTTGTAAAAAACCGCCAGTAAGCGAAGCTTCTTCCATCTCCAGTCCTAAACGGCTGGTAGCAATAACCGTTTTATTTTTATAAGCAAGCTGATAGGTAGGTATACCATTATCCAGCCGGAATAACAATTCCAAATTACCATCCGGTGATGCCAAATGCTGAGCAAACACCTGAGATGCGACACATAGGAACAGTCCGAAAAGTATTGTTCTTATCATATTCATCATATCCTAATATTTAAGTATTCTATATTCATAGGGAGCCAAACGCAACGTATCCTCCAATGCAACAAGAGTATCCTTATAAACATCCATACACTCATGTCCTTTCCATTCTTCAGGCAGAAAAAAATTCCGAACTGCATTGCGTACATTTACCAAGACTAAAAAACGATTCCGGTCCGTCCCTTTTTGAAATACCGCCACATCACAATCCGGATAAATTTTCAATTCTCCTTTACGAATGGCAGGATAATCATTATAGAGTTTCATCAAGATTTCATATTCCGTACGTATGGCATTATTGGCATTCCAGTCAATATGGCAATAATGAAAGAAATCCACACGCCCCGGAAAGGCAACCTCCTGCGAACTGTAAATCAGCGCACCACCCTGCAGATAAGACGAAAGCACAAATGCAGCCATTGCTCCACGTTCACTCCCAAACTCTCTTACAGGAGACATTTTTACCATTTCATCATGGTTAGTAATAAAACGTAGCTTTACCTTCCCGGCCGGAATAGTATCGTACTCCGAATGTGCTATATCCAGTAATGTGGTAACACAACTATCTTTCACAAATACATCACGGACACCCTCCAGGAAATCCCATGCATAATTCATATCAAATCCGGCCGTAAAATGATCTTTCCGTTTGCCTTCGGCTAACAATAGCAATGGATGGTGAGGAATTGCCCGAAGTGAATCAACTGCTTGTTTCCAGAAGTCGAAAGGTACAAAGTCGGCCGCATCACAACGAAAGCCGTCCACTCCGACACTATCTACCCAAAACTTCATAGCATCAATCATGGCAAGACGCATTTCCTTATTGTCGAAGTTCAAATCTGCAACATCTTTCCATCCGGTATTAGCCGGAGAAACTATATTTCCTTCTTCATCCTGCATATACCATTCTTTATTATGTATCCAAGCATTATCCCAAGAAGTATGGTTTGCCACCCAATCAATAATGACATGTAATCCTTTCTTGTGACAAGCATCAACCAACCCTTTAAATTCATCCAAAGTACCGAATTCCGGATTTACCGATTTATAATCCTTGACACAATAGGGCGAATTCACCGAACTCTCCCGCCCAACCTCATTAATAGGCATAAACCATACAACATTCACTCCTAACCTGCAAATAGAATCCAAATATTCACCTACAGCATTAAAAGAAGAATTTGGAGCAAATACACGCGGATTCACCTGATACATCACCACATCTTCAGGAGCAAGTGACGGATAAGCATTAGTATGCTGTATCCTGCCACATGCGCAATATAATGGTAATAATGCTATTAAAAACAGTATATTTCTCATTCGCATAGCACTCATTCTTTTTCCCAAATATAATATTGATAAGGTTCCAACGACAAAGCCACCGGAAGTGTTATGACCTCACCTGTCATCAGGTTTTTCACACTATCCCCGGCTCGTTCTATGGGTGTTTTCACCGCCAGCCTCTCATCGGTTGTATTCACCATTACAAGCAATCCTTTTCCCTTGTTCTTGTAATAAAAGGACGCGACATTACCTGTTTCATAAGTTTTCAGGGTTCCTTCTCTCAATGTTGCCGAAGAATTGTATATCTGCATCAATTGCTTGTATTCGTTTAAATAAGCAGAGTTTGAACTCCAATCAATGGATGTATATTCGAAAAATGACAAAGGATGATCATAGGCAACCTCCTGTGAACTATATATAAGTGGCGTACCACCCAACATAGAGGAAATGACAAATGCCGCCATTGCTCCACGTTCATTCTTATAGACTTCCAATGGGGATTTTTCTGCTGCCAAATCATGATTTGTAGAATAACGTAAACGTTGTTTACCTATAGGCACCCCCTTATATTCCTGATTATGTATCTTATACAATGCTGACAGTTTTGATTTCCCGGCAAAGACAGCTTGTAACTCCTGTGCAAAATCCCATCCGTATACCAAGTCGAAGCCATCAGCAAACAAAGTAGTTTCACTCCCCTCGGCAAGCATCAGCAGTTCATCTCCTTTAATAGTTTTCAGTTCGTTGATAGCTTGTTGCCAAAAGTCATGAGGGACTCCTTCTGCATAATCACAACGATAACCGTCTATATCCACTACCTCTATCCAATATTTCATAGCCTCCAACATGGCAGCACGCATATCGACATTATCATAATTCAGATCTGCAACATCAGCCCATCCCATACCCTCTGGAGAAATAATATTTCCATTGGCATCTTGTGTGTACCAAGTTTTATTCTGCATCCATGCATTATCCCAAGACGTATGATTGGCCACCCAGTCGAAAATGACACGCATGCCTTTCTCATGTGCCCTTGCAACTAAAGTTTTCACATCATCCAGTGTACCATACCCGGCATTCAGTTTTTTGTAATCTTTCACACAATAAGGTGAACCGACAGCATTTTCGACCCCTTGCTCATAAATAGGCATCAACCAAAGAACAGTAGTCCCCAAAGATTTGATTTCATCCAAACGTGTTGTAATAGCAGCTAAAGCATTGGTCTGAGCAAAAATTTTAGGATTTGCTTCATACAACACAACTTTATTTCCTATGTTACCCGTTGCGGGAGTCAAATCTTCCATACCCTCTCCTGAGTTATCACTGCACCCTGTGAAGAAGTGCAGTAACAACATCGGAAGTATCATTAATAAATAATTTCTGAATTTCATATATTTTGTTTTTAGTTTGCGACAGGTGCTTCTATTTCCGTACAAGCATCGGCTGTGATTGTGAAATAATAATCGCGGTTTAAGGTTATCGGAAGATCCGGTAACTGAACTCCACCATTATTGTTATTGAAAATAATAGTTATAGATGTGTCAGAAAGTTCTACCGGCATAGTAAATCCTGTAAAAGTCACTCCATTAATATCTTGGCTTCCAGTAGCCTGCATTCCCGGCCAAGCACCAATGACGGGATCAATACCAACATAAGCATACAATGCCAATCCTTCCCAACCGGTATTATTGACAACATAAATGGTATAACCATCCACCGGATCGGGATCCGGTTCTACCGTACCTGGATTCTGAGGATCTACTTCCACCCCTTTTTTATCAGTAATACTAAAATAATAATCGCGGTCCAATGTTACAGTTGCCAAATCAAATTGGTTACTACCACCATCATTACATATAAAATTATACATCAGCCCTTCGTTTGCTTTTCCTGTATCGAAATATTTATAAGTAATACCTTTAATAATCACAGTTCCAGTAGTTAGAATACCTGGCCAAGCACCAAACAATTCCGGTAACTCATTGCCCCAAGCATACAAAGACAATGCATCCCAACCTGATTTATCCTCAATAAAAATAGCATATCCATCGTGTTTGATATTTTGATTCGGATCTATTTCTTCATAACCGGTGTTTGTGATTCGCAAATAATAGTCCCGATTAAGTGTTACTACAGCAGCATCAAACTGTTCACCTCCATTATTATTATTAAAAATAAGATTATATGTCAGCCCCTCATTATCTGCACCTGTATCGAAATATTTATAAGTAACCCCATCTTTCACCTCGGTTCCGGCAGGTTGTATACCCGGCCAAGCACCAAACAATTCGGGTGAGTCGTTGCTCCAAGCATAAAGGGTCACAACATCCCAGCCGGAATTATCTTCTACATAAATAACATAACCGTCATGTACTATCTTATCCGGTTCTTCTTCCTCTTCAAAATAAGTCGCCCAACGGGAAACCGTTACATTCGTTCTCGTACCTACACCAACATTCAAGACATGAGATACATCTTCATTCTTCACTGTACGTTCCTTTCCTTGTTTTTCCGAAACAAAATAGAAACCGTCTGCCAGTGTCTTACCATTCTTGAATGTAGAAGGAAACAGATAAATACCCCACTTCACATCACTATTCCCAGCTTTTTCCAAACGCCATTCCAACTGGCCTACAGCATTTTCTCCGTCATTAAAATCACCTACAATATAAATATTCTCATCAGCATCCGTGCCCTGCGGCATAATTACTTCCAATAAAATAGCATTATCTTTTATTTCAAATTGAGGTAATTCACTATCAAACACAATTTCTTTCTTATCATCGCAACTGTTCACTAATACCATTAACGGCATCAATAACAGTAAATAGAATATATTCTTCATGAGTTCTCTGATTTAATATTACTTATAACTAGGATTCTGAATTAGTCCCGGATTAACCAACAAAGCCGATGACGGAAGCGGATACCACTCATATTTACGATCACGTTGTGCAGGAAGTACCTTGCCGTCTTCTGTAGCCCTGCCAAAAAACCACCATTGTCCTTGTGTAAACTTATCGAAACGACGTAGGTCTGTACGGCGACGACGGCCTTCTGAAAGAAACTCCAATCCCCATTGGCTCAACATCCAATCCATATCAAAATCTGTAAATCCTGGTCCAGGTATATCTTTTACTACTGCCCAGTCTGATGCTGTAAAGTAACGCTTACGCACATTGTTTACCAGTTCTTTCGCCCCATTGGAATCTCCGGCACGCATTTTACACTCTGCCAACATATATACCACTTCGGTCAAACGGAATTCGACTTCGTCTATATTCTGAAAATCGATTCCCACAGACTCCGGATAAATAGGATACTTAACCAGTCTTACACCTGAAGTTGTTTCTCCCCAACGAGGAGACATTACTGTTTCTAAATTACGACCTTTATTCATAAAAGTACCGACCTGATCAACATATACTATAGGCTGTCCATCACGGTCTGCATCTGCTTTTAATGCTTCGCCTTTCCCGTAATTGGCTTTAATAGCACCTTTCAGAAACATCCCTTTATAGTTACCGATTGTTTCATCATATATATAATTTTGCTTACGGATATCTCTATCATCGTAACGCTCATACACTGCACCCAATTTATCGTTATAAGGAGCATCCAAGAAACATTTCGGAGAATCTGTTCCTCCGAATGAATTAACATTGCCCGAATTATCGTATGAAGGAACTAAACATGTGCAATTCCAAGGACTTTGCGTATAAGTACCACCAAAATATTCCCAAATATTATAAGGTAAGAAAGGCATATCACGCATCCAACCACACTCAAGTTGCCCAACTTCAAAAGCAAAAGCCATCACAACCTCCGGACAATTAATATTATCCATCGAATAAATACTACGATAATCATCTACTATAGAATAAGTACCATATTTGTTATCCAATATCTCCTGACAAAGTATCGCGCATTCGTTATAATGATTTTCTTTAATAAAAATTTCAGAATTCAACAATAAACGAGCCTTAATCATACGATTCACCGCTTGATTCATACGATTTACACTGTTTCTTTCAAGATCGTTTACACAACCATCCAATTCCTCCATGATAAAGTCATATATCTTCTTACAGCTTGTATCAAAGTCTGGATCGGCTGTAGGAGGAACGTCTGTCCCAGCAGATATATTCAACGGTAAAGCACCACCCCAAATTTCAAAAATATTATAATAAGCCCATGCACGGAGTGTACGTACTTCACCGATATAAGATTTCATTTTTTCTTCTGTCATTTTAAGTGAAGCAGGATTCAGAGTCTGCAAATCAGCAATCAATGTGTTACAAAGCCCGATAGTAGTCCATGAGGTTTCCCACGTGGAACGAATAATTTTGGAGTCTGGAGTCCAAGTATGGGTAGAAAGAACAAATTTCTCAGCTTCATCATATCCCCACAACCCTCCATTCCAAGAACGCCATGCTACCTGGTCGGCAGAAAATTCCTGAAGATACCAAAAATATTCCATATAACTCCTTGCACCAGTATCATAAATAGAAGCAACGGCACCTTGTACACTTTTCTCATTTTGATAATAAATCGAGGAATCTACTCTGTCAAAAACTTCCTCTTCAAGATCGAAGCAGGATGACAAAGAAAAACTCAGAACGGCCAATAGCAGCCAGTTATATTTTATATATTTCATGTTTTCGTTCTATTGAATGATTATACTAATTATTTAAATCGCAATGTCAATCCCAAGCTCAGTTGAGTAGCAGTAGGATAAGCACTATTTGAATCAACTCCCGGTGTCAAGCCATTGACAGATACAATAGAAGGATCATTTCCCGAATATCCAGTTAGCGTAAAAAGATTCTTGGCAGAAACAAACACACGCATACTATTCAAAATTTTATTGGGCTTCGGTGTAAAATTATATCCTAATGTCACATTTTCCAATTTAAAGTAATCTCCCTTTTCAAGAAAGAAAGAAGATATGACACCACCACCTGTTACAATGTTTTTATCTTTCAGATAGGCATCGCGAAGTACATTGTCTGTTCCGGCACCTTGCAGCCCCATACCGTATCTGCGCATATTAAAAATATCAAAACCAAACGCACCACGGAAAAAGATACTTAAGTCAAAATTTTTATAACGTAATGTGTTATTCCATGAAAGAAAAGAAGTTGGAGTTCCGTTACCAATATAACGTTTATATTTAGCATCAGCTTCCGAAACCGGAACCTTTTCACCTTCATCTGTATAAATCAGCATCTTTCCATCTTCCACTCCGGCATATTCATAACCATAGAATTGTCCTACCTTACCACCTTCTTGTACACGAAAGAAATACTCGCTGGTTCCCACTCCAGGTTTCTGATACAACTCTACATACGATGCCTGATACATATTATTGGAAAGAACTTTCAATTTAGTCGTTCCATAAGAATAATTGATACCTGAAGTCCACTCCACCTTTGTCCCTTTAAATATATCACCGTCAATAGAAAGTTCTATACCACGGTTTTGCGTAGTACCTACATTAACAAGAATATTATTATAAACAAACGGTGGCTGTGGAGCCGTATAGTTATAAAGTAAATCCTTAGATTGACGATCGAACCAATCAATAGAGCCTCTAAGGCGATTCCAAAGGACAAAATCAACACCGATATTGACACTGATACTCTTCTCCCAACCCAATTCTGGATTAGCATTCACAGAAGGTGCATATCCTTTTACCCATTCACCGTTCATCAAATAACTACCCTTAGTACTATAAGTAGCCAAAGAAAGGTAAGAATCAAAGTCGGAACGACCTGTAACACCATAAGAAATACGAGGTTTCAAGCTTTTCACTACTTTAGAAGCATTCTTCATAAAATCCATATTCGCTATCTCCCATGCTATAGAAGCTGATGGAAATGCACCCCATTTATGATTTTTACCAAATTTAGTCGAGCCCTCATAGCGTATAGAAGCAGATGCCATTAATAATTTTTTCCAATTATAATTGATACGTCCGAAGGTTCCTATCAATTTAGAAGCAGATTGTCCCGTTGCCATTTGCGCTTTTCCATCAGTTAAATAGCTACCGCTACCCAAGTCATGCCATTTAATGTTGTCATAAGCAAAATCATTATTAGAAGCTTGCAAACGTTCCCAATGGGCATTCTCGTAAGTATAGCCTGCAACAGCTTTAATACTATGGTTTTGAACATCAAGCGCATAATTCACTAACCACTCCAAACGTTGTGTATACCACTTCTGATATGTCACCTCAGCACGACCTTTATAACCATTCCAATAAGACTCTCCAGAAGTAGAAGGAGTAAAATATTGTTGTTTCAAATCATTATAATGCAAAGAATAACTAAGAGAGGTATTTAAAGTCTGTTTTTCAGAACGAAGAATATTCAGTTTTGCTTCGGCCGTACCCAACACATACAGACGTTGTCCGTTATTATCTATGTCTTTCAATTCTGCCACAGGGTTACGTGCTCCAGTAGGAGAAGATGGTTGATAATAATTACCTTTGTCGTCATACAACGGCATTGTGGGATTCATAGAAAGAGCGGTGTCAAACATCCCGTCATTCCCCCAAGTTTCATTCACTCTACGAGCATTCAAGGAACCATTCAGTTGCAAACGGTTATCTATAACACGTTGTTCTATAACAAAACGGCCTCCGTATTCTTCGCGCTCGCTTTTCAAGTCTATACCTGTTGCATTTTTATAATTGAAAGAAGCACCATAATATCCGTTTTTCGTACTACCATCAATAGAAACATACTGATTGTTATCATAAGAAAAATCTCTTAGCAGCAAACCATACCAGTCAGTCGATGCACCGTAATCTGTTCCACGCCGTGAACGACGGAATTCATCCGGTGAAAGGATATCTGGTCCATCATTAACAAGATTCACACCAAACCAACTATCATAAGTTACTTTAGCCGTTCCCGGTTCACTGACACCTTTTTTCGTTGTAATCAGAATGACACCATTTGCTCCCCGTGTACCATAAATAGCAGCAGAAGCTGCATCTTTCAAAACAGTCATTGATTCAATGTCTTGTGAAGAAAGATTTCTAATATCTCCACCTGCAATACCGTCAATTACAATCAATGGATCGTTTGAAGCTGTAATAGAGGTTGCACCACGAATTTGCAAAGACGAACCAGAATTCGGATTGGCAGAAGCCGTATTATTCACATTTAATCCTGCAACCTTACCAGTCAACATCTCCATCGGATTATTCATCGCACCTTGTTGAAACTGACTTTTATCTACTTGCACAATGGAACTGGAAAGTTCTTTCTTACTTAATGAGCCATAGCCCACCACTACCACTTCATCCAAAGTCTGCAAATCTTCCGATAATATCACATTGATTTCATGCTGTCCTTTACAAGCCATCTCTTCATTCTTATACCCGATAAAGGTAAACACAAGTACAGATGATGAATTAACGTCCGAAACAGAATACTTCCCGTCAATATCAGTAATAGTACCATTGGAAGTTCCCTTTACCATTACATTGGCGCCAATGACCGGTTCACCGGTTGCATCTTTTACAGTACCTCTTACCGTAAATTGCTGCGCTGAAGTTACCATTGCAATAAGTAATCCGGAAAAGAATAGAAAAGACCGGAAAAGACACTGCTTTGTTCTTTTTACATTCATAATACTTCGATTTAATATAAACAATAAGTTTCACCGTCTTATACTTCCAAGAACGGTTATGCAAATATCAGTAATTATGAATATATTTTATTTGAGAACTAAAATAAATCTAAAAACATTATAAACGTTATATACTATATATCAACAACATAAATATCTAGTACAATGAGAAAAAACTAAAGTACAAATAAACTTTCTAAGCCTTAAAAGAACCTATTTTCATTACTCTTTCCTCAAAATCGTCACGATACAACGACTTATTTTTCAGCTTCGAACGATATGTATAAATAGTAGTAATGGAGTAACGTAGAAAACTCGCAATCTTTGCACTATCAGTAATTCCCAAACGTATCAATGCAAATATTCTCATTTCTGTAGTAAGGCATTCACCTTGTTTAGGTACAATGTTTTCTCTTTTAGGTAACAAACTATTAAAACGTTCCACAAAATCTGGAAAAATACTCAAGAAAGAATTATCAAAATTTCGATAGAAATCTTTCAGTTCGTCATCGATGAATTGAGTTGATTTGAGTGTTTTATATAATTCTTCCACCTTGCCCGAGGCAGCCTTTTTATTCAACATCCGACGATAAGTTTCTAACTTATCAATATAGACAGAACACAACCCGAGGAATCGACCAATGTATTCCTCCTTAATACGATTTGTTTCTGTCAATGAATCATTCATCTGTTTTTGTAGCTTATTAGCTTCTAACAAATCTGCATTCAGTTTTTTCAACTCATTATTAGCACAAACCACTTCCAATCGTGCCCTTGCCAATTTTTTCATCTGGCGAAAAATATAACCAATAGTAAACATGAGAAAAACAGAAAGCAAGCTAATCACTCCCAAGAAAATCTGTAACTTCCTATGTTGCATTTCTTTCTCCATCTGATAAGAGTAATCTATCATAGGAAGCATTTTGGAAGCTTGAACATTACGCAAACGAGCATTATATAGGTTTGCATCCGCTATACTTTTTTTCATGTAATTATTCGCACGTTCCACATCACCTTCTTGATAAAGAATTTCTGCCAATGTCCGAAGAGAGTTATTCTCCTTTACAACTCCTTTTACATCAGCAATAGCACTTTTCACCAAATTTATCTTTTGCATATCCGGCTTTTTGCCAAGTTGATAAACGAAAGCTAGAATGGAAGTAACAACAGCATATTCCCGAGTATCGGAAGATAAATCTAATAGAAAACTATTCAGTAGTTTTTCTGCATCCTTTTGCTTATTCTGATCAACCAGTACCGGCCCCTTAATGATAATATATCTATAAGTATCTTTGGGAACTATTTGGAGCACTGAATCTCTATAAGCATTCATACTGTCAAGATACTTTGGCCTATATTCATCATCTTGAGCATATTCAGCATGATAAAGATAAATATTTTCAAATGCCATATAATAGTCTATAAGCATATCATCGGAAAGATATTGCTTATCTATAGTTTTCAGTAATTCTACAGCTTCAGCATAAAGTCCCGAAGTAGCAAGAATGTGTGCCTTCTTAAGTATTGATTCATTCAGCCAGTTTTGTCGTCCTATTTGCTTTGCAATACCTATATTTAAATTGACATAATATCGGGCAGAGTCACAAATATAAGCTTCATATTCTTTAAATAACAAATGATTAGTACGATATTCCTCTTCTAATGAGATATTATGTTTCAAGGCATTCTCCTTTATCAAGGCAATACGTTGCTTCTTAACCGTCTCATAATGAGCACTACGAATAAGCTCTTCATCAAGTACATTCAATAAGGAGTCAACATTAGTTTGAGCCATTAACGACACAGACATTAATAAGAAAAGGAAGCCTAATACCCCCTTTTTCTTATTCAATGCTTTTATTTTATTTGCACATTTCTTTACCTTCATAACTTTTCAATATGGTATTGCTTTCAAAGGTATAAAAAATGAACTACAAACACAACTTAAACGATTTATTCTTCGTACATCTTATCAATCAGCTCCTTATAATTCTTCGCCACCACAGAGCGTTTCAGCTTCAATGTATTTGTCAGCTCGCCCCGTTCCATGCTGAACGGTTCGGACAATAAAGTGAAACGTTTCACCTGCTCATAATGCGCAAACTGCTGTTGCAACGTATCAATGCGGGCACGGAACAAAGCCTGCACTTTAGGATGCTGCAATAAATCGGTCATATCCTTGTACTCAAGGCCTTTCTCCTTGGCGTAGTTCTTCACCAAGCCATAAACCGGAACAATCAGGGCAGACACAAACTTACGCTGGTCGGCAATGACAGCAATCTGGTCAATGTAACGGTCTATCGACAGTTTGGTTTCCAGAGCCTGCGGAGAGATATACTTTCCGTTCGAGGTCTTGAACAAATCCTTGATACGTTCGGTCAGGTACAAATGATTTCCTTTCAGATAGCCGGCATCACCCGTATGGAACCATCCGTCTTTGTCGATAGCCGCAGCGGTGGCTTCCGGTTTCTTATAATAGCCGGTAGTAATAGTCTTACCGCGAAGCAGGATTTCATTGTTTTCTCCAATCTTCACTTCAAGGTCGGGCATGACAGTACCTACCGAACCTATCTCATACCCCTTGTCGAGGAAGCAGGACACGGTAGCCGTAGATTCCGTCAATCCATAACCCACCACCATATTGATGCCTACCGAGTGCACGAATTCGCAGATTTCATCGGATACGGCAGCACCGGCAGTCGGGAAGAAATTACCGTTCTCAATACCGATTGTCTTTTTCAGCAGGGCATAGATAGTCTTTTCATAGAATTTATACTTCAGATGAAGCATCAGGGGCGGCGTTTTGCCTGCACGCAGGTAATCAATGTTATGCATCTTCCCGACTTTAAGAGCATCCAGCATCATTGCCTTCCGCAGGCCGCTCTCCTGGGCAATCTTCTCCTGCACACCGGCATATACCTTCTCCCAAAAGCGGGGAACGCTGCACATCAATGTAGGACGTATCTCCTTGATAGTGGTTTGAATATCTGCCGGACGAAGATTGACGCAAACCTGCACACCTCTGTGAAGACAGAAATAAGTCCATGCTTTTTCAAACACATGCGTCAACGGAAGGAAGTTCATGGACACATCCTTATCCGTCATGGCAGTCAGGCGGATATCATGGATGCGGATAGCCTCTCTGTAGTTGAAGTGGTGCAGCATCACTCCTTTCGGCTCGCCGGTGGTGCCGGATGTATAAAGAATATTGGCAAGGTCGCTGTCCGATGCACGGGCGGTACGCTCTTCCACAACGGCATTGTGGGGTAGCCCCTCGCCCAATGCCAGAAACTCGTCGTAGTAGATAGAGGTCTTGTCGCGGGGATCGCGCACGACGCTGCGGTCGAAAATAATCAGTTTCTCCAGAGAGTGGCAAAAGCCGAATGCGCTGAAAGCGGCATCATACTGGAATTGCTCGCCCACAAAGAGGAAACGTATCTGAGCATCGTTGATAATATACTGGGCCTGAGCCGAAGAGCTGGTAGCATACAGCGGTATGGTAACCAGACGGTTGGCAAAGGCAGCAAAATCGGTAAATAAACATTCCGGCTTGTTTTGTGAGAAGATACCGATATTCCTCTGTTCCTCTGCACCTAAAGCCACCAACGCATTGGCTGCCTGACGTACTGTACGAGAGAATTTATTCCAAGTGATAGGTATCCATTGTGATGTTTCATAGTCCCTGTATTTAAGGGCTACTTTGTCTCCATACTTCTCTGCCTGACGATGTATCAGAACAGACAAATGATGATAAGTCATATTTTTAATGAATTGGTAAATATGGGTACAAAGGTATTAGTTTTATTTGAAACTATCTCCCTTTTTCGGGATTTATCCGTAAGTTTGCAAAGTAATAACGAATATATAACAGAACCCAACGATGACAACGGATATAGAAACACTGGTTTCCGAGGCAATCGGACTGCTTAAATCATTGATAGCCATACCATCATTGAGCCGCGAAGAGGAGCAGGCTGCGGACTTTCTTCAGAATTACATCGAAATGCAGGGAATGGCAACCGGACGGAAAGGCAACAATATATGGTGTCTCAGCCCGATGTTCGACCTGAACAAACCTACGCTGCTGCTGAACTCGCACATCGACACGGTGAAGCCCGTAAACGGATGGCGGAAAGCCCCGTTCACCCCTACGGAAGAGAACGGCAAGATTTACGGTTTGGGAAGCAATGATGCCGGAGCAAGCGTAGTCAGCCTGCTGCAGGTATTCCTGCAATTGTGCCGGACTACACAGGCTTACAACCTGATTTACCTGGCTTCCTGCGAGGAAGAGGTGTCGGGCAAGGAAGGAGTAGAGTCCGTACTGCCGGAACTACCGCCCATACAATTCGCCATTGTGGGCGAACCCACGGAGATGCAACCCGCCATTGCCGAAAAAGGGCTGATGGTACTGGATGTCACCGCCTACGGCAGGTCGGGGCATGCTGCCCGGAACGAAGGCGACAACGCCATATACAAGGTGCTGAACGACATTGCCTGGTTCCGCGATTACCGTTTCCCGAAAGAATCGGCTTTATTGGGACCGGTAAAAATGAGTGTAACCATGGTGAATGCAGGGACACAGCACAATGTAATACCCGACCGCTGCACATTCGTAGTCGACATCCGCAGTAACGAATGTTACACCAACCAGGAACTTTTCGACGAGATACGGAAACACATCGCCTGTGAAGCCAAAGCGCGTTCTTTCCGCTTGGGTTCTTCGCATGTTTCTCCCGAACACCCGCTGGTAAAAAAGGCCGTTGCGATGGGTCGGACTCCTTTCGGTTCGCCTACCCTTTCAGACCAGGCACTGATGTCTTTCCCGTCCATGAAAATAGGACCGGGCAAGAGCAGCCGCTCCCATACTGCGGATGAGTTTATCTTCGTCAAAGAGATTGAAGAGGCTATTGCACTTTATCTGGACCTGCTGGACGGAGCAACAATATAAGATTTATCTGTTCAGCCAGGGTTCGGGATTCAGCTTCTCCTTTTCACGGCGTAGCTGGAAATGAAGTACCGTACGTCCGCCGTCCGCCCCATCCGAGAATACCTGGCCGATAGCTTGCTTGGTAGTGACCGTGTCGCCTTGTTTCACCGAAGCGGAAGCCAGGTTGCAATATACGGAAATATAGGCTCCATGACGGATAAGGATATTAAACAGCCCGTTCAGTTTGAATACGGCCGCCACCTTGCCGTTGAAGATGGCACGCGCCTGCGCTCCCGGTTTTCCCTGGATGTCGATACCTTTATTGTCCAACTTGACATTGCGTAATCCCTCCACGGCATATTGCCCGTAATGGCTGGTTATGATATAGGCTCCGCTGATAGGCATAGGCAGCTTGCCGCGGTTATTGGCAAAGTCACCGGACAGCTCTCGGTCGGCCTTACTCATGGTATAAGTTTCCAAAGGAGCAACCTTTTTTCCTGAAGCGGACGTTCCCGACTTAGCCGCTTTAGCCGCTTCTTTCTTGCGGGCAGCCGCTTCACGGCGTGCTTCCTCTGCGGCACGTTTGCGGGCTTTCTCTATTTCTTCGGCAATCAAGCGGTCGATACGCACATTAAGCTGGCTGGCCTCGCGCCGCTTCTTGGCAATCTCGTTCTGTAATCCGCGTTGTCTCTTCCGTAAATCGGCCACAAGGATACGCTTTTCTTTCTCCTGCGCTTCCAGTTTTACTTTCTCGGCCTCACGTTCTTTCAGCAGATTGGCTTTGGCAGCCCGCACCTGCCTGAGTTCCGCTTTCTTCTTATTGACCTGTTCCTGCTTTTTCAGCACTTCCTCGCCCTGCAGGCGTTGGTAGGTGGCATACTCACGCACATAACGCAAACGGCGATAGGTCTGCGCCAGACTCCGTGCAGAGAAAATAAACATCAGCTTCTCCTCAATGGAACGGTTCTTATAAAGGTACTGGACAGACGACTCGTATTTCTTCTTCTTGTCCTTCAAGTCGCGCTGCAATTTTCCTAACTGGCGTTCCAATGACGATAGCTCACGGTCTATCGACTCTACATCGTTATTTATGGTAAGGATATATCGTTTGCGTTCCTCTATCTGCCCCGTCAAAGCGGCAAGTCCGTTCAACTGGCTGCTTACGGTTTTCTTTGTAGTTTTCAGAAGTGTTTCCGATTCGGTAATCTGCTTTTGCAAAGCACCGCGCTTGCTTTCCAATTCCTTTATCAGTTTGTTGGACTGGGCAAGAAGCGGAAAAGCCAGACAGAAACAACCTATAAAAATACAAAGCAAACGTCTCATAAGCTCATCAGCATTTCTAATATTTCATTCAACTCAACTTGTGTGTACTTTGAAGACAGCTCGGTAGGCGTCAGCGAAAACGAATTATTGGAAAAGCCGGACAACTCGATTCTGCCTTTCTCCAGCGAAGGAATGCCCAATTCCTTTCCCGACAACTCTTTCTTTCCGTTGGGTTTGGAAGCATTGAATAGAATCTTTTCCAAATGAGCAAAGTCGGCTTTCTTCGGTAGCACATCTTTCAATTCCTTACGGGTAGCACGGACGTAACGCTTGCCCATGCGGTCTACCAGCAATATTTCTTCGGGTGTCACCTCCATGCGCGCCACCTCTGTACGTATGATAGGCATGAGGAAAGAAAGCTGCATCCGTTCGCCGCTTATCAGCTTCATCGTACCGTTTACGGTGAAAACGGCGTCTTTGGTAGGAACGGTCAGCCGCACCTTGGAAGACAGGTAGCGGGTACTTTCGGGAAATTTGGATGTCTCCGCCTTCCGGGTGGTTTTACAGCCTGCCAGACAGCAGAGGATAAAGAGCATAAAGACCAGAGTCCTGCCATTGAATTTTGTTTGTTCCATTACCTTGTTACTTTTATTATGTATCACTTCACCGTTTTACCGACTTACTTATCACTGATATACTTCTTCTTCCGAATCTTCTCCTGTAGGGTCTTGGACTTACTGCCTATCTTCAATGCCTGGTTCCAATACTCCAGAGCCTTGTCCACATCACCCGTCATATAGTAGATGTCGCCGCAATGTTCTACGATGACATCGCTTTTGCCTCCGTCACTTTTCATGGCATCGTCTATATACAAACGGGCCTCGGCATAATTGCCTTTCTCAAACAGAATCCAGGCATAAGTGTCCAAATAGGTGGCATTATCGGGTTCCGCTTTTACCGTCTTATAACTCATCTCCTCGGCTTTATCCAGATTACGACGCTCGACAGACAGGTAATAAGCATAATTGTTCAAAGCTCCGATATTGGAAGGATTGTACACCAGCGCCGAATCATAGGCAGCATAGGCTTCCGTATTCAAATCTTTCGTATGATAGGCGTCTCCCAAAATGGAATAGAAATCCGAAACGACCTCTTTCTTACTGTCCGCCGTAATTTGCGTCAATGCTTTCTGACAAATGGAAATCACATCATCCGTCCGTTCCGCCTGGTTATAAGCGATAGCCAGATAGAAATAGAACTCCAGCATCTCCGGGTTGGTTTCAACGCCGGCTTCGCATAAATCAATCACATCGTTGTAATCCTCCTTGCGTACCGCTTCACCCAGCAACATCATACGCGCAGCTGTATTGGTAGGATCGATTGTCAACACCTGACGCAGTACCGGAAAGGCTTCCTTGTTCATTCCCTTAGATAAAAGATACTGAGCGTAAAGCATCGGTATCCCGGCATCATCCGGCTCTTGTTCCAGAATACGGTCGAAAAGGCTGATAACCCGCGTACTGTCCTTACCGTCCTGCTCATTCTGCACGACAAACTGGCGCATTACATTCAGTTTCGTTTCCGAAGGAACTTTCTTGTTGAGCAATAAAGTGTCCAACTGCTGCTGATAAAGGTCTTTCTGACCGGTCTCCTCATAATAGGACGCCAGCGAATACATCGCCATGGCATTATCCGGCTCGGCATCCAACACCTTGCGGTACATGTTATATGCTTCCTCTTTCTTTCCGTTCTGCATATATACATCCCCTAACACAACCTGATAACGGGAATCCATCGGATACTCCGCAACCAGGCTCTCTATCTCATGGAAAGCATTCTTATTGTCTTTCATTTGCAGATAAATACGGAACTTCTCCATACTCAACTGCTCGCTTTTGCCCATCTTCTCCTCAATCCGGTTCAAAGTGGCAATCACCTTATCATACTGCTCCTGCCGATTATAAATGTCCAACAAGGCATAAAGCGGATCCAGCTTGTCGGTGAAACGTATAGACATATCTTCCAGCAGCTTCATCGCTTTCTCCTTTTCGTCCTGTTGCTGATAAAGATTCGCCAGTCCCTGACTGTACCAATAATTATCCGGATCGTTTTCCACGGCCTTCTCCAATGCAGCCTGCCCCTGAGGCACTTGCTTCAGGAACAAATAATATTGCGCCAGTTCGTATAAGGCCGACGAAGCATTCGGATTGATAGTCAGGCAATGTTGCAGCAAATCAAAAGCCGCATCATAGTCTTTCTGAATCTTCAGACGGGCTGCTTCCAAAAAGAAATAATCGTACTTACGCTGCTGTTCCGGAGTAAGTTCCGCCACAGGCTTCGCCGATAATGCCTTTGCCTGCTTACGGGATGTCCCGCAGGAGACAAGCAAGAAGCCCGCCACCAACAAAAACAGCCCTATTTTCTTATTATTGAATATGCTCATTATCTATATAAAATCAAATGGTATAAGCAACCCTCCGTCAATCACTAATCACTCATCGCTAATCACTCATACCCCATCCCAACTACACGCCCGTATGTCCGAAGCCACCGGCACCGCGTTCCGTTTCATCCAACACATCCACCTCCTGCCATACGGCCTGCTCATGGCGGGCAATTACCATTTGGGCGATTCGTTCTCCGTCCTCAATCATAAATGTTTCCGAAGAAAGATTTACGAGGATAATACAGATTTCACCGCGATAGTCTGCATCGATAGTACCCGGAGAGTTCAATACCGAGATACCTTTCTTGATAGCCAAACCGCTGCGGGGACGAATCTGCGCCTCAAACCCCGCCGGCAAAGCGATGTACAAACCTGTAGGAACCAGGCAACGCTGCAACGGTTCCAAAGCTATCGGCTCGGAAAGATTGGCACGGATGTCCATTCCGGCAGACAACTCGGTGGCATATGCAGGCAACGGATGTTTCGACTTATTTATAATTCGGACGGTCATACTATTATTTGCCATTTCAATGAAGTTACGATTGAGATTACTTTAATTCACTATTTAACGGACAAAATTACGGATTTTGAAGCAAATAGTCATACATTTGCAGTTAAATAATAAGAAAGTAAGAACATGATGGACTGGAATACCCTCATATCCGCCAAACGATTCGGCTTGGAAGAGTTTCATAAAGAGCGTCACGAGAACCGTTCTGAATTTCAGCGGGATTACGACCGCCTCATCTTCTCCGCACCTTTCCGGAGATTGCAGAACAAGACACAAGTGTTCCCTCTGCCCGGCAGCATATTCGTACACAACCGGCTGACACATAGCCTGGAAGTTTCCTGCGTAGGTCGTTCGCTGGGCAATGACGTAGCCAAAGCCATCCTTGCCCGCCGCCCCGAACTGCAAGACTCTTATCTGCCCGAAATCGGCTCCATTGTTTCCGCAGCATGTCTGGCGCACGATTTGGGCAATCCGCCATTCGGACATTCCGGCGAACGCGCCATCTCTACTTTCTTTTCGGAAGGAAAAGGGCTGGCATTGAAAGAAAAACAACCCGACGGAGAACAACTCACCCCGGCACAATGGGAAGACCTGACTCATTTCGAAGGAAACGCAAATGCTTTCCGTCTGCTTACCCATCAGTTTGAAGGACGCCGCAAAGGCGGTTTCGTCCTGACCTATTCCACACTTGCCAGCATCGTAAAATACCCCTTTTCATCGAGCCTGGCAGGACAAAAATCCAAATTCGGCTTCTTTACTACCGAAGAAGAAAGTTTCCGGCGAATAGCCGAAGAACTGGGGATGAAACAGCTTAACGGTTCACCTTTGAAGTACGCACGTCACCCGCTTGTCTACCTGGTAGAAGCGGCAGATGACATCTGCTACCAGATGATGGATATTGAAGATGCCCACAAACTGAAGATTCTCACTACGCAGGAAACGCAGGACCTGCTGCTGGCCTACTTTCCCGACGAACGTAAGGCGCACATCCTCGACACGCTCAAGATTGTGAGCGACACCAATGAGCAGATAGCCTATCTGCGTTCTTCCGTCATCGGGCTGCTTATCGGCGAATGCACCCGGGCATTCCTCGATAACGAAGTACAGATACTGGAAGGGGAATTTGAGGGAAGTCTCATCAAGCATATCACCGAACGGCCTGCCGCGGCCTACCAACATTGCGCAGAGGTATCTTTCAAGAAGATATACCGTTCGCGCGATGTATTGGACATAGAACTTGCCGGCTTCCGTATCATCAGCACCTTGCTCGAACTGATGATCGATGCGGTACGCTCACCGGAAAAAGCATATTCGCAGTTGCTCATCAACCGGGTATCCGGACAATATAATATGAAAGCAACTGCACTGTATGAAAGGATACAGGCCGTATTGGACTACATATCCGGCATGACGGATGTATTCGCCCTCGACCTCTACCGGAAAATCAACGGAAACAGCCTGCCGGCTGTATAATTTATCTGCTCGGATAGAATATCTTATTCGCCCCGGAAGTCAGTTTGCATGCTTCCGGCTCGCTTTCGATGAATGACTGGATATGGCGGATGCGCTTTTCCGCCAGGATTTCATCGACGGCAATCAGGATACCTGTTTCTTCCACATCACCGAAACCGTAATTAATGGCCGTACCGAACATACGCATTGTCGGACTAAGACTCATGTAGGCATTTACCAACGGCGGAATATTGTATCCCAGCTTACGGATTTCGCCATTCAATATTTTATAGTCTTCCTTAAATGTATCCTTACAGAACAATGCAGCCAGTTCTTCCTCGTCCGACTCCAATTGCAGCGGTTTCATCGGAGTAATCAGACTGTCTTTATCGGCAAAATGCTTTCTCAGGAAATAAAGAATCATGTCGCGTCCTTTACGGATATAGCTGGGATACATGGTAACCTTTCCGAAGAAATACTTCACGTTGGGCATAACCACCGTCAACGCACCCAAGCCGTCCCACAAATTATCCAATGCGAACAAACCTTTGCTGTCGCGACGGGTAGACTGGTATTCGAGCGTCACGAATGAACGTCCAAGCTCAATGGTAGTAGGAAGATATTCATTCAAGAATTTCTCGGAAAAATTAAACATGTGTGCAGTAGCCAAAATCGGAGCGCCGTGCTCGTCGAAGCGTACATCCGTACCGAGAATATAGCGGTAACCGCCTAATATCTCTTCCTCTTCCGGATTCCAGACTATCAACTGCTTATAAGGATTATCCATAATATCGTACTCATCAATATCCATGGACATTCCTGTTCCGCCACCGGCAGCACGAAATGCAATCTCACGCAGACGTCCGATTTCCTTCATCGTATTGGGTGAATCCTGAGCTGTAATAATATATATCTGATTATTACTCTTATTCGTCATGCGCAAGCGTTTGTCTTCGGTCAACTCCGCTTTCAGCAGTTCTTTGCTTATCGGTGCAATAATATCTTCCATCTTCCGAGCTTCTATTTTTTTATATTCAATGTTCAACTTACAATTTATACACGATATCTTTCACATACTGCGCCCATTGGGCAGGTGTTTTCGTCTTATCGAATGTTTGCCAGGGAATAGGCTTACCTATAGTAATGGTAAATGTTTTATGACGGTTTTTCAACATTTCATCTGCCAGATACAACATGGCTATATTAAACTTGATACCCAACGTTTTGCAAAGATTCGCCAGGTTATAGAAAAAATCGGAGTTACGGCCGTCAAAATGAATGGGCACTACATCGCGGTGCGCTTCAACGCTCTTTACTATAAACGTCTTTTTCCAGTCCAAATCGCGGATAACCCCATTCCGGCGACGCGAGCAAAGCCCGGCAGGAAACATGATGAGCTGATCGTCCGATGCAAACCCGGCCTCTACCATTTTCGGAAAGTCCTTGGCCTGCTTGCCGGTCTTATTGATAGGAATACAAAGAGGAGCCAGTCCATGCAGGTTCATAAGCAGGTCATTTACCATATATTTCACCTTTCCATCGTAAAAACTCCCAAGTACATAGCCCAACGCCACTCCATCCTGTCCGCCTAAGGGATGATTGGAAACGAATGTATAAAGACCGTCTTTTCGCAGATTCTCCTTGCCCTTCACTATCAATTTGGCATCCAGAAAGTCCAGACAAGCCTGCAGGAATTCCACCCCCACTTTATCTTTCGACTCTCTCAGAAAAACATTCAATTCATCCTGATGAACAATGCGCTTCAAATAAGATACGACAAACTTAGGGATATACTTCACATGCTTCGGAGCTTTCTCCCGAAGAATCTTATCAATGTCAATCAAAAATAAAGAGTCGTCAGCCATTCTTTTTGTGATGAAATGATTGCGCAAAATTAACGCATCTTTTTAATTAAATGCAAATATTCGATAGAAAACTGCACCCAAAATCTATCAAATAGCACCCAAAATCTATCAATTGATAGTTTTCACCCCAAAGATTGCTTAAAAACAGCCTGTCGAAAAGCCGGAACTTTCGTAAACTTGCAATGCTAAAAGGCAAAACGAACAAGTAACCATTTAACAAAGCACATTTATGAATAGTATGACATTTAAAAAAGATCTGATCGGAGTTCAAAACGATTTATTACGCTTTGCGTACAAGCTCACCTCCGACCGCGAAGAAGCCAACGACCTTCTTCAAGAAACATCACTCAAGGCTTTGGATAATGAAGATAAATACATGCCCGATACTAATTTCAAAGGTTGGATATATACGATCATGCGCAACATCTTTATTAACAATTATCGTAAAGTAGTGCGCGACCAGACATTTGTGGACCAGACGGACAATCTTTACCACCTGAACCTGCCGCGCGACACAGCATTCGAGAACACAGAAAGCGCATATGACCTGAAAGAGATGCACCGTATCGTCAATTCACTGCCACGCGAATACAAAGTACCGTTCTCCATGCATGTTTCCGGTTTTAAATACCGTGAAATAGCCGAGAAGCTGGGACTCCCACTGGGAACTGTAAAGAGCCGTATCTTCTTTACCCGCCAAAAACTACAACAAGAACTGAAAGATTTTGTTTAGTCAAGAAAAAGAAAACACTTCTTTCCTTTTTCAATAGATAACATAAGTTTTAAATATAGTAGCAAAGAGAAAAGGGCAGTCCGTTACCGAAAGCCCTTTTCTCTTTTATTATCTTATGCTACCATCAGAATACGGAACTGTCCTGCCGGTTAGCTTCAGAATAGGCATAGTAGCATGTTGAGACTTTAAATAATCGCTCAATATCTTAGCCAGTTCTTTGGCTTTATCCGGATACCTGGCAGACAAATCATCATTCTCCGAAATATCATTCTCCAAATTATAAAGGCAGGCACTACCCGATTCATAGTAATGGATTAGTTTCCAATCACCCGCCACGACCGCACTTTGCGGTGCACCGATCGTCTGTCTTCTCTCACCCCAGTTATTGGGATAATGAAAAAACAAAGCACGCTCTTTATCTCCGGCATGTCCTTTTATTTGCTTCAAAAAACTTATCCCATCAATATGTTGAGGTGTCCGATAATCGCAGACTCCGGCAATTTCCAACAACGTAGGAAAAAAATCTTCAATAATAACGGGGGTGTCATTTATGGTAGAAGGTTTGGCAACATGTGGATAACAAACAATCATCGGCTCACGGATTCCACCTTCCTTTAAAGAACCTTTACCTTCACTCAGCGGATAATTCTTATCATGACGACCGATTGTATAACCGCCGTTATCCGACATAAAAATAATAACCGTATTATCGGCTATACCTTTTTCGTCCACATAATCCATTAAATCGCCTAAACTTTTATCCATACCCTCCAAAAGTGCCGCATACTGTGCTTCTTTATGTGAAAGTCCCTTATCTGCGTACTTCTGGTAGAAACGTCTGTCTGTTCCGAAAGGCGCATGTACAGCATAATGGCTCATATAAAGAAAGAACGGCTTAGACTGTCCGGTTACCTTATCTAATAAGCTTTTCGCCTCCAATGTCAAAGCTTCAGTCAAGAAAGTATCAGTACCATGATATTGCTCTAAATCCGGAACAGCCCACACTGCTGCACGTTCCGGATCGCTCTTGGCGCCATATCCTTCCTCGCCCAGATAGCTCCCCATAGCTCCGGCAGCATGACCGGCAATATTATAATCGAAACCTATTGTCAAAGGATTGGCCGCAGGTGTACCCATCGAACCAAAATGCGCTTTTCCAACCATCATAGTAGCATATCCATTCTCACGAAGTAGTTGAGGCAAACACTTCGCATAAAAAGAATGTTCCAATCCCGCTTCCGGACAAAGACCATTATAATTCCATGCTTCAAATTCCAAGACAGCATCTTTCCTATCGGTCGGCGTATCTTTCTTCAACGTCCAGTTTGTAACTTTATGCTGCGCAGCATTTGCACCAGTGAACAAACTTACACGTGACGGAGAACTGATTGAACAGGCATAAGCGTGAGTAAACATAACTCCCCTTTCAGCTAAACGCTCCATATTGGGAGTTTCATAAATACGGTTCAAGTCCGTGGTATCTTTCCAAAAAGGCAGAGAGGTATCCTGCCACCCCATATCATCCACCAAAAAAAGGATGATATTAGGTTTACGCTGTGCCATAGCATTACCCGACAGCAATGCTACAACTGTTAAGGAAGCAACTGTATATTTCATTTCACGTACCTATATCAATAGAACCTTATGGCAGGAGCTTTCCCACCTTTATAATCTTTATTCACATACACCCGTATCCAGTCAACGAACATGGCCGGCATAGCATCTTTTTTCCATTCGGACGGCATAACCGCCCCGGGCCATGCCTTAGGATTGGTTGATATACCGGTACTGAAAATAAGAAAGAAGCCTTCCGGATCACTCCAAGGCCAATCTTCATTGCCATTGGCTCCCTTACGGTGTTCAAAATAGGTCTGTCCATTCACGCCTCCTACTATGCGGTCGGGATACCATTCCAGCCAGTAGATATTCCACCAGGACATATCGGCCAGGTCAATTGTCGAGGTAACACTTCCGCTGCCTCCTACTACTCCGGCATAATAATTCTCCGAGTGCAATGTGAAATGTGCACGATTATTGACTGTCTTTTTCGGATTTTCCAATAAATCTATTTCCCCATTCTTAGGCCAAGGACGGTTATTGTTCCCCATAAACCAAAGTGCATCGTTGAAACCTTGATAAGCATTGCGTTTAAAACGAATCTCAATACGCATATTCTCGGTAAAGTTACACCAGAAATCCTTGCTTCCGGGCAATGACGTGCGATAACAGCCGTGAGAGAACTTCACATTGGCACCAAAACGATTGTCCAAAGAATCGGTTTCCTCAACTGTACGAATCTGTAACACACCATTGTTCACTTCCGAACAGCGTGCATTATCCACCCGTGCGGCACGGCTCATGTGTGCCCCCCTATGTTCAATGAATCCTTTCGGAAGATTATTTTCCGTATCACGGTTCAAAAATTCATGAGCGGTGTAGAAACGCCAACCTTTCACTTTCGGATGATTATCACCGGGTTTTAGCTTCAACGGTGCACCGGGACGGTCGTATACCAGTGTTTCATCATCTTTCGGCATGTCTTTCACAGCAAGGATACCCACCTCGCCAATAGCAGTAGATGCTTTTCCGTTGATTTCAGCAAGCGGTTCAAGCTTGAAATAACGTGCCCGATAACTCTTTCCGAAGCGTACAAAGTAAGGAACGGGATTGTGCATAATATTGCTGAACTCACCGGCTGCATCGCATTTTGTCCATTCCTCGCCGTCACTACTGATGTAGAAAGCATATTTGTAAATAGTACCCGCCAGGTCATCACCCGTAACCGGAGCATAACTGAAGCCTGTAACCTGCACTTCGCGCCCCATATCCACCGTCAACGGTTTCAATGAGTTGGTGTACCACCCCGTACTCCGGTCTCCGTCAATAGCCTGATGCGCATTCGGTTCACCGTCTGCTATACGCCATTCATCCACCGGAATATCACTCAACTGCACTTCCGTATTCTCGTCATTCAAAGGTTCGGCGAAGAAAAGTCCCACTTTCAGGATATTTGCCTTTCCACGTGCCGAACGGACAGTAACCCGTATTTTCTCCGCCTTGGTATCCGAGAAACGGATCAGACGTTTGTACCCAACCGTCGTACCTTCCGCCACATATCTCCACGAACCATTGGAGTAAGCCTCCACAAGAAAATTTTCCACACGCTGTCCTTTGGCAATATCTTCCTGAATAAGGAAGGTATTTACCACAGCGCCTTTCTGCACTTTATATTCGCGGACATCTCCACTTAAGGATTGCCAACGGGTATCTCCTTTCTGCAGAAAATCTTTGCCGAACGTCTTCTTCAGATAACCGGAAAGCTCTTTCAGACGCTGCACATCATTCTCATGAATCAACCCGCGCTTATCAGGCGGAATATTAAGCAACAATACCGAATTATAACCTACAGATTTGAAATAAATATCCACCAGATGCGCCAACGACTTCACTTGCTTGTCCTGTGCAGCATGATAGAACCAACCCGGACGAATAGACACATCCACTTCGGACGGCCACCAGAAAAGTTCCTTGGCACGCGCCACGATGTCACGACCGCCCAAGTCTTTGGCCTTACCATAAATACCCAATCCCTTTCTCAGTTCTTCCGAACGGGAATAGATGCCCGGCGGCAATGCTGTGGCACTCCACTCGGTTTCACGTCCGATTCCCTTTTCATTACCTACCCAACGCACATCATCACCCATGATAGCAGTCACAGCTTTGGGCTGCAGGCGACGAATGGTCTTTATCACTGCATCCCAGTCATATTCTTGCTTTTTACCGTTGGGTCCTTCACCGTTTGCACCATCAAACCATACTTCGTGAATTTCACCATATTGCGTCAGCAACTCCGTGAGTTGTTCAATGAAGAATTGGTTATAGACGGGAGAATCGCCGTAACAAGCGGCATTCCGATCCCACGGAGAGAGGTATATGCCAAACTTAATACCGTATTTATCGCATGCATTACGCAATTCGCGTACCAAGTCTCCCTTCCCGCCACGCCAGGGACTGGATGCAACAGAGTGCCGGGTAGTCTTCGTAGGCCACAGACAAAAACCGTCGTGATGCTTGGCGGTAATGATTGCCATCTTAAAACCTCCGTCTTTGAGTGCACGTACCCACTGCTCACAATCCAGTTCGGTAGGATTAAAGAGAGCAGGGGCTTCCGTACCATCCCCCCATTCACGTCCCGTAAAGGTATTGATACCGAAATGCAGGAAAGCGGTAAACTCCATTTGCTGCCACTCCAACTGTTGCGGAGTAGGAATTAAACGTGAAGCCATGTCCAGCTTCTGTGCAGCAGTAGCCTTTTCGGGGAAGATCAAATGTTTCTCGTAATAGGTTTCCTGTGCCTGCACTCCACAAAAGACTGCGAAAAGTAATGATGTCAGGAGCATTATTTGTTTCATATATATATTCTATTAATAGTTAACTCAATACCTCTTGCTATGAGCAAAATTCAAATAAGTTTGCACTCATCTGACAAGATAGATGGTAAAATCAAACTGTTGCCTGTCTATAGGAATAAGATAAGGCGGTAATGTGGCAGGTCCGCAAGTAGCGGTGCCCACTCCCGACTGTCCGGCATCCAGATGCACGGTTACCTTGCCATTACGTTCGAGTTCGTTAATGTGGGTAGCCTTTTCAATATTCTCATCCGAGAAAGGAGAAATACTAAACTGAAACGGACGGCTCGAATTGACAAACAATCCGTTATTGGCTTCATCCGCCAACTTCATCCAACGTACATCGGTACGATTACCTGTAGCCTGCGGCTTTACATAATAATGGAACATACGTTCAACAGTCGTATTGTATATGTCAATCTTACCGGACTGCTTACGGTCGGCATACGTTTCATGCTCTCCGCGCCCCAGATAAGAAACATTCCCATACCTATCGTTCATCTCGAATGCCAATCCCATGCGGGCCATTGATTTAACCATCGTAGTATCGGGCGTAAATTCGGTTTGTATCCTGACACCTCCGTTCTGCGCCAATGAGTATGCCAAAATAGCGTCGCCCACCTTCTTCCCTGCCTCATTCAGCAACTCCACTACCGCAGTAGCAGAAGCCTTGCCTTTTTTCAAAGAAACAACTTTCTGCACCGTCTTGTCAAGTCCCGCCTGACGCCATAAATGTGCCGCTTTCCGGTCGCGATTGTCATTATCCGTTGCCGGACGGAACAAGCTCAATGTAACCGGACTTGCCAGCAATTCTGTCCCATCCTGTGCAAGCAATTGTAAAGCACCGCTCTTTTCGTCCACCGTAAAAGTCATTTTGCCGGATGTTTCCGGCAGATAAGCCTTTCCGGTTGCATTACCGGGTAATACAAATTGGTCATAAGCTACCTCCCAGGAAGTATCTACTATAGGAGAAACTGTTTTCCGCATCCAACTCAAATTCAGATAGGCTTCACGCGTATTAACCGGCAGTTTGACTGCTCCAAACATCACATTGACCATTCCATGAGGCAAACAATCCACCTCCTGCATTCCTTTCGCCAGTACCATACCATTATCGGCTGTTACATTCCAATGCAATATATATTGATTCAGGTTCGAAAAATCAAACCAATTCTTAATACGTACAGTCAGATTCTTTTCATTGATCAAGGTTGTTTTGATATTCTGATAGATTTTCTTCACTTCCAATAAGTGCGGATGCGGTTCACGGTCTGCATTTACCAGACCGTTGCAACAGAAGTTACCAAAACTCGGAATATCTTCAGGTCCGTAGTCACCTCCATAACTCCAATACCAGCGGCCGTTGTCGTCAATCTCACGGAACGACTGGTCTACCCAATCCCATATAGCTCCGCCTTGCGCCATCGGATTACTCTCAAAAACATCCCAATACTCCTTCATACCCCCACAACTATTACCCATAGCATGCAGGTATTCACACAGAATAAAGGGACGATAAATACCCGGTGTAGCCAGATAAGCTTTGATTTCATCCACACTGCGATACATGCGGCAATAAATATCGGTATTATAGTTCTGTTCCGCCCGTTCATATTGTACGGGACGATTATTTTCTACCGACTTCAACCAATCGTATGTACGCTCAAAGTTTATACCATTGCCCGCTTCATTTCCCAAAGACCAGATAACGATGGCAGGATGGTTCTTGGAACGTTCGTACATACGCTGCGTACGATCCATGTGTGCCGGCAACCAAGTGCTATCCTTCGCCAGCGATGCCGGGCCATAGCCCATACCGTGCGATTCGATATTCGCCTCATCTATCATATACAATCCGTAACGGTCGCAAAGAGTGTACCAATAAGAGTCGGTAGGATAATGCGAATTGCGCACCGTATTGATATTGTTCTGTTTCATCAGGCGGATATCTTGCTCCATCAATTCCTTACTGACAGTACGTCCCAGTTGGGAATGTTCGTGCCGGTTAACACCTTTCACCAATATCGGTACCCCATTGATACAGAAACGGCCGTCCTTTATTTCCGAAGTGCGGAACCCCACCCGGCAACCGGTTACTTCGGTCACCTTGCCCGTAGCATCCTTCAACTCCAGAAACAATGTATAAAGATTAGGATGTTCCGCACTCCATGCCTGCACTGCCGGGAGTCGCTTCCCCGGAAAAGAGATGAAGTTGCTTAATCCGCGTGACTTTACCGGAATCTCTTCCGCCGATACAGTCCGGCCTTCCGCGTCTTTCAGCGTGTACGCAATGGAAGAAGCATTCTGTGAAGCGCCTTCTATCGTTACATCCAGACCGAAAAGACCATCTTTATAGTTCGTTTTTTCCAAAGAAGACGTCACTTTATAATCAGCAATATACCGGTGGGGAGTACTATACAGATATACATCGCGTTCGATTCCGCTTAAACGCCACATATCCTGACACTCCAGATAAGAACCGGCACTCCAGCGGTAAACTTCAAGTGCTATCATATTCTCTCCGTCTTCCAGTTTATCCGTAATATCCCACTCCGCAGGAGTTTTTGAGCCTTGATTGTATCCGATAAACTTACCGTTTACCCATACGTAATAGAAAGAGATAACTCCCTCACAGCAAAGCACCACCCGGCGATCTTTCCACGAAGCCGGAACTTTGAATGTACGGCGGTAAGAACCGACTTCATTGTCTTCGTAAGGAACCAGCGGCGGGTTCTTCTTGAATTTGAACATCTTGTCGTCAAACTCATACGACTCATTCACATAAATAGCCGTACCGTACCCCTGACGTTCCCAATTACCGGGAACAAGAATGTCCGCCCAACCACCGGTATAAAAAGACGGTTTATAAAACTCCTTCGGTCGTTTATCGGGATTCTTCACCCAATGGAATTTCCATTTGCCATTCAGGCTGAGGTAATAGGGAGATTGCTCGTAATCGCCCTGCTCCACATCCGTTACCGTGGCATACGGCCATACATAGGTATGAGGTTGCAATTTATTCAATCCTATGGCATATTGGCTTTGCCATTCCGGCTGTTCTTGTGCTGCAAGCGGTGAAAACGCAAGGATAGCTCCAAGTAATGTAAATATCTGTCGGCTCATACGGTCAATCATACACATTCGTTTTTTCATTCTATAATAAGTTCATCCAAGAAAGGTCTCGCTTCTTGTCCCGGACGCACATGATTTTCCGGACACAAGCCTGCTCCGCAAAGTGTTATCCGCACATAGCGGGCCTGCACATTATCCAAGGCAAACGAGCAGTTGTCAACATAAGAACCTTCACGGAAAATTTCTTTTTGAGAATAGTGCAATTCTCCAGCCAGACGGAAGTTGCGGTTATTATCAGATACAGCCACCCGTATACAAGCAGGTTTATGTACTGCCATTCCGTAAACAGTGATGCACCCCAACGTTACGGTATGGATTTCTTCTTTCTTCTGCAAATCAACAGTAAAAGAAATCGTATCGTTATTCATCCAAGAGCACCATTCGAAATCGGTTTGCTTCAAGCTGCCCCGTACGCCATTCACCAACAACTTCAGTTTTTCGGTATTGCTTCCCAAAATAGGTTTAGCCGTTGCTTTATTCCATTCCACCGGCAGAACCAATGTTTTACCTATCTGCTCTCCGTTGGCAAAAGTGGCAGCTTTCACGGTCTTAGATGTCGTAAGCCGTAAAGGCTCCGAATAAAGTGCAGATTGCAAATCCGGTTCCTTACCGTCAGTGGTGTAATGAATCTGTACATCCGGACGAACACATTCCAACTTGACCTGTAATTGCCCGTCAACGGGAGTTACCGTATGCTGTATATTATACATGGAACGGGCATAAACTATTCCCTTCGCCGCAATATGTTCATTAAACCGGTCCATCGCTTTTAAATAAGTCTGCCAATCCTTACGGTCGGTTTGCGTCCATGCCCCTTCGGCCAAAGCAGACAGGCGCGGAAACAACAGATAGTCCACATCCTCAGGCTTGTTGCAAAACTCCGTCCAAAGGGATGCTTGTACACCCATTAAAAGTTTCTCAACAGCCGGACTCCATTCTTTTTGTACGGGTTCATAATCATATACATCTTTCAGAGTATTATTGCCGAAATAAGTCAATGGTTCAAACCATTGCGGCCCCTGATAACGGATAAGATACAATATAAGCGCAGGAGTCATCACAAACCGATGTCCCAGTTTGGCGGCTTTCAATGCAGCCTGTCCACGCCCCTGCCAGCCGAAAATAATGGCATCTTCGGGAATATCGGTATTGGTCAGCTCGTCCCATCCCATCACTTCGCGGCCTTTACTCTGCACATAACGCGCCATACGTGCCATGAAATATCCCTGTAAATCTTCTTCGTTTTTCAACCCTTCTGCTTTCATGCGTGCCTGACAACGCGGACATTTTTTCCAATTAACCTTCCATGCCTCATCACCACCCAAGTGAATATATCTTGACGGAAACAAATCTACGATTTCATCAATCACTCCTTCAAGGAAAGTATATACACTATCGTTTCCAGCGCAATAGATGATATCGGCATGAGCTCCTCCCAATCCCGGCAACACCCCGATATATTTATCCACTACCGGACAGGCAAGCAATGGATACGATGCCAATGCGGCATTACTATGAGCCGGCATTTCTATTTCCGGAATCACTTCGATATGGCGTGCCATGGCATAAGATACAATCTCCCGAATATCATCCTGCGTATAAAAGCCTTTCTCCACCGTGGGTTCTCCCTGACGGGCATTACGACGGGCAAAGAACGGCGCTCCCGGACGTTCCACCCGGCGCGATCCAATTTCCGTGAGCAGCGGGTAACGTTTGATTTCAATACGCCAACCATTATCATCCGTCAGATGCAAATGCAGCTTGTTCAGTTTCAACATAGCCATGCAATCTATGATACGCAGCAGATTCTCCTTAGGCGTGAAAAATCGGGATACGTCTACCATCAATCCGCGATAGCTGAAACGGGGGCGGTCGGTAATAGTCATGGCAGGTACGGCCCACAAAGCGTTAACCACCTGTGTACCCTCTATAGCAGCCGGCAATAATTGCCGGATACTCTGCAAGGCATAAAAAAAGCCTTGTACATCCGATGCGTAAATGCGGATTTTCTTTGAGGTGATTTCCAACAGATAGGCTTCCGAATCTAAGGAAGCATCAGTTAGCAAGCAAACATCTCCTTTCTTACTTTCCGTTTTTATACGGGGAGTAAAGCCGGCGGCATTCGTAAAAAGCGCGGTAAACTGTTTCACGACTTCCGCCTGTTCTTCATTTTCTACTGCGAATACCGTCTTAGCCGTGAATTGAAAGTTACCCGTGCCCGGCACAATTGCGACCGGACAGGGAACCAACGAAAAAGGCTGAGTCAAGTTATCTGCCTGGCAGCCCAAGGGGGGAAGCAACCAGCAGCATAATAATAGCATTATAAAGTATTTCATAAAATAAAATCGTTATTTTCAAGTAAAACATAAATCATTCCTTATCTCTTTCCGGTCCGAAGCGCACCGGGTCGTTATATTGTTGCTGTAAATCCAGTAAAGTAGTTTTCAGTTCGGCTGTCACTTCTTCGGTACCGGGTTGGCCATAGATGTTATACATTTCGGCAGGGTCGTTTTTCAAATCATACAATTCCCAAACATCGATGTCATTATAGAAATGAATCAGTTTATAGCGCTCTGTACGCACTCCGTAGTGGCGTTTTACCATGTGTTCTGCAGGATATTCGTAGAAATGATAGTACAATGCCTTACGCCAGTTTACAGGATGCTCTCCCTTGAGTAACGGCAACATGGAAATGCCGTGCATATCTTCCGGCAGACTGATACCTGCAAGATCGAGGATGGTCGGACCATAGTCTATGTTCTGTACCAATTCCGTAATGTCGCCGCGTGCATCCAGCCCTTTGGGCAGGTGCATAATAAGCGGTGTGTGCATGGACTCTTCGTACATGAAACGCTTGTCGAACCAACCGTGTTCGCCCATATAAAAACCTTGGTCAGAGGTATAAACCACCAATGTATTGTCCAGCATATCTTTCTCTTTCAGGTAATCCAATACACGCCCTACATTATCGTCCAGCGACTTAACCACTTTTGCATAATCACGCATATAGCGCTGATATTTCCATTCGGCGAGTTCTTTACCTTTCAGGTCACGTTTATAAAAATCTTCAATGATAGGCGCATAAAATGTGTCGAAAGCTTTACGGTCATCAGCGTCCATACGTTCTATGTAGCTCAGATAGCGCTCTTTCAGTGGGGAGTCTTTGCCCTCTTTCAACATCTTCAGGTCGTAAATCAAGTCCATATCCTTGAATATGCTCATTTCCTGAGAAGCGGCGGCAGGGCGGCCTTTATAATCATCATAGAAGTTATCGGGCAAAGGAAATGTCTTGTCTTCGTAGAGGGCAAGGTTTTTTATTTCAGGCAGCCAGTTGCGATGAATGGCTTTATGATGAATAAAAAGACAGAAAGGTTTTTCCTTGTTCCGCCTGTTTTCCATCCAATCGATACTCATGTCTGTAATTAAGTTGGTGATATAGCCTTTGCGGACAACGGTATCGTTGTTCATCGTGATAAAGTCCGGATTAAAATAATCTCCCTGGCCGGGTACAACTTCCCAATAATCGAAACCGGTAGGCAGGCTTTCCAAATGCCATTTACCTATAACAGCTGTCTGATAGCCGTTTTCGCGCAGTATTTTGGGAAAGGTTTGTTGCGAACCGTCGAACACACAAGTGGTATTATCATAGAATTTATTGCCACATGTGTGTTTGCCGGTAAACATGCAGGCACGGCTCGGCCCGCTCAAAGAGTTGGCAACAAAACTATTGACAAAGCGCACACCGTCGTTGGCGATGCGATCTAAGTTGGGAGTTTCTATATAGCGATTGTCATAGCAGCTCATCATCTGCGCCGTATGGTCGTCGGTCATGATGTAGACGATGTTGTAAGGTTTTGAAGCCGGCATACATGCGGCCAATGATACCGCCGAAACCGCCCCTGTCAAAGTATACAACCATCCGGTCTGTAGTTTATTCATGATTCAATCAGTGATTAAATTGTTGTTTCCTTTTATATGTAAAATGCCGGAAGCATAGATATTCACCCATCCTTCCGGCATTTGGGTTTCTGATTATACTTACAGATTGTAACTTAGTCGGCCGGTATCGCCTTGATATAATCAGTCAAACTGCTATCCCATGAGCCCTTATATGTATCCACTTTGTCGGCCGGTACATATATCGATTCTAATGCCTCGCATCCGGTAAACCATGTATCTGAATGCTGTGCCGGTACTTCTGTCGTCGTACCAACCGTAACGCTCTTCAATGCCTTGCAATTCTTAAAGGCAGAGCCCCATATATTAACGATTCCTTCAGGAAGAATTATAGTTTCTATTGAAGTATTTTTATCTGTATCAGGTACGGAAGGAGTACTCATATAAAAGGCGTTGGAAGGAAATGCTTTAGTATAAGTAATTTCCGATAAGTCAATATTTACTACATCGGCAGTACCTTTCAAAGGATTTGTTATATTCGTAGCAAATGCAGCTGGAGCTAAAGCAGAAGCATCACCCGTAACCTTAACATTTTGAGTTCCGGAAGGAATCGTTATCGGCGTATTGGCAGAATAAGTAACAGTGGTCCAAACTATTCCGGGAGTAGCTGTTGATGTAAATGTCGCTTCCTGAACAACCGATAACGTATTTCCGTCGGAAATCAGAAAAGCTACCGTTACACTTTCATTGCCTGACGGATAAGTAACAATCAATTTAGTATCAGCACCTATTCCCGTAACCTTTATCGTCCACCCTGCAGGAGTCTCGTCTACCTTTCTCATGATATGTCCGGCTCCAAGGGCAATCGGATATGTCACCTCAGTTCCGTTGGTGCCTTCATACGTTGCCGACAAAGCATCTTTCAGGTTCACCCACTTCACCAGTTCTTTCGTTGTATTGTCATTCAACGTAACAATCACCCTGCCGTTTTCTTCCTTCACCTCTTTAATAGGATGTGCACCTACTGCATTTTGGTCTACCGTCACCGTGGTTCCGCCAATTGTCAAATCGAATATTTCAGGATTACCGGCATTAGGCGTTAATGAAGCTCCGCCTCCTTCTGTCACATATACTTTCTTGCCTTCTATCTGTAAAGGCTCGCCGTTCATCGTCCAATAATAACCGTTATCGTCCTGTGCCACACCAACCGAAGCATCGCTTCCGCCACTGACCTCGCTGTCTTCATTATAGTACAACATAATAGCATTAGCGTGCAGGAAAGAGATTTTATACCCTTGCGCACCATCCTTTTCCACTTTTTCCACATTGGTCACATAATCGGTAGCCGTAAGAATCCCCTGCAAAGAATTCAGTTGGTCTACAACCGTCTTCTGCCATTTCTCCAATGCGGAAATTCTTTCTTCCTGACCGTTCACCGCATCCCACAATCCATCATCATCGTAGCTACAGCTACCCAACACAGTTACTGCACACAGCGTGCACAAAATAGTCTTAATCTTCATATTATTATTCTTTATAGGTTAATGTTCTTTCTTTTTTTCATTGTTATGTACATTAATACAAAATGAGGTCTTTACGATAAGGCATCTCATGATCCGTATAAGTATCGTCTATATAAAAACGCACCCAGTCTATTTCCATACGGGGAATCTTTATATCCGGATTCACTTTCAAGATATTCCGTGCAGCCTGATAGCTCATCACCATATCCGTTGCACCGAAATTCGGCTCTGCTTTGTGCAAAAACATCATCGTGATGATGTAATACAACCCTTCACTGTTTATACTGTAGGAGAAAGGCCAGCGACCGCCATTCTGTTCTGTCATCGCTTTGGTCACCCGAAGCGTTTCTACACCGTTTGTCCCTATGGCAACGGTTTCATCGTCTATCCATTCTACCCAATAAATCTGGAATTCGTCTATAATAGTACCTCCGGTCTTGCCGCCCGAAGCCAATTCCGTGACAGCTTTGGTTGGATTATAAGCACCGGCACCGGTACTGGTCCCCGGTGTGGGAGCACCAAAATGGAAAGTTTGTTCCACCCCGCGCCTGTATGCCAAATTATTGTGTCGGCTATTATTCTCCATAACATCTATTTCTCCAAAATCAGGCCAGTTATTCCACTCGGCATTTCCACCCACCTGCTCATTGCCTTGCAGCCAGATACCGGGCAGCATACCGCTATTTTCCATACCGCGGATACGGGCACGGGTCTCAATGCGCATACCCGGATAAATACGGATATTGGAAGATGCCCATGCCGTACTATTGGCATTGCCGCGCATGAATTTACAAGAATAGAATGCAGATGTTCCATAATTCCATTCCTTACCCCCGTTACCGGATTTAGCCCTCTCTTTCAATGTCATCATACGCAAATAGCCTTCATCCATTACATAAGCATACTTAGCATTATCCACCGCACCTTGACTTTCTACCGCAGCAGTATTCTGGTCGGCAAAGCCAAACGGATATTCCTTACTGACATAATCGCCCATCGGACTGTCCTTCGTCGTGAGACAGGCATCAATCTTATGAAACTCATAAGCGCGGAAAAACTTCCATTTACCGTCGGGCAGCACATTGCCGCTGTTGGGATGCGGGTCACCCTCTTTCATCACCACATAGTTCAGTTGTCCCCATTTCTTCACGGCATCTTCATTTTGAGGCGACACGAAGAGTTGGTCGGCATCCTCGTACAACCACCGTTCATCCCTTATCTTCGTATCCATACCCTTATGGATATCTATTCTGTGAATAATGATTTCATTTGCCACCAACGGATAACGGCTTGCCACCGGAATCGTGGAGAACGTGAGCTTCAGATCTTCATCGGCAATGGTTTCCGTACTTTTTATCATCATAATAGCCTCACTCTCCACCGAACTCTCTCCGGCCGGAATCACCAATTGTTCGGGAAGGTTCTCAAGACGCCGGGCCACACCTTCCGCAGGCGTAATAACGATAATAAGGTCGTCCTTCAATTTAGAATTGACGGAAGCTGTCAAAATAAAACTCTGTCCCTCTTTCACTGTATTATCCGCATTGTTTTTTATCATTACGCGCGAATAATGATAATCGCTCACGGTGAGCAGTTGCAAGGCATTCTCTACTCTATAGCCGCGTGCAAAAGCCGATATTTCGACAGAATATTCTTTATTCAGCCCCTCTTTCACAAGTACCGGAATAGTCTTGCTCGTTTCTCCCTGCTTCATAATGACTTCTGTGGGAAAGCCTTCGAACAACAGGCGGTCCACCGCTCCTTTTTCCGTAGTGGCGCTCAGTTTAATGCTTACATCCTCATTCATCGCTTTCATACCTTCGTCCGTACCGGTGACATCAAAAGTAATCTCCAGCGTTTCACCCATCACCAAATCCGTACTATTAATGCTCATCCTCAGAGGTACGGGTTCAGGTAACGGCGCCATCTTCTCCTCCGAACAACCGGTAATGCCCAACACGGCAAACAACAATATGCAATATATATTCTTACTCTTTTTCATGGTCTGTTCTTTCTAAAATTAAATAACCGCATCATATTCTTACTCTTCTCCCCAACCGGGATTCTGCTTCATCTGCCTGTTCAACTTGAGTTCGCTGGGCGGAATAGGAAGCAGGTAATCACGACCGGCAACAAATTGGTAGCCATTGGGCAACAGTTCCTGCAAAGGATCCATCCATTGACTACCGTCGGTCAGTATGGTAGTAAGTTTCGATTGCTGCTCTTCGGTGAATGATTTATAAAGTACCGCATCCTTTCCCAAATAAGCGCCTCGTCCACGCTTATTGACAATAACTTTGGCGCCGCCCCAACGCATAAGGTCGTCCAACCGATAGCCCTGTAACGCCAGCTCCACACGGCGCTCGCGACGAATCTCCTGAAGAACGGGCGTCAACGCGTACCCATAGTCTGTGAAATTAGGATCGACAGTCACAGGCTTCACATACTTCACTCCGGCACGTTCGCGCAAAGGCTTCAGTGTTTTTTCCAGTACGGCATCATCGCACTTACCCAATTCTTCCGCTGCCTCAGCATAGCTCAACAACGCTTCGGCATAACGCATAATAACCAACCCAACTTCCGAATCTCCCTGCACATAGGTAGTATCCACTCCAAGTCGTATGTGATATCCCGTCACGTTCTTGGCATTGCCGTCACTCGTCAGGAAAGGGGGATTGATACCTTTGGCATCGGAAGCTACATCCTGCACATTCAATGGTCTGGAGCCGGTGATAGTCGATTTGAATTTATAGCCGCTACTCATCACAGTTTCCGTAAGACGCAAATCGCGATTTTTGAAAGTTTCATTGAAATCCTTGAATTTTTCATCATTCGGGTCAACAGGTATTCCGTCTGCACTAAGATATGTATTTACCAATTCACCCGATACCCCGGCAGGGCCGTTCTGGTCAACCACACCGCCGGCAAGTAATCCGCTCAAGGCATGAAACACACCTTCCGTAATAGAGTACTGTTTCCAAAAAATGGCTTCAGTGACATTGGAATAGTCTTTCTGATTGAAAAGACGTCCGTAAGCATCTCCCGGATTCACCACATCTTTATCCGTATCCCTGGTGTTCAGTTGCAATCCGCTGTTAAGCAACATATCGCCCCAACGCAACACTTCATTGAAGAAGTACTCGGATTGGTCCGTATCGGCTGCAAAGGCATCGTTTTTGTGATATTTTTCCCAAGAACCCTCATAAAGCGCTACTTGCATGGCAAGCATCATAGCCGCCTCTTTTGAGATACGCAATCCTGCATATTTGCTACGGTCGAACAGTAAATCCTTCGCTTTATCCAAATCCTCAAGAATGAATTTTGCTACCTCGCTGCGGTCTTTTTGCGGAATCTGCAATCCGGCGATAGTAGCGTTCTCATCCCAAAAAGCATCCATCACGGGAATATCTCCGAACTTCTTCAGTTGCACAAAATGCCAATAGGCCCGCAAAAAGTAGGCTTCGCCAATCAGCGATTTAATCTCTTCCGTTTCCAGATTCTCGGGTACTTTATAGTAATGAAAGAAATAATTGACATTGCGCAGGTTCTTATAACCGGTTTCCCAAGCTTGATTACTGGAAAATACCGTTTCTTCGCCATTCAGGCGCCTATCGTAAATTTCGGACAGGATGTTATCGCTGTTTTTCTCTTCACCGCGCACTCCCATTCCGAATTTCTGCAAGGAAGGTAATGCCGTGTACAAGCCGTTGATATAGCCGCGTACCTGTGATTCGCCCGAAAGGAACGATTCATTATTCGGTGCAGTTATCGGTTCTCTGTCCAGGAAGTCGGAGCACGATGAAAACAGCGTGCTTGCTCCCATTAGTAATGCAATATATAAATAAGTTTTTTTCATACTCTTTATTCTGTTACCAATACTTAGTTAAAATGTGAAATCAATACCAAACACAAAGTTTCTGTTCATGGGATATACCTTACCGTTACCGTTCTCATTGGCAGCGGATGTCAGTCCCGGAGCCGTATCGTTGCTACCGCCCGCCCATGTATTCACCTGATTCAGAGTCTCCGGATCGAACGACTTGGGCAATGAGGTAATGGTAAACAAATTATCACAAGTAAAATAAAGACGTAAATTCTCCAGGCGCAATGCCTTGAGCATCTTCTTGTCGAATGTGTAGGATACCGTAAGGTTCTTCATACGCATATAAGCCGCATTCACCATGTAACGAGTAGTATTATACCCGGCATTTACTCTGTAATCGTCTGTCTTCGGATCGGCCAGACGAGGCAGATAGGCATCGGGATTCTGCGGACTGAAATAATCCAGATGTTCCTTGAAGTAGTTCTTTCCGCCGAACAGATAAGTACTGCCCGCCAACGGGAAATCGCGTTTACCCACACCTTGGAACAAAGTAGAAACCTGGAAACCTTTGTAGCCCGCTTTCAGATTGATACCGAAAGAATATTTAGGAGTGGTGTTACCTATGATGCGTAAGTCGCCATGGTCATCCAACGTACCTTTTCCCGGATCCACTTTCCCGTCGCGATTGACATCGATATACTTCAAGTCACCTGCCTGCCACAGATTATCTGCCTTAAAGAAAGAGAGGTCCTTACTCTGAAGGTAATCGTCCACTTCCCGGTTGGTCATGAAAAGGTCGTCGGCCACGAATCCCCATATCTCGCCGATATCCATACCCTCATAATATCCTTTATTACGCGCCAAACCGGTATGATTATTATAAATGATACCTTCCGGATTATTATACTTGGTTACAACAGCCTTATAATCGAACAAATTAAAACCTATCCCATAGCTGAACCCGCATTTCAACTTATCCTGCCAGTTGACGGAAAGTTCCCAACCACGGTTACGCAAAGTGGCATTGTTTATCTTTGCACGGTCGTCCGGTACAATGCCGCTGACGGCAGGAATAGCTTCGGCCGGGCCAATCATATCTTTCGTCGTGCGCTGATAGGCATCGAACGTTACGGAAAGACGGTCATCGAACAGCATCAAATCCAAACCGATATTGGCATTATCCACCTTTTCCCAAGTAATGTAGGGACTTATCATTTTCGGTGTAAGCGAAATGGTTCCTTTGGCGGGTTTATTGCCTGTACCCGGCAACAACCATGCATTCACGTTGTTCGGGTCGAGTGTCATCACGCCGAGATAATCATAAAGCCCCGCACCGTTTTGGTTGCCAAGACGACCATAGGACACACGTACTTTAAGCTGTGACACCGGCAGGTTAAGTTTGGTAAAATAAGGCGTACGTGAAATATCGTAGCCGGCAGAGAAAGATGGGAAAAATCCCCAACGATTGTCCGGAGCAAAACGGGATGATCCATCGTAACGTCCGCTGAACTCCAAGAAATAGATATTCCGGTAGTTCCAGTTAAGGCGGGCAAACATACCCATTGTAGCCCAGTGCGACCGAGCTTCGGCTGCATAGGGAGTTCCATTGGCATTATCAAAAGAGTAAATATCCTCGCTCAACATACCGTCCTTATACATATACTCACTGGAGTTTTCCTGCAATTCCATCTGAAAGCCTGCCATTCCCTTGAAGAAATGATCGCCCCACTGACGGGTATAGGCACCGGTCACACTGGGCGAAAGATAGTAATTGAACACACTGCCGCGCGTCAGCGAACCGAACTGGGTATTCTGCCACTTCATACCGGGATAATGGTATCCCTGCTTATTGCCCGATACTTCCATTACAGAACCATTAGGCAACGCATAATTACCTTTACGCAACTCGAAACTATTGTTCTCTACGTCCAAACGGGCTTTCATCTCGCCCACAAACTCCAGTCCTTCCAGCGGAGTGATAATTGCAGAAAAAGACATTGCATCCGATACCCGATTCTGGCTATAGCCCGCCTTTTGCAGATAAAGTTGCTCGTTCCACGTAGGAGTGGAATACTCCGCCTGCTCGACAGGGAGTTTCGTGACACGGCTTGGCGACATATTAGCTATCGTTCCATAAAAAATAGTCTGGTTTGCCAAAGGTCGTTTCAAAAGACTCAACGACACATTATTATTGAAATTGAACTTCAGCCAATCTGTAGCACGTATGGAAAACTTAGTGTTCACATTATACTTCTCCAAATCATCCTGCACCTTATCCATCAAGCCTTCCTGGTAGATATAACCCAAACCTACATAATAAGAAGTCTTTTCCGAACCGCCCTGTATACTGATATTATGAGAATGGCGGATAGCACGGTCCTTGAAATAATAATCGAACCAGTCGGTATTGGCATACTGCGCATTATCGGCTGCCGCCCAACCGTCACCCGACTGATTGACATCTATACCGGGAAACTCGGCAGAATAAGGATTCTGCATAAAACCTTCCATTTTCTGAATAGTTGCATCGGAAATCTGATGAGAACGCCCCATACTCTCGTCCCGCAAATTGGAATACCTCGCCCATTCCAATGAGCTCATCATCTGCGGCATGTTAATGGGAGAGCTGAAACCTACGGAACCGCGATAGGTAACGCGCGCTTTCTCCTGTTTTCCGCTTTTAGTAGTCACCAGCACTACGCCATACGCAGCACGTGCACCGTAAACAGCAGCAGCCGAGGCATCTTTCAGTACACTGATACTTTCAATGTCGGCAGGGTTCACATTCTGCATACTCTGCTCGATGCCGTCCACCAATACATAGGGTTCGCCGCCGTTAATGGAACCGACACCGCGTATATTGAATTTTATTTCAGCGCCCGTCTCACCACCTACTCCATCGGCAGCGGCATCCGAAGCAAAATTCAGACCGGCAACATTTCCTTGCAGAGCACTGGTCAGGTCGGTTACCGGACGGCTGGTGATGGCTTCCGATTTCACAGTTGCCACAGCAGCGGTAATAGTATTACGCTTCTGCTTATCCATACCGACAACCACAACTTCCTCCAACAGTTCGGAGTCTTCTTTCAACGTATAGACATTACCGGTCAGCTTGGTAATCTTCACCTCCAACGGAGTATATCCTATATAAGATATAGTCAACATATCCCCCACTTTGCCGGCAACGGAAAACTCACCGTCCAAATTAGTAATGCCACCGGTAACTGTACCTCTAACGGAAACAGATGCGCCAATAATACTCTCGCCTTTATCGTCGAGAACGCGCCCCTGAATCATCTGTTGCTGTGCGGATACTCCTAAAGGAATCAATGTAAGGAGCAATAGAAAAACGAAACAAATCTTTTTCATAAGCAATTCTTCATAATATTAAATTTATAAGGTAATTCGGTTATCAGGTTTATGTCCTGTAAACCCACGGACAAATGTAAATCATGCCGCAAAAACAGATGTTCAATTATCACTATTTCTATTTCCAAATTTAACTAACATACATCTGTACATACCTGTAGAGCCTTTTTTAAGATTGCGCCAATGACTTTAGAGCAATACAAATCTGACATACCAACCAGTCATTGGAATGTGTGATATACCGAAAAACACACTCAAGTATAGAAACCGATATTTTGATTAATCAGTCATCACTCGTCACTTTTGCACTTAACCAACTGATAATGTACAAGTTGATTGGTGATGAGAAGCGTTATGACAAGTGACGACAAATACTTGGTCATCACCCTTTTTTTGCACTTTTCCACACCAATCACCTGTAAAACAGGCATTTGACACTTATCGACAGAAAACTGATTATACCTTGTTTTCTTTGTTTTTTACCACATTTCATGCCGGTTATCTCCGGTACGGAATACAACAATGCCTTATATATAATACCGCAAAGCTTCATACATAATATCGCTATACCTGTTTCTTTTCCTCGTTTTGCAATTGGCAACCGAAGAGCCCGCAGTTGGCAACCGTACGGCCCGCAACCGGCAACCGGAGAGCCCGCAATTACAAAACGAGGTTTTGGTACATATACAAAGACAAAACGCATAAGAGAATATCCTGTTTAAAGCTATTGACGGCCTTATTTCTCCCGTTACTTTCCGAAGACGAGAACAGGAAAAATTAAGAATTCGCTCAGAAACAACAAGATAATGTTATGGAAATAAGTTACTTTCTCATACCGGATATTTGGCACAATACTTTGTATTTCCAAAACAATAAACTACTTTTGCAGCAACCCCTTGAACTATCCTTATGAAAAAAAATCCAGTCTTCTTAATGATTTGCCTATTGTTATCCCTTCCTTTTAAGGCTACAGAAATGAAGCAGTATGCTTTCCAGCAAATCATCAATATCCAAAACGGCTTATCTTCCTCCGTACGATGCCTGACCGTGAGCCATGAAAAAGGATATGTGTGGGTAGGTACACGCACCGGCATAGGACGTTTTGACGGATACGAACTGAAAAAATACCTCCACGACAATATAACCCATCTGTTTGAAGATAACGAAAACAAAATCTGGGCTGTTACCGCCAAAGGCCTGTATTACTACAATGAATCGGATGATAATTTCCTGCAAGCGAAAGACAAAGAACAGCATCCACTTTCTGCCGCCTCTATCTGTCCATGGACAGACGGAGTTTTATTTGGCGGATACGGAAAGATTTATAAATACAACTATGCTGACCGGCAAACGGAACTGCTTTGCTCCCTGCAACCCGACAATCACTATAATATCACTACCTTGCGAAAATGGGACAAACACACACTGCTTGCCATAAACCGTTGGAAAAACGCATTACTGATTGACATACGGACAGGAAAGACACAACCCGCTCCCTTCAAAAGTGATGAGCTGACGGACTGCTTCATAGACTCTAAAGGCAATGTATGGACTGCCCCATACCACCAAGGCGTAAAATGCTACGATCGCAACGGAAAGCTTTTACATGCTTACCACACGATGAATTCGTCCATGAAAACCAACGTTGTACTATCCATTACGGAATGCGACGGACACATCTGGATAGGAACCGACGGTTACGGAATCTTCATATTAAATCCTGAAAACGGAGAAATGGTGTCATTGGAACATGTGCCGGGAAACCGTAACTCGTTACCGACAAACTCCATTCTCTGCCTATACAAGGATTTCAATAACAACATATGGGCAGGCAGCGTATGGGGTGGATTGATAAACATCAAGGAAACGGGTATGACAACCTATTCGGAGGCTTTACCCGGAATAGAATATGGCCTCAGCGGTCAAGTCGTATTAAGCATCTATCAGGACGAAGAACAAAAAATATGGATAGGCACGGACGGAGGCGGCATCAACAAGTTTAATCCCGATACCCGGAAATTCAATCATATACTACCGACATGGGGAGATAAAGTATCTTCAATAACCGGCATAGACAAAAGGCGACTGTTAATTTCATTATTCAGCAAAGGCATATTCTTTTTCGATAAGGAAACAGAGGAATATCAACCGCTGATTATAGTCAATGACAGCATCAACACATTACTATGCCAACGGGGGAAAAATGTCAATGTACTCCAAAATACACCGGAAACCGTATTATTGCTTTCCGAATCTCCATATAGCTATCATTTGACAAAGAAGAAATTCACTCCAATCGTCTCCGTTGGAAAAACAGCTATAGACGGTGTAATACAGCCGGTGTGCAATGACAGCACCCGCAGTTTCCTGCACGATCTCAAACATATATACCGATTGGACAGCCTTAACCGGCTTCTACCCATCCACACCTGCTACGAAGACACTGTATTCAACTCTATTTCCCTCGATGAAAACGGACTCTTTTGGATAGGAAGCAACCACGGTTTAAGTTATTACTCTACCATAAGCAATAAGCGGACCTGTATCTCCAATGAATTAATCGACGAAATCAGCGCATTGATTTGTGACAAGCGGGGAAAAGTGTGGCTTGGAACCGAAGGCAAATTATTCGCTCATCTTATTGAAGAAAAAGAATTTATCCTTTACGGAGAGTCCGACGGCATCGTACTTAACGAATATTTGGAAAAGCCGCGACTACTATCCACGCAAGGAGATATTTATATGGGCGGCATCAACGGATTACTTCACATCAACAGGCAACTGCCCCAAGAGGAAAACAGTGATCCCGTTTTAAACTTGGCGGATGTATGGGTGGGTGGAGAACGAATGAATAACAATATCACCCACAGGCATCTGGAAGTCATAGAGTCAAACAAGCCTATATCTATCAAAATCATAGCCGGCAACAAGGATATCTTTCGAAAGCCGATGTTCCGTTTTACCGTACATGGACCGGACGGACAAATATCTTATTCCTACAAACCGGAACTGACATTGAACAACTTACCTATAGGAACATATCGAATATCGGCCTCATGCAGCACCCGAAGCGGAAGCTGGACCGGCGATTATCAGATATTAGAACTGTCGGTATCGCCGCCCTGGTACAAGTCGGGCTGGTTTAAGGCATGCTGCTTGGCATTGATTCTTTCTCTTGCAACGGGTATTATCTATTCGTTGTTGCGCCGCAATGCAAACAAACTGAAATGGGCAATGAAAGAGCATGAACAACAAGTGTATGAAGAAAAAGTCCGCTTTCTTATAAATATCAATCACGAACTGCGCACGCCTTTGACCCTGATACACGCCCCCTTAAAGCAATTATTGGAATCGCTCACTTCCGACGATTGTAAATATGAAACCATACAAAACATTTGCAAACAGTCCGACCGTATGAAGAAGTTATTAAACATGGTCTTGGACGTACGTAAAATGGAAGTAAAACAAAGTACACTAAACATTGAAAAAGTAGCGTTGAACGACTGGATAGAACAACTTATTGCAGATTTCAAACCGGAAGCAAGGAACAGAAACATCGACATCCGGTACCGGACCGACACGGCGATTGACAGTTTGTGTTTTGACAAAGAAAAATGTACAACCATACTAACCAATCTTTTAATCAATTCTCTTAAATACAGTCCCGACAATAGCCGGATTATGGTTTCTGCCGACTTATCGGATGATAAGAAGTGCGTACGAATCTCTGTTTCCGATCAAGGAATCGGTTTAAAGGAAGTAGACATAAACAGCTTGTTTACCCGTTTTTATCAAGGTAACAACAGTCGTCCCGGAACCGGTATCGGGTTGTCCTATTCCAAAATTCTTGCCGAGCAGCACGGTGGAAGCATAGGAGCTTATGACCACCAAGAATTTCCAGGAGCCACTTTCTGGTTTGAAATACCCCGCAATATCCAGTCCGGAGAAATCACGCTGCAACCTCACCCTTACCTCAACGAGTTATTGGCTCCCACCCAAGAAGTGGAAAGTATTCCTGATGCCGATGACAATCAGGAAAACACCAAAGAACATACGCTACTCATTGTAGATGACAATGTCGATTTGACCGACTATTTGCACAACACTCTAAAAAACAAATTCAAGAAGATATGGCTGGCTTTCAATGGTGAAGAAGCCTTGCACACCTGCCGGAAATACCAGCCCGACATTGTGGTGAGCGACATTCAGATGCCGCGAATGAACGGGTATGAACTGTGTAAACATATCAAAGAAGAACTTGAAATCAGTCATATCCCCGTCATATTACTTACAGCACGCAACGATGATGAGAGCCAACTCTTCGGATACAAGAACGGGGCGGATGCCTACCTCACCAAGCCTTTTGAAGTGAATATGCTTCATGGCGTGATACGCAGCCAATTAAAGAACCGTGAACGGATACGCGCGCGTTACACCGAAACAGGCTCATTGCCTGAGCCGAAAGAAAGCACTTTCAGCTCTGCAGATGAAGATTTCTTACACAAGCTAAATAAGTTAATATCAAACAACCTGGACAATGCTCAAATGGGAATACCGTTCCTCTACCAGGAACTGGGAGTCAGCCGCGCTTCACTCTATAACAAGTTGAAAGCCCTTACAGGCATGGGAGCCAATGATTATATCACTAAACTACGCATCGAGCGGGCTATTTTTCTGCTCACCAACAGCAAACTTAGCATTAATGAAATCTCCGAACAGACAGGATTCTCCACATCAAGATATTTCAGTACGGTATTCAAACAATATACAGGATATTCACCCACACAATACAAAGAAAAGCACTCATAAATACCCTATTTTTCTCCGTTGGAACGGCAGTTATAGAATGCAATTACAGCAGATAACTGCGCCAGTTCCCCACCAAACAAACAACATAACACATTGTTCATTTTCAATAGAATAAGTAATCAACAAGCTGTTGAAAACTTCTAAATAAGATTTTAGTTAAAACATTGTGGGGAATTGTGGGGAAATGTGTACTTTTACCGTCGCTTATTATAATAAGGTGAAAAATGATACGCTTTTTAGGCAATATTGAAGCAAAGACGGATACAAAGGGACGTGTATTTATCCCTGCCGGCTTTCGGAAACAGTTGCAGGCTGCTTCCGAAGAGAGACTCGTATTGCGTAAAGATGTATTTCAGGACTGCCTGATACTTTACCCCGAAAGCGTCTGGTTCAAAACGCAAAACCAACTCCGGCAGCGGCTGAACAAATGGAATGCGAAACACCAACAAATTTTCCGACAGTTTGTAAGCGATGCGGAAATCATGATTCCCGACGGGAACGGACGCATCCTGCTGCCTAAACGCTACTTGCAAATGGCAGGCATACAAAGTGAGGTACGCTTTATCGGCGTGGACAACACCATCGAAATATGGGCGAAAGAAAAGGCTGAACAGCCTTTCATGGACCCGGAAGAATTCAGCGAAGCGCTGCAAGATATTTTAGGAGAGGAAAACCTGGGAGAGGAAGAAGCAGAGACAAGCGATAAAAGCGTAGAGTAATAGAACGATTGTAATGAAAGAAAAATGAAAGAAGAAACGACATATCATATTCCGGTACTGTTGATGCCAAGCGTTGACGGAATGAATATCCGTCCGGACGGGACGTATGTAGACGTGACATTCGGCGGCGGCGGCCATTCCCGCGAGATACTCTCCCGCCTGGGCGACGGTGGAAGACTGCTTGGTTTCGACCAGGATGAAGATGCCGAACGGAACATCGTAAACGATCCGCACTTCACTTTTGTACGCAGCAACTTCCGGTATCTGCATAACTTCCTGCGTTATCATGGCATCGAGCAGGTAGATGCCGTACTCGCCGACCTCGGTGTATCGTCACATCATTTCGACGATAGCGAACGGGGGTTCTCGTTCCGTTTTGACGGTGCCCTCGATATGCGGATGAACAAGCGTGCCGGACTCACAGCCGCCGACATCGTAAATACATACGATGAAGAACGTCTTGCCGACATTTTCTATTTGTATGGAGAATTGAAGAACAGTCGCAAGCTGGCATCCGTTATTGTCAAGGCACGTGCCGCTCAAAAGATTGGTACCATCGGGGAATTTCTGGAAATTATCAAGCCCCTCTTCGGACGTGAAAGAGAAAAGAAAGAGCTTGCCAAAGTGTTTCAAGCGTTGCGCATCGAAGTCAACCGGGAAATGGAAGCGTTGAAAGAGATGTTATATGCAGCCACGGAAGCATTAAAGCCGGGTGGACGGCTGGTGGTAATCACCTATCATTCGCTGGAAGACCGCATGGTGAAAAACATCATGAAGACCGGCAACATAGAGGGCAAGGCGGAAAAAGACTTCTTCGGAAACGTACAGACGCCTTTCCGTCTGGTAAACAATAAAGTGATTGTTCCGGATAACGATGAAATAGAACGCAACCCGCGCTCGCGAAGCGCCAAGCTGAGGATTGCGGAAAAACTGTAAGAATGAGGAAAGCGATAAGGCTGTAAAGAGATAGAACGATGAATGAAACAAATAATAAACAAGAGGAGCAAAAAGGCGAAAAGGTGAAAAGACGGACTTCGCTAAAGAACATTATAGGCGGTGATATTCTGGCTACGGACTTTTTCCGCCGTCAGACGAAGCTGCTTGTCCTCATCATGGTTCTTATTCTGTTCTATATCCATAACCGTTACGCCTGCCAGCAGCAGATGATAGAGATAGACAAGCTCAAGAAAGAACTGATAGATATAAAATACGATGCCCTGACACGCAGTTCCGAACTGATGGAACGGAGCCGTCAATCGCGTATCGAGGAATACATCGCAACGAAAGAAAGCGATTTGCAGACTTCGACCAATCCGCCGTACTTAATCAAATAAGTACGGATAATGGTAAGCAAACCGATAAACAAGTAAACTGTAATATAGTATAATAGTAAATCGAAACAACCTTGGCAGTAAACAAGAAAAATATAATGACCCGCTACTTTTTCGTAGTCCTCGTCATGGGACTGATAGGAGTAGCTATTATCGTAAAAGGTACTGTCATCATGTTTGCCGAACGTCAGTACTGGCAAGATGTTGCCGACCGCTTTGTAAAGGAGAATGTTACGGTGAAGCCCAACCGCGGCAATATCCTTTCATCGGACGGCAAATTAATGGCGAGCTCCCTACCGGAGTACCGTATTTACATGGACTTCAAAGCAGGTGGAGAGAAGAAAGACACCATGCTTATGAATCATCTGGGAGAAATCTGCGAAGGATTGCACCAGATATTCCCCGATAAAAGTGCCGCCGAATTTAAAAGACATCTGTTAAGAGGACGTAAAAAGGGTAGCCGCAACTACCTGATTTACCCGAAACGTATTTCCTATATCCAATATAAGGAAGCCAAAAGACTGCCGGTATTCAAACTAAACAAATACAAAGGAGGCTTCCATGAACAGCCTTTCAACCAGCGTAAGAAACCTTTCGGTTCTCTGGCGGCACGTACACTCGGCGACCTCTATGCCGATACAGCGCAAGGAGCCAAAAACGGTATCGAACTTGCCTTTGATACGTTGCTGAAAGGACGTGACGGTATCACTCATCGCCAGAAAGTGATGAACAAATACCTGAACATAGTGGACATTGCTCCCGTAGACGGTTGCGACATCATTTCCACCATCGACGTGGGTATGCAGGATATTTGCGAGAAAGCACTGATAGACAAGCTGAAAGAGATAAACGCCAGTGTGGGCGTTGCCGTATTGATGGAAGTGCAGACCGGAGAAGTAAAAGCCATTGTCAACATGATGAAAGCGAGCGACGGCAACTATTACGAAATGCGTAATAACGCCATCAGCGATATGCTGGAGCCGGGTTCCACATTCAAGACAGCCTCTATCATGGTAGCCCTTGAAGACGGAAAGATTACTCCCCATACGGAAGTCGACACAGGCAACGGCATCATGATGATGCACGGCCGCCCGATGAAAGACCATAACTGGCATCGGGGCGGATATGGCAAAATTGATGTGACACGTATTCTGGAAGTATCATCCAATATCGGCGTTTCATATCTTATCGACAAGCACTACAGCGACAACCCGCAGAAGTTCGTAGACGGATTGAAGCGTATCGGTATAGACCGCCCGCTCCACCTGCAAATAGCCGGAGAGGGCAAACCTAACATCCGCGGTCCGAAAGAACGGTATTTTGCCAAGACCACGTTACCCTGGATGAGTATAGGATATGAAACGCAGGTACCGCCACTGAACATACTGACTTTCTATAATGCCATTGCCAACAACGGTACAATGGTGCGCCCTAAATTCGTTAAAGCGGCAGTGAAAGACGGTGAGGTTGTCCGTGACTTTCCTACGGAAGTTATCAATCCGAAGATTTGCTCGGACAATACGCTGACACAGATACGGGAGATTCTGCGCAAAGTAGTTGCCGAAGGTTTGGCCAAACCCGCCGGAAGCAAACAGTTTGCCGTAGCCGGCAAGACGGGTACGGCGCAGATTTCGCAAGGTGCCGCCGGTTATAAGGCGGGGCGGGTGAATTATCTCGTCAGTTTCTGCGGATACTTCCCGGCAGAGGCTCCCAAATACAGTTGCATCGTTTCCATACAGAAGCCGGGACTTCCGGCATCGGGCGGTTTGATGGCGGGTAGCGTATTCAGCAAGATTGCAGAAAGGGTATATGCCAAGAATCTGCGGTTCGATATACGCAGTGCGATAGACAGCACCACCAATGTAATTCCTGCGGTAAAAGCCGGAGAGATGAACGAGGCATTATGCGTGCTCAACACATTGGATGTTCCGGTGCAGAAACAGTTTGAGGTAGAAAACGAGAGAGAGTTGTGGGGACACAGCCAGGCTGCCCCGTCCGCCGTTATCCTGCAAAATCAGAAAGTTTCTGACGGCATAGTTCCCAGCGTAGTGGGCATGGGGGCTAAGGATGCTGTTTATCTGCTGGAAAGCAAAGGACTTAGAGTACGCCTCAACGGCATCGGCAAGGTAAGAAACCAGTCCATCGCAGGCGGAAGCCGATTGATAAAAGGACAGACAATAGCCTTGACATTACGTTAATATAAGAATATACATTATTATATAATAAGGAATGAAATTAAGCGAACTATTAAAAGCGATACAACCGGTACAAATTATCGGCAGTACGGAGAAAGATATAACAGGAGTGAATATCGACTCCCGTTTAGTTGCGGCCGGACATTTGTTTATGGCAATGCGCGGTACGCAGACCGACGGTCACGCATATATCCCTACCGCCATTGAAAAAGGCGCTATAGCCGTACTGTGCGAAGACATACCGGAAGAAACAAATCCTGATGTTACATATATCCAAGTAAAAGACAGCGAGAATGCGGTGGGTAAGGTTGCCACCACTTTCTACGGTGATCCCACTTCCAAAATGGAGCTGGTGGGCGTAACCGGTACTAATGGCAAAACAACCATTGCCACCTTATTATATAATACATTCCGTTATTTCGGATATAAAGTCGGACTGATTTCCACGGTATGCAACTACATTGACGACCGCCCCGTGCCGACCGAGCATACCACCCCCGACCCGATTACCCTTAACCGCCTGCTGGGTGAGATGGCAGACTCCGGATGCAAATACGCATTCATGGAAGTCAGCTCCCACTCTATCGCACAGCAGCGTATCAGCGGTTTGAAGTTTGCCGGCGGCATCTTCACCAATCTTACGCGCGACCACCTGGATTATCACAAGACTGTCGAAAACTACCTCAAAGCAAAAAAGAAGTTCTTCGACGACATGCCTAAGAACGCGTTCAGCCTGACCAATCTGGACGACAAGAACGGACTGGTCATGACCCAGAACACACGTTCGCGCGTATATACGTATTCATTGAGAAGCCTCAGCGATTTCAAGGGAAAAGTATTGGAGTCTCATTTTGAAGGCATGCTGCTCGACTTTAACAACCATGAACTGGCCGTACGCTTTATCGGCAAGTTCAATGCTTCCAACCTTCTTGCCGTATTCGGCGCAGCCGTACTGTTGGGAAAGAAAGAAGAAGATGTGCTCGTTGCCCTCAGCACTTTACACCCTGTAGCTGGCAGATTCGACTCTATCCGCTCTCCGAAGGGCATTACTGCCATTGTGGATTATGCCCATACTCCGGATGCGTTGGTGAATGTGCTGAATGCCATCCACGGCGTACTGGAAGGCAAAGGCAAAGTGATTACCGTAGTCGGCGCAGGCGGCAACCGTGATAAAGGGAAACGCCCTATCATGGCTAAAGAGTCCGCCCGTTTGAGCGACCGTGTCATCATCACTTCCGACAATCCCCGCTTTGAAGAGCCGCAAGACATCATCAACGATATGCTGGCAGGATTGGATAAGGACGATTTGCAGAAGACAATCAGTATCGCCGATAGAAAAGAAGCCATAAAGACCGCCTGCATGCTGGCGCAACCGGGAGATGTCATTCTCGTAGCCGGCAAAGGACATGAAAATTATCAGGAGATAAAAGGAGTGAAGCATCATTTCGATGACAAAGAGGAACTAAAGGCGATAATGTTTTAAAGTGATAAAGTAAGAAATTATGTTATACTACTTATTCCAATGGTTAGATAAATACGACTTCCCCGGTGCGGGTATGTTCGGCTATACATCTTTCAGGGCATTGATGGCTATCATCCTGGCATTGCTCATTTCGAGCATCTGGGGTGACAAGTTCATCGACCTACTGAAACGCAAACAGATTACCGAAACGCAACGGGATGCCAACATCGACCCGTTCGGCGTAAACAAGGTGGGCGTACCGAGCATGGGCGGAGTTATCATTATCTTTGCCATTCTGATTCCCTGCCTGTTGCTGGGCAAGCTGAATAATATCTATATGATTCTGATGCTTATCACCACTGTGTGGTTAGGTTCATTAGGGTTTGCCGACGATTACATCAAGATATTCAAGAAAGACAAGGAAGGCCTGCACGGTAAGTTCAAGATTATCGGCCAGGTAGGCTTGGGACTCATTGTAGGGCTTACCCTGTATCTCAGTCCGCAGGTCGTTATCCGTGAAAACATCGAGGTAGAGAAACCGGGACAAGGCATCGAGGTAGTGCATGCCGCCAAAGAAATCAAGGCTACACAGACTACCATCCCTTTCTTCAAGAGCAACAACCTTGACTATGCCGACCTCGTGTCCTTCATGGGAGAACACGCACAAACGGCGGGCTGGATACTGTTCGTGCTCGTCACCATATTCGTAGTAACCGCTGTTTCCAACGGCGCCAACCTGAATGACGGCATGGACGGCATGGCAGCGGGCAACTCCGCCATTATCGGTCTGACACTGGGCATACTGGCATACGTATCCAGCCATATCGAATATGCCGGTTACCTGAACATCATGTACATACCGGGTTCGGAAGAGCTGGTAATCTTTATCTGCGCTTTCATCGGTGCACTTATCGGCTTCCTCTGGTACAATGCCTACCCGGCACAGGTATTCATGGGCGATACAGGCAGTCTGACCATCGGCGGCATCATTGCCGTATACGCCATTATCATCCATAAAGAGCTGCTGATACCTATCCTATGCGGTATATTCCTTGTAGAGAACCTGTCGGTAATTCTGCAACGGGTATACTACAAAGCCGGCAAACGGAAAGGGGTAAAACAGCGTCTCTTCAAACGGACGCCGATACACGACCACTTCCGTACCGGCATGAATCTGATAGAGCCCGGTTGCAAAGTGGTATTTACCCAACCGGCACAATTGTTCCATGAATCGAAGATTACCGTCCGCTTCTGGATTGTAACCATTGTACTGGCAGCAATAACAATTATAACGTTAAAGATAAGATAACAACCCAATGAAGAATTATGAATGAAAAATGAAGAGTTACCGATCTTAATTATAATAGTATATGAGTAGAATTGTAGTTTTAGGAGCAGGCGAAAGCGGCGCGGGAGCTGCCGTACTTGCCAAGGTGAAAGGTTTCGACACGTTCGTATCCGACATGTCTGCCATTAAAGACAAATACAAGGAACTGCTGAACAAGCATGGCATTGCCTGGGAGGAAGGACAGCACACGGAAGAGCTGATACTGAATGCCGATGAAGTGGTAAAAAGTCCCGGCATCCCCAACGACGCTCCGCTGATTCTGAAATTGAAAGAAAAAGGCATCTCCATCATCTCCGAGATAGAGTTCGCCGGACGTTATACAAACGCCAAAATGATTTGCATCACCGGTTCTAACGGCAAGACTACCACCACCTCGCTCATTTACCACATCTTCAAGAGTGCGGGACTGAATGTAGGGCTGGCAGGCAACATCGGCAACAGCCTTGCCTTGCAGGTGGCCATGGAGAAGCACGACTATTATGTTATCGAACTCAGCTCTTTCCAACTGGACAATATGTATAAGTTCCGCGCCAATATCGCCGTCCTGATGAACATCACCCCTGACCATCTGGACAGATACGATCACTGCATGCAGAAGTATGTGGATGCCAAATTCCGCATCACGCAAAACCAGACTCCGGAAGATGCTTTCATCTACTGGAACGACGACCCCATCATCCGCAGAGAGCTGGAAAAGCACGGCTTAAAAGCCCATCCCTATCCTTTCGCCGCCGTAAAGGAAGACGGCGCCATCGCTTATGTGGAAGACGGTGAAGTGGAAATCAACGAACCGATTGCCTTCAATATGGAGCAGGAAGAACTTGCCCTGCGAGGAACCCACAACCTGTATAACTCATTGGCTGCCGGCATTTCTGCCAACCTTGCAGGTATCCGCAAAGAAGATATCCGCAAAGCCTTGTCCGACTTCAAAGGTGTAGAACACCGTCTGGAAAAGGTAGCGACCGTACGCGGTGTCCAATTCATCAACGATTCCAAGGCAACCAATGTCAATTCCTGCTGGTACGCCCTGCAAAGCATGACAACCAAAACCGTGCTTATCCTCGGCGGCAAAGACAAGGGGAATGACTATACCGAAATAGAGGATTTGGTACGTAGCAAATGCTCCGCGCTGGTCTACCTGGGACTGCACAATGAAAAGCTGCACGGCTTTTTCGACCGCCTCGGTCTGCCGGTAGCCGATGTGCAGACCGGCATGAAAGACGCGGTAGACGCCGCTTTCAAATTAGCCCGGAAAGGCGAAACAGTATTATTGAGTCCCTGTTGCGCTTCCTTCGACCTCTTCAAGAGCTATGAAGACCGGGGCGACCAATTCAAGAAATACGTAAGAGAGTTATAAATGGATTTATTAAAAAGCATATTCAAAGGAGACAAAGTAATCTGGATTATTTTCCTCTTCCTCTGCCTCATCTCCATTACAGAGGTGTTCAGTGCTGCCAGTACGCTTACCTATAAGAGCGGCGACCATTGGGGGCCCATCACCCAGCACAGCATTATCCTGATGGTAGGCGCTGTGATTGTGGTCCTCATGCACAACATCCCCTACAAATGGTTTCAGGTATTCCCTGTCTTCCTGTTGCCGGCTTCCGCAATACTGCTGATACTGGTCATGATGATGGAACGTATCAACGGAGCGGCGCGCTGGATGACGTTCATGGGCATACAGTTCCAGCCCTCGGAGATAGCCAAAATGGCGGTTATCATAGTCACGGCTTTCATCCTGTCCAAAGGGCAGGATGAGGACGGCGCCAACCCGAAGGCTTTCAAGCGGATTATGATAATAACCGGAGTTATCTGCCTGCTCATTGCTCCGGAGAACTTGTCCACGGCGGCATTGCTGTTCGGGGTAGTCTTTCTGATGATGTTCATAGGGCGTGTCTCTGCAAAACGCCTGTTGATGCTGACCGGCAGCCTGGCATCGGTAGGCATTGTTGCCGTAACTTTCCTGCTGATGACAAAGAACAGCGACATACCTTTCCTACACCGGTTCGACACGTGGCGTGCCCGTATCGAGAAGTTTACGAGTGACGAGGTAGTGCCTGCCGCAAAATTCGATATAGACAAAGACGCCCAGATAGCCCACGCACGTATCGCCGTCGCCACCAGCAATGTCATCGGCAAGGGACCGGGCAACTCCGTACAGCGTGACTTCCTGAGCCAGGCATTTTCCGACTTCATCTTTGCCATTATCATCGAGGAACTCGGACTGGTAGGAGGAGTCATAGTCGTATTCCTCTACATCTGTCTGTTGATACGCGTAGGACGTATCGCAAAGAAATGCGACCGCACCTTCCCCGCCTTCCTCATCATCGGCATAGCCCTGCTGCTGGTGTCGCAGGCCATTTTCAACATGATGGTGGCCGTGGGACTGGCTCCCGTAACCGGGCAACCGCTGCCGCTTATCAGCAAAGGAGGTACTTCGACGTTGATAAACTGCGCCTATATCGGCATGATACTGAGTGTGAGCCGGTACACCGCCAAGCTGGAAGAACAGAGAGCGCACGATGCCCAAATCACCATGCAGGTGGAAACCGGCAACGGAAACGAAAGCACTTACAGCGAAGCGCAAAGCGCTGCCGAGCCGACAGCCAAGATGCTGAACAGCGACGCCGAATTTGAATAAGATTAATTATCAGTAGTAGCAAGTAGATAAACTCATATATGGAAACAAAGAACAACAAGCCGCGCATTATCATCAGCGGTGGCGGCACGGGCGGACACATTTTCCCGGCCGTATCCATTGCCAACGCGATTAAGGAATTGCGTCCTGATGCGGAAATCCTGTTCGTAGGTGCAGAAGGCCGCATGGAAATGCAGCGTGTACCCGATGCCGGCTACAAGATTATCGGCCTGCCCGTGGCGGGCTTCGACCGCAGGCACTTGTGGAAGAACTTTGCCGTATTGGTGAAACTGGCACGCAGCCAATGGAAAGCGCGCAGCATCATCAAGCAATTCCGTCCGCAGGTGGCAGTAGGCGTGGGCGGCTATGCCAGCGGCCCTACCCTGAAAACGGCGGGAATGATGGGAGTGCCTACCCTGATACAAGAGCAGAACTCCTATGCAGGTGTCACCAACAAGCTGCTTGCCAAGAAAGCCTGCAAGATATGCGTTGCCTACGAAGGCATGGAAAAGTTCTTCCCCGCAGAGAAGATTATCATGACCGGCAACCCCGTCCGCCAGAACTTGCTCGGACATGCCGTTGCGCACGAAGAAGCCGTAAGCTACTTCAGCCTGAACCCGTCCAAAAAGACTATCCTGATACTGGGCGGCAGCCTCGGGGCACGCACCATTAACCGCACCCTGACCGCCGGCCTTGACGTCATCCGGCAGAACCCCGACATACAGTTCATCTGGCAGACCGGCAAAATATACATCGACCAGGTAAGGGACGCCATCACCGCGGCAACCGGTGAAGCCGTACACCACCCGCATATCAATGCCATACCCAACCTGTATGTGACGGATTTCATCAAAGACATGGCGAAGGCCTATGCGGCTGCCGATTTGGTAATCTCCCGTGCCGGCGCCGGCTCCATTTCGGAATTCTGCCTGCTTCACAAGCCTGTAATCCTTGTCCCCTCGCCCAATGTGGCAGAAGACCACCAGACCAAGAACGCACTGGCGCTCGTCGATAAAGACGCCGCCATCTACGTAAAGGACGCGGAAGCCGAAGAGAAACTCCTGCCCGCAGCACTGGATACGGTAAAAGACAGTGATAAACTGAAAGAATTGAGCAACAACATCGCCCGATTGGCATTGCCCGACTCGGCAACCGTCATTGCCAAAGAGGTGCTGAAACTTATTAAATGACAAGTACATGAATATAGAAACCATAAAATCCGTTTATTTCGTCGGTGCCGGCGGCATCGGCATGAGCGCACTGATACGCTATTTTCTATCCAAAGGCAAGTTCGTGGCGGGATATGACCGTACGCCGAGCGAACTGACCGGGCATCTCATTGCAGAAGGTGCACAAATACATTATGAGGAAAACACCGGTCTCATCCCTGAAAATTGCAAGGACAAGGAAAGCACACTGGTGGTGTACACCCCTGCCATTCCTCAGGAGCATGCCGAACTGGCCTATTTCCGGGAGAATGGTTTCGAGATATATAAACGTTCCCAGGTATTGGGCACAATTACCCGCAGCAGCAAAGGACTCTGCGTTGCCGGTACGCATGGCAAGACCACCACAAGTACAATGGCGGCGCATCTCTTCCACCAGTCGCATGTGGGCTGCACGGCTTTTCTCGGAGGCATCTCCAAGAACTACGGGACAAACCTGCTCTTATCTCCGACCAGTCCGTACACCGTAATCGAAGCCGACGAGTTCGACCGTTCGTTCCACTGGCTTTCTCCCTATATGAGCGTTATCACCTCTACCGACCCCGACCATTTGGACATATACGGCACGCGCGAGGCTTATCTTGAAAGTTTCCGCCACTACACCACCCTTATCCAACCGGGAGGGGCACTGATTATCCGGAAGGGGCTTGCCTTGCAGCCGGATGTACAGCCGGGCGTAAGAACTTATACCTACTCCCGCGACGAAGGAGACTTCCATGCCGAGAACATCCGCATCGGAAACGGTGAAATCGTCATCGACTTCATTGCTCCGGACACCCGCATCAACGATATCCGGCTCGGTGTACCTATCGGCATCAACATAGAGAACGGCGTGGCAGCCATGGCGCTTGCACACCTGAACGGGGTCACCGATGAGGAAATCAGACAGGGAATGGCCAGTTTCCGCGGCGTAGACCGCCGTTTCGACTTCAAGATAAAGACGGACAGACTCGTATTCCTCAGCGACTACGCCCATCATCCCGCCGAAATCGCGCAAAGCGTGAAGTCTATCCGCGAACTTTACCGGGACAAGAAGATAACGGCTATCTTCCAACCCCATCTCTATACCCGTACCAGAGACTTCTACAAAGACTTTGCAGACAGCCTCTCGCTACTGGACGAAGTGATTCTGACAGAGATATACCCTGCCCGCGAACAACCCATTCCCGGTGTCAGCAGCCAACTCATATACGACAACCTGCGCCCGGGCATCGAAAAGTGCATATGCAGGAAGGAAGACATTCCCGACCTGCTCTCGAAGAAACCGGTTGAAGTGCTGATAGTGCTGGGAGCCGGAGACCTGGACAACTATGTACCTTCCATAGCCCGGCTGCTCGAACAGCGCAGCAAAGCGTAAACCGTAAAACAGTAAACAGCAAATAAGCCTATGATTAAAAGGATTCTACTTTCTATCGTCCTGTTGCTCGTCCTTGCCTACCTGATAGTGGCCGTTACCGCTTTCAACCGGAAGCCGGCGGGTCAAGTGTGCCGTGATGTGGAGCTGGTTATCAAAGACACGGTATATGCCGGCTTCATCACGAAAAAGGAAGTAGCCGCCATGCTGGAAAAGAAAGGCGTCAGTCCCATAGGCAAGCACTTGGACCGTATCCGCACCAAAACGTTGGAGCAGGCGCTCTCCAAGCATCCGCTCATCGACGAAGTGGAATGTTACAAGACGCCGAGCGGCAAACTCTGTATCGAAGTAACCCAGCGCATCCCTATCCTGAGGATAATGAGCGCCAACGGCGAGAACTACTATCTGGACAATAAGGGCACGGTAATGCCGCCCGATGCAAAGTGCGTTGCGCACCGTGCCATTGTGACCGGAAACGTAGAAAAGTCGTTTGCCATGAGGGATTTATATAAGTTTGGTGTATTTTTGCAAAAGAATTCGTTCTGGAACGCGCAAATCGAGCAGATTCATGTATTGCCCGACAAAAACATAGAGCTGGTACCGCGCGTAGGCGACCATGTCATCTACCTCGGTAAGCTGGACGACTTCGAACGGAAACTGAAACGGGTAAAGGTATTCTACGAAAAAGGATTGAACAAGGTAGGCTGGAACAAATATTCCCGTATCAGTGTTGAGTTTGGTAACCAGATTATCTGCACGAAAAGAGAATAGTTACCGCGCAGCAAATAGTAGACAGTAAATAGTAAAATAGTAAATAAAACAGTTATGGCAACAACAGATTTCATCGCCGCTATTGAGTTGAGTTCTTCCAAGATTTCCGGTATCGCAGGAAAGAAGAACAGTGACGGAAGCATTCAGGTGTTGGCCTATGCACGCGAAGATGCGTCCTCGTTTATCCACAAGGGGGTCATCTACAACATCGACAAGACAGCACAGGCATTGACTTCCATCACCAACAAGCTGGAAAACCAGCTCAACAACTCCATTGCCAAAGTATATGTAGGCATCGGCGGACAGTCATTGCGCACAGTAAAAAACGCGGTGAGTCGTACACTGGACGAAGAAGGCATCATCTCGCAAGAGCTGGTAGACTCTATCTGTGACGAGAACCTTGAAGTGCCGTTGGCAGACATGAGTGTACTGGATGTGGCCCCCCAAGAATACAAGATAGACAATACCCTGCAAGCCGACCCGGTGGGCGTGGCAGGCCAGCACATCACAGGACAGTTCCTCAACATCGTGGCACGCGCCTCACTCAAGAAGAACCTGGAACACAGCTTCGAGCAGGCAAAGGTGGAGATAGCCGACCTGCTTATCGCTCCGATAGCGTTGGCAAACGCCGTTTTAACGGAAAACGAAATGCGTTCGGGCTGTGCACTGGTAGACTTCGGCGCCGATACCACCACCATTTCGGTCTACAAGAACAATATTCTCCGCTACCTGAGCGTATTGCCGCTGGGTGGCAACACCATTACCCGTGACATCACGTCCCTGCAGATGGAAGAGCAGGATGCCGAAAAGCTGAAACTGCAATACGGCAACGCCCTCTACGAGGAAGAGGAAGAAAGCGAGACACCCGCCGTATGTGCACTGGAAGACGGACGCGCCATTGAGCTGGCCACGCTGAACAACATCATCGGAGCACGCTCCGAAGAAATCCTTGCCAACGTATGGAACCAGTTGCAGCTCTCCGGTTATGAGGATAAGCTATTCTCCGGAGTCGTATTCACCGGAGGCGGAGCAAACCTGAAGAATATCGAAGAAGCTTTCCGCAAGCAAAGCAAAATAGAGAAAGTAAAGACGATGCGCTTCGTGCATGACACCGTTCACGGATTCAGTGACGTACTGACCAAGGACGGTATGCAGAATACCTTGCTCGGCCTTCTTGCCGCAGGCAACGAAAACTGCTGCCTGCAGGAGGTGAAACCGGCACAACCAGCCGGCAACCCTGCGTCCACCCCCGCTGACATGTTCGGTAACGACGAAGCCCTGAAAGAACAGGAAGCCGCAGCCCGTGCCGCCAAAGCGCAACGCGAGAAAGAGGAAAAGGAGCGCAGGGAGAAAGAACGCAAAGAGCGGGAGAAGAAAGAAAAGGAGAAGAAAAAGAAAGGTCCCAGCTGGTTTGAAAAGACCTTCAACAAAATCTCCAATGAGATATTCTCGGACGATGATATGAAATAATTAAAAACTCTATAATCATGGATGATATAGCACAATTCGATTTTCCGACCGATTCACCGAAAATCATCAAAGTTATCGGTGTGGGTGGCGGTGGCGGCAATGCCGTAAACCACATGTACCGGGAAGGCATACATGATGTAACGTTCGTGCTGTGCAACACAGACAACCAGGCGTTGAAAGACTCCCCCGTTCCTGTGAAGCTGCAACTTGGCAAAGAGGGTCTGGGAGCCGGCAACCGTCCTGCCCGTGCCCGCAAGGCAGCCGAAGAGAGCATCGAAGACATCAAGGCCATGCTGAACGACGGTACTAAAATGGTATTCATCACTGCCGGAATGGGCGGTGGCACAGGTACAGGTGCAGCGCCTATCATTGCACAGACCGCCAAAGAAATGGACATCCTGACTATCGGCATCGTCACTATCCCGTTCCGCTGGGAGGGCGACAAGAAGATAGACCAAGCACTGGACGGCGTGGAGGAAATCAGCAAGCATGTAGATGCCCTGCTGGTTATCAACAACGAAAAACTGAGCGAAATATATAGCGAACTCTCCGTAGACGATGCTTTCGACAAAGCCGACGACACCCTCTCGGTAGCCGCCAAGAGCATTGCCGAAATCATTACCCTGCACGGAAAGGTCAACCTCGACTTCAACGATGTGAAAACCGTGCTGAAAGACGGCGGCGTGGCCATCATGAGTACCGGCTACGGCGAGGGAGACAACCGCGTAAGCATGGCCATCCAGAATGCCCAGCACTCTCCGTTGCTCAACAACAACGATATCTTCAACTCCAAGAAAGTGCTGCTCAACATCTCGTACAGCTCGCAATACAAATTGATGATGAGCGAAATGGACGAAGTGAAAGAGTTCATGAACCGCTTCAGCCGCGACTTTGAAACCAAGTTCGGTATGGCCGTGGACGACAAACTGGAGCAGAAAGTCAAGATTACCCTGCTTGCCACCGGCTTCGGCATCCAGGACATCCATATGAAAGAGATGGACGACCGCATCACCCAGCGTACCGCAGAAGAGCAGAAGCGCCTTGCCGAACTGGAGGAAGAGGAAGAGCAAAGACGCTCACGCCGCGAAACCTACTACGGAAAGGATGCCAACACCAAGTATCAGCGTCTGCGCCGCCGGCATATCTATATCTTCAACCCTGAAGACCTGGACAACGCCGACATCATCAGCATGGTGGAGAACTCCCCTACCTACCAACGCGACAAGAGTACCCTGGCGGCAATCAAGGTCAAGGCGGAAGAAGCCGGCATACTCGCCACCGAAGAAGCGCAGGAAGCGGAAAGCGGCGGCAACGGCATAATCACTTTCTAAACCGACTGCCGTTCCGGACTTCAACCGGAAACAGTACATTATAAACAGTAAAACAATAAAGAACAATATGGATTTATTTGAAAGAGTCAGCGAAGACATTAAAAACGCAATGAGAGCCAAAGACAAAGTAGCTTTGGAAACCCTGAGAAACATCAAGAAAGTATTCCTCGAAGCCAAGACCGCTCCGGGAGCCAATGATACCCTGACCGATGCCGACGCCCTGAAAATCATTCAGAAGCTGACAAAGCAAGGCAAGGACGCCGCCGAAATCTACGTGCAGCAAGGACGCCAGGACCTTGCCGATGCAGAACTGGCGCAAGTAAAGGTTATGGAAGCATACCTGCCCAAGCAGATGTCTCCCGAAGAACTGGAAGCTGCCTTGAAGGAAATCATCGCCGAAACAGGCGCTACCAGCGGTAAGGATATGGGCAAGGTAATGGGCGTAGCCAGCAAGAAACTTGCCGGGCTTGCCGAAGGACGTGCCATCTCGGCCAAAGTAAAGGAATTGCTGGGATAAGCGTTCTGCCCAACCCAATACGTACAGAGCCGTACTTCAAGCTCCCCTCCGGTTGGAGAGCAGTTTGAAGTACGGCTTTTATTGTTTCCATGCCTATGACACGCCCGTTTCCCCCGGAAGAAACGCCCGTTCCCTTTCATAGAAACGAGAATTTCCCTTTAAGGAAACTGAAATTTCCCTTAAGGGAAACGCGCGTTTCTCTACAGGAAACTCCAGGAAACACGTAAGGAAACGGAATGCCCTTTGAAACGGAATTCAATCAAACAACTCTTTCAAGACTTCCAAAGACTTTAGTACGGGAAAATCCGGCAGATGCAAACGGTAATACTCGTTCATAATCGTCAGACAACGGGCACGCTCCATGCGGCTCATGGCAAAGAGATGCATCGTTTCGTAGTTCATACGCATCAGCCTTGTGAGACGTGCCGCCTCTTCCGGCGCTATATAGTCGGAATGCAATTGCGGACGCAACGGGGTAAAGCAGGCATTCTGCAAATCAAAATAATCGCCGCCGTGATAATCTTCCAAATTCGGATACAATCCGAGAAAACGCGACAAACGCATCAAAAAGACCAGATGAAAATTGGCAAAGCCACTGCCGCATTCATCCAACCAGACAATGGAATGCTGCAAATAAGCGAATAAAGGACGGTTTTCCGCCTCCTCGCGCAGCGCACGATATAAGAATTCGGACAGAAACAAAGCGATGGCAGATTTATAAGGGTCGTAAGGAATCGAAGTAAAAGGATAGAAAGACTTTGCCTCTTTCACCTTATATATAGAAGTATTCGGACGGAAATCCGCTTCCAGCTCCACCAAAGACAGAGGTTGGAACAGTACCGACTTCACCGCAGCCTTGCGCGAACGGGACACCGGAACCAGGAAAGAAGCCCGTCCGGACACCTCGGTATAGATGTCTACAATAATAGAAGTATCCTTATACTTCAAAGAATGCAATACGATTCCTTGCGTTTTCTGTAACATTTCCGTCCTTTAATCAAGTTTCAATCCGGCTAACAAAGCTACAAAAAAAGCGCGAAACTACGGAACTTAAAGAAGAGGAATAAAAAAAATGAAGCAAATACAGAAAATTTAAAACATCATTATACATCTGATTATCAATAGATAAAACCATATACAAGAGGAAACACAGAAGAAATTCTGCAAAATTTTTATCAGAAATGTTTGCCAATTCAAAAATAGTTTCTACCTTTGCAACCGCAAACGAAAGGAAAAACGGTTGCAAAGAGCGGAAACGCTCAACAAGGATGGCCCGTTCGTCTATCGGTTAGGACGCAAGATTTTCATTCTTGAAAGGGGGGTTCGATTCCCCCACGGGCTACAAGTTAAAAGAATAAAGAACTAAAAAATAGATTAGTCGAGATGGCAAATCATAAATCATCACTGAAAAGAATCAGACAAGAAGAGACAAGAAGACTTCACAACAGATATTATGGCAAAACCATGAGAAATGCTGTTCGTAAGCTTCGTGCTACTACAGATAAAGCTGAAGCAACAGCAATGTATCCTGGTATCACAAAGATGTTGGATAAGTTGGCTAAGACTAACGTAATCCACAAGAACAAGGCTAACAACCTGAAGTCAAAGTTGGCAGTTTATATCAACAAACTCGGTTAAGCTGATAAGTTACACAAAAGATATGGGAGTCCGGACTTTTTAGTTCGGACTTTTCTGCGTTTGTATCATTTCCGGGCAATACCCTCAAAACAAACAAATCCTCACGGTGCTAAAAAGCTGTAAACAGCCCAAATTTATCAAGCCGCCGGCATGATATATCAAGGATTTTCACTATTTTTGCTTTGTTATTACAATAAGAGAAATTAGATTATGACTGAAGAAGAAAAGATAAACGGCGAAAGCAATTACTCGGCCAGTAACATCCAGGTACTGGAAGGTTTAGAGGCTGTACGTAAGCGTCCTGCCATGTACATCGGCGACATTAGTTCCAAGGGACTCCATCACTTGGTTTACGAGGTTGTAGACAACTCCATCGACGAAGCGCTCGCCGGTTATTGCGACCACATCGAAGTTACCATCAACGAAGATAACTCTATCACCGTACAAGACAACGGACGCGGTATTCCGGTAGACTTTCACGAAAAAGAACAGAAATCCGCTCTCGAAGTTGTCATGACCGTGCTGCATGCCGGCGGTAAATTCGACAAGGGTTCCTACAAAGTTTCCGGTGGTTTGCACGGCGTCGGTGTATCTTGTGTAAACGCATTGTCCACGCACATGACGACGCAGGTTTTCCGCAACGGAAAAATCTACCAGCAAGAATACGAATGCGGCCATCCGCTATATTCGGTAAAGGAAGTCGGCACTACCGCAATCACCGGTACGCGCCAGCAGTTCTGGCCGGATGCTACAATCTTTACTGAAACGGTCTACAGTTACGATATTCTGGCAACCCGCATGCGCGAACTGGCCTATCTGAACGCCGGCATCAAAATTACGCTGACCGACCTCCGCGTAAAAGAAGAAGACGGAAGCTGCAAGCAAGAAGTTTTCTATTCCGTAGAGGGCTTGAAGGAGTTTGTACGCTATATAGATTCTTCCCGCGAACATCTGGTGAACGATGTCATCTACATCAACACCGAAAAGCAAGGTACTCCGGTAGAAGTAGCCATCATGTACAATACTTCCTACAACGAGAATATCCACTCTTATGTAAACAATATCAATACCATCGAAGGCGGTACGCACCTGGCCGGCTTCCGCCGTGCGCTGACCCGCACCTTGAAGAAATATGCCGAAGACAACAAGATGCTGGAAAAGGCAAAAGTAGAGATTTCCGGCGATGACTTCCGCGAAGGTCTGACCGCAGTTATCTCCATCAAGGTGGCCGAACCGCAGTTTGAAGGACAGACCAAGACAAAGCTCGGTAACAACGAGGTTATGGGAGCTGTGGACCAGGCTGTAGGCGAAGCACTCTCCTATTACCTGGAAGAGCATCCCAAAGAGGCCAAAATGATTGTAGACAAGGTGATATTGGCAGCACAGGCACGCGTGGCTGCACGCAAGGCGCGCGAGTCCGTACAACGCAAGTCACCGATGTCCGGTGGCGGCATGCCGGGCAAACTGGCCGACTGCTCCAGCAAAGACCCGGAAGAATGCGAATTGTTCCTCGTCGAGGGTGACTCTGCAGGCGGTTCTGCCAAACAAGGACGTAACCGTACTTTCCAAGCTATTCTGCCGCTTCGCGGTAAGATTCTGAATGTAGAGAAGGCCATGTGGCACAAAGCATTCGAAAGCGATGAAGTAAACAATATCATTCAGGCTTTGGGCATCCGCTTCGGTGTAGACGGCGAGGACAGCAAGGAAGCCAATATAGACAAGTTGCGTTACAAGAAAGTAATCATCATGACCGATGCCGACGTCGATGGTTCTCACATCGACACGCTGATCATGACGCTCTTCTTCCGCTATTTCCCGCAGGTGATACAGCAAGGGTATCTGTACATTGCCACTCCCCCGCTCTATCTCTGCACCAAAGGCAAGGTGAAAGAATACTGCTGGACAGACCAACAGCGCCAGAAGTTTATCGATACTTACGGCGGCGGTTCGGAAAATGCAGTCCACACCCAGCGCTACAAAGGTTTGGGTGAAATGAATCCGGAACAATTGTGGGAGACAACCATGAATCCGGAAAACCGCATGCTGAAGCAAGTGCATCTTGAGAATGCAGCCGAAGCCGACTATACCTTCTCCATGCTGATGGGTGAAGACGTAGGCCCGCGCCGCGATTTCATCGAAAAGAACGCAACCTATGCAAATATCGATGCATAATCAGGAAATTAAAAATTGAGAATTAAGAATTGAAAAATAGACATGCTATCATTTTAATTCTTAATTCTCAATCCTCAATTTTTTATTTACCAACCTCACATCTTACAACGAAGAAGCTCCGGACGGACAGGAAATACCTGTTGACCGGAGCTTTTCTTATATCATTCCCTGCTTCTTCATCTCCTCGGCAGCCAGTTCCAGCTCGGCATACCAATCTTCACCGAATTTACGTATCAAAGGTTCCTTTAAGAACTTATATACCGGCACATCCTCTTTCCGCCCCAACAGGACAGCCGCCTTACAAACATCCCAACGGTGATAGTTCACCGCCTTATAAGGCCCGTAATCGCCTATGCGGATAGGATAAAGATGGCAGGAAACGGGTTTGTAAAAGTCCGTCTTACCTTCTCTATACGCTTTTTCTATGGCGCAATAGCAACAGCCTTTCCCGTCATAGCAAGTAAATACACAGTCCTTGTTATTAACAATAGACGTTACCAAATCGCCCTCTTCATCCGTGTACACCACCCCTTGTGCATCTATCACGGCACGCGCTTCCGGAGAAAGTTCATCCCAAATCACAGGCAGTACCTCTTCCAGTTTCTCTACCTCCTCAAATTCCACCGGAGCACCGGCATCCCCTTCAATGCAACATTCTCCTTTGCAAGCATCCAGATTGCAAAGGAACTTCTCGCGCAGTACATCAAAAGAAACTACAACATCATCTATCTGTAACATTAGTAAATTGAAAATTAAAAATTGAGCATTAAAAAATAAATGTTCACCTGTTTAAAGATTGTTTCATCCGCTTCTTCTAAAACAATATGAATTCTTTCTGAGAATCCGCTAAAAACTTGTATGCGTTTACTATTCGAATAGCAAACGCATACGACTTAGCATGGATAACATTATCCCTTGCTATCATTTCTTAATTTTTAATTCTCAATTATCAACTTATAATCAAGTCTTTACCAGTCATTTCAGCAGGTTGCTTCATACCCAGAATATGCAGGATGGAAGGAGCTACATCCGCCAATACACCGTTCTCTACCTTAGCATTCTTATCGGCCGTGACATAAACAAACGGAACGGGATTCAGAGAGTGGGCCGTATTCGGCGTACCGTCCTCGTTCAGGGCATGGTCGGCATTACCGTGGTCGGCAATGATGATTACCTCGTAATCGTTGGCTTTGGCAGCTTCCACCGTATCTTTCACGCATTCGTCGATAGCTTTTACGGCTTTCTCAATGGCTTCGTAGATACCGGTGTGACCCACCATATCACCGTTCGCATAATTCACTACGATGAAATCGAACTTCTTGGTATTGATGGCCTCAACCAGTTTATCTTTTACTTCGTAAGCGCTCATTTCCGGCTTCAGGTCATACGTAGCCACCTTCGGAGACGGAACAAGGATACGTTCTTCCGCATCGTACGGAGTTTCGCGACCGCCGTTGAAGAAGAATGTCACGTGGGCGTACTTCTCCGTTTCGGCAATATGGAGCTGGGTCTTGCCGTTGGCTGCCAGGTATTCGCCCAAGGTATTCTGTACGTTTTCCTTATCGAAGAGAATGTGCACACCCTTGAAGGAAGCATCGTACGGAGTCATGCAATAATACTGCAAACCGGGAATAGTGTGCATTCCCTGCTCGGGCATATCCTGCTGAGTAAGCACGATAGTCAGTTCCTTGGCACGGTCGTTACGATAGTTGAAGAAGATAACTACGTCACCTTCCTTGATAGTACCGTCGAAGTTCGCGTTTACAATCGGTTTGATGAACTCATCGGTTACGCCCTCATCGTAAGACTCCTGCATGGCCTGAACCATGTCGGAAGCAACCTTACCTTCTCCGTTTACCAACAGGTCATAAGCCACTTTCACACGTTCCCAACGTTTGTCGCGGTCCATAGCATAGAAACGGCCTACGATGGAAGCAATCTTACCGGCTGACTTTTCACAATGTGCCGTCAACTGCTCGATGAAACCTTTACCGCTCTTCGGGTCGGTGTCGCGACCGTCCATAAAGCAGTGGATAAATGTATTCTCGATGCCGTATTCCTTTGAAATATCGCAAAGCTTGAACAGATGGTCGAAAGAACTGTGCACACCGCCATTGCTGGTGAGTCCCATAAAATGGATGTTCTTACCGTGCTCCTTCGCGTAAGAGAAAGCGGAAACGATTTCCTTGTTCTTCAGGATGCTGCCGTCGGCACAAGCACGGTTAATCTTTACCAAGTCCTGGTATACGATGCGTCCTGCACCGATATTGAGGTGACCTACTTCCGAGTTACCCATCTGTCCGTCGGGCAAACCGACATTCTCGCCGCTTGCCTGCAACTCCGAGTGCGGATAAGTGGCCAACAGGCTGTCCCAATAGGGAGTAGGCGTATTAAAAATCACATCATCTTTACCTTGATCGCCGATACCCCAGCCATCAAGAATCATTAAAAGGGCTTTCTTGCTCATAATTATTAGTTTTTTAATTGTACAATCTCTACTTATATGGAAGAAGGGAATTGATTTACAATCCGTTTTTCCAATTGCAAAGGTACAAAATAGCGGCCAAACTATGTCATTCGGAAAGTAAAAATAACATTTGTACAAAGGAGCGCTTTCCATAAACAACAAGAAATCCTAAAAAAGCCATGCCAACGCATGAAATCCAATATGATTTTCATACTTTTGCATGGCTTTTAAATAAAATCAACTGAAATTATGGACGATTCAAACCCACGAACGTGCAATAGTGTTTACAATTAAAGCGAGCGGAGACGTTGGTCGCAATGCCTCTGTTCGGACTAAAGAAAGGAGGCAAAACAATGAGAAAGTATCTCTACAGCGAAAACGGCTTCGTAGAAAAAGCCGAATGGAAACCTAACTGCTGGGTAAACGTGGAGTGCCCGGACGACAACGATTTCCAATTCCTTACCCAAGAACTGAAAGTTCCCGAATCATTCCTTGAAGACATAGCCGATACGGACGAACGTCCGCGTACAGAGACCGAAGGCAACTGGCTGCTGACCATTCTGCGCATTCCGATGCAGAGCAACCAGCACGGCATCCCGTTTATCACTGTGCCCATCGGCATCATTACAAACAACGATATCATCGTTTCCGTATGTTATCATCACACCGAACTGATACCGGACTTCATACAGCATACCCGCCGCAAAGGGATTGTTGTCAACAATAAGCTGACACTGATTTTACGAATCATATACTCCTCCGCCGTATGGTTCCTGAAATATCTGAAACAAATCAATAACGATGTGGCCACCGCCGAAAAGGAACTGGAAAAGAGCATCCGCAACGAAGACCTTCTCCAGCTGATGAAACTGCAAAAGACGCTGGTGTACTTCAATACTTCCATCCGCGGCAACGAAGTCATGATAGGACGGTTGAAAAACATCTTCCAAGACACGGACTATCTTGATTTGGAACTGCTGGAGGATGTTGTTATCGAACTGAAACAGGCGTACAACACGGTAAACATCTACAGTGACATCCTTACAGGGACAATGGACGCTTTCGCTTCCATCATTTCCAACAACGTGAATGCTATCATGAAACGCATGACAAGCCTTTCCATTACCCTGATGATACCTACGTTGATAGCCAGTTTCTACGGTATGAACGTGGATATACACCTGGAAGGATTTCCACATGCGTTTGTGTTCATTGTGCTGCTGTCCGCAATATTATCGGCCGTGACCTTTATATGGTTCAGAAAGATCAAATGGTTCTGAAAATACGTGTACGCTACAGACATCAGTATTTCAACACCTTTGCAGACACCGTTTTATACCTGGGCATCGTCATACCGATAGAAGCACCGATATAGGTGGGGTCGCAAACTGTATATTTCCGGCCGTTCACCATGAGATAATCACCGGAAACATTGCCATTGAAGCGGACAGCAGTGGCAATGTGTTCCGGGTAATCCAACAATACGACATCAAGCCCCAAGAGTTTCCGCACCAGATAAGAGAACAGCATCGCACGGTCCTCGCAATCGGAATAGGGATAGTAGAACAGTTCTTCGACAAAGAACGGCTTCTCGTATCCGAACTGTTGGCCGTCTGTCTGATATTGGAAAGCGGTCTGCACGAAATTTATCAGAATGTTTGCCGCATCCGCCTCATTCCGCCCCTGCACCAAAGGAGCCAATGAAGATAATATCCGGTTTTCCATGACAGCATTGACCGGAGCATTGAAGTAGACGCTGTAATCGCACTGGGGATAATCCTTATAGAAATCCATCAAAGCCTTCGGAACATCCACCGTTACCCTGGCAGCGCTTCCCTTTGCCTGGTGAGTGGAACTGACGACTGTACCCGGAAACAACGGAGCCTCTTTCAATTGCATTCCTACACTGTTCTTTGCCTTGGGAGAGTCTTTCTGACACATGTAAAACTGGCATTGTTCATTATTGCCGCTGAGATTATAGTAGTTCTGACCGTTTAAGGTTATATAAGGATGCGCATAGATAGAACAATCCGTAGCAACGAACAACATCATTTTATCTTCCTTGGCTTTTCTTGCCATGCGTGCCTTGTAACCCATTTCATTGAGTAGGAACTGTTGCATTACAATGCTTTCATTGGCCGTGCCGCAATAAGTATCGGCTACCTGCCTCACCAATGTAAAAACTCCCCAATCGTTCAGCCGCAAATCTTTCCGTATCTGCGCACAATCTGCCAATAACGGCTTGTAATCGGAGTTGCATAAAGCCTCGTAGGCATCTGCAATGGCATTCTCATTAAGTCCGTTCAGGCTGCATTTACGGTTCAGGCTGTTATTCAAATAAAAAGCCAGACCGCCATACATTACCTTGCTGCGTCCCGATTCGCCCCTGTACAATGGGGACGTTGGAGTTGAGGAGACCGATAACCGGGGTTCTGCCGCCGGCTCCGGACGTCGGTCTGCTTCAACAACAGGAGCTGGTTCTGCTTCCGGTTCGGCCTCGACAACCTCGACCACCGGTTTCTTTTCCGGCTGCACCGCCGGCTTGTCCGCAGGTTTCTCTTCGATAATGATGACTTTCGGGTCTTTCTTCTTCCGAACTATCACTTCGGGCTTGTCAAAGACAATTCTGTCCACCTCATTAAGCTGTACTACCGGCTTCTGTTTCCCTTCCGAAGTTGTCATATCGAGTATTTCCTCAATCGTCAGGCAAACCGGCTTTTCACTCTTCGGCGCAGTCTTTTCATCGTATACAACCGGCTTCACCGGTTCGGGCTTCACCCGCTTCAAAACCGGCTTCTCTGCTTCAAACTCCTTCCAAGGCTCACGCATGAAGTTGATGAAGTCTTTATCGGCATCATCCATAAATTTATCGAAGTCTTCCAGCTCCTCTTTCATAAAACCGGATATGCCGCCCTTGTTCTCCTGAGCCATGCCCGTAAGAGCCAATAAAAGCCCTGCAATAAAAGATATTGTTTTCTTCATGGTCGCATCGTTTTAAATAACCGAAAAAGGTTGCACCCGGAGCACTGTGCCACAGGAACAACCTTTATAAATCCATATAGATTACTCAGCCTCTACCGGTTCGCCGATAAACTCCTCCACTTGCTGGGAGAGTACGCCCAAAGCCGCCTGTTTTTTAGCCGCCAACGCAGCCTCTTCCCTGGCTTTCTTTGCTTTGGCCTCATCGATAGACATATATACATTGAATTCCTTGCTGCCGTCCTTGTTTTCTTTCACCAATACAAGGTGCTGCTTCACAAGACCGGCAATCTTTGTATTGACACCCGATTCATAAGCCGCGCCGAACTTGTCAATCTCCTCTTCCGGAGTAGAAGACGCCTCGGAAGACATCAACCCTTTCATCTTGCCTACAACCTGTGCTTTGGCTCTGGAAGCATAACTGGTAATGCCGTTCATTATGGCATTCTCTCTGCCTATTTTTACATTCTTGCCGATGGCAATACCTACCAGCTCGATGCGGTTTTCCGGATCTTCCTCCAGATACGTGCGGTACTTGGAAAAAGCATACTCCAGCGTAGAAGAACTTGCCAATGGCTTCCATCCCTCTTTGGTCAACTCTTTCACCCTTTTCTTGACATCCTTTTTCAGAGCTTTGGACTGTGCACCGGCAGTTGCCGTACAACCGAACAATATAGCGCAGACAAGCGCAAAAAACGCAAAACTTCTTTTCATAATCATTTCTTTTTAATTGTTAATAATATACTCATTCCCAGTTTGTGACATAAGGTAAAGACAACTGGGAGCGCTCTACGGCACCCGTTTGCGGATTGACGAATGTTATGGCACCCTGCACAAAGGAGAAAAGCGACTTCTTTTTCTCTCCGACTGTAAATTCACCCTCTGCCAATGCCTTTATCTGTATGATGCCTTTGGTTTTATAAACGCCATCTATATCGTCGAATATAATAGGAGCGGATATTTCAGGAACATGAAGTTCCAACGCCTTCAACCCGAAAGGGGTACCTCCCCTGTTGTTCAATGTCAGACGGATATTGATATTGAATATCTTTCTGTCCGCCACGGAATCGGCCGTCAGCACCAGTTTCCCTTCCGGTACGACGGAGAAAGCCATGCTTCCCGTTCCCGCCTCGTTCAGGAAAGCTTTATGCTGCAAACGTTTGCCGCCGACTGTCAGTGAGATGTTCAGGAAGTTCTCTTCTTCCGGCAGACAGTCTTCCGCACTGTACGTAATGAGGAACATTCCGTCGGCAGGACGGACGCTGATTTGACCGGCGCAGTTGGACGTAACTTTGGGTTTGGCCGCCACCTTTATAGGATTACCATCCAACAGAAACTGACACTGATACTTTCCGCTTTCAAGAAAAGTGCCCGTCAGTGTAAGCGCATCGTACAACTGCCTGTAACGGGCAGTCAGCCCCTTTACCCGGCTCAAACGTACATCATCGAAGAAGTACTCGGACAAGGTATTCAGTTCCGTTATGGCACGGCTTATCTCATCGACAGATTCGATTGCCCCTATCTTCTGCTCCAATGCTTCATACCGGGCCACCTGTCCGGCATCCAACGCTTCAAATTCCGCAGTCAGTTTCCTTTGCTCCAAACGCGAAAAAGGATACTTTACCGAATAATTATAATGTTCTTTTTTCGTGGCTTTGTCCTGGACTTTCTCCCAATAGATTTCTTCGACATTGGAAAGGGAAATCCCTTTCAGAAAAGGAAGATTGGCAGACTTTATCCTGGATATCTGCGTAAAAGCATCCGAAGATTCTATGTTTCCATTCACATTGACTTCCGAAAGAGTATTCTTCTTGGACACCGTTACATTGCTGGCTACCGACTGAATGATACGTTCGGTTATCTCGGTCAACGCTTTCGTCTGCCCCTCTGCCAACGAACCGGCCGTAACCGACACTACCAGATAATCTTCCACCGCCGTATTCAGCCAGCCCGGAACTTTCTTTGCACTCCTTTCCACCACTTTGGTCTGGGCTGCGACACCCGCAGTCAGCAATGTGATGAAAATCATCCATATCAATCGTTTCATACGCTTTTTATCTTTTTATTGCCATTGAACCGGCAGGTTACGAATATATACTTTTGTATCCGCTACCAACAACTCTATATAAGAAAAAAGGGAGAATCTGTCGAATACGTTCGTTACATAAAACTCCCGCCGTACCGTTACACGGGGCGGCATCTTCATCCATGCCCCATTCTGTATCTCGAAGTTCTTGCATTCCGTACCGCTATCCGTAAAGGCGGAAGTAAATCGCAAGAACTCATCCGTATTACGACCTGTGTCCACATTGGTCATTTCCGCCAAAATCGTGATACGCTGCTGGGTAGCATTACCTGTGCACTTCAAAACCTTGAACTGCAACCTGTTTGTGGAAAGGGTAATTTCGCAGCGGGCTGCCGGAGTTTCCTGCGCAACGGGCTTTTCAACCACTTTCTCAACAATCACAGGTTTCTCGACTACCTTCTCAACCACAACCGGCTTTTCCACTATCTTTTCAACCTCCACTATTTTCTCCACTTCAACAGGTTTCTCTATCACTTTCTGTATAATCACCGTATCCGGCTGTACATCGGGCACATACTGCGCCAACTCCGTCTGGAGCACGGAAGCCTGCTCATAACAAGGCACACTCTCCGACACGGCAGAAAGATAACTCAATGCCTCCGGGTATTTCTTCAAATTGTAAAGGCTTTGTGCTTTCTGAAGAATAGTAGCGCAATTAGCGGCATAATAATCCTGTATCTTCTGCCGGGCAATACGGATAAAACGGGTGTAAACCGGATCGGTTGTACGCAGAGCGGAAATCATGGCTTTATAGGGGTCGGCGCCTTCTGCAGCCTGCCCGGACACGGACACAACGGCACTGTGATACATGCTGCCGTCTATCCTGTTCTTGGCAACCAGCGTCAATTCTCCCTTTACAAGCGTGGTATTACGCATCAATCCCGAAGTGGACTGCTTGTCTAAAACCGTTATCACCGGTTCTATGACAAAGACATTATAGCCGTTTGCCGCTCCCGCACTGTTTCGGGTGATAATTTGTCTCAACTTGTTTTGAAGCATTTCTTGCGATGCTGCGGACAACTCGCTTTCCCCGGACAACGGTTGTACGGAGAAGTTGATTGTCTGTCCCGAAAGCTGAACGGTACAAAATCCTGCAATCAATAGAAATAAGAATTTCTTCATATCATAATTATTAAAAGACAGATGTCCGGCTGTGTATCTTATCCATAAAACACCTGCCGGACACCCAGTCCAATGTTATTCCCTGGAATTCTGAATTAAAAGCTGTATGTATTGTCCGGAAGCGGCTTTCTCGCTAACCGTATAGCCTTTGTCTTTCAACAATCCTGATGCAAACCTTCTCAGCTTGCCCGTTTCCGACTTTATGGAACGCGGTCTTCCCGTATCAGGGTCATATACCGGCACACGCATATAGACATTCAGGCCGTTGCCTCCCGAACGGACTTCACCGTTGCCTTTGAAAGCATTTTCAAGCACCCACTCGTCAAGTTCATCACTCAACGTCATATCTCTTGTGCCGACAACATCGTTTTCCATATCAAAGTCGCAGTTTTCATCGACATTGAGGGTTATGTTCACTTCCCGGCCATTGGTTACCATATCACGGAATGCCTGTTTCAACTGGTTGAAGAAATTCTCAGAGATGCCTTCCAAGGCATATTCGGTCAGCTCTTTTTTAGACGCACGAAAACGGTCGCTCACAATACTGGCGTTTGCCAACGAAAAACCGGTCTCACGCTCTTTAGCCTCCATCAAAAGAGTGACATTGGAAGCTCCTCCGGCGAAATCTTCTTTGGAAATTTTCACCGTCACATATATATCCGCCCGTGCGCCATCCACATACGCCTGCAATCCGGTAGATTTGGCATTCAATGCAGAGGCCGCATAAGCACGGTTTTGTACCCGCTGGAACTCCGTCATAAAGTCAATCGTCTTGAAATTACGCAAATTAAACTCTTCCTTTATCTTGGAAAGAGCCAACGGCACAGCTTCATCATTCAGAACCGCATCTTTTATCCGGTCGTTCTCTCCTTCTCCGGGTTCTACAAACGGAACCACCATTACATTCGGCTGTCTCGCCTGACCGTTTTGGGCTAACAGATAAAGAGGTAGGAACAGACTTAAAAAAGAAACAACTATTCTCATAATCATCTATATTAATCAAAAACCGAACGAATCGAAGTTCATATTCGCTATCTTATTCTTCAAAACATAATAGTTGACTGCAATATCAAAAGGCTTCTTCTTTACTTTCTCACCTTTCACTTTGTCCAGTTTTCCCATGGGCTTCACCGAACTTATACAATCCTTATACTCCTTGTTCTCAAAAAAAGCAAGCAACTTGCCCTGGCTCTTCGCTTCCGCCTCCGACTCCGTCATCGAAATCACAGCCGGATAATCCTTGGAAAAACCCGAATAAAGCAAAGCACGGATTACACGCACTTCCGCATCCTCCTGCGCCAAAGCATCATTCTTGCCATATCCCAACGTACGGAGTACCACGACGGCATCTCCTCCACGTCCCCTTACTTCCATTAAATTAACCGATCCACCATAATTCACCGGTTTTACCTTTTGGGCAAAAGAAGTCGTGAAGCACAGTAAACAGAAAAAAGAAAAAATCAATATCTTCTTCATATATCAACGGGATTTTAAAAGTAACAGTCTACATTGCAGGAAACTGTTGGCATCCAATGTAGGTATCAATTCTATTATACGGTCTTTACCTTCGGTGAAAGAAACCGCAGATGTAGAAGCGCGCAAGTCTTGTACCTTTACAGCACCAACCACTTCGCTCTGACGCTCCCCACCACTATATTTTATCAAAGAAACCTGGAACTGATCTCCTTTTCTTATATTCAGGCTCTCGCCGCAGGTAATGACATATTCATCTCCTTCGTAGCCGAGAAGCCCGTATACCGGGATATTATTCAAAAAGAAGTCCGTCAAAGGCTCCGTTAAAGTAGCCAGAGCTTCCTGACAAGCGGCGTCCCGGTTGGGACGGATAGCGGTTTTCTTGATATCGCTGATAAACTCACGCGAAATCAATGCTGCCGCCGTAGAATCGCGCGCATCACTGATGCTTACTTTCAGGCGAAGTACACAGGAATAACCTGCTCCACCTGCCCTGCGGGTGAACTGGCAACTGTTTATGTCGCAGGAAAGCGTATAGTCATTCTGCTTGGAAGATACGTACTCTATCTTTTCCGCCCTGGACATCTTCATAAACAGACTGGCCTCTGCATCCCGTGTGAGGGCTTCCAATACGTTTTCATCGGATATCTCAAAACGCCCGCTTGCCTTTGCCACTTCATCCAGCTTGGCACGTACATTCCCCTCATAGATACGAATCATATCCATAGGTTTGGTATTACCTTTGGCCTCCTGCTCTTTGGCAATATTCACCAAAGTGCCGTCCGTAACCTTTATATCTACAAGACGTAAGGTCATTGCGTTCTTACCCTTACTTTGGGCAAAAACACCCAAAGCAAGAGTAAGCATTACAAACAATAAATATATCTTTTTCATCGTGCTGTCCCTTGTTTACAACTATTCTTCTTTCACTTCCTGCCCCTCGTTGGCTTTCTTATACTTCAGTTTCTCCGTGTTCTCTTTGATATTACGCTGAATCAATGGAATTACATTTACAGACATCTTAATAGCTTTTGTTGCCTGTTTCACTTTCTTTCCGATTGTCAATGCTTTCAATGGGTCCGAAGTCAGAGATGCCAGTGCCGATACGCTTTCAGCAGTAAGGGAGACTCCACGGGCAGCAGCCTCTGTAAGATTCAGAGTAGCGATACTATATACTTTCAGCGCATCATTCTTGGCAATGGGTTCGTTTGTATTCTTGTTTTTGGCATTCCAAATCGTATCCGTCACTCCCATTTCTTCGTCAAAATAAGGTTCGGGAACCATCTCTATAAAAGCGGTATTCTCTTCTACCCGTTGCAGCAAAGCAAACAATTCATTCGTGTGTATAAAAAATGTATCAACTTCCGCAATGCCTATATTGGCTTCGATAGGCTCCCACTCTGCCAAAAATTCTTCATAATCTGCACGCAAATCAGCTATTTTAGCATCCTTCTTGGCTGCTTTCTTCAATTTAGCTTCTTTCTTGGCATTCTCTTTTGCTTGTTTTCGTGCTTCTTTTTCTTGTCTTGCTTTCTCTTTCTCCGTTAATTCCTGAGAGTAAGTAGTGGTAGTCAAAACAAACAGACCCAATAAAACCAATAAATATTTCTTCATAACCTGTAATTTTTAATGTGAAACAGAAATAGCACTTCTGCTCCAGGGTTTATAATAAATGTGTAAATCTCCCTTTTCGCCTAAAAAATATTGATAGTTGTGAACAGCTTTTTACTAAATCTGAAAATACGCTTCACTGTCAGTTTCCAATCTGCTTAATCATGATATCACATCTTATCAATCCGTCTCAGATAACTTTTTTTTTCGTTAACAAAGATAAGCGCATTTTAATATTGCGTATGTACACTAATTTTATTATATTTACCCAATAAACACCTACTATTAACCAAAATACTATCAGAATGAACACAAAACTAAAGAAAATCGCAGGACAACAACTGCAGCTGCTACGCTTGGAGAAGAACCTGACACAAGAACAAATGAGCGAAAAACTAAATCTTTCTACAAGTGCCTACTGTAAAATTGAATATGGTGAAACGGATTTAACACTGACAAGATTAGACAAAATCGCAAAGGTACTGGGTATCTCTGCGTTAAGTCTATTTAGCCACATAGACAAAAGCATGAATCCGGATACAGACAACAGTTGCAAAAACAATAGCAACAATGACAGCGCATATGACCTGAATGACCTCCGTGAACTCATCAAGGCCAACACCAGAATCATCGACCTGCTATCCAAACGGATAGACTTATTGGAACAAAGATTATAGGAAAGGAAGCTTCAACTGCCCGCCACCCAGCAAATTGAACGTCATGCGGTGATAAGGAGTGGTTCCCCGTTCGGCAATAGCCGCACGGTGCTTCTTTGTGGGATATCCCTTATTATGATTCCAGTCGTAATAAGGGAACTCTTCGTGCAGCCGGTTCATATAATCGTCGCGATAGGTCTTGGCAAGAATGGAAGCAGCTGCAATGGAAAGGTATTTGCCGTCGCCTTTCACAACGGTGGTATGCGGAATGTCCCGATATTTCTTGAAACGGTTGCCGTCGATAAGCAAATGTTGCGGACGTAGCTGCAACCGGTCAACAGCACGGTGCATGGCAAGAAAAGAAGCATTGAGGATATTTATCTTATCTATTTCCCCGGGAGAAACAATCCCCACCGCCCATGCCAACGCTTCTTTCTCAATGACTTCGCGCAGGGCATACCGCTGTTTTTCGGTCAGTTGCTTGGAATCGTTCAGCAGTTCGTTCTTGAAATCTTTGGGAAGAATAACGGCTGCGGCATAGACAGCACCGGCAAGGCAGCCGCGCCCCGCTTCGTCACATCCCGCTTCTATCAGTTCTTTATTTAAATAAGGTAACAGCATACATCACTACATTAGAATGCGCAAAGATAAACCTTTTCATAAGTAAACCGGATTTTTAAAGAGAATAAATATGACTATCTTTGCCGGCAAATTAAAATACAACAGAGATGTTTACGATTATCGGACTGATGCTCACTGGAATGTTGCTGGGCTATCTCTTACGGAAAAGAAGTTTACATAAGATTCATACTGTCATCACGGTATTAATCTGGGCGCTGCTGTTCATCCTCGGCATTGAAGTTGGCGGCAACGAGCAAATCATCAAAGGATTGCACACCATAGGCATCGAAGCCGTGATACAGACCTTGGGCAGTACGTTGGGCAGTGTCATTGCTGCCTGGGCGCTGTGGAAAGCTTTATATAGGAAGAAAGGAAAAACGGCATGAAAGGCAGTCTTATCATAATCGGTTTCTTTGTTTTGGGTACGCTTTGCGGAATTTTCCACCTGATACCCGTTGATGCAGTCATGGATAGCAAGGTCAGCTTCTATGCACTTTGCGCCCTGATGTTCAGTGTAGGATTGAGTGTGGGTAACGACCCGCAGACATTGAAGAATTTCCGTTCGCTCAATCCCCGGCTGGTATTTCTGCCCATTATGACGATACTGGGCACACTGGCAGGCTCTGCAGCGGTCAGCCTCATCCTGACGCACCGTTCCCTGACCGATTGCCTGGCCGTAGGTTCGGGATTCGGATATTATTCACTCTCCAGTATCTTCATTACCGAATACAAAGGAGCCGAACTCGGAACTATCGCCCTACTCGCCAATATCAGCCGCGAGATACTTACCCTGCTGGCAGCACCGTTACTGGTACGCTGGTTTGGCAACCTGGCTCCTATCTCTGCCGGCGGCGCCACAACGATGGATACCACACTCCCGATAATCACCCGTACCGCAGGACAGCAGTTTGTCGTAGTCTCCATATTTCACGGATTTGTTGTGGATTTCAGCGTGCCGTTTCTGGTGACCTTGTTCTGTTCGATATAGGTGATTACAGACAAAGCGCTGCTTCGAACGTAGAAATTAGGATATTATCGTGATAAATCCATCCCATGAGACAAATATATTCGTCCCGCGAAACGGCAAAAATCATCCCGTGAGATGAATAAATCCGTCTCACGGGATGAATGATTTCGTCTTACGGAACGAATCGCGTATGTTTAGAACAGGCTCCAAGCCACAGTCAGCCCCGCCATAACAATGGCCACCATGCTCATCAGTTTGATAAGGATATTAAGGCTCGGACCGGAAGTATCCTTAAACGGATCACCTACCGTATCGCCTACAACCGTGGCTTTATGCACTTCGCTGCCTTTGCCGCCGAAATTGCCTTCCTCGACATACTTCTTGGCATTGTCCCACGCACCGCCGGCATTCGCCATAAAGATAGCAAGTACGAATCCGCTGCTAAGTCCGCCGATAAGCAGTCCCAACACACCGGGAACACCGAAGACAAGTCCGGTCAGAATGGGAGCAATGATTGCTATCAGCGAGGGAACTACCATTTCGCGTTGCGCGCCTTTCGTGGAGATGGCTACACAACGTTCATAATCGGGTTCGGCCTCACCTGTAAGGATACCCTTTATCTCGCGAAACTGGCGGCGTACTTCATCCACCATATGGGCAGCGGCACGACCTACGGCATTCATCGTCAGTCCGCAGAACAGGAAAGCCATCATCGAACCGAGGAACATGCCCGAAAGAACTTTGGGATTCATCAACGTTACATCGTAGTGGTGCATGAAATCGAAGAAAGTGGCATCTTGTACGGACACCGCTTCACCGCCCACAAAGATGTTGGTAGTGCCCAGACGGGTCAGACCGATACGGATTTCCTCGATGTAGGATGCAAGCAGGGCAAGTCCCGTCAATGCAGCCGAACCGATGGCAAAGCCCTTACCCGTAGCGGCTGTCGTATTGCCCAAAGAATCGAGCGCATCGGTACGCTTACGCACCTCCTCGCCCAGACCGGACATTTCCGCATTGCCGCCGGCATTGTCGGCGATAGGACCATAAGCGTCCGTGGCCAGCGTAATGCCCAACGTGGAAAGCATGCCTACGGCAGCGATACCGATGCCGTAAAGTCCCAGACCTACATTGGCAAAGTCGAAACCGGAAGCAAAAAGATAGGAAGCAATGATGCCCACCACTACGGCAATTACCGGAATGGCAGTAGAGAGCATACCCAGACCGATACCCGAGATAATGACAGTAGCCGGCCCCGTCTTGCCGCTCTCACTCAGTTTCCGGGTAGGACGGTAGGATTGGGAAGTATAGTATTCCGTGGAACGACCGATAACGATGCCTACCACCAGCCCCACAACCACCGAGCAAGATATCCACAACCAGTTGTCCAGCTTCAACAGCCAAAGGATAAGGAAAGTGGCAATGACTATCAGCACCGAACTCAGGTTCGTACCGAAAGCAAGGGAGTTCAGCAGGTCCTTCATCCCGGCATTCTCTTTGGTACGCACGGAGAAGATGCCTATAATAGAAAGGATAATCCCCACAGCGGCAATCAGCATCGGGGCAATGACGGCTTTGAACTGCATCAGCGTATCCCCCGAATGGATAAAAGCGGCTGCGCCAAGAGCCGCCGTAGCAAGGATAGAGCCGCAATAACTCTCGTAAAGGTCGGCCCCCATACCGGCAACGTCGCCCACGTTATCGCCTACATTGTCGGCAATGGTTGCGGGATTGCGGGGATCGTCTTCAGGGATGCCGGCTTCCACTTTGCCCACAAGGTCGGCGCCTACATCGGCAGCTTTCGTATAGATACCGCCGCCCACGCGTGCAAACAACGCCTGTGTGGAAGCTCCCATACCGAATGTCAGCATCGTAGTGGTGATAATACAAAGTTTATGAGTGGGTGTCATCACATCCACAGGGATAACCGCATTGAGCAGCAGATACCAGAAGGAAATATCGAGCAGGCCAAGCCCCACTACAACCAGCCCCATTACCGCACCGCTGCGGAAAGCGATGCGCAAACCCGCATTCAATGAGTTACGGGCGGCGTTTGCCGTACGCGCCGAGGCATACGTGGCCGTCTTCATACCGAGAAATCCGGAAAGGCCGGAGAAGAATCCGCCTGTGAGGAAAGCTATCGGAACCCAGGAGTTCTGCACTCCGAAGCCGTAAGCCATAATCGAGAAGAGAATCACCAGTCCCAGAAACACCCATCCCACAATCTTATATTGCTGACGGAGATAGGACATGGCGCCTTTGCGCACAGCAGCTGCAATCTTAACCATTTGAGGAGTTCCCTCACTCTCTTTCATCATCTGACGATGGAAATACCAGGCAAAGCAAAGCGCCAGAACGGAAGCGGCCGGTACCAGCCAGAAAAGCAATTGGTCCATAGCATAAATCGTATTAAAAGGTTGAACGAAAGCTTAAAAGTATTGATTTGAAATGAAATAAGCAAACGATTAACCGAATTTATGCCAAAGACTGGAAAAACAAAAGAATATATCAGAACGTACTTGATGATTTCCTTTAGGCACGGAATTACACAGGATTTCACGGAAAAGAATAAAGTTAATCCGTGAATTCTGTATAATTCCGTGCCTGAAAGAAATAAACCGCAAGCGTTTTTTATTTTGCCGCACTCTCTTTATTCTACCGTCACAGCCGTACCGCAAGCAGTCACCATCAGCATACTGCCGCTGCCGCCTACCGTTTCGTAATCAAGGTCAACGCCAATCACTGCATTAGCGCCCAACAAACGGGCTTGTTCCTGCATCTCGCGAAGCGCCGTATCTTTAGCCTCACGAAGCACTTCCTCGTACGAACCGCTGCGTCCGCCTACCACATCGCGGATACTGGCAAAAAAGTCACGGAATACATTGGCACCGATAATTGTTTCGCCGGATACGATGCCATAATAACGGGTTATCTTTGCACCCTCAATCACTGAAGTCGTTGTTATTAACATAATCTTTATTTTTAAGTTATCTGCAACTTATCAGACGCACAAAGAGGAAGAAAAGTTGCAGCAATAGTCAAAAAAAAAAAATTAAATACGCAATTTCATCCGGCAAGCATCAAAACATACGGCTCACACGCTCTATACCCGCTACCAATACATCTATCTCTTCTTTCGTGTTATACAGGCCAAATGAAGCACGCACCGTTCCTTCAATGCCGAGACGCTGCATCAACGGTTGTGCGCAGTGATGCCCCGTACGTACGGCAATGCCCAAACGGTCGAGCAAAGTGCCCATATCGAAATGGTGAATATCGCCTACGAGGAAAGAGATAACACTCCCTTTCTCTTCGGCCTCACCGAAGATGCGCATACCGGGAATCTCTTTCAAACGTGTCATGGCATATGTAGTCAGTTCATGTTCATGGGCGGCAATCTTCTCCATGCCGATGGCAGAAACGTAATCCAACGCTTTGGCAAGCCCTGTCGTACCGATATAATCGGGTGTTCCCGCCTCGAACTTGAAAGGAAGTTCATTGAAGGTAGTCCGTTCGAACGATACGTGCTGTATCATTTCGCCGCCACCCTGATAGGGGGGCATCTTATCGAGCCATTCTTCTTTACCGTAAAGCACACCCACACCGGTAGGGCCGTACACCTTGTGACCGGAAAAAACGTAGAAATCCGCATCCAAATCCTGCACATCCACCGGCATATGCGGAATGGACTGGGCTCCGTCCACAAGCACGGGAACGCCTTGCCCGTGGGCATAGCGTATCATCTCCTTTACGGGATTCACCGTACCCAGCACATTGGATACATGGGCTACGCTGACAATCTTCGTACGTTCGGAAAACAACTGTTTGTACTCGTCCAACAAAAGTTCACCTCTGTCATTCATCGGGATAACTTTAATGGCAATCCCTCTTTTGGCAGCCAGCAATTGCCAGGGAACGATGTTGCTGTGATGTTCCATGACGGAGAGAATCACCTCATCCCCCTCCTGCATAAACTCCTCACCGAAGCTGGACACAAACAGATTGATACTTTCCGTCGTGCCGCGGGTAAAGATGATTTCATTCGTGCTGCCGGCATGGATGAACTTCCGTACCGTCTCGCGAGATGCTTCGTGCAACTCCGTAGCCTGCTGCGAAAGGAAATGCACACCGCGATGCACATTGGCATTGACCGAATAGTACTCATCCGTAATGGCATCCACCACCTGACGGGGTTTCTGCGTAGTCGCACCGTTATCAAAGTAAACCAACGGCTTACCATATACCTCACGGGAAAGTATCGGAAAATCAGCTCTTATCTTTTGAAGGTCCATATCTTTCAAATTATGAATTATGAATGAAGAATAAGCTGCGCAGCATCAGTACCCGCATGGCAATTCTTCATTCATAATTCTCCATTATTTACATATTGCACACCCGCGGCATTTGTTCAGTTCACCGCGGAAACGTTTCTCCACCAGCAGGTGCAGACGGTCTTTCAAGGCATCCAGGCGGATTGTGTCAATCACCTCGTTTACAAAAGCGAACATCAGCAGCAAACGTGCCTCATGCACGGAGATACCGCGCTGCTGCATATAGAACAGGGCGCTTTCATCGAGCTGGCCTACCGTAGCGCCATGACTGCACTTCACATCATCGGCATAAATCTCCAGTTGCGGCTGGGTATACATATGCGCTTCGCGAGTGGCGCAAAGATTACGGTTCGTTTGCTGGGAACTCGTATGCTGCGCACCCGGACGTACCAGTACCAGGCCTGCAAAAGCACCGACAGACTGGTCGTCGAGCACATACTTAAAGAGTTCGTTGCTGGTACAGTTGGGCACTGCATGGTCTATGGTGGTATTGTTGTCCACATGCTGGTTCTTATCCGCAACAGCCATCCCGCAAAGGTTCAGTTCAGCACCTTCACCGGCAAGCGTAACTTCGGTTGTGTTGCGGGTAGTACCGTTATGCAAAGTCATTCCGTTCAGCAAAACGTTGCTGTTAGCTTCTTGTCTGACATACAAACTGCTGATGCGTACCGTACTGGTATGCGTCTCTTCCAGTTCATAGAAGTCGAAAGTGGCGTTCTCCCCAACGAATACCTCTACTACTTGCGTAGCAAGGAAATTCACACTGTCCATGGCATGGTCGCATGCCAGAAGACGGGCTTGCGCACCCTCTTCCAAAATGATAAGCACACGGCGGTTCACCATAAAGTTGACATCGCCGCGCAGAATGTTCACCAACTGGATAGGTTTCTCCACCACCACGTTCTTGGGAACATACAGCAATACGCCGTCCTGCGCAAAGGCAGTATTGAAAGCCGTCACTCCATCTTTGGAAGTATCTGCCAGCTTACCGTAGTACTTCTTCACCAGCTCCGGACGCTGCTCTGCCATTTCCTTGAGGCTACCGAAGATAACGCCCTCAGGCAAATGAGACTTCGGCAAAGCCTTGTTATAGAAAGCATCATTCACAACAAAGTAAAGGGAGGTGCTCATATTCGGCACATCACACTTGAATACTTCGTAGGGATTAACCGGAATCTCCAACCGGTTCAGGTTCAGTCCGTAATCGGGTTCAAAGAACTTGCTGACATCGGTATATTTATATTTCTCCGTCTTACGGGTAGGAAAGCCAAGCCGCTCGAAGTCGGCAAATGCAGCGGCACGCGGAGCATTCAGCGCTTCGGCGCTATGACGGCATATCATCGCCTCCGTCTGGGAGAAAAGGTCTATATATTGTTGCTCTACACTCATGTTATCTGATTATGAGTTTTGAATTATAATTATGAACGGGCTGCGCATCATCATGTCGCAGGATAATTCATAATTCATAATCCATAATTTATAATTCACTCGCTTCTTTCTTAATCCAATCGAAGCCGCGTGCTTCAATCTCCTTAGCCAGTTCGGGACCGCCCGTCTTCACGATGCGTCCGCCAAGCAGTACATGGACGGTATCCGGTTTCAGATAGTCCAACAAGCGTTGGTAGTGGGTGATGACCATTGCGCTGGTTTGGGAAGTCTTCAGTTTGTTGAAGCCATCGGCTACAATGCGCAAAGCATCTACATCAAGCCCGGAATCCGTTTCGTCGAGAATGGCGAAAGTAGGTTCCAGCATAGCCATTTGGAAGATTTCGTTGCGTTTCTTCTCACCGCCGCTGAAGCCTTCGTTCACGCTACGGTTGGCAAGTTTGTTGTCCAGTTCGACAATGGCGCGTTTCTCGCGCATCAGTTTCAAGAATTCGCTGGCAGACAGGGCGGGCAGATGACGGTATTTACGCTGTTCGTTGACAGCGGCACGCATAAAGTTCACCATCGAAACTCCCGGTATCTCCACCGGTGTCTGGAACGAAAGGAAAACACCTTCATGAGCGCGGTCTTCAGGACTCATAGCCAAAAGGTCCTTACCGTTGAAAGTTACCGTACCGCGTGTCACCTCGTATGCAGGATGTCCCACCAGCACATTGCTCAGTGTACTCTTTCCGGCTCCGTTCTGTCCCATCAGGGCATGCACCTCACCGTCGCGGATCGTGAGGTTGATGCCTTTCAATATCTCTTTGCCATTGATGCTGGCGTGCAGGTCTTTTATCTCTAACATGATATTTAATTTTGAATTTTGAATTCCAATAGCTATCCTACGCTTCCCTCGAGTGAAATAGCTAACAATTTCTGAGCCTCTACGGCAAACTCCATAGGCAGCTTGTTGAGTACCTCCTTTGCATAACCGTTCACAATCAGTCCTACAGCATCTTCCGTAGAGATACCGCGCTGGTTGCAATAGAATATCTGGTCTTCGCTAATCTTGCTGGTGGTTGCCTCGTGCTCTACAATGGCCGTCTCGTTATGGATATCCATGTAGGGAAACGTATGCGCACCGCACTTATCGCCCAGCAGCAAGGAGTCGCACTGGCTATAGTTGCGGGCATTGTCCGCTTTTTGGGCAACGCGCACCAGACCGCGGTAAGAGTTTTCGCTCCGTCCGGCGGAGATACCCTTGCTGACGATAGTGCTGCGGGTATTCTTTCCGAGATGAATCATCTTCGTACCGGTATCTGCCTGCTGGTAATTATTGGTTACCGCCACGCTGTAAAACTCTGCCGTAGAGTTATCGCCCGAAAGAATACAGGACGGATATTTCCAGGTAATGGCCGAACCGGTTTCCACCTGCGTCCAGGACAGTTTGCTATTTACCCCTTTGCAGTGTCCGCGTTTCGTTACGAAATTATACACGCCGCCTTTGCCTTCGGCATCACCCGGATACCAGTTCTGGACAGTGCTGTACTTCACTTCCGCACGGTCGTGCACCACAATCTCCACAATGGCGGCATGCAGTTGGTTTTCGTCACGCATCGGCGCCGTACATCCCTCCAGGTAAGAAACGTATGAATCATCATCCGCCACAATCAACGTTCTTTCAAACTGTCCGGTATTGCGGGCATTGATACGGAAGTAAGTGGACAACTCCATCGGACAACGTACCCCTTTCGGGATATAGACGAAAGAACCGTCGGAGAACACCGCAGAGTTCAGTGCCGCAAAGAAGTTGTCGCGATAGCCCACCACCGAGCCCAAGTACTTCTGTACCAAATCAGGATGTTCGCGCACTGCTTCGCTGAACGAACAGAAGATGATGCCTTTCTCCATAAGCGTCTCCTTAAAGGTAGTCTTTACGGATACGGAGTCCATTACGGCATCCACCGCCATACCGCTAAGTGCCATCTGCTCTTCCAGAGGAATGCCCAGTTTATTGAATGTCTTGACCAGCTCCGGGTCTACCTCGTCCATGCTCTTGGGTCCGTCCTTCTTCTTGGTAGGGTCGGCATAGTATGAGATAGCCTGATAGTCTATTTCAGGAATACGGAGATGCGCCCATGCAGGCATCTCCAGCGTCAGCCAATGGCGGTACGCTTTCAGGCGGAACTCCAGCAACCACTCGGGTTCTCCTTTTTTCTCGGAAATCAGCCGCACCACATCTTCATTCAAACCACGCTCGATGATGTCTGTGTGCACGTCGGTCGTAAAACCGTACTTGTACTTCTCCTGAGTGAGTTCCTTTACATATTTATTGGGTTCTTCTTGTTGCATTGTTTCTATAATTATAAAATTACAAGTTACGAATCAAACCACATCTCCATTCACAATCTGTTCCGTAACAGCCTTTGCTGCAGGAAAGAATATTCCGGCAAATGACTTCATGGGATAATATAACACCGATTCTTTCTTTTTTGTTTGACTGAGCAGCGTATTGTCCGAATCTATAAATTCGATAACGCCCACCAGCAAACTCACCAGCAGAAGTGCTTTCAGCGCTCCCAGCCCGGAACCCAGCCAACGGTTCAGCCAACCGAGCGACACGGCTTCCATCGCCTTCGTCAGCAGCGAAGCTATCAACGCAAAAGCCAGAGGCACCGCTACCCAGATAGCAATGAATGCCAGCACTTGCGCCACTGTCATTGAATCGGTAATCCTGGAAAACACTTTCTCGGCAACGGAAGCATACAAAGTCTTTGCCGCCACCAGACCGACAACCAGTCCCAACAAGGTAGCCAACTGCTTTACAAAACCTTTTATAAAACCTACAAGCGCTCCGGCACCGATTATTACCAAGATTATACTATCTACAACAGCCATAACTATATTAAAAAGGCGCGGATTACACGGACAAACACGGTTTTTCTTAACCAATCCGTGAAATCCGTGTAATCCGCGCCTGAAGATTTTATATATTGCTTACAGAGTCTGCTTTACCTCCACTTCTTCGTAAGATTCGATGATGTCTCCTACCTTGATATCGTTGCAGTTTGTCAGGCTGATACCGCATTCGAAATTTGTTCCAACTTCCTTCACATCGTCCTTGAAGCGCTTCAATGCATTGATATTTCCTGTGAAGATAACAATACCGTCGCGAATCAGACGGGCCTTGTCGCTGCGTTTCACCTTTCCGGTCTTCACCATGGCACCTGCCACAAGACCCACTTTGGTAATGTTGAATACCTCGCGCACCTCGATAGTGGCCGTCACCTGTTCCTTCAAAGTCGGCGCCAGCATACCTTCCATGGCAGCCTTCACCTCTTCAATGGCATCGTAGATGACAGAGTACTTGCGGATGTCCACACCTTCCTGCTCTGCCAGTTTGGCGGCAGCACCCGAAGGACGAACCTGGAATCCTACGATAATCGCATCCGAAGCGGCAGCCAGAGATACATCCGATTCGGAGATAGCGCCGACGCCTTTGTGAATAACGTTTACCTGTACCTGCTCGGTAGACAACTTAATCAACGAGTCGCTCAACGCTTCAACAGAACCGTCCACGTCACCTTTCACGATGATATTCAGTTCGTGGAAGTCGCCCAATGCCAAACGGCGGCCCACTTCATCCAACGTCAGCATCTTCTGTGTACGCAGACCTTGCTCACGCTGCAACTGTTCGCGCTTGTTGGCAATTTCACGTGCTTCCTGTTCAGTCTCGATTACATGGAATGTATCGCCTGCAGCCGGTGCACCGTTCAGGCCGAGAATCAAAGCCGGTTCCGAAGGACCTGCCTCTTTCATGCGCTGGTTACGTTCGTTGAACATGGCTTTCACCTTACCGTAACTTGTACCTGCGAGCACAATGTCACCCATCTTCAAAGTACCGTTGGATACCAGCACCGTAGCCACATAGCCACGACCCTTATCCAATGAGGATTCGATGATGGAACCAGTAGCACGGCGATTCGGGTTTGCCTTCAAATCCAGCATTTCGGCTTCCAGCAATACTTTCTCCATCAAATCGCTTACGCCAATACCTTTCTTGGCTGAAATATCCTGAGACTGGTACTTACCGCCCCATTCCTCAACGAGGAAGTTCATGGCAGCCAGTTCTTCCTTAATCTTATCGGGATTAGCGGTCGGCTTGTCAATCTTATTGATAGCGAACACGATAGGCACACCGGCAGCCATGGCATGGTTGATAGCTTCTTTGGTCTGCGGCATCACGTTGTCATCGGCAGCCACAATGATGATGGCGATATCCGTTGCCTTGGCACCGCGGGCACGCATGGCGGTAAACGCTTCGTGACCCGGAGTATCGAGGAACGTAATCTTGCGTCCGTCTTCCAATGTCACGTGGTAAGCACCGATATGCTGCGTGATACCACCCGCCTCACCGGCAATAACATTTGCCTTACGGATATAGTCGAGCAACGAGGTCTTACCGTGGTCTACGTGACCCATCACCGTTACAATCGGAGCGCGAGGCTCTAAATCTTCCTCGGCATCCTCTTCTTCGACAATAGCCTGGGCCACTTCCGCACTTACATATTCTGTCTTGAAACCGAATTCTTCCGCTACCAGATTGATTGTTTCCGCATCCAGACGCTGGTTAATGGAAACCATCATGCCGATACTCATACAAGTAGCGATAACCTGCGTAACAGAAATATCCATCATGCTCGCCAGCTCATTGGCAGTCACGAACTCGGTCAGCTTCAATATCTTGCTTTCCGCCATTTCCTGGTCTTCCAGCTCCTGCATACGGCTGGATGCCATGTCACGTTTCTCCTTACGGTATTTCGCACCCTTATTCTTGCCTTTGGAAGTGAGGCGTGCCAAAGTTTCCTTTACCTGCTTTGCCACATCCTCTTCACTTACTTCCTGCTTGATTACAGGTTTCTTGAAGCGGTCTTTATTCTTGTTCTTACCGGCTTGTTGGTTATTACCCCCTTGCTGGCCGCCTTTCAGACGATCGTTTCCGCCACGCTGGAAGTTGGATGCATTGTTGATATCCACCTTTTCCTTGTTAATGCGGACACGTTTTTTCTTGCCGTTGGCATCGTTGCCATCTTTCGTCTTATTATCGTCACGGCGAATCTCCTTGATAATGGCTTCTTTCATCAGCTTCTTCTGATCCTGGCGCTGCTTTTCTTTTTCTTCACGCTCCTTGCGCTTTTCCTCTTTCGATTTCTTCTTCGGACGTGTAGACTGATTCAGCGCAGCGAGGTCTATTTGTCCGATGACGTTAATCTTCGATACAAACTCAGGCTGATGTATTTTGAATATTTCTTCTTTTTCTTCTTTATTTTCCGAAACAGTTTCTTCGGTTGCAGCGGGAGCAGGCTCCGCGTTAGAAACCGGTACGGGTTCTGCAGCCACCGGCGCTGTTTTTTCTTCTTCTGCCGCCGGAGCAGGTTCAACCACCGGAGCAGGTGTCGGCTCTGGCTGAGGTTCGGGAACGGGTTCCGGTTTCGGAGCCTCAACAACAGGTGCAGGTTCTTCCGCCTTTACTTCTTCAACCACCGGCATCTCCGGTTCCACCGCTTCTTCCTCTTTTTCCACAGTATGTTTGCGATTCAGTTTATCCAAATCAATCTTCCCGACAGGCTTAAACTTCGGACGTACATCTTCGGGAACCACAGCCTTTACCACCTCTTCGGTTTTCGGCTTTTCCTGTGCTTCCTTGTCATAACCGTCAATAGCCACCGATGCCTTGTTGCGTTCCTTACTCTGACGTTCCTGAATGAAACGCTCCGTTTTCAATTTAAGATCCTTATCTGTACTAAACTCTTTCACAAGCAAGTCGTACTGCTCGTCGGTAATCTTCGTATTGGGATTTGCTTCAATGGCATATCCCTTCTTTTGCAAGAACTCAACTACCGTCGTGATTCCTACATTTAAATCTCTTGTTACTTTATTTAACCTTATCGTCATACTTTAATTTAATGAATAATGGAGAAAGAAGTGATGGTTAGTGATTAGCGATTAGGGGTTAGCGATTAGTGTTTAGTGATGATTTTATTATACATACCAAAAATCACTTATCACTAACCCCTAATCACTAATCACTAATTTTCCCCTTCTTCAAACTCCGATTTCAAAATGCGTAATACTTCGTCCACCGTTTCCTCTTCCAGGTCAGTCTTCTCAATCAACATCTCGCGCGGTGCATTCAACACAGCCTTGGCGGTATCAATACCGATAGCCTTGATGGCATCGATTACCCAACCGTCAATCTCATCGCGGAATTCATCCAAGTAGATATCTTCATCCTCTACCGCTTCATCCAATTCGCGGAATACGTCAATGGTGTACTCAGTCAACATACTGGCCAGCTTGATATTCAAACCGCCTTTACCGATAGCCAGCGACACCTCTTCCGGTTTCAGGAAGACTTCCGCCTTGTGCTCTTCCTCGTTCAGACGGATGGAAGATATCTTGGCGGGGCTGAGGGCGCGCTGTATAAACAACTGGATATTCGACGTATAGTTGATAACATCGATATTCTCGTTGCGAAGCTCGCGGACAATACCATGAATACGGCTACCCTTCACACCGACGCAGGCACCTACCGGGTCGATACGGTCATCGTATGACTCAACGGCAATCTTGGCACGCTCACCGGGAATACGGGCAATCTTCTTGATAGTAATCAGTCCGTCATTGATTTCGGGTACTTCCATCTCGAACAGACGTTGCAGGAAAACGGGCGACGTACGACTCAGGATAATCTTCGGATTGTTGTTCTTGTTGTCGACGCGGGCTACCACGGCGCGGGCGGTCTCACCCTTACGGTAGAAGTCGCTCGGAATCTGTTCGGTCTTGGGCAACAGCAGTTCATTGCCTTCGTCATCGAGCAGCAACATTTCCTTTTTCCAAATCTGGTAAACCTCTGCATTGATAATAGTACCCACCTTATCAATGTATTTATTGTAAATACTGTCTTTTTCCAGTTCCAAAATCTTGGAAGCCAATGTCTGGCGCAAGTTCAGAATAGCACGGCGGCCGAACTTCGCAAAGTTCACCTCATCCGTCACTTCCTCTCCCACCTCGTACGAAGCGTCAATCTTCCGGGCTTCGCTCAAAGAAATCTGCAGGTTCGGGTTTTCAAGGTCCTCATCCGCCACAACTTCACGATTACGCCATATTTCGAAGTCACCCTTATCCGGGTTCACAATCACGTCGTAATTCTCATCGGTTCCGAACATCTTTGCAATCACACTGCGGAACGACTCTTCGAGTACGCTCACCATGGTGGTTCTATCAATATTCTTCAGTTCTTTAAATTCCGAAAAGGTATCTATCAAGCTGATAGTTTCTTCTTTCTTGGCCATAGTCTTATTTAAAACTAATTAAGTATTTAGTATATTTTATCTCCTCGTATGTAAAGGTCAGGTCCTCATCCACCATTTTAGGACGCTTGGCTCCCTCCTCTTTCACTTTCTTCTGAACAGTGACGGTAAACTGCCGCTCGTCGGCATCTTTCAACACTCCGCAATGCTTGCGGCCGTCTTTTGCCAATACTTCCACTTCCTTGCCGATGTGGTTGACGTACTGTTGCAGCACTTTAAACGGTTGTCCGATACCGGCAGAACCGACTTCCAGTTCGTAATCCTCATCCTCACGATTCAACCGGGACTCTATGTAGCGGCTCAGTTCTACACAATCCTCAATCCAAACACCTTCTTTGTGGTCTATCTCCACCACAATCTTGTCATCCGGGCTGATTATGACTTCCACCAGAAAGTACTCCTTATCTTCCAGCCACTCGTCTACAATCTGACAAACTGTTTTCTTTTCTATCATAGATTAACCATTAGGAACAAAAAAGAGGAGCTCAATCGCCCCTCCACCTTTCATCCGTTTCGGTTGCAAAGATATAAATAATCTGTTCGACTACAAAATAATAGGAGAAAAAAAGAATATTTAGCACTCCTGCCCGAATTTATCTTCCATTCAAAATTAATCACTACATTTGCAGGGTTCTTTAAACTCAATCGTCATGGCACATCACCTGAATACCAACAAACAGTTTATGATAGGCAACGGCATCCTTGCTTTTGCCGTAATATTCGTTGTCGTTATCTTCGTCTACATGAGCATGCGCCTGCAACGGCAGAAAGAGGGCGAACGCCACTTTGCCGAAACCTACAACATCACTTTGGTGAAAGGCTTTGCCGGCGATTCCATCTCCATTCTTCTCAATGACAGCGTGCTGGCAGACCGGCGCATCGGTGAAGAGCCTTTCAATATCGAGGTAAAACGGTTTGCCGAGCAAAGCGCACTGATGATAGTGGACAAGGCAACCGACAGACTTTCTCTGTTTGAGTTGAGCGAAAAAGGCGGTAACTATCGTTTTGAAAAAGACGGCGATGAAGTGAAGCTGTTGGCACAGTAGTCCGCTCCGTGCCTCTCCCACTATAATCGGCCTGTTTCAGAAGTCTGTCTTATACTTTCTCAGTTCGCTGCGCAGCAGTTGCGCCTTGCCATCCGTCATGCCATCAAGCAACGCCCAAAAGCGCTCGCCATGATTCATTTCACGGGTATGTGCCAACTCGTGCAGCAGCACATAGTCTATCAAGTGTTTGGGCAATAGAACAAGGAAATAGGACAGATTAATGTCTCCACGGGCGGAACAACTTCCCCAACGCCCGCTGCTGGAGTTTATTTTCACACTCTTATAAGAAAGATTATGCTGCAACGAGAGTGCATAAAGCCGAGGCGGAAGAATAATCTTGGCATTACGCCGCAAGGCTTCCTCAATCACTTTACGCAACCAAGCCTGCAATTCTTTATTTGAGAAGTCTGCATCCGGCGGACAGATAATCTGCATTTCTCCCAGTTCCGAGCGCGAAAGGAAGCGGTCGCGTTCTCCGCCGACCAAACTCAACTTGAAGAATTCCGTATCAATCCGATAGTCCAAATCAATCAGCGGACGGCTTTGCTGCTGTCGGGCGGCCCTCAGCCGGGGACGCAGTTGCTCCACAGCATTCTTTACCTCCCCGATGGTTGTGCCCGGCGGAACAGTTACATGAATGGCCTCCTCACGCGTACGAAAAGTTAGACGCCGGGCACGGACATTCACCCGTACCAGCAAACGTCCCAACTCCTTATCCTCTAAAACATGCTCCGTTGCCATCTGTTCTTTTCTCTTGAAATAAGGACAAAAGAACGAAGAATCGTCCGAAAAAGCAAACGCTTGTCTACCAAAAACGAACAATGTGTTCAAAAGCGGACACCGCATTTCCTCCATTACATCCTAATAAACAAAGATTTATGCTTATGGCATAGGATTTGAATAAGAACCGGCAGCAAGAAGTTCCCGGTAAAAAGTCATAATCCCCTGCAACTTTTTGAGAGAAGACTACGTCTAACAAACAAGAACACTTAAAATACATTGAACATGAAAACATTAACAGCAATCATCGTATCAGGCATCTTCGCATTAAGCGCAACAGCCTGCACGTGCAACTCCGGTCTGTTTGGCGGAAAAACAGTCAAAGCCAGCAGGAACTATGTAACCAAGAATATCAAAGTAGATAACTTCACCGGTCTGAACCTGGCAGGCAGCCCGAATGTTACTTACACCCAAAAGGCGGGAAAACCCGAAGTAGAAGTGTATACTTCCGACAATATCGTAGACCTTCTGGACATCAATGTAGTTAACAACACCTTGAATATCAAGTTCAAGAAAGGTGTCAGTGTATCTTACAACAAGCTGGAGATACGCGTCTCCTCCGAGACACTCAACAACATCTCCGTTGCCGGCTCCGGTAATGTAGAGTTAGCCAACGGACTGAAGACAGACAACCTGAAAGTATCCGTAGCGGGTTCGGGAGACATCGACGCGGACAACATAACCTGCACCGGCAATCTTAACGTATCCGTGGCAGGGTCGGGCGACATAGAAGGCAGCAACATCACTTGCACCAATCTCACGGCATCCATAGCCGGTTCCGGAGATTTGAAGCTTGACAACGTATCGGCCGCCGGCACCGAAGCATCCGTCTCAGGATCGGGCACGGCAATATTGACGGGAACTTCCCAGGAAGCCGATTACCGTGTAGCGGGTTCGGGCGACCTGTTTGCATCCGGTCTGCAGGCAAAACGCGTTTCGGCAAGCGTATCCGGTTCGGGAGACATCAAATGCCACGCCACCGACTTCCTGAAAGCACGTACCAGCGGCAGCGGAAACATCGGTTATAAGGGCAACCCGGAACTGGACTTCCCCAAGAAGGGATTATACAAGCTTTGATTCCACATACACTGCAGGGGGGGGCAACTTTCCGCCCCCCAACAACAATAAAAGGGACGCTGCATCACGCGGCGTCCCATTTATCTTAGTTAGTTTCTATAAAATTTTGAGAGAATTGAAACTTCACAGCCTCTGTTTTTGTTTTAATAAAAGCACACTAACTATATTATATTTAAAGCAAATGAAAATGTTATTTTAAAAGCAAATGAAAATATCTACTGTCTGTTTTCCTTCTCCTTGCTTACACGGTGCAGACTATCCAATATCTGCTTCTCGTGCGTTGCGGCCCTATCCCCCGAAAGGGCGACCGACGGAGCGGAAATTTGTTTGCCGATAGTATCGGCGGCAGCCACCTCTCTTACATCGGCAAAGAACGAATGTTGCATCACATTGCCCAATGAAAGCACCACTGCCACTGCGGCTGCGGCTTTAAACAACGGCATGAAGCGCGCCGTCAATGTCATGCGCCTGGCCTTCACAACCGGAGCTTCAATCTCGGCAAGCACCCGTGCATCGAAATCCGCACCCAGATGCTCTTCCTGCTGAAGTTGCTGATATACAAACAAATCCTTATAACGCGACAAGTGTTCGGGAACGTCCTCTTCTGTAAAGAAAGTACGCAACTGCGCTTCTTCCTCAAGAGAAGTCTCACACTGCCAATAACGTTCTAAAAGTTGTTCTATATATTTAAAGTCCATAACCTTCTATATCAATAAACCGTTGTTTAACCTTTTGCCTTGCCCTGAAGAGGTTCACTTTCACCTGTTCCTCTGTCAGACTCAGGACAACCGCAATCTCCTTGTAGCTCTTACCTTCCATATCCCTCAACTGCATAATCAGCCGCTGCTTTTCGGGAAGTTCGTTTATCAGGCGGTGTATCAGAGCCATTCGTTCTTTATTCACCAGCCTTTCGTAAGGGCCCGATGCTTCGGAAGCCTCTTCCATATCGGGGGTAAGTTCCACCGCTCGGGCGTCTTTCCTTTCGCTGCGGTCTATCGCCAGATTCCTTGCCACTGTCAGGCAATAGGCTTCGACAGAACCGAACTGCGTCCACTCGTCGCGCTTGTTCCATACCCTAATCAGCGTTTCCTGCACAACATCTTCCGCTTCCGCCCGGTCGGATGTAATCCTCAGGGCCAACCGAAAGAGCTTGTCTTTCAGAGGGAGAATGTCATTACGAAAACTGATTTCCTGCATCTCTAATTAATTGACGGTTCAACAAACGGAAAGTTACAGTCTGCCACCACTTTTTTTTGATTTATTTTTTGATACGGGTTCCGCCATCACTGTTTATAGCTGAGGCTAAGGTGATTACAACTTCCGTGACTCCGGCATTCAAAGCCTCGAAAGAATTCTCCAGCTTGGGAATCATGCCGCCCTGGATAACCCCTTCGGCAACATACTGCTCAAATTCTTCCGGAGTAATCCGGGAAATCACGCTGTCGTCGTCATTCTCGTTGCGCAGCACGCCTTTTTTCTCGAAGCAATATACCAGCGTCACGTCAAACTGTCCGGACAAGGCTTTGGCCGTTTCTCCGGCAATCGTATCGGCATTCGTATTCAGCATGTGTCCCTCGCCGTCGTGTGTCAGCGGGGCCATTACCGGAACAACGCCTTTATGGATGAGTTCGCTCAGGAACGCTCCGTTCACCTGCTTCACATCGCCCACGAAACCATAGTCCACATCCTTTACCGGACGCTTCGCGGAACGGATCACGTTCATGTCCGCACCCGTCAGGCCGAGCGCATTCACGCCTCGTGCCTGCAAACCGGCCACTATGTTCTTGTTCACCAGTCCGCCATACACCATTGTCACCACCTTCAAGGTCTCGGCATCGGTGATGCGGCGTCCATTCACCATTTTGCTTTCAATGCCCAACAGGGCTGCGATTTTCGTTGCCGAACGTCCGCCGCCGTGCACCAGGACTTTATATCCTTCGATGGCGGCAAAGTCATCCAACAACTTGCAGAGGGTGGCTTCCTCTTCCACGATTTTGCCACCCACCTTGATTACAGTCAGTTTCTCTCTCATTATTCCAAATATGTATATCCGTACAAACCGGAACGGTAATTAGACAAAAATTCCTTGCCTTCTTCCAGGGAGATGCGTCCTTCCTTTACCGACTGGCTCACCCAGGTCTCCAACGTACGCACCAGCTTCTTCGGACTGTACTGCACGTAATCCAGCACTTCCGCCACCGTCTCACCGTCGATAACCTGCTCTATCGTATACCCCTTATCGCTCACGGATACGTGCACCGCATTCGTATCGCCGAACAGATTGTGCATATCGCCGAGAATTTCCTGATAGGCGCCCACCAGGAACACCCCCACATAATAGGGTTCCTTACTCTTCAAGGAGTGTACCGGCAAGTAATGGGACACGTTCTTGGTAGAGATAAAGTTGGCAATCTTACCGTCCGAATCGCAGGTAATGTCCTGCAGGGTAGCCGTCCGGTCCGGCCGTTCGTCCAGACGCTGGATAGGCATGATGGGGAATATCTGGTCTATCGCCCAGGAGTCCGGCAGGGACTGGAAGAGCGAGAAGTTACAGAAATACTTATCCGCCAGCAGTTTGGGGAGACCGCGGAATTCATCGGGCGCATGCTTCAGCCCGCCGGCTATCTGGTTCACTTCGCGCATGATAGACCAATACAGCCGTTCAATCTTGGCACGGGTCTGCAGGTCCACGATGCCGTGGCTGAACAAATCGAGTGCCTCTTCGCGTATCTGCTGCGCATCGTGCCAGGCTTCCAGCATCCTGTTCTGGTTCAGTGTATCCCAAATGCCGTAAAGCTCCCGCAAGAGTTCGTGGTCGTTTTCGGTCACCTCTTCATCGTCGTCCCATTCGGGCAGATTGGTGGTTTCCAGCACCTCGAATATAAGTACGGAATGATGCGCCGTCAAAGCGCGTCCGCTCTCCGTAATGATATTGGGATGGGGAATGCCGTTCTTGTCGCTGGCATCCACCAGAGTAGAAATGGAGTCGTTCACATACTCCTGGATGGAATAATTCACGCTGCCCTCGCTGTTGGATGAGCGCGTTCCGTCATAATCCACTCCCAGGCCGCCGCCGATATCCACGAATTCCACATTGAATCCCATGTTGTGCAACTGCACATAGAACTGCGACGCTTCACGCAGAGCGGTTTTGATGCGACGTATTTTCGTTACCTGGCTTCCGATGTGGAAATGTATCAGTTTCAGGCAATCCTGCATACCTTTGCCTGCCATGAAGTCGAGCGCTTCGAGCAATTCGCTGGACGACAGTCCGAACTTGCTTGCATCGCCGCCCGAATCTTCCCACTTGCCGCTTCCCGACGAAGCCAGCTTGATACGTATGCCGATATTGGGCTTTACATTCAACTGTTTCGCCATTTTGGCTATCAGCTTCAGCTCATTCATTTTCTCTACTACGAGAAAGATGCGTTTTCCCATCTTCTGCGCCAGCAAAGCAAGCTCTATGTAACTCTCATCCTTGTATCCGTTGCAGATAATCAGCGAGTCGGAGTCCATATTGATGGCAATCACCGCATGCAGTTCGGGTTTGGAGCCTGCTTCCAGTCCGAGATTGAATTTCTTGCCGTGGCTGATAATCTCCTCGACCACCGGACGCATCTGATTCACCTTAATGGGATAGATAATAAAATTCTCCGCCTTGTAGCCGTACTCTTCCGCCGCTTGTCTGAAACAACAGGAAATCTTCTCAATCCGGTTGTCAAGAATGTCGGGAAAGCGCACCAGCATGGGCGCCGTCACGTCACGCAGTTGCAATTCGTCGACCAGGTCTTTCAAATCGACGCCGACGCCGTCTTTACGCGGTGTTACTACAACATGACCTTTGTCATTGATACCAAAGTACGAAGTGCCCCAACCTGTAATGTTGTACAGCTCTTCCGAATCTTCAATACGCCATTTTCTCATTTCTTGTTACTCTGCTGTTTTAGTAGTTTATTTATAAAAAAGGGGTACAAAAATACATATAAATCTGGAACATTTTACTTTTCCGGATGAAAAACGCACATTTACAAGGAATTAAACGCCCAGCAGGTTACGCAACCGTTGCACGGACCCGGCAATCTGCCGCCTGCTTTCCAGATGTCCTGCATCGAAACGGTAGCGGGCTTGCACGTAGAAAGGAGCGCGTTTGTCCAATGCCTCCACAATAAAGGCACGCAGCTCCTCGTCCGTCTTTCCTTGCAGGATGGGGCGCTGATGGGTTGCCACCCGCAAACGGTTGAACAGTATATCGGGATGTACATCCAGGAACACGGTTTGCCCGTGCCCGTTCATGTAGTCCATGTTGTCGAAGAAACAGGGCGTGCCGCCGCCGGTCGAGATAATGACATCCTCAAACTCGGACACCTCGTGCAGCATATTCCGCTCCAATTCACGAAAAGAGGCCTCTCCCCGCTCGACGAACAGTTCACGGATGGATTTGTGAAAACGTTCCTCGATGTACCAGTCCAAATCAATGAAAGGTACATTCAATTCGCGGGCAAAAGCCTTACCTAAAGTTGTTTTACCGGCTCCCATGTAACCGGTCAGAAAGATACGTATCATAGTTGCTTACCGTTTGTGTACAAAGATAAGCAATTCTACAGTGAGACTACCTCACAATCAGCGGAAAATTTTAATCCGCCCGCTCAACTCCCCGAACTCCTTTTCGCCGGGCTCGGCAGTGGGCGTGCCAAAAGGCATTTCGGCTATCAGTATCCAGCTCTCCGGCAAATCCCAGGTACGGCGCACTTCATCGTCAATCAGCGGATTGTAATGCTGCAAGGAAGCCCCCAGGCCTGCATCTTCCAGCATGGTCCAGATAGCCAGCTGGTGCATGGCCGATGTATGCTGCGACCACGTCGGGAAGTTTTCGCTGTAAGAGGGAAACGCATCCTGCAATTTCTTTACAACCGTTGTGTCCTCAAAATAAAGCACAGTGCCATGCCCGGCAGCAAAGCAGCCGTCAATCTTGGCTTCCGTCTTTGCAAAAGCCTCAGGCGAAATGCGCTGCTTCAACGTATTTTTTACAATATCCCATAGTTTCTTATGCTCGTCGCCCAGCAGCAGGACGATTCTTGTTGACTGCGAATTAAAGGCCGACGGCACGTTCTTCACCGCCGTACGGATAATATGCACCACTTCCTCATCCAAAACAGGAGAGTCGCTACCTATGGAATAATAACTGCGCCGGTGTTCCAACGCTTCCGCAAATGTTCTCTTCATATCTTTTTATTTTATTGTCTGTTCTTATTAAGAATAAATGAGTTATATAAAATTACAAAGTCAAGGGACTGAACCGATATTCTTTTTTTACTTCCCACTTCTCCTCAAATTAAAAGAACAAGCGAACGGAGCCGATTGTTCGCATTTGTGAAATATATTCGTACCTTTGCCGCAGTTATGAAAAAAGAGAAATTCTACGTTGTATGGGCAGGCGTCACTCCGGGCATTTATACATCCTGGACCGAATGCCAGCTACAGACCAAAGGCTATGAGGGGGCAAAGTTCAAATCGTTCGACACCCGCGAGGAAGCAGAGCACGCCTTTGCCGCTTCACCCTACGATTACATCAAGCGCAATACATCCGCAGGCAGCACGCCATCCAAGCCGTCTCAAAATGCAGACGCTCCCTACCCCGCCGCTGTACTCGAAAACAGCCTTGCCGTAGATGCCGCATGCAGCGGAAATCCCGGAGCAATGGAGTACCGGGGGGTACACGTTGCCAGCCGCCAGCAGGTTTTCCACTACGGTCCCGTGTACGGCACCAACAACATCGGAGAGTTTCTTGCCATCGTGCACGGCCTTGCCCTGCTGAAGCAAAAGGGCTTCGACATGCCTATTTACAGCGACAGCGTCAATGCCATCGGTTGGGTAAAACAGAAGAAATGCAAGACCAAGCTACCCCGCGACTCCAGAACCGAACAACTTTTCCTGCTGATAGAGCGCGCCGAGAAATGGCTGCGTGAAAACACCTACTCCACCCCTATCCTGAAATGGGAAACCAGGCAGTGGGGAGAAATACCCGCGGACTTCGGAAGAAAATAGCTGGGTGGAACACCCATATCCCCATGACAAAACCCTCGCATACACGGGGGATAATGTCGTTATGCCACTACAAAAACATCCTTATACTTCTACTGAAACTTCGTCCCGCAATTGCGGGCCCGACAGCCCGCATACGGCAACCGTACGGCCCGCAGCCGGCAACCGGGGAGCCCGCAATTGAAAAACGAGGTTTTGCATCAGGCTTTCCTATATTATACATGCGCCAAAACGACAAAACCAACGGGCAACAGTCGCATTAAAACGCAGAGATTGGGATGCTCCGCCCCTGAAAACAGAGGATTTTAACCGCTGTTAACACGTTCTGCACCACACGCATTTTATAGCTGTATATAAGCATTTTACAACAGAAAAGAAGGGTAAAAATGACGACAGAAAGTGACGACCAACAATTTGTCATCACGCTCGTCACCGTTGTCAACAGTTCCTCTATCCCTTTCCCGGAAAGGGATAGAGCGCTATAGGTGATGAGTGACGAGAAAAAACGAAAAACAACACAGAGGGGGGGGTATTATCCCAAAGATTGCATATCATTCAGCTTTTTATAGTAGCCGTCTTTGGCAAGAAGTTCCTCGTGCCTGCCGCGTTCTACGATTTCGCCCTCGTAGAGCACGCAGATTTCATCCGCATTCCTGATTGTGGAAAGACGGTGCGCAATGGCAATCGTGGTGCGGGTTTTCATCAACCGCTCCAAAGCTTCCTGCACCAGACGTTCCGACTCCGTATCGAGTGCGGAGGTGGCCTCATCCAGAATCAGTATGGGAGGATTCTTGAGAATGGCGCGGGCAATGCTGATGCGCTGGCGTTGTCCGCCGGAAAGTTTGCCGCCACGGTCGCCGATATTGGTATCGTAACCTTTCTCGGTGTCCATAATGAAATCGTGGGCATTGGCTATCTTGGCAGCTTCCACAACCTGCTCCATGGTGGCATTCTCTACGCCGAAAGCAATGTTATTGAAGAAAGTGTCATTAAAGAGAATGGCTTCCTGATTGACGTTTCCTATCAGGCCGCGCAAATCGGCGATGCGCGCATCCTTGATATCAAGACCGTCTATCAGTATCTTGCCCGACTGTACATCGTGGTAGCGGGGCAGCAAATCCACCAACGTGGATTTTCCGGAACCGGATTGCCCTACCAGTGCGATAGTCTTGCCTTTGGGTACGGTGAGATTGATATGCTTCAATACCTGGCGGGAACCGTCGTAGCTGAAACTGATGTCCTTGAATTCCACCTTGTCATTGAGCGAAGAAAGCGGTTTCGGCAAGGCGGGTTCTTTAATGGGATTCTCCGCAAAGAGTATCTTGTCGATACGCTCCATGGAGGCAAGCCCTTTGGGAATGTTGTATCCGGCTTTGGAGAATTCCTTCAACGGGTTGATAACGCTGTACAGTATCACCAAGTAGTAAATGAACGAGGGGGCGTCTATAGTAGCGCTGTTGCTCAGAATCAACGTGCCGCCGAACCACAGCACGATAACGATGACGCATGTACCCAGAAACTCGCTCATGGGATGCGCCAATGCCTGACGGGTAGCTACCCGGTTGATAGCATCGCGGTATTCGTTGCTGCACTTATTGAAACGCTCCATCATCTTGTTTTCGGCAATGAAGGCTTTGATGATACGTAACCCGCCCAGGGTTTCTTCCAACTGCGACATGGTATCGCTCCACTTTGCCTGCGCATCCAGCGACTGCCGTTTCAGTTTCTTGCCTACCGTGCCCATTACCCAGCCCATGCCCGGAAGCACCAGCAGCGTGAACAGCGTCAGCTGCCAGCTGATGGCTATCAATGTGCCGAAATAGGCTATAATCAGTATCGGGTTCTTTATCAGCATATCCAGCGAACTGGTAACGGATGTCTCCACCTCGGTAACGTCGCCGCTCATGCGGGCTATGATATCGCCTTTCCGTTCCTCGGAAAAGAAACTCAGCGGCAGATGCAGCACCTTATTATATACTTGCGCACGGATGTCGCGCACCACGCCCGTGCGGAGAGGAATCATCACGGCGGAAGAGGCGAAATAGGAGAATGCTTTCAGCAGGGTCATCACCGCCAGGAAGATGCCTAAAATCAGCAATGTCAATGAGCCGCCCTGCGAGGCTATCATCTCGGTGACGTAATAATAGAAGTTGTTGACCGCTATGTCTTTCATGTTGATTCCTGCCGCATCCCAGGGAATGAACTCGTAGGTCTTGGTATCCATCTTGAAAAGTATCTGAAGGATAGGGATAATCAGGGCGAAAGAGAATATGTTCAGAATTGCCGATAGCAGGTTCAGGAACAATGCCCATATCAGATATTTCTTGTAAGGCGGAACAAAACGCCGCAGGAGTCGGAAGAATTCTTTCATTCGGTCAAACAGTTAATTCATTACGTTCGTATCGGGCGCAAAGATAGCACAAAGCAGGGGGAGAATAAAACGAACAGGTTCTTTTTTGCGCGCCGGGCGGATAAAAACCAGCCGATTGCATGTGAAACGGCTGGTTTATCAAAACGCGGCACAAATGGGTATGAAATTACCATACCCCAACATAATACAGTCAAGCTTTTCAAAACAAAATATCCTCTCCGCCTCACAATCAACGTTTCAAAATCGCAAAACGGGCCAACAGAACAATATGCTTCATGAATTTCTCAAACTTCCGTCCTAATTTATGCTTCTTCCAGCTACCATATACCATATGTTTGGCAAATGCATCCGGATGCTTTATTGTATGCGTATTGCAGGGAGTAACAAAATAACCAGGATAGATTACTGTATCGTCAGCCAAATGCTGTTCTACATCCTCGGCTTTATATCCTTTTTCACGCGCAATCTCTACCATTACGTCCGGAGATATTTTCAAGTCATACGTACCGTCCGGCAAGAAAAAAGAACGCTGCTTATAGTAATTGTAGACATCCTCACAAAACTTATTTCCCTTTTCGCCTATCAAGAAAGCAGCCTGTAACTTGACCGTAGTGCTGATGTGCTCGTGAAAAGAAGCGAAGCCATGTTCGGGAATAAACTCGTCAAAACGCTTTTTCACGAACATATCGCTATCCATATAGACACCACCTTCTTTATAGACAGAATAAAAACGCACCACATCGGCGGCAAAAGCCCACTTTTTCTCGTCTAAAGCTTCATTTATATATCTGCAACCGATAGCACGGGCATCTTCATATGTCCAACGCCTAATCGTATAATCCGGCAGTACACGTTTCCAACTCTCCAAACATATTTTTATTTCTACCGGAAAAGGATCATTGCTGAACCAGCATAAGTGAATGATTTTGGGTACCATATTTTTATTTTTAATTTTGTTTTCTATATCCGTTAGCCAAATGCAAAAAACTGGCCAACAGCCTGTTCCATCTCCATAAACGGTCTTTCAAAGGCATGTCTGGACGTTCTCCTTGCCATACGGTCATATCCAGATAATGGAAATATAAATACCGGCAAGGATGCAGGCAACGACTCTTCCACGGTTTCTTACCGGAAGAAAAATGAATGATGACAGGGTGTTTCAACTCTTCTCTGACTACAGGAAGCGTTTCTGCATCAACATAACGCTTACGACGATATAAACGATCATGCAAGTTATATCTGTAAGGAAGAAACAATGCTTGCTTGTGAAACAGCCCGTTTAGAACATCCTGATCATGAAAAGTGATATATTGTCTCTTTTCATCTATAAATCTTATCGCCCTATGCTCAAGACCATATTCTCGCAAATAATCCAAATTAAACAATACAACTCCCGTATTAAAATAACCATACCTCACACAATCCACCTCTAAAAGTGCACAATGTTCTTTCATTCCTTTATGTGCATCTTTAACCGCAGCTAAAGGCCTTCCCACAATATCAACATTCCACAAATCTTTAATTGAGTGGGTTACAATCAAATCGCAATCCAAATATAACACTTTATGAACAGTAGCAGGTAACACTGAAGTTATAAACAATCTATAATAGGCAACCAAAGACAAGTATGAGTGGGCAGAGTTAGGAAATCCTTTTACCAACTTATTATCAATTATATAAAAAAAGATTCTTTGTCGATACCTCGTCTCAACAATGTCTCTCAGCACTTCCTTATGCTTTTTCTCCAAATTATCGCCAAGGACATGAACTGTAATATTTTCTGCTTTATTATTTTCTAATAAAGATGTTAACATTACACAGCAATACTTTATGTAATTGTCATCCGTACTACAAACTATATCCATAATTATCTACTTTTTTTGTCGAACGCGGTATAAGCAAAATACTTTTCCATCACCAACAACGAAATCAACCGTTCGCGTTTGGCATCAAAGAACTGGGCTACATACTCGTGAGCGTGCCGAACAATCTGTTCCGCCTCTGCCGGATGAGCGATGTAATAGTTCAGTTTCTCCTCCAAATCGGAAAGGTCATCCTTAATCTCTATATAGTGATAATCAGGAATAAGCTTTCCCTCCATAAACCAGGTTTCACAAGTAGGACGCGTCATTACGGCAATGGAGTTGGATGACATTACCCACTTCAAATTGGAAGCTACATCATTGCCTTCCAAAGCCATAATAAACTTATAGTCAAAATGCTCGCGAATCGTTTTCTTGGAAGTCATCCACTCATCCGGACACCCCTCATTCTTGCCCACCACACCACAGTCGCAAATGGCAGACCCATAATACATACGAAGGAATTTCTCACGGACACGGCTCGAACGTATCTTACCGCGGAAGATAGCCTGATTGGACTTCCCTGAGAAAGGGACCGGATCATTCACAAACATAAAATGGCGTAATTTGTCCAGTTTAAGAAGAACTGAATATTCATTGTCGTTTTTCAGCAACCTGCTTTTCACAATAGCAGGAAACTCCGGGGTGAAATAAACATCACCGGGAATGTAACCTATACGAAGTTTCTGACTGAACCAACGAAGCACATCCTGCAAATCGAAGTAGTAGACCTTGTGAAAAGTGGAGGGACGAAATTTACGTATCTTATCCAGAAAGATATAATACCCAAACTTGTGTTCGTGAAAGGTTTTATCCGGTAAGGCAACCGGATGCCGCATTTTATTATAATAATTCACACGCTCATATATATAATCCTTATCCGAACGTGTTTCTACCTGTGCCAAATAGCGCTTTCGACATAACCTAAAAAAACAAGTCGGCATACACATCAACAAATATCCTTTCAAAAAAAAGAATATCTTAGGCGGTTTACCACTGCGGAGCTTATATAAAAGACTATCACCCATAAATATATGTTTTAGACACTTTTGATTTTATATATAAACATCAGCGTCTGATTATACCATTAACATTATTTTTCAAAACTATATTTCCTTTGCTACTTATGTGCCTGTTCTATCAACTCCAAACATTTTTTCACATCAAAACCGCGGCTCTTGGCATATTCGTCAGCCAAAATTGCAAACACCTCATGTGTACCGGGCAAACGCTCAAAGTTCCTGCATCCCTCTTCCATATTCACTGTTCCGAAACGAATACGGTTTAAATCTATTATCTCAACCTTAATGTCGTTCCCTTCATCCGTGAACAGAATATTGCCGGCCGAATAGTCTTTATGTAAAATACCATGTTCATGCAATGTAGCCGTAGTACGGGCAATGGCACGCAGTATTTCCTCCTGATGCTCAAAAGTATGTGTTGCAAAATCACGATAAGTATAGGGACATTCAGACTTCAAACTGACAAAATAACTACTACCGAACAACAGCCACGTACCTGTAGAATAAAAACCGACTGGTTTCGGCGTACCTACTCCTATCTGTCGTAGCATCTCAGCGTAACGATAAGAACGACGCGCTTTTGAAGCCCGAAATGAGTTATAGGCAATCCGATTAATAAGATGGGGTACTTGATAGGATTTGACGATGAGCTCGCGTCCACCTCGTTCAAACAGCTTCAATTCATTCCTTCCTTTATAGATAGTTGTACCCTCATTCTTAAAAAATACAGGTAACGCCTGCATAAAAGATGACAACTCCTTGAATGCCGGATTAACAAATATCCGACGAGGATGAATAATACGGGAGAATGTATTAAACAATCGCGACCAGGAACGTTGATAATGCAACGGACCGCCCAATTCCCGAACAAAAAAATCGGGATGCCGCTTATTCAGCGTATCCACCACATGACGCTTCAATGCACGGTCTGAAATACGTTTGGAACCGGAACGAACGCGATAATACAAGCCGACCTGCGACAAACGGACTACTTCACCGCCATTCTTCAATATCGAAATCCAGAACTCCCAATCCTCACGAGCTATGATTTCCTTACAGTATCCGCCTACACGCACCCAATCGCTTCTACGATACATCGCAGAAATCGGTATCATGTTCTTACGTGCCAGCAGGCTTCGAGAATAAGGCGCTAATTTCCATTCTCCGGTACGCTCTCCAAAAAATTCAGCATGAGAATATACTACTTTTACGCCATTGTCTGCCTCCATTACGTCAACTGCCTCAGTAAAAAAATCAGAACCTACTCTATCATCGGCATCCAATGGAAAAATGTATTTTCCCTTCGCCAAAGAAACCGCATAATTACGAGCGACACAAGGACCTGCATTAGGCTGCTTATATACCTTTATCACACCCGTATCCGCCTTTTCCGCCAGTTGCTGTGCCAGATGATAAGACCTGTCCGCAGAACCGTCATCAACCAAAATCAGTTCCAATGGAGAGTAATTAGAAGCAATTACAGAATCGACCGCTTCTTCCAGATACTCTTCCGCATTGTAAACAGGCATGATGACTGAGACCAAAGGTTTTTCCATAAACATATCAGATTTTATCCAGTCCTTTTGTATACTTCAACCAATAATATTTCAACGGATTCTTATATTTCAATTGTTTCCACGGACGGCTGCCATGAGGCTGATGCAATACCGGCAATGTAGTAAACAGGTAGTTCTTAAACCCTTCTTTCAATGATTGATGCGAAACAGTTACATCATGCCAGTTCTTTTCAGGGTTCAACTGATGGAAGTCGAATGCTTTCAGGAAATTCAATGTCAGCAAGGAACAGCAGAAACTGCAATGCTTTTTCTCCGGAAACACCTGGTTTTCCTTACCTTTCGCAAAAAGATAGGGATAGTTGATTTCTCCTTTCTCATCAACTGTCACGGCAGCGGCAATACCGCAGTCCGCCCGTTCTGCCGCTCCGTTGAACAAAGCCTGCAATGTATTCTTCTTTACCACAACATCCGACTCCACAATTACCAAACCTGCCTCCGCCTCGATGGCACGTTGCTGTGCCATTTGCAATACCAGCAGATAGTTCGGTGAGGGATGATCCGTTATTTCCGCAAGATTTACCAATTCAAAGCCCAGTTTTTCGGATGCATCCTGTAACTTAGCCGTGTTTTCTTCTGTACTGAAGTCATTATATACGGTATAGGTAAACGGCGTCTGAAAATCGGATGCAACAATGGCTTCCACCGTTTGCAACGTCAATTCAATGGAGTCCTTTACAGGAGTAATGATATGAATGCACTTCATTGGATATAAATAATTAGTCTTTGTTCAACGAACTGTAAAATTCCCACAGGTTGACAAAACTATACAATATTTTGCACATAGCCAAACAGTGTGCCGCATTTATTCCTTATCCGCTTTCCGTTTTACCGTATGCTTTACTTTCAATACGGCAAGATTCAGTTCAATCGTCGTTTCCGAGTCTGTTGCCTGAAGATTATTGTCCAATAAATCGGTGAACAAATCACCGCTTTTCTCCAACAAGGATTTCTGCTGCTCTTCGGAAGCATCCGGCAGGTTGTTCAAGGTACGGGAGAGTTCGCGCAGTTTGGCAAAAGTCTCGATAATCGTAAACGTTGCATTTGTAGCACGAGAACTTTTCAGAATGGTAGCAAGCATATAAAGACCTTTCTCTGTAAAGGCTTTAGGTTCAACAGTAGAATGTTTCAACACAGAGAACCGGTCGAAATTTTCGACCAGATACTGTTTTTCAGATACTTGCAACGTAAAACAATAATCCTTGGGAAATTTATCAAGGTTATTTCTAAGGGCTTCATTCACACGTTTCGTCTCCACCCCATACAAAGTGGCAACATCCCTGTCCAAAAGAACCTTCTGCCCGCGAAGAGTAATTATCTTATCCTCTATTTCCTCAAAGCCAATCAGTGTTTTCATCAGTATATCAATTTATGTTTTAAACAATCTGTCAAAGGTATGCATTATTATATCAGAAATGTCTGTTCTCATGAATTATTTCTAACTTTGCCTGCAATAAAACAAAAGCATCATGAAAGTAATTGTCGATGATAAAATACCTTTTATAAAAGAAGCTATTGAAAAAATAGCCGATGAAGTAGTCTACGCACCGGGAAAAGACTTCACCCCCTCTTTGGTGAAAGATGCGGATGCACTTATTATCCGTACACGCACTCGTTGCAACCGGGAATTGCTGGAAGGTAGCAAGGTTAAGTTTATCGCTACGGCAACCATCGGCTTCGACCATATCGATGCGGAATACTGCCGCGAAGCCGGCATTACATGGACAAATGCTCCCGGCTGCAATTCCGCCTCCGTAGCCCAATACCTGCAATCATCTTTAATTTTGCTGCAAGCGCTGAAAGGTATCAATTTACCGGAAGTTACTATCGGCATTATCGGAGTAGGCAATGTAGGCAGCAAAGTTGCAAAAGTGGCACAGGAATTGGGGATGCGCGTTTTACTGAACGACCTTCCCCGTGAGGACAAAGAAGGGAAACAAGGCTTTTCGTCCCTGCAAACACTCGCCAAAGAATGCGACATACTCACTTTCCACGTACCTTTATATAAGGAGGGCAGATACAAGACCTGCCATCTCGCCGACGACGCCTTTTTCCAATCGCTAAAGCGGAAGCCTGTTATCATCAACACTTCACGCGGAGAAATAATCGAGACCGGTGCACTGCTGAACGCTTTGGAAACAGGGCTGGTTTCGGATGCTATCATTGATGTCTGGGAAAATGAACCGGCCATAAACCTCACCTTATTGGACAAGGTATTCCTCGGCACACCGCACATCGCCGGCTATTCGGCAGACGGCAAAGCCAATGCAACCCGCATGTCGCTGGATGCCCTATGCCGGTATTTCAATGTACAGGCAGACTATCAGATTATTCCTCCTGCCCCAAGCCAACCGCGAATTACAGCAGATACCCTATCGGCCGCCTATCTACAAATGTACGATCCCCGACAAGACAGCAATGCGCTCAAAACGCATCCGGAACTATTTGAGAAATTACGGGGAGACTATCCTTTAAGAAGAGAGAAAGAAGCATACACAATTGTGAATCATCCGGAATAGCATGCCGCTTCTTTCCGCAAAAGATAATATCCCGAAAGGTTATCAGCACACTTCCGACAACAAACCGCCGATAACTTTCGGGTAATATTCATATTCCAGCGCATGCACCTTCTTTGCCACGTCTTCTGCCGTATCCTGCGGCAGGACAGGGCATTTGTACTGCACTATAATTTCGCCCTCATCGAAATGCTCATTCAAATAATGTATGGTAATACCGGTTTCCGTTTCACCGGCAGCCACCACAGCTTCATGCACATGCCTGCCATACATTCCCTTACCGCCAAATTTAGGCAATAAGGAAGGGTGAATATTTATAATTTTATTAGGATAAGCATGCAAGATACAGTCCGGCACACGTGCGAGGAAACCGGCAAGGACAATAAAATCTATTCCTTTATCTTCCAACAAAGACAATACAGCCGTACCATCCGCCCATGCGGACTTGCCCAAACAGGCAAACGGAATATTCAGTCTACGTGCACGTTCCAAAACAAAGGCAGTCTCCCTATCTGCCAAAACCAGCTTTACGTTCACCGATTCGCTATTTTGGAAATAACGGATGATATTCTCTGCATTTGTTCCGTTACCGGAAGCGAAAATAGCAATGTTTTTACTCATAAACCCTCCAAATCCTGCACAAAACCGTAAAAAATGTGCAAAAAGGTGCATTTAATTCATCAAATATTTGCGAGGAACGATAAATATTCATTCCTTTGCACCGCAAATTTAAAGAAATAAAACTAATTATTAATTAAAAACTTAAAGTTATGTCTGAAATTGCATCAAGAGTGAAAGCGATTATCGTCGACAAATTAGGCGTTGAAGAATCAGAAGTTACTAACGAAGCTAGCTTCACTAACGATTTGGGAGCAGATTCTCTTGACACTGTAGAACTTATCATGGAATTCGAAAAAGAATTCGGTATCTCTATTCCTGATGACCAAGCTGAGAAGATTGGTACTGTAGGTGATGCTGTATCTTACATCGAAGAACACGCTAAGTAATCTTAATCCATTCATATCTTAGTATGGAATTAAAAAGAGTTGTAGTAACAGGTCTTGGCGCCATTACTCCCATTGGCAACACAGTACCCGAATTCTGGGAAAATCTCGTGAATGGGGTTAGTGGAGCAGGACCTATTACTCATTTCGACGCATCACTTTTCAAGACCCAATTCGCATGCGAGGTGAAAAACTTTGATGCCAATCAATATATCGACCGCAAAGAGGCACGCAAGATGGACTTGTATACCCAATATGCCATTGGTGTAGCCAAGCAAGCGGTAGAAGATTCCGGTCTTGATGTCGAAAATGAGGATTTGAACAAGATCGGTGTCATCTTTGGCGCCGGTATTGGTGGAATCCGTACATTTGAAGAAGAAGCAGGTAACTATGCCCTCCATAAAGAAAACGGTCCTAAGTTCAATCCGTTCTTCATCCCCAAGATGATTTCGGATATTGCTGCCGGACAAATTTCTATCCTGTACGGTTTTCATGGTCCTAACTATGCGACTTGTTCTGCATGCGCCACTTCTACCAATGCCATTGCCGACGCATTCAACCTCATCCGCTTGGGTAAGGCAAATGCCATCATCAGCGGTGGTTCGGAAGCAGCTATCGCAGCCTGCGGTGTAGGTGGCTTCAACGCTATGCACGCTTTATCTACCCGCAATGACTCTCCGGAGACTGCATCCCGCCCGTTCAGCGCAAGCCGCGACGGTTTCATCATGGGTGAAGGCGGCGGCTGTCTGGTTCTTGAAGAACTGGAACACGCTAAAGCACGTGGTGCCAAGATTTATGCAGAGGTTGCCGGCGTAGGTATGTCTGCCGATGCGCATCACCTGACAGCTTCCCACCCGGAAGGTCTGGGAGCCAAACTGGTAATGACAAATGCGTTGGAAGATGCAGAAATGAAACCTGAAGAAGTAGATTACATCAACGTTCATGGTACATCTACTCCTGTTGGTGATATTTCGGAAGTGAAAGCTATCCAGGAAGTATTCGGCAAGCATGCTTATGAGTTGAACATCAGTTCAACCAAATCCATGACAGGCCACTTATTGGGTGCTGCCGGTGCGGTGGAAGCCATCGCAAGTATTCTTGCCATCAAGAATGGCATTATTCCTCCGACTATCAACCACGAAGAGGGTGATAACGACGAAAACATCGACTATGACCTGAACTTTACGTTCAACAAGGCTCAGAAGCGTGAAGTGAATGTAGCTTTGTCCAACACGTTTGGATTCGGCGGTCATAACGCATGTGTTATTTTCAAGAAATACGCAGAATAATACGGTCGTGTTACGTAATCAAATAGATAAAATAAGGCTCTTATTCCATAAGGACAGAGAGTCTTATTTTTGTTTTTATAAGATACTCGGATTCTTTCCCCGTAACATCCGGTTCTATGAGCAGGCACTGCTTCACAAATCCACTTCCATCCGTTCCGAAAAAGGACGTCCGTTAAATAACGAGCGGCTGGAATTTTTAGGCGACGCCATTTTGGATGCCATTGTCGGTGATATAGTATATAAGCATTTTGAAGGACGCAGGGAAGGCTTTCTTACCAATACCCGTTCTAAAATCGTGCAACGGGAAACTCTAAACAAACTGGCTGTAGAAATAGGGCTGGACAAACTGGTTAAGTATTCCACCCGTTCTTCGTCGCACAACAGCTATATGTACGGCAATGCTTTCGAGGCATTTATCGGAGCTATCTACTTGGACCAAGGCTATGAACGCTGCAAGCAGTTCATGGAGAAAAAAATCCTCAAGAACTACATCGACCTCGACAAGATGTCGCGCAAGGAAGTCAACTTCAAATCCAAACTTATCGAATGGAGCCAGAAAACCAAAATGGAGGTTTCCTTTGAGTTGATAGAGCAATTCCTCGACCAGGATTACAACCCGATGTTCCATACCGAAGTCCGCATAGAGAGCCTTTCTGCCGGTACTGGCACAGGCTATTCCAAAAAGGAGTCACAGCAAAATGCCGCACAAATGGCATTGAAGAAAATCAAGAGTGACGAAGCTTTCAAAGAAGCTATTGAAACAGCCAAGATACAGAACCACGCGGCAAAGGAAAGTGTGGCAACAGAGGAAACCCAAATTGTCGCAGAAGAGACCTCTGCTGTAGAAACATCAGAAGTTCCTGAAGCTACAGATTATACGGAACCTGCGGATGCTGCACAAGATACAGCCAAATCATCCGAAACAAATCCCCATACGCTTACCCTGAACGACTAAATCATGGTCTTCGGTCACTAATTTGAGTTTTCCGGCTATCTCCCCCAAAGGAGCGGAAGATATTTCATTCCCTTTCAGCGTTACCATACGTCCAAACTGTCCGCCTGCAATCAACTCCGTAGCATGCCCTCCCATGCGGGTCGACAAATTACGGTCAAAAGGCGTAGGCGAACCACCCCGCTGGATATACCCCAAAACCGTTTCACGGGTTTCGATACCCGTTTCGTATTCAATCTCCTGTGCGATATATTCGGCTGCACGTTTCTTGCCGTCCGTCTGGATTCCCTCGGCAACCACAACGATGGAATACGGCTTTCCTTTCTTCAGACGGTTCAGAATCGTATCACCTATATTATGAATATTATAAGAAAGTTCGGGAATTAAAATCACATCACCACCACCAGCCATGCCGGAGTACAGCGCAATCCAGCCGGCTTTATGCCCCATCACTTCTATCACCATCACCCGCTTGTGCGAACTGGCGGTAGAGTGCAACCGGTCTATGGCATCCGTAGCAATACTGACGGCAGAGTCAAAGCCGAAAGAAAAATCGGTCCCCCAAATATCATTATCAATGGTTTTAGGTACGGAAACTATATTCAAGCCCATGGCAGCCAACTTAGCAGCCGTTTTCTGCGTACCGTTACCGCCGATACAGACAATACAGTCCAGCCCCAGTTCCTTTACATTCCGTTCTATCAAAGCAGGCTTGTTTACATCGGATACCACCCCGTTTTTCTTGAACGGCTTTTCACGGGAAGTACCCAGCATCGTACCGCCCAAATTCAATAACCCGGACAGAGACTTGTCCGTAAACGATTCCACATCTTTTGTCAATAATCCTTGAAAACCGCTATGAATACCTATTACTTCCATTCCATAATGATTGATAGCCGTTTTGCAAACGCCGCGGATAGTCGCATTGATACCGGGGCAATCCCCGCCTGAAGTCAAAATACCGATTCTCATGATGTTTTAGTTTAAATTACGGTTCTTTTCACCTATACGGACGTAAAGATAGAAAAAAAAGAGAAAAAAGATAGAGATGCCGATAAATAAGATTAATTTTGCACACTTAAACAGATTTCGATAAGAACGATGAATATTACAAAACTTCTGAATAAAGTATACTTCGCCCCCCGCTTGAAAGAAATCGAACTGTACACTGAACATGCAGGTGAGTTGCAGGCAGGTGTCCTGAAACGTTTGGTACGCATGGCCGCCAATACGGAATGGGGAAAGAAATATGACTATGCCTCTATTCGTACTTATGAAGATTTCAAAAAACGCCTTCCCATACAGACTTACGAAGAAATCAAACCTTATGTAGCCCGCTTGCGTGCCGGTGAACAAAATTTGCTCTGGCCGTCGGAAATACGCTGGTTTGCCAAGTCTTCGGGAACGACCAACGATAAAAGCAAATTCCTTCCGGTCAGCAAAGAGTCTCTGCAAGACACTCATTATCAAGGCGGGAAAGATGCTGTTGCCATCTATCTGGGAATCAACCCCGAAAGCCGTTTTTTTTCCGGAAAAGGATTGATTCTCGGCGGTAGCCACAGCCCCAACCTGAACTCCAACCATAGTTTGGTAGGTGATTTATCTGCCATTCTGATACAGAATGTACACCCGCTGGTCAACTATATCCGTGTGCCAAGCAAGGAAATTGCCTTGATGAGCGAGTTCGAACCTAAGATGGAGGCCATAGCCAACAGTACAATCCATGCCAATGTCACCAATCTTTCGGGTGTGCCATCCTGGATGCTGGTACTTGTTAAACATATACTTGAAAAAACCGGGAAACAGTCATTGGAAGAAGTATGGCCCAATCTGGAAGTATTCTTCCATGGCGGAGTGGCTTTTACTCCTTATCGGGAACAATACAGACAAGTCATCAAAAGTTCCAAGATGCACTATGTCGAGACATATAATGCCTCCGAAGGTTATTTCGGCACACAGAACGACCCGAACGATCCGGCTATGCTGCTGATGATTGATTACGGTGTTTTCTATGAATTCATACCTTTGGAAGATGTCGGCAAGGAAAATCCGCGTATCTGCTGTCTGGAAGAAGTAGAACTCAACAAGAACTACGCAATGGTCATCTCCACTTCTGCCGGACTGTGGCGGTATATGATTGGAGATACCGTGAAGTTCACCAATAACCGCCCGTACAAATTCGTCATTACCGGCCGCACAAAGCATTTCATCAATGCCTTTGGCGAAGAACTTATCGTGGACAATGCGGAAAAAGGTTTAAGCAAAGCCTGTGCTGCCACGGGAGCACAGATTGTAGACTATTCCGCCGCTCCCGTCTTCATGGACGAACATGCCAAATGCCGCCATCAATGGCTGATTGAATTTGCCAAAATGCCAGATGACCTGGATAAATTTGCCAAAATATTGGATGACACCCTTAAAGAAGTGAATTCCGACTATGAAGCCAAACGACAGAATGACCTGGCTTTGCAGCCTCTGGAGATAATCGTTGCCCGCAGAAATCTGTTCCACGATTGGCTGGACAATAAAGGCAAGCTTGGCGGACAGCATAAGATACCGCGCCTCAGCAATACAAGAGAATACATGGAAGAGATGTTGAAACTCAACTTCAAAGAATAATACCACCGCCCAACAACAAGCCGTCCGCATCATAAAAGGCGGCGGCTTGCCCCGGGGCGATAGACTCCAACGGCTCCAACAGCGAAACCCGCAGATGTCCGTTCTCCTCCTGAGCAACCATACAGCGGTTTGCCTGCTTGCGATAGCGTATCTTTACGATAACCGTTTCCGCTCCCAATACCCGATGTGCACTGATAAGATTCCAATCTTTAAGATACATTTCATTTTTATATAAGGAGGCAAGTGGTGCAAGTACCACCTCGTTGGTTTCCATTCTGACTTCCTTCACAAATACAGCCCGATTCAGATGAATGCCCAGTCCGCGCCGTTGACCTATCGTATAGAAAGGGTATCCTTCATGCCATCCTAATACATTCCCCTTTTCATCGAGAAAATGCCCTCTGCCCGGCAGTTGCTCCATAGAAACCTCACGCTTCAGGAAAGAACGGTAATCCAACGGACAGAAACACACTCCTATACTGTCTTTTTTAGTGGCGACATGCATAAACCCACGTTCAGCGGCATAAGCACGCGCATCCTCTTTTGTCATATCTCCCATCGGGAGTAACATCCGTTGCAAGATATCCTGCTTCAAGCCCCATAAAAAGAAAGTCTGGTCCTTGTCTCTGTCAACTGCCGGAGCAATGTAATAGTTGTCCTCTAAAAAGAGTTTACGTACGTAATGTCCGGTAGAGATCCAATAAATTCCCTTTTCATCGGCTATTTCCGCCAAAAGTTTCCACTTCAGCTCATTATTGCAGAGGGTACAAGGAACGGGGGTATGCCCCGCCAGATATTCATCTATAAAGTAACGGATAATGCGTTCACGGAAGAGTTCCCTTGCATCGTATGTAATATGCTCAATACCCAACCGTCCTGCCAGTGCCCGCGCATCTTTCAGGTATTCCGTTTTTCCACCCACTTCGTAAAAACGGAAAGTGACTCCCGTTACTTCATAGCCGGCTTCCTGTAACTTCATGGCAGCCACGGAACTGTCCGTACCGCCGCTCATTCCCAATAATACACGTTCTTTTGACTTCATACTGCAAAAATAGTATTTCATCCTGAGAAAACCCTATCTTTGCCACTTTCAAAAAAACAATCAAATTCAAACCATGAAACAAGACTATCGACTGCTCGTCCTTGACCTGGACGGAACCCTGACCAATTCGAAGAAAGAAATCTCTCCGCGCAATCTCCGTACCCTGTTACGGCTACAGCAAAGCGGCGTACGCCTGGTACTGGCGTCAGGCCGTCCTACCTACGGCATTGTTCCTTTGGCGGAACAACTGCAAATGAAAGAAAACAGCGGCTATATTCTTTCTTATAACGGCGGAGAAATCATAGACTGGAGCACCGGTGAGCTACTGTATAAAAATCTGCTTCCCGACGATGTACTGCCTATCCTGTACCAGACGGCAACCGATAACCGGCAAACAATCCTCACATACGACAACGAGTGCATACTTACCGAAAATCCCAACGACCCGTATGTACAAAAAGAAGCATTCCTCAACAAAATGCAGGTACGCCGCGTAGAGAACTTCCTGCAGGAAATTCCCCTTCCCCTACCCAAATGCCTCATTGTTGGTGAACCTGAACAACTTATGAAAACAGAAGCCGAACTGAGCCTTCGTCTGCAAAGGCAAATCAGCGTATACCGTTCGGAACCTTATTTTCTGGAACTCGTTCCTTTGGGCATAGACAAAGCACGTTCGATCGCCGTATTATCGGAAAAGCTGGGTATCACCCGCGAAGAAGTGGCAGCCATGGGCGACGGTTACAATGATCTCAGCATGATAAAATACGCCGGACTGGGCATAGCAATGGACAATGCGCAGGAACCCGTGAAAGCTGCTGCGGACTACATTGCCCCAAGTAACGACGAAGATGGAGTAGCCATCGCCGTAGAACGATACTTCCTGCACGCTTTTTAAAAACAGATAGTCCTAATTTACAAATATTTGTTATACCTTTGCCTTTCCAAAAAGAACTAATTATCAAACGTTATGGAACAACAACTGACCATTTACAACACCTTAAATAGAAAAAAGGAGTTATTCGTACCTTTGCATGCTCCTCATGTAGGTATGTATGTCTGCGGACCGACCGTTTACGGTGATGCCCACCTGGGCCACGCACGTCCTGCCATTACTTTCGATTTACTTTTCCGCTATCTTACACACATTGGCTATAAAGTGCGCTATGTCCGCAATATTACCGATGTAGGTCATTTGGAGCATGACGCGGACGACGGTGAAGACAAAATTGCAAAGAAAGCCCGTTTGGAACAACTGGAGCCCATGGAAGTGGCACAGTATTATATAAACCGTTATCACAAGGCAATGGAAGCATTAAACGTGCTTTCTCCCAGCATCGAACCACATGCATCGGGACATATCATCGAACAGATAGAGCTCGTAAAAGAGATACTGGAGAACGGCTACGCTTACGAAAGTGAAGGCTCCATTTACTTTGATGTAGCCAAATACAACAAAGACCACCACTACGGCAAACTGTCAGGACGTAATCTGGACGATGTACTAAACACTACGCGTGAACTGGACGGCCAGGAGGAAAAACACAATCCCGCCGACTTTGCACTGTGGAAACGTGCCCAACCGGAACATATCATGCGCTGGCCAAGCCCATGGAGTGACGGCTTCCCCGGCTGGCACGCCGAATGTACGGCAATGGGAAAGAAATATCTGGGTAAACATTTCGATATTCACGGTGGCGGTATGGACCTTATCTTCCCGCACCACGAATGTGAAATTGCACAATCCGTAGCATCACAAGGCGATGACATGGTGCATTACTGGATGCATAACAACATGATAACCATCAACGGACAGAAAATGGGTAAAAGCCTCGGCAACTTCATCACATTGGATGAGTTCTTCACCGGCTCCAACAAAACGCTGACACAGGCTTACAGCCCGATGACCATCCGTTTCTTCATTCTCCAGGCCCACTATCGCAGTACGGTAGATTTCAGCAATGAAGCTCTGCAAGCTGCAGAAAAAGGTCTGGCAAGGCTTATGGATGCTGTACACGGACTGGAGAAGATTGTTCCAGGCAAAGCTTCTACGGTAAACGTGAAAACATTACGTGCCGAATGCTATGAAGCCATGAACGATGATTTGAATTCTCCGATTGTAATAGCCCATCTCTTCGATGGTGCCAGAATGATAAACAATATCATTGCAGGCAATGACACCATTACAGCCGAAGACCTGAAAGAGCTGAAAGAGACCTTCCATCTCTTCTGCTTCGATATATTAGGACTGAAAGAGGAGAACACCTCCAATGAAGAACGCGAAGCCGCTTTCGGTAAAGTTGTAGACATGTTGCTGGCAGAGCGTATAAAAGCCAAAGCCAACAAGGACTGGGCTACTTCCGATAAAATCCGTGATGAACTGACTGCATTAGGCTTTGCCATCAAGGACACCAAAGACGGATGTGAGTGGAAATTAAACAAGTAAACCCAAAACGGTTATAACCGTTTCCTATAAACGAAAGAAAGAGGTGCATCATATCCTCCCAAAAATTACCCCTGCTACATATGATTGTGGCAGGGGTAATTCAGTTTAGAAACAACAATTTTTATTTATCGTACGGTATCATGTCGGACAAGATGCGCTCTCTGTACCAGGGATCGTCAATCTCCTTCAAGACTTTTCCCATCTCTGCACACAGCTCATCTACTATTTCCTTATTCTCCTCTAACGGAAGATTATTCATCTGATACGGATCTTTTTCGTCGTCAAACAAGAAACTCTTTACAAGCTTGTGATTATTACGGTCTACATAAAGAGCCAATGTGTAACGGGCCGATTTAAAACCGCGTGACGATGGAAAATAGGAACGGACCTTACCGTCTTCATCTTTCTTACCATCTACGTTCTGAATATAAAGAGCTCCTGCAGGACGCACTATATCAGCTTTTTCATTAAAGAACAGCGGAGCATAATTGTGTCCCTGCACATTTGCCGGAATAGAATCGGAAAGACCCGCCAACCCCAACAAAGTAGGCATAATATCCGGAGAAGAAAGCATCAAATCATCCAGACGGGGTTGAATCTTGTCGGGGAAGCGAACCAGAAAAGGCACATTCATCGACTCGGAGAAAGGAGAATTCTTCGGATCGTCCGTGTGCTGGCTGCACATAGTCTCACCATGGTCGGAAGAGAAGACTACGATTGTGTTTTTATCCAATCCCAGTTCTTTCAACGCATCGAGTATCTGCCCGAAAGCACGGTCAACACCTGTAACGGAAGCGAAATAGTAACGTACACTCTCCGCCTTTGCCATTTTAGAATCGGCATTGGGGCGAACCAGCAGGCTGTCCAACGGCTGATCCTTGTATAAGTTGAAGTCCTGTTCCATACAGTCGTCCAACGAACGATAGGGACTATGCGGCGGATTCATGCCGACCATGATAAAGAACGGTTTCTTCGGGTCGCGTACATTTCCCTCATTCTTCAGATAAGAAATAACTTTACCTGATTCATGCAGCGGAGACCATTCGCGCGGATCATGCCGTTTACCGTCCGTATCCCAATAATGCGGATTCTTATGTTCATCAAAAGTTCCGTAAGCATACCAATAGTTAAATCCGTGACGACGGTCTTTCGGTGTATAAGCATCCCATGCTGGTATGCGGTCTTCCACATATTTTCCCGGACGCTGGGGGTCATTGGGGGTCGGGAAGTCTGCATGCAGTTTACCGAAATAAGCACAGTCGTATCCCGCATTGCTGAATACATCGCTCACACAGTCTACATCTTCACGCAACGAACTGATAGGACGGTTCGAATTGCAGTTCAAAGGAATGCCACTCTTGTTGGGATACATGCCTGTCAGTAACGACCCCCGGTGAGGACTGCTCAACGGGCAATTGCTCATGGCAGAGGTCAGTACCAAAGACTCTCTCGCAAAATCATTCAGACGAGGAGTATGCACCGGATCATTCCGGAAATTCACTTTCTCCCGAAAACCTTCCTGACCCCAGAACTCCATTGCCTGATTGCGGAACTGGTCGGGAAAAACATAAATAACATTCGGCTGTTGGGCCTGCTCTGCCTGCGGAGTTTTACAACCCTGCAAGGCGAACAAGCCTAAACCACCTAACAATATATTCAATTGACTTTTCATTTTTCCAAATCTCTTTTACGCTTCAAAGCTTCCAGGAAATAATAATCGGCATAGTTCAGCGGAACATCGATTTCAGCACCGTGAGGAATACTGCCGACCGAGTGCATCAGGATAAAGTTCCCGTTTGTCCCTACCTCTGCACGATAAGCCGGAGAAGCAAGACTTTCCATAATTCTGTCAGCCGTTTCCTTATACCCCTTATCGGTAACATAGGTACTCAGTTCATAGAGGGCAGAAGCTGTACATGCTGCGGCAGAAGCGTCACGAGGCTCGTTCGGAATCTTCGGAGCATCGAAGTCCCAGTAAGGAACCAAATCTTCGGGAAGGTTCTTGTTTCCGAAAATAAAGTTATACACCTTTTCTGCCTGTGCCAGATATTTGGCATCATGAGTATAACGATAACACATTGTATAACCGTACAAAGCCCATGCCTGTCCGCGAGCCCAAGACGATTCATCGGCGTAGCCCTGCGCTGTTTGTTTTTTGCGCACCTCACCAGTCTCTGGATCATAATCCACCACATGGTAACAACTGTTGTCCGCACGGAAGTGGTTGGCCATAGTCGTGTCGGCATGTTTCTTAGCCACATTATAGAAAGTAGAGTCGCCCGAAAGTTTAGTGGCTTCAAACAGCAGCTCCAAATTCATCATATTGTCAATGATAACCGGACATTTCCATCCGCGTTCGGCCTGCCAGCCTTTGTCGGCATCCCAAGACTGGATAACGCCTGCACCCGGACGAAAACGGGTAGACAATGATTTAGCGGTCTGGATAATTACGGGCTTGTACTCTTCCTTATTGGCAAAACGATACCCGTTCAGATAGCTGGAACCAATCATAAAGCCTACATCATGATGCCAAGTAAGATATTGTACGGAATCCAATGCTTCAGTATACTTCTCTGCCAGCGGTAACCACTTTTTATCACCGGTCAGTTCGTACGTATACCAAATATTACCGGGAAAGAAACCAGAGCACCAGTCGTCGATAGGAACGTAGTGAATGCTACCATCCTTATTAATGGTACGCGGATTAAGAATTTTGCCAGATTTTTCGATAATGTCTGTCTGAAGTGTTTCCTGTGCCACCGCATTATCAATATTCTCCTGAATGAAATCATTTGCAGTCTGTTTTTGTCCTGCACAACCTGCTAAAACAAGAAGGGAAATACCCAATGTAGTAAGAGTCGTTTTCATAATAAGGGATTTATTTATTAATTATGTCTATTTTTTCGAAGACAAAAGTAGTGCATGCTTTCGAAAATAACCCACCTAAATTATCCAATTAAAAGCTAAAATATTACATTTGTGTCCAAAACATCAGATTTCTCCTTAATATTAATCATTTATTACCAAACGACATGACGCCGCAAGAATTTTTCAAGAAAGACTGTTTTGCCGATAAAGCAGGTGTAGAACTGATAGAAATAAAAGAAGGATACAGCAAAGCCCGTCTGGTGATTACGGAAACACATCTCAATGCCGGAAATCGCACCCAAGGCGGAGCGCTTTTTACACTGGCCGACCTCGCCTTGGCAGCGGCAGCCAATTCTCACGGCACACTGGCTTTCTCACTGTCTTCCAATATCACTTTCCTGCGTAGCAGCGGTCCGGGCGACATATTATATGCCGAAGCCCGCGAACGGTACATCGGACGTACTACCGGACATTATCAGATTGACATCACCAACCAGAACGGTGAGCTGGTAGCCACATTCGAGTCAAGTATCTTCAGAAAAGGAGACGCACTGCCGTTTACTTTGTAACAACGGAAGTCATCGGGTAACGATTCCCCCTTACACTTTTGAGGAAAGCTTTTGCAGAACCGAAATTCAAATACATATCCAAACGTATGGGAAGGTGGTTCTTGTCATCGGAAACGAAGAAAGTAATCACCTCCTTCTCTTTTCCTTTCTTGTACTCCACGAAAGAGAATACAAGGCAGCGGTAAATTGTATCATTATTCGCTTCTATATCTTCCTTTCCGCGATAAATCAAGGTTTGCTCCTCTACTCTGCGCCCTGTTGCCATAGGGAAAAGTATCTTCTCGCCTATCTTGTAGTCTTTAGGGTTATAAGAACGGGCTTGCGCCAAAATACTCAGCATATCAAAGATACAGCGGCTGTCGCTGTACTCCATCTCCTGCGGTTCACGCACGGGATTATGCCAGGTACGTCTCTGCTTTACGGTAGCTATACCGTCATCATACGAGAACCATGCCTCATCGACCGTATAGCGTTTTCCCTCCTCGGCTGCTTTACGAAAATAAAGCGGTTCCAGTTTATCGCTGACATAGCACGTCAGCGTATCGCGCATTTTAAAGAAAAAATCCGTTTTCTTGCTACCCACAGAAAGAAGATTGAAACGGTAGGCCGGCTGGAAGCGGTAAGTAGTAGCATTAGTAGTCAAGCTTGCCAGCCCTACTTTCTTCCAGATAAATTTCCAGTTAAAATACAAATCGTACATAACATGTTCGCCCGACTGAAACGCTTCGTTCTTAGCCACACATTGAGCCTGCACAGGCATTATGCTGCACAGACACAGAAGTCCGGCCAGCAAAAACAATCCTGCAGCCCGCTTCCGTTTAATAACTATATCCCCTACCGCTGTTACGGTTGCTGTTGTTGCGGTTATTCTGGCTTTTCTTCTTTTTCTTGTCTTCATCTGGCTTTTGTTTTTTCAGTTCATCCGGTTTTTGCTTATCCAACGGTTTTTCTTTTACGTTCCAGTCCTGAATCAAATCAAAATTGGCCTTAAATTCCAATACCTGCGGATAGTAATAAACCATTTCGGGCTGGCGCCTGGCAGCATAATCACCGGTATCCCATACCCCATTCCCATTTGTATCATTAATGAGCCGGGCTCCATATTTACCCGGATTCAAATAATAAAAATCCGCTTTTCCTTCTACAACCGGAACAGTACGTACCACCTTGTCCTGAGCATCCAGCAATTCTACAAATGCTGTAGAATCAGCTCCGGTAATGTTGAAAAATATCTGTCCGTACTCTTCCAGTTTCTTTACTGTAAACTCCTTCTTCACTTTATCGGTAAACAAACCGTACAACCCGTGAAAAGCGGTCGAGTCCACTTCAAAAACGTAACTTTCACCCGGTTTCCAGTCTGCATACAGGTTGTAACGTTTCAAATCCAACGAATCCCGCATAAAGTCAAACGGCACATCCTGCCATAGCGTATCGACCTTCTGCCTTACATGCAAGGCAGTATCATTAAAGCCGGCTATCGGTTCCGTAAAGCTCAATGTGATATAGTCGTATACATCCATTGCCGAAGGCGCATACACATCCATTGCAAGGAAAGGAGTCGGTTCCGGTTCTTCTTCACCCTTTTTCCTTCTTTTCTTCTTCTCCTTCTCGGCTTTTTCCTTCTCTTCCAGTTTCTTTTCCTGCAGTTTCTGCCAGCTTACCTTCGATACAATTCTCAAAGTATCTGTCCGGGGAACCAACTGATTCAAAGTATCTGTATACAAATAACTCAAGCTCATCCTCAATGTATCTTGCTGATAAAGCAAAGAATCTTTTATCCAATAGTGAATCGTGTCGTTCCTCCCGGTTGTCTGCTCAATGACAAAAGCATCCTTTTCATCGAAATTCAACCCTTTCATCAGCGGCAGACTGTCGGCAGGAGCCGTAAAATAAAAAGAGAATTTTTCCGGAGTAAGACGTTCCGTTTTCATAAGACGCTGCGAGAAGGTTTTTTCCTTGAAACTGCGCAACAGCACATCATCCGGCAGGAAATGGGTATATTGTCTCTCTACAATCGTATCTACGGTCAAAGAGTCTCTCCACAAAGTATCCTGGCGCATACGCCTTTCCATGGAAGGGATAATAACGGAGTCATTAAAAGCTATGACCTCCGTAGGCTGGGAAAATTTAAAATTCTGGTCGGCATCCATTAAAGCATAAATACGATATTTGCCAGGAGAGACTCCACGAATGGAAAACTGTCCACGGCTATCCGTACGGCCTACACGGTCGAAAGGCAACGTGGTAAATGCCGAATCGGCTAAATTGGCATGTAATCCTACCAGTACCCCCTTTACCGGTTCCAAATTCGATGCATCAAGCAACGTACCGGCAATGGCCATTGAATCAAGCTCTGCTCCGGTAGAAAATGTATAGGTAAACCCCTGCATCGGGTTTCCTTCATTATTATCCTGAATCGCGTCGGCAAAATCGATAGTATACGTAGTATTAGCCTTTAACGTATCTTGCAGGTTGACCACTACCCTTTTACCGTTTGCCTTTATTTCCGGTTGCTGCACTTGAGGAGGTGAAATAACCACTTTTTCATTGGCTTTCTCCAGTTTGATAAACTCATCGAACTCAATAGAGATTTTACTCTTTTTGTTATGGAGTGCACCCGGCAGGGGAGAACCGGTGACAAAATGAGGCGGCTCCTCATCAATCGGACCACCCTCCAGTCGGCCCACACTGGCACAAGAATATAAAACAGCCACACTTACAGCTGCCCCTAACAACCGACGTACAAACGGTTTCATCTTAATATGATGCTTGCAATCTAACATGATGCAAAAATAAAGGTTATCCTGCAATTAGCAGTATGCTTTACAGTATTTTAATCAAAAAACAAATATTTCCTTCAAGTATATATAAAACATAGTTAAAAATGAGGGAAATTCATACCTTATATACGGAGAAAAGAATAATTTTGCGACCGAAAACTAAACATTATAATTTAGTTTTCACCGTTATCCTTCTTCTATGATTTACACACAAAAGCTTCGGATTAACTAGAATAAAATTATACAGAGAATAAAAGAGTATGAAGAGTAGATTAGTATTATTGGCATGTTGCCTGGCACTGCTCAGCAGTTGTGGACAAGGTGACAAAAGCACGGGAAAAGCACCCGAATTTGCAGTGATTACAGTAGAAACAACCACTGCCAACCTGACAAACAGTTATCCGGCTACTATTAAAGGTAAACAAGATGTGGAAATCCGTCCGATGGTAAGCGGTTTCATCACCAAATTACATGTGGACGAGGGTTCCGTCGTACACAAAGGACAAGTATTGTTCAGCATCGACCCTGTACAATACCAGGCTGCAGTAAATTCGGCCAAGGCTGCGGTTGAAACGGCAAAAGCCGCTGTAAACACACAAGAACTTACTGTGAGCAACAAACGCACGTTGAACCAAAAGAACATCATCAGCGATTACGACCTGCAAATGGCTGAAAACCAGTTGGCACAAACCAAAGCACAATTGGCACAGGCGGAAGCGCAACTGATCAATGCTCAAAACAACCTGTCATACACCAGTGTAACAAGCCCCAGCGACGGTATAGTAGGTACTATCCCCTACCGTGTAGGTAGTTTGGTAAGCCCCTCCATGGCCACCCCGTTGACCACAGTTGCCGACATCTCCGAAATGTTCGCTTATTTCTCCATGACCGAAAGACAGCTCCTGTCACTGATACGCGAAGGCGGAAGCACCAAGGATATTCTGGCAAAGATGCCTCAGGTACAACTGCAACTGATTGACGGAACCATGTATGCCGACAGTGGTCGTGTAGAAACCATCAGCGGCGTTATCGACCAGACTACAGGTGCAGTAAACATGCGTGCCCTCTTCCCCAACAAACACAACATTCTGCGTAGCGGCGGTACAGGAAACGTAGTATTCCCCAATCCGATGGAGAATGTAATCATGATTCCTCAATCGGCCACCACAGAAATACAAGACAAGAAATTCGTATTCGTTGCACAACCTGACAACACGCTGAAAAATACCGAAATACAGGTATTCAGCCTGAATGATGGCAAATATTTTTACGTTACAGGCGGCTTGAAGGCCGGCGATAAAATCGTGATAGAAGGCGTACAGAACCTGAAAGATGGACAAAGCATCACTCCTATCACTCCTGAAGAGAAAGAGGCTGAATATCAGAAAGCCCTCAAAGACCAAAAAGAAGGTAATATCCAAACTGCGTTCAATTAACATTTAACGCCCCTAATCATTAAGTAACATGAAATTAGATAGATTTATTAATCGTCCGGTACTATCTACGGTAATCTCCATCCTGATAGTAATCCTGGGACTTATTGGTCTGGCAACGCTGCCTATCACCCAATATCCGGACATTGCACCACCGACGGTATCGGTACGCGCCACTTACCAGGGTGCCAACGCCCAAACGGTGTTGAACTCTGTCATTGCGCCGCTGGAAGACCAAATCAACGGTGTGGAGAACATGATGTACATGACTTCCAGTGCATCCAATAACGGTTCCGCCGAAATTTCCATTTACTTCAAACAGGGTACAGACCCTGATATGGCAGCCGTTAACGTACAGAACCGCGTTTCCATGGCTCAGGGTTTGCTACCGGCCGAAGTAACCAAAGTCGGTGTGACTACGCAGAAACGACAGACATCCATGTTGATGGTATTCTCCATTTACGATGAGAAAGACCAGTACGACATCGAATTCCTTGAGAACTATGCCAACATCAACCTTATTCCGGAAGTAAAGCGTGTAAACGGTGTGGGTGATGCCACCGTGCTCGGTCAGGACTACTCCATGCGTATCTGGCTGAAACCGGATGTAATGGCACAATACAAGTTGATTCCTAACGATGTAGCCGGTGCACTGGCCGAACAAAATATCGAAGCGGCTCCCGGACAGTTTGGTGAACGCGGCAACCAAAGCTTCCAATACACCATCCGCTACAAAGGCCGTCTTCAACAGCCGGAAGAATTTGAGAATATCGTAATCAAAGCCCTTGAGAACGGTGAAGTTCTCCGTTTGAAAGACATTGCCGATATTGAACTCGGGCGTCTGTCCTACAACTTCAACAATATGGTAAACAGCCATAAGGCAGTATCCTGTATCGTATACCAGATGGCGGGAACCAATGCTACGCAGACTATCAGTGACCTGGAAGAAGTACTTGGAAAAGCATCCGAAACGCTGCCTTCCGGTTTGAAAATCAATATCGCCCAAAGTGCCAATGACTTCCTGTTTGCTTCTATCCATGAAGTAATCAAAACATTGATCGAGGCGTTCATCCTCGTGTTCATCGTAGTGTATATCTTCCTGCAAGACATGCGCTCTACGCTGATTCCTGCCATTGCCATTCCGGTAGCTTTGATTGCTACTTTCTTCGTATTGCAACTGATCGGCTTCAGTATTAACCTGCTGACACTCTCGGCTATGGTGCTTGCCATCGCAATTGTAGTGGATGACGCCATAGTTGTCGTCGAAGGTGTCCATGCCAAGCTCGACCAGGGATATAAATCAGCACGGACTGCATCTATCGACGCCATGAGCGAGCTGGGCGGCGCTATCATTTCCATTACACTGGTGATGATGTCTGTGTTTGTGCCGGTAAGTTTCATGGGTGGTACAGCCGGTACATTCTACCGCCAGTTCGGTCTTACAATGGCCATCGCCATCGGTTTCTCCGCATTGAACGCCTTGACACTGAGTCCGGCCTTGTGTGCCATCTTCCTGAAACCGCACAACAGTGATGCCACTATGAAAGAGCGCATCGGTGTCGCAACTAAAGAGGCACGTAAAATCATGATAGCCCGTTATGTGGATTCTATCGGCAGAATGATGCGTCCCGGCCTTACACTGCTCTTTACTACAATCGCCATTTTGGGTATGATTTTCGGTTTGTTCAGCTTTGAGAACCATCCTGTACTCTGTCTGGTAATGATTGTTATCAGCGTATTGGCATTAGCAGGTATGACTACGGATAAGTTCAAACACTCTTTCAACGCATCCTACGACTCCATCCTGGGTAAATACAAGAAACAAGTGCTCCGCTTTATCCAGAAGAAATGGCTCTCCGGTGGTATTGTGGTAGGCTCCATTGTACTGTTGATGGTGTTTATGAACATCACACCGACAGGTATGGTACCCAATGAAGACACCGGTACCATCATGGGTGTAGTAACGCTTCCTCCCGGTACTTCACAAGAACGTGCCATGGAAGTGCTGAACCGTGTAGACAGTCTCGTTGCAGCCGACCCTGCAGTAGAATCGCGTACGGTAATTTCCGGTTTCAGCTTCATCGGTGGTCAGGGACCTTCCTACGGTTCGCTCATTATCAAACTGAAAAATTGGGAAGAACGTTCCACCATGCAGAATTCAACGGTAGTTTACGCCACACTTTTCATGCGTGCGCAAAAAATCATCAAGGAAGCACAGGTACTGTTCTTTGCTCCGCCTATGATTCCGGGTTATTCGGCATCCAGCGACATCGAACTGAACATGCAGGATAAAACCGGTGGCGACCTGAACCACTTCTTCGATGTAGTGAACGACTATACTGCCGCACTGGAAGCACGTCCGGAAATCAACTCCGCAAAGACCAGTTTCAACCCTAACTTCCCGCAATATATGTTGGATATTGATGCTGCTGCCTGTAAGAAAGCAGGTCTCAGCCCAAGCGACATCCTCAGCACCATGCAGGGATATTTCGGTGGACTTTACGCTTCTAACTTCAACAGCTTCGGTAAAATGTACCGTGTCATGATTCAGGCAGAACCGAATGCAACCAAAAATCTGGAATCACTCTCCAGCATCAAGGTACGTAACGGCAATGAGATGGCTCCCATCACCCAGTTCGTATCCGTCAAGAAGGTATACGGTCCGGATATCATCAGCCGTTTCAACCTTTACACATCCATGAAAGTGATGGTGGCTCCTGCCAGCGGTTATACATCCGGTCAGGCACTTGCTGCCATTGCAGAAGTGGCCAAAGAGAACCTGCCTGCCGGTTTTGCCTACGAACTCGGCGGTATGGCACGTGAGGAAGCCGAAACCAGCGGTAGCACAACCGGTTTGATTTTTGTGCTCTGTTTCGTATTCGTTTACCTGTTGTTGAGTGCGCAATATGAAAGTTATATTCTTCCGCTCTCCGTATTGCTCTCCGTACCATTCGGATTGTTGGGTAGCTTCCTGTTTGTCAGCGGCATCGGTTCATTGGGTAACATTCCTGCATTGAAAATGATTTTGGGAACCATGTCTAACGACATCTACATGCAGATTGCACTTATCATGCTGATGGGTCTGTTGGCCAAGAACGCCATCCTGATCGTAGAGTTCGCCCTCGACCGCCGCAAAATGGGTATGAGCATTACATGGGCTGCCGTGCTGGGTGCCGCCGCCCGTCTGCGTCCTATCCTGATGACTTCTCTGGCAATGATTGTCGGTCTGCTCCCGTTGATGTTTGCTTCCGGTGCAGGAGCCAACGGTAACCGTACACTGGGAACTTCGGCTATCGGCGGTATGTTAATCGGTATGATTCTGCAGATATTCATCGTACCTGCCCTGTTCGTTGCTTTCCAATATCTCCAGGAGAAGGTTAAACCGATGGAATGGGAAGATGTGGATAACTCGGATGCAGAACCTGAGATTGAACAATATACAAAATAGTGATTAGCGTTTAACGATTAATGGATAGTGGACATCCACAAGCAAAATACTAATTATTAAACACTAACCGCTAAACACTAAAATATAGTTTATCATGAAGAAAATAATAATTCTGATGTGCGCAACTGCTTTATTGAGCAGTTGCCATATCTACAAATCATACGACAGACCCGAAGATATTACAGTAGAAGGCCTATATCGGGACACCATTGCCGGTGGCGATACACTTGCCGCAGATACTGCCAATTTCGGTAATCTGCCCTGGAAAGAAGTGTTTACGGATGCACAGTTACAGACACTTATCGAACAGGCATTGACCAACAATGCCGACCTTCGCAGTGCTGCACTCACCGTAAAGCAGGCTCAGGCAGCACTGATGTCCGCACGTCTGGCTTATGCTCCCATGCTGACTCTCTCTCCGCAAGGAACGGTAAGCAGCTTCGACAAAGGTAAAGCCACACAGACGTATTCGCTTCCTGTGACAGCAAGCTGGCAGATAGATCTGTTCGGTCAGTTGCTGAACCCCAAGCGTAAGGCTCAAGTCTCACTGAAACAGACACAGTTCTATGAACAGGCTGTACAGACACAAGTGATTGCAAACGTAGCCAATATGTACTATACGCTGCTAATGCTCGACCGCCAGTTGCAAATAAGCGAAAGCACCTGTGACATCCTGAAACGCAACCTTGAAACCGTAGAAGCAATGAAAGAGGCTGCTATGGCTAACAGTGCAGCCGTAGAGCAAAGCCGCACCGCCTATGCACAAGTACTGGCTTCCCTGCCCGATATCCGCCAAAGCATCCGTGAAACGGAAAACGCACTATGCCTGATGCTGAACCAACCTGCACAGAGCATTGCACGTGGTACATTGGAACAGCAGCAGTTACCTGCCGAATTCTCTACCGGTATTCCTTTGCAACTGTTGTCCAACCGTCCCGATGTAAAAGCTGCTGAAATGTCACTGGCAGCAAGCTACTACGACACCAACAGCGCACGTGCAGCTTTCTATCCGCAAATCACCTTAAGCGGTTCTGCCGGCTGGACCAACAGTGCAGGTTCCGCTATTATCAATCCAGGAAAGCTGCTGGCATCCGCTATCGGTTCGCTCACACAACCTCTGTTCTACCGCGGTGCCAACATTGCCCGGTTGAAACAAGCAAAGGCACAGGAAGAGCAAGCCAAAATCCAGTTCCAGACCACACTGCTCAAGGCCGGAAATGAAGTAAGCAATGCTTTGTATCAATATCAAATGACCTCGGACAAAGCCATTTCACGTGAAATTCAAGTGAATTCTGCCCGTAAAGCTGCGGAAGATACAAAAGAATTGTTTAACTTAGGCACGTCAACCTATTTGGAAGTCTTGTCCGCCGAACAGTCTTACCTCAGCGCACAGCTTTCGGAAGTGGCCGACACCTTCGACCGCATGCAGTCTGTAATCAGCCTGTATCAAGCATTGGGCGGAGGAAGAGAATAATATCAGTTACGGGTTATGGGTTATAAGTTATTTTTGACGGCTCATCTCCCATAACTCATAACTTATAATTTATAACTCATAACTAATTACTATGATTAGTCCATTAGCATCTGTAGATTCTACCGCAAAAATCGGTAAGAATGTAACCATTCAGCCTTTCGCTTACATCGAAGGAGATGTGGAAATCGGTGACGACTGCGTGATTATGTCAAATGCAAGTATCCTCAAGGGTACGCGTTTAGGTAAAGGAAATAAAGTACACCATGGTGCCGTACTGGGTAGTGAACCGCAAGATTTTCATTACACAGGCGAAGCAAGTCGGTTGATTATCGGTGACAACAACGACATTCGTGAAAATGTGGTTATCAGCCGTGCCACGCACGAAAGCGGATGTACGCGCATTGGCGATAGTAACTATCTAATGGACGGTGTTCACCTCTGCCACGACGTACAAGTAGGCAATCACTGTGTACTGGGAATTAAGAGCACGGTGGCTGGCGACTGCCACATAGACGACTGTACAATCCTGAGCAGTAATGTTATCCTACATCAGAATTGTCACATAGGCAGTTGGGTATTGATTCAGGCAGGTTGCCGCATCTCAAAAGATGTACCGCCTTATGTTATAATGAACGGCAATCCGGCAGAATATCACGGTATCAATGCGGTGGTACTCCAGCATAAGCATCAGGTTACCGAGCGTATTCTGCGCCATATAGTCAATGCTTACCGCCTGGTATATCAAGGGAATTTCAGTATACAGGACGCTTTACAGAAGATTGAAGATCAGGTTCCGATGAGTGATGAGATACATAATATCATCAACTTTATCCGTAACTCAAAAGGTATTGTAAAGTAAACCTCGGCATATAAGAAAAAAGGCTTGCAGAAGTCCTGTGAATAAGACATCTGCAAGCCTATATTTTATATACCGGTTTTATTGCTATTCAGAGTATTATAACCCTCGTACCTACTTGAAACGCAACATCCCGAAAAATTCCGGACAATGGAAGTTCGGCTTTTCCAAATCAATGGGATTCCATGACAGGAAATGAGGAGTCTGCAACTTATCACCGCATTTATAGAAATTGGCACGAATGGCCTTACCGTCCAATGAGGTGATATTATGCATAAAGAAAGCGGAATAAGGTATCACCAAAGCTACTTCCCAACTGCAATCTCCTATCCGTTCCTCAAAATCCTTCTGTCCCAAAGAAGACCAACGCTGCACTTTATCAAGCACTTCCTGCGGTGCATGTTGACGGTTGGAGCGTCCTGTTCCCGCACCGATAAGCAGTCTTCCAACACAGTTACATTCCATGTTATAATATACTCCGTCTCCGGCAGGAATGGAAAAGAACTCCACACAGGCATCTTCCCAAACCGGCCCGTTGTCTTTGCCCGCTACTGCGCGTACGCTGGCTTCTTTCACTTTATAATGAATCAGGATAGCGTTGTCCGTATAAGCAATACGGAACTTTACGTCCGGACAGTACGGATATGTCGTCCAATTCACTGTATTAACCGGCTGAAAAGCCACTTTTTCTTCATCCAAAAGAGCAGGCACCGCTTCTACCGGTATATTTGCCATACTCACTTTCTTGACATCCAGTTCTTTCATCATCTTATTTTTAGGAGTTAATGCGAATAAGGGTAAGACACAGCAACCCATCATCGCCGCCATTATACACCTTTTCAAATGCATGAAGCTATGAATTTCTGCATTTCCGGAGTATGTTCTTCTACGCTTTGAAGCAATTTGAATTGAGCCTTTGTGCGCACCAGGTTATGTTCCGGATATTGAATTTTATAATAGGTATCGCCATTGATATAGTCAGCCAGGAAACGCACGCACTGCATATAAGGGAACAGAGCAGCCGCATAGGGCAGGTTCTCTATCTCTACCGGCAGCAGGAAAGATTTGGCCGATTCCAGATAGCCTTTTGTGAATGCCTTGAATATTTCCATATTGAAATTCACATTCGCAAGGTCTTTATCATCTTCCAAACCGGTATTGGCTCCCGAACGCAGGAAATCGCCAAAGTCGGAAAAGACGAAACTGGGCATTACGGTATCGAGGTCGATGACACAAAGTACATTGCCACTTTCATCAAACATCATATTATTGACTTTCGTATCGCAATGGCAAACCCGCTTGGGTAACTTGCCTTCACGATGCAGGCGCTCCGCTTTGCACATTTCCTCTGCACGGCGCTCTATCTCATCCAGAAAATACCGTACTTCCTTTACACGTCCGACAGCATCGGCCGCCACGGCATCGCGAAGCTGTTTCAAACGGAATTCCATATTATGGAAGTCGGGAATCGTCTCGCCCAGTTTATCGGGAATATCGGCAAGCATTGCCTGGAAATTACCGAAAGCTACGCCTGCATAATACGAATATTCGGGGTTAACCGTTTCGTAGGTCCTTGCATTGGGAATAAACGCCATGACACGCCAATAACTCTCACCATCATGCCAATAAGTCTTTCCTGTATCGGCAGGAAAGAAATGCAGCACCTTACGTTCAATGTCTTTCTCGCCTTTCTCTTCCAGTTTCTTACGGATATGAGTGGTTACGGCATTGATATTGGCCTGCAACATTTCTACGTTTTGGAAAATGGCATGATTGATACGCTGCAATACATAATCGGGGGCATCAGCCTCGAGAGTGCTTACTTTATAGGTGTCATTAATAAGACCGGCCCCTAAAGGATTGATTTCTTGAACTGTACCCTGCAATTGAAAATGAGATACGATAGATAAAAGGTCTTTCATGATAATAAATAAATTAATTTATGATACAAATATACGCTCTTTATTACATATAATAAGTTTATTATTGTCCGATGAACATCCAAAAATATACATTTAAACAAACATAACCGCAAAATCCAAATAATAAATGAGAATCTTTGTACAAAATATCCTTATATTTGTGACTGAAACCTTAAAAATGACTCAACGTGCAGAAGCTTATCATCAGATTATTCTTTATTTTAGCGAGTGCGGCTTTCGCAAATGTGTATGGGCAGAACATAACCTTTAACCACCTTACCACCGACGACGGATTATCTCAGTTTTCCGTAAACAGCTTATATGTTGATGAAAACGGCATCCTATGGATTGGCACACGCGAAGGGTTGAACCGTTACAATGGAGACGATATACAGACCTACAAGCTACAGAAGAACAATCCCAACAGCCTTTTCTGCAATACCGTATCCCGCATTACGGGCAATCATAACGGGAAAATATATCTGCTCTGCACCGAAGGAGTGGCGGAATTCAACCTTGCTACCCAAAAATTCACTACGTTAATACAAGGCAATATCAACAGCATCTATTACAATGACGGACTTTTTATCGGCAAAAAGAATGAAATATACCGTTATAACGAGGAAACTGGAAATTTCGACCTTTACTATCAACTCCCGGACCGAAATCTGGAAATAGTCTGTATACACATCAATAAGGATGTACTATGGCTGGGAACAACAACCAACGGCGTATACTGCCTGAATATTGACAAAAAAGAACTGACGCATCCCATTCAGAAAGGAAATATTACCAGTTTTTATCAGGACAGCGAAAGTGAATTGTGGATTGGCAGTTGGGAAGAAGGACTGTTCCGTGTAAAAGCAGACGGAACAATAGAAAACTTCAAATACAATGCCAAAGACCCACACAGTCTCTCCTCCAATTTCGTCAGGGCCTGCTGTGAGGACAATTTGGGCAATATATGGATAGGTACTTTCAACGGATTAAACCGATACAATAAAATAACCGGATTATTCCAGAACCATACAGCCAATGACACACAAGCCGACGGGCTCACCCACTCTTCCATCTGGTGTATCGTAAAAGATAACCAAGGTACACTTTGGTTGGGAACCTATTTCGGCGGTGTCAACTACTTCAATCCGGAATATGAAATCTACACCCGTTATTCCTACTCTTCCAACGAGAAGAAAGGGCTGAGCAATCCGGTTGTAGGACGCACCATTGAGGATAGAGACGGCAATCTGTGGATAGGAACCGAAGGCGGCGGACTGAATTATTACAACCGCCGCACACGCGAATTCAAATGGTATCGCCCACAGGAAGGACGTAACAGCATTTCGCATAATAATGTAAAAGCGCTTTATTATGATGCCGATAAAGAAATTATATGGATAGGCACTCATTTGGGCGGTCTTAACAAACTGGATATACGCTCAGGGCATTTTACCCATTACCGCATGGAAGAAGGTAATCCTAACACTCTTCCATCAGACATTATCCGCGATATCATTCCCTACAAAAGCCTGCTGATTATAGCCACACAAAACGGAGTATGCCTCTTTGACCCCGCTAACGGACAATGCCAACAACTGTTCAAAGATAGCAAAGAAGGAAAATCCATTAAAATGGTAGCAGATGTCACATTCGATTCGGAGGGTACACTATGGATTGCTGCCACTGGAGAAGGAGTATTCAGTTATCGTTTTGACACCTGCAGACTGACAAACTACCGCCATGATGCCACCAACCCGAACAGTCTCAGCAATAACAATGTGAACAATATAACGCAAGATAGCAAAGGCAACCTGTGGTTCTCCACCTCGGGTAGCGGTCTGGACTTATATCGCCCCGCAACCAATGATTTTGAAAATTTCGACAAGGAAAGGAACGGTCTGGCCAGTGACTGCATTTATGAAACACAAGAATCTCCCAGCAGCGGCAAATTACTGCTCATCACCAACGAAGGATTCTCCATCTTTAACTACAAAAATAAGACTTTTAATAATTACAGTGCTGAAAACGGTTTCCCGTTGACAGCCGTCAACGAAAATGCACTCTGTGTCACCTGCGACGGTGAAATATTTCTGGGAGGCATACAAGGCATGATTTCTTTCCATGAAATGGAACTGAACTTTACCCCAAAACCTTATAAGATTATCCTCTCACGGCTCATCGTCAACGGTAGGGAAATCTCTGTAGGAGATAAAACCGGCATCTTGCAGCACTCTTTATGCCACACCGGAGAGATAACCCTCAATGCAGACCAAAGCATGTTCAGTATAGAGTTTGCCACATCCAATTACATACCTGCCAACAAAGACGATATTATTTACAGACTGGAAGGCTTTTCCAATGAATGGACAAGCACGCGAGGGCTGCATACCATTACTTACACCAATTTGAATGCAGGCACTTACACATTGCTCATCAAGCCGGAAGGAAAAGACGAAAACCTTTGTCCGCAAGCACAGCTCACCATTCATGTATTGCCGCCGTACTACAAAACAACACTTGCCTACTTCATATATATTATCATAACGGGAGCGGTTCTGTGGTATCTGATACGCGCCTACAAATCAAAAATCAAACTACGCGAATCTTTGAAATACGAACAGAAACATATTCAGGATGTAGAAGCGCTGAACCAATCCAAATTGCGCTTCTTCACCAACATCTCGCATGAGTTCCGCACTCCTCTGACTCTTATTGTGGCTCAGGTAGAAACCTTGCTGCAATTACAGAACTTCACACCTGCCATCTACAACAAGATATTGGGCATTTATAAAAACAGTATCCAGCTACGCGAGCTAATAACCGAATTACTCGACTTCCGCAAGCAGGAACAGGGCCATATGAAGATTAAAGTCAGTCCGCACAACATCGTGAATTTTCTGTATGAAAACTATCTGCTGTTCCTTGAATATGCCAGTGCCAAACAAATCAACTTCAATTTTGAAAAAGAGACTGACGAACTCGAAGTATGGTACGACCAGAAGCAAATGCAGAAAGTTATCAATAACCTCTTATCCAATGCTATCAAGCATACGGAAAAAGAAGATACCATTACGCTCAGTGTAAAGGAAGAACGGAATAACGTTATAATTTGTGTAAAAGATACGGGAAGCGGTATCGATGCAAAGGAGATAGATAAGATATTCGACCGCTTTTATCAGATAGAACCGACCGGTTCTACTGATGCCGGCAAGAGCGGCACTGGTATAGGACTGGCTTTGACCAAAGGTATTATAGAATTACATCATGGTTCCATCCGTGTAGAAAGCGAACTTGGCAAAGGTACAAGCTTTATCGTTACACTACGCTTGGGTAACGAATTCTTTACAGAAGAACAAATCAACCGGAATCCGGATTGCGTACATCAGATTGAAATTTCCAAATCCGAAGCAGATGCTTTCCTGAAAACCGAACTGGAAGAAAATGCTCCCATCAAACGTATTCCGGATGCCAAACTATTGATTGTAGAGGATAATGAGTCCATCCGCGAAATGCTTGCCAACATCTTCAAGCCATTCTATCAGATATTGATGGCAGCCAACGGAGAAGAAGGCTGGGAACTGGTACGCAGTGAAATGCCCTGCATTGTGGTAAGCGATGTGGTCATGCCCAAAATGTCGGGTACAGAACTATGCAAACTCATAAAAACGGATTTCAACACCTGCCATATCCCCGTAGTGTTATTGACTGCACGCACTGCCATTGAATCGAATATCGAAGGATTGCGGATCGGCGCGGACGATTACATAACCAAACCGTTCAATACAAACTTACTGATATCCCGCTGCAACAACCTGGTGAATTCACGCATCCTCTTACAGGAAAAATTCAGCAAGCAACCGCAAACGGCTGCACATATGCTTGCTACCAATCCGATTGACAAAGACATTCTGGACCGTGCCATGTCTATCATCGAACAACATCTGGACGACACAGAATTCAATGTCAATGTCTTTGCCAGAGAAATGGCAATGGCGCGCACCAACTTGTTCACCAAACTGAAGGCCATTACAGGACAAACCCCAAACGAATTTATACTGACTATCCGTTTGAAGAAAGGTGCTTTGATGTTGCGCAATAATCCGGAACTGAACATTACGGAAATTTCCGATAAGATAGGATTCAGTTCCTCACGCTACTTCAGCAAGTGCTTTAAGGACATCTATCATGTCAGCCCGCTGGCTTATCGCAAAGGAGAGGAAGCTGATAAAGACGAGGAAGAAACAGTAAATGAAAAATAAGAATTCTGCACTTTTGTACTTTTTATGATTCCGTGTGTACTCTTTTATACACACAGACCGGAAGATAGCGCATATCTTTGGACTTAGAATAAAACTTTAAAGTCCAAAGGCTATGAAATATTTATCTAATCTTCTACCGTATCTTCCAAGTACGGTCCTTTTGATAGGATGTGGCAATCCGTCTAAACAAGAAGCCAAGAGTGACCAACCGCAAAAGCCTAATGTTATCTACCTGATCGCTGACGACTTGGGCATCGGCGACCTCAGCTGCTACGGTGCCACTAAAATAAGTACCCCGAATATAGACCGCCTTGCCGGTCAGGGTATGCAATTCACCAATGCATATGCCACCTCTTCCACAAGTACCCCTTCCCGCTTCGGACTGCTTACAGGTATGTATCCCTGGCGGCAAGAGAACACAGGCATTGCACCGGGTAATTCCGAACTGATTATTGATACAGCTTGTGTCACAATGGCCGATATGTTCAAGGAGGAAGGCTATTACACCGGAGCCGTCGGCAAATGGCATTTGGGATTAGGTCCTAAAGGTGGCACAAACTTCAATCACGAAATCAGGCCGAATACTCAAGACATAGGCTTCAACTATGAATTTATCATTCCTGCCACAGTAGACAGGGTTCCTTGTGTGTTCGTAGAAAATGCCCATGTTGTAGGGCTTGATCCCCAAGATCCCATTACTGTCAGCTACCAGCACAAAGTGGGCGACTGGCCTACAGGGCTTGAAAATCCTGAATTGGTAAAGATGAAACCCAGCCAGGGGCATAATAATACCATTATCAACGGTATCCCCCGTATCGGTTGGATGACCGGTGGCAAATCTGCTCTTTGGGTGGATGAAGATATTGCAGATATCATTACCGGAAAAGCCAAAGATTTTATCGTTGCACATAAAAACGAACCTTTCTTCCTGTATATGGGTACACAAGATGTACACGTTCCCCGAGTCCCTCATCCGCGTTTTGCAGGGAAAAGTGGTTTAGGACCGCGTGGTGACGTTATTTTACAACTGGACTGGACAGTCGGCGAGATCATGCACACCCTCGATAGTCTGGATATTGCTGATAATACAATCTTCGTATTATGCAGCGACAACGGTCCCGTCATTGATGATGGTTATCAAGACCAGGCCTTTGAATTGCTGAACGGCCACACCCCCATGAAACATTACCGGGGCGGCAAGTATAGCGCATTCGATGCCGGAACCCGTATTCCATTTATCGTACGCTGGCCGAATGGTATCAAACCGGGCAAACAACAGGCTCCATTTTCCATGATTGATGTATATGCTTCATTTGCAGCCCTGCTGAATCATGAACTTCCTACAGGTGTTGCCCCTGACAGCCGCGACCAACTCAACAACTTCCTTGGCACGGACACCATCGGGTGCGACTATGTGGTACAACAGAATCTGAATAATACTCTATCCATCATTCAGAATAACTGGAAATACATCGAACCGAGTGACAAACCGGCTTTGGAACATTGGACTAAAATGGAAACGGGAAACAATCCCCAACCACAACTTTATGACTTATCTGTAGACCCTTCCGAAAAAGAAAATTTGGCTGGAACTCACCCAGATAAAGTAAAAGAACTGGCTATTCTGCTGGAAAAAGTAAAAGCTGCAAAAACCAAGTAAATAAGGACTAAGCAGAGCACCGATTGTCCGCAGATAATGTACAATATCAGATTATTTGCGGACAATTAGTGAATATCTCTACCTTTATTAGCCTATACTTTTGCGAAGAGATTTTCCGATTTTGAACAAGACTGATAAAAGCCTTTTTTTAAATAACCAATTAAATTAATATTTATGAAACAGAAATCTAATCTATTCAAAACATTAGGTATTATGTTGCTCTTTGTGCTATTCGCCACACAAGCTAATGCACAAAACATTACAGTAACAGGTACAGTAAGTGACAATTTAGGTCCTGTGATTGGTGCCTCCATACAAGTGGAAGGAACCAGCAACGGATGTATTACAGACATTGACGGAAATTACACACTTCCCAACGTACCGTCCAATGCGACTCTCGTATTCTCGTATATCGGTTATCAGACCCAAAAAATAGCAGTAGCCGGCAAAACGCATATTAACGTAACGCTAAGTGAAGACAGTCAATTATTGCAAGAAGTGGTGGTAGTGGGCTATGGCGTTCAACGTAAAAGTGACTTGACCGGTGCGGTGGCTTCCGTAAAGACAGCCGATGCATTAAAAAGTACCCCGACAGGTAATGTATCCGATGCCTTGCAAGGGCGTATGGCCGGTGTATCCGTACTCTCAGGTTCCGGTGACCCCAGCGGCGACAACACCATCCGCGTCCGTGGTATCAACTCTATTACGGCAGAAACAGGACCGCTTGTTGTAATTGACGGATTCATCGGTGGTTCTCTCCAGTCATTGAACCCTGCGGATATCGCCTCCATTGAGGTATTAAAAGACGCTTCAGCAACAGCCGTATACGGTTCACGCGGTGCCAATGGTGTTATCCTGGTAACGACCAAAAATCCTGAAAAGGATAAGCTAACAGTCTCTTTCAACGCATTTGCCAATATTAAAACCGTTGCCAAATACCCCGATAACCTCTCTCCGTACGAATATGCCAACTTGGTAAACGATTACGGTAAAGAATACTTTGGCTATGGCGATAATCATTTTTACAGCCCGGAACAACTCGAAGCATTCAAATCCGGCAAGGCAGGATTTGACTATTCAAGAGAAATTTTCCGCAGCCCGGCAGTTACTCAGAACTATGAACTTTCCATTGCCGGTGGTGGTGAAAAAACAACGTTCTTAGCCTCTCTCCGTTATCAGGACGACCAAGGTATCATTAAAGAATCAGGAAGCCAAATCTACAGCTGGCGTTTAAAGGTAGATACCAAAATCAAGAAATGGCTGAAAGCAGGTTTGAATATATACGGTCACTATCGTGAAACAAGCAAACCCCGTATTACCGAATACGATGGCTTGATACAGCAAAGCATGTACTTTCCAAGTACCATCGAACCCAAAAACGAAGAAGGAGAATATAACAATAGCTTCTTCGATGGTGGCAAGGCATACAATCCTATGGGATACATCTGGGAATCCAGCAACTCTAACAAAACAATCAATAACCGCATACAGGGCTATGTCCAGTTCGATATTCTGGACGGTTTGAGTTTCCGCTCTCAACTAGGCGTGCTTTTTGATAACAGACTGAATACTTCGGTAGAAAACGAAGACAGTTATTATTCCTACAAAAACAGTCTGACTCAAGGACAGGCACGTAGCTATTGGAATACTTCATGGCTGAATACCAACACTTTGAGTTATGTAAAGGAATTCAATGAAAATCACCGTATCAATGCAACTGCCGTATTCGAGCAGTCTTATGACAACAACTACAACCATACCGGTACAGGATATAACTTAGACTATATCGACATGATCGGTGTCAATAATCTGGCATGGTCCGATTCAAACCTCGCAGCCATTGCATCCGACCGCAGCATCAATACCCTTATGTCAGGAATGTTACGTGTCAACTATGTATTCATGAACCGTTACATGCTTACCGCCTCTATCCGTGCCGATGGTTCCTCACGTCTGAAAGATAAATGGAGTTACTTCCCTTCTGCTGCATTGGCATGGGATTTGAAGCAAGAAAATTTCTTGAAGGAGAACAGTTTCATCGACCAACTGAAACTCCGTTTGGGATACGGCTCCGTAGGAAACCAAGCTGTAGAGGCTTACCGTATCTATTCCAAAATGACGCCTGTTACCGTTACTACTCCAAACGGGAGTTCTTCTACCGCCTATAAGATAGACCGACCGGCTGCTCCTTTCCTAAAATGGGAACGCAACGACCAGTTCAATGTCGGAGTTGATTTCGGTATTCTGAACGGTCGCGTACGCTTAACAGCAGACTGGTATAGCAAATTGTCAAAAGATATTTTGCTGGAAGTGGCACGTCCCTCACACATGGGATATACTGCCATCCTTGATAACGCAGGTGAAATCAAGAACACAGGTGTTGAGTTTACAATCAGTGCAGATCCTTTCAGTGATAAAGAATTCAGCTGGCACACAGACCTGACGTTATCTCACAACAAAGGTACGTTCAACAAGATTCCGACAGCCAACCACCGCCAACAACAGGCCGGAAACTTCCAAAACCAGATATTCCAAATGATTGAAGGAGAGAAGTTAGGTTCATTCTGGGGATACACATTCGCAGGAGTATGGCAGGAGGATGATGTAAATGCTCCATTCGTAGATGCCAATGGTCAAACAAACGGCAAAACCAACGGAGAAGTGTACAAAGTAAAACCGGGTAACTCCAAATATGTAGATGTCAACAAAGACGGCGTATACAATGATGCAGACCAAGGCATTATCGGATGCGGACAACCGACATTCAACTGGGGCTGGAACAATACATTCAATTACAAAAACTTTGACTTCTCGTTCTTCGTAGTAGGTTTCCATGGATTTGACATCTACAATGCCACTCACCAAATGGGATATAACCTGATTAAGAGCCAACAAATGGCAGGCGTAACCCCTATGCGCGAGTTGCTGAACCGTTGGACACCGACCAACACCAATACAGATATACCGGGATTCGTGAAAGGCGGAACTGAAAATAAAGACTTCTTCAGCACGCGTTTCGTTGAAAACGGAAGTTTCATCAAGATGAAAAGCATCACATTAGGTTATACTCTTCCTGAAGCAACCTGCCGTTCATTGGGTATCAACAACCTGCGTGTATATGCCTCCGTACAGAATCCGTTCCACATCACCAAATACTCCGGTCTGGACCCGGAAGCTACTATGGGTAGTCCTTTGGTACAAGGTGTTGATTGGGGAGCCTATCCTAACAGCCGCAATTATTTAATCGGTCTGAATTTCTCATTCTAATGAATAACCTACTTAAATAAGAACAACATGAAGAAATTAATATATTTAACAGCAGTTGCCGGAAGTTTATTACTGACGACCTCTTGCGTAGACCTCACACAAGAACCCGAATCCTTTATCACAGAAGAAGAATACTGGAATACGGTAGACCAAGCAAGCCTTGAAAAAGCGGCAGACGCCCTTTACAGCGATTTATGGCAAGGAAATTACGGATTCAACAGCCGTCTGCAACGCATCAATGTATGTGCGGATGATATTACCTACCGTGCAGCCAAGGCCAATAACGAACTGGCTTATTATAGCAGACTGACTCCGAATCTTACAGCTAATGATGCTGATTTCTCAACTACTTGGACCCTGTTCTATAAGGTCATCAGCAGTTCCAACAAAATTATCAAGGGAACTACTATCCCCACCAACGAAAAAGAAGCCAAAGCATTTAAAGAAGTATTGGGCGAAGCCTATTTCATGCGCGGTCTTTCCTATTTCTATCTGACCCGTCTGTATGGCGATGTGCCTTTATTACTGGAAAACGATGAGGCAACCATCACCATGCCGAGAACATCAGTTGCCGAAATATACGATAAAGCGATTATTCCCAGTCTGACTACAGCTACCGAATGGTTACCCAACAAAGGACGTAGCGGCAACAGCACTCCCTCAAAATGGGCCGCAAAAGCATGCTTGGCAGATGCTTATATGACAATGGCAGGATGGCCGTTAAACAAAGGAACCGAATATTACGGTCTGGCAGCAGCCCAAGCCAAAGAAATCATGGACAATAAGGCCCAAGCCGGTCTTGTACTGACAGCCGAATATTCCGATTTATGGAAAGAAGACAAGAAAACAGAAACCAACGAAGTAATGTTTGCCCTGCAGCATAGTGCCAAACATAAGATAGCAAGTAACTACGGTAAATCTTACTATCCGAGCGATTATTCTCCTAATGCAGGATGGGCAGACTATTACGGCAATGAAGATTTCTTCAAGGCGTATCCCAATGATGACCGCAAAGAATGGAACTATATGACAGAATGGAAAATAAAAAGCGGAGAGATTATCCCATATACCGAAAGTGCAGACAAACTTCCCGCCATCTCCAAGTACTATGATTATGACGAAGGAGCCCCCGGTAAAAGTGCACAATCAAACGGTATAACTTGTATTTACCGCTATGCAGAAGTTCTTTTAATGTACGCCGAAGCTTCTACCCGTGCTACAAACTCTGTGAACCAAGATGCCCTGAATGCTATCCAGGAGGTACAGAAACGCGCCGGTTATCAAGACAGGCAAATAGAACTGACCACAACAACCGAACCTACCGCATTCTTAGCAGCCGTATCCAACGAACGAGGTTGGGAATTCTTTGCAGAAATGAAACGCTGGTTCGAACTGGTACGTTTGGAAAAAGTAAAAGAGGTACGTGCTGAAGAATGGGATGCTTCCACTTTCAACACAAATCACCATTACTATTTCCCGGTACCTTATCAACAGGTAGACCTTGCCGGTTGGACCAATAATGCAGGATATTAATATACCACAAAACTTCTAACCTTATTTTTATTGTCAATAATCTGATAAACAGACCTTAATCAATTTAACATGTAAAGAGGGAAGGATCGTGAGATTCTTCTCTCTTTTTCTTATAAACAATATATTCGGTATACGAAAAACCTGTATCTTTGTTCACATCCAATTAACGCTATAACATTATCACATTCATGAAAAGATATAAGCTGATACTTTTCTTTAATATTTTCATTCTTCTGACAGCATCTGCGCAAAAAATAGAAAACCTGGTTGAGTTAAAGCAGCAGTCGGAAAACCGTTTGTTTCACCGCCTGGATAAAGCCCCACGCACACCTGCCTTTGCATCCGAAGGTTATTGGGTATGGGGCAGCTCAATAGTAAAGGGAGATGACGGTAAATATCACATGTTCGTATCCCGGTTTCCCCAAAAATTACCATTTCATCCGGGATGGATGGTCGCGTCTGAAATTGTACATGCTGTGTCCGATATACCGCAAGGACCTTATCGTTTCAGTGATATCGCACTTCCCGCACGCGGTGCACAGTATTGGGACGGGCGTTCTACACACAATCCGCGCATATTGAAACAAAACGGTAAATATTATCTCATTTATATGGGATCTACACACCCGTTTGCCGAACCGACATACGCGCAGCTCACCTTAGACAGCCCCTGGTGCACCGTTGCCCGCGCCAATAAGCGCATCGGACTGGCTGTAGCCGATTCTCCATATGGTCCCTGGAAACGTCTGGACGAACCGATACTCAAAACCCAACCGGGTACATTCTATAGTTTCCTTACCTCAAATCCTTCTCCAATCATACAGGAAGACGGTTCAGTTCTCATGATCTTCAAAGGGCGCCATTACACTAACAATTACGAACATTCGGCAATGAGTCTCGGAATAGCCTATGCTCCTGCAATAGAAGGTCCTTACCATGTATTGAACAACAATCAGCCTATCTTTGAAGTAGACGGACAAGGTGAAGCCGAAGACCCTTTCCTATGGAAAGACACCGAAGGCTATCACATCCTATTCAAAGACCATGTAGCCAAATTTACAGGAGAACGGGGCGGTGGTGTTATGGCACACTCTGAAAACGGTATCCAGTGGACAGTAGACAAAGCTCCCAAAGCCTATTCCCGTACCATAGAATGGGAAGACGGAAAAGTGGAGATGCAAGGGCAACTGGAACGCCCCTTTATTTTCTTTGAAAACGGTAAACCTACTTACATTTTCTTTGCCACTATGGATGGTCCCGGCGGATTCGAGAATGCATCACACTCTTGGAATATGGTTATTCCTATAAAAGATAAAGAATAAAAACGTATCTTTGCGGTTATGAACAAGAATTTATTGCCTATCCATTTCGCTCCTCTTCAAGGATATACAGATGCTGCTTACCGACAAGCACATGCTTGTATCTTCGGCGGTATCGACACCTATTATTCTCCTTTTGTACGTGTGGAACACGGTGAAATCCGCCGAAAAGACATACGCGATATAAACCCGGAAAACAATCGGAATATACACCTGATCCCCCAACTGATTGCACCCCAACCAAGCACGTTGGAACAGATTGTATCCCTTTTTATCGAGCATAATTACCAGGAAGCAGACATCAATCTGGGGTGTCCTTTCCCCATGCTGGCCAAACGGCATAACGGAGCAGGAATGTTGCCGTATCCCGAAGAAATAAAAGAATTACTGACCGCCGCCACAGAAAAATATCCTCAAATCCGTTTCTCAGTCAAGCTCAGATTAGGCTGGGAAAACGCCAATGAATGCCTTGCACTCCTACCGTTACTGAACACACTTCCCCTATCCCACATCATCCTGCATCCGCGTTTAGGGAAACAGCAATATAAAGGAGAGGTAGATTTAAACGGATTTGAGGCTTTTTATCATGGATGCGATAAACCCTTGTTGTATAATGGAGACCTGCATACAATAGAAGATATACAGACCGTTACCGAACGTTTTCCGAGATTGGCAGGACTTGTAATAGGGCGAGGTCTGCTTGCCAATCCGGCTTTAGCTTGGGAATACCAGCAAAACAGAAAGCTGTCTCCTGATGAAATGCTATCCAAAGTAAAACAGCTACATACAGCGATATACAACAGCTATGAAGAACAGTTACAAGGCGGTGAAACACAGTTATTGATGAAAATGAAGAACTTTTGGGAATATCTGCTACCCAACGGTAACCGTAAAGCTAAAAAAACTATACATAAAACCAATAAACTAACCAATTACCGGATAGCAGTAAACGATTTGCTATCTTCATACCAATAAGAATAAAAACAGAGAAAGAAAGTGTGTCAAAATGCTTTTCGGTCATTATCGGCCTAACGTCTTCCAACGATGATTTAATACCAGAAATGAAAGAACATTCTAAGCAAAGTTAATGACAGGATGTAAGATTATCAGCATTTTAACACACTTTTCGATTTACATATCCGGAATTAAATGCACCTCAGGACGTATTTGAACTACATGATGCAGTTTCATCCACTCATTCAAATAAGCACGATGTTGTAAGAGAATTTGCCGATACTTTTTCTCTATAGCCAAATTCCTCATTTCTCCGCGGTCATTCACCATGTCATAAAGCTGCTCACGATACAGCCCTTTATCATACAATACATATTTATAACGCGGAGTACGCAAGGCCCAACCTCGGGCAACTCCTTTATCAAATGTAGTCTCACTGACAATATAAGGCTGGTGTACCTGTTGAGGATCAGCTTTTTCCACCAAAGACCTAAAAGAGACGCCATGTAAACCTCCTGGAAGGGAAATTCCCGCCCAGTCACATACGGAAGCGAAGAAATCGACACCTTCATTAATAAGTTGGGGCATTTCTTTGCCGGCATTCTTCTTTCCGGGAAGGGTAACTATCAAAGGGACATTCACTACCTCTTCATATAAAGCCGATTTCTGATTCCAATGATGCGCACCCATACCATCACCATGATCGCTTGTAAAGATAACTACCGTATTCTTCCACAAATCCTGTTTATCAATTGCATCGACAATCTTACCAATCTCAGCATCCACCTTTTCCACCAGCCGGAAGTAAAGGCTGCGATAACGCCGCCAATCATCAGGAGAATAATGACGGGTGGGATAAGCCGAATAGTTCAATGTCTGTTCATAATCTATTACATCGGCATCATAAGGATTACGGGCAAAATTTGAAGGAAGTCCGGGCCATTCATCTTGAGGAAGTTCGGGCAAATTGCCAAATGGCAAGTTCTGACTGCGCGCATACTCACAGATATTATGGGGATTATCAAACCCCACTACAAGAAAAAAGGGTTTGGAATGTTTCTGCTCAAGGAAAGCAACAGAAGCTTCAGCCAAGCCATTATCATTATGCGGATGAATGGTAGAAAAGCCGAACTCACCATCGGGCATGGAAGGGGTATGTACATGCCATTTTCCACCATAAGCACACTCATAACCGGCACGTTGCATTAACCAGCCTAAACTGGCAGTACGCAAAGAATCGGCCACAGGAACGTTGTTTCGGGAGAGTCCGACTTCGTGGGAAGTATGTCCTGTAAACATGGATGCCCTGGAAGGACCGCTTAACGGAGCGGAGCAATAAGCATTTTTAAATAAAATACCTGCCTGTGCCAAACGATCCATATTCGGCGTGTGTACATCTGTATTTCCCATACAACTCATGGCAGAAGCTGTCTGCTGGTCGGTTACAATATAAATAATATTAGGCAGCTCCTTGGCCCCCAATAAAGAGGGGGCAAAGGCAGTTGCACAAAACATGATATTCTTTAACTCCGTCATGACAAAAAAGATTTAATCAAAACCTATTTACGCAACAACTCTACATCAAAGCTTGCAGCATCCTTACACGTAAAACGCAACACTGTTTGTTTCTTATCTGCCGAAACAAGTTTGCAATACGGTGTTTCCGCTACTTTCCACCAACCTTTCAATGTAACAGTCACGGGAATTTCTCCACTCTCGTTATCAATCCACGGACGAGAATAGATACTCCGTTCAATCCGCTTTCCATCCTTATCAAAAGCCTCATCACTCGGACCGCGGTACAATGCCAAATCCGGCTGGGAAACAGTCAGTAACAGTTTGCCTCTATCTTCACGAATCATAACCAGACAGGAAGTATCCACCTTCTGTAACAGACCGTCTGCAGGAAGCGTTTGAGGAGTTTCAAACAAAACATAAGAGGTAAGATTATCCGTCAAAGAACGGACTATGTGGGCATTACGATCCAGCTGAAGAACTTTATAGGAAGGTTTCTTCGCAAATGCTTTCAGGGAAGCAGCGTCCGTACGGGGCAATACGGCATATTCATAAGAAGCACCTCTCGGAGCCTTACCATGTTGCAGCGTCAAGGAAACCCAATCGCCCGAAGTCGGCTTTGTACTTCGTTCACCGACTGTAACCTGCGGGAAATTCTTTTCATATTTCGCACTTCTCATAGAGGATTTGGAAAGATAGTACCCTACCCCATTCGGATCGATATAAGTCTGTCCGTCACTCTTGTAACCATCCCAGTATTTATGATTCTCAGGAGTAATGGCTGCTAATTGGAAAACAGTCGTCTCGGTAGGATACTCTGTATTCGTATTCTCAATGTCCGTACCTAAACATACTATCGTACCGTCAAAGAAGTGGAAAGACTTACGGGCACGGTGAGAGCCGTTATATTTGTCATGCTCATGCAGCTTCATACCGAAGTTACCATTCAGGCGGGCCTGGGACAGCCCACCGGCAAAGGCCTCATCGGAATAAAGCATTTCTTCCATACCTGAGTAAACATCCACATTCAATACCTTGGCGCGCAATTGCTCAAAAGGCAGATGAATACTCGTCACTCCCGGAATGCGATTCCAGTCGAAGCCGTTTTCTTGCCAGCCACTAGTAGTAAAAGTCACCATTTCATCGGGTTTACCCGTTAATATCTGCATACTGCCATGTGCCAGATAACGGCCGTAGAAATTGGCGGGAAGATAGTGTTCGGCAGCCCACAGATAACGGGAATGTCCACGCACTACAGCCGCCCAATTATCCCGACGCTGTACGGAAACACAACCGTAGCCCAATGCAAGGTTGCCTTGCGGATCGGGTTCGGGGCGGAATCCCTGTGCTTCAAGCAGTTTCTTCATCTCCAACTCTTGACGAGTGGAAGCCTTCGGAAGATAATCAGGAGCATCTTCATCGGGCCTATTGACATAAGCCATCAAACGCAGATAAGCAGCAGCCATGTCGGCATCATATTCCTGCTTACCGTCCGGTGTTCCTGCAATAGCCATAGTAGCATATTGAATGGGAATCAGTTCTCCTTTTCCGTTAGGATGACGACCTGACATGGAAAGAGACCATTGCTTCAAATTACAATAAAACCGCATCGTGAGCAGCACGTTCTTAACAGTGGAATGCGCCAGTTCAGACACCTTGAACTCTGTTCCGCTCAATAAATAAATCATATTCGTGGCTCCATCCAACCCACCGACAGCATAAGCGGGATAGTTATTACGATGATGAAAACAAGCTCCATCTTTCTTGAAAGAACCCGACAAGCCTTGAGCCGGACGGCATCCATAATCCAACCAACGCGAGAAAGAACGCAGATATTGCAGCTTTTCCGGAGTATCCTCCATAATCAGGATACTGGCCATACGTCCCTGGGTCTGCGTATTGAAAGAATCTATATCTATACCGTTTACGGTAGGTTTAGGATAAACCTCGTTAGTGATGGCATACCAGCGCAGCGTGCGTTCGGCTTCATTCAGCTTGCCGGCTTCATTCAGTACCTCCTTCATCAGGAAATAGGCTACATAGAGTCCGCGCATACTGTAACCGTAATGATGGATGTTTCCCCAACAACTGCCGTAAGCCACACCTTGGTCGGTAATATGGTCGTACATGGCAAGGAACTTTTGCTTCAATTCATCCTGCGCAGCAACATCCGCTGCATTGTTATAGGCTATGGCAATACGTTTCATCAGTTTGAAATACTTGTCCATTTCCATACCCAGCTTGGTAAACATATCCTTATCCCAATTCGGTATCATACGTTCGTAAGCTTCCGCCTGACGCACCATGAAGATAGGCAGACCGCTCACTTTCCCGTTTTTGTACGTAATCTTATAGTAGTCATACTGTTTACGGATAGCCGTCATTTCCTTATCTGACAACTTTCCGGGTGTATAGAGCATATCCCTGAAGCGTTTTTCTATTTTCCGCATTTCCTGTTTCTGCGTTTCGCTAACGGCAGTCAAGGGTATATCCGGCTTCCACAAAGAATGTTCGTAAATAACAAGCCAATGATTGGTAGTTCCCTTATTCACAAACGGAACTTGCACGTCAGCCGTCTGCTGGCGGGCATCCACCTTACTGGCGGGTATAATATGATCTAAATATAACTTCCCTTTTGTATCGGGAGCAATAATACGGATTTCATTCATCCCCTCTTCCGGCGTCCCCACCATATCACGTTCATAGCACACCCATGCTGCACGCCAACCGGTAAAGTTGATTCCAAATGGGAAAGAAGTGCATTTCTTTCCATCTTTTAAAAATTCAAACTCTATTTTCTTGTCCTGTGCTTGCTCATTGTACACCCATACAATGAAAGCGGAAAGATAGGTATCTTTTCCGGTAGGGTCTTTTTTCTCGAACTTCAAATCCTTTTTGATAGAAAGCACAGCCCCCGGATTAAATGTCCAACTCAAGCTCTGCAAACCATCTTTATAATGTTCATCACTGATTTCCAAACGGGAATCCGTTCCCGAAATAAATACCGGTATTTGCGGGTCTTCAAAAGAAAGCAGTTTGTCATTCTTCACTACCTGGGCTTCTGCACTTACTGGTAACAAAGTCCCGAGGAGCATCCCTACTCCCATTGTCCATTTACTAAATTGCATCATATTTGTTCATTTAAGGTTACTATACCGTTTACAAAGAAAGTCCTCTTTCAGAAAAAAGAGCGACATAAATCGTACAGAAGAGGTCTAAAAATGTTATAACGCTTTATACAAGATACAGAACAGGACGACTTCGTAAACCAACGCTTTACCCACAAAGAAGTTAAGTGGTGCATAGAACTGCACCAGCAACATTTGTTATGATTTATAACCACCTAAATTAATTTTACAATCCACTGATTATCAACACATATAAATAAGATTCTATTCAGTCGTATACTGAATCCATTTGAATCGCATACTGAATACGCTTCAGTATACGGTTGAACAGTTTTCTCTTTGTATGATAAGGAGTCTAAGGATGAAGCTCCTCAAAGCTTTTATTCTCCTCCTGCATTGTACGGACAGTCTCTTCCAGCTCCCCGATAGGCAGGTCGAGATTATACCAATCATTATAGCAGTCGGTCACATACCAATTACCGCCCACCAGCTCAAACACAACGCGGAGCGAAGGCTCCGACTCATCATACCCCGCCTCAAATTCTTTATAGGCAGGTTCATCCCGGGTAAAACGTGAGATGTAAACTCCTCCTTCCTCTTCTGTGATACGTCCTTCTTTCAAGGTTTCACTATCCAGCAACGCCCATTTATCACGGGTAAAAGGAAAAGTCTGCTCTGTCTCGCCGTCATCCTGCAACAATACGATAGGCGATTTCAAAGGAAACTTGATACGTGAATACTGAAATGAAGCACTGGATGTAAACTTATGGAGAAATGACTTGAAATCCTCTCCGGCTGCCAGACTGTTGAAAGTTGAGAGCATAAACGCCATGCACAGACAAACAACAAAATTAATAGCTTTCATAATAGATACGAGTTATTCCGATTTAAAGTGCAAATATACGACAAGCCGGAAATTTACAATGAAAAGCCGGCGGGAATTTACATCTGTTACTTCTTACCCCTCAAATACTCATAACCGAAGCGGCAGCGCAAACAGTCCTTCCTGTCGCAATATTCCTTTTGAAGCTGAAGCAAAGCCTGTGAGTCGGCCGCAGTATAAACGGGAAGTCCGGCTCCACTCCACAGACGGGTGACATGATTGTTCTCAGCTTTCAATGCTTCAAGAAAACAAGTGGCACGGTCACAAAGCCGTTCATCTGCTCTGTGCATTCCGTAAGCATACAGAAAAGGGATAACGGTGTTGATAAGAATAAGGTTCAAAGCATTCTCTCCTAAACGCTTTTCTTGATGGGGCGAGCTTTTTTTAAACGTAAAATGTGTCTCCCAATAGGGCGAAGTCCGTGCGGATATTATCTTCTTTATATCTTCCGCAGTTTCGGCCGCCATAACTCGTGAAAACAAAGATTGTTCCTTATGATACAGCCAGGCAAGCTGTGCCAGGCGCACATGGGGGAAATTGCCGGGACGCAAACGTAAAAAACGCCACCGGTCACTGCTCACTGGAGCTGACAATTCGAACTTGCGCTGCAAATAATGAAACTCTTTCTGAAGTTCCCGGTAGTAACAATCCTCCTGCCAATCTTCTTCCAAAAGCCCGGCCTGTCCCAAAAAGAATGCCTCTACCTGAAAAAGGCTATCCCGATGCTTGTCTACCGCACGGAAAGGCAGATGAGCGGCCCACGCTTCAAAAGCATCGCCATTCAGACCGAAACCCAGATTACGGGCAAGGGTAATAAAGAATACATCTTCCCAATGATTGTTGCAACGCTCCAGACGTGCGGCAATGGCCTGTGCCTTTTGTTCAAAACGTTCTACCTGCAAAGCCGATAACCAGGAATGGACCGTCAGTTTCGGTAAGGAAGCAAGAATGGAATAACAAGGAGGGTATATTTCCGTCTGACGTAATTCGTCATAACGCCGGCGGACATTGTCCGGACAGTGCAACAGTAGCTGGGGAACAATACCGCCGTTGGCATAGTACACCTCGCAATCCGACTCGCCCACCACATGCAGAATAACATTATCGTAAACCGTATCCCGGTTATGTCCGTGACGAAACCAGTCCGAAGCCTGCGTATGCAACTCAACGTTACCCACCCAAAGCGTACCGTTTATTTTCAGTTTTGCGTTAAAGAAATCGGGGCCTGCATCAGTATTCGGCAAACCGGGATCTATCACTTCGACCGGCTGTCCGGAGGTTGTCTGGAGAGGCATTAAAGGAAATATCTTATGCTTCCAAACGTAATGCAGCAATTGTTCCATTGTTAACAAGACGTTAATGTTGTGCGCAAATGTAAGAAAAAGATTACCTTTGCGACATATAGTTCGTTGATAAACTGAATAAAAACCAAAGAAACAATGAAAATCGCATTAATCGGTTACGGAAAAATGGGTAAGGAAATCGAGAAGATTGCCTTAAGCCGCGGACACGAAATTGTCAGCATCATCGATGTGAATAACCAGGAGGATTTTGAATCGGCCGCATTCAAAAGTGCCGATGTCGCCATAGAATTTACCAATCCGACGGCAGCCTACAACAATTATATGAAAGCTTTCAAGGCAGACGTAAAATTGGTTTCGGGCAGTACAGGCTGGCTGGAAGAACATGGTGAAGAGGTAAGAAAGCTTTGTTCCGAAGGTGGAAAAACCCTGTTCTGGTCATCTAATTTCAGTCTGGGAGTAGCCATATTCTCGGCCGTCAACAAATATCTGGCGAAGATCATGAACCGGTTCCCTGCTTACGACGTAACAATGAGCGAAACTCACCATATACACAAGCTGGATGCTCCAAGCGGCACTGCCATTACCCTGGCCGAAGGTATTCTGGATAATCTCGACCGCAAAAGCCGTTGGGTAAAAGGTACCTTGCAAGCACCGGATGGAACCGTGTCAGGCTCTGTCGAATGCGCTGCCGACGAACTTCCGGTCAGCTCTATCCGCGAGGGAGAAGTACCGGGCATTCACAGCATCCGCTACGATTCAGAGGCAGACAGCATCACCATTACCCATGATGCCAAGACCCGCAGCGGCTTTGCTTTGGGAGCTGTGTTGGCAGCAGAATATACAGCCGACAAACAAGGTTTCTTAGGCATGAGCGATTTATTTCCATTTTTAAAAGACTAAAGTTTTATGAGAAAAGCAACACGTGCCCAATGGGTCAAATTCGGCATAGTTACCCTGCTCTACCTGATGTTCCTTGTCTGGGTGAAAAGTTGGTGGGGACTGATTGTCCTTCCTTTCATATTTGACATCTACATCAGCAAGAAGATACCCTGGAGTTTCTGGAAAAAATCCAAGAATCCGGCTGTGCGTGGCATTATGAGTTGGGTAGACGCCATTGTATTCGCTTTGGTGGCTGTTTATTTTGTGAATATCTACATATTCCAGAACTATCAGATACCTTCGTCTTCACTGGAAAAATCATTGCTGGTGGGTGACTTTCTGTATGTAAGTAAAATGAGCTACGGTCCGCGTGTACCGAACACACCGCTTTCCATGCCATTGGCACAACACACTTTGCCGATATTCAACACCAAATCGTACATTGAATGGCCGCAATGGAAATACAAACGCGTACCGGGTTTCGGAAAAGTAAAGCTGAATGACATTGTCGTGTTCAACTTTCCTGCGGGTGATACGGTAGCGCTTAACAGACAGCAAGAAGATTTTTACAGCCTGGCTTACAGGGAAGGACAGCGCGTATATCCCAATAAAATCAATATGGACAGTCTGACGCGCGACCAGCAGCGTACCGTCTACGACCTTTATTACAATGCCGGCCGTAATCTGATCCGTACCAATCCGCAAATGTACGGTGATATTGTGGTACGTCCGGTCGACCGCCGCGAGAACTATGTAAAACGCTGCGTCGGCCTGCCGGGAGATACCCTGCAAATCAAAGATACACAAGTGTACATCGACGGAAAAGCCATCGAGAATCCGGAAGAGATGCAGCTCAACTATTTCGTACAGACCACCGGCCCGTACATACCGGAAGAGATGTTTCGCGAATTGGGCATCAGTAACGACGACCAGATACTGATGACCGATGACTTCAATTATGAAGAAGGACTTATGCAGATGGGATTGGACCGCCGCGATGCTCAAGGCAGACTGACTCCGGTGTACCACCTGCCCCTCACCCAGAAAATGTACGATACGCTCGCCGGCAATAAAAAACTGGTCAGCCGCATCGTCATGGAACCGGAAAACCTTTCAGGACAAATGTATCCGCAAAACCTCTATACAAAGTGGACACGGGATAATTACGGTCCAGTCTGGATACCGGAAAAAGGTGCGACCATTACCCTGAACAAAGATAACCTGCCCATTTACGAACGTTGCATCGTAGCTTATGAAGGCAATACACTGGAACAAAAACCGGACGGTATCTACATCAACGGACAAAAAACAGACACCTACACCTTCAAGCTGGACTACTATTGGATGATGGGCGACAACCGCCATAATTCCCTTGACTCCCGCTACTGGGGCTTCGTACCGGAAGACCACGTAGTAGGTAAGCCTATCGTTGTCTGGCTCTCATTAGATAAAGACCGTGGTTGGTTTGATGGAAAAATCCGTTGGAACCGCATCTTCAAGTGGGTACATTAATACAGTGACCGGAAGTTAGCGATCAATACACACTATGCGGAGAAGGAATTGGAAGATTGCAGCTACCCTGACCGGAGTAATACTTACAGTGATATTGCTCCGGAGCTGCGTTGCAACTTCCTATCTGATTCCTTCCACAGGAATGGAAAACTCACTGTACCGCGGTGAACGCATCCTGGTAAACAAATGGAGCTACGGACTACGGTTGCCTTTCATAAGCTTATGGGGGTATCACCGTTGGGGCGACAAACCAGTACGTAAGGATGACATTCTTGTATTCAATAACCCTGCCAACCTCTCACAAACAGCAATCGACCAGAGAGAAGTATACATCGGCCGTTGCCTGGGAGTACCGGGAGATACTTTATGGGTAGATTCTCTTTTCTCCGTAATTCCTTCGGAAAAAAACGCTCCCGACCAGAAGTTCCTTTATACATATCCCCGGAAGAAAGAGAAGCAGTTAGACTCACTGCTCACTATCCTTTCTATCCGCCCCAACGTATTATTGGGACAGGATACGGCAAAAAACGTACGCAGCTTCAGCAGGTACGAGTATTATCTGTTGGAACAGGCTTTAGGAACAAACAACTGGATAGAGCCTGCCGATAAAGAAGACTCGGTTGACGTACTGAAACCTCTCATCATCCCTGGCAAAGGGAAAGCCGTACGTGTATATCCCTGGAACATGACACTGCTGCGCAACACATTGGTGTTGCATGAAAGGAAACGGGCAGACATCAAAAATGATACACTATACATAGAAGGAAAACCTGTACAGCATTGTTACTTTATGAAAGATTACTATTGGGTGGGTGCCAACAACTCGATAAACCTGTCAGACTCCCGTTTGTTCGGACTTGTCCCCAAAGACCATGTCATCGGAAAGGCCGCCGTCATCTGGTTCTCAAAGGAGCAGGATACGGGATTGTTCAACGGGTATCGCTGGGACAGGATATGGAGAAAAATAAAGTGATAATCAAACAGCCAAATGATAAAGTACCAGGCAGTAACTCCTGCCGGTTCTTATTTTTTAATTTTTAATTCTTAAATGCTCAATTCAAATGACCGTCTATCTTTCTTCCGCCTATCTGGCTCCGGTTGAATACTATACCAAACTGTTGGCATACGACCAAATATATATCGAACAGCACGACCATTATACCAAACAGACGTATCGTAACCGTTGCACCATTGCTGCGCCCGACGGTGAACTTGCCCTTTCCATTCCTACAGTCAAACCCGACACACCGAAATGTCCGATGCGTGATATCCGTATCTCCGACCACGGCAACTGGCGTCATCTGCACTGGAATGCCATTGAATCGGCATACAACCATACACCTTTCTTTGAATATTACAAAGATGATTTCCGTCCTTTTTATGAAAAGAAATATGAGTTTTTAGCCGATTTCAACGAAGAACTTTGCCACCTCGTCTGCTCCCTGATAGACATACAGCCAACCCTGAAACGAACCTCGGAGTATAAGACCGGGATTACATCCGATGAAGCGGATTTCCGCGAACGTATTCATCCCAAAAAGGATTTCCGTACGGAAGACCCCGATTTCTTTCCCCAACCCTACTACCAGGTATTTCAGGAAAGACTCGGCTTCCTGCCCAACCTCAGCATTATCGATTTGCTGTTCAATATGGGACCGGAAAGCTTGCTTGTATTACAACAAAGTACTAGTAAATTATCATAGCATAAGAACGACTTCAGACAATACTTCATCTTGTAAATATATCAAACCCCATAATAAAAATCAGAGCTTAATTAGACTACGAAGAATTCGGCATCGGATGATAAAACCATGAAACTTCAGTAAAAGACTATTATTTTACATTTTTTCCCTATTTTTGTTCACTCATACTATTATGAAAAGCTGAAAAATAAGAGAACCATGAGCATTCAAAGACACTTCATTTTATTTATCTTGTCCTTACTGGTGATAACTCCATCCATTGCTCACCAAAAGCCATACGTTATAAACTTTGCCCGCGATAAGTATCATGCTGCAAACAAGAACTGGACCATTGGACAAGATGAGAAAGGAATTACTTACTTTGGAAATGACATCGGATTGCTTGAATTTGACGGTATAGAATGGAAAATTTATCAAATGCCAAATTTTTCTTTGATAAGATCTTTGGCAGTAGAATCCCATTCTACAATTTACGTAGGTGCTTTGGGGGAATTAGGACGATGGGATAGAAACCAAGCAGGTAAACTTCAATATACTTCTTTCAAAAATATGCTCCCACCTAAAAGCTTGGAAAATGAAAGTTTTTGGCGTATATGGATAGACAATGACAAAGTTTATTTTCAATCTTTCTCCAATATTTATGTCTATGATCACCACACCATACAGCAACTAACGACCCCAAAAGGTTTTCTATTGCTGACCAAAGTGAGGAATGAATATTGGGTACAGGAAATGTATGGTTCGCTATACCAATTGGCAAACAAACAACTGAAGAAGATAAAAGGCAGTGAATTTCTAAATGGAACTCTTACTCGTGTTATTCTACCCTACGGGAAAGAACGCTATTTAATAGGTACTTCCACAGGAGAAATTTATCTATATGACCGCAAAAACTTTATTCCGTGGAACAATTCCCTCTCTAAATTATTAAACGGACAAGAACTGAATTGTGGTATCTATTGTGCCAAACGAAATACATACTACTTAGGGACACAGCTAAGTGGTATCTACGAAGTAGACATACAAGGAAATGTACTGAACCATTTTCATGCTGCCAACTCCTTACAAAATAATACTATTCTATCCTTATATGAAGACCAGCAAAACAATATATGGGTGGCAATGGACCGCGGGCTTGCATATATCCGATATACAAACAAATTGAGCTACTATCACACAACAGAAGGCATCTCAAGTGCTGTATATACAGCCACATTGTGGAATGACTATCTATTTATAGGTACCAACCAGGGAGTATACTTCGTCCATAAAGAGAAAACCAAAGATCTTGAAATGTTCTCTTCTATGAAATTTCTCAAAGGTACAGAGGGACAAGTATGGGCCTTTAAACAAATAGATGGACAACTCTTTTGTTGTCATAACAAGGGATTGCTAGAAATCCGCCCAGACTTTAGCATACACCAACCCTACCGAATTGACATTGGAGTGTTCAAAATGTTAGAAACTAATTATAATGAGAAAGAAATAAATATTCTCGTTACTTATAAAGAAGTTTATATCATCAATAAGGAAACAAAAGATGTACATATCATACGAGAAATACCTGACCCTATCAATGAAGCCGAAATAGACCATTTAGGTAACATCTGGTTGGGGACAGTAAACAATGGAGTCTACAAATGTCGGCTGAATGAAGAAATGAACGCTTTCCGCTACTATACCTACTACGGACACAAGAAAGACAAAACTCTTCCAAAACATCTCCAGATATGTAAGGCAAGTGGACGTATTTTCTTTTTAGGAAACGACCAATTCTATGCTTACAACGAAAACAAAGATAACTTACAATCCTCTCCACTACTAAACCAATGCTTTAAAAATATTAACTCTCTCAAACGCATTGTTCCCATCAATCATGAAGCAAGTTGGGCCATTACAAGTTCTTCGGTTTATAGATTCTTCTATGACGGCTACATTGCCCGCATTCAAGAAGCCTACAAAATTGAAGCAGACAATTTATCACTTATTACGGCATCCGAAAACATATCCGTACTAAATGATTCTCTCTCATTAATTTGTTTAGATACAGGATTTATCATACATAATTCCCAAAAAAGCAAGCAATCAAACAACATAAGCCTTACTCCACCAAATTTAGAATACATACGCACAGGAAAAGATAATAGTATAAACAATAACTTCCTTAATAAAGATATTAAAATCGCTTATCAAGACAATACAGTGACCATAGGCTTTTCTGTCAACGATGCCTTTGCCAAGAATTTATTTGTAGAATACCTACTAGAAGATGTCGATAGCACATGGAGCCAAGCCAAAAAACAAAATTACATATCTTATGCCCGGCTACCTCATGGAAAATACACCTTGCGTCTTCATTCCACAGATGGGCTGAACAATTATTCTGATGATACTATTATCCATTTTAGAATACTCCCACCGTGGTATCTTACCTCCTGGTGGTATCTTGTCTGTACTCTATTAATAATAGCCTCTTTTTTCGCCATTTTTCTCTTGATGAAGAAGCGATTACAAGCAAAGAATCTAAAGCGAATGAAAATAAAAGAAACAGAATTTCTACGTCAAATGAATGAACAGTTGCAGAACGAAATAGAGAGGAAAAATGCAGAATTATTCACACAAACCTCATTTATTATACAGAAAAACGAACTAATTCTGAATTTAAAAAGAATAGTAGATGAGATTTGTTCTAAAAATACACAAAAGGCGTTAATCCCACTCTATCAAAAAATAAATCATCTACTTGCCAATAATCTCAATACAGAAGACGACTGGAAAATATTCCTCATCAAATTTGAACAGAAACATCATAATTTTTTCAAAACATTGAAAGAGCATTATCCCCAACTCACCACCAACGATTTAAGACTTTGTGCTTGTCTAAAACTAAATATGGATACCAAAGATACTGCTTCGTTAATGAATTTATCCATCCGTTCTATTGAAAACAATCGCTATCGTCTTCGCAAAAAGCTAAATTTAAAATCTACACAAAATTTAAACGATTTCTTTTTGACAATAAATTGAGCATACATAAATCTAATAATCAGATAATTACAAAAAATTGAGTAGTAAATGTGAATTTATAAAACTATTAAAAATCAGAATTATGTATTAGTGATGAGGATGTTTTTTTGTTTTCAGATATCACAAGTCATACATTTGTCTAAAATTGAATTAAAGCACTGCGCAGGGCAAAAATCAATTAAAAAAACAAATGTTATCCACTAAAAATTAATGCAATGAAGAAAGAACCACATCTTCTTTTAAGACGAGTCTCTTATCTTAAAAGTTTATTCCTAATGACATGTCTGCTAATAATAGCCACATCTACATTAGCCCAAACAAAAAATGTAATAGGTACTGTAACCGATATTTCCGGTGAAGCTCTTATAGGTGTATCTATTCTCGTACAAGGCACCAATAATGGTGTAGTTACTGATTTAAATGGAAAGTATACATTGAACCATGTACCAGAAAATGCAACCTTAGTCGTAAGCTATATTGGAATGCTGACACAAGAGATAAAAGTCAATGGACAATCTACCATCAATATCATTTTAAAAGAAGACTCACAACAACTTGAAGAAATAATCGTAATAGGTTATGGTGCAGCAAAAGCCAAAGATTTAACTGCTCCTATTACCGTTGTAAAGGGAGAAACACTAACTTCAGTACCATCTACCACACCGATGGCAGCTCTTCAGGGAAAAGTACCAGGCGTCAACATTGTAAATAATGGTGCACCGGGAGAAGGGCCTACTGTACAAATTCGCGGCATTGGTTCTTTTTCCAATAGTAAGCCCTTATTTGTTGTAGACGGGATGTTTTACGATAACATCAACTTCTTGAACAACGCTGATATTCAAGAAATGTCAATCTTGAAAGATGCTTCAGCTGCAGCTATATACGGTGTACGCGCTGCAAACGGTGTAGTACTTATCACTACTAAAAAAGGAGCACGTAACCAAAAAGCAAAAATCACCTATGACGGATATGTCGGTATTCAAAAAGCATCCAATGTCCTTGAGTTGTGCAATGCGCACGAATACGCCACCATGCTTCTTGAAGGAAATTATGATGCTTATCAAGCACATTTCAAACAATCTATTGATAAATATGGAGGTAGCTATGCCGACACTGATTTTCACAATTGGACATTCGGTGCTGACAACAATTGGTATGATCAACTTCTACGTACTGCAGTTATCACAAACCACAGTTTAAATATAAATGGCGGTTCTGATAAAGCCGTTTATTCTGTAGGTGCAAGCTACTTATATCAAGACGGTATCATGAACATTGACAACAACTACAAGCGTATGAACTTTCGTGGTTCTGTCGACTATGACGCTGCCAATTGGCTGAAAGTCGGATTCAATGGTGTATTCAGTAATTCTACCCAGCAAGTGCCTAATAATCAAGCATGGCAGAAAGCCTTCAACTGCCCACCGATTGTAGCTCTTTATGATGAAAATAACGACAAAGGCTTTCCTGACAAATTTGGATCTCCAGATGCAATAGGTTATACATCAAATTTTTACAATCCCATTGCAACAGCCAAATATTTTGATTCAAGCAAAGAGAACTATCAAGTTTTAAGTAACTTCTATGCACAGATTGATTTTATTCCAAACAAACTTAATTTCAAAACAAATTATTCTTATAGTTTCCTATCCACTCAGGGTCGTGAGTTCACTCCCAAATACTACGTTAGCAGTTGGCAACAATCAGCAACAACCCAACTTACAAAAAATGAAAATAAATACTATAACTATATTTGGGACAACACTCTGACCTATAATAACCAATGGGGTAAACACAAATTCGGTGCTATGGCAGGTTATTCTATGCGTCAGGAACAATGGCGTATGTTCGAAGGTAAAGCAAGTAACGTTCCCGAAGGTGCAGATGAATATTGGTACATTAAAAATGGTGATGCTGCAGGTGCTACCATAAAAGACGATGGTTACTGCTACAGAGGTATCTCTTACTTTACTCGTTTGAATTATAATTATGATGACAAATATCTGTTAATGTTCACTATGCGCGCCGATGGTTCCAGCAAATATCAGGAACATTGGGGTTACTTCCCTTCAGTTGGTGCAGCTTGGGTTCTCTCAGAAGAACCTTTTATGAAAGGTCAGAAATGGGCCGATTTTCTAAAGTTACGTGCTAGCTGGGGTAAACTAGGTAATGACCATGTAGCAGCAAGTGATGGATTCGCCTCAATTGCTACCGGCAATGACGCGTCTGGAGTCTTTGGAAACACTACTCTAGCAGGATACCAAAACACGACCTACTTTAGTTGGTTAAAATGGGAAGTAGTAGAGGAATGGAATGCAGGTATAAACTTTATCACTCTGAACAATCGTTTGAATATTGACTTTGACTATTACCATCGCATGACAAGCAATGCTGTAATTGCACCGCTCCTTCCATTCAGTACCACGACTTTAGCCGGGAACTATGGTAAGATTCTAAACTCAGGTATTGATATAAGTGCCAATTGGAATGACAAAATCGGCAAAGATTTTTCCTATAACATAGGTATAAATATCTCCACCCTAAGAAATCGAGTAAAAGATTTGGGTGACAACAAAATCATTAGAGGAGGAAAAACTGTAAATATTGTAGGCAAAGAAATGAATTCATTTTATGGTTTCAAGATGATAGGCGTTTATCAAACAGATGAGGAAATTGCCGCCGACCCCATTGCTGTAGCCAATGGTTGCGTACCAGGTGATCTAAAATATGCTGACCTTGATGGCAACAAAGTTCTAGACGGTAATGACCGCACCACATTAGGCTCATATATTCCCAACTTCACTTATGGAATAAACCTTGGACTCAACTACAAGAATCTCGACTTCCAGTTGACTACCTATGGACAAACCGGTGCTCAAATGTTCAATCGTAAACGTGCGCTTCGTTATTCTTCTCAAAACTATAACTTTGACCGCGCTCAATACGAGGATCGTTGGACAGGCCCAGGCTCTACCAACTCTAATCCATCGGCTGCCGCCTTACTTAAACCATGGAATGTAAGTGACCAAAAATACAGTTCTTACTTTGTGGAAAGTGCTGATTTCTTCCGCATTCAGAATATTACGCTCGGCTATACATTCCGCAATCTCAAATTAGGCAACTATATTATGCCGGGAATACGTCTGAGCCTCACAGCTGACCGACCGTTCACTACTTTTAAAGCGAACTCATTCTCTCCTGAGTTATCCGACAGCGAGGGCTGGGATACTGAAGTATATCCTCTGACATCATCTTATACTTTTGGGGTAAGATTTGATTTCTAAAAAAGATATGCTCCCCTACGAAGACACTTACTTAGTAAAAATATCAATAAACTAGAACTAATGAAAACATTAATAAAACCCTTTGTATATATAATATCCGCCTTAATGGTGTTGTCATTCGCGTCTTGTAATGATTTTCTGGACAAAGAACCAGAAGGAAAGGTACCAGAAGAAAAAGTAGACTATACCAATTTAAGTAATATGTATCAACCTGTATCAGGTGTATATGCTAAGATTCGTACTAGTGGTCTTCACTGGGTTATATGGGAAATCACTACCATTCGCGACCAAGACGTATTCAGTGGTCAATGGAATGGTAGCGACTACTACAACCTAAGCGAATATAAATATAATGATTCTTTTTGGGGAATCAATGAATTATGGATGCAATACTATAATATCATCAAAACAGCCAATGCAGCCATCGAGTCATTAGACCTATATGCCGAAAACATAACTAATGACGACGATATGAAAACCTATAAGCAATATCGAGGCGAAGTAATGTTTATGCGCGCTTACGCCTATTATCGTCTAGTTCAGGCATTTGGAGCGGTTACTATCCTTCGTGACAATAATCAAACCGATTTGAGCCGTTCCACCGTCAATGCAGTCTATAAATATGCTTTAGAAGATTTGCAATACGGCATGGACAATATGCCACGTATCCGTCCTAATCAAAGTGAACATAAAGGAGCTGTAACAGCTTTCTCTGCTGCAATGTTAGCTGCCAAGATTCATCTGAATCAAGCTAACTATACCAAGGTGGAGGAATTAACAGACGACATCATCAAGAACGGAAAGTTTACACTCTATCCAGACTTCTATCAGTTGTTCAAAATTCCAGGAAAACTTTGTGACGAATCCATATTCGAATGCCAAATGACCGATTTTGGCAATGGTTCCGGTGACTTAATCGATCCAGGAGAGTGGTTCACTTGCCAAGGTCCCAATAATTCCGGTAGCAATATCAATGGATGGGGGGATTGTGGCATTTTGAAGTCCTTCCGTGATTGGGCTTACGAACGTGGCGAAACTGTGCGTGCAACAACATCATTCTTGTTAGCAGGCTCTACAACTCCAGACGGTGACGTGATCAAGCCACAGATCAATTCTGCAAAAACAGACTGCTGGAATGGAAAGGCCTATACGCCGACCAACCAATTGACTCCGGGACGAACAAAATATGGTACAAACAACAATGTACGAATCTTCCGTTATGCCGATGTACTATTGATGAATGCAGAAGCTAAAATTAAAAATGGCAAAAGTGGTGACAATCCTTTCAATGAAGTCAGAAGACGTGCCAAAATGCCCGAACTTAAGAATGTAACCTTTGAACAAGTCATCGATGAACGTCGTATGGAGTTAGTATGCGAATGGGGCGAACGCTATAACGACCTTGTACGCACGGGCCTAGCAAAGACAGAATTGGTAGGATGGTCTGAAGACAAAGCTCTTTTGCCACTTCCTTTCAACCAATACACTCAGACTCCCGATTTATTAAAAGAACCAAAAGACGAATAAGCCTCATTGGCAAAATCTATATAGTATAACAATCTATTTTCACTTGATATATTTCAAGTTATAAGATATGAAAAAAAGAATATTATTTATAGCCTTTTCTCTATCCACACTCATGGCAATTGCAATGCCGGGAAAAAATAGCCTGAAAAGTACACCTCAGGAAATGGACAAGTTCGTAACAGAACTGATGAAAAAAATGACCATAGAGGAGAAAATAGGCCAGTTAAACCTGCCCGTCACCGGTGAAATCACCACTGGGCAGGCCCGTAACAGCGGCGTAGCCCGACAAATAGAGCAAGGTCTAGTAGGTGGAGTACTCAATCTGAAAGGAGTAGATAAAATACGCGAAGTACAAAAACTAGCCGTAGAGAACTCACGATTAGGTATCCCTCTACTTTTTGGCATGGATGTGGTACATGGTTATGAAACCATATTTCCCATTCCTCTAGGACTTTCATGTAGTTGGAATTTGGCAGCTATTCAAGAATCAGCACGTATTGCTGCTGTAGAAGCTAGTGCTGATGGCATCTGTTGGACATTCAGTCCAATGGTAGATATCAGTAGAGATCCACGCTGGGGACGCGTTAGCGAAGGTAATGGAGAAGACCCCTTTTTAGGTGGAGCAATAGCGCGAGCGATGGTACTAGGCTATCAAGGAGCAAACAATGAACAACAGCTTCAACGCGATGACGAAATTATGGCTTGTGTTAAACACTTTGCCCTTTATGGAGCAGGGGAGGCCGGACGAGACTATAATACTGTAGACATGAGTCGTAATCGCATGTTTAACGAATACTTATACCCTTATCAAGCCGCTGTAGAGGCTGGAGCTGGTAGTGTCATGGCATCCTTCAATGAAGTAGATGGCATACCCGCAACTGCCAATCACTGGCTGATGACTGATGTACTTCGTCGACAATGGAACTTCAATGGATTTGTTGTAACAGATTTCACTGGTATATCCGAAATGGTAGCACATGGCATAGGAGATCTACAAACCGTTTCTGCACGGGCCCTCAATGCAGGTGTAGACATGGACATGGTAAGTGAAGGATTCATAGGGACTCTCAAACAATCTCTTGTACAAGGAAAAATAAGTATGGAAACCTTAAATACGGCTTGCCGACGTATCCTTGAAGCCAAATACAAATTGGGGCTGTTTGATAATCCCTACAAATACTGTGATTTAAAACGCCCTACACGCGACATTTTTACAAAAGCTCATCGAAAGGCTGCCCGGCGAATAGCTGCCGAAAGTTTCGTACTATTAAAAAACGAACCTTTTAATAAAATAGACAAAAACGGCACGACTACCCACTCCCTTTCTCCCCTTCTTCCACTCAAGAAAGAAGGCACAGTTGCTGTTATTGGTCCATTAGGAAACACTCGTAGCAATATGCCAGGTACATGGAGCGTAGCAGCCCGGCTCAATGACTACCCATCCTTATATGAAGGACTGAAGGAAATGTTGGCAGGCAAAGTGAACGTAATCCATGCTAAAGGAAGTAACCTTATAAACGATGCAGCTTATGAAGAGCGCGCTACTATGTTCGGGCGTTCGCTGAATCGCGACCAGCGGACGAACCAAGAAATGCTAGACGAAGCGCTGAAAGTAGCTAATAATGCAGACATCATTGTAGCTGCTTTAGGCGAAAGTTCCGAAATGAGTGGTGAAAGTTCCTGTCGTACTAATCTTAACCTCCCAGACGTACAACGAACTTTATTGGAAGCCCTACTGAAGACAGGTAAGCCCGTGATACTTACCCTTTTTACTGGACGTCCATTAACACTGACCTGGGAACATAAAAATGTACCCGCTATACTGAATGTATGGTTCGGTGGAAGTGAAGCAGCCTATGCAATTGGAGATGTATTATTCGGTGATGTCAATCCTAGTGGAAAACTGACCATGACTTTCCCTAAAAATGTAGGGCAAATCCCCTTGTTTTACAATCATAAAAACACAGGACGCCCTCTACAAAATGGGAAATGGTTCGAAAAATTCCGCAGCAACTATTTGGATGTAGATAATGATGCGCTCTATCCTTTCGGCTACGGTCTATCATACACAACTTTCCAATATGGAGATATTGTACTGAACACCCCAACCATGAAACAAAACGAAACAATAACAGCTACAATCCAAGTTACAAACAGTGGGAAATACGATGGAGCAGAAGTTGTACAACTTTACATTCGGGATCTTGTGGGAAGTATCACCCGACCAGTACGCGAACTGAAAGGATTTAAAAAAATATTCCTCAAAGCAGGAGAAAGTAAGACTGTTTCTTTCAAAATTACAGCTGATTTGCTCCGATTCTATGACTATGACCTGAACCAAGTAACCGAACCGGGTGAATTTGATATATTCATTGGTGGAAGTAGTCAGGCTACAAAAACTGCAAGATTGACATTAAAATAACAAAAAATGAAACATTATATTTTTCTACTCTGCTTCAGTGGTCTTCTATCACTGTGTTGTTGCAAAAATCAGTATACTTCCACCGACAAATCGGTGGAAGTAATGACATTTAACATACGTCTGGATGCCCCTTCAGACAGTGCCAACAACTGGAAGTACCGTAAAGAGAATGTTTATCAAATGATTACTTACTATCATCCCGATCTATTAGGTATGCAAGAAGTATGTCATAACCAAATGGAAGACCTGAAACAGGGTCTTCCTCAGTATACAGCCTTAGGCGTAGGACGAGACGATGGAAAAGAAGCCGGTGAATACTGTCCGATATTCTTCAATCCAAATCGGTTCACTCTCCTAAAAAGCGGTAATTTCGCACTCAGCGAACATCCTGATTCTATAGGTATAAAAGGATGGGATGCGTCTTATAACCGTATCACTACTTGGGCCATATTAAAAGAAAAAAGAAATGGAAAGGAACTTGTCTTTTTCAATACCCATCTTGACAATGACGGAAAAATAGCACGCAAAGAAAGTGCTCGACTCATTGTACAAAAAATAAAAGAAATTGCTCCGCATATACCTGCCATCCTCACCGGAGATTTCAACTGTACTCCTGATGAAACACCACTACAAGTGTTAGAAGAAAATGGCATGAAGAACTCTCTAAAAACTGCAAATGTAACTTATGGCCCTTCTTGGTCATTCCACGACTTCGGCCGCTTAACAAAAGAGGAATGCACGCTACTTGATTATATATTTACTACTGATAATATCGAAGTAAACCGTTACCGAGTCATTCAGGACGAGCCCAATAATGGTTTTCTTTCTGATCACTATCCTATACTTGTCAAATTAGCTTTCAAATAATTATGAATATCCTATATTCTCTTTTATTCTGCTACCTATTATTAGGATTCTCCCAATGTACAAATATTGCAGCTAAGCAAGCCAAAAACCAACTGAGCGACGAAGCATTGCTGGATACTGTACAACACCGCACTTTCCGCTACTTTTGGGAAGGAGCGGAACCCAACAGCGGACTTGCACGCGAACGTATCCACATGGACGGTATCTATCCTGAGAACGACCAAAATATAGTAACTTCCGGAGGAAGTGGTTTCGGCATCATGGCAATATTAGCTGGCATCGATCGTGGTTATGTCACCCGCGAAGAAGGTTTAAAACGCATGGAACGCATCATCACCTTCCTTGAAACAGCCGATCGCTTCCATGGAGTCTATCCTCATTGGTGGCATGGAGACACTGGTAAAGTAAAACCTTTCGGACAAAAAGACAACGGAGGAGATCTTGTGGAAACAGCTTTCATCATGCAAGCCCTCCTAACTGTACATCAATATTATGTGAACAAAGACAGCTCAAGACAAACTCCAACTGAAAAGGCTCTGACAGAAAGAGAACTTTCACTTGCTACACGTATTGACCAGCTATGGCGTGAAGTAGACTGGAATTTCTACCGACAAAACGGACAAAATGTTCTCTATTGGCACTGGAGTCCCCAATATGCATGGGAGATGAACTTCCCTATACATGGTTACAACGAATGTCTCATCATGTACATACTTGCAGCCGCCTCGCCAACGCACGGAATACCACCAAAAGTCTACCACGAAGGATGGGCAGAGAACGGAGCTATCCTCAGTCCTCACAAAGTGGAAAATATAGAACTGAATTTACGTTATCAAGACTCCAAAGCCGGACCTCTTTTTTGGGCACAATACTCTTTCCTTGGCCTCAACCCCACAAAATTAAAAGACAAATACTGCTCTGATTACTTTAATGAAATGAAAAATTTGACACTTGCCAACCGGGCCTACTGCATCCGCAATCCTAAATGCCATAAAGGATTTGGTAGCGACTGTTGGGGACTGACAGCTAGTTACTCCGTGAACGGGTATGCGGCACATGCACCCAATGAGCACGATGACAAAGGGGTAATTTCTCCTACAGCTGCCCTCTCCTCCATTGTCTATACCCCAGAGTATTCGCTACAAGTAATGCGCCATCTCTATGAAATGGGTGAAAAAGTGTTCGGCCCATATGGATTCTACGATGCTTTCAGCGAGACGGACAATTGGTACCCACAACGTTACCTTGCCATAGACCAAGGGCCTATTGCAGTTATGATAGAAAATTATCGCAGCGGATTGCTATGGAAATTATTCATGAGCCATCCTGACATACAAAAAGGATTACAAAAATTAGGTTTTTCAATAGAAAACTAACATACCCCAATTTAACATCATGAAAATCAATCTTGTCTTACTCACTCTATGTATGCTTGTGCATACATCTTTATTGGCACAAACCAATGAATTACAACGCTCTATCCCAGAAGCCGAAGGTGTTCCATCCGAAGCAGTCATCACGCTATTCGATTCCTTGACAGCTTTACCACACACAGACATCCATAGTGTCATTGTGCTACGTCATGGCAAAGTGATAGGTGAAATTTATCCAACTCCTTTCGCACCTGAATATCGCCATACAATGTACTCTTGCTCCAAAACCTTTGTGGGCGCAGCCGTAGGATTAGCCATTGCAGATAACCGTCTAAGACTGACTGATCGCATTGTTTCTTTCTTTCCAGAACAATTACCGGACTCCGTTTCAGAGAACTTATCTAACATAACTGTACGCCATCTACTTACAATGACTTCTGGTATCACACCCGATTGGAATATGCGCAACGTTTGTACAAACTGGTTATCCACCTTTCTTGCCAAACCTGTGAAAACCCCTGGAGTGCAGTTTGAATATGATTCTATCAGTACCTATGTGCTTTCTGCTATTATACAAAAAGTAACTGGCATGACACTGTTGGACTATTTGAAACTAAAGCTTTTTAATCCAATGAATATCAAAGAAGTTGCATGGGAAATCAGTCCAGAAGGAATTCATACAGGTGGATGGGGCCTACACATACAAAGTGAATCACTTGCCAAGTTCGGTCTATTACTCCTAAATCAAGGCAAGTGGAAAGGCAAACAACTGCTATCGTCATCATGGATAAAACAAATGACAAGCAAGCAAATGGAAGCGGGAGATGAAGACTATGGCTATCAGATGTGGCTGTGCGACTATCCTGGTGCTGTACGGGCCGATGGCGCATTAGGGCAATACGTACTCATCATGCCGAAAGAAGACATGGTAGTTGTCATTACAGAATGTACGCTAATAAACGGTCGTAATCAGCGCAGATTAGTATGGAACAAACTACTGTCTGCCATAAAGAACCAAGCACTTATACCAGGAAAGGCCTATGCTCGATTAAAAAAGAAGCAAATAAGCTATACACTTCCCACAGTACAAGGAAAAAAACAATCACCATTGGCAACTGCTTATGCCAACCGAACCATTACCCTTGAAACGAACCGATACGGCTGGCAACATCTACATTTATTATTCGGCCCAAAAGAAGTGAATTTGAAAATTGATGATAAAAATGGGACAAGCCATATCCTACCCTTTGGTTACAAACAGTGGTTAACAGGTACAATCAATGCATACCCACCCTATTCCATTACACCTGTAGGTAGCTTTAACGGGCTTGAAAAGACTTTCCACGTAGCAGGTAGTTATGCATGGCTACCGACAGACGACTTACAGCTAAAAGTACATTATGTAGATTGGATTAGCGCTCTTGACATCACATTTCATTTCAACGGTAACAATGTAACATTAACTGTAAAAGAAAATTTTTCTACAAATGAAACCATCCTTAAAGGTAAATTCTAATACATAAAAACGTATCTTTGCCCACAGAGAGGAAATTTTCGATATGCTCAAATTCAAACTCCCAACGCAGAAAACAGGGTATTGCTACATTCTTACTGCACTCCCTGTTCTTCTGCCATCATAGAGTACATATTGGCCAACAACATACCCCCTACTGTGTTTTACCGCAATCTCAATATTTACAAGAGAGGAGAAATAAGAAGCAATCCGTTTTGTAACAGATTAAAATCTTGATTTCATCAATGCTCACTATGACTACGAAGGTTAGCTGGTAGCTATCCACGGACTGGAAAAAGAACCAAAACGTAGCAATTGCTGCCTAAAATGCTTCAACCTACATCTTACAGAAACGGCACGTTATGCTGCTAGCTACGATTTATCCGTCTTCGCCACTATCCTGGCCTCTTCACTATGGAAAAACCTCGAACAAATTAAACAAGTTCTGTCCGATATATCCCTTATCAACACATAATTTTCCTTTTATATTCTCTAAGAACTTACTTTGCTTTAGAGGTTCACGTTCATCTGCATTTCCCGAAGTGAACATGAAATTAAGAATTTCCTCCTTATCATTGATAATCAGATACAACTTGAACCCAAATAAGCAGTTCATGGAACACTTCCTCTCTCAGTTCAACAAAACAATTGTAGGAAACTAAACATGAAAACAACTGTTTCAAACGTTTACAGGCATCCCCCTTATAATAAGGGCTGAAGCATCTGAAATCACCAGGATGAAATAAAATAAGAATGGTTATAATCTCAATATCACTCATCCGGTTCTGTTTGTTACAATGCTTGCGGTTACTGTCTTTTACCATATATTTTTCTTGTCACCATGCAAATTCCTTACAGAAATCATCTGCCATATAATAAATTTCTGTAATTTTGGACTTTGAGAACATAGCGGTAATCGTTTAAATGTTATAATTAAATGTTATAATTAAATGTTATAATTAAATGTTATAATTAAATGTTATAATTAAATGTTATAAATTTAATACTTTTTCTCTATATTCCTATTATTCAATAAGATATTTATTGAATAATATCGAACTGACATTAAATACATAAATCATGAAAAACTTATTCGACATTAAAGACAAAGTAATCGTCATAACAGGCGGTTGTGGCATTTTAGGAAAAAACATCGCCAACTATCTGGCCGAGCAAGGAGCTAAAATCGTAATTCTGGACCGTGTGGAAGAGGCAGGCAGGGAACTGGAAGCCGAGCTTAACCGAAAGTCCGAAGCCCTGTTTCTCGTAACCGACGTACTGAACAAGGAAGTGCTGGAAGAAAACAAGAAAGCCATCTTCGAACGCTTCGGCACTATCGATGTGCTGCTGAACGCCGCAGGCGGCAACATGCCGGGCGCTACCATCGCTCCGGATAAGACCGTGCTCGACCTCGATGTGGACGCATTCCGCAAAGTGGTAGACCTGAACCTCTTCGGTACGGTGCTTCCCACCATGGTGTTCGTAGACGTCATGGCAAAGAACAAGAAAGGCGCCATCGTTAACTTCTGCTCCGAATCCGCCCTTCGTCCGCTGACGCGCGTAGTAGGTTACGGTTCCGCCAAAGCGGCCATCGGCAATTATACACGCTATATGGCGACCGAACTGGCAACCAAATTCAGCCCCGAACTCCGCGTGAACGCCATTGTTCCGGGATTCCTGCTCACCAACCAGAACCGTGCGCTGCTCACCAACCCCGACGGTTCGTACACAGACCGTGCAAAGACCATCATCGCCCACACTCCGTGCGGACGCTTTGCCGAACCGGAAGAATTGTTCGGAACCATCCACTACCTCATCAGTGACGCTTCCAGCTTCGTGACCGGGGCACTCTCGGTGGTGGACGGCGGTTTCGACGCATTCTCCATCTGATGAAATCCGTGAGAGTATGCCAAAATAAAACTCACTTGCTATCTGTTTCTTTTTAGGCACGGATTACACGGATAGACACGGATTTATTTTATCCCTTTTTCCGTGGAGTCCGTGTAATCCGTGCCTAAAAAAGAAATCATCAAGTGTATTTTGGTACATCCTCATTCATAATAGACAGACATATACTTTATAAATTTATACCATTACAATATGATACTTTGTGAACAAACCTGGCGCTGGTACGGTCCTAACGACCCCGTCAGCCTATGGGACATCAGACAGGCCGGAGCCACCGGCATCGTGAACGCCCTGCACCACATCCCCAACGGCGAGGTGTGGACGGTGGAAGAAATCATGAAACGCAAGGAGATGATTGAAGCCGCAGGTCTCCGCTGGTCGGTCGTTGAAAGCGTACCCGTACACGAGCACATCAAGACGCAGACCGGAGATTTCCAACGGTATATCGACAACTACAAGGAAAGCCTGCGCAACCTCGGCAAATGCGGTGTGAACATCGTGACGTACAACTTCATGCCCGTACTGGACTGGACGCGTACCGATCTTGTCTACGAGCTTCCCGACGGCAGCCGCGCCCTGCGCTTCGAACGCGCGGCCTTCATCGCTTTCGACCTCTTCCTGCTGAAGCGCCCCGGTGCGGAAGCCGATTACACCGACGCGGAAAAGGCCAGGGCCAAAGCCCGCTTCGAGCAGATGACGGAAGACGACAGGCAGTTGCTGGTACGCAACATGATTGCCGGCCTGCCCGGTTCGGAAGAGAGCTTTACCTTGGAGCAGTTCCAGAAAGAGCTTGACCGTTACAGGGATATCACCCCCGAAAAGCTGCGCTCCAACCTGATATATTTCCTCAGCGAAATCTGTCCCGTTGCCGACGAGGCCGGCATCGAGCTGGTGATCCATCCGGACGACCCGCCCTGCTCAATCCTGGGCCTGCCGCGTATCATGAGCTGCGGCGCCGATTTCCAGGCTCTGATTGACGCTGTTCCCAACAAGAGCAACGGTCTGTGCCTCTGCACCGGTTCTTTGGGCGTAAGCAGCGCCAATGACTGTGCTGCCCTGATGGAGCAGTTCGGCGACCGCATCAACTTCGTGCACCTGCGCAGCACGCAACGCGATGAGGAAGGCAACTTCTACGAAGCCAACCATCTGGAAGGCAACGTCGACATGTACCATGTGATGAAGGCTTTCCTCGAGCTGCAGCAGCGCCGTAAGGTCTCCATCCCGATGCGTCCCGACCACGGTCACCAGATGGTGGATGACTTGAAGAAGAAAACCAACCCGGGGTACTCCTGCATCGGCCGTCTGAGAGGATTGGCAGAGCTGAGAGGACTGGAAATGGGAATCGCCAAATCCTTGTTTGAATAAGGAATTCCTTTAAAAACGTGCTAAAAGCCATTCAACTGCAATGATACTGCGATTGAATGGCTTTTTTATAACCTGATACCCCATATTGAGAAATTCTTTCCTATATTTGCCCCTTGAACCCCCAAAACAGATTTATCATGAAAAACTTAACACTCCAACGAGTGGCTGCGGTAGATGTATTCCGCGCACTCACCATGTTTCTTATGCTCTTCGTAAACGACATTCCCGGTTTGAAGAATGTTCCTCACTGGCTGATGCACGCCGCTACCGATGAGGATATGCTGGGATTTTCCGATACCATCTTCCCGGCCTTTCTGTTCTGCATGGGTATGTCAGTATCCTTTGCCATACAGAACCGTTATAAAAAGGGTGATACAACCACACAGGTCATTGCACATATATTCTGGCGTACGGTGGCGCTCATTGCCATGGGGCTGTTCTCGCTTAACAGCGGCGGCATCGAAGGCGGTCTTTCCCATTCCTGGTTTACTATCCTTATGGTAATCGGTTTCTTCCTGACATGGGGAGTATATCCAAAGGCCGAAGGTACAAAAAAAGCCCTTTTCACCGTAATGAAAGTGGCAGGCGTGGTATTGCTTGCAACGCTGGTTATTTATAAAGACCTCAACGGGAAACCGTTCCATACAAGTTGGTGGGGAATCCTCGGTCTTATAGGCTGGACATATGCCGTATGTGCCGGTATCTATCTGTTCACCCGCGAAAGCCTGCGTAAAAACGCGGTTGCATGGTTTGCAGTGATAACGCTCGCTGTAATCAGCCATTCCGGCCTTATCCCGGAAGAGTACGGAAGCCGTATCCTGTTGCTGCCTTTCATTCCCAGTGACTGGACGCTGCACGCATTCGGAATGTCGGGTCTGCTGACCTCCTTGCTCATGCAACGCTACGCCAATCGCGAACACCCCGGCAAATTCATCGGTATGCTCTGCATCCTTGGTGCCGGCATGTTGATTCTTGCACTGGTTTCGCATCCATACTGGATTATCTCCAAGATACAGGCTACCCCGTCCTGGCTGTTTTATTGTCTTGCCGCCTTCTTCCCGTTATTCGGTTTTTTCTATTGGCTGACCGATGTAAAAGGCAAAACCAACCGGTTCGATATAATCAAACCCGCAGGAACGGCAACGCTCACTTGCTACATTCTTCCCTATATATGGTACTCCGTCCAGCAATTAGCCGGCTGGACTTATCCGGAAGCATTGGGAAGCGGTGTACCGGGACTGCTCAAATCGCTTGTCTTCTCTATCATCATCGTACAGTTGACAGGACTGCTGGTGAAAGGCAAAATAAAACTGAAAGTTTAAAATACTTCATGACTATGTTGAAAATTCAAACTCCCAACGGCGAAGACAGAGTTCTGCTCCATTCCTGCTGTGCTCCCTGTTCCTCCGCCATCATTGAATGCCTGCTGGCAAACGGCATCCGCCCGACAGTGTTTTATTGTAATCCCAACATCTATCCGCAAGAGGAATATGAGATAAGAAAGCAGGAAGCCGTTCGTTTCGTAACGTCCCAAAACCTCGATTTCATCGATGCGGATTACGATTATACCCACTGGCGGAACACAATGCTGGGACTGGAAAACGAACCGGAACGAGGCAGCCGTTGCCTGAAATGCTTTACATTACGCCTGACGGAAACGGCACGCTATGCTTCCGAACACGGCTTCTCTGTCTTTACCACTACCCTCGCATCTTCGCGTTGGAAAAACCTCGACCAGATAAACGAAGCGGGAAAACGGGCAGCCGCCCTTTATCCCGGTACAATCTTTTGGGAACAGAACTGGCGGAAAGGCGGATTGCAAGACCGCCGCAACCAGCTCCTCAAAGAGTATGACTTCTATAACCAACTGTACTGCGGCTGTGAATTCAGCAGGAAGCGGTTGGAACAGCCTGAAGAGAATAAGCGGGAATAAGGCATTTTTAGTAAAGGGAGATTCCAAAAACAAGCAGCCGGACCATACATCCTAATTCGTCAGACAGTTGTTACCCTTTCGTTCAACAACTGTCTGACGAAAGGATAACGGATGTCTGACGAAAGGGCAACATCCGTCTAACGAATTAAATTCAATAAGAGTCCGGCATAACAATCCCTGCTTCAACACCTGAGTTCAGCAACGGAAAAGGCTGTCAATCGTAAACAAGTGTCGATAAATAATCCTCCGCAAACATCTCGTTTGCCACTTCCAACAGAATTTCGGGAGTCAGTTGTCCGATACGCCGGAACACGGCTTCGGCCGTTTCATATTTATTGTAATGCAGGAAGGTCTTTGCCATGCCGAGGGCATTGTTCTCGTTATTGTCCGAAGCCACGCCTATCTGCCCGATAAGCTGTTTTTTGGCGGCGGCAAGCTGGGAAGAAGTCATCCGGGTATCGCGCAGGCGTTTCAGTTCTTTATACACAAGGCGGGTACAAAGCTCCGCATCCTCCGGGTCGCAACCGAAATAAATACAGAAAGTTCCGGTATCGGTATAAGAAGTCAGGTTGGACTCTACATTATAGACCAGTCCGCGCCGTTCGCGCAAGGCCACATTCAGCCGGCTGTTCATGCCCGGACCTCCGAGGATGTTATTCAGCAGATAGAGCGCCGTACGCTTGTCTTCATACGCATTGTACCCCCTACTGCCAATCATGATGTGCGCCTGATGGGTATCTTTGTGTAAAACCAGATTTTTCGGAACATATAAAGGCGGGGGCGTACGACGGTTATCGACAGCCTCAGCCGGAATATCAGCCAATAGTTTTTCCGCCCAACGCACCACTTGTCTGAAATCCATATTGCCTAAAACAAAGAACACCATATTGCCCGGACGGTAAAAGCGGGAAGTAAAGGCCGCCGCATCTTCGCTGCGGAACTTCTTCAACTGTTCCGGATTGCCGAGGATATTACGTCCCAGAGGATGCCCGCGAAAGATTAAATCCTCAAAATCATCAAAAATCAGTTCGGACGGGTTGTCTTCGTACGACTGGATTTCGTCTATAATGACCTCTGTCTCCTTTTCAATCTCCCGCTGAGGGAAAGTGGAATGGAATACAATATCCGTCAGCAACTCAAAAGCACGCCCGAAATGTTCGGTAAGAAATGCGGAATAAATTACGGTTTCTTCCTTATTGGTGTAAGCGTTCAAATCGCCGCCCACATTCTCCATGCGGTTCAAAATATGCCACGCCCTGCGCTTCCTGGTGCCTTTAAAAATAAGATGCTCCACAAAATGCGCCATCCCCTGCTCGTTTTCGAGTTCATCACGTGTTCCGGCATCCACCGCAAAACCACAATAAGCCACCTTCGACAAGGAGGGTTCATGGATGATGCGCAAGCCGTTCGGCAATGTGTGCTGATTATGGCGAGGCTGTATTTCTTCTGTTAAATTCTTCATTCTTACGCTACAAACAGTTTACCGTCACAAAAATACAATAAAACTTATTGCCGTTTATGGAAAATTACGGATATTTGTAGACTTATAATCCATAAATCAAAATTGAGACAATGATAGCATCCATTCAAGAGCTTTTGCAGAAAGAAGCGCAGGCCGTATTGAATATCCCTGTAACGGACGCATACGAAAAGGCGGTAGAACTTATCGTAGAACAGGTACACCGTAAAAAAGGCAAACTGGTAACTTCCGGCATGGGTAAAGCAGGGCAAATAGCCATGAATATTGCTACAACCTTTTGCTCGACCGGCATTCCTTCCGTATTTCTGCATCCCAGCGAAGCACAGCATGGAGACCTGGGTATCCTGCAGGAGAATGACCTGCTGCTGCTTATCTCCAATTCGGGCAAAACACGGGAAATCGTCGAACTGACACAGCTGGCGCATAACCTGAATCCGAAACTGAAATTTATCGTCATTACAGGAAATCCGGACAGTCCGCTGGCACAGGAATCGGATGTATGTCTCAGCACAGGAAGTCCCAAGGAAGTCTGCATACTGGGCATGACCCCTACCACTTCCACAACGGTAATGACCGTTATAGGAGATATTCTGGTAGTACAGACCATGCAGAAAACCGGATTTACCATTGAAGACTACTCCAAACGTCACCACGGCGGTTACCTCGGAGAAAAATCAAGAGCGTTATGCGTAAAGTAATCGGCATCGGGGAAACGATATTAGACATTATTTTCCGTAACGAGCAACCTTCGGCTGCCGTTCCGGGCGGTTCCGTATTCAATGGAATCGTTTCATTGAGCCGCACTGGCGTTCCTGTCTGTTTCATCAGTGAAACCGGCAACGACCATGTAGGCAATATCATCCTCAGGTTCATGCGTGACAATCATATCTCTACGGACTACGTCAACGTATTTCCTGACGGGAAATCGCCCGTTTCGCTTGCCTTTCTGGATGATAACAGCGATGCCGAATATATCTTCTACAAGGATTATCCCAAACAGCGGCTGGATGTCATATACCCCAAACTGGAAGAGGACGACATTGTTGTCATCGGCTCTTACTACGCATTGAATCCGGTGCTGCGCGAGAAAGTGTTGGAATTGCTCGACCAGGCACGCGAAAAGAAAGCCATCGTGTACTACGACCCCAATTTTCGTTCTTCCCATAAGGAAGAGGCCATAAAATTGGCGCCGACCATTATTGAAAATCTGGAATACGCAGACATTGTACGCGGCTCGCAGGACGATTTCTTCTATATGTACAACCTGCGCGAAGCAGACAAGATATACAAGGACAAGATTAAATTCTACTGTCCCAATTTCCTATGCACGGCAGGAGCGGAAAAGATTGCGCTCCGCACCGCTTCCGTCTCCAAAGAATATGACATACCGCCACTGAAAGCCGTAAGTACCGTCGGAGCGGGCGACAACTTCAATGCAGGCATCATTTACGGCTTGCTGAAATACGATGTCCGCTATGACGACCTGAATACAATCGGTGAAGCCAAGTGGGACCAGATTATCCGTTACGGCATGGAATTTGCCGCAGAAGTCTGCAAAAGCTACAGCAATTCGGTGTCAAACGAGTTTGCGGAGAGATGCAAATATTGAGGCTCTTCTCCAATCAGCACTTAAAAATAAATTATCATTTAAAAATTATAAAAGCTTCATATACGCTGTATAATCTGCAACGAAAAACCATATATTTGCTGTAAACGACATTAGAGAGTTTACGAATTATGTATAAGAATCTGTTGAACTTGCTTGTTCTGGCAGTGTTGCTTCCTTCTTGCAGCGGCACAGCTCCACACATATCCGTTGTATGCGAAGAAAATAATGTAGGGAACTGTATCGTCAAATGGGAAATGGCTCCGCTTATCAAAGGGAACATAAAAGTATATGCTTCGACCGATCCTGACTTCATTCCGGAAGATGTTCCCGTGGCCATGGCCGATATCTCGGACTTGAAAATGACCATCGTCACGAACGATCCGACCAAACGTTATTATTACACCCTTTTGTTCGACGACAAATATCGTGTTAAGATTGCCACGCGCAACATCAACATTCCCGGTGTACAGAACTTCCGTGATTTGGGCGGCTATCCTTCTTATTCCACCAAGAAACAGATGCGCTGGGGAATGATTTACCGCTCGGCAGAGATAGACAGCCTTGAATGTTCCTCACGCAGGGAGCTCAAAAACCTCGGTATCAAGACACTTATCGACTTGCGGGCTTCTTCGGAGATAGGCAGGCAGTCACCGCTGCAAAAAGGGTTCCACGTCGTGCATATTCCACTTGCCACAGGAGATATGGAAGGCATACTGAAAGGCATACGGGAAGAAAAAATCAAAAGTGACACCGTCTACCGCATGGTAGAGCGTATGAACCGCATTTTAATAGACCAATATACCAAAGAATACCGGCAGATATTCGATATCCTGTTGGATAAAAACAGTTATCCGGTAGTCATACACTGTTCCTCCGGCAAAGGACGTACCGGTATCGTGTCCGCACTGGTGCTTGCCGCACTGGGAATAAACGAGGACATAATCATGGAAGATTACCGGCTGAGCAATGATTACTTCAACATTCCAAGCGCCTCCAAATACGCTTATCAGTTGCCTGCACGCTCGCAGGAAGCCATCACTACCCTTTTCTCCGCACGCGAGGATTTCCTGAACGCTGCCAAAGACGAAGCGGAACGCCGATACGGTGACATGGATACTTACCTGCGGAAAGGTATCGGACTAAGCAAGAACGAAATAAAAAGGTTACGGAGTATTTTGCTCAGTAATTAATGATTAATCGCCAAAAAACTCTTATCTTTGCGCCAAATGCGAAGATAAACCGCACCTCGGCATAAAAAACAGACAAGTTTATTTTATTATGCTCCCGGCTTGCATTATCTTTGCACCTGAAATATAAAGATATACAAAGATTTAATGAAGACATTTGAAGAGCTCGGTGTGTCGCCGGAGATACGCCGCGCCATTGAAGAAATGGGATATGCGTGTCCCATGCCGGTACAAGAGGAAGTAATCCCTTACCTTTTGGGAGAAAATAATGATGTAGTAGCACTGGCACAAACAGGAACAGGAAAGACCGCAGCGTTCGGTCTGCCGCTTATACAGCAAATCAACGTTAACAACCGAATACCCCAATCACTTATTCTTTGCCCTACCCGCGAACTCTGTTTACAGATAGCGGGCGACCTGAATGATTACTCCAAGTACATCGACGGTCTGCGGGTATTGCCCGTGTACGGCGGTTCGTCCATCGAAAGCCAGATACGTGCCCTGAAGCGGGGGGTACACATCATCGTAGCTACCCCCGGACGTCTGCTCGACCTTATGGAACGCAAGACCGTCTCACTCTCCACCATCCAGAACGTGGTTATGGACGAGGCGGACGAAATGCTGAACATGGGATTTACGGACAGCATTAATGCCATTCTCGCAGATGTGCCCCAAGAGCGTAACACACTGCTGTTCTCCGCGACCATGAGTCCCGAAATCGCACGTATTTCCAAAAAATATCTGCACAATGCAAAGGAAATCACCATCGGACGCAGAAATGAAGGAACCAGCAACGTGAAACACGTGGTGTTCACCGTTCATGCCAAAGATAAGTACGCCGCCCTGAAACGCATCGTAGATTACTATCCGCAGATATACGGCATCATCTTCTGCCGTACCCGCAAGGAAACCCAGGAAATTGCCGACAAACTGATGCAGGAAGGTTACAATGCCGACTCTTTGCACGGTGAACTGAGCCAGGCGCAGCGCGATGCCGTCATGCAGAAATTCCGCATACGCAACCTGCAACTGCTGGTGGCTACCGACGTTGCCGCACGCGGTCTGGACGTCGACGACCTCACCCACGTCATCAACTACGGCCTGCCCGATGATACGGAAAGCTACACACACCGCAGCGGACGTACGGGACGTGCCGGAAAAACAGGCACATCCATCGCCATCATCAACCTGCGCGAAAAAGGCAAAATGCGTGAAATCGAACGCATCATCGGCAAAAAATTCATTCAGGGAGAAATGCCTACCGGCAAGCAAATCTGCGAGAAGCAGTTGCTGAAGGTTATTGACGAACTCGAAAAAGTAAAAGTAAATGAGGATGAAATCCGTGATTTCATGCCCGACATTTACCGCAAGCTGGACTGGTTGAGTAAGGAAGACCTGATTAAACGCATGGTTTCCCTCGAATTCAACCGCTTCCTGGACTACTATCGCGACCGTGAGGAAATAGAAATTGCCACCGGCAGCGAACGCAGCGCCAAAAGCGGCGAACGCGGCAGCAATGCCCGTAAGGCAACTCCGGGCTTTAAACGTCTGTTTATCAATCTCGGTAAAATGGACAACTTCTTCCCCAACGAACTGATCAGCCTCCTGAACAACAATACCCGCGGGCGTGTTGAATTAGGCCGTATCGACCTGATGCAGAAGTTCTCTTTCTTTGAAGTGGAAGACAAAGAAGCGGGCAACGTTATAAAAGCCTTAAACCGGGCCAACTGGAACGGCCGTAAGGTTTCTGTAGAGATTGCGGGAGAAGAAGGGAAAGACGCTCCCAAAGGAAAACGCAGGAACGAAGGCGGCAACTACGGCAAAAAGGAATTTGACGGCAAAAAACGCAGCTACAAGGATGAGCGTCGCAGCGAGGTTGCCGGCAAACGCAGCGATAAGACCGAATATGCCGCTACCGACAAGAAAAAGAACAAGCCCAGTCGCGAAGAACGCGGTTATACCAAGGCACGCGGCAAAAAAGACGATTGGAAACAGTTCTTTCAAGGCAATAACGAATTTAAAGATTCAGAACCGGACTTCAGCGAAGAAGGCTGGGCAAAACGGACACCTAAAAAGAAATAAGCAAACGACGTGAACAAAGTCAACGGTTTTTTATATGGACTATTGTCTTCTGCCAGCTTCGGATTGATTCCGCTATTTACAATCCCGGCCATGCAGCAAGGAATGGGTTTCTGGTCTATTCTATTATATCGTTTTCTTTTCGCCATGCTGGCATTGGCAGGCATACTGCTGCTCGACAAGCAGCCTTTCCGCATACGCCGTAAGGAGATATTGCCGCTTCTGCTGCTGGCATGCCTTTACGACAGTTCCGCAGTATTCCTCTTTTGGGGGTATCAGTTCATGTCGAGCGGTGTGGCCACCACCCTTCATTTCATGTATCCGGTGCTGACTACGCTTATCATGATGATATTCTTCCACGAGAAGAAATCTTTGTGGCGCATGGCGGCCATTGCACTGGCAGTAGCCGGCGTATTTTTCCTGTCCAACGGAGACGGTACGGGAAGCGTCACCTGGTCCGGCATATTCATTGTTTTGCTTTCTGCATTGGGATATGCCCTTTACCTGGTAACGGTAAGCCAACTGAAAAATCTCGAAATGAAAGGGCTTAAAATGACGTTTTACGTCTTTTTGTTCGGCGGTATCCTGTTATTCACCGGAACGGAAATCTCCGGGATAGGGTTACAGGCCATTCCGGACCGCACCACATTGGGCAATCTGGTGATGCTTGCGTTAGTACCTACCGTAATATCCAACCTTGCACTGGTACGCGCCATCAAAAACATAGGCTCCACACTGACATCCGTATTGGGAGCTATGGAACCTGTAACGGCGGTATGCGTAGGCATTGCCATCTTCGGAGAGCCGTTTACCCGAAGCATAGCACTGGGCATCCTGCTCATCATTTCAGCCGTAACCGTCATTATTCTAAAAAGATGATGGAGTGACAAGGTGATAAATAACAGTGTAACAAAGCAATAGGGTGACAAAGCAATGCATCATCACTTTATCACCCTATTATCTTATTGCTTTTTATCTCCTATTTCGTACAGCTCTTGGTACTGAAAGCAACGAGCATCCAAACCATTTTTTCCTGCTCTTTCAGGTAACCGGTCATTAAGTCGGCCGTTGCATCATCACCGGCTTCATTGGCCAGTTCTATCACTTTTCTTTCTTCACCGATAAGATAACTGTAAGTTTCGAGGATATGCTCAACAGCCTCACCGCCACAAGTAATACCGGAGATTTCCTTCACTTTGGCAACCTTGAGATATTCGCTGAATTTGTTTTCGGGCGTACCGCCCAACATCAAGATACGTTCTGCGATTTCATCCACTTTCTCTGCGGCATCGTTGTACATATCTTCAAATTTGCCGTGCAGCACGAAGAACCCGTGTCCTTTAATATCCCAATGGAAACCGCGCAAATTGGTATAATGTACCTGAAAGTCTGCCAATAGCTGATGCAATGCCGATACTACGTCAGCAACTTTCTTTTCATTCAAATGTAAGTAATCTAAAGTTTTCATAATCTTTCTATTTTAAAAGTTCATACTATTTTTCTTTGTTCCTGTTGCAAAGATAAGCGGCAAATAAGTGCTTGTCAAACAGATAATTTCTATCTTTGCATAGAACGATTCTATATATAACATTCAAAAGCCCTGTTTCTATGACTTTACAACAATTGGAATACATACTTGCTGTCAATCAGTTCCGTCATTTCGCCAAAGCCGCTGAATATTGCCGGGTCACACAACCCACCTTGAGCGCCATGATTCAAAAGTTGGAAGAAGAGTTGGACACAAAGATTTTCGACCGCAGCCAGCAGCCTGTGTGCCCTACTCCCATCGGCCTTCACATCATAGAACAAGCCCGGAATGTGTTGGTTCAGACCCATCGTATAAAAAACATTATAGAAGAAGAAAAGCATTCGCTCAGCGGAATTTTCAAACTGGGCATACTTCCCACCATAGCCCCCTATCTGCTGCCGCGTTTCTTTCCGCAATTGATGAAGAAATATCCGCAGCTTGATATCCGGGTGGTAGAGATGAAGACGAACGACATCAAGAAAGCCCTGCAAACGGGAGACATAGATGCCGGAATCGTAGCCGGTCTGGCAGGAATGGAAGAATTCCGGCAAATACCGTTATTCTACGAACAGTTCTACACGTATATTGCGCGGGAAAACCGTCTTTTCAACAATGAAGTCATACGGACTTCGGACTTGACGGGAGAACAGCTTTGGCTGCTGGATGAAGGGCATTGTTTTCGCGACCAACTGGAGCGTTTCTGCCAACTGAAGGCAGCCCGTGCCAGCCAGTTGGCCTATCATCTGGGCAGCATGGAAACCTTTATGCGCATGGTAGAAAGCGGCAAGGGCATCACTTTCATTCCCGAACTGGCTGTCCTGCAACTGAACGGCACGCAGAAAGAACTGGTACATCCTTTTGCCATCCCCTGTCCTACCCGGCAAATCATCATGCTGACCAACCGGAGTTTTATCCGCAACACGCTTTTAAATACAATCGCCCAAGAGGTAACAGCGGCAGTGCCCAAAGAAATGCTCTCCCTGAAAGCCACTCAGGTACTCGTATAGATTTTGTCTATCGGCCCATAAAACCTTTCAATCGGATTTTTTGTTCTACCGGAGAAAAATGCTATATTTTTGCAAACAGGAAAAACAAAGATCGGCTGCACCTCGGCATAATCAGGCAAGCCTGCTTCTGCATTCGGTCTGCACAATCTTTGCACCGGTAAAACAAAAACCAAACCTTTTAAAAAGTATAATTATGGAACCGATTATCAACTCTCAACTCCCTGAATTCAAAGTTCAGGCTTTCCAAAACGGAAGTTTCAAAACAGTAACTAACGAAGATGTAAAAGGCAAATGGGCCATTTTCTTCTTCTATCCGGCAGATTTTACGTTTGTATGTCCTACCGAACTGGTGGATATTGCAGAAAAATACGACCAGTTCCAAGCCATGGGCGTAGAGGTCTATTCCGTAAGTACAGACTCTCACTTTGTACATAAAGCATGGCACGATGCTTCCGAAAGCATCCGCAAGATTAAATACCCGATGTTGGCAGACCCGACAGGAACATTGAGCCGTGCATTCGGTGTGATGATCGAAGAAGAAGGTATGGCTTATCGCGGTACATTCCTTGTAAATCCTGAAGGAAAAATCAAGATTGCCGAGATTCAGGACAACAACATCGGACGCAATGCGGACGAACTGCTCCGTAAGGTGGAAGCTGCGCAATTCGTAGCCACTCACGACGGTGAAGTCTGTCCCGCCAAATGGAAGAAAGGCGGTGCAACGTTGAAGCCGAGCATCGATTTAGTCGGCAAGATTTAATCGTACCCCCATACGATAGACATTACTATGTAAAGACTATCTCCATTTCTTCCTTGCAAGAGTACAAGAAATGAGATAGTCTTTTTTTATACTCCAACATTTAAAAACCTGCATCATCATGTTAGAAGCAACTATATTAGACCAAGTGCGGAGCATATTCCAACCATTGGAAGCCCGCTATACCTTTCACATCACCTGCAATCCGGAACATGAACAGGCCGGTGAGATGATTGATTTTCTGAATGACATAGCGAGCTGTTCCGACAAACTGTCCTGCCAGGTGACCGAAACCAATGAGCCCAAACTGGAGTTTACGCTCCTGAAAGAAGGGAAAGAAACCGGAATAAAATTCCGTGCCATTCCGGGCGGACATGAATTCAGTTCGCTGCTTCTTGCCGTGCTAAACGCCGATGGAAAGGGCAAAAATCTCCCGGACGAGGGTATCGGCCGCCGCATCAAGGCATTGCAAGGCCCAATCCACCTGCAAACCTATGTGTCGCTGGCCTGTACCAACTGCCCGGACATTGTGCAGGCGCTCAATGCCGTAGCACTGCTGCATCCCCATATCACCCACGACACAATAGACGGAGCCGTCTTTCAGGAAGAAGCGGATGCGCTGAAAATACAAGCCGTACCGTCCGTTTACGCCAATGGGAAGCAACTTCATGTGGGACGCGGTTCTTTAGGGGAACTCCTGAAAAAACTGGAAGATACCTTCGGCAGCCTGCCGCAAGAGAATGCAGCACCCGTCTTAAGGGAGTTCGACGTGCTGGTCCTGGGCGGGGGTCCTGCCGGGGCTTCGGCAGCCGTTTATTCCGCCCGCAAAGGATTGCGCGTAGCCATTATTGCCGAACGAATAGGCGGACAGGTAAAAGAAACCGTAGGCATCGAGAACCTCATCTCCGTACCCCGGACAACAGGTTCACAGCTTGCCGATGCACTCAGGACGCACATAGAACATTACCCGATAGAGATTTTTGAAGACCGGAAGATTGAAAGAGCAGAGCTTCAGGGCAAAGAGAAAAAGGTTTTCTCCGGTGGCGGAGAAACGTTTACAGCCCCTGCGGTAATCATTGCCACAGGCGCAAGCTGGCGTAAACTGAACGTAGAGGGAGAAGCCGAATACCTCGGACGCGGTGTAGCCTTCTGCCCGCATTGTGACGGCCCCTTCTACCAAGGCAAGCATGTAGCCGTCATCGGCGGCGGGAACTCCGGCATAGAAGCGGCCATCGACCTGGCGGGAATCTGCAGGAAAGTTACCGTCTTCGAGTTTGCCGATACGCTAAAAGCCGACCAGGTATTGCAGGAAAAAGCCGGAAGCCTTCCCAACGTGGAGATATTCACTTCTTCACAAACCACCCGAGTGACGGGCGACGGAGAGAAAGTAACCGGTATCCGCATCAAAGACCGCATCACCAACGAGGAGCGCGACTATCCTTTGGACGGTATCTTCGTACAAATCGGTCTGGCAGCCAACAGCGCACCTTTCCGGGACGCATTGGAAACGACACCGACCGGTGAAATCAAGACAGACGCATTCTGCCGCACCACGCTTCCGGGTGTTTATGCAGCCGGAGACGTGTCCGACGTACCCTACAAACAGATTGTCATAGCTATGGGTGAAGGGGCCAAAGCGGCATTGTCCGCTTTCGACGACCGCATCAGGGGAATCGCATAACCGGCTATTTTCCGGAAACGATTTTCAGTTCCCGTATCAAATCTCCGGCTTTGCCGTACTTCTCTATCATGAACAGGATGTAGCGCACATCGACCCCGATGCAGCGCTGCATCTTCGGTTCATAGAGTATATCGCTGCTCATCGCTTCCCAATTGCCGTCAAAAGCCAGTCCCAGAAGTTCGCCTCTGGCATTGAACATGGCGCTTCCCGAATTGCCGCCGGTTATATCGTTATTGGAGATAAAGCAAACGTTCATTTCTCCCTTTTCACCGGCATATCTGCCAAAGTCGCGGTTGGAGAACAAAGAAAGAAGTTCCGGCTGCACCTCAAAATCCACATCGCCTGCATGGGTCTTTACCTTTTCAAGAATACCTTTGGTCGTGGTATAATAATCGTATTCAGCACCGTCAAACGGGGTGTATCCGCATACCGTACCGAAGCTCAAGCGCATGGTGGAATTGGCGTCCGGATAGAAATTACGCGATGAATACATCCTGCGTACGGCAGCATTCAGCAAGCGCTCATTACGGGCGATATTCATGGCGGACTCTCTCGTCTGCATATTGATTTCAAACATCTTGCCAATCAGGTCTATGCCCAGATTTATGGCAGGGTCGTCATAGATGTTATAGGTAGTGTCCCGCTCCAGAAAACGTTTTAATCCGCGAGGGGTAGTCAGTTCCGAAGCGGCATACAAACTATCCGCATAGGCCTTGTCGTTACCGCCGTACCGGGTGGCAATCGTACCGTAAAACTCCGGTAAATAGGTAGAATCGACCTTGGAACGATATTCTTTCACCATGGCAGTAAAGACTTCCTTGTCGATTTCCAAATCCAGATTGGCGTACTTTTCTACAATTGCTTTCAGATTGGCCTCAACCGTTTTCCGTTCCCCTTCAAAATCAAAATTCAAAATGGACAACGCCAATTGTATCAGTTCGGGACCGTTCAGGAAAGATTCGGCAAAATAAGCCAGAGCACGGTTGGCTTCACGGGTATTTTTATAGTCCAGTTCCAAATCGGGAAACAACCGCAACAGCTTCTCACGTTCTCCGGGTGTCTGTTGTATCCAGCGGCGAAGCTCCCGCTCCATGGCACGCTTCTTTTCCAAGACATGCAATTTCCGGATAGCCCGGTTCACCCCGATGCTGTTCTTCCAGTAATTGGAGCTTTCATCGTATTTGGAAGCATACTTTATGCGGATACTGTCCCGCCTGTCCATTTCGCGCTTCCAGATAGCCTGCTTGATGCCCCGGACATCTATTTGTGCCTGATTGCCGTTGTTCATCATCTCTTCGATGCCAAACGAAGAGAGGTAACGCTCCGTGCTGCCCGGATAGCCCAATGTCATGCAGAAAGAACCCTCTTTATACCCGTCCAGAGAAATCGGCGCTACGTATTCGGGACGATAAGGGACGTTTTCCGGCGAATAATCCGCCGGGCGGTTGTTCTTACCGGCATAGATGCGAAATACGCAGAAATCGCCCGTATGACGCGGCCACACCCAATTGTCCGTATCCCAACCGAACTTGCCTACCGAGGAAGGCGGTGCAAATACCAGCCGGACATCGTTATAGTCGCGGTAAACAGACAGCCAAAACTCATTGCCGCCATAGTACGCATCTACAATTCCCACCAAAGTAGAGTCCTTACGCGCCACTTCCTCACTGATGGCAAACATCACCGAATCTACCGCACCGGAACGCTCCGGCTCGGTCATCTCCGGCTTTACCGCACCAAGCACCCGTTTCGTTACATTCTCCGTCCGCAGCAGAAAGCGGACATAAAGCTCCGGATTCGGCAGTTCCTCGCTGCGGTTACGTGCCACAAAGCCGTCTTTCAGATAGTCATGCTCCACGGAAGAATGCTGCTGGACGCTGCTGAAACCGCAATGGTGATTCGTAAATACCAGTCCGTCTTCCGACACGACCACCCCCGAACAGAAACCGCCGAAACTCACTACGGCATCTTTCAATGAGGGACGTCTGGCACTGTATAGCTTGTCTGCCGGCATTTGCAAACCGAGCTCTTTCATTGCCCGGCGCGTCTGTTTATTCAGATTACCCAGCATCCACATGCCCTCATCCGCCTGCACCACCCACGCAGAAAGGCAGCAAACAACCACTGCTACAAATCTCAAAACCATATCGTTCTCTACTTAACTTTATATAAGTTTGCCTGCCCGTTTTGTACTCCCACACCGACAGCCTGTGCGGCCGGACGCTTCTCTTTCACCGCATCCGGACATCACTCCGCAATCAGCCTCAGCTTTTCGGAACCCGTACGCGCTCTCAGCCATTCGGTTATTTTCTCCCTTTCACGGGCATCCGGATGCTTGCCGAACTTCAGGACGGCAAGCGTAACGGTATCTATCCGTACCGAATCGACCGTCAGCTCAAGCGCGTGCGAAATGGAAACCGACTTGACGGAGGGATAAAGCACCTTCAGCTCAGGGATAATCTTTTTGCCCAATTCATCGTATTTACGGTACTGTTCCAAGTCCTTTTCCAAAGAAGAAATCTGCTGTTTCTGCTCCACCAGACGCTGTTCGCTGTTCTTGTAGAAATCTTCCATAACCATGGCGCGGATAGACGACATATCCAGCGACTCGTTATTCATTCCCTGAAGCACAACCAGCTTCGTATTGTCCAGTTTATAATCTTTCATTTTACTGCGGGCGATGGCAATAGAGGCTTCCGGCACTTCCTGACCTATCAGGACCACCCGTATCTCATGGTGCTTGCCCTCATGGTGGATTTTCTTATCCAATACCTGCGTATTCTCAAAGGCAAGCTGCTCGTTTACAAAGCGGTTGGCCGCGCTTTCAAAGAAGGTGTCCTGAATAATTCCCACTGTGAGATACACCGCCGGACACATCGTAAGGACAGCTATCAGCACGATATACTTCCGCACCTTCTTTTCACGGTTCTTATCCACAAACTCCTTGCGCTGGAAGTGCATTACCCGTACGCCGATAAAAGTAGCCAGACTGATGAATACGGAGTTTATGAAATAAAGGTAGAATGCACCGAGGAAATAAATCAGGTTTCCCGTTGCCAGTCCATAACCTGCCGTACACAGCGGCGGCATCAATGCCGTGGCAATAGCGACACCCGGAATCACATTGCCTTTCTCCTTCGTGGAGAGTGCCACTACTCCCGCAAGACCGCCCATCAGTGCGATGAATACGTCATAAATCGTCGGTGAGGTACGCGCCAGCAACTCCGACTGCCCCTCGGCAACCGGGCTTACCAGGAAAAAGACGGTAGCCGTGGTGACACTGAACAGCGTAGTTATCAGGAAACTTTTCAACGAGCGCTTCATCAGCTCGAAATCGTTCAGACCCACTGAAAGCCCCACTCCCATGATAGGTCCCATCAACGGCGAAATAAGCATCGCACCGATAATTACAGCGGTAGAATTGACATTCAGACCGAGTGAAGCCATAAAGATGGCAAATATCAGAATCCATAAATTGGCCCCTTTAAACTCGACACCCTTACGGATGGAGTCTACAGTGGCAAGTTCATTGTCTTTATCTTTGCGCAAATCGAGATACTCTTTCAGGAAGTTCTTGACGGCAAATACATTCCGGTTGGGATTGACAGGCTGTTCCATAAAAATAATTCTATTTTCGGATAAAACGATTGATAACAGGTATTTGACTAAGCGGCAAATCGCGCTTTATAATATAGGCTATAAACAGGCATAACAACAGCGTACGGAACGTCATACGCAGACAGATGTTTTCAATAGGTACACATTCCGCAGCTACATAAAGCACCGCAGCCAACAGCACATAGCACCCTATCGACTTTAAATCGTACTGAATCGGGTATTTCTTCTGACCGACAAAATAAGAGAGCAGCATCGCAACGCCGTAACCCGTAAATCCGGCCCATGCGCAAGCCATATACCCGAACTTCGGAATTAAAAAGATATTCATCACCACCAGAATCGTGCATCCTATCAGTGAGAAATAAGCTCCCCAACGCGTTTCGTCAATCAGCTTGTACCAGAAAGAGAGATTGAAATAAATTCCCATGAAGATTTCCGCAGCCATTACAATGGGCACAACACGCAACCCCGGCCAATAGTCGCGGCCGATGATGTAGCGGAGAATATCCAGATAGAACATCACTGCCAGAAAAGCCACCAGTGTAAAGATGATAAAGAACTTCATGGCCTGCGCATACACCTGCTTGTTGTCCTTATCGCGGCTCTTGCCGAATACAAAAGGCTCGTAGGCGTAGCGGAAAGCCTGTGTCAGCATCGCCATCACCATGGCAATCTTGCTGGCGGCTCCATAGATGCCGAGTTGTACGGTGGCTTCCGCCTGGTCGGGGTAGACAAAGGGAAAGATAATCTTGTCCGCCACCTGATTCAGGATGCCCGCAATGCCCAACACCAGCAACGGCAGGCTATAAGCAAGCATCCGCTTCAGCAGTTTCCTGTCCAGCACATAAGCGAAACCGCGCAATTCGGGTATCATGCACAGCATGATGGTAGAAGTGCACACAAGATTGAAGAGGAAGGCATACGCCACATCATCGCCCTTCATCCAGACATAATAAATCAGGTTCAAGGCTATGTTCAGGAAGATGAACAGCAGTTTGAGCGCTGCAAACTTGACGGGCCGTTTCTTATAGCGCAGATAAGCGAAAGGAATGCTTTGAATGGCATCCATCGCCACTACAATCATCATCATTCCCACGTACCAGGGATGCTCTCCATATTCCAGCCAGTCGGCAACCGGTTGAAGAAACAGCAGTCCCAGCGCAAGGAATGTCAGCGCACCGATGCCTACGCTGAGCAATGTTGTGGAATACACCCGCATCGGGTCGTCCTCTCCTTTATTGGCAAAGCGGAAAAAGCCCGTTTCCATGCCGCACGTCAGCAGCACCAGCAACAGTGCCACCCACGCATAGATATTAGTCACAACGCCATAGCCCCCCGACTGTGCAGACAAGGCCATGGTGTATACGGGCACTAACAGATAGTTGAGGAAACGCCCCACAATACTGCTCAACCCGTAAATGGCAGTTTCTTTTGCCAATGATTTCAATCCAGCCACGTTATTCAGTGTTTTATTATACTCTCTAACCGGTCGCTTATCAATAAGCGTCAATCATTAAATAACGTCTTCTGGCTATTGTAGAGGCTCCGCCCCAAATGTTTATAGGCCAGTTCCGTTACTTCACGACCGCGGGGAGTGCGTTTCAGGAAGCCTTCCTTTATCAGGAACGGTTCATAAACTTCTTCGATGGTTCCCGCATCTTCTCCCAAGGCCGTAGCGATGGTTGTAAGTCCCACCGGACCGCCCTTGAACTTATCGATAATCGTACAAAGTATCTTATTGTCTATCTCATCCAGTCCGTACTTGTCAATGTTAAGCGCCTCGAGTGCGAAATTGGCGATTTCCGTATCGATGCTGCCCGAACCTTTCACCTGTGCAAAGTCCCTCACGCGACGCAGCAAGGCATTGGCGATACGCGGCGTACCGCGGCTGCGGCTTGCGATTTCCGAAGCGGCTCTTGTGGAGCAGGGTACGTCCAGTATGCTTGCCGAACGGCGGATAATACCGCTCAGCACATCATCGTCATAATACTCCAGATGGAGATTGATGCCGAAACGGGCACGTAGCGGAGCCGTCAGCAAACCGCTGCGGGTGGTGGCCCCCACCAGCGTAAACGGATTCAAATCAATCTGTATGCTTCGCGCCGACGGGCCTTTGTCTATCATGATGTCGATGCGGTAGTCTTCCATTGCCGAATACAGATACTCTTCCACTACGGGACTCAGCCGATGTATCTCGTCGATGAAAAGCACATCGTTCGGCTCCAGGCTGGTGAGTACGCCTGCCAGGTCGCCCGGCTTGTCGAGCACCGGACCGGAAGTAATCTTGAAACCTACTCCCAATTCATTGGCTATAATGTTGGAAAGTGTGGTCTTTCCCAATCCGGGAGGACCGTGAAGCAACACATGGTCCAGGGCCTCGCCCCTGAGACGGGCAGCCTTCACGAAAATGCGCAAATTATCAACCACCTTATCCTGTCCGCTGAAATCCTCGAAGTTCAAAGGGCGGAGAGCGTTCTCGAAGTCACGCTCCTTGCTGGTGAGCTGATGCTCGCGTATGTTAAAATCTTCTTGTTCCATTAAAATTCAATCTATACAACGACAAAGATAGTGCAAACCGAGAGCAGAATAAAATGAATCCATTCATTTTTTATATCGAAATGCCGCTTATCTCCGCTTCCGGACAAAGATAAAGAAATCTTTCAACGTTTCATAAACTCCTTCCTTTCTTCTTCCGGGAATTTCTCTATGGCATAGCGCAGCATTGTCCGCGGCATCACCTTGCTGTGTTTCTCAAGAAACTGCACCAGCAAATCCTTATCCCTCTTTCCCATCTCACGCAGCATCCAGCCCACCGCTTTCCGCATCAAATCGTGCGGATGGTGCAGCAACCGTTCCGAAAGCGCCAGAATATCGGTGAAATCACCGTTTTTGATAAGCGTATAAGTAGAAACCACCGCAATGCGTTGCTCCCAGAGCAACGCACCGTCTGCCAGGCGATAAAGGTCGTCGCGGAATTTGTCTTTCAGATATTCTCCCACGATACCCGGAGCGGACAAGTCTACCAAATCCCAGTTGTTGATACGTGCCGTCTGCGAAAGGTAGAAGTCATAAATAAGCTTCCTTTCCTTTTCACCGCTTTTCTTAAAACGCTCCACCAGCATCAGCAAAGCACAAAGCCGGCACTCGTGCCACTGACTTTGCAGCAGTTCCGCCATTACAGCAAACGGAACATCCTTGTGTTGCTTCGCCACCGTGCGGGTATTCGGAACCACTACACCCAGAAATTTATCGCCCTCGCCGTATTCTCCCTTTCCCGTCTTGAAGAAACGGGGAAGATATTCCCTTTTTACCGGATCGGCATACGTCTCCAATTCCCTTTGGATATCTGCAGCAATATCCGCTATTTCTTCCGTTGAAATCGGATTATTCTGCAGCGTACCTGCCAATGGGATTTTCCTTTTTCTCATCACTCACCGTTTGATTTACATGTACTTGAATTATCTTGCCAGCAGACAAAAATACGACAAATCTATAGAAACTATGAAAAGTTATCTTTAATTTTGCAACAGATACACACTTTAGTCACTAAAAACGGAACACCATGCATAAAGTATTTTTAGGAACCGCCTGTTTCCTGTTTTCCGCCCTGTCGCTACATGCACAATCACCGCTCGAAAAAGGATTGCAAAGCATCAACCGTACTTCCGCAGAAGCCATTGTGGAGTTTCTGGCCGATGACGAACTGCAAGGACGCGAAGCAGGCATGCATGGTTCGCGGGTAGCAGCCCGCTACATCGTATCCTGCCTGAAAGAGGCCGGTATCCGCCCTTTGGACAAGAACGGCTATTACCAGCCTTTCAAGGCATACGCCAAGGAAAGGCAGCAACGCGGACGCTGGCAGGTACACCCCGACTCCGTTGCCGTACTGAAACAAGGCACGCACCGTTCCCTGAAAATGGATAATGTGCTGGCATACATTCCCGGCAAGCGCAGCGATGAATATGTCATTGTAGGCGCTCACTTCGACCACCTGGGCGTAGACGAAACGCTGGCGGACGATAAGATATACAACGGTGCGGATGATAACGCATCCGGCGTCTCCGCCGTATTGCAGATAGCACGTGCATTTACCCTCAGCGGAGAAAAGCCGCTGAGAAATGTTATCTTCGCCTTTTGGGACGGCGAGGAAAAAGGATTGCTCGGTTCAAAACATTTCGTACAGCACTGTCCGTTTCTCAAACAGATAAAGGGTTATCTCAACTTCGACATGATAGGGCGTAACAACAAGCCCGAACAACCGCAGCACGTAGTCTACTTCTACACAGCCGCCCATCCTGCCTTCGGCGAATGGCTGAAACGGGACATCACCCGCTACGGACTGCAACTGCAACCCGACTACCGTCCCTGGGACAACCCCGTGGGCGGAAGCGACAATGCCTCGTTCGCCCGTTCCGGCATCCCCGTCATCTGGTATCACACCGACGGCCATCCCGACTATCACCAGCCGTCAGACCACGCCGCATTACTGAACTGGGAAAAAGTCGTGGAAATAACCAAGGCATCCTTCCTCAACGTATGGAATCTTGCCAACGAAAGCAACTATTAATATTTAAGAAGAAGAGTAAGGACACATGGTTTTAAATTACATCTGGGTAGCATTTTTCGTAATCGCCTTCATTGTAGCACTCTGCAAACTCCTGTTTATGGGAGATACGGAGATATTTACGGAACTTGTCAACTCCACATTCGACTCATCCAAGACCGCATTCGAAATATCACTGGGGCTCACCGGCATTCTATCCTTATGGCTGGGCATCATGAAAATCGGCGAGAACAGCGGTATGATAAACGCGCTTTCGCGCTGGCTGAGTCCCGTGTTCTGCCGCCTCTTCCCGGAAATTCCCAAAGGACACCCCGCCATGGGTTCCATCTTCATGAACCTTTCCGCCAACATGCTGGGGTTGGACAATGCCGCCACCCCGATGGGACTGAAAGCCATGAAAGAGCTTCAGGAGCTGAATCCGAAAAAAGATACCGCTACCAACCCGATGATTATGTTTCTGGTAATGAACACGTCCGGGTTGATACTGATACCCGTCAGCATCATGATGTACCGCTCGCAAATGGGCGCTGCGCAGCCTACGGACATTTTCATCCCTACGCTGATTACTACCGCCATCTCTACCATTGTCGGTGTCACCGCCGTCAGCATTGCGCAACGGATAAACCTGCTGAACAAACCCATTCTTATTCTGATCGGTTGCATCAGCCTATTCTTCTCCGGGCTTATTTACCTGTTCACCCAAGTAAGCCGCGAAGAAATGGGCATTTACTCCACGCTGGTTGCCAACATCATTCTCTTCACCATCATCCTGCTTTTCATCCTGTGGGGATTATGGAAAAAGATTAATGTGTACGATACTTTCATCGAAGGCGCCAAGGAAGGATTTACAACCGCCATACGCATCGTTCCCTATCTGGTGGCATTCCTCGTTGGAATCGCCGTTTTCCGCACTTCGGGAGCGATGGACATCATCGTAAACGGCATCGGTTACATCGTCGGACTATCCGGAGCGGACACCGAATTTGTAGGTGCGCTACCCACTGCATTGATGAAATCGTTAAGCGGCAGCGGGGCCAACGGACTGATGATTGATACAATGAAGCAATACGGCGCCGACTCTTTTGTCGGCCGCATGAGCTGCGTGGCACGCGGCGCCTCGGATACCACGTTCTACATCCTTGCCGTCTACTTCGGCAGCGTAGGCATCACGAAAACCCGCAACGCCGTCACCTGCGGCCTGATAGCCGACTTTTCCGGTATCATCGCCGCTATCATCATCAGCTATATATTCTTCTTTTAAAAAAAACTGGAAATAGTATGATAAGTTATCAGACAGACGGCATCGAAATGCCCGCAATCAAGAAGCGCGAAACAACGGAATGGATCAAAGCCGTTGCCGCCACCTACAACAAGAGAATCGGCGAAATAGCCTACATCTTCTGTTCGGACGAGAAAATCCTCGAAGTGAACCGCCAGTACCTTCAGCACGATTACTACACGGACATCATCACTTTCGACTACTGCGAAGGCAACCGCCTGAGCGGCGACCTCTTCATCAGCCTGGATACGGTACGCACCAACGCCGAACAGTTTGCCGGCAATGACTACGAACGGGAGCTGTACCGCGTCATCATCCACGGCATCCTGCACCTTTGCGGCATTAACGACAAAGGACCGGGAGAACGGGAAATCATGGAAGCCGCCGAAAACAAGGCGCTCGCCATGCGATAAAATCAAAAGGCGTATCGGCAAGCAAAGTTCAACTCTCCCCCCTATTGTTTTTTTGCACAATCTCTCGTCACTCGTCACTAACCACCTCGCATCCCTTTACCAGAGAGGGATTGCGGATGTGACGACCAACATGATAAGGGTGATGACAAACAATCGGTCGTCACCCTCAAAAACAGACTATACACTATGAGTCAATGCATTAACCCAATAATCAGAAATTCCATATAAGCGACTTTTTCAACGATTTCCGAGGTCTGAAAAGGTTTTATACGGGCAATCGGGAAGCTAATCCCGTAGATAAATGTTCCATTCCCTCTTTCTTTTCTTTGTTTCGCACCGTATATAATACCGCTTTACCACGTTACTTTCTTCGTTTTCCAATTGCAGGCTCCGCGGTTGCCAATTGCGGGCTGCCGGGCTCGCAGCCGGCAACCGTCCGTCCCGCAACTGCGGGACGAAGAAAAGAACCTGCCTTTCGGATATTTCCCTTAAACGAACAAGAGATTATATACAAGGCGAAAGGAGATTACATACAGGCAAAACGGAAAGAAACCCGCGAGGTATTTCCTAAGAATTCACAAGGAAAGGAGATAAATCGCGGCTACAAAATAACTTTTTAGTAACTTTGCATGGTTTTAAAAGAGATTGAACGAATGGAGTTTAAGTATGACGTTATCGTAATCGGCGCCGGACATGCCGGCTGTGAAGCCGCTGCCGCCGCCGCAAACCTGGGTTCAAAGACCTGTCTTATCACAATGGACATGAATAAGATAGGACAGATGAGTTGTAACCCTGCCGTAGGAGGTATTGCCAAAGGACAGATTGTACGCGAAATAGACGCCTTAGGCGGATATATGGGATTGGTGACCGATAAAACGGCTATCCAGTTCCGCATATTGAACCGCTCCAAAGGCCCCGCCATGTGGAGTCCGCGCGCACAGTGCGACCGCAACAAATTCATCTGGACATGGCGCGAGATTTTGGAGAATATTCCCAACCTGCACATCTGGCAGGACACCGTACAGGAAATCCTCGTTGAAAACGGCGAGGTAACCGGACTCACCACCGTTTGGGGAGTGACCTTCCGCGCCAAATGCGTCGTACTGACTGCCGGAACTTTCCTGAACGGACTGATGCACGTAGGGCGCACCATGCTTCCGGGCGGGCGCATGGCAGAACCCGCATCTTACCAACTGACCGAATCCATCGCCCGGCACGGCATCACATACGGGCGAATGAAAACGGGAACCCCCGTACGCATCGACGGACGGAGCGTGCATTACGAAGATATGGAGATTCAGGAAGGAGAAAACGACTTCCATAAATTCTCCTTTATGAACAACGGCGTACGCCACCTGAAGCAACTGCCGTGCTGGACCTGCTTCACCAATGAGGAAACACACCGCATCCTTCGTGAAGGGCTGCCGGATTCTCCCCTTTTCAACGGGCAGATTCAAAGCATAGGGCCCCGCTATTGCCCCAGTATAGAAACCAAAATCGTAACCTTCCCCGACAAGGAACAGCACCAGCTTTTCCTGGAACCGGAAGGTGAAACGACGCAGGAGCTTTACCTGAACGGCTTCTCTTCTTCCCTGCCGATGGACATACAGATTGCAGCGCTGAAAAAGATTCCGGCATTCCGCGACCTGGTGATTTACCGCCCCGGCTACGCAATAGAATACGATTACTTTGATCCCACCCAACTGAAACATACGTTGGAAACGAAGAAAATCAAAAACCTATTCTTCGCCGGACAAGTAAACGGAACGACCGGCTACGAAGAAGCTGCCGGACAAGGCATCATTGCAGGTATCAACGCGCATATCAATTGCCACGGCGGAGAGCCGTTCACCCTGGCACGCGACGAAGCCTATATAGGCGTATTAATCGACGATTTGGTTACCAAAGGCGTCGATGAGCCTTACCGCATGTTTACTTCACGTGCGGAATACCGCATCCTGCTCCGCATGGACGATGCCGATATGAGGCTGACCGAAAGAGCCTGGAAACTGGGACTTGCCAAAGAAGACCGCTACGAACTATTAAAGAGCAAGCGCGAAGCCGTTACAAGCATCATAGAGTTCACCCGGAGTTATTCGATGAAACCGGCATTAATCAACCCGGTGCTGGAACAGCTCGGCACTACCCCGCTCCGCCAGGGATGCAAGTTGGTAGACTTAATAAACCGTCCGCAAGTAACCTTGGAAAACATGGCAGAACATGTCAGCGCTTTCCGTCGGGAACTGGACAAGATTACGGAACAGGATAAAGTTGCAGACAGAAGAGACGAAATAGTCGAAGCTGCAGAAATACTTATCAAGTACGAAGGCTATATCGGGCGCGAGCGAATCATAGCAGACAAACTGGCACGGCTGGAAAGCATAAAGATTAAAGGAAGGTTCGACTATAATTCCATCCAGTCTCTTTCTACCGAAGCCCGCCAGAAGCTGGTGAAGATAGATCCGGAAACGATAGCCCAGGCAAGCCGAATCCCGGGAGTGTCTCCCAGCGATATCAACGTGCTGCTGGTGCTTTGCGGGCGATAAGGGGCAACGTTCCACGTGAAACAAAGAATTCAATAAACGTATTAAATAAACTGATTATGAGCAAAGAAACACTTGCCAAGACCATTCGGGAAATTCCCGACTTCCCCATCCCCGGGATTTTATTCTACGATGTGACCACTCTGTTTAAAAACCCGTCGGCACTGCAAGAACTTTCAGACACCTTGTATGAAATGTACAAGGATAAAGGGATAACCAAAGTGGTAGGTATAGAATCCAGAGGCTTCATCATGGGCCCCATTCTCGCCACCCGCTTAGGTGCAGGATTCGTACCCATGCGCAAGCCCGGAAAGCTGCCTGCGGAAACAATCGAAGAAAGCTACGACAAAGAGTACGGCAAAGATACGGTACAAATCCACAAGGATGCCATTGAGCCGGACGATGTAGTATTGCTGCACGACGACCTTCTGGCTACGGGCGGAACAATGGAAGCAGCCTGCAAACTGGTGAAGAAACTGAACCCTAAAAAGGTATATGTAAACTTCATTATCGAATTGAAAGAGTTGCATGGAAAGGATATATTCAGCAAAGATGTAGATGTAGAATCGGTATTGACACTCTAAAGAAACAACCGGGTGGTAAAGCAATCACATCGCTGCATGAGAATGTATCGCCGCATGCTCTTGACAGCGTATTGCTTTATCACCTTTTTCTTTACTACCTTTTTCTTACGATATGGACGAACTAAAAACAAATGATTACCTGAAGGGTATCGTTCTGAACCTTCCCGAAAGTCCCGGTATTTACCAATATCTGAATGCCGAGGGAACGATTATATACGTAGGGAAAGCAAAAAACCTGAAGCGCCGGGTCTCTTCCTACTTCAACAGAGAACATGAACCGGGAAAGACACGGGTACTGGTGAGCAAGATTGCAGATATCCGGTATATCGTGGTCAACACGGAAGAGGATGCCTTGCTGCTGGAGAACAATCTTATCAAGAAATACAAACCCCGTTACAACGTACTGCTGAAAGACGACAAGACCTACCCGTCCATCTGCGTGCAGAACGAATATTTCCCCCGCGTATTCAAGACGCGGAGAATCATACGCAACGGTTCTTCCTACTACGGCCCGTACAGCCACATACCATCCATGTATGCAGTGCTCGACCTCATCAAGCATTTGTACCCGCTACGCACCTGCAATTTGAATCTCTCGCCCGAAAACATCCGGGCAGGGAAATTCAATGTATGCCTGGAATACCACATCAAGAACTGCGCAGGCCCCTGCATAGGCAAGCAGAATCAGGAAGAATACCTCAAAAACATTGCCGAAATAAAGGAAATACTCAAGGGAAATACCCAGGAGATAGAGCGGATGCTGTATCAGCAGATGCAGGAGCTTGCGGCGGAAATGAAGTTTGAAGAGGCGCAGAAAATCAAGGAAAAGTATCTGCTGCTGGAAAATTACCGTTCCAAATCGGAAGTGGTAAGCAACGTATTGCACAATATCGACGTGTTCTCCATCGAGGAAGACACCGATGAAAAGTCCGCATTCATCAACTATCTGCATATCACAAACGGGGCTATCAACCAGGCTTTCACCTTTGAGTACAAGAAACGGCTGAACGAAACGAAAGAGGAGCTCCTGTCACTGGGCATTATCGAGATGCGCGAACGGTACAAGAGCCTTTCCCGCGAAATCATCGTGCCCTTTGAGCTGGACATGGAGCTTAAAGACGTTATCTTTACCATCCCGCAACGCGGTGACAAGAAGAAATTGCTTGAACTCTCCATCCTGAACGTTAAACAATACAAGGCCGACCGTCTGAAACAAGCGGAAAAGCTGAATCCGGAACAACGCACGGTACGCCTTTTAAAGGAAATCCAGCAAGAATTGCACCTCGACAGGCTGCCTATGCGGATAGAGTGTTTTGACAACTCCAACATCCAAGGCTCGGACCCTGTTGCCGGATGCGTTGTCTTCATCAAAGGAAAGCCGTCCAAGAAAGACTACCGGAAGTATAACATCAAGACCGTGGAAGGACCGGACGACTATGCATCCATGAAAGAGGTTGTAAAACGGCGTTATCAGCGCGCTATCGAGGAGAACGCTCCCCTGCCCGACCTTCTTATCACCGACGGCGGAAAAGGGCAAATGAGCGCCGTAAAAGAGGTTGTCGACGAACTGAACCTTAACATCCCCATTGCCGGACTTGCCAAAGACGGGAAACACCGCACATCGGAACTGCTGTACGGTTTCCCGCCGCAGACCATCGGACTGAAACAAAACTCTCCCCTTTTCCGTCTGCTGACGCAGATACAGGACGAGGTACACAGGTTTGCCATTACCTTCCACCGCGACAAGCGCAGCAAGCGGCAGGTAGCTTCGGCCTTAGACGAGATAAAAGGGATTGGAGAAAAGACAAAGAACGCTCTGCTAAAGGAGTTCAAAAGCGTAAAACGAATCAAGGAGGCATCGGCGGAAGATATTGTCAAAGTGATTGGCGAGGCGAAAGCAAAAATCATAAAGGACTATTTCACAGACAAATAGCCCTTCAATACAAATTCTTGTCCCACACCGCGGCAATCACGAATTTATTCGTAACTTTGCAACCTGCAAAATAATTTTTTAGGACTAAAACATGAGAGTAGTTATACAACGTACCGGGCATGCGTCTGTCACAATCAACGGAACCTGTAAGTCCGCCATCCGCAAAGGATTTATGATATTGGTAGGTATAGAGGAGACGGACGGCAAGGAAGACATCGACTGGTTGTGTAAAAAGATTGTCAACCTGCGTGTTTTTGACGACGAGAATGGCGTTATGAATAAATCCATACTCGACATTGACGGTGAGATATTGGTAATCAGCCAGTTTACGCTGCACGCATCTACCAGGAAAGGCAATCGCCCCTCTTACATACGGGCGGCAAAACCGGAAATATCCGTTCCGCTGTACGAACAATTCTGCAAGGAATTGAGTTTTGCATTAGGTAAAGAGATAGGTACCGGCGAATTTGGAGCCGATATGAAGGTAGAATTAGTAAACGATGGCCCTGTGACCATCTGTATGGATACAAAAAACAAGGAATAATGACGTTAAAAGAAGCACAACAAGAAGTGGACTCCTGGATAAAAAAATACGGAGTACGCTACTTCAGCGAGCTCACCAATATGGCCGTATTGACCGAAGAAGTCGGCGAGCTGGCACGAGTTATGGCACGCAAATACGGCGACCAGTCTTTTAAGGAAGGAGAGAAAGACAACGTTGAAGAAGAAATCGCAGACGTCCTTTGGGTACTTCTCTGCATTGCCAACCAGACCGGTGTAGACATCACCGAAGCATTTGCACGCAGCATCGAGAAGAAAACCAAACGTGACCAGGCAAGACATATCAATAATCCTAAATTATCCGACCATGGAGAATAACGAATCTACACAGAGTAAGTACGATGCCGCTCTGGCGAAGTACAACACCAATTTGAATGATGCGGAAGTGGCAGCGGAAGTAGCCGGAATAATCGCAGAGAAAGTCCCTGCAAACAATACTCCGGAAGTAAAGAAGTTCCTGTTCAACTGCATCGACCTGACCACGCTCAACAGTACGGACAGCGATGAAAGCGTCATGAAATTCACCCAAAAGGTAAACCAGTTTGACGAAGAATTTCCCGATTTGAAGAACGTAGCGGCCATCTGCGTATATCCCAACTTTGCGGAAGTAGTAAAGGATACGCTGGAAGTGGAAGACGTAAAGATAGCCTGCGTATCGGCAGGTTTCCCCTCTTCACAGACTTTCATAGAAGTAAAAGTAGCCGAAACCGCCATGGCAATCATGGAAGGCGCGGATGAGATAGACATTGTAATCTCCGTAGGAAAGTTCCTGAGCGGCGACTATGAAACCATGTGCGATGAGATACAGGAGCTGAAAGCCACCTGCAAGGAGCATCACCTGAAAGTAATCCTGGAGACCGGCGCGCTGAAAACGGCAGCCAACATCAAAAAGGCCTCTATCCTATCCATGTATGCCGGAGCCGATTTCATCAAGACTTCCACCGGCAAACAGCAGCCTGCCGCCACTCCGGAAGCAGCCTACGTAATGTGTCAGGCTATTAAGGAATACTATGCCTTGACGGGCAACAAGATAGGTTTCAAACCGGCAGGAGGAATCAACTGCGTAAACGATGCGCTCATCTACTACACCATTGTAAAAGAAGTGCTGGGCGAAGAATGGCTGAACAACGGATTGTTCCGTTTGGGAACCAGCCGTCTGGCAAATCTCCTGCTGTCGGAAATCAAAGGTGAAGAAATGAAGTTCTTTTAAGAGGAATACGGTTAATATATCCGTTATATAAAACAAAGCGAAGAACCTGCTCTCTATATAAGGAAACAAGGTTCTTCGCTTCGTTTTTGAATGACGGGATATAAAAGAAACTTTGATAGATATTCCGTCTTTATTGTATAAAAAACAAACTTATTTTTCGCGTTCCACTACGTAATCAAGATAGCAAACAAGCGCTTTCTTGACATCCGTATCTTCCATGGAAGCTAATAACGAAAGCGCCTTTTCCTTAAACTCAATCATAACTTTCGTAGCGTATTCAATGCCTCCGTTTGCCTTGGAAAACTCGATCAATCGGGCTATTTCATCAGTTGTAGCCGTTCCGCTCTTTACTTTCGCGGCAATCTCCTGTGCCTGCTTGTCGCGGGTTGAATTAAGGGCATAAAGTGCAGGTAAGGTCAGCTTTCCTTCCAGCATATCATTGCCGGTAGGTTTGCCGATTTCCTTGCTTTCGTAGTAATCGAATATATCATCCTTGATTTGAAAGCAAAGACCGATGTATTCACCAAAGAGACGTGCATATTCCGCCTTTTCATCGCCAGCTCCCACCGAAAGCGCACCCGCTTTCATGCACGCGGCAAAGAGTACGGCCGTCTTCTTGCGGATGACATCAAAGTAAATATCCTCGGAATATTCGGGATTGCTGACATTGGAAAGCTGCAACAGCTCCCCTTCCGCCAAATCCTGTCCCAGCTTCGAAACAATATCGATAATGCCGTAATTGCGCGTCATCCCCACTTCCACCAAAGCCGTTGCCAGTAAATAATCTCCCGTAAGCACCGCCACCTTATTATTAAAAACGGCATTCACGGAGAGCTGCCCCCGGCGTTCGGTACTCTCGTCCACCACATCGTCATGCACCAGGCTTGCCGTATGCAGCAGCTCCAAGGCAACCGCAGCATGAAGCGTTGCCGGACAAATCTCATTGTACAACTTCGCCGCAAGCAAAACCAGAATCGGGCGCATCATCTTCCCATTCTTCTGCCGTATATGCGCAATCACGCTGTTCAGCAAAAGGTTAGAACTGGAAAGGCAACTATCAAAATGCTTTTTGAAGTCTTCCAACTCCGCAGAAATCGGGGATTTTATGAAGGATATACTGTCCATACATCGCTATTTGAGCACAAAAATAGTAATAAAACGGTTAATACGGTATTTTTTTGTACTTTTACCATGAAAAAAAGGATAAATATATGAATTCAACCGATAAACTTTTCTTGCTTGATGCCTACGCATTGATATACCGTGCTTATTACGCGTTCATCAAAAATCCGCGAATCAACTCCAAAGGATTCAACACTTCCGCCATTCTGGGGTTTGTGAACACCCTGGAAGAGGTGCTGAAAAAGGAAAATCCCACACATATAGGAGTAGCTTTCGACCCTTCAGGACCTACATTCCGCCACGAGGCTTACGAACAATACAAAGCGCAGCGGGAAGAGACTCCCGAGGCTATCCGTCTTTCCGTACCTATTATAAAGGATATTATCCGCGCCTACCGCATTCCTATCCTGGAAGTGCCCGGTTATGAAGCCGACGACGTAATAGGCACGCTTGCCACCGAAGCCGGCAGACAAGGTATTGTCACTTACATGATGACGCCCGACAAAGACTACGGCCAACTGGTATCGGAGAATGTATTCATGTACCGCCCCAAACACAGCGGCGGATTCGAAGTCATGGGTATCGAGGAGATAAAAGCGAAGTTCGATATTCAGTCCACAGAGCAAGTCATCGACATGCTGGGACTGATGGGCGACTCTTCCGATAACATCCCCGGCTGTCCGGGCGTGGGAGAGAAAACCGCACAAAAGCTGGTGGCTGAATTCGGCAGCATCGAAAACCTGCTTGCCCATACCGACCGGCTGAAAGGTGCGCTTAAAACCAAAGTAGAGGCAAACCGGGAAATGATTGCTTTTTCCAAATTCCTTGCAACCATCAAAGTGGACGTACCTATCAAGCTCGACATGAACACACTCGTCCGCGAAGAGCCGAACGAAGAAGAGCTCCGCAAGATTTTCGAAGAGCTGGAATTTCGTACCCTCATCGACCGTGTCCTGAAAAAGACAGTCTCTCCCCTTCCCTCTTCTTCCAGTTCCGCTTCGCCCGATCCTTATGCGGGAACTTTGTTTGCCCAACCCACCGACGGCACAACTTCCGGAAACAACGCTCCGGTTCAAGGCGATTTGTTTGCAAATTTTGCGGACAACGGGACGGGTGATGCAAAAAATTCGATTCTCACACGCTTAGAAATGCTCGATGTAGACTATCAACTGATTGATACAGAAGAGAAAAGAAAGGAAATTATTCAAAAGTTACTTACAAAAGAAATTCTCTCAATAGATACGGAAACCACTGGAACCGAACCGATGGAAGCGGAACTGGTGGGAATGAGCTTCAGTGATGCCGAAAACCGGGCTTACTATGTACCCGTTCCGGCAAATCGCGACGAAGCGTTAAAAATCGTCAATGAGTTCCGCCCTCTTTACGAAAATGAAAATTCCATGAAAGTAGGACAAAATATCAAGTACGATATGATTGTCCTTCAAAACTACGGAGTACAGGTAAAAGGAAAACTTTTCGACACCATGCTTGCCCATTATGTATTGCAACCGGAGCTCCGGCACAACATGGACTACCTTGCCGAAATCTATCTGCACTACCAGACCATCCACATCGATGAACTTATAGGAGGCAAAGGCAAGAACCAAAAGAACATGCGCGACCTTCCGCCAGAAGATGTATACCGCTACGCTTGCGAAGATGCGGACGTTACACTGAAACTGAAGAACGTACTCGAAAAAGAACTGAAAGAGCACGCTGCCGAACATCTCTTTTACGAAATAGAGATGCCGCTCGTACCGGTACTCGTCAACATCGAAAGCAACGGAGTGCGTATCGATACGGAAGCGCTTAAACAATCGTCCGAGCATTTCACGCTCCGCCTGCAGGAGATTGAAAAAGAAATCTATGCACTGGCAGGTGGCGAAACCTTCAATATCGGCTCACCCAAGCAGGTAGGCGAAGTGTTGTTTGACAGACTCAAAATCATAGAGAAAGCCAAAAAAACCAAGACCGGACAGTATGTCACTTCCGAGGAAGTACTCGAGAGCCTTCGGAACAAACACGCAATCATCGGTAAGATACTTGAATACCGAGGACTGAAAAAGCTGCTAAGTACCTACATCGATGCATTGCCCCAGCTGATAAATCCGCGTACGGGACGTATCCATACCTCGTTCAACCAGGCGGTAACCGCTACCGGACGACTCAGCTCAAGCAATCCGAACCTGCAAAACATACCCATTCGTGACGAGGACGGCAAGGAAATCCGCAAAGCCTTCATCCCCGATGACGGATGCGAGTTCTTCTCTGCCGACTATTCGCAGATCGAACTGCGCATCATGGCACATCTGAGCCAGGACAAGAATATGATTGATGCCTTCCTCAGCGGTTATGACATTCATGCCGCCACTGCCGCCAAAATATATAAGGTGGATATTAATGACGTAACCGCCGATATGCGCCGTAAAGCCAAGACAGCCAACTTCGGCATCATCTACGGCATCTCCGTCTTCGGGCTGGCGGAGCGTATGAACGTTCCCCGTCAGGAAGCCAAAGAACTGATAGACGGGTATTTTGAAACCTACCCGCAAGTCAAGGAATACATGGACAGAAGCATACAGGTGGCGCGCGAAAACGGATATGTGGAAACCATCTTCCACCGCAAGCGCTTCCTGCCCGACATCAACTCACGGAATGCCGTAGTACGCGGTTATGCAGAGCGCAATGCCATTAACGCTCCCATTCAGGGAAGTGCTGCCGACATTATCAAAGTAGCCATGTCGCTCATCTACCGGCGCCTTCAAAGTAACAATCTGAAAGCAAAGATGATTTTACAGGTCCATGACGAACTGAATTTCAGCGTTCCCGAGGCAGAAAAAGAGATTATACAAAAAATTGTAATCGAAGAGATGGAACGGGCATATCGCATGCTGGTACCCTTGAAAGCCGATTTCGGGTGGGGAAAGAACTGGCTGGAAGCGCACTAATCTACTTAATATAAAACACATAATAAGGAGAGGTTGCGTCAAGTGAACTGCACCCTAAAAGTTTTATGTCTAATTTTGGGGAGCAGTTCATCTTGTAACTATCTTTTCAAATAATCATTTATAGGCTAAATTACACTTTTCACTTAACACATCCCCTAAAGAAAGATTAAAAATTTTAGCCTTAACCCATGCTGTAAAATCAAATCTACGTAAAATTTGAATTTCATATTTATCTTCATGCAAAGCATGGATTTCCTCTTCTACACTTTTCCATATTTCTACTTGTTTTTTTCGATTTTTATCAGTAAAAGAGTAATTCAGAAATTTGAGTAGAAAAGATTCTACTTTTAAATTATGCCTCTTATTCTTAGACATTTCCCGCTTAATAGAACGAACTTCAGATTGAATATAGTCTACATCTCCTAGTTCGTAATGAATCATAACATTCACAATTCTAATAGTACGAAATAATGAGAGAGAATATAAATGGCTTCTGCCAATCGTTGTGCTTAATCGTTTTCTAGCTTTCCTATACTCTCCATTTCCCAAATGAGTTAAAGCAATATACAATGATATCTCTGCTTGTTGTTGTTCTTTCAATAATAATATTTTATCAAGTAGTGATGCTTGATACTCATCAACCCATGTTCCTGCCATTTTAAAATTACCTACATCAATAAACGAAAATAGTCGATAAATAAAGATCACATACGTTACATTCAACTGAAAACTGGATGATGGCGAAGATAGTCTCGCCAACTTTTCAATGAAATAATCCATACCTTCATAATTATGCATGATACGTAAACTTTCCAACATGCCTTCCACTGTCATTAAGTAATAGACCGGAGGATCATTCCATAAGTGAATATTCTCTTCAAAAAGCTTATTCAATTCCACAAACGAATTAAATGCTGCTCTATAATCTCCTACAGTAATAAAATAATTGGCTTGAAATAACTGATGATTCTTTTTTATCTCAAAATTTTCAATACCTGTACTTGCCACAATACTTATTTCACTAGTTACCAAATCATCTAAATCGTGAGTTTCTTTTAACGATCGTGACACTCCCTTATTTATCATCCTATATTTTAGTAATTCATACAATGAAGATTGTTCATTCAACTGACGAATATTTTTTAATGTATTATTTATCTTATATTGTTTATTCAATAATTTTTGCTCATCCATATTTTCAAAATCCAATGTCAGAAGATAATTTAATTCCAATCTTTGAGCTACTAATAATGCAAAATAATTTTCGTAATAAATCGCTTTTTCCTTTACCTTCTTCAATACATGAAAGCATTCTTTATACATAGATTTTTCATATAAAACCCTCGCATGCAATAATTCATTAAATAAAAGATAATAACTATCTTGCTCTGTTCGTATACGAGTCAATATACTTATTAGCAAATCAAATAGATAAACAACTACTGTGTTAAATGAAGAAGTTGGTTTAACAGTAAGAAAAGATTTTTTCAATTCTTCAGGATCGCTAATTTTTTTATCATCAATTAATCTAAAAAGAAAAATGTAATCTTTCTCTGATTTATTTGTAATATACAAAGAAAACTCTTTTTTCTCCTGTTTAGTGAGATTATTAACCAACTGAATAAGTGACTCTGATTTTAACATAGTACTAGCATATTTTTTGATACACATTTTTTGCGATAGCAAGATAAAGAAAAAAATGAAAACAAGTAATATTTTAATGTAATAACATGGGGATCCTCAATATTACAAATATAATACTGATACTATTATTTTAATATTACAAGCTGTTTATCAAATACTTAATGAAGAATATTTATAAGTATCACATATTTACTAGTATTAAAAACCATTATTTTTTGTTTGCTTATGTATTAAGTATCACATATTTTTGAAATAGAAAAAGAAAGCACACTATTCAATTATTTAATCTTAAAACTAATAAAGTAACCATGAGCAAAAATATCATTGTAATAGGCAGTTGTAATACGGATATGGTCATCAAAGCCGATCGTCTTCCTGTACCAGGAGAAACAATCATAGGCGGTAGCTTCATGATGAATCCTGGAGGCAAAGGAGCCAACCAGGCCGTAGCCGCTGCCAGATTGAAAGGAAATGTGCATTTTATAGCCAAAACCGGAAATGACTTGTTCGGCAAACGTTCCATAGAACAGTACGAAGACGAAGGTATTCATGTTGAAAATATCTATTCAGACCCCACACTCCCCTCGGGCGTAGCACTAATTATGGTGGATATGAACGGAGAAAATAGCATTGCTATCGCTTCCGGAGCCAATGGTTCATTGAGTCCCGAAGACATCCGGAAGGCACAGCTTACCATAGAAAAAGGCAATATCCTGCTGATGCAATTGGAAATTCCTATTGAAACAGTGGAATATGCCGCCCAAATAGCCAGCGAACAAGGTATCAAAGTGATACTAAACCCAGCACCTGCCCGTGCGCTCTCCAACAAACTACTACAGAACCTGTACATGATCATCCCCAATGAGACGGAAGCTGAAATCCTCTCCGGCGTCAAAGTAACCGATTGGGAAAGCGCACGCAAGGCTGCAGACATCATCAGTGCCAAAGGAGTGGACATCGTAGTTATCACCCTTGGCTCCAAAGGAGCATTGATCAAAGAAAAAGATATATTCCATGAAGTACCCGTACCCAAAGTCAAAGCCGTAGACACTACAGCAGCGGGAGACACCTTCTGTGGTGCATTATGCGTTGCTTTATCCGAAGATGTAGATGTGTTGGATGCTGTTAAATTCGCCAATAAATGTGCATCCATCACTGTGACCCGAATGGGAGCCCAGCCCTCCCTACCCTATCGTAAAGAAATTGATGTTTTATAAATAGTAATTTAAAATCTAATACCATGTTTATAGTCGACAGTTATTCATTAGCAGTTATTTTCTGTGTTGTCACGATGCTCTGCTGGGGTTCGTGGGGTAATACACAGAAACTTGCCGGGAAAACCTGGCGTTACGAATTGTTCTACTGGGATTACGTAATCGGTATCCTTGCCTTCTCTCTCCTTTTAGGTTTCACCTTGGGCAGTAAGGGAGATACCGGACGCGGTTTTGTTGAAGATTTGAAGCAGATCAGTATGGCGAACTATGCAAGTGCTTTTACAGGAGGTGTCATATTCAACCTGTCCAATATCCTTTTATCAGCTTCCGTCTCTATGGCAGGGCTTACGGTAGCATTCCCGTTAGGAGTCGGCATAGCCTTGGTATTAGGTGTTTTCGTCAATTATTTCGGTGAACCTAAAGGCGATGCAGTAATCCTGTTCAGTGGTGTGGCACTCGTCGTATTGGCTATAATATTTAATGCCATAGCTGCCGGAAAGATGAATCAGAAAGGAAACAGCACCAATAAGAAAGGGATTATCATTGCTATTATAGCCGGTGTATTGATGTCTTTCTTCTATCGGTTTGTCGCCGCCGCCATGGACTTGAACAATTTTGAGTCACCTACCCCCACAATGGCTACTCCGTATTCAGCATTCTTTATATTCGCAATAGGTATCTTCATAAGCAATTTCATTATCAATACCATCGTAATGAAAAAGCCATTTGTAGGTACTCCGGTGAGTTATAAGGAGTATTTCCAAGGCAAGTTCAGCACACACATGGTCGGAGTGCTGGGAGGAGCTATTTGGGGACTGGGTACGGCTCTCAGTTACATTGCAGCAGGAAAAGCCGGTGCAGCTATCTCTTACGCATTAGGACAAGGAGCACCCATGATCGCAGCCCTGTGGGGCATATTTATCTGGAAAGAATTCAAAGGTTCTTCCCGCACGGTAAATATTCTTCTGGCCTGCATGTTCGTTCTGTTTATATCCGGTTTAGGAGCAATTATCATCTCCGGAGCCAATTAACCGGCTCCTCACTCTTACTAAATAAACGCTTTCTTTTTCTACTTCTCACAGAGTGAAAAAGGAGAAGGGAATTGCCTGAACTAAAATATATTTTTCGTTCAACCTCTAAAATTTTAATACATGAGACCGATTCAAATAATAGTATTCTGTCTTTACATGTGCTCGCTCAATTTGTACGCACAAGTCAGCGTCACAGGCACTGTAAACGATAATACCGGGGAAAGTCTTCCCGGAGTATCTATTCTGGCGAAGGACGGTGACCGTACTTTTGGAAGCACCACAGACATCAACGGTAGATATGAAATCAAAGTGAATCAGGGGGCTACCCTCGAATTCAGTTTTATCGGATTTGCTAAGCAAAAGGTGAAAGTAGGCACTAACAAAATCATTAACATCACATTAGAGCCTGAAAATGAAATGTTGGATGAAGTAGTTGTAATTGGTTACGGCTCCGTCAAGAAAAAAGACCTACTCGGTTCCATTTCTACGGTAAAAGAAGACGCTTTGGCCGAACGTGTTTCGGGCAATGTGGTGGAAGCCATGCGAGGACTTACTTCAGGCGTAAAGATTACAAGTAGTGGACAGCCAGGTTCCAGCGCCACCATCAACATTCGCGGTCTGGGTAGTTTGACCAACAACAACCCGTTATTCATCATCGACGGTGCCTATGGTGGCAGTGATTTGGGTGTCAATGTAGAAGACATTGAGTCCATTCAAGTATTGAAAGATGCCTCATCAGCAGCCATCTATGGTTCACGTGCAGCAAATGGAGTTGTAATCATCACTACCAAGCAAGGTAAAGAAGGCGACCTGAAAGTGAAGTTTGATTCACAACTGACACTAAGTTGGCTCCCCCGCTACGACCTGATGGATGCAGAGACTTACAAGATTTATAACGACCGTGCTTATGACGAAGCCATCCTGGCAGGAGTTTCAGGCGTTACAAAACGCCAGAACCACTATGATGGAAATACAGACTGGCAAAATGAAATGTTGGGTACAGGTGTATTGCAGAACTACAATGTATCCCTTTCCGGAGGTTCCAAGACTGTAAAGTATTACGCATCTCTGAACCGCATGGTCGATGATGGTGCTCTCTACCGTACCGGTTACGACAAATACGGCTTCCGTATCAACACCAGCGGACAGAAAGGTATTTTCTCATACGGTGAGAATTTCTACTACACCAAATCCGACAGGAAGATACTGAACGGTAATCCCTGGAGCGACTTCATCGGTATGCCACCCACTATTCCGGTATATGACGAGTCACATGTCGGCGGATACGGATACGGCGATGTAGACCGTGCCAACTCTTACGGCCTGAATTCAGTAGCCATGCAGGACTTGTATATACGAAACAATGAAGAGGAATACCTGACCGGAAACATCTACGGGCAGATTTCACTCTTTAGGATGTTCGATGCAAAACTGAATGTTGCCTATAAAAGTTATATGGGCGTTACGAACTCCCTGCGCAAGAAAGGTAATTGGGTTATGGGACAAGGTGACGATGCCGCGCATCTGGGTTACGATAGTGCCAAGAATCATGATATACTGATTGAGCAAACCTACAATTTTAAGCATAAATTCGGTAAACATGATGTGAATGCACTGTTTGGTATCACTTACAATAAGTTCCACGAAGAAAAACGTTGGATTACCAAACTCGATCCATTGATGATAGGCGACAAATACATCACATCTCTGGATGCTGCCACCGGAAATACCACCGCAGGCGGTAGCTATGGCGAATCAGCATTGATATCTTATCTTGGACGCATCAACTACTCCTATGCCGACAAATACCTGGCACAAGTAACAGCCCGTCGTGACGGTACTTCCCGCCTACCTAAGAATGACCGTTGGGGAAACTTTCTTTCCGTTTCATTGGGCTGGCGTATTAGTGGCGAGAAGTTCTTCAATGTACCTTGGATTGATGACCTGAAAATACGTGCCAATTACGGTACTCTCGGTAACAGTAGTATCGGTTATTGGGACTACCAGTCCACCATCAACACAGCTCCGCGCGCCGTATTCGGAAGTCCGGAAAACATATTGATTGGTATGACTCAATCTCAGTTAACCAACAATGACCTGGTTTGGGAAAAGAAAACAACCGCTAACGTCGGTTTCGACCTGATGGCATTCAATAACCGTTTTCGTTTAAGTGCTGAGTATTTCTATTCAAAGAGTAAAGACCTCTTGGTTTACCTCCCCATCCTGATGAGTTCGGGCAATGAAGGTGGTGCACCTGCCGTGAATGCTGGTAGCCTGGAAAATAAAGGATTTGAAATGGAAATCGGCTGGAACGATCAGATTCGCGACTTTGCCTACTCCGCTTCACTGAACATTTCACATATCAAAAATAAAGTACTTGATTTGGGATACGGACAAACAGTCTACAATACGACTCTTGCCAAAACCGTAATCGGTGAACCGCTCGGTATGTGGTATCTCTACAAGATGAATGGTATCTTCCAGTCAGAAGAAGAAATACGGAACTATGTAAACTCAGAAGGTAAGATCATACAACCTAATGCTTTGCCGGGTGATATTAAGTATGACGACTATAACGGTGACGGCAATATATCATCCGAAGACCGCCAGGTAGTAGGCAGTCCTTGGCCAAAACTTGAATTAGGAATAAGTCTCAGTGCATCTTACAAAGGCTTCGACCTGAATATTAACGGCTACGGTCGCTTCGGACAGAAAGTATGGAACGGTTCGGCATCAGCAGCCGGTGACTTTGCCAATAACCAAAATAACTTCAACGGTATTATCCCCTGGACACAAGAGCACCCGGTTAACGACCGTCCACGTATTGTATATGGAGACTCCCGCAACAGTCGAAGCGATCAAGACCGCTGGTTGGAAAGCGGTTCATTCTTCCGCCTGAGCGATATTACGTTAGGTTATACAGTACCTACCCGCTACATTAAGAAGATTAGATTAGAAAGACTCCGTGCATCGGTTACTTTACAAAACCTAGTGACCTTTACTGGATACTCTGGTCTAGATCCTGAATTTGCAGACAGCGGTATCTTCACTATAGGAGCTGATTATTGTTCGTTCCCTAACCCACGCGCTGTTCAGTTTGCATTATCATTCACCTTCTAAATATTGCTGAAATGAAAAAAATAGCTCTTTATATATTATGTGGTGTCATGGCATTATTTACGTCGTGCGACCCCTCTTTGCTCGATCTGCAAAATGAAAATACCCTGAGTACAGGCATATACTGGAAAACGGAATCTGACATCGAGGCTGGTGTAATAGCCGTATACGGAATGTTCTATCGTCAGGGAACCTGGACACGTAATATCTATACACAGATGATAGGTATGGCGGACGAAGGTGTAAGTTATGCCGGATGGACTGAATTGAATGAATACACCAAATTCATCTTTACCGATTATAACTTCTCAGAAGTCAACACCAAGATATGGCGGGAACACTATACTGCCATTTTTCGTGCCAATCAAGTGCTAGACAACATTGTCAATGTACCGTTCAGCGATGAAACACACAAGGATGATCTTATTGGACAGACCAAATTCCTACGTGCTTTCTATTATTTCTACCTTACAGCCTTGTGGGACAATATACCTCTCGTACTGAATACCTCTTCAGCTTCCGATAAACCTATGCAAGCTACTGCCGATGAAATCTTAACCCAAATAGAAGAAGATTTAGAGGATGCAGTCAACAAGCTCCCTTCTACACGTGACGTTAATAACTATGGGCGTCCAACAAAAGGAGCTGCTTACGGATTACTAGCTAAAACCTATGCACAACATCATAAATGGGAAGAGGCCAAAAGATGCCTTGAATGGCTTATTGATGGTGAAGGAAAGAACTATTACTCATTGGTAAGAAATTGGGCTGATAATTTCAGTAATTATACAGAAGACAACAAAGAATCACTATATGAAATTCATTTCTCCTTAACAAATAAAGTAGGCTTTGACCAAACAGATAACTATTTAGATCCGAATGCACAACTAGGAACACAAATTGAAATGAACCAGGCTCCTACTGGGATAGGCTGGAACAATATAGAAGCAAGACGCTGGTTAGTGGATTACTACAAACGCGAACAAACAACAGATGGAAAAAATGATTCCCGCTTGTTCCATACATTATGGTATGACGGTGCAGCAGCCGACTTTCCTGAATATCCCAATCAGTTAATATATGGTTCACCATGGAATAGTGATTGGGGTAACCGTGTTTTTATAAAAAAATACAGTACAGATGCTTCTCCATTATATTATTGGAATGACAATAACTTCCGTTCCCTACGTTACGCCGATATGTTATTACTATACGCCGAAACACTGAATGAGTTGAATTCAGCCCCACCTTCAAAAGCCATTGAATGCCTCAATCGTGTACGTAACCGTGTTAATCTACCCGATATAGAAGACAGTAAATACTATAATGGTTCTCAAATTAGTACCAACAAAGATGCCTTCCGTGAACACTTAAAAATAGAACGTGCTCTAGAACTTGCCATGGAGTGTGTACGTTGGATTGACTTAAAACGTTGGGGTATCAATGATCAAGCTGCATTGAATGAACTAAAAGAGCGCGACAGCGATTTCAACAACTTTATAATCGGTAAATCTATTCGTATGCCAATCCCACAAAGTGAAGTAGATAACAATCCGAATTTGAACCAAAATGACCAATATTAATTAAAGATATTTGAGCTATGATCAATACAAAATATTTAATAGGAGCAGTCATTATACTGCTGACATTATGGGGATGCGGAAATGATTCCGATTACATCATCGAAAGCAATCCCAATGAGTTTGCCATATTTCCGGTAGCCATACCTGTAAGCGCTAATGGTGGAAGCTATGAACTTACAATTAACGGTAATGAATCGTGGACAGCTGAACTAACTAATTCTAACAGTTCAGCTAAAGATTGGTGTACACTAAGTGAGACATCTGGAAGCGGTAGAAAAGTAATTACTATCAATGTAAAGCCAACAACTTCTTTCGTCAAAAACCGTTCAGTCATTGTCGAAGTAAGTTCTAATACTAAAATATTAAAGACCAAAATACTTCAAGAGACAATGGTATTAGGTGAAGACGAAGTACTAATAAATGGTCTTGTATGGTCTACCAAGAATGTAGGCACCCCAGGAACTTTCGCAACCTCTCCCGATGATATAGGACAACTCTATCAGTTCAACCGAAAAGTAGGTTATCCGGCTGGACCTCAAGATGATCCAGCACCAGCTAACTGGCCTTCCAACTATACAAACGATGACACTAACTGGACTACCGATAATGACCCTTCTCCCGAAGGATGGCGTGTGCCTACCACGGAAGAGATGGCAGCTCTTTGGGAAAAAGGAGCAACATGGGTTACAGCATCCCAGACCGGATTTAAGACCGACGGTATCATTATCGGTGTTGATGAGGTTACTGCCAAACGTGCTACAAAAGATAATCTGAAACAACTCGGCTGTCTCTTCCTGCCTCAAAGCGGTTGGAGAAATGAAACCGGAATGATGGACCGCACCTGGCTCTGCGCCGTTCGCAGCGGAAATTCATTAAGTCCTACCCACGGTGGCATGTCACTGGGAGACTCCGGCGGCTACCGCGACACATGGGGTTGGGGTGACGGCCAGAAAGCACGTGCAGCCATGATCCGACCTGTCAAGAACATACAAGTCGAGGATTGATTTATGGCATCTATATACTCGACAACTCTATTATTAACGAACTAAATTTAAAGAGATGAACAACTATAAGACCTATATATACCTTACCTTGCTCACACTCTTGAGTTGCAAGGGCAATGACGGTAATGAACCGCAGAAACTCACACCGCAAATCCAGTATGAGTTCAGTGGCGGTGCTGGCCATTATAACTATGCTCCGAGCATCATAGAAGACCAGTACGGCATCCGGTACGGCTTTGTATGTGAGAATCGTGATCCGTTCAAGATTGTGGACTATGTTTATCTATACAAAGGAATCCCCACGGAGAAAGGCTATGTATGGCAACCCGGCACACAGATCATCGAACCGTCCGAGACAGGCTGGGATAACTGCCACATCTGCGACCCGGACGTACGTGAGTTTAAAACGACTTATAAAGGAGAAACTTACAACTGGATTATGACCTACCTGGGCGTAGACCGCTGGGACTGTAACCACAACCAGATAGGACTGGCCATTTCCAAAAACATCGAAGGCCCGTATATCAAGTTCGACCGCAATCCGCTGGTGGCTTATGAAGATACTACCAAATGGGGTGTGGGGCAAAGTACAACAATCGTCAAAGACTCTACGACCATACAATTATTCTATCATTCGACTACGGAGAACGGACCTTTCTGTATGCGCGAAATAAAATTGAATGATCTGGATAATATCATATTGGGCGAAGAGAAAGCAATTCCTTTCCTGAGCGCCAACAGCTATCCTGCCATGTCCGACAAGAATATATATATGGTTTCGGAAACCCGTGTGTCCCCCATCAAAGAGATACCGACTTGGGTAGGAGATGTCTGTCGGCTGGCATACAAACCAAGAACAGAAAGTCTTTTTACCGAGGAAGACGGATGGATTGAAATCGGCCATGCAGGACCGGAAGAAACAGGATTCCCAAGAAATCACAATCCGGGTATCCTGACGGATACGAAAGGTTACATGCTTAATGACGATGAATTGGTGATGTACTTCACTCCCGCCATGACAGGCGAAAACTGGCTATGGTCATACGACCTATACTCGGCTACGTTTAATCTCAAAAACTATTTCAAATGAATAAAACAATCCTGCAAATAGTATGCATTGCTCTTATTCTTGCCTTCCCCTGTGGGAAGGCATCAGGGCAATACAAAAAGATTCCCGTAGTGGTAATTACCGACTTGTATCATCCGTATCAGGACCCGGGAGATAACATGGACCTCATTATGGGCTTCGGACTGCCCGATGTAGACCTGAAAGCCGTCTTATTGGACATCACAGACGCATTCAGGAAAGATACTGCCGACCATCCCACCCTGTGGAAAGACCCGCGTGGACCGAGAGAAGCCGGAATTATCCCTGTGGAACAATTAAGTTATATCTTCAACAAAAAGGTACCTTATGGCATTGGTCCGTTATCCATGATGAAATCGGAAGAAGACCGGATGGAGTATCTGCCAGGCTATGAGCAGGAAGCAATCGATATACTGCTGGAAGTTCTGAAAAAGAGTAAAGAACCCGTAGAGGTATTGTCATTCGGTTCAGCAAGGATACTGGCGGTTGCGTACAACCGTGCCCCCAAGCTGATGAAACAGAAGATACACAAAATTCATCTGAGTGCCGGGACAGCAAGCAAGAACCATAAATTGGGAAGCGATGCCGGGGCAAATGCTATTCCGGGCGGTGAGTGGAATGTAGCACTGGACGTGTTCGCTTTCAACAGAATATTAAAATCAGATTTACCCGTAGCCATCTATCCATGTGCAGGCAAAGACGGAGGCTTCGTAAAAGACTGTAACAATACCTACTGGAAATTACCCGATATAGATTTTATCCGAAAGATGAATCCCCAATTGCAACGGTATCTTGATTTTGCTTTCACCCAGAAACTGCAATATGACTTCCTCCGTGCCATGAATGCCGACTATCCGGTTGATATAGACCTCAACCGTTACCCCTGTCCATTCCACGTATGGGAAAGTGCCATCTGGCTGAAAGCAACACAAAGGGAGATCATTTGTACTCCCACCGGAGAATACCGCCTCGTCAAAGAAAGGAAAAGCAACAAAGGCGACCGCATTGTAGCAAACGAACTACGCCGCTGTAACCTTGATGAGATAAGAGACGACGGACGATTCCAGTTTTCATACACCGATAAGTCTTCCGATAAAGAGATTTACTATCGTCCGGACCTTGACGAGAACGAGAAAGCACTCCAACAGGTGATTCCCGAACTCTATATATCCATTTCACCCAGTCACTAATTTTTTTAATATACCGTCATGAGAAAGAGCAAACTTTATTTGATTGGCTTGTTAGTATTGGCTCTATCAAGCTGCACTTCCAAGAAACAACAAACTGCGGAAATCACCCCGAATGTACCCAAAATTATTCTGGAAACAGATATAGGTAACGACGTGGACGATGCACTGGCACTGGATATGCTTTACAAGTATCTGGACGCAGGAGATATCGACTTATTAGGCATCACCATCAACAAAGAAGGAACCTATCCGGCCGAATACACCGACATCATGAATACCTGGTACGACTATCCTCAAATTCCTATCGGAATCATACACAACGGAGCCGACTGTGAGAACGATGCTACAAACTATGCCAAAGCCGTATGTCTCATCCAGAAAGATAACGGTGAACCGGCTTTCAAGCGCTCACTGAAAGGTGACTATAACCAACTGCCGGAAGCGCCTGCCCTCTATCGTAAGCTATTGGCACAACAACCGGACAGTTCTGTTACCATCATCTCCGTAGGTTTCTCCACGAACCTTGCACGCCTGTTGGAGACTCCGGCTGACGATGTATCTCCGCTGACCGGAAAAGAGCTTGTTGCCCAAAAAGTAAAACTGCTGTGTACCATGGCAGGCTGCTTCAATAATCCCAACCTGTTCGAATATAACGTAGTGAAAGACATTCCGGCGGCAAAGAAGATATTCTCCGAATGGCCTACCACACTGGTGACCTCTCCTTTCGAAGTAGGTATCGCCATCAACTATCCCGGCAGCAGCATTGAAAACGATTTCAGATGGGCTCCTATGCACCCAATGGTAGAAGCATATAAAAGCTACCAGCAGATGCCTTACGACCGTCCTACATGGGACTTGACCTCCGTACTATATTCCGTTGAAGGTCCATCCTATTTCAACGTTTCTCCGGCAGGTAAAATAAACGTAACGGACCAAGGTGCTACTGAATTTACTCCCGATGCCGCAGGAAACCGTTACTACCTGACAGTAGATTCCATTCAGGCTGAGAATATCAAACAACATTTCGTCCAGTTACTGACCAAGCAACCGGCTCACTTCAATAAATAATAAGCATTATGACTAAATATCTATTGGGTCTCATAAGTTTATGGCTCATGTGTTCCTGCTCGGACACCGACCCCGGAGAAACCCCTCCGATAGACCCGCCAACACCTACACCTACCGTAACCATCACAAAACCGGAATTTGTATTCGGTTTCCAAGGCCAGAGCAAGTATTCTTACTGCCCAAGTGCCTTGAAACAAGCTGATGGGACAGTTCATCTATACTTCTGCGGCAATCCGGAAAACCTGATCATGGTCGATAATATCTTCCATATCAAGATCAACCCGGATGGTACACAGACTGCTGCCAAAAGTGTATTGCAGCCTGGTGTACCAGGTTCATGGGACGATCACCATACCTGTGACCCTTCTGTTATCGAAGGTAACTTCACTTGGAAAAATACTACCTACAAGTATGCCATGTTCTTCCTGAGTAATATGTACGGGGTATATTACAATGAAATCGGTGTCGCGTTCAGCAACGACCTTGATGCAGATAGCTGGGTGAAGTATCCGCAGCAGATTGTGAAGAAAACATGGTCGAGCGAAGGTGACCAGGAAATAGGTGGCGGCGGTAAGTCATGGGGAGTAGGCCAACCTTCTGTCGTATCTCTGGATGGAAAAGGTAAGCTACTGCTGACTTATACCGTAGGTGATATCGGGGGTACGCGCATCGTCTGGGCCGAAGCGGATTTCAGTAATATGGATACATATTTCATCAGTACCCCGCAAACAATTGTACAGACAGGTTTAAAGGCCATTGACAACCAGTCAAGGGATTATACTTGTAACTCGGAATTTGCAATTGACAAGGATGCGGATAAAATCGTCATGATACGTCCGATACAGCCTATGCCCAATGATTATCCCAATTATTTGAATTCTTCATTGGAAATAGACTACATGAACCTTTCTGACTTCACCAATCAAAGAGGTAACTGGACACAGATTTACCGGATCACTCCGGATGATACCGGCTATCCGAGAAACCACAATGCCACTTTGCTAAGGGATAATTTCGGCCACTTGCAAGACTGGGAAGAACCGGAATTCTACTTTACAGTCAGCAAGGCAGCTCCTGATGTACAACCTTCGGGCAGCAACCACGCGGAGTGGACGTACCATATTTGGAAGAGCAAAGTAGTAAAGTAACAATCTGAAAGCAAAGATGATTTTACAGGTCCATGACGAACTGAATTTCAGCGTTCCCGAGGCAGAAAAAGAGATTATACAAAAAATTGTAATCGAAGAGATGGAACGGGCATATCGCATGCTGGTACCCTTGAAAGCCGATTTCGGGTGGGGAAAGAACTGGCTGGAAGCGCACTAATCCGCTCGATAACTTTATTTAACTTACAATCAGAAAGCAACAGAAGCAATCGCTTTAAAATACAGTTTGCTCATCAGAATATCCGGCATCTTTGCTGCCGGATATTTTTTATTCACTAACCGCTCCAAAAAGAAAGCATACTATTCTTGTTGCTTTTGACAATTTGATAAAATATTAGCCATATATTTTATTTATGTCAATTATATTCGTACCTTTGCACCGCTTTTAAGAAAGATATGATAGAAAATAGTAAGTAATACTCTAAAAAACATAAATCATGAAAACTTTAAAAACTTTGATTTTATTCTCTTTTCTTTTTGTGTGTGGAATGAATGCGTCAGCAGACAACAAAAGTAACCTTATTTACAATTCGGAAGAAGTAAATGGAATGAAAGTTGCCGAAACTGTTTACAAGATGGATGGCAGTACGCTTGCCAACTATATGAAGTACAATTATAAATACGATGACCAAAAGCGTATAACAGAAAGCGAAGCGTTGAAATGGAATGCCGTAAAAAACGCATGGACTCATGACATGTGCATCCGCTATGCCTATGAAGGTAAATCCATAACTACTACTTATTATAAATGGAGCAATAAAAAGAATACCTATATTCTTATCCCTGAAATGACAATAACAATGGATAATCCCGATATGTAATCCATTCATTTTCTCTCATAAATATACTCTAATAACTAATAATAACCCAAAACCTTTTCATAAACTGAGGAGCCGGAACAAATACATTCCGGCTCTTTTTGTATTTTTGCTTTCCAATAAAAACATAGAAGCATGATACCCCAAGCACTTATCCACTACGTCGAAACGAAGATTATCCCCCGATACGAACACTTCGACAAGGCACACAACCGTTCGCATGTACAAACAGTCATTGACGAAAGCCTCGCTCTTGCCGAGCTTTACCCCCAGGCAGACGAACGTCTTGTCTACACCATAGCAGCCTATCACGACACAGGGCTTTGCCGCGACCGCGCCACGCATCACCTTGTTTCGGGAGAAATCATAGCCGCCGACAGCAACCTTCTGCAATGGTTCGACAAAGAAGAGATGGCAATCATGCGGGAAGCCGTGGAAGACCACCGGGCATCCAGCGACCATGAGCCGCGCAGCATTTACGGAAAAATCGTGGCCGAAGCCGACCGTATCATCGACACAGACATCACCCTGCGCCGTACCGTACAATACGGACTGAAACAAAATCCTTCGGCGGACGAAGCATGGCACTACCAACGTTTTCACAAACATCTGATGGAAAAGTACGCACCCGGCGGCTACCTTAAACTTTGGCTTCCCGACTCAAAGAACGCCGAAAGGCTGAAAGAACTGCAAAGCATCATAGCGGATGAGGTGCGTCTGAAAAGCATTTTTCACCGCATGTTCGAAGAAGAGAAAAGATAAAAGACTATCTTTGCAGCCAATTAACTGAATAATAATTAAAAAACAAGATATATTTATGGCATTAAAAGCAGGTATAGTGGGACTGCCCAACGTAGGGAAATCCACTCTTTTCAACTGTCTGTCCAGTGCAAAGGCACAGGCGGCAAACTTTCCTTTTTGTACTATCGACGCCCAAATGGGTCAGGTATCCGTGCCTGACGAGCGACTGACCAAACTCGCCGAAATAGTTCATCCGGGACGCATCGTGCCCGCCGTATGCGACATTGTCGATATTGCCGGACTGGTGAAAGGCGCCAGCAAAGGTGAAGGACTGGGCAACCAGTTTCTGGGCAACATCCGCGAGTGCGACGCCATTATCCATGTGCTGCGTTGCTTCGACAACGGCAACATCGTACACGTGGACGGAAGCGTAGATCCGGTGCGCGACAAGGAAATCATCGATACCGAACTCCAGCTCAAGGACCTCGATACGGTAGAAAACCGCATCAAGCGTGTAGAGAAGATAGCCAAAGTTGGCGGAGATAAAATGGCGAAAGTAGAGTACGAACTCCTGCTCCGCTACAAAGATGCATTGGAACAGGGACAGAGTGCCCGCACCGTAATACCTCAGAACGATGACGAGGAGCAATGCGCCAAACAGATGTTCCTGCTCACCACGAAACCGGTACTCTACGTCTGCAACGTAGACGACACCAGCGCCGCCACCGGCAACCAATACGTAGAGCAGGTGCGCGAGGCCATCAAAGACGAAGATGCCCAGCTCATCATCATCTCCGCACAGACCGAAGCCGACATCGCCGAACTGGAAACTTACGAAGAAAAGCAGATGTTCCTCGAAGACCTCGGCCTGAAAGAAAGCGGTTGCAACCGGTTGATTAAAGCTATCTACAGCCTGCTGAACCTCGAAACCTTCATCACCGCCGGCGAAATGGAAGTAAAGGCATGGACCTACCGCAAAGGCTGGAAAGCCCCGCAATGCGCCGGTGTTATCCACACCGACTTCGAGAAAGGATTTATCCGTGCAGAAGTCATCAAGTACGAAGACTACATTAAGTATGGCAGTGAAGCCGCCGTGCGCGAAGCCGGAAAACTGGGCGTGGAAGGCAAGGAATACGTGGTGCAGGACGGAGACATCATGCACTTCCGCTTCAACGTATAAAAATAACAGGAAGAGGGTATGTCGAAATGAATGACAAACTATATGTTTTGGGCAGGGCCAATGATGTAGCAATCAAAAATTTCGACATCCTCAATCATAAAGCTGAATTCGGCATTTCGAGACAATTCAATAATCATCCTTTTTACTCCTAAAATTTATGGAACAGCAAGGAGAAATAGTACTTTATCAGCCAGAAACAACCTTCAAGCTCGAAGTGCGATTAGAAAACGAAACAGTTTGGCTCACGCAAGCACAAATTGCAGAATTATTCGGTACCGGCAGACAAGCCATTACCAAACATCTGAAAAATATCTTCAACAGCAATGAATTGGAAGAAAATTCAGTATGTTCCATTTTGGAACTAACTGCTGCGGACGGCAAAACCTATAAAACCAAGATATATAATCTTGATGCGATTTTATCCGTAGGATATCGTGTCAATAGTAAAAATGCAACCTCTTTCAGATGTTGGGCAAACAAAATATTAAAAGAATACCTGCTGAGAGGATATTCGATTAATAAACGGCTAAACAACATCGAGCAAAGAATAAACAATGATTTACCGAAACACGAACAACGTATCGGGCAAATAGAAGAAAAAATAGATTTCTTTGTCCGTACCGCCCTTCCACCCGTAGAAGGTATCTTTTTTGAAGGACAAATCTTCGATGCCTATGTTTTCGCCTCTAATCTGATAAAATCAGCCCAAAAGACAATTGTTCTCATTGACAATTATATTGATGAAAATACCCTTATGATGCTTAGTAAGAGAAATGAAAAAGTGGAAGCTACTGTATATACAGCCAAACTCACCAAACAGTTGCAATTGGACCTGCAACGACACAATGCTGAATATCCGGCAATAGCCATCCATGAATACAAGCAGTCTCATGACCGTTTCCTCATCATAGACTCCGAAGTTTTCCACATAGGGGCTTCCTTGAAAGATCTTGGAAAAAAATGGTTTGCTTTTTCAAAACTGCATTTCTCCCCGCAAGAACTGATTGAGAGGATGCTGACAGAAATACAGAAATAATTAATCTTCTAAAAATACGCTACAAATGAAAAATAACAACCTGAAGTATCTCATTGCAGGAACCGGCGGTGTAGGCGGTTCAATAGCCGCATTTCTCGCTCTCGCCGGAAAGGACGTCACCTGTATTGCCCGTGGCGGACATCTTGCCGCCTTACGTGAAAACGGATTGAAGTTACATTCCGATTTAAAAGGCGAGCATACATTGGACGTTCCGGCTTATACGGCAGAGGAATATGCCGCCCTCGCCTCTTCGGCGGACGCTTACAAGGCAGACGTTATTTTCGTATGCGTCAAAGGCTATTCCGTAGACTCCATTACGGAATTAATCAGGCACGCCGCACACAAGGACACGGTAGTAATCCCTATACTGAACGTCTATGGCACAGGTCCGCGCATCCAGCGGCTGGTTCCCGGCGTCACGGTACTGGACGGCTGCATCTACATCGTAGGATTCGTATCCGGCAAAGGCGAAATCACGCAAATGGGCAAGATATTCCGGTTGGTTTACGGGGCACACAAAGACACCATTGTTTCCCGTGAAACATTGGCAGCCATACAGCGGGATTTGCAGGAAAGCGGCATCAAGGCCGACATATCTCCCGACATCAACCGCGACACCTTCGTCAAATGGTCTTTCATCTCGGCCATGGCCGTTACCGGAGCTTACTACGACGTGCCTATGGGCGAAGTGCAGAAGCCCGGCAAAGTACGCGACACCTTCATCGGGCTTTCGCAAGAAAGCGCGGCCTTGGGACGGAAACTGGGCATCGGGTTTGAGGAAGACATCGTAGCGTACAACCTCAAGGTAATCGACAAGCTTGCCCCCGAAAGCACCGCTTCCATGCAAAAAGACATGGCGCGCGGCCACCAAAGCGAAGTGCAGGGATTGCTTTTCGACATGATTGCGGCAGCCGAAGAACAGAATATCGACATCCCTACATACAGAATGGTAGCGGAGAAATTCAAATAATTTTATACCTTTGCCTCACCATCTTATACAGTTTCATCTTCCGGAGCGTAGCGCAGAACCTCTTCCGTGCAATACATAAAAAGAGCAGATTCTGCGCTACGCTCCGAAGGACGAAAACAAAGATATAAACTAACTTAAATTGCTTATGAATATGCTGACTCTCCTCTCTATCAACTGGAATCCCAACCCGGAACTGTTCAACCTTTTCGGCAGCCTTCCAATCCGGTATTACGGCCTGTTATGGGTGGTAGGTATTGCTCTTGCCTACGTAATAGTACACCGCCAATACCACGACCGGAAAATCGACGAAAAGACATTCGAACCGCTGTTCTTCTACTGCTTCTTCGGCATCCTGATAGGAGCGAGACTGGGGCACTGTCTGTTCTACCAGCCGGATTATTACCTGAATCACTTCTGGGAAATGATACTTCCCGTGAAGTTCCTGCCGGACGGCGGCTGGAAGTTTACCGGCTACGAAGGGCTTGCCAGTCACGGCGGTACGCTGGGACTGATTATCGCCCTTTGGATGTACTGCCGCAAAACCAAGATGCACTATATGGATGTGCTGGACATGATAGCCGTAGCCACACCTGTCACCGCCTGTTGCATCCGCCTTGCCAACCTGATGAACTCCGAGATTATCGGCAAGCCGGCCGATGTGCCCTGGGCTTTCGTCTTTGAACGGGTGGATATGCTGCCCCGCCATCCGGCACAGCTCTACGAGGCAATCGCCTACTTCATCTTCTTCCTGGGCATGGTCTACCTGTACAGGCGCGGACAAAAGCAGCAGGAAAACAAGCTCAAAACGGACTTCAGCACCACCAAAGCCAAGTCCACCGCAGTGCAAACCGGCGCTACCCTACCCTACCACCGCGGCTTCTTCTTCGGCCTCTGCCTGACTGAAATATTCGTATTCCGCTTCTTCATCGAGTTCCTGAAAGAGGATCAGGTGGATTTTGAAAGCGCAATGACGCTGAATATGGGGCAATGGCTCAGCATTCCGTTCATACTTATCGGAGTGTACTTCATGTGTTTCCACGGCAAGAAAACGGCAGGAAAATAAGAACTCCGCAACAATAAAAAAATATCAAGGCATGAAACCAACAGTTCCACCTAAGGAAACTGAAAGTTCCATGCCTTGATACTTCTTGTTCCACTACGTGAAACAAAGAGTTTCTCACGGGGAAACAAACCGTTCCCTCAGGAGAAATTTTTTGTTTCATTCTTTGAAACCCGACTTACGTCGCAGGTTACTTTCCTTTGACTATCCGCTTGATGTCATTCAGCTTGTTCAGCGCTTCGAGCGGTGTCAGGTTGTTCACATCCAGGTTCAGTATCTCGTCGCGTATCTGGCACAACACCGGGTCGTCGAGCTGGAAGAAACTGAGCTGCATGCCGCCGCGCGTCTCTCCCACTTCAACCATCGGCTTGGCCGCGATGCCTTGCTGGCGGTTGTCCTTTTCAAGCTGTTTCAATATATCACCGGCGCGTTTCACGATACTTTTGGGCATACCCGCCATTTTGGCTACATGGATACCGAAGGAATGCTCGCTGCCGCCGCGCTCCAGTTTGCGCAGGAAAATGACCTTATTGTCGATTTCCTTCACCGATACATTATAGTTCTTGATGCGCTTGAAGGATTTCTCCATTTCGTTCAGTTCATGGTAGTGCGTGGCAAAGAGCGTACGCGCCTTGGCATGCGGATGTTCGTGGATATACTCCACAATGGCCCAGGCAATGGAGATGCCGTCGTAGGTGGAAGTACCGCGCCCCAACTCGTCAAAAAGCACCAGGCTGCGGGGAGAAAGGTTATTCAGGATGTCGGCCGCCTCGTTCATCTCCACCATAAACGTAGACTCGCCCACGGAGATATTGTCGCTGGCCCCCACACGGGTGAATATCTTGTCCACCAGACCGATATGCGCGCTTTCCGCCGGAACGAAACAGCCGATTTGCGCCATAAGCGTAATCAGGGCGGTCTGACGGAGCAATGCCGACTTACCCGCCATGTTAGGACCGGTAATGATGATTATCTGCTGCGTACTGCTGTCCAGCATCACATCGTTGGCTACGTACTTCTCGCCTATCGGAAGCTGCTTCTCGATGACCGGATGACGTCCCTGGTGTATCTCCAGCACCTCGTCGTCGGAGATTACGGGACGGATATAATTGTTTTCGCGGGCTGCGGTGGCAAAAGACAGCAGGCAGTCCAGCCGGGCTATCTGGTTCGCATCGGTCTGAATGGCAGGAATAAACTCACTCAAGGACTGCACCAGCTCTGCATAAAGCTGTGTTTCCAGCACCAGTATCTTGTCCTCGGCGCCGAGTATCTTGTCCTCATATTCTTTCAATTCCTGCGTAATGTAACGCTCGGCATTGACCAGTGTCTGCTTGCGAATCCACTCCTGCGGCACTTTATCCTTGTGCACGTTGCGCACTTCGATATAGTAACCGAACACATTGTTATAGCCGATTTTCAGGCTGGGAATGCCCGTAAGCTCACTCTCCCGCTGCTGTATCTGCAAAAGATAGTCCTTGCCGGAATAGGCTATCCGGCGCAGCTCGTCCAATTCGGCATTTACGCCGGATTTTATCACACCGCCTTTATTGACAAGCAACGGCGGGTCGTTGTTGATTTCCCTTTCGATGCGGTCGCGGATGGAACGGCAGATGTCCAGTTGTCCGCCGATATGGTTCAGACTGGCGTTATCGGCATCCATACAGGCTTCCTTAATCGGTTCGATAGCCTGCAGGGCCACTTTCAGAGCGACTACCTCGCGGGGAGAAACACGTCCTACGGCTACTTTGGAGATAATGCGTTCCAGGTCGCCTATCAAGTGCAACTGCTCTTCAATCACTCCCTTGAACTCAGGCTTCCGGAAGAAATACTCCACCACATCCAGCCGTCCGTTAATGGGCTTCACATCCTTCAGGGGGAATACCATCCAACGCTTCAGCAGGCGGGCCCCCATCGGACTGATTGTTTTATCTATCACATCCAACAAGCTGCTGCCGCCGTCGTTCATGCTGCCCATCAGCTCCAGGCTGCGCACTGTAAACTTATCCAGACGGACGTACTTATCTTCCTCTATACGTGCCAGCGAGGTGATATGTCCTATCTGCGTATGCTGCGTCATAATGAGGTACTGCAAGATAGCCCCCGAAGCGATGATACCGTTTTTGAGATGCTCCACGCCAAACCCCTTCAGGTTCTTCACTTCAAAGTGTTTCAGCAGTTTTTCGCGGGCGGTGGTTTCCGTAAACACCCAGTCGTCCAGCTCGAACGTAAAGAACTTGCTGCCGAAATTGCCTTCGAACATTCCCCGGCGGCCACGCTCAAACAGCACCTCTTTCGGGGCGAAGTTGTTCAGCAGTTTGTCTATATGGTCAAAGGAGCCTTCGGCGGTCAGGAACTCACCGGTGGAGATATCCAGAAACGCCACCCCGCAGGCGCCTTTACCGAAATGAACGGCGGCGAGGAAGTTATTTTCACGGTAATTCAGTATGTTGTCGTTAATGGATACGCCCGGCGTTACCAATTCGGTGATACCGCGTTTCACCAGTTTCTTGGTGAGCTTCGGGTCTTCCAACTGGTCGCAAATGGCTACGCGCTTGCCCGCACGTATCAGTTTGGGCAGATACGTATCGAGCGCATGGTGGGGAAAGCCTGCCATTTCAATCGTTTTTCCCTTGCCGTTGGCGCGCTTAGTCAAGGTAATGCCTAATATTTCAGAAGCCAGGACGGCATCGGTGGAATAAGTTTCATAGAAGTCGCCGCAACGAAACAGCATGACCGCATCGGGGTGCTTTGCCTTCAACTCAAGAAACTGCTTCATCATCGGGGTAAGGACAATATCTTCGTGCATACAGGTATATCTTTGCGGAACACAGAAGCCCGGTGGCGCAGAGTTTTAACGGTATGAACTCCCGGTTTCATGAAGCAGACGCTCTGCACAAGCAACTCTGTGCCACCGTATCTCTGTGTTCATTGATTAATGTCACAAAGATAATCCTTTTTTAGAAAATACGTATGTAAAGGGTTTTAATCCTTAGCAAGCCTTAACAAAGCCGGCATTTTTGCTAAAACATGTTATAAAACACACTTTTTTATTTGCTTTATTTGGAAATTTCCCGAAAGTCCGTACCTTTGCACTGTGTTTTTCATAGTATTAGATTTAAGGTTAACAAAGGTTGGAGTACAGCGGTACTCCTTTTTTTATGCCCGTACGTCCGGTTCATACATCCGCAGCGCCCGCACATGTCCGGCTTCAACCGCTAAAACCGGCGCAAAAGTTCCTCGAGCGTCACACCGCTGTCCGCTTTCATCTTCTCCATACGAATACGCTTCAGGCGCTTCTTTACCGAATCTTTCTCCAGATGCATGATTTGCGACATTTCCAATTGGGACAGTTGCATCTTCACCATACAGCAGTAGCGCAAATCCTCTTTATTCAAAGCAGGATAGTGTTGTTGCAGCCGCCTGGTGAAGTTATCGAAAATAATGTCCGCGTTCTGCACAATGTCTTCCCAGTCATCGTCCGAAAGAAGGATATTGCTTCCCTTCTCTATCTCCTGAACGATACGCTGGTTCAGCCTTCTGAAGAAAGTCTCCTTCAGCCGGGCTTCCTTCTGCTCCATTTCGGCCATACGCTGCAAGTTCTCGGTAGTTACTTGCCGCTGATGATGCAATTCTTCCTGCTGACTGGCAAGCTGGTGCTGCTGCTCCACCAGCCGGCGGCGGTTGCGCCAATAAAAGAAATAAATGGTACTTGCTATCCACAGCGACAATAGGGACAAGGTAGCCATCAGATATACATTGCTCTGCCTTTCGGCGGCCTGAGTGCGCCAATAAAGGTTCTCCACGGACAGTTGCTCGTGCTTGTAAAGCTCCTGCAACGCAATGACTTCTGCCGTATGGCGTTGCTTCCTCACGCTGTCCGCCAGTTCCGTAAAACGCAGCAGAAGAGAGTATGCCTCATTGCACCTTCCCATTTTATAATACGCTCCGGACATATGATTATAGGCATCTGCCTGTGTTGCCAAATTCGGGCTGGCAACGGCTTTCCGGAAATAATGGTAAGCGGAGTCATACTGCCCCAGCTTCCCGAACAAATCCACCTTATCGGCATACAGGCCGAGAATGGCAAGGGTATCTTTACGGGGACGTAACCCGATAGCTTTGTCTATATACTCCAGTGCCTTTCCGTTCTCTCCCATTTTGGCATAGATACTGCCCAAATCGGTATATACATGAGGTAATTGCGACGGCAGGGAATCCGCTATTGCCGCATCATAGGCGGCCTGTGCATAATAAAGGGCGCTGTCCAGCCTGTTCAGAAAGTAATAGCCGGTGGCGATATCGCACAACGCCAGGTTCTTGTAAAACAGATTGTCCATCCTCAACGCCGCCTTCAACGCCTCTTTGGAATAGCGCATCTTGCCCTCATACTCTTCCTGGTTCAGGCAGACGACTCCCAGCCATGTATTGACCCTGTAGAGCTGCTCGTCATTGCCGCTTCCCTGCAGGAAAAGCAAGGCTTTCAGAAAAGACTGCATGGCATCCTTCATGCGGTACAACCGCCTGTCCAGGTGCGCCTTGCAGTACAACGCCCGTTCGGCATACAGAGAATCTCCCGACTCACTGAAATATTTGATGGCCGGCAGCAGCAATGTATCGGTTTCCGCATTCAACTGCTGTTTCCGGTGCATGGCTTCGGACAATAATAAAGCGTAGAGCGCATAGTCGCGGTCGGTAAGGTTGTTCTGCGGCTCTTTGATTTCCTGCATCACGGCGATAGCACTGTCCGTCTCTTTCTCCGCCATCAGTTTTTCCGCCAGCGCTACCCGGCGGTCGGGACCGCACGCTACCAGAAACATACTCCACAAAACAACCGAAATTATATGTTTATACCTCATCGTTCCAAAATTTGTCATTCATAAGAATCCATTACCACTTCACCGGTTTCCCCGTGCACAAGTATTACCTTCACTTTATCCGGCTGCACGGAGTCGCGTACATCAATCTCCCATAACGGCATATCCCGGCTTGCATCCACATAACGGTTTACACTGACATGTGCCGTGTCCGACAGATTTATGCCACGCAGTTTAGCAAATATATGAATATCCTGCCATGTATACAGAAAAGTATGCTTCTTTTTAACCTGCCCGGACGAACCCGCTGCCACCCCGGCCTGCACACCGGCAGAATAACGGATTTCATCCTGCGGCTGCGGATACACGGTTGCTACCGGATGTATTCCCTTGACGACTCCCCAGCCCAGCCAACCGTCCGCCAGGTCTATTTTCAGGTAAACACGTTCCGAACCTTCAAACTGCCGTGCCATGCGGGGCGACACATTGACACATGTGTACCGGTCTCCTTCCACAAACAGTTCGCCATACGAAAAAGTATTCAGCAGCCAGGAAGCGGAATAGCGCGAAGAACGGGATTTAGGCCTACGGTCGTGCACCTTGGCGGCTATAATCCTATAGTCGCAGGTTTTATCGGCAGAAGTAAAGCACGCATTCAGCCAAAAGAGAGAAACGACTACCACATTCGTACACAATGCCGACAAACCTGCCCCCCAGAACAAACCGTAAAGCATGTTTCTCCCCAGCCGCCTTGCTCCTTTCTTCTCGTCCCGGCCGCAACAGAGATACACATACAGCATCCGGCCCCCCATGCCGATAACGAACAGAACAGAAGCGACAACCGCATTCAGACTTTGATAGCTGCCCGTTGAAAAAGCCGTGCGCAGCAACCATGCTTCTTCCGGATGCCAGGCACGGCAATGCAGCAAAAACAGTACGATTATCACCGGAACTGCAATCTTCCACAAAGCAATCCTGCCCTTTCGCCCGGCAGACTCCGCCCGTATGCTTTCCTCACGGCACCGCTGTCCGCGTGTATGCTTCAATCTTTGCTTTTTCCCACTCATGGCAGTACGGTTATCAGCCGGTTTCCTACAAATAGGTCTCACCGTCTATTTTCAGCAAAAAAGGTTTTATCGGATAGTCCGCACCGCCAAAGGTCAACTTCCTGACTCTGATGATATTGCTTCCGGACCGTACCACTTCCATTCTGTACACAAACGCATACTCCTCTTTCCCGTCCTTTTTGCTATACCGGGTGGAAAACGACAGTTGTCTGATACCGGGATGCTCCAGTTCGGGTTTGCTCTCATCGGGATGGCGGTTGCAGGTCAGGACGAATTTAAAGACTTCTCCCGGCCGGAGTGTTTCAGGCTCGGTGCTGACACTACAGACCACTTCTTCTATATTCTCTGCAGGAAGTACGCAGACCTTCATCGTAGAGCAGGTACGCATCTTCCCTCCTGTCATGGCCCGTACCGAAGGCAGAGTAACCCAACCGGCTTTCTTGAAACGGACTATGTAATAGTTTCCGTGGAGTGAAAGATTCTCCTGCTTGCCGTTTACAAAAGAAGTCCTTGACGACCGCGTAGAATGCGGGCCCGACACCAGCTCCGCCTCACAGTCGTCCCACCGGGGAACGGACATGTCGTAAATCTCTCCGGTACTGTAATAGCCGACCCGGACATCCTGCCCCACATGCACTTTGCAAAAAGACGTATCTACTTCATTGAAGAATCTTACACTGTCATTTTGCGCCGACAAGATTGCAATATGCAATGCCAGACAGCACAAAACGACAAGCACTTTCGGATAGCGTATCTCATTCATCCCGGTACTGTTTTGTTTCTTCCCACTCTTTTTCCAGTTTACCGTCTATGTCATACATTTTCCACCGGCCTACACGTCTGCCGTTGAGGTATTCGCCCGTTTCACGAACGGCGTCGTTCTTCACGTAACGCGACTCGAACAGTCCGGTTTTCCGCCCGTTTACATAAGTGGATATTTCCCAATAATCATAACGGTTGGTAACAATCAGCCGGCGCTCCTTACCATGCAGACGGCCGTGTTGGTAGGTCGCTTCGTAAACAAGCTCTCCATTGCCAGGATTATATTCGCGATAAAGCCCGTCCTTACGGTCGGCTTTCAGGTAAAATTCACGGCTGCGGGCGCCCGTATTACGGTCATACGATATATGCAGTCCTTCTTCCCTGCCGTTGACGTAGGTCTTCACTGACAATGTATCGCCACTTTCGGCAATTTCAATCCACCGGCCGTCCTTTTGGTCGTTCTTATAATGCCCCAGAATATGCGGCTGCCCGAAAGTGAACATCGAGGAGTATTCACCGTCTTTCATGCCGTATTCATTATAATATTCCGTCTCATAAAGTTCGTACGTCCCTTTCAGGAAAGTAAACTGTTTGCCTACCTGCTTACCGTCCTTATAAGTATGGTCCCTGCGCAACGTACCGTCCCACTCATAAACCATATCCTTTCCATCCTGCTTGCCGTTGCGGTAGTTCACCTCGCGCTCTACCTTGCCGGTAGTAAAATAGGTTTTATGGGCGCCGTGCAGCTTGCCGTCCTTATAGGACTTCTCTTCCTGCACACGCCCCTCGCTATCGTACATCTTAAATACGCCGTCTTTCTTGCCGTCCTTGTATGTACCGTCGCATTTCAGCTTGTTGTATTCATACTCTCCATACTTGCCGTTGTAAAAACCGTCCTTAAATTCAGCCTGTATATAAGCAGAGTGATAACCGTCTATGATGCGGTGGTCTCCGTTCAAGGGTTTTTCTGTTTTCAGGTCACGAAAAAGAATACGTCCGTCACCCACATTGATAGCCGATACCTGCTCAATCGGATACTCCTTCTGTGCCTGTACCATAACAGGCAGAAACATCAGAAAAGAAATCAATGCCACACATTTCTTCATAGCTCTTTCTTTCAAAATCCTACTCTTTTTATCCATAATTATTACTTTTTATAAAAGTTGAAAACAGTCGTATAACGCACCAACGGGCCTATAGGACAAAAATAAAAGATAGGTACTGAATAAGAAAACGGACAAGGGGTATAATTACGGGATACTGCACACCCGATAAATATTTATTTTACAACTAATTATCATGATATATAAAGAGGTATGCAAGGGTATATTTATATATCAATAAAAATATACGTTATAATTTTTCAAAGCAAATAAAGAAAATGGAAAAGCAGGTATCCGACTGACGTTTCTTTATTGTTTTGTATCCATTTTTCTCTATTCATAGAATACTTTTTCTTTCTAATCCAAATAAAAGAAGGTGCGCTATTGTGATATGAACACGCATTCGTGAAGTTTAATCGGACACACCTTCTTCTATCCTGTAATTCCGGCTAAAGCCGTTATGCTTCCTGCTTGGAATATTCCGAAAACTCACATCCGAACTGTTCCACCAGCATATTATCCATGTCATCGGCCTTAAAGGCAAGATTCACCAGATTCGTACGGATTTCATCTTCCGACTCTTCCGTGAGGTCGGACAGATGGATGCGATAAGCCATATAAATCTGCCGGCCTTCAATGCCCAGTTTATAGGGAGCGAAATCCTCACTCAGGATATAGTCCAATACACGTTCCACCTCTTTCTTAGGCAAGAGGTTAATGGGAGAAACAGCAAACAGATAAGTGTTTTCATACACAAAAATACGAATCTCCGAACTCCCTTTATGAAACGTCCACGAATCGTAACCGTCCCGCGCAAGGATAGGGTTAACTCCCATTTCGGCAATGGCCTGTTCGCAGAACACACTCAAAGGCGACTGTTCACGCTCCGCAAAAACTTCTTCCGGCAACTTTTCGCCGCAGGAAGGACAAAATTCCTCTTCCTCGGATATCAGCTCATCGCAACTGTCGCACTGTACCTGGAATGTATTGCGGTCAACCCCGTCAACCGACTCCAAAAGCTTGCGCAATGCCTCTACACGCACACCGAACCCCATATTGTCCGCATTGGTGAACTTGCTTACCGTTACTCCCACCACTTCACTGTTTTCATTGAAGATAGGTCCACCCGAATTGCCAGGATTTACGGCAGCATCGGTCTGTATATAATATTTTCCTTCCATAAGCTGCTTGGGCGAGGAAACCGACCCTTCCGTTACCGTAAAAGGCATGCCGTAAGGATACCCCGCTACACTGACCTTTCCGCCGATGGCCAATGAATCGTCCGCAGCCAGGCTCAGTTCGGGAAGAGCTGAAAAGTCTGCATCCACAGCCAATAAGGCAATATCCAAAGAAGGATTTACGAGCACCACTTTGGCAAGGTAAGGATTCCGGTCGTTATCATGTATGGCAACAGTATGGAAACCGTTCACCACATGGTAGTTCGTTACAAAAAGATTATAAGATTTCAGATAGAAACAGCTTCCGGAACCGCCGGCATGTGTCACCTTATATACGAGTTTATAAATGTTCTGATCCATAATATATAGTTTAGATACCGTTAAGTTAATTCATAATTCCCATCACCTTCTTCTGCATTTCAAGCATCAGCCGGGAGTATTCCTGCATATTACCGCTCATCATGGCTTCTGCCATTTTCTGTTGCAACACCTGCATGTCGTCACTTCCCATGGTTTCCGTAATTTTCTGCACCTGTTCCATGCCGGCAGCAAAGTCCGTCTCATCCTCATCGTCCAAATCGCCTTCCATAATCTTGTCCATAGCGTTGTAAAGAATTTCAGAGGCCTCTTCCAAAGAGCGGTTGCCTGCCTTCTTCAAAGCTTTTGATATAACGGCATTGATATCGTCCTGCATATCATTATAGAAATAAGCTTCGTAGAACACATAAAGCAAGCGTACCGCACTGCGTTCATAATTCTCCGACTGGATGGCTTCGGTGGCTTCTTTATAGACATTCATAAAATTCTCCTGCACGTTTTTCAGGGAAGAACGGCGCTTTGCAGATACCAACGTGTCCGTGTAGTAAAGGTCTTCCGCCAGTTTTTCTTTCGGAACGGCAAGCAGCTTTTCAAGGAACGCTTTTCCTTTTGATACAACCTCTTCCGTAGGCAGGTCGGCATCCATATCATTCACTGCCTTGTCGAGGTCGTTCAGCAATTGTCCCTGAGGATGTGCAAAATAGGAAATCTGGTAGAAAGCGGTATCCAGCACATTCCACGAATAACCGTACCGGCGGTCGGCCCCATACTTTTTGAGTGCTTCCAACGTTTCGCGTCCCAATGTCTGTATGCCTTCATAAATGCGGTCTACCTCTTCCTGCGGATACGGAGTCACCTGCGGCTCGTAACAGCGGATAGCACCAAATTTCGTACAGAACTCATCGTCATACTTATCGCCTATGTGGCAGATATTCTGAAGCACGAAATACATTTTATGCGGATGACTCTGTGAAAGCGGACAAACATATTCCATATTCAACTTATCACCGTTCTTTACGAAGCGGGGCAATAACAATTTATTCAGGTTCAAGTCCGCCACCTGACGGAGCATGGCTACCCTACCCTTTTCCGGCAGATTCAGGAAATCGGCATTGATATGGAAAAAACCGTCGGCAATACGGATATGTACAAGAATGGAACCGTGAGGAATGTGAAACTCCGTACCGTCGACATTACCGTACTTGGTACGAAAGTCCGCGTTCAAATAATCCAGCAAACTATGAAAAGCCTGTACATACTCACCCCGGTTATACAAGTCCACACCCTGTTCGTAGGCTTCGGTACGGATAGCACTTTGCGTAGAATCTACTACGGGAGAAATAAAAGCAAATGTCTGTTTCATATCATGATATTGTATTTAAAGAAATAATAATAACCGTATCCCGCCCTGCGGAATGCCGGAAAACAAATATAGAAAGCAAAACACAAACAAGAACATAGATGCAGGGGGATAAATACAGAATGAAAACATCCCGTTAAAATATTGAATATTAAAAATTTATTTGGCGTAAACAGCATAAAACAAGGGGATATTTACCCCGAAAACATGGATTTCTTTCCTTTTTTTCCGCCCGATACATACCATCCGGACGGCACAACAGAACGGGAAATGTAATGATTCTTCGCTCCCACATATTATATGGAAAAGCCGGTATTCACAACAAGTGGTTTCCTTTTTCAGTACAACAAAAAAACGCTCTTAATAAACCTTTCTGCAATTTTACTATAATTCGAAAAAAATTATAGTAAAATTCTCTCCGAATTTATTAACAGCCTGTTTTCCCCCTATCGCAACACTTGTAATAAATACAAACAAAAAAGGATGCAATCTTCACAGATTACACCCTTTGAAATATCCTAAAAAATCTTTTTTGTAAAATCCTATTGAAGTAATTCAGCCATTATTTGTATTACAAACAAAAAATTAGTTTTAAAAGCACTTCACAAATATAGCGAATAAAAAGCGTATTGTCAAGTATTCCATGCTGTTTTTTTACCCTACTTCGCTACAAATCTGAAAATAAACCCTTAACTTTGCACCGTTTAATTAACAGGATATAAACCAAATTAAACGGGCTATCAACAAGTTTTAGTAAGTATATCAACAAGTTTTCAACAATATAATTACAACCATTATGGAATACAATTTCAGAGAGATTGAAAAGAAATGGCAGAAACGGTGGGTGGAGAACAAAACCTACCAGGTGACGGAAGACGAAACAAAGCAAAAATACTATGTACTGAACATGTTTCCCTACCCCAGCGGCGCAGGTCTGCACGTGGGTCATCCGTTGGGATACATCGCTTCGGACATCTATGCCCGTTACAAACGTCTGCAAGGTTTCAATGTCCTGAATCCTATGGGATACGATGCTTACGGCCTGCCCGCAGAGCAATACGCCATACAAACCGGACAACATCCGGCCATTACCACCGTCAACAATATCAACCGCTATCGCGAGCAACTGGATAAGATAGGTTTCTCTTTCGACTGGAACCGTGAAATCCGTACCTGCGACCCGGAATACTATCACTGGACACAATGGGCGTTCCAGAAGATGTTCAACAGCTACTACTGCAATGACGAAAAGAAGGCACGCCCTATCGAAGAACTGACAGAAGCATTCGCCAAATCCGGTAACGAAGGACTGAATGCCGCATGCAGCGAAGAACTGCATTTCACTGCCGATGAGTGGAATGCCATGAGCGAAAAAGAGCAGCAGGAAGTCCTGATGAACTACCGCATCGCCTATCTGGGTGAAACAATGGTAAACTGGTGTCCGCAACTGGGTACCGTGCTTGCCAATGACGAGGTGGTAGACGGCGTATCGGAACGCGGCGGCTTCCCCGTAGTCCAGAAAAAGATGCGCCAGTGGTGTCTGCGCGTATCTGCCTACGCACAACGCCTGCTGGACGGACTCGACACCATCGACTGGACCGAATCTCTGAAAGAGACGCAGAAAAACTGGATAGGCCGCAGTGAAGGCGCCGAAATCCAATTCAAGGTAAAGGGCAGCGATTTGGAATTTACCATTTTCACCACCCGTGCAGATACCATGTTCGGAGTTACCTTCATGGTACTGGCTCCCGAAAGCGAATTGGTGGCCCAAGTAACCACTCCGGAACAGAAAGCCGATGTGGACGCCTACCTGGAGCGTACCAAGAAACGTACTGAACGCGAACGCATCTCCGACCGCAGCGTCACCGGCGTATTCTCCGGAAGCTATGCCGTCAATCCCTTTACGGGCGAAGCAGTGCCCATCTGGATTAGCGACTACGTATTGGCAGGATACGGAACAGGCGCCATCATGGCCGTACCTGCACACGACAGCCGCGACTACGCTTTTGCCAAGCACTTCAACCTGCCTATCGTTCCGCTGGTGGAAGGCTGCGATGTAAGCGAAGAAAGTTTCGATGCCAAAGAGGGTATCGTATGCAACTCTCCGAAAGCAGGTACAGAGCCTTATTGCGACCTCAACCTGAACGGACTGACTGTCAAGGAAGCCATCGCCGCCACCAAGAAATATGTGAAAGAACATAATCTGGGACGCGTAAAAGTAAACTTCCGCCTGCGCGACGCCATCTTCTCGCGCCAGCGCTATTGGGGCGAACCGTTCCCGGTTTACTACAAGGACGGAATGCCTTATATGATTGATGAAAGCTGCCTGCCTCTGGAACTTCCTGAAGTGGCCAAATTCCTGCCCACCGAAACGGGCGAACCGCCGTTGGGACATGCCTCTAAATGGGCTTGGGACACGGCAAACAAATGCGTGGTCGATAATGAAAGGATTGACAATATAACCGTTTTCCCGCTGGAACTGAACACCATGCCGGGATTTGCAGGTTCGAGCGCATACTACCTGCGCTATATGGACCCGCGCAACCATACGGCACTCATCGACAAGAAAGTGGATGAATACTGGCGCAACGTAGACCTCTACGTAGGCGGTACGGAACATGCTACCGGACACCTGATCTACTCCCGTTTCTGGAACAAATTCCTGCACGACCTCGGCGTATCCGCCGTCGAAGAACCGTTCCAAAAACTGGTGAACCAGGGTATGATTCAGGGAAGAAGCAACTTTGTATATCGCATCAAGGATACCAATACATTCGTATCGCTGAACCTGAAAGACCAGTACGACACTACCCCGCTCCATGTGGATGTCAACATCGTGTCCAACGACGTTCTCGACACGGAAGCGTTCAAGGCATGGCGTCCTGAGTATGCTACCGCAGAGTTTATCCTGGAAGACGGCAAATACATCTGCGGCTGGGCTGTTGAAAAGATGAGCAAATCCATGTTCAACGTGGTTAATCCCGATATGATTGTAGAGAAATACGGTGCGGATACGCTGCGTATGTATGAGATGTTCCTCGGCCCTGTAGAACAGTCCAAGCCCTGGGATACGAACGGTATCGACGGCGTACACCGCTTCATCAGAAAGTTCTGGTCGCTGTTCTACGACCGTACCGGCAACTACCTGGTAACTGATGAAGCTGCCGGCAAAGAAGAGTTGAAATCCTTGCACAAGCTCATCAAAAAAGTGACGGGAGACATTGAACAGTTCTCTTACAATACAAGCATCAGTGCTTTTATGATTTGCGTAAACGAGCTGTCCGCGCTGAAATGCAGCAAGAAAGAGATATTGAATCAGCTTACCGTTACGTTGGCTCCTTTCGCTCCGCACGTATGTGAGGAATTGTGGGAGACATTAGGTAACACAGGTTCTGTATGCGACGCGCAATGGCCTGCATACAACGAAGAATATCTGGTGGAAAATACGGTGAACTACACCATTTCGTTCAACGGAAAAGCACGTTTCAACATGGAATTCCCTGCCGATACGACATCGGATGTTATTCAGGAAACGGTATTGGCAGACGAACGTTCCATGAAATGGACAGACGGAAAGACCATCGTCAAAGTAATCGTAGTACCCAAGAAGATTGTAAACATTGTTATCAAATAACAAATATGCAAATCACAAAACCAACCAAAGCGGAAGTGATGAGAGAGTTGAAAGACTATGTCTTCATCACTTTCGGATTAATTTCTTACGCTATGGGATGGGCTGCGTTCCTTATTCCCTATCAGATTACGACCGGCGGTACTACAGGTATCGGAGCCATCATCTATTATGCCACTGGATTTCCTATCCAATGGTCGTATTTCATCATTAATGCAGTCCTGATGACGTTTGCCATCAAGATTTTAGGACCTAAATTCAGTATCAAGACCACATTTGCCATCTTCGGACTGACTTTCTTCCTATGGTTTTTCCAGTTGCTGGTGAACGGAGCGGACGGAGTGCCGCCTCAGATACTGGGACCGGGACAGGATTTCATGGCTTGCCTCATAGGCGCAGCCATGTGCGGTGCGGGTCTGGGCGTAGTGTTCAACTGCAACGGAAGTACGGGCGGTACGGACATTATCGCAGCCATCATCCATAAATACCGCGACGTCACTTTGGGACGCATGATTATGGCTTGCGACGTTATCATCATCAGTTCCTGCTACTTCATATTCAACGATTGGCGACGGGTGATTTTTGGTTTTGTAACGCTGTTCGTCATCGGCATCGTACTGGATTATATCGTGAACGGTGCGCGTCAGTCGGTACAGTTCTTTATCTTTTCCAAAGAGTACGAAAAGATTGCCGACCGCATCACCAAAGAGACTCATCGCGGTGTAACCGTACTCGACGGTATAGGCTGGTACAGCAAACGCAACGTGAAAGTATTGGTTGTGTTGGCCTACAAACGCCAGTCTGTCGAGATATTCCGTCTGGTCAAGGACATCGACCCAAATGCTTTCATCTCTCAAAGCTCCGTTATCGGCGTGTATGGAGAAGGATTCGATAAATTGAAAGGAAAATGAAAAAGAAATTTGTATTTGCAACCAACAATGCCCACAAACTGGAAGAAGTAACCGCTATTTTAGGAGATAAAATAGAGCTTCTCAGCATGAAAGACATCCATTGCAGTGCGGATATTCCCGAAACAGCAGATACGCTTGAAGGAAACGCTTTGCTGAAGGCAAGGTATATCTTTGAAAATTACCACCTGGATTGTTTTGCCGATGATACCGGCCTGGAAGTGGAAGCCCTGAACGGAGCTCCCGGAGTGTATTCGGCACGCTATGCCGGCGATGCACACAATTCAGAAGCCAATATGCAGAAGCTGTTGCAGGATATGGAAGGAATAGAGAACCGAAAAGCCCGATTCCGTACCGTTTTCGCACTTATCGTCAATGGAAAGGAACACTTGTTCGAAGGCATCGTAAAAGGCGAAATAACGAAGCACAGGCACGGTACTTCCGGTTTCGGATATGACCCGGTCTTTATTCCGGAAGGATATACGCAGACATATGCCGAAATGGGAAGCGAATTGAAGAATAAAATCAGCCACCGGGCAGTGGCAACGGATAAGCTTTGCAACTTCCTGTCCAAGTAATGAAAGTGGCAAAAGTATGCGGATGCTTGCATTATGATAAATTTTCAGGCACGGATTACATGGTTCCGGTTTATGAAAACCGTAAATTCCATGTAATCCGTGCCTGAAAAAAAATATTGAAATCATTTTCATACCCTCATCGAAGAATGCCAGCGACAAGGGAATAATTCACTATAATCCCAGTTTTGCAGAAATCTCCAGCATCCTCTTGATCGGTTTCACCGCTTTCTCTGCTATTTCCGCATCCACCTTGATTTCCGGAGATTCGTCTTTCAGGCAATTATAAAGCTTTTCCAATGTGTTTAACCGCATAAAGTTACACTCATTGCAGGCACAGGTACTGTCGTTGGGTGGTGCCGGAATAAACTTCGTCTGCGGACATTTCTTCTGCATCTCGTGCAGGATACCCGATTCCGTGGCAACGATGTATTCCTTTTCGGGATGGGCAACCGCATACTTCAGCAAAGCCGCCGTAGAACCTACCACATCCGCCAGCTTCAAAACCGTGCTCTTGCATTCGGGATGAGCCAATACCACTGCACCGGGATGCTGCTGCTTCAATTCAACAATCTTTTCAACCGAGAACTGTTCGTGTACATGGCACGCCCCGTCCCATAACAACATATTTCTGCCTGTAACGGAGTTGATATAATTTCCCAGGTTTCTGTCGGGACCGAATATTATTTTTTCATCTTCGGGAAAGCTTTCTACGATTTGTCTGGCATTGGTGGAAGTTACCACTACATCCGTAACAGCCTTTACGGCAGCCGTTGTATTCACATAGGATATCACCGTATGTCCGGGATGCTCTTTAACGAACTGTGCAAACTTATCCGCCGGGCAACTGTCGGCAAGCGAACAACCCGCCGCCATGTCGGGCACCAATACCTTCTTGTCGGGACAAAGTACCTTTGCCGTTTCACCCATGAAGTGGACACCGCACATCACGATAATATCGGCTTCCGTCTTTGCCGCCCATTGTGCCAGAGCCAGACTGTCGCCTACATAGTCGGCTATGTCCTGTATTTCACCCTTCTGGTAGTAGTGCCCCAGAATGATTGCATTCTTCTCTTTCTTCAGTTGCTTGATAGCTTCTATCAGATTATCCATAATAATAATTTTTATTTCTCTTCTTTCTTTAAAAATCCTTTGATAGTGATGATAGGCTGTTAATAGTGTGGACAAATAAATCCGAATTTTCTTGCCCATGAAGTTATTAGTACAAGGCTAAACTTTATCCTTAGGTTATTAACGTAAGCAATTAAAGTTATATCTCTTGATAATAAGCTCCCTACTCTACCATGGTCTCACTTCATTAACATCTTGTTGATAACCGCAAAGTTAATAACTTTAAAGGGATTAATCAGTGAAATAGTACTTAAAAATGTGTTTATACAGCCTTTGAAAGTTTAGGGTAACTTTTTTGGTTTGTTCGTTATGCAGGCGTATTATGCGTTACTTTGAATAATGCAAATATTATTTTTAAAAATCTTTCCATACGCTATTGACACCTTTTCAACGGTTATTAACAGGGATGTGAACGGAAAGAAGTATCTTTGCACGACATGAGCCGGTACATAGTGTACAGACCGGTACAAAGCCTTACGATTATGAACAGAAAACTGAAGATAACCGAACTGAACCGCATTAGTACAGAGGAGTTTAAGGAAGCGGAAAAACTGCCGCTTGTAGTTGTATTGGATAATATCCGCAGTTTACATAATATAGGTTCCGTATTCCGCACTTCGGATGCTTTTCGCATCGAATGTATCTATCTGTGCGGCATTACGGCTACTCCACCCCATGCCGAAATGCACAAGACGGCTTTGGGAGCGGAATTTACCGTCGACTGGAAGTATGTTAATAACACTGTTGAAGCTGTTGATAACCTCAAAAACGAAGGCTATACGGTTTACTCCGTAGAGCAGGCAGAAGGTAGTATTATGCTGAATGAGTTGACTTTAGACAAAAACAGAAAGTATGCCATAGTAATGGGGAATGAGGTGAAAGGTGTTCAACAGGAAGTTATCGACCATTCTCACGGCTGCATTGAAATTCCGCAATACGGTACGAAGCATTCTCTGAATGTATCGGTTACGGCAGGCATTGTTATCTGGGATTTATTCAATAAATTGAAGTGAGTGGACAAATATTAGTAATTAACAGCTTTATACTTGATTTATCAACCAACTTATTTGCTTATATAACAGTTATTTATTTCCTTTGTATGTTTACGTTAGTAACAGGTTTATCAACATAATATTAACTGATGTTTTATCCGGATGAATGGTATTGCAGAGAGGTCGGTGATGTGGAATTTGTGGCACGGTTGCCATAAATTCAGTGAAGGATGCAGATATTGTTATGTCTACCGGGGAGATGCAAAAAGAAATGTTGACAGTTCGGTTGTGGTTAAGACGAAAAATTTCGATTTGCCTGTACGGACGAATAAGAACGGAAGTTTTAAAATTCCGTCCGGAACTCTTGTTTATACCTGTTTTACTTCCGATTTTTTTGTTGAAGATGCAGATGCGTGGCGAACTGAGGCATGGGAAATGATTCGTCAACGCAGTGATCTTCATTTCCTGATGATAACCAAACGTATAAACAGGGTTATGGAGTGTCTGCCTGTCGATTGGAAAGACGGATATGATAATGTAACTATCTGTTGTACAGTTGAAAATCAGTTATGTGCGGATAATCGTTTGCCTGTTTACAGAGCTATTCCTATAAAACACAAAATTATTATTTGCGAGCCGTTGTTGGAAGAAATCAGTTTGGATGCCTATAATATAGGAGAGTGGGTTGAACAAGTGGTTGCAGGGGGAGAGTCCGGATATGAGGCCCGTATCTGTAATTTCGACTGGATTATGAAGCTTCACGATATTTGTGTGAAAAACAATGTTTCTTTCTGGTTTAAACAGACAGGTTCTAAATTTATTAAAGAAGGCACTTTATATACCGTAAAACGTCAGTTTCAACATTCGCAGGCACGTAAGGCGGGCATTAATTTTAAATGATGTACTGAAGTTATCAGAGCTGCCCGCTCTCTACCAGTAAGATTACTCTTTCCGTAAGCGCATCATCTCCCGTAGGGTCGTATTGTTTTTTCAGACTGGCTCCGAACAGTGCGGCAAAGGTCTGGTAGAATCCGGCTTTAAAAGGTCCCATAAATGCTTTTACCAGTTCGTAGGAAGTGGAATGGGTTTGCCGGTCTACCAGTTTGATTAACAGTTTTCCTTGTGCAAAGGAAAGTTTTTTCATACGGGGAGTGTATTGTTCTTTCAACCCCTTTTCCACAGCTTTCAGGTGCTTTTGCCGCTCTTTTTGAGTGGGAATGGTCTGCAGGTATTCGTAAGTCTCGATAATTGCCCGGTTGATTTCCTTTGAAATGGGAAGCACTTTCTTTACGTCGCGGATAAGTTTGTAGTATTTCGCCATTTCGCGCCTGTTCTTGAATTTTAGCGGTTTGAAGATGTAAACGATAGGAAGTTTCACGTAAGGAATCGTATCGCCGTTGTACACGCACATAGGAGTGAGATAGATGCTTTTGGATGCACCGGTTTGGGGTTGCTGCTGGGCATGACAAGTCAGGACTCCTGCCGAGAGAAATGTTATGAGTATTACTATGTTAAACCGTTTGCTCATAGCGCAAAAGTACACCATTCTGCGTAATGTTGTTACATTGCTTTCATTTTTCCTTGTTCAATTAACTAATTTAAGGTAACTTCGTTGCCTATTATCCGGAAACACACTATTATAGATGACCCTAATCAAGATAGGAGTTTTTATGAGTATGCTGTTAATAACTCCTATGCTTGTAGCTCAAAATGCGACATTATCCCTGTGGGAAGAGAATTTGGAACAACTCTCCGCAGATGAAGAAGAGAGAAACTGGGAAGATGAACTGGAAACGCTTTCCGCTCGTCTGCAAGAACCTGTCAATATCAATGCCGCCACAAAACGGCAATTGGAGGAATTTCCTTTCCTTACGGATATTCAAATAGAAAATATTTTGGCGTATGTTTATATAAACGGGCAGATGCAGACTCTCTATGAGTTGCAGTTGGTGGCGGAGATGGACAGGCAGACTATCGAACTGCTGTTACCTTTCGTCTGCATAAAGACCGTTGAGGGCCCTTCCCGCTATCCTTCTTTAAAAACGGTATTGAAGTATGCCGGGCAAGAAGTATTGACACGTCTGGATATCCCTTTATATACCCGCAAGGGATATGAGAAAAACTATCTGGGACCTGCCGTTTACCATTCACTGCGTTACAGTTTTCGTTATGGAGATTACTTTCAGGCGGGAATAACGGGAGAGAAGGATGCCGGTGAACCGTTCTTTGCTTTGCATGACAAGAAAGGGTATGATTACTATTCGTTTTACGGCTTACTCAAAAACAGGGGCAGGCTGAAAGCTTTGGCATTGGGCAATTATAAACTGGGGTTCGGGCAGGGCCTGGTGATTGGCACAGACTTTGGATTAGGAAAAACTTTCTCCATGTCTGCATCCGAATTCCGCAGAGGGGGAATCCGGAAACACAGCTCTACGGACTCGTATAACTATTTTCGCGGAACGGCGGTAACAGTGGAAATTCTTCGTTTTTTAGAACTTTCCGCTTTCTATTCGCACCGTTCTATGGATGGAGTGGTGAAAGGCGGAAAAATCGCTTCCATTTACAAAACAGGTTTGCACCGTACGGAGAAGGAGGCGGATAAAATGAATGCATTTGTCATGCAATCGGCGGGTGGTAACCTCACTTACGAAAAAAATAGATTGAAAGTGGGGGTGACAGGTATTTATTATCGTTTCAGTCATCCTTATGAACCGGATTTAAAGAAGTATGCGAAATACAACTTGCATGGAAATGATTTTTATAATCTGGGTGTGGATTATAAATACCGTTGGGGAAGGTTGGTATGGATAGGAGAGGGGGCTGTTGGTAAACAGGGATATGCCTTGCTGAACCAACTGAAATATAAAATATTAACAGGTTATCAACTGCTGTTAATACATCGTTGTTATTCCCACGATTACTGGTCTTTCTTCGGGCGTTCGTTCGGCGAGGGAAGTGCTCCGCAAAATGAAAACGGCTGGTATCTGGCTGCGGAAGCTGCTCCCTGGGCGCACTGGAAGTTTTTCGCTTCTTTGGATATGTTCTCTTTCCCCTGGTGGAAGTATCGCATCAGCAAGCCTTCGCAAGGAATAGACGGAATGTTTCAAGCTATCTATTCTCCGCAGAAAAACTTGTTGTTATATCTCAATTACCGGTATAAGCGTAAGGAGAGGGATGTGTCGGGAACAGGTGGGAAAGTAACATTACCGGTCTTTCATCACAAGCTCCGTTGCAGGCTTGCTTATACGCCGGGAGCTTTTGCATGTCGCACTACGGTCGATTACAATTATTTTCGCCAGCAGAGTGGGGAAGGACATGAGTTTGAAGGAAAACAAGGCTGGCAATGCACACAGTCCTGCGTTTATACCTTTTCCGGATTCCCTTTGGCCGTATCCGTACAAGGTACTTATTTTCATACGGACGATTACGATTCGCGGATTTATGCTTCCGAAAAAGGATTGGTTTATACGTTTTATACTCCTTCTTTCTACGGCAACGGTTTTCGTTATTCCGCTCATATACGTTGTGATTTGAACAAAACTTTTATGTTTCTCGTTAAGTTCGGGCAAACCGCTTACCGGGACCGTGAAACTATCGGTTCGGGTAACGATTTGATAAAAGGAAATACAAAAACAGACTTGCAGATGCAGTTTCGTATTAAGTTTTGAAGAATAACTGTCGTATTTTTGGAAATATCTGAATGTTTATTTCTTATCTTTGCTGTGCTGATTACGCGGTTTGTTTTTGAAGTATCGGAAAACCGCCAATCGCCGCTGTTAAATCATAATTTATAAATAGTAAATCAAATGACTGTCATTTATCCGTCTCCCATATTCGGTCCCGTCCATTCCCGCCGTTTGGGAGTATCTTTGGGAATCAATCTGTTGCCGGAAGACGGTAAGGTGTGCACTTTCGACTGCATTTATTGCGAGTGCGGGTTTAATTCCGACCATCGTCCCAAGAAGCCGCTTCCTACGCGCGAAGAAGTGCGTGCCGCATTGGAAGCCCGTCTGCAGGATATGCAGAAAAACGGACCCGTACCCGACGTACTGACTTTTGCAGGAAACGGAGAGCCGACCGCACATCCGCATTTTCCTGAAATCATAGAAGACACGCTTGCTTTGCGCGACAAATACTTTCCGAAAGCCAAGGTAAGTGTATTGAGCAATTCTACTTTCATTCATCGTCCTACCGTATTCGAGGCTTTGAACAAAGTGGATAACAATATTCTGAAACTGGATACGGCAGACGAAGCTTATATCCGTGAGCTCGACCGTCCGGCAGGACATTACTCCGTTCGTGAGATAATCGGGGGAATGAAGGCTTTTAAGGGTAACTGCATTATCCAAACCATGTTCTTGAAAGGCGGTTTTGGAAATAAGGACATGGATAATACTTCCGATAAGTATGTTTTGCCTTGGTTAGAGGCTGTCAAGGAGATTTCTCCCCGCCAGGTAATGATTTATACTATCGACCGGGAAACTCCCGACCATAACTTGCAAAAGGCTACTCATGAGGAATTGGACCGTATTGCAGCATTGGTGAGGGAAGCAGGGATAGCTGTGAGTGTCTCTTATTGAAAAATATAAAATCCGATATTCTCATGCGAATTTTTTTTCTGATTGTTGCAAATCTTTTGGGTTTATGTGAAATCACGGCACAAGACATAGTTTTCAATAAGATTGTTTATGATTTAGGTACTTTTTCCGAAGATGAAAACCCGGTTACGGCTACCTATACTTTTACAAATAAAACGGAAGCTCCTTTAGCTGTCGCCACTGTCAGGACAACTTGCGGATGTACTACGGCGAATTATTCCAAAGCTCCAATATTGCCGGGAAAGCAGGGCAGTATCAATATTGTTTATAATCCTGCCGGAAGACCGGGAGTGTTCAATCGTTCTGTTACCGTATTTTTTTCTGGGAAAGAGCATCCTTTTGTATTGCAGGTTAAAGGCTATGTGAGACCCGGAAAGCCGCGAAAATATGTGGGATATGCGTATGTATTGGGCAAGTTGCAATTACGTACTACTCTGGTGCGTTTTCATCCGATGAAACTGGGAACACAGATGCAGAAATCAAGTGTCATGGTAATCAATTCGGGCAATCATTCTCTTCAAGTCAGGTTTAAAACGGAAGATCCGGATTTTTCTGCTGTAATGATACCAGCCGAACTTGCTCCGGGCAAAAAAGGGGAGATAGTTATTACCCGTAGGAGTACGGAAAAACAAAAACAAGCGGAGCAACAGTGTGTCCGCTTGTTTGAGTTAAGCTCAAGAGAGAATTTGTTAGAGTTGCTGGTAAAAAATGAGCTTTGTCAGTAAGATTTTATAATCCGGAATGATAACTGATTGTACGTTGTACGTAGAAAGTTCCGCTCCAATGGCTCAAATCGATTTGTTCACTTTGCTTCTGAATAGATTTTGTCCAGTTACCTTGTGCGTCTGTTTCTTCGTATTCATATAGCTCTTTGGGTGTATTTTCCGGATTATCTGTTGCCGGCAAGTTACGTATTGCCGATTTTAACCAGCCGTTATCGTCATAACTATAAGCGATTTCCGTAACATAGCTTTGTGCATCGGTTCTGGCAAGTACCGGTGCAAGCGGAACGGTTTTACTGTAATTAGTAACGACAGATACTTCCAGCGTTCCATCAGCGGCATAGCTTTCTTGTTTGGAGAAGAGTAAAGCACCTTTTTCATTCCATTGATAATGGATATTTTCCGTGCTTTCCAGTTCTTCGTTTGCATACATTGTAGTTGTTGCGCTTTCCGGAAATAAGGTTTCTGTATCTTTATAGGCATAAACCGTTTCGGTGCGTGTTTCAAACAAAGATCCTGCATTGGTTATTTGTGTATGAACAAATGCATTGTCCGATTTCCATTCGGAGATATTTCCTGCTGGACCTGTAATTTGTTCCACTCCTTTTATACAAAAGAAATTCATTTTTCCAAAAGGAAATGGTAGCGGAACATAACGTTCCTGTTCATTATAAGAGATAGTATAAATCGCAGGAAAGGCTGTTCCAAGCGTATAAATGGCAACGGTGTTCATTCTGCCTTGTTCATCATACGTGTATTTGAAGTAGTTTAAGTCTACTCCCAACATACGTGTTGCAGGTTCTGCACCGGTTCCGTTATAATAAGTCAGATTTCCTTTTGCGTCAAATGAATAATCTGTTACATGAAATGGATCTTCTGCTTCTTCACTTTCTCCGGTAACCGGATTAATCATCTGTTGATGTACATTGGAGACATTCCCCTTCAGTCCGAAAAAGGACGTATGGGGATTGTCCCAGATATATGTGTTTTCGGGTACAGCCGGATTGTCATTGCCGGCAGACAATGTATCATCTTCACAGGCTGTTATTGAAAACAGCAATAGTGTACATATGGATAGAGTAAATGCTTTCATTATTTAAGATTCTGTTCTTTCCATTCTTCAAAATCCTTTACAGGACGTGCATCATGGTTTTTTCCGCACTCTTGACCATTTTCTTTCAGTTGTTCTTTACAGTGTTGTGTACGTGTTACTCCATTGGAATTTTTATGATAAACAATTACATGAGAATCGCCGAATTTCAGCCCTTCTTTATTTGTGACATCGATAGTCGGGATGTGATTCCAAGTATCGGGAATGCTCCAAGTTAGGTTCGGGCAATCATCTACATCTACACAGGCCATATAGATAGGTCTTGGACTTGATGTATCCGTAGACTCTTCCAATTTGTAATCAGTAGTGGTATAGAATGCGTTGTTGTCAATACTTTGTAGCTCATTGTTTTCTGCCAGACTTAATATTGAAAACATTTTACAATTGGTGAAAGCATCTGCCTTAACTTCCTGTATATGGTTTTTGGCTACGTACAGTGAGCGTAAATTGGGTAATCCATTTACATTGGGTATCTCGGTCAAACCACAGTTGTTCAAACTTAATTCCATTAACTTTTCGTGGTTGATTATCGGAGCAGTGCTTAATGGATTGCCATCTAGAATCAGGCATTGTAAAGTAGTACTCAATTCATTGTTTCTGACTGTTGCAATCTTGTTGTTTGCCAATGACAGCATACGGATGCCTTCCGTTGCTGCAATTGCAGGAATTGAAGTAAATCCACAACCGTCGAGCAAGAAACCTGTCAATTCCATTCCTTCACCGCGTGTTTCGGGCAATGAAGAAAGGTCCGGATTATTTCTGAAATCGAAAGTAGTAACTTTCTTCATACTGAAAATTTCAGCGGGAAGAGACTGTAACTTTGTACTTCGCATACTCAATGATACGAGTTTCTGCCAGCTCTTTGCAAGTTCTGCAGGGAATGAGGTTATTTCGTTGCCATCCAAATTTACTGCATACAGATTTTCTAGTTTTTGTAAAGAAACCGGGAGCTCGGTAAGCTTACTGTTGATGATGCTCAAAGTATTGAGATGCTTTATATTTTCGAAATGCTTCGGAAATTCTTTTAATGAGGTATTCAATACTGTAATTGAGCTGAGACCAGATTTATTGAGGTTGTCGGGTAACTCTTCAAATTCCGGAATATTACGGATTACAAGACTTTCGATAGTAGGCATTTCAGAAACGGCAGACGGCAATTTTTTCATTCCGCCAAATCCTTTTTCGGTATTGGCTGCAAATTTTTCATCGAATACGATTTCGGAAAGATATATGATGTTGCCGTAATCATCAGTTTCGAAATGCAGGTTTTCCCAAGTCAGGAAGTCTTCATTTTCTTCACGCCAGGTTTTGGGCCACAAGGTAGAGTCGTTTCCGAATATCTCGGTACAGATTCCGAATAAAGTACTGCGCAGCATATTGTTGGAGTAAGTAATTCGAATTGAGATAGGGAAGTAGAAAGTTGTTATGTTTTCGTGCTCTATCACCAGTTCATTATCGCTTTCCAGATAAGCTTCCATCACCTGTACACCTTTATTGTTATAAGCGATGTATTTCTTTACTGTATAGACACCGTTATCCAGACGGATAGGCTCGGAAGTCATGGCCTTCTCGTCCCCAGTCAAATCAAATGTAGGTAATGTGATTGTTTCACCATCTTTTTCGAGTGTCACTTTCAGGCGTACCATCTCTTCAAGAGAGATGATGCTGTATACCTGATTACGCTCGAACGTGAATATAACTTCTCCTTGTCCTTCCGCTAATGCTTCTTGAACATTATCATCGTCTGAGCAGGCTGAGAACAATGCTGTACACAGCATCAGACAATAAAGAAATATATGTTTCGTATATATATTCATAATTCGTATATCATTCTATTTATTTAATTCTGTTATAGTATCTCCAGTTACCGTAGATAGGGCAGTTGTTACCGTATTTTTCCCATGGATATTTTGCCGAGAATTCAACAGTTGCTGCTTTTTCTTCAGGATTGAGAATAGGCAGATTTAATAACTGTGTTTCTTCTTCTTCATCGGTCGGACAATCCGGCATATCATTGGTAAATTCTCTTTCATTGTTGAATCCTGCAAGAATTCCATTATAGTCTCTTCCCTCTTGGTTGAAAATCAAAATGGTAGCTCCCCAACATCCTCTATACTTGTGTTTAACCATCCATTGAGGCATAGCGCCTGTAAAACGGTTCAAATTGACAGAAAGATATCTTAACTTAGGTAGGACTTCTTCTCCATTAAAGTCTTCTTCAGTAAGTTCGGGAATTTGTCCATGCAGGTAGTTATAAGAAAGATTCAAGTATTCCATGTTCGGGAAATAAGTGAATAATTCTTTAGGGAGCGTACCTGTTAAACCGATACGACGTCCTGATACAGGATCGATTCCATTAGGTGTATCTTTCAAGTTTTTGGTTGCATCACCGTCTACAATACGACAAGAAGCCAAATTTAGATATTTCAATTTCGGTCCTAATTTTTTCAATGGCTCAATAATATCAGTTAAACTATGGAAAGTGTTGGCACTTAAATTCAATTCTTCCAGGTTTTTCATATCCCCCATTGAAGCAGGTAATTTGGAAATGCCGTAGCCGAACAATGATAAACTTTTCAGATATTCTAATTTAGTAACCACATCATCTAATTCAATTTCATATAAGTAAGAATTTGAATTGGATATTATGGAAAGAGTCTCCAATCGATCCAGATATTTAATTTGGTCGGGTAAAGATTCTTTTGTTTCAATCATGGAAAGGGTAAATCCAACAACACGTTCCTCGGTACGCGTTTCTTCTATAGTGCCATCATTGTATGTGTAAGTGATAAGTCTTGTTTTGACATTATTCCAGTGTGTGATAGGACGGCTGGTATTCCATGGAACGCCTACATTCAACATACGTGCCACATTCAGAAGAGCTAATGAGTCACCGGTTCTTGACGGGATGATGCGTGGAGCTTTCTCTTGAATCACACCGACTTCTGATACAATGCCGTCAGTACGACCAGTTTCAATATATTGTAAATCGGCTCTACGTTCGCTATCCCATTCAATATGGGTTTTGAAGTAAAGACGCACCTTTTGTTTGCGCGGAATGGTAGTTTCCACATCAAACTCTTCTTCATATTTTTGGTTGTTTTTGTCTTTAAAGTATAACCATTCACGGGCTTCTTCCGGAATTACTACCTTGTAGGATACATTGGCTGTAGCCTCAATGTCTACATATGCCTCATCCAGTGGTTTGTAATGAGGCAAATGCAACGTATCATCCTGCAGGCTTTCAAATTTGATAGCACGTTCATATCCGCCCTGCTGGATTTTCACTGTGTGTTCGCCCGATACGGTACGGAAAGTAATCAATCCCTCGCGTTGCGTATACATATACGATGAGTCGGCTTTAACTATGCATACGGCGCTACCGTTACCGTTGGCAGGCGTTATCATATACCAATCGCCGTCTGAAGAAGCGGTCCATCGTTCGTTGGTTGAAATTTGAAGTTTTACCTCACCTCCATTATCAGGCAACTCGATGTTTTCTTTATCGAGCTGGAAACCTGTGATACCTTCTTCGTCATCTTTGCAAGAGCTGATACAGACAGCTAATCCCATAAAAGCTATTGCTAAAACATGTTTATAATTCAGTGTATTCAATTTCATAATTTCTCTTATTTATTTATATCCAAATCCAATGCCGGACAACCTAATATGTACTGATCTGAATCAAATCCAAACATATATGTTCCATTAACAATCGATTCACAAATGCTGGAAGGAATTGTCATTTCCAGATTTGGGTTGTCTGCAACATTAAATTCCATCAGTATACTTGGGAAGTCTTCTTCCGAAATTATCCGGATATCATTACCGGATACATCCAGAAAACGCAAACCGAATACCTGATCCATACCGCTTGGGAATTCTTTCAGACAACGTGTGTTGCCGTCTCTGTCGGTTTGGCTGGAGATATAAAGTTTGTACAGTCTCTGTACATTGAATACCTCTGTCGGAAATTGGGAGAAACAGTTTTGATTCAAATTCAAGCCGGTCAGGTACGGGAAAGTTTCTACATTGAATTTATAAGGAATGTAGCGCAAATTGTTGCCCGAAAGGTCCCATGCCTGAAGATTCTTAAAGTACTGGAAACCATCTGTATAAGTAATGGAATCCAATTGACAGTTCATAGTTTCCAAATTTTGGATGGATACGCGTTCAGGAAACTGTCCGTTTTCTGTAGCTTTGGCAAAAGCGGAAGGAAAGTAGCTTATTTCATTTTTCACTTCGCCAATCGGATTCCAGCTCAATGAAAGCGTTTCAGTACGGATACCTTTGAAATTTTCAGGGAACCTGGAAATCCGATTATCTGTAAAATCAATGGTTTCAGCTGCATATTTGCCGTCTATTGCACCTTGATTAAACAATAATGGGAACTCTTCGATGTGGTTGCTGACGATTGAGAATTTTTCAATGTCATTGGTACCGCAGAAAAACTGCTCTACTTTGGTAATCAAATTGTTATCAAAGAATGCCTGTATAGGTGCGAACTTCGGAGCAAATTTAGCATTTTCTTTTTGTGGCAATTTGGTCAGTTTATTGTCTGCTATGTCGAGCATAACGAGATTTTCCGCATCTAATATATTCATTGGAAATTCAGTCAGTCCGCATTCCTGTGCATAAAGTATTTGTAAGTTTTTAGAACTATTAAACAGTTCATTTAAACCTTCCATCATCTGTTTACCGTCTGTATCACCTTTGATGGAAGTCGTACTGAGGTTCAATGCAATGATATTCTGCATCTTCTTCAATGCTTCGGGGAATTCTTCCAATTTACAGTTATAGAGTTCCATATCTGTTAGGTTGGGTAATTCTACTAATTCTTCTGGAAGGTTGGTAATCAATCCGTTGGCAATATACAGAATTTCCAACTTTTGTAAGTTTTTGATAGAAGAAGGGATGCTTTTGATTCCGTTGAATATATCTCCTTTGTTTACATCGTACGTAGCATGTTCGGCATAAGTATAAGTTTGTTTTTTCTTATTGCTGTATATAGGCGATGCTTTGCGAGGATGACGTAAATCTAATTCTTCACGGGCAATGGCCAAACGGTTTTTGCATAAATCTACTCCTTTATGATAAAGGCTGTATTTACTTAATTTGTAAGATACACTTTCATCATATAAGTCATCATCATGTTTTCCCAACCACAGGCTTTCGAGTTCGGTCAGTTTACCCAATACTTCGGGAATGTCTCCTTTAGCATTGAACGATCCTAAGTCCAATGATTTCACACGGCCATCTGCGTTTACCTGTACACCCGGTTGATTACCCCATTCATCGATGGGGCGACCATCGAATTTCCAGTTTGATTTGGCTACATAGGTTTCGCCGGCATAACTCCAGTTTGGGCCATCCATTGCTTTCCAAATTTCATAAAGAGCCATATAATCGGAAATGGCTTTCATGTTTTCAGGATAGGTTACATCGATATCCTGTTTGTTAAGCACATTAGGAACTACCGTAATCTTTGTATTAGGGTTAGTAACGAGTAATAGGTTCTGACGTTGTTTGTCATAATACTTCACTTCTGTAACGGTGTATTCGCCTGCAACCAGTGAAAGTGTATCAGTGTGGAAATAATCCGCATCGGTTGCTAGGTATACTTTTGCTTGTGAGGTACGTGCCACTTGGCTACCCATTTTGTACGTAACGTCTACCTCGGCTATCTGGTCGTACTGGAACAGTGTCTCATCTTTTACGGTTGCACGTGTAGATGCATTATTCACCTTATCCATCTCTTCCTGATAATTGGAGAGATCCTTTATTAAGTTGAAGCTGATTTTACCTCGTATCGTAGCTTCTACATTGACATCTATTTCTGTAAGATGTCCTTGTGTAATTTGAAAGTTCGAATTATCCGGATAGCCGTATGCCAATTCCTCCGGTGCATCTTTACCTGGTTTTACTGCGCCATAAATAGTATAACTCATCAATTGATAGTCACCTGCCAGTAATTCCAGCTTTTCTGTTGTCAAGCCGATGTTTTCAGCTCCCGATACGGCAGAAAGTTCTAAAGTTTGCACAACAGTCAGACCATTACAGTCTAACTCCAGTTCTATCTTTTTAGCATCTGCCATCTCATTTAAAGCACGTGTAGTACCTTCAGCAAATAAACGTAATTGTAAATATCCTTTTCCCCCTGCAATTACAGCATTGTCCTCATCGGAACATGCTGTAATTGCTAACAAAGAGAGTAAAGAAAAGAATAAATAGGTTATATTTTTCCTTAAATTCATTGTTATTTTTTGCTTATAAATAATTACTTTTTACCTTCTTGTGTAATGTCAAATTTACACAGTAATTCTATATCTACTGCAAAGCCGCAAGCAACTTGTATACGTTGGTCTTTACTTGTGTTTTCAGCGATTTGCAAATATATATTGCCAGTATAAGAATGATTTACATATTCGAATTCCACCTGTACAAATGGAGAAATGGGGTCTGCTTCATATGCGGGGGTACCTTCCCATCCTGTTTGATGAGGTTCACCTGTTATTTGATAATAAAATTGTAATTGGTCGGCTTCCATATCAATGTTATGTTGGCCTTCTTCGAACTCAATTTTATATTTTCCAGCTGCGGCAGGAACTGTTATGTTGCCGTGTTCATCTAAATTATACGTTTTTCCATCTTCTGAAGATAGTCCTGTAATTGTAAATTGATACTCTTTCTTTAATCCTTTTTGCTCAATTCGAATAAAATTATCATATTCAGGTTTTACGTTACCCTCTTCATCAAATAAATCAGCAATGGTTGGTGCTTTAGACTTAGGAACAACAAATAATGCTACATAGCGATCTTTGCTTGAATCACCACCCATATAGTCTTCCTGTTTGTTGCGGCTGTCAAAAATAAATCTATAGTTTTTACTTGTTATTAAACCACGAATTTGAGGTGTTTCTACTTCTTCGATAGTGGCCCAGTATTGATAATCTTCAGATTCTTCAGTCGTTTGTATATTGACATCAGTTTTAGTTGGAAATCCATTTTCCATTTTAAGTAAATAGAAGGTTACATCATCATGGTTTCCTGCTTTCACACTAAATATCTTCTCAACACCCGTACCATTTTGGAAATTTTCACTCATATAAGTTCCTGTAGCGTCAAACGTATAGCACATATTATAATCATTTATTGTGCCAAATCCCTCTGTATTGACTGCAATGTAACTATCGATACTTTCAACTTTTACTGTCAGAGCAGGCAATGTCGCTTCTCCTGTATTTTCTCCTACTACTTTCAGTTCGTTGGTATATCCATCTGTATTCAAATATTCATCTTTTAATGAAAAGATAAAAGTCTGTCTTGATTCGAAGAAATCAGTTTCGCTAAATGTCAGGATATTCTCTTGAGTGGTTTCGTTATCTCCAGTATTATTACCAATAGTCAACCATTCTGGAAAGTTTTCTTGTGAAAAGCTTCCTTTAAAATTGGAAGTTATTATTACAGGTCTTTTGTAAATATCACTACCGGCTTCTTTGATAAGAGTGAGTTCTTCTATTTCTTTTTCTACAAACTCTTCGCCTTCTCTTTCCAAAACAGTAAAGGTGATAGTAGGTACAATATCTACTTTTACTTTGTAAGATATAACTTCGGGAATAGCTTTGGTTGTCGCTTTATACGTAAATGATACTGTAGCCTCTTTTGAGAAAGAAGAAAGTTTGGCAGGATCTGCATAGAAAGTCACATTTTTTCCTACGCTATTATCACTAGATTCTGTGACTTCATAACTGAGCCAGTCTTCTGTAATTTTTACATCCCAGTTGTAGTTGCTAACTACTTCTACAGTACCTGCAATAGTACGGGTTTCATTGTTAACTTCCAATTCCACACCTTCGGGTTTGTTGAATACCAATTCGGAATCAATTCCATGTTGAGTAACTTTTATTATAACAGGTTCTGCATCATTGCCCGTAATGGTTATTGTCGTTTCACGGCTGGAAACTTCTTTGTTTTCTTTTGCAGTAACAAGAATGGTGTGTTCACCGGCAGTACCTTTGGTTTTGTCAAGAGACAACCAACTGTGTGCTGCTTTGGCAGTCCATTCTCCTGTAGAAGTAAATTTAATTTCAAAAGTGATAGATGTAGTACCTTCAGCCGGTTTAGCCAACACGGCTTCGGTTTCATTAGAAGATAATTCTATTTTTGAAGGTGAGGAACCTTTATCGTCATCATCACTACAAGCTGTAAATGCGGCAATCATAAAACATGTCGCAAACATTATTTTTAAGTAAGAAAATATAGTTTTCATAATTGTGTTATTTTAGTTGTTAGATGTTGTTTTGAGGCTCAAAATAGACCCCCCTGTATTGATTTCACCGTTGTCCATTTCCCAGGCTTCTTCTTTGGTGATGCATTTGAAGATGTATTGGTATACGCCAAAACTACCTACTTGCGGGATATACATTTCCAGATAAAGAATAAAGAAACGGTCGGGTACATTGAAGTACGAAGGATACATTTCTACAGAGCGCAAATAAATGGTACCGTAATTACTATCTTTAAATGCCTCCTGTTCGGGCACGTTAATGACATAATTCAGCGGGTCGCTGTCATCGAAAATGAGTCGGATGGGATATAGGTCGCTGAAAGCATTCTTTAATTTGATTGTATGGTCATCCACTACTTCGGCATCCACACGTATCTGTTTCACTTGGTCACCGAAGGGGAAAGAAGCGAGCATATATGTGTAAGCGCCCGGATACATGAAATTATCCATACTGAAAGGATAGCATTTCTGCATATCCACACGCGTTACATTACCGTACAGGTCGAGTTCTTCGTCTTTCGGCTCCAACAGACGCAGGCTGATAACCAGGCTGTCTTCACGGGCTACATTGGCGTATGTCGGTTTCAGTTTTACCATACCCACACGTTCACCGGCTTTGATAGTGATATTATTGGTGCCATCCACAAAATCGAAATGATAACCGCGTATGGCTGTAGATTTTTCATTGATGATTTCTACAGCATAGTTGCGGTCGTAGTCTGCGGCATTGGTAGCCGATACGGGTACTTCGAATACTTTATCGTCTTCCAATACAGGCATGGTATAGATAGAGTCGGAGAACATCACGTAGTCTCCGCCGTTGTATACCACGTCTTCCGACTGGCAACCTACAGCCAGCAATGCCGTTAAAGGCAATGCCCATAGAACTTTTAAAAGTTTCTTCATTTTTGCTAATCGGGTTTTATTATTAGTTATTACTTCCATTACTTCTGTTGCCTTTTACCACTCCGTTGGTAGCCTCAATCTCATTTTTGGGGATAGGCCATGTAAAGAGCGGGTGGTCTTTTGTACGTTTCAGTTCGTTGTTACTCGGTCCGTCCATTGTGTAAAGCTGTTTTTTGCGTACCAAGTCAAGTCCCCAGCGCTTCATGTCCGAAAGACGGAAACCTTCCATGTATAATTCGCGTACGCGTTCGTTACGAATTTCTTTGATGAGGTCTTCACCTTCGGCGCTAAAGCTTCCGAACGACTGATAACGTTTGCGTTTCAGTGCTGTAAGGTCTTGGGAAGCTTCCGTAGCCTTTCCTAAGTTGTAATAAGCCTCGGCACGAATCAGGTATACTTCCGAAAGGCGGAGAGGCTTCGGCATGTTGATGAAATTCTGCTGCAGACCACTATCCAAATTCGGGTTGCCCGGATATTTTACAATCATGTAAACAGTGTTTCCGGCCGAATTTTCCTGTTGCGCACAGAATACGCTTGTACGGAAGTCGTTGCTTTCATATAAATTCAGAATTTGCTCGGAGAAGATATATTGCGGGTTGTAAGTAGCTCCGTTATAGTTAAGGAACACATTGCCCAGGCTTCCTCCATAGCTGTCGGATGACATGGCTATTTTCCAGATGATTTCATCGGCTTCATCATATCTCCACATATATTGATATTCGGATATCTGAGTATCGCCTACAGTAGCATAGGGAGTAGTGGCATCGGCCAATGTATAGATTTTGCTTCCGATAACTTTGGTAGCTGCTTTCACGGCACCTTCATAGTCGAGCATATATAGGCAGACACGTGCACGGAGCGCATTAACGGCACCGATACTGAAGTAGGGAGAGTCGGCAACCGAACGTTCGGCCGGTATATATTTCTCGGCTTGTTCCAGGTCGTCCAGTACTTGTTTGTAAGATTCGTACAGTGTGGAACGCTTTACCTTGGGAACCGCTTCGGCATACGTCATCGGAAGTGAGATACCCATATCCGGAGTATCTTTGTTTTCTTCCGTATATGCCTCACAGAAAGTACGGATTAAATCGGCAAAAGCCAGCGCACGGGCAAAATATACATCACCCAAACGCTTTTCGAAAGTCTTTTTATCTTCTTCTTTCGTCAGTGTTTCATACACTTGGTCTTTGTAGTCCAGAAAGAAATTGCAGCGGGCTACAATCTGGTAAAGTCCTGCATAAATGCTTTCCACGTCAGTATCGTTGGGTTTTATTTCCCAGCGGTAGGCAGCCGTATACTGTCCCATGTTGGTGGAAGAAGCATATGCCATATCTGCCTGAATATCGGGCAAGATAGTCAAAGGACCACTATAAAGCGCACCGTTTTTAAACGCGCTATAAATACCGGTCACAACTTCGCTGCAATCGTCCAATGTCTTCATGGCGTCTTTTTCCGGAATAGCCGAGTCCGGATAGCGGTCCAGAAAATCACTGCACGATGTCGCTCCCAAAGCAAACAAGAAGCAAAGCGATGCTATTTTTATTTTTTTCATATATATGCTGTTATATAATTTATTACACATTAAAAACCTATCTCAAGTCCTATGGAGAACTGGCGAGACATCGGATATTGCGCCGCATAGATGTTCATGCTCGATTCCGGGTCCATGCCCTGGAACTTCGTGAATGTAAGTAGATTTTGTCCTTGTGCATATACGCGGATATTCTCAACTACTTTCAACGGAGCAAGCAGGTTGGCGGGCAATGTATAAGAAACCATCAGGTTTTTCCAACGCAAGAAAGACGCGTCTTCCAAGAAACGGCTGTCCAACTGTGCGGCGATGCCGTAACGAGGAACTGTGGCTACGTCGCCCGGTTTCTTCCAGCGGTCGTAAAGCATTTTCTTCGACTGGTTATAGTTGACGAACGTACCGTTGCTTTCATTGAAATAGCGGTCGTTGTTCATCATCCAACGGTCGGCCACCCAACTGAACTGAGTAGATACGGTAAGTCCTTTCCAGGAAAGGGATGTACCGAAACCGCCCTGCCAGGGAGCGATATAGCTTTTACCTACCAGTACTTTGTCTTCGTCCAGACATTCGTTGGTGAGGTTACCGTTTTTGTCGTACCACAAAGCATCACCATTGGCGGGGTTGACTCCAGCGAAACGGTTGGTGTAGAACTCACCGAAAGAGTGTCCTTTTTTCAGGAACAAACCGGTGGTAGAGAGTTCGTATTCATCGCGGCCCTCATAGAGTTCCTTGATTTCATTTTTGTTGTAAGATGCGTTGGCTGAAACAGTCCAAAGGAAATCTTTGAATTTCAGCACATTTACATTCAAGTCCAGGTCTACACCGCGGTTAACCATGGCACCCATGTTGCTCCAGCGGGTGGAGTATCCGCCTACTACGGAAACGGGAACAGCCATCAGCATGTCCGAGGTATATTTGTTATAGAATTCCGCAGTCAGGTTAAATCTGTTCAGGAATCCCAATTTCATGGTGATATTCAGGATAGTGGTCTTTTCCCAAGTTAAGTCTTCGTTTCCTTTGGAGTAAGGAGCAAGACCCGGAAGAACCTGGCCTTCGAGTCCGTAGATAGGACCGCCTGCCACTAATGCCAGATGATCATAGTCGGGGATGGAAGAGTTACCGGATGTACCGATGCTGGCAAGTAGCTGTGCGTTGTCTAACCAAGATACATTTTCCAAGAAGCTTTCGGCTTTTGCATTCCACATTGTACCTACCGACCAGAAGTTGGCCCAACGCGAATTGGTACCGAAACGTGAAGATGCATCCCGGCGTGCGCTGAGGTCAACGAAGTATTTACCTAAATAGTTATATTCCGCACGACTGAAGAAAGAGAGGTAAGTACTGCCGCTTCTTGAATCGGTAGGAATGTCGGCACGGGTTGCAGCAGACAGGTTCACAAGATAAGAGTTTGTCTGTCCGCGGCCTATTACGGAGAAAGCGTCAGATTGGTTATCCACAGCTTCCTGTCCCAATAGCACATTGAAGTGATGATCGTCTTTGATGTCGAACAAATAAGAGATGGTATTGGTCCAGGTAAGGTTCGTTGCACGGGAGAAACCGCGGCCAATGGCACCTTCACCCTGGTTGCCGACAAAGTCGGGAGAAGTTTCATTGTTGCTTCTCATATCCAGGAAGTCTATACCTCCCAATGTACGGAGCGTTAAACCGGGGAGCGGACGCAGTTCGGCAAAAGCCGTGGCAATGACTTTCCATTTGTTCGTATCGTTCCAGTTAGTTGTCTGCCACTCCATAGGGTTAACATTGGAACCAGTCCAACTTCCGTCGGCGGCAGAAGCCCAGCTTCCGTCTTCTTTATAAGGGTTCCAGTAGGGAAGCATCAGGCGTGACGCGGAAATAGGAGTAGAGGTTGTGTACTCTCCTTCCTGAGCTTCGCTTATTTTTTCGTATGCGAAAGTGGCGTTGCTTCCTACTTTGAACCAATTGTTGATTTTAGCTTCCAGGTTGGCACGGAAAGTATAACGGTCGTAGCTGGACCCAACGGCGATACCGTCTTGCGAAAATATATTTCCTGAGATGAAGTAGTTAAATCCGCCTTGCGTAGCTCCGCTTGTTTGGATTTCGGTGCTGTAGAAACTTGCAGCATCGTTATATACTACATCACGCCAGTCTATGTTTGTGCGTTCCAGCAGTTCACGGTCGTATGAACCCGCCTTACGCAATCCTATTTCTTCTTCATAGTTAAGTCGTTCGGTCGTATTCATTACGTCCCATTTGCCATAGGCAAGTGAAGATACACCGTATTGTGCGCGTACTGAAATCTTACCGTTATCTCCCACACGTCCTCGTTTGGTGGTAATTACAATTACGCCGTTGGCTGCACGTGCCCCGTAGATAGAAGTGGAAGAGGCATCTTTCAATACCGATACGCTTTCTATGTCACTGGGGTTGATAGCAGAAAAGTCCTCCGATGAAACAGCTACTCCGTCCAAAATAAACAAAGGTTCGGTACCTGCATTGATAGAGTTGATACCGCGAATTTTAAAATTAGCTACGGCACCGGGTTCACCGCTGTTGGACAAAACCTGTAATCCTGAAGCTTGACCTTGCAGTGCCTGGTCGAAACTCGGAGTCGGAACGGTTTCCATGATTTTGTCTTTTACAACTGACATAGAACCTGTTGTAGTTCCTTTTTTACGTACACCGTAAGCCACAACCACCACTTCGTCTACCATTTCTGCACTGGATTCCATTTTCAAATCAAAGCGGGTGGCAGCCGTAAACTCTTTTTCTACAGTTTTCATACCAATATAAGAAAACTGTAAACTCGCAGGTGATTTTGTCACCATAATACTATAATTACCGTCAACATCGGTAATTACACCATTCGTTGTACCTTTTTCTATAATAGACACACCAATAACCGGTTGATTATCATCAGCCGAAATGATTTATCCCGTTACTCGAAATCCGTTTTGTGCAAGCACATAAGGAATTTCAAATAATGTTAAAAGTACAAACCAAAGAATTGATTTTCTCATCCTTGTCTTTTAAATTATTATTAAATTAAAATTGAATTGATAAATGTCTTTTGTTGTAGAATTTCAGAAATAGTTTTTCTTAAAATGAAATGTCATCACGTTTTTTTATGTTTCTCCAAACAAAATATATCTCTGACACTGTATAGAATTTCATTTTTTTTCTGTTAAAATTAAATCTGTTATAATTGATGTGCAAAGATATTAAATAAATACTGATGAAGTTAGAAAAAAGAAAATAATCAAGTAATAAAATGTAATTATATAGAAATTATATATGGTATAATTATAAACTAAATGCTATTTTTATGTCTTTATTTTATCAAATTGATAAGATAATAGGCTGTTTTATACATAAAATAGCCTATTTTTATGACATAATGTGCGTTTAAATTTGTAAGATTAAAGAAAGTTAAACCCTAATGCATTCCCCATAAATTTAAATTACATGTAGCTTCAACCTTTTTCTCAACATCATCCGGCAGAGCAGGAAAAAAGTCGATGCCTGTAATGCGTTCCACTTCATCCACGCTGTTGACATAGTTTTTTAACGGGTGATTGCCCGATAAATTTTTAAAGATGAAGCCGATAGCTTTGGGTGGGTTACTGTTGGTACAGAGTATGACTTTGAAGAAGGCTTCGGGCACGGTAACTTTGTGTTTTCTGCCTATGGCGCGATGTTTTTGCCGGTAAAGAACTGGACCGCATACAATATATATCTTTCCTTCCTTTTTGGCCCATTCGCGGCAGGCATCTTCCAGTTCTTTCCAGTCGCCCCGGTTCAGATTGTGGTTCTGGGGACAGATGTTGGTCATGTAGAAACTTTCCTGCATGGCTTTCCAGTGCCAGCGGTTGTCGCCGGCGGGGCACATGTGTCCGCGGTCCATTCCGGAGCGTTTATAGTCGTCGGTAGTTACTGCCTGGCTTTCGGGCAGGTCGGGGTCGGGCAGGAATTTGTCGGTACGGCTTTCCCGTTCTATCAGTTTTTCGGGCGTCAGTTCCCATGCCACCCAGTTGGGTATCTTGTGCTCGCGGTTGTACGAGGTGGTATAGCCCTTGCGGTGCAATATCTGTTCGGGCACGTTTTTCAGAGGAGCGGGAAGCAGGGGACTTCCGGTGATGACGGGTGTTGCTTTTTGCGTTATCCTCTCTTTAACAACAGGAAGCTTGTCTTGCAGCGCGCGGGCTATCGGTTCACGGCAGATGAGTGCCAGACATGCCAGCACTATCAGGTAAATCACTCCTTGAGACTGCTTCTTGCTGCTTTTTCTTTTTGCCATGACGATACTTTTGCTCTTTCCGGTTATTAAAGAGAGGCGGTTTGCAATTGTCGGGTCATTCAACCAATTTGTGTGCCCGTTCCAGTGCCACGTTGATGTTGGGGCAGATATTCTCTTTGCCTAAAAGCGTGTAGAAATCCGCCTTTTCCAAAACCTGATGCACCTTTGTGTTTACGCCGGAGAGCACGACGGTTATCTTTTCCTTCTGCGACATTTTGCAAAGGCTTTCCAGATTATGGATACCCGTGGAGTCGATGAAAGGAACCTTGCGCATACGGATGATGCGTACTTTGGGGCGGTCGCCGAGCTGTGCCATCACTTCCTCGAACTTCGTTGCGATGCCGAAGAAGTAAGGGCCGTTGATTTCGTACACCTCTACGCCTTTCGGGATGATAAGATGCTCTTCGTTTGTTGTAATGTCCGTTTCGGCATTCGGGTCTATTTCATCCTTGATAACCGAAATTTCGGTCGTCTCCATCACACGGCGCATGAAGAGCACGCAGGCGATGACCAGACCCACTTCGATGGCAACTGTCAGGTCGAAGATAACTGTCAGGAAGAAGGTTATCAGTAACACGGTAACGTCCGATTTCGGATTCTTCAACAATGCCTTGAACACGCGCCAGCCGCTCATATTATAGGACACAACCACCAGTACGCCTGCCAGGCAGCCCATCGGAATGTATTGCGCCAGCGGCATCAGCAGCAGAAGAATCAGGAGCAGCACCACCGCATGTACTATACCGGCCACGGGCGATTTGCCGCCGTTGTTGATATTCGCCATTGTGCGGGCAATGGCGCCCGTAGCGGGGATACCGCCGAAAAGGGGAGTAGCCATATTGGCAACGCCCTGAGCTATCAGTTCGGTATTGGAGTCGTGTTTGTCACCGATAACACCGTCGGCTACGGTGGCGGACAGCAAGGACTCTATCGCTCCCAGTACGGCAATCGTGATGGCAACGGGAAACAGGTTTTTAATCGCTTCCCAGTCCAGCGCGGGCATTACGGCATCGGGCAGTTCGGCTTTGATGCTGAAACGGTCGCCGATAGTGTCGATGCAGTCGATGCCGCCATACATCTTCATCAGGTACACAACCAGGGTCACTACGATAATGGCGATGAGCGAACCGGGAATTTTCTTCGAAAATTTCGGAGTGATGGCAATGATAACGATGCTGGCGATGCTGACAACCGTATTCCACCAGTTGACGGTATCGAAATGGCGGAAATAAACCAGCCATTTCCCGATGAAGTCTCCCGGAACTTTCTCTCCGCCGAAATTCAATCCGAATACATCCGCAATCTGGGTGGTGAAGATAGTAACGGCAATACCGCTTGTAAAGCCTACGATAATAGGATAGGGGATAAACTTAATGACTGCCCCCAGCTTGAATACTCCCAGAAGAATAAGGATGACACCCGCCATCAGCGTGGCGACAATCAGTCCGGCCTCTCCGTATTGCTGGATAATGCCGTAGATAATGACGATGAACGCACCGGTAGGGCCGCCGATCTGAACTTTACTGCCTCCTAACAGGGAGATGATAAAACCGGCGATGATTGCCGTGATAATACCTTTCTCGGGCGATACGCCTGATGCAATACCGAACGCAATGGCAAGCGGCAAGGCAACGATACCCACAATGATACCGGCCATCAGGTCTGCCATGAAGAGTTCTTTCGAGTAATTTTTTAAAGCCGTGTATAGCTTTGGCTTGAATTCGAACGCTTTCATTTTATTTTAGAAACTTTGTTTTACCTGTGAGGATGCACCGATCCGATTTCGATACGTTCTCTTTTTTTGAAAAGAGATTGCAAAATTAGGTAAAATAATGCAAACAGCTATAATTATTCCGCTCTTTTTGTTTTTATGCACCGTTTCGGGCACGATGACTGATTGTTTTTTGTGGGTGCTTGAACATAAACAAGGTGTTTCTTGTTATTAACATCAGACTGCTTGTTATTAATCAGAAATAAAAAATAGCTTCATTGGATTTATGGAACGAAATAGATTTTACCTATTAGGCGGTAGATAAATCCAATGAGGCAAAGTGGGGTTTTATTAAAACTAAATTCGTATTTTTGTCTTGTAAATAAAGGAAATACGAACAATCTATCTATACGTAATTACATTAACTAATAAAAAAGAATTATGAGCAAGAGTATCAAAGGAACTCAGACAGAAAAAAATCTGTTGACTTCATTCGCCGGTGAATCACAAGCAAGAATGCGCTACACTTATTTTGCAAGCGTGGCAAAGAAAGAGGGTTACGAGCAAATCTCCGCTATCTTTACCGAAACAGCCGATCAGGAGAAAGAACATGCGAAACGTATGTTTAAGTTTCTGGAAGGCGGTATGGTAGAAATCACCGCCTCTTATCCTGCAGGAGTTATCGGCACTACACTGGAGAATTTACAGGCTGCCGCTGCAGGCGAACATGAAGAGTGGGCGTTGGACTATCCTCACTTTGCCGATGTTGCCGAGCAGGAAGGCTTTCCTGAAATTGCCGCCATGTACCGTAATATTTCCATTGCAGAGAAAGGACACGAAGAACGCTACCGCGCTTTTGTACAGAACATTGAAAATGCTACTGTTTTCGCTAAGGAAGGCGAAGTAGTATGGCAGTGCCGTAACTGCGGTTTCATCTACACAGGCAAGGAAGCTCCTCAGGTATGTCCGGCTTGTTTGCATCCGCAGGCTTATTTCGAGGTGAAGAAGGAAAACTATTGATAGTCGGTACATCTGTCCGAATACTGGATTCAGGCGCGGATTATACGAAGGCATACAGAATATTTTGTCTGTTATATTCGTATAATCCGCGCCTTGATTCCGGTTCATTCGGCGACCGGTTTTCGGCCGCTTTTTATCTGTAATATTATTTCTTTAGTACTACGGAAAGCGCTTCATAGGCTTTGGAAGCATCTTGAATCTGAAGCAGTTTTTCCCAATTGGCAGCCGGTTCTATCTTATGATTATATCGTTTGAGGATATTCAATATAAGTTTGCCGTTTTCTGTAACAGCTTTTGCAATGAAAGCACCACATTCGTTTTCTACTTTTACATTTAACTTCTCTACTCCTTCGGGAGCCGCTTTGTACCCTTCCGGAAGATTTACAGTGATATTCCATTGGAAAGTGCGGGGAGCGGACATATAAATGTCGGCGGAGCGTTTACGTTCCTTACCTTCAATCTGCGTCTGCTCACCTATGAGTCTGCCTGCGGAAAGCACGTAATTAGGTCCTGCTTTTCGGATATAGCCATCCATTGTATAACGAACGTTATAAATAAAGGCTGCGCTGTCCGGACGATTACCCAAACATTGCATCTGATAGCCGAGCAACTCTTTGGCATTTTCGCCGTGGTAGAAGTCTATTTCCCATTTATAATCTTCCTTTTCCTGTTCGCGGCCCTTTCGGAATGCTTCTCGAAGATCATCCGCGTATTTCTTGCCTACTTCTTCGGCAAACTCCTTATCAATGCTAAGCAGGCGCCGATAGGCTGCATCCACATCTTCCAGCTTAACCAATGCAGACTGCATGTATTCTTTTTGTGTTCCGGTGCGGTATTCGTTCCGGCTGACGGTGAGCAGCGTATTGTCGATGTCGGCCTGTATGGTAGTGATGTTTTGGTTATCATCGGCTGTACCTGCCGGCAGATTGAAATGTTCCCGCTCGGCCTTTGTCTTCAGCTTCTTGGCTTTCTTCTTATCCGGTTCCAGGATGGCTTGTCTGCCTTGATAACGGGCAGGAATTTCATGGGGAATAAGGTAGGCTGTAGGCGGGAGGTAGTATTTCTGACTTTCCGGAAGTGCAAGAAGCCAGGTGGTGTTGCGGTAATTCGTCAATTTGTCAAGCGGTTCTTTGTCTTCGTTGGTAACCATTCCAAACAGATTGGGAACATCCACCCAATCCAGCAATCCCTGAAAATAGATGATGAACAGCTCGTTGTTGCAATCACTTTTAATGTCCGATAACAATGCAAAACGATAGTAATTGTAGATGAAATCTGCTTTTTTTTCGTCTGTCCAGTCTTTTTTCTTTATTTGCTTTACGTTGCGGAGAAGCCGGATACCTTTCTTGGGGCTACTTAAACCGCCATATCCGCTATATTTTTGAGCTTGCTTTATAAATTCCCAGTCGTCTTCCTGTATGGCAGCCGCATCAGGATTGGATTGTAGTCCTTTTTCTGTGGTGCTTTTTGGAATATAGGTGTATTTTTTCATCTTGCTATTGGTGATGTACATCAATGTCATTGGAGTTTGCTGCATAGGGTTGTACCATAAGTCGGGTTCGGTTTGTTCTATATCCTTTACAGCCACATCAAGCAGGATGTTTCCGTTTTCGTCTTTGCTTTGTTTAAAGTCCGGTGCGCCGTTCAGAGTACGGTACTGGGTAGTAAGTTTGTCATCTATCTCGCAATGTACCGTATAGGAAAGCATCGGGTGGCTTTGGCGAAACCGGAAGACGAACGGGTCGAGATTGTGGTTTTCCAATGAAGTGTAGTTGAAGAAGAAAATATCTATCTTATCACCGATTTCCAGTCCGGGTACGGCAAGTTTCTGAAGTTGTTCCTGATCTTTCTTGCCTTCGGTGGCTGTCATGTATTCGTCGGTGCTTATTTCGTTTACGGTACCATCCGGTTTGATGATGCGCACGCCCAGTACTTGCTGGTAGTTTTCGTCGTACCGCCAGTCTTTTTTACGTATTTCCGCTTTATAATCAAATTCGGAGAACTCTTTCAAAGCGGCTTTATCGTTAATTTGCACAAGCATACGGTATAAGTCGCGACAATTTACTTCACGGTCGATATAATGAAATCCTCCGAGGAAGGCGCCGACGTTGAATCGGGTCTTTTTGGTGATTTCCAACCGGCTGTGTGCTGCCAGAATGACGGCTGACTCATCTTTATATTTATCGGGAACAGCCGTGTTGGTAAATTCGGGCAGTTTCAATGCCCAGACTTCTTTTCTCGTTTCCTCTGCAAAGAGTTTGTATTTCTCTTTGTCATCGGCATTGGCATTAGGGGTGGTTAATAAAAGTGCCAACACCCCCATCAGGAATAACATGTTCTGTTTCATTATTATTGTTTTTTGAGGATGATTTGTTCGTGGGATGCATCAGCCCATTTCCGCAAGTGTGTATTCCAGGTTGCAATTTCGTTGCGGGGAATACGTTTTTCGGTTATCTCCATTACTTTCCGGAAAATGATTTTGTTTCTTTCTGTTTTGTAAGAGCAACAGAGTATACCTTGCGGCGTATGGATTGAGATGCCTTTGGGGCAATAAGAAAGTACGTAGCCTGCGGGTATTTCCAGTTCTGTGTGGCGTACGATGCGGCAACGGAGCGGGAGCTCGTAATCATGGATGCGTTTGGCGGTGTCTATCGGTTGGTCAAACAGGTCATTGTGAAGGTCCAGCTCTATGTAAAACTCGTTATCGGCTATTTGTACAGCACTGCTGTTTATTACTTCTCCGGTCAGAGCAGCCCATTCCTGTTGAGGTTCCTGCTGTATCCAACTGACCGAATTAATCTGATAATTGTGATTATCTCCAGTCAGGATACGGGAAAGATACTCTTTCCGACCGCTTTTATCGTTTTCATGGTAGGCTGTGAGGAAAAATTCTTTCATGTCTCCACTCCAACTACGGGTTGCATTGCCCTGCAATACTTTGTTCGCTTGTTTGTCGGATAGGCTACAGATATAGGACAAACTGTCTATAGATGCACTGCTGTTCAGCATGGGCAATGTGTGCACGATACAGTTTTCTCCATTTTCTATTACAGCTTCCCTTCCTTGTATGCTTTCGGGTATGAATTCCGCGTTTATATATTCGTTGGTGGCATCCAGATAATAGGTTTTTCCCCGGTAGATAAGGCTGCATATCATGTGATTGACGGATGCAAGTGTAGCTATTTCGCTCATCCGGTAGGGGATGTCTACAGTGCCTATATCGGTAAGGCGGGCATCAAAACCTTGTGCTTTCAGCAATGTACGGAGCAAGATTGCCATTCCTTTGCAGTCGCCGTACCGTTTACGCAACACTTCTGCGGGAGTATCGGGTTTGTGTCCCAATATACCTGCTTCAAAAGCGATATAACGGATATTTTGTTGTACCCAGGCATATGTGTTACGTATTTTTTCCATGTCCGTACGGCAGCCTTCGGTGATTTCTGCTAATAGACTGTCGAGTTCGGGTATGTTGCAGTCTACTTGTGCCAGTCCGTTAGACCACCGGTACATATCGTGAACATCTTTAAATGAGCCGGTTATCAGTATGTGCGGGTATATTTTACCCGATGCCGGCATATGTTTTTCGTCTTTCATGGCCGGCATGTCCGTCACGGTATAAGTGAATAAGGAGTCTCCGGCACTGTTGATGCCGCGTTCACAGTGAATAGAAGGAGTAAAATTCCTTTCTGTCAACCGGAAATGGGAGAGGGATTGCGGAATGATGAATGTTATTTGCTTTGTTTTTATAAAATAATCCTCACCCAAATAGATTCGTGTAAAATAATGCAGGTCATGAAAAGTACGTTTAAACGTAACTTCCGTCTTTTTTCCTTTACGGTCAAGATTGATGTTGAAGAAGCAAACCTTGCTGTCGTCGAAGAAGACATTTTCCGGCGTGATGCTTTTATATTCTGCCTTTCCTCCGCCTTTGGCGGAAGCTCCGTCCAATGAAATGAATTCTCCGTAGTAGGTGTAGGGTTGCAATGCAGTTCCCATTCTTGTGGCTTCATAGGATGTTTCTTTTCTGTTGCGTACGGTAGGAATACCGTCTTCTTCCATAAAGATATAGGAGTCGCTGCATTGTGTAATGACAATGTTGTCATCAAGTGTTTGTCCGTGTAAGTTGCAAACGTACAAGCACAAAAGTATACATGTATAGATACAACTGCTTTTCATGTCAGTCTGCTATAAGATTAGATAATAGGTATTTACAAAGATAGCAGTTTGTAATATTTTGACAAAAATAAATATATTAAAATTGCAATTTCTTGCCTTGAAGCAAGAAATTAATCTTTTTATCCGAAAGTTATTTCCCGTCGGATGCGGCTTAAGGTATATGGAGAGATATTCAAGAAAGAAGCGATTTCCTTCAGACTTATCTGGTGAACGATGTCGGGACATCTTCTCAATAATTCTTGATAGCGTATTCTAGGAGAATTCGGATATAGACTCAATAGCCGGTGATAAGTCATACAGAACAGGTTTTCTGCAATCTTACGGCCTAATAACTGGTTTTGCTGGCTTGCTGCCCAAAATGCTTCCAATTGGTTATAAGATAATTGATAGACGGTACTCGCCTTGATTGCTTCCGTATAAACAATGGCGGGTGTCTGTTTTGTGAATGACTCATAGTCTACCACAAAATCCTTTTCAAAACTGTAGCCAATGATATGTTTGTCTTCTTCCGTATCAAGGTAGAAGTAACGGAAACCTCCTTGGGAGATATAGGCAATGTTATGGCACACTTCACTTGCCTGACAAAAGAACTCTCCTTTCTTGTAAAGACGTTTTTTCCCGTTTTGCAGGAAATGTTTAATCAAAGGAGAAAGTTCCAAAAAGTCCAGATACTCGTTGAAGTGTGCCATAACCGTTATTTCTGCGGATGCGGATAGTCTATCGTATAGTGCAGTCCGCGGCTTTCCTTGCGCTCCATGGCCTGGCGGGTAATCAGGTATCCTACGTTAATCATGTTGCGCAGTTCGCAAAGCTCGCGGGTGGCCTTGCTGCTCTTGAACAGTTTTTCCGTCTCCTCGTAAAGAATATCCAGGCGGTTCCATGCGCGGGTCAGGCGGGTGTTGCTGCGGACGATGCCTACATAGGATTCCATAATCTGGTTCACTTCCTTCATGCTTTGCGTAATGAGCACACGCTCTTCGTTGGAGATGGTGCCCTCGTCGTTCCATTCGGGGATGTCTTCGTTGAAATCATAACGTTCCAATACGCTCAACGCATGCTTGGCGGCTGCATCGGCATAAACTACCGCTTCAATCAACGAGTTGGAAGCCAGGCGGTTGCCGCCGTGAAGACCGGTGCAAGAGCATTCGCCGATGGCATACAGGCGGCGGATGCTGGACTGTCCGTCCAGGTCTACCTTGATACCGCCGCAGAGATAGTGTGCCGCAGGGGCTACCGGAATGTAGTCTTTCGTAATGTCGATGCCTATGCTGAGGCATTTCTTATAGATATTCGGGAAGTGTTTCTTGGTTTCTTCGGGGTCTTTGTGGGTGACATCCAGGTACACATGCTCGTCGCCGCGCTGCTTCATCTCGTTGTCGATGGCACGTGCCACGATGTCGCGCGGGGCGAGTGAAAGACGCGGGTCGTACTTCTGCATGAATTCCTTGCCGTCCATGGTACGGAGCACGCCGCCGTAGCCGCGCATGGCTTCCGTTATCAGGAAGCAGGGGCGGTCGCCCGGATGATAGAGGGCGGTGGGGTGGAACTGGATAAACTCCATGTCCTTTACGGCGCCTTTGGCGCGGTAGACCATGGCGATGCCGTCGCCCGTGGCCACCAGCGGATTGGTGGTGTTGCGGTATACAGCTTCGCAACCGCCCGTAGCCATGATGGTTACTTTGGAGAGGAACGTATCCACCTCTCCGGTATTTTCGTTCAGCACATAGGCGCCATAGCATTTGATGCCCGGAGTATAGCGGGTGACGATAATGCCCAAGTGGTGCTGCGTAATGATTTCCACCGCAAAGAAATTGGTAAATACGGTGATGTTGGGGTGCTGCTTCACGGCTTCAATCAGGCTTTCCTGTATCTCCGCACCCGTATTGTCCTTGTGGTGCAGGATGCGGAATTCCGAGTGTCCGCCTTCTTTGTGCAGGTCGAATTCTCCGTTATCTTTTTTGTCGAAATTCACTCCCCATTTAATGAGTTCACTGATTTGTCCGGGAGCATTGCGCACTACCTTTTCTACGGCTGCACGGTCGCTTATCCAGTCTCCGGCAATCATGGTGTCTTCGATATGCTTGTCGAAATTGTCTACCGCCAGGTTGGTGACGGAGGCTATCCCGCCTTGTGCGAAATAAGTGTTTGCCTCTTCCAGGCCGGCCTTGCAGATGAGGGCTACTGTTCCTTTATGCGCCACTTTCAGCGCAAAACTCATACCGGCAATTCCGGAGCCGATAACGAGGAAATCGAACTTTCTTACCATAGTTTCGTGTATTTAACACCGCAAAACTACAAAATAAGTACGTTCCTTGTCTCCCTTATGGGCATTAATTCGTAAAAATACCTACCTTAGCGGCAAAAACCGGATAAAATGAATCGAATTTTTCATGCGCGTATCGCTGCCGGACAGTATTTGTTTGTTGCTTTGGCAGGTGTAATAGCCGTTTACGGCCTTTGGGAAAAGCAAATTCTCATCGCTGTCCTTTTTATGCTTCTGCTGGTTGTCAGTATCGAGAAGTTGATTCATACTACCTATACCGTTACTGCCGACAATAAACTGTTGCTGTTTTTCGGCCGGTTTTCACGGGGGAAGGAAATCCTGCTGAAGGATATTACGTCGGTAGAGCGCGCTTCCTCCATGCAGATAGGCGGATTTGCCGTTATGCGCTATGTCCTGGTGAGGTATGGCGAGGGTAAGTGTGCAGCGCTTCTTCCCGTCAAAGAGGAAGAGTTTATCCGCCTGCTTGAGCAGCGTATGTCGCAATAAGATGATAATTATGTAAGGCATTACGCTTTTTTTTCTGAATTTCTTGTCGTATCTTGCATGCAGAAATCCATAAATGTAAGAACTATGAAATATCAAGTTGCCATTATCGGCGGCGGTCCTGCGGGATATACGGCTGCGGAAACAGCCGGAAAGGCCGGTTTGAGTGTTGTGCTTTTTGAAAAGCGGAATCTTGGCGGAGTGTGTCTGAACGAGGGGTGTATTCCTACCAAGACTTTATTGTACTCTGCAAAAACGTATGACAATGCATGCCACGCATCCAAATACGCGGTCAGCGTGTCGGAAGTTTCGTTTGATTTGTCCAAGATTATAGCACGCAAGCAGAAGGTTGTGCGGAAACTGGTGTTGGGTGTCAAAGGAAAACTGACTGCCGGCAATGTAACCATTGTGACCGGCGAGGCTTCCGTCATAGATAAGAATCATGTTCTGTGCGGTGACGAAACTTATGAATGCGATAATCTATTGCTCTGCACAGGTTCGGAAACATTTATTCCGCCCATTCCCGGAGTGGATACGGTGCCTTACTGGACGCATCGCGATGCGTTGGACAATAAGGAGCTTCCAAAGTCACTGGCCATTATCGGTGGTGGGGTAATCGGTATGGAGTTTGCCTCATTCTTCAACAGCCTGGGGGTAGAGGTCACTGTCATCGAGATGCTGGACGAGATATTGGGTGGAATGGACAAGGAGCTGTCGGCCATGCTTCGTGCGGAGTATGCCAAGCGCGGCATTAAATTCATGCTGGACACAAAGGTGGTGGCACTGTCCGAAGTTGCGTCCGGAAATGGAGACACGCAGCAGATACAGGTAAATTATGAAAATGCCGAAGGTGCGGGTTGTGTAATTGCGGAAAGATTATTGATGAGCGTCGGCCGCCGTCCCGTAACGAAAGGCTTCGGATTGGAGAACCTGAATTTAGATAAAACGGCGCGCGGAAATATACAGGTGGACGGACAGATGCAGACTTCCGTTCCGGGGGTATATGCCTGCGGGGATTTAACCGGATTTTCTTTGCTGGCCCATACCGCTGTGCGCGAGGCGGAAGTGGCGGTACATGCCGTACTGGGGAAGAAAGACTGTATGAGTTACAGGGCTATTCCCGGTGTAGTATATACCAATCCTGAGATTGCGGGTGTGGGAGATACGGAAGAGGCCTTGCAAAGAAAGGGTATTCCTTATCGTGCCGTCAAGCTGCCTATGGCTTATTCCGGTCGCTTTGTCGCGGAGAATGAGGGCATTAACGGTATGTGCAAGTTGTTGCTGGCGGAAGATAATACCGTTTTGGGAGCACATGTGCTGGGCAATCCGGCTTCGGAGATTATCACGCTGGCCGGTATGGCTGTCGAACTCAAACTGACGGCCTCGGAATGGAAAAAGATGGTATTCCCGCATCCTACGGTAGGCGAAATCTTTAAGGAAGCGCTTTGATAGACAAAATACGGGGTGTTATGAAAATCGTGAAGCTGATGACTTGCGATTCTGCGGCGGTTATCGTTTCTTTGTTGTCCGGTTGCCGGAAACAGCCGGATAACAGAGAAACTGAATGATAGCTTGTAAGAAGATGAGAAAATATTGTTTATTCCCGATTGTATTGATTTTGACGTTGATTCCCTGTGTATTGCCTGCACAGGGAATATCACCTGAAACAAACTCTTTGTCTTCGCAACTGGATACATTGATAAAGTATCAATTGCCCGCAGGCTCCAATGTATCTGTTTCAGCATACGACCTGACCGCCAATAAGGTTCTGTATGATTATCAGGCGGATAAACTTTCCCGTCCGGCCTCTACGATGAAGCTGCTGACTACGATTACGGCGCTTGCGCGTCCTGAGGCGGACGAGCCTTTCCGTACGGAAGTCTGGTATAAGGGAGTGATTGAGCGTGATACGCTGAAAGGGGATATATACGTTGTCGGCGGCTTCGACCCTGAGTTTGACGACGAGGCGCTGGATTCTTTGGTAGGCAGCGTGGCGCGGCTGCCTTTCTCTGTGGTTCAAGGCAGGATATATGGCGATGTTTCCATGAAAGACTCCCTGTATTGGGGAAGCGGCTGGCTGTGGGACGATACGCCCCATTCTTTTCAGCCGTACCTGTCGCCGCTGATGCTCGATAAAGGAGTGGTTACGGTGACCGCTTTTCCCGGTGCACAAGGTGATGCGGCACGTTTGGAATGTACGCCCGCTTCGTCTTATTACACGCTGGCCAATACAACGAAAACCCGTACTCCCTCTGCCGGACGTTTCCGCGTATCCCGCAACTGGCTGGAGAACGGCAATGAACTGGCGGTATCGGGTAATGTGGATGGGAGGCGTACCGGTACGGTGAATATCTACTCTTCTCAGGATTTCTTTATGCACACCTTCCTGGAGCGTTTACGGGCAAAAGGCATTCATTGTCTGTCGGATTATTCTTTCCGCGAGTTTCAAAAAGACAGTGTTTCAGTGCGAATGGCATCTTATAGCACTTCTGTACAGACGGTAGTCAACCGGATAATGAAGGAGAGCGATAATCTGAATGCAGAAGCTCTGTTATGCCGTTTGGGTACACAGTTTACGGGCGGCAGGCATGTTTCGGCTGCGGACGGGCTTTCGGCTGTCCGTCAGTTAATCGGAAAGCTGGGTTATCTCCCCGACCGCTATAATCTGGCAGACGGTTGCGGGCTTTCCAACTATAACTACATCTCCTCTGAACTTTTAGTCGCTTTCTTGAAATTCGCTTATTCACGCACGGATGTGTTTCAGAAACTGTATAAGGCGTTGCCTATCGGCGGAGTGGACGGAACACTGAAGAACCGTATGAGGAAAGGGACGCCTTCTTATAAGAATGTGCATGCCAAGACCGGTTCTTTTACGGCTATAAACTGCCTGGCTGGTTATTTGAAGGCGAATAACGGACACCACATTGCTTTTGCCATTATGAATCAGAATGTGCTTTCCGGCAGGGAGGCGCGTAAATTCCAGGATGCAGTCTGTGACATGCTTATCCGATGAATGGCCGGTTGGTGTGAACTTTATTTTTCAGGCACGGAATTACGCAGGTTGCACGGATTTTTTCAGTTTAATCCATGCTGCACTTTTCATCCGTGCAATCCGCGTAATCCCGTGCCTGAAAGGTCTTTTTAACGGAAGGAACTGTCTTTATTTATACTGTGCCCAGTCCACATTCTTCATATCCCCGCTTTTTGCCAGTTCGGCGTGCATAGCCAGAGCGGCACGCATGGAATGAGGAGTCTGCGCTTTGCCGTCGGTCAGTTTCAGATAATCCCACAGGATATTCTTGTAGTCCGGATGAACACAGTTCTCGATGATTGCCTGTGCACGTTCTTTCGGGCTCTTGCCGCGCAGGTCGGCAACACCTTGTTCGGTAACGATGATGTTGACATCATGCTCGCTGTGGTCCACATGGGATACCATCGGTACGATGGCGCTGATTTTGCCTTCTTTGGCTACGGACGGGCAGGTGAAGATGGAGATGTAGGCGTTGCGCGTAAAGTCGCCCGAACCGCCGATACCGTTCATCATCTTCGTACCGCCGATATGGGTGGAGTTTACGTTTCCGTAGAGGTCGGCTTCGATGGCCGTGTTGATGGAGATAATACCTAAACGGCGCACCACTTCGGGACTGTTGGATATTTCCGACGGGCGGAGAACCAGCTTGTCGCGGAAGAAGTCCATATCCTCGTATATACCGTTCAGGCAGTCGTTGGTTACGGTCAGTGAGCAGGCGCTGCCAAACTTCACGCGGCCTTCGCGAATCAGTCCGATAACGGAGTTCTGGATAACCTCTGTGTACATCTCGAATGCCGGAATCGTCTTGTCACGTCCCAAAGCACCTAATACTGCGTTGGCGATGTTGCCTACGCCCGACTGTAACGGGAGGAAGGTGGAAGGGATGATACCGCGTTTCATATCTGCGGCAAGGAAGTCGGCTACGTTCTGTCCGATTTTGTCGGTCAGCGGGTCGGCAGCGGCGAAAGAGCGGGCTTCGTCCGGCCAGTTGGTTTCCACGATGCCCACAATCTTTTTCGGGTCTACCTGGATGTAAGGCTGTCCGATACGGTCGCTCGGCTTGAAGATAGGTATTTCGCGGCGATAAGGCGGGTCGAGCGGTTCGTAGACGTCGTGCAGGCCCATGGCGTTTTTGCTGTGTGCTGCGTTCAGCTCTATGATAATCTGGTCGGCAAGGCGGCAGATAGTGGGAGCGATACCGCCGGCAGCAGTCAGGTAGATTTTACCGTCGGGAGTCACCTCGCAGGCTTCGATGATGGCAACATTTACTTTTCCCATGAAGCCGTAGCGTACTTCTTGCGCCATTTGCGACAAATGGATGTCGTTGTAGGCAATCTCGCCGTTGTTCACCGCTTTACGGAAATCGGGGTTGGTTGTGTAAGGAGCACGGTAGCGGATGGCTTTGACGCGTGAGAGGACACCGTCGCAGGAGTCGCCGGTTGAAGCTCCTGTAAAAATGCCTACCTGGAAAGGGTTTCCTTTGGCATGTTCCGCTTCTGCTATTTTTGCCAGTTCAGCCGTAACGGCTTTGGCTGTGCCTGCGGGAGTAAATCCGCTCAGGCCGATATTGTAGCCATGTTTAATCAGGCTTGCAGCTTCTGCTGCTGAAATGTAATTAAATGCCATAATGTTATAGTTATTTTTTCGTGTAAGGAATCAACTTTATTTTCAATCGCATTAATACTTTCGTTGTAATATCTCTCCCCAGATGATGGCTTTGCGTGCCTCTTCTGCCGAGTGTATTTCAAATTGGGATGAGGCCTCGGTGGGTTCGGGAGACATATTGTCGGTGTTTGGACAGACGGGAGGTTGTTTGGGAGCGGACTTATGTTTCTTTGCGGCTTTCTTTCGCGGCGCGCTTACTTCCGGTCCGGGGTTTTCGGGGTTATATCCGTCATAGGGTACGCCGTTCCAATTTTCCGGAAAAGGACTTTCTGCATCAGGCATAGGCATGGCGGGACCGTTGCCGGTACTGGTTTTCGCTTCTTTCCTGGCCTGTCTTACGAAGCCGATAGCAATGATGCCTATCACGAACAGAAATTTGAAGATGTCTTCCATAAGTCTTTCTTTGTTTTTTACATCGCCAAAGGTAATTATTTAATCTGATTGTAACCAATAAATTGGCATTAAAAAAGGGCAGCTTCACAGCTCCCCTTATTTTTTTTAACCTAAACCTTAACTATGAAAAAATCTAATGTTTCTTTCATTTCACAAAAATGGAAATTTATTCTAATAATGCCAAATTAACACTCGGAAAATGTTTAGTCACTTAACATTAATTAGTAGAAATCTGTCAATTAGAGGAAGTTAAGTGTTATTTTTCCACAGTTTCACTGCTTTATTGAACGTGAAGATGTATCTTTGCGGCGAAACTAAAAAAATAAGAAACAATGGAAAATATGACGGGAGCAGACTTTAAATCTGCAACTGCTGATGACAACAGAAAGTTGTTCATCGAGACGTACGGCTGCCAGATGAATGTGGCAGACAGTGAAGTGATAGCCTCTGTGATGCAGATGGCGGGGTATTCGGTGGCCGATACACTGGAAGAGGCGGATGCGGTATTCATGAATACCTGTTCTATCCGCGACAATGCCGAACAGAAAATTTTAAACCGGCTGGAGTTTTTTCATTCGCTCAAGAAGAAAAAGAAGAATCTGATTGTCGGTGTGTTGGGATGTATGGCGGAACGTGTCAAGGACGACCTGATTACGAACCACCATGTCGACTTGGTGGTGGGGCCGGATGCTTATCTCAGCCTGCCCGATTTGATTGCGGCTGTGGAAGCCGGTGAGAAAGCCATTAACGTGGAGCTGTCCACAACGGAGACTTACCGCGATGTGATACCTTCGCGTATCTGCGGTAACCACATCTCCGGCTTTGTCTCTATCATGCGCGGTTGCAATAACTTCTGTACCTACTGCATCGTTCCCTATACACGCGGACGGGAACGCAGCCGTGATGTGGAAAGTATCTTGAATGAAGTGGCGGATTTGGTGGCTAAAGGCTATAAGGAAGTGACCCTGCTGGGGCAGAATGTCAACTCGTACCGTTTTGAGAAGGCGGACGGGGAGGTTGTCACTTTCCCTATGCTGTTGCGCACCGTAGCAGAGTCTGCCCCGGGCGTACGCATCCGCTTCACTACTTCGCACCCCAAGGATATGAGCGATGAAACCCTGCAGGTTATTGCGGAAGTGCCCAATGTGTGCAAGCATATCCACCTGCCCGTGCAGAGCGGAAGCAGCCGTATCCTGAAACTGATGAACCGTAAGTATACCCGTGAATGGTATCTGGAGCGTGTAGATGCTATCCGCCGTATCATTCCCGACTGCGGTTTGTCTACGGATATATTTTCCGGTTTCCATTCCGAGACGGAAGAAGACCACCGGCTTTCTCTTTCCCTGATGGAAGAATGCGGTTATGATGCCGCCTTTATGTTCAAGTATTCCGAGCGTCCGGGTACGTATGCCAGCAAGCATTTGCCGGATGATGTGCCGGAAGAGGTGAAGATCCGCCGTCTGAATGAAATTATCGCTTTGCAGAACCGCCTTTCTGCCGAAGCCAACGCCCGCTGCGTGGGTAAAACCTACGAAGTATTGGTGGAGGGAGTGTCCAAGCGTTCGCGCGACCAGCTCTTCGGACGTACCGAGCAGAACCGGGTAGTGGTTTTCGATAGGGGTACGCATCGCGTGGGCGATTTTGTGAATGTGAAAATCACGGAAAGCAGTTCGGCAACGCTGAAAGGAGAAGAAGTGTGATTTTGCGGTAATATTACCGGTAAAATTACCGGTAATATTACCGCAAGTGATATATAATATATATATAAATATAATAATACCAGTCAGTATAAATACTGATCGGTTTGAAGCGTAAAAAACGCAATTTTACTATCCTGCAAGGTCCGTTTCCGGAATGCCGCGGGTTTGCTTCCGGAATGCCGCGGGTTTGCTTCCGAAATACCGTGAGTTTACTCCCGAAATGCCGTGAGTTTGCTCCTGAAATGCCAGGCATTTCAAACACAAATGCCGGGCGTTTTCATGACAAACACACGGCATTTTCTTTTTAAATAATTCACTTTTCAAAAACAAACTACAGGTTATTCATTTTTAGATATTTCGATTGACGCTATCTTTATTGTTAAATGGATTTTTTATTATTGATGCTCTGTTTTTTTACTTGATATTTCTAACCTGTATAGTTGTTGTTTTTATCCTATTCTTTTTATTTTCTTGTCTATTTCCCGTTGGGTCTATAATGGGAAGGGTTTATATTTGACATTATATTTTCATATTATTGTCATATTTTTGGTAAAAAAGGACTTTTTTACTGTATGCTATGCAGATTTTGTTCCGGGTCTTTATTTATGTGTATTTTATTTTATAATTTTATGCACTTATTTTAAAAAAACAGAAAACAGTTCAATAAAAACAATTGTAAGATATTTAATATTTTTCAGTATGACAATTAAAAGTGCAATCGGATTTCTATCCTTGTTTATCGTTCTTCAGGCTTGTGAAAGTAAATTTGCTGAATTGCCTCAGGGTAATCAGGCTACGGAAGCCACATTTACATCTGTCATAGATGACAGGGTGATGTCGAGAGCGGTCAATGCTTCGTGGGAAGCGAATGATGTGATCGGTCTTTTTATGCTCGACAATGCCGATAAAAAGGTCCTTAAAGCCAATGCAGCGTATGTCACCGCACGGGGTGACGGCAATTTCGTGGGAAAAGCGGGCAATGCCGTTTATTATCCGGAAGACGGAACGGCGGTGGATTTCATTGCTTATTATCCGTATGATGAGCAAGTGACGGACCATACCCAGTATGTCCTTGACGTGACAGACCAGAGCCGTCAGCAGGATATAGACCTGATGGCAGCTGTTAACTTGACAGGCAGAACTGCGACCTCCCCTACCGGCAATCTTCAATTCCGCCATTTGCTGGCAAAACTGGTGCTGAATCTGAGCAGTGCCGACGGCAGTTCGCTAACGGGCATCAAAGCAACGGTGCAGCCACTGATAAGCAAGGCTACCATAGACCTTTCGAAAGAGAGTGATAACATTGAATTGGGAAATGAAAAAAAAGCTGTTTCCATGTGCGTCAATAAAGAGTGTACGCAGGCGGATGCTGTGCTGATACCGCAATCCTTTGAAGGAAAACTGAAAATTACATTATCCATCAACGGGAAAGATAAGGAGATTGAAACAAATGTAGCGGGAAATATTGAGGCAGGAGTAAGGTATACGCTTAATTTGAAAATCAGTAATACAGGGGGAGATACAACGGTAGACCCTGAAGCGCCTAAGTATGCCAAGTGGTTTGAGACGCCGGTTATAACGAAGGCACAGATGGAAAATCATGATTTGATGTATGTTACTCATAATACGAAGCAAAAATATAAGGGTACTGCCCGACCGGATATGGAGGGACAGATGATACGTAATTATAGTATGCTGTATGATAAAAAGATGAAGATGGCACATTGGGTGGCTTATCCTTTGCATCGGTACTATACCGAGAAAAATGTAACGCGAAAGGATAACTGGGTTTCTGATCCTCTTGTGAGGGAGAATGAATTTCAAGCTGTGGTTTCAAAATCCTATGAGGGGGAGATTTATAGAAGAGGACATCAAATACCGAGTAATGACCGTGTAGCTACCATGGAGATGAATAATCAGACATTTTATTTTACCAATCAGACTCCGCAAAGGCAAAACAAATTTAACGGAGCTATTTGGATGAATTTGGAACATAGAATTAATAGTTGGTCTACAGCTTCGGATACAGTTTATGTTGTGACCGGTGCAGTACCGCCTTCAGATGATGCTACTTGGATAAAAGAAAAATCTATAAAGGATAATGATGGCAAGGATATTCCCATTCCGTCCTATTATTTTAAGGCTGTGGCGCGTAAGATAGGCGGCAAGTATCATACGATTGCTTTCTGGATGCAACATAGGGACTATACAGATTCTCAATCCTATATGAAATATGCGGTTTCCGTCAGTGACTTGGAAAAGAATACCGGGTTTGAGTTCTTCCCGGGACTTGATGAGAGCACAAAGAGCCAATTGGATTTATCCAAATGGCAATAATCCTACTGTACAAAGGTACTCAATTAAGACAACATAAAAACAAAACCAATCTCAAAAACAAATCATTATGAGAGTCAGTAATTTATTGATTATGGGCGCATTGTCAGCCCTTGTTTTTACGGGATGTACTAACAATGATGACAATAGTGAATGGTTGGACAGTAACAGCGTTACTTTCAATTCCCGCATTGACGGCCTGCAGACCAAAGCTTCCAAAGACGTTTGGAGCAATGGTGATGAAGTAGGTATCTTTATGACGACGCAAACTGCTGAATTTGCCAACAAGAAATATGTTGCATCGGACGGCGGTACGCTTACGGCTGCTCCGGGACAGACATTGAGGTATCCGGAAGAAGGAACGGCAAGTTTCATTGCTTATTATCCTTATTCCGCATCTTTAAACGGTAAGACTTTAGCCGTGTCTGTAGATAATCAGGCAGACCCTGCCAAAGTAGACTTACTTTATTCTGATAATGCCAAGGCAATTGCTGCCGGAGAGGCTGTAGACCTGGCTTTCAAACATAAACTGAGTCAGATTGTGATTGCTGTCGGTAGCGATGAGACCCTTCCCGATATAAGCGGATTGAAAATCTCTCTTTCCGGAATGAATACACAAGCCGATTTTAATCTGGCTGACGGTACGCTGGCAGCTAAAGAGAGTAAAGCCAATATCGACATGAATGTCAGTGCCGATGGCACTACTGCTGAGGCGATTATCCTGCCTACCACTACACTGGATGGCGTCAAGATGACATTCGTGCTGGACGGTAAGACTTTCGAATGGCCTGTTTCCGTAAATGGCGGTGCCGGTTTTGAGGCCGGATATAAGTACACGTACACTGCTACTTTGTCCACGGAAAACGGTAAACCTGCCGTTACTATGGGCGGAGCAAGCATTGAATCGTGGACAGACCAGCCTGGTGGCGATATTAATGTGGACTTTGGTGAAGGTGGCGGTGAGCAGCCGGAAGGAGAAAAGGTGTTGTTGGATGAGAAGTTCGATAGCGGCATAGGAGCATTTACCATTGAGGATAAAACAAAACCGTCTGAATTGGATTATATATGGAAATTTGATAAAGGGACAACTAATAGCGGTAGTGAATACGCTTATATGAAAGCCAGTGCTTTTAAGGATAAGACAAAATATGAATCAGAAAGTTGGTTAGTTTCTCCGGAAGTGGATTTGGCTGGTGCAACAACTATTACGTTTACTTTTGAACATGCTATTAATAAAGCTGCTGGTGATGTTAAGACTAACCATAAAGTTTATGCAAAAGAAATAGGTGGAGAATGGCAAGAACTTACGGGCTTTATTTATCCGGCAGGAACTGACTGGAACTTTATTGGTTCTGGAGATATTGATTTGTCTTCTTATAAAGGCAAAAAGATACAGATTGGTTTCCAATATACAAGTACGGCAAGCTCTGCTGCTACATGGGAATTAAAGAATGTGAAGATAGTAGCTGATGGAGAAGGTGGAGGCACTGTTGAACCGGAGCCGGAACCGGAACCTGGTGAGAGTGATTTGTTTATTTCTGAATATGTGGAAGCTAAAGGAAATAATAAATATATAGAGGTTTATAATCCTACAAATGTAACAGTAGACCTTTCTGCATATTCTTTAAAACAAAACAATAATGGTAAGCCGGATTGGACTTATACATTAGCATTAAGTGGAACTTTAGAGCCTAAGACGGTAATTATATATAAACATCCTGAGGCTGATTTGTATGGAGGAGGAATTGCAGAAGATAATAAATTTGGAGTTACTAGTTTTAATGGAAATGATGCAGTAGGGCTTTTTAAAGAAGATGTTCTTATAGACTTAATTGGATATTTTCAAAAAGGCGATGATTACGCTAAAGATATTATTCTTCGTAGAAAAGCAACTATAACAGCTCCTTCTGCTATTTACAATCCGGAAGAATGGGAGTCCATTAAGATTGCCGGTACTGCTGAAGATGTCAGTGGTTTAGGCTCCCATACTATGAACTGAATATACTCAGAATCTTATATAGTAACTGATGCTACTGATATAATCCGATTTTGATTATTGTTATTTTGTGGGTGTATCGAAACTCTGATTAATATGTTATAAGCTTCGCTTAGACTATTTCAGTAAGAATAGTCAGTCATTCAGAAAAGCGTAGCGACGAAGAATTTCTTATCTTAATACAAGAAGATAGAATCTTCACTCTATTCAGAATGATAGGATATAAGGTTTATCAGACTTTCGGCACACCCACAAATTATGATTTAAATCACTCATTATTATACCCCAATTAACGTATGAAACTAAAATTACTGTTCTTCATTACATTCTTCTTCCCCTGTCTCGCCTTTGCTCAAAGTGCAGGTACGGTGAAAGGCAGTGTAGTCGGAGCAGTGAGCAATGAGCCTGTACCCGGAGTCATCGTCACTCTGACCGGGCAGGACAGACAGGTTACTACCGATGCAAACGGTAATTTCATTCTCCGTAATTTGCAGCCGGGAAGCCATGTCATACAGCTCAACTCCGTATTGATTACTCCGAAGAGTGTAACCATTGAAGTGGAAAAACTGGGCGTTACAGAACTTGAGCCCATTAAGGTGACCGAGCTGAATGCCACCGAAGACATCTCCATGATTGGCGTGATAGACGCAGGCATGGTGGATGACGATGTGGAAAACGCTTCGCAGGATGTGAGCTCCACCGTAATCCTCTCTAACGATGTCTTTCTGAACCGCGCCGCTTACCAGTTGTCGCCCGCCCGTTTCTCGCCGCGCGGCTATACCGGTTCGCAGGAACTGAAATACATCAACGGCGTGGAGTTTAATGACCAGAACCGCGGAGTGTTTAATTATGCCTCTGTTGGAGCATTGAATGACATGACCCGCAACGGTGACGTAACCAACTTCACCGCACCCTCTACCTTTACTTTCGGAGCACTGGGCGGTGCCGAAAATATAAATATGCGTGCATCGTCCTATACTCCCGGCGGCAAGGCTACCGTGAGCTATACCAACCGTAACTACTACCTGCGGGGCATGTTTACCTATTCCACCGGACTCAACGAAAAAGGATGGGCGTTTACCGCATCGGCAGGTGGCCGCTATTCGCACGAGGGAAACATAGACGGTACGTTTTACAACAACCTGGCTCTTGCTTTCTCTGCCGAGAAGCAGTGGCAGGGCGGCAAGCACAGCCTTTCGATGACCGCTTTCGTATCGCCCGTACAGCGCGGACAGCAAGGTAACTCATACCGTGAGGTCTACGAACTGACCGACAACTACCTTTACAATCCTAATTGGGGATACCAGAATGGCAAGAAACGCAATGCGAAAGTAGTGACCGCATTCGACCCGACCGCCGTTATCTCGCATATCTGGAAGATAGACGATACTACAACGCTCACCACTGGTGTGGGTGCGCATTATGCACGCTATGGCAATACGGCGCTGAACTGGTATAACGCTCCCGACCCGCGTCCCGACTACTATCGCTACCTGCCTTCTTATTTTGAAGACGAGGATATGCAGATGCAGTACCGTGACTTATGGCGTAGCGGACGTCCCGATTTCACCCAGATAAACTGGGACAACCTTTATCTGGCCAATGCCAATAACCTGCGTGCCGGTAACGGTGCTGCCGTATATATGGTGGAAGAGCGCCGCAGCGACCTGTTGGAGACCTCGTTCAACTCCACACTGAACAAGCAGTTTAACCGTCATCTGGGTTTGACGGCGGGAGTAGGGGCGCGCTTTACGCAGTCGCGCCAGTTCAAGACGGTAGACGACCTGCTGGGCAGCAACTATGTGCTGGATATCGACAAGTTTGCCGAACGCGATTTTTCGGGCGACCACGACAAGTTGCAGAACGACTTGAACCGTCCGGACCGTAAAGTGTATAAGGACGGTATCTTCGGTTACAATTTCAATCTGAACATCTACTCGGCAAATGCCTGGGCGGTGAACCGCTATACTTCGCGGCACTGGGACTACTACTATGGAGCCAAGCTGACTTATACCAATTTCCGCCGCGACGGAAAGATGCGCAACGGACGTTATCCGGACAGTTCCTACGGCAAGGGTATCCGTCATCAGTTTACCGATATTACCGTAAAGGGCGGTCTCACTTATAAGTTTAACGGACGCCATATGCTGACCGCCAACATCAGTTACGGCAGCGAAGCTCCGCTGCCCAATGAGGCGTATATCTCACCCCGTATCACCGACCGCACAATCGACAACATGAAGAGCGGACGCATCTTCAGCGCCGACCTCAACTATGTATTCTCCATGCCCCAACTGGCTGGACGTATCGGTGTTTTCCAAACCAATTTCTACGACCAGATGGAGCGTAACAGTTATTACGACGGCATAGAGGGCACATTCATCAATCACGTGTTGTACGGTGTAAACCGCATTCACCGCGGACTGGAACTGGGGGCTACCTACAAGTTGGACGACCATTGGAGCTTCGACCTTGCAGGAACCATTTCCGAATATTATTACAGCAATAACCCCGATGGTGTGAAGCACTCCGAAAACGGTAAGATAACGGATCAGGAAAAGGTGTACATGAAAGATGTTTATGTGGGTGGAATGCCGCAGTTTGCCGGTACTTTCGGTGTGCGTTACTTTGTGAACTACTGGTTCCTGGGAGCCAATGTCAACGGTTTTGCCCGCAATTATATCGAGGTTGCACCGTTGCGCCGCCTGTCGTCCAACTATGCTTCCGTCAATCCCTACAATCCGGAACAGATGGAGGCCTACCGTACACTGACTACGCAGGAACGCTTTCCGGCAGCTTATACGGTGGACATTTCGGTGGGTAAGATATTCTATCTGCCCGGACGCCAGTCTGTCAACTTCAACCTTTCGGTAAACAACCTGCTGAACAAGAAAGATATATGTACGGGCGGCTATGAACAGGGCCGTTCCGACCTGAGTTATCCTACGCGTTTTGGCGGCAAGTATTACTATATGCAGGGACTGAATTGTTTCCTCAACGTAAGTTATCGTTTTTAACCAATCCTATATAATCAGAAAAATTATAAGAATATGAAACTTTTCAATAGAATCAGCTTATTGCTTATCTCTTCTCTTGTGTTCGCAGCCTGCGAGCGCGATTATGATGCGCCGCCTTTGAACGAGCCCAAGTATGATGGTCCGGCAGCCAATACCACGATAGAGGAACTGCGTGCTATGGGGGCAACAGTAGGGGAGGATGCTCCCTATACCATTGGCGAGGAAAAAGTGATGAAAGCCGTTATCACTGCCAATGACGAGTCGGGAAATATCTTCAAGAAGATTTATTTGCAGGACGAAACCGGCGCCATCGAAATGGAAGTGGACCAGAACAGCGTGTATAATTACTATCCCGTAGGGCAGACGGTTTATATCGACCTGAAAGGATTGAGCCTTTCCATGTATGGCGATGAGTTGCAACTGGGACACCCCGACGGGTATCTTTACCGTACACCGTGGGAAGAGTTTCAGGCACACGTGAAGAAAGACAGTTGGGCAAATCCGGAGAATGTGACTCCGCTTGTAATAGATGATATCAGCAAGGTGAATGCCGATGTGAACGGCTATAAGTTCAAATTGGTGAAATTTACCGGCGTAACATTCCAAAATGGCGGAAAAGGCACTTTTGCTCCGGAGGATGACTATGGGGAAGAGAACATAGAGGACAGTCACGGGAATGTCATTATGATACGCACCAGCTCGTATGCCAACTTTGCAGCCAATCAGCTGCCAAAAGGAAAAGGAAGCGTAACCGGTATCCTGGGACGTTTCAAAGGAGGCTGGCAACTTACGGTAAGAAGTGCGGATGATGTGGCGGACTTTACGGAAACTCCGGGGGGAGATGAGACGCCGGAACAGCCGGAGGGTGAAACTACTTTGTTTTCTGAAAGTTTTGGAGCACCGAAGAAAAACGGTAACTATTGGCCTTATCTCAAGGATTATACGGATTTTGATAATGCAAAGGAAATGTTCGAGGACGTTCCTTCTGGTAAATTGTCCGTGCGCGAGGTAAATAAAATGGCAAATGTATGGTTTCTTACCGGTTGGGATGTAGCATTGAAAATAAAGGATATTAAAAATAAAGGTGTTTCAGTAGCAACACTGACCTACAAGGTAGGAGCAAATGTGAGCGTTTATGAAAATGAAGGAAATATTGTAAAGACTCAAGACCTTAATACCTTGAAGGTGAAATGTAACGGTAATGAACTGACAATACCCAGTAAGGTTGTAAGCAGTAGCAAGCAAGAAGGTAATGTTGCTTTTGAGGTAATTGTAGAAAATGTACCTCTTTCCGAAAGTAATACATTAGAGTTCTATACTACAGCTGCCGGTAATACATACGGTCTCCGTCTGTTCAGCGTGAAGCTTTCCGCTTCCGGTAGCGGCAGTCAAGGTGGCAATACCGGTAACGGCGGAACAGTTATCGAACCTACTCCTACCGGTAATTAAAAAATTGCGCTTTATGAACAGACGACTCATATTGTCAGCTTTTTTGGTATTATGCCTGTCCACCAGCTTACTCGCACAGGGCAAGCTGGGTGTATATGCTGCCGCCTTTTATAATCTGGAGAATCTGTGGGATACGGAAGATAATCCGGATAATCCGGGCGATGATGACTTTACTCCGGGCGGTAAGTACGAATGGACACAGGTCAAATACGAACAGAAATTGCAGAATGTTGCCAAGGTGATTTCACAATTGGCGCGTGACTATTGTCCTGCCGGACCTGCCATTATCGGCATCTCCGAAGTAGAAAACAAAAAAGTCCTGGAGGACCTGGTAAAGACAGAGCCTATCGCTTCATTGGGCTACCGGATAGTGCATTTCGAGAGTCCCGACCACCGTGGCATCGATGTGGCTGCCCTTTACAATCCGCGACTGTTTACTTTTGTGTCTGCACGTACTTATCCGTTTGCCAAGCCCGACATGCCGGGCTATAAAACACGCGACCAGCTTTTGGTGAGCGGTATACTGGCAGGAGAGCCTTTTCACATGATTGTAAACCATTGGCCGTCACGCTATGGCGGTTCCAAATCATCACCCTTGCGCGAGTTTGCAGCCGGCATCACCCGCCATATAGCCGACTCGCTGCATGCCGATAACCCGCAGGCAAAGGTGATAATTGTAGGCGACATGAATGACGACCCCGATAACAAGAGTTGCAGCCAAGTGCTGGGAGCTGTGAAGAGCATCAGGGAAGTGAAGCCCGGCGGTTATTATAATGCTACCTGGAAGCTCTTTGAGCAAGGCATCGGTTCGCTCTGTTACCAGAATCAGTGGAACTTGTTCGACCAGCAGATTGTTTCGGGTAATCTGATAGGAAAGGACCGCAGTACATTGAAGTTTTGGAAATCGGAAGTCTTTAACCGTCCGTTCCTTATCCAGCAGGAAGGAAAGTATAAAGGCTATCCGTTGCGCACTTTCTCCGGAACTACTTTCCAGAACGGATACAGTGACCATTTGCCTACTTTGACTTATTTTGTAAAAGAACTCTGAGTAAGGTACAAAGACGGGGAGTACGAACCTCACGGACCGTACTCCCCTTATTAATGTATTGTTAACTTTAATTTTTCATTATTCTGCCATTGTCAGTAGGTTTACCGTGTGGTATATGCGGTTGCTTTTGTAGGCTACCGGCATATTCTCCGCATTCATTTCGTACACGCTCTTTCTCACATCTTTATCATAAGACTGATGCTTTTCGTTCCAGCGGGCGTAGGATAAGGTGATTTCATTGTCGGCATACTGATAGGACATCCTGAAATAAGGCATCCATTTTTCTTTGACGCTGTCCCATTTGGAGGCGGTTTTATTTGTCAGGCGGTTTTCGTCATCGTATGTAAATTCATAACGCATGTGGTTGTAGAGGTAAGTTCCGCTTTGTCTGAAGATGGTTTTTGCCACTATCAGGTCATTCTGTACTTCCTCATTGGTAATGAATCTGTCCTGGGCTTTGACTTCTGAGTTCATGATACTTACGATAACCATTGCTACGAATGCGACTGCTTTGAATAAATTTGTAGTTTTCATAATCTTTATTTTTTTATTGTTACTATTCCTGTTTTACCGTTAGACGCGACTGCCGATATAAAAAGTTGCTTTTTCCGTCTTTTTTTCTCGAACGTCTTCGCATTATAAAAGTCAATAACCGTGCCAATAGATTAACTGTTTGATTAACAGTGTATTTCTTGTTTTCATCTCTGTTCATTATCGGACAGTTGTCCGCCTAAGAACGGACACAAAGGTGATAACCGGTCCGTTTTGTGAGGAAAACCTGAGTTGGGATTTCTCTGTCTTTTCAATATCGGGTTGCAGTAGGGCGGACTTTTATTTCATGTTAATATTAAATCTCCTTAATGAAAGCCTTGTAAATCACTTTTTATTTGTTATTTTGCACCAAATTTAGGATTAATGCGGTCTGTCCGTTTCAGGCTGCATTTCCTTATCGGTAAACGTTCGATGAATAAACTCACTATAAAAGCTTGTCCGGTATGTGGAGGAACGCATTTGGAGCGTACCTTGACCTGCATAGACCATTATGCTTCGGGCGAGGCATTCCATTTGTGCCGTTGCCGGGATTGCGGTTTTATCTTTACTCAGGATTTTCCTGTGGAAGCGGAAATCGGACGCTATTACGAAACTCCCGATTATATTTCCCACTCGGATACGAAAAAAGGAGCGATGAACTCCGTATACCACCGTGTACGCAGTTATATGCTGAAGCGGAAAGCGCGTCTGGTAGCGCATGAAGCGCATCGCAAGACGGGGCGTCTGCTGGATATAGGTACGGGTACCGGTTACTTTGCCGATACGATGAACCGTGCCGGCTGGCAGGTGGAAGCCGTTGAAAAGAATGCCGGAGCGCGTGTGTTTGCCAAAGAACATTTTGGATTGGAAGTGAAGCCGGATACTGCGTTGAAGGATTTTGAGCCGGGGAGCTTCGATGTCATCACGTTGTGGCATGTAATGGAGCATCTTGAAGCATTGAACGGGACTTGGGAGACCTTGAATTCGTTGCTGACGGACAAAGGTGTGCTGATAGTGGCCGTACCCAACTGTTCTTCATATGATGCCAGAAAGTACGGTGCATATTGGGCTGCCTACGATGTTCCCCGTCATTTGTGGCATTTCACTCCCGCCACTATCCAGAAATTAGGCTCCAGACACGGCTTTATTCTGGCAGAGCGGCATCCCATGCCGTTTGACGCGTTTTACGTGTCTATGTTGACGGAGAAGAACATGCGCCGTTCGTGCCCGTTTCTGCGCGGCATGGTTGTCGGTACGCTGGCATGGTTTCATGCGTTGGTAAGGAAAGAACGCAGCAGCTCCATGATTTACGTATTCCGTAAGAAAAAGAGCGAAAAAACGGTAGAGTGATAAATGTGAGAAGGGATTGAAAATGAATAAGAAAGCTAAAAACAAGTCTGTGCCCTGTTTTGATATGCAGTTCATCACATCCAGCATAAGCACTACGTTGGTGTTGCTGCTGCTGGGGCTGGTGGTGTTCTTTGTATTGGGCGCTCACAACCTTTCCGTATACGTAAAGGAGAATATCAACTTCTCCATTCTCATCAGCGACGACATGAAGGAGAGCGATATACTGAAGTTGCAGAAAAAACTGGATAAAGAACCGTTTGTGAAGGAAACGGAGTATATCTCCAAAAAGCAGGCGCTCCGCGAGCAGACCGAGGCAATGGGAACAGACCCGCAGGAGTTTCTCGGCTATAACCCTTTTACGGCGTCCATTGAAATTAAACTGCATTCCGGTTACGCCAATTCGGACAGCATCGCCAAGATAGAGAAGAAAATCAGGAAGAATACGGATATACAGGAGGTGCTTTATCAGAAAGACCTGATTGATGCGGTGAATGAGAACATCCGCAATATCAGTCTGATGTTGCTGGGGCTGGCAGTCATTCTGACTTTCATCTCTTTTGCCTTGATAAACAATACAATCCGCCTGACCATTTACTCCAAACGGTTCCTTATCCATACGATGAAGCTGGTGGGGGCAAGCTGGGGCTTCATCAGGCGTCCGTTCCTGCGGCGCAACTTCCGGATAGGCGTATTGTCGGCTGTCATTGCCGATGCCATTTTGTGGGGAGCCGCCTATTGGCTGGTTTCTTACGAACCGGAACTGATCAGGGTTATCACTCCGGAGGTGATGCTGCTGGTGTCTGTTTCCGTACTGGTGTTCGGAGTGCTTATTACCTGGTTGTGTGCATTGCTTTCCATCAACAAATATCTGAAAATGAAGGCAAGCACCCTGTATTACATATAACACTGCTTTCCGAAAGGTAAAGTTTCAGATAGTAAATAGTAAATCGTTAAATAGTAAATAAACAGATGAGTAAACAGAAGTTCGCTTTCGACAAGACCAATTTTATTTTGCTTGCTGTCGGCATGGCGGTAGTGATACTTGGTTTTATTTTAATGACCGGTCCCGTATCCACACCGACACACTTTGAGCCGGATATCTTTAGTGTAAGACGCATTAAAGTGGCGCCGCTGGTATGCCTGCTGGGCTTTGTCTTTATGATATATGCAGTATTACGTAAACCGAAAACAGAAGATAAAACAGAAGGATAACTATGGGAGATTTGAGTACGCTTGAAGTGATTATTATCGCTATTGTAGAGGGACTGACGGAATTTTTGCCGGTTTCTTCTACGGGACACATGATTATTACACAAAATCTGTTGGGCATAGAGAGTACGGAATTTGTGAAAGCCTTTACGGTAATCATACAGTTCGGTGCAATCCTTTCGGTGGTCTGGCTGTATTGGAAACGTTTCTTCCGTCTGAACCATACTCCGGTTCCGGCAGATACTTCCGCGCTGAAACGCTTCCTGCATAAGTTTGATTTTTACTGGAAACTGCTGGTGGCGTTCGTTCCGGCGGCTGTGCTGGGATTTCTGTTCAGCGACAAGGTCGACGAAATGCTGGAGAGCGTGACCGTAGTGGCCGTGATGCTCGTGATTGGCGGTGTGTTCATGCTGTTCTGTGACAAGATATTCTCGAAAAACAGTGAGGATACCGTTCTGACGGAGAAGAAAGCCTTTAATATCGGTCTGTTCCAGTGTATTGCGATGATACCGGGCGTGTCCCGTTCCATGGCAACGATTGTCGGCGGTATGGCACAGAAGATGACGCGTAAGGCTGCGGCCGAGTTCTCTTTCTTCCTGGCTGTTCCCACGATGTTTGCAGCTACGGTGTATAAGATGCTGAAACTCTTTCTGGACGGAGGAACGGAGATTATCATGAATAATCTGCCGGCGCTGATAATAGGCAATGTGGTGGCATTTGTGGTGGCTTTGCTTGCTATCAAGTTCTTCATCAGCTTTGTAACGAAATATGGTTTCAAGGCATTCGGATGGTATCGTATCATCGTCGGAGGAATCATCCTTCTGCTGTTGCTTACGGGACACAATTTAGAGGTGGTGTGATGATGGATTTTAAAGAGGGAGAAGTTCTGTATTTCAATAAACCGCTGGGGTGGACATCGTTCAAGGTCGTAGGGCATGCGCGTTACCACATTTGTCGGCGGATGAAGGTAAAGAAGTTGAAAGTAGGCCATGCCGGTACACTCGACCCGCTTGCCACGGGCGTGATGATAGTATGTACGGGCAAGGCGACAAAGCGGATTGAGGAGTTCCAGTATCATACCAAGGAGTATATCGCCACCATTCGGTTGGGCGCTACCACCCCTTCCTATGATTTGGAGCACGAGATAGACGCTACCTATCCTACGGAGCATATCACGCGGGAGCTGGTGGAGGAGACATTGAAGAAGTTCACAGGCGAGATACAGCAGGTGCCGCCTGCTTTTTCGGCTTGTATGGTGAACGGCAAGCGTGCCTACGACCTTGCCCGCAAAGGTGAGGAGGTAGAGCTGAAGCCCAAGTTGCTGGTGATTGACGAGATTGAACTGCTGGAATGCAACCTGCCGGAAATAAAAGTTCGGGTAGTGTGCAGCAAAGGCACTTACATCCGCGCCCTGGCACGCGACATCGGTGAAGCGCTGCATAGCGGCGCTCATCTCACGGCCCTGGAACGTACCCGTGTGGGGGATGTCCGCATAGAAGACTGTCTGAATCCGCTTGATTTCAAAGAGTGGATAGACGGGCAGGATTTAGTTATGAGTGATGGGTTATAAGTTATTTGCTACGAAGGAGCATACTGCTGGATAACTCATGCCATTTATGACTAAAAAATATACTGAAATAAACAATAAATAACTTATAACTCATAACTGATTATGAAACTGTCGCAATTTAAGTTTAAACTTCCTGAAGAGAAGATTGCCTTACATCCTACAAGGTATAGAGATGAGTCGCGCCTGATGGTACTGCACAGAAAGACGGGCGAAATCGAACACCGTATGTTCAAGGATATTTTGGATTATTTCGATGATAAGGATGTATTTATCTTTAATGATACGAAGGTGTTTCCCGCCCGGCTGTACGGCAACAAGGAAAAAACCGGTGCACGTATCGAGGTATTTCTGTTGCGTGAGTTGAATGAGGAGTTGCGTTTGTGGGACGTGCTGGTAGACCCTGCCCGCAAAATCCGTATCGGCAACAAACTCTATTTCGGTGAGGATGACTCTATGGTAGCCGAGGTGATTGACAATACCACTTCGCGCGGACGTACCCTTCGTTTTCTGTATGACGGGCCGCACGACGAGTTCAAGAAGGCATTGTATGCTTTGGGCGAGACGCCGCTGCCGCACAGCATCATCAACCGTCCCGTGGAACCGGAGGATTCGGAACGCTTCCAGTCTATCTTTGCCCGTAACGAAGGTGCTGTAACGGCTCCTACGGCAAGCCTGCATTTCAGCCGCGAGCTGATGAAGCGCATGGAGATTAAGGGAATTGACTTTGCCTATATTACATTGCATGCCGGTTTGGGCAACTTCCGCGACATCGATGTAGAGGACCTTACCAAGCATAAGACGGATTCCGAGCAGATGATTGTTACGGAAGAAGCCGTAAAGGTTGTAAACCGTGCCAAGGATTTGAACAGGCAGGTGTGTGCCGTAGGTACTACGGTGATGCGTGCAATAGAGAGTACCGTCAGCACAGACGGCCATTTGAAGGAATATGAAGGCTGGACGAATAAGTTCATCTTCCCGCCGTATGACTTTACGGTGGCCAATGCGATGGTATCCAATTTCCATATGCCGCTTTCCACGCTGCTGATGATTGTTGCTGCTTTCGGCGGTTACGAGCAGGTGATGGAAGCCTATAACGTGGCATTGAAAGAGGATTACCGTTTCGGTACTTATGGAGATGCGATGTTGATAACAGACAGGTAAAATAGCGGTTAGGGATTAGCAGTTAGTGTTTAATGATTAGTGATTAGCACTATGCAGGCAGGTTGCGTTATTACGCCGCAGGGCACTAATCGCTAATCACTGAACACTAATCACTAAACTTAAATGATGTACGTTTACTTTGGCTTAGGAACTAATCTCGGCGACAAGGAGCACAATCTCCGCCTCGCTGTCCGGAAAATAGAAGAGCGGGTAGGGAAAGTCGTTTCCCTGTCCGCTTTTTATGCTACTGCTCCGTGGGGCTTTTCTTCGGAACATACGTTTCTGAATGCGGCGGCCTGCGTGGAAACGCTTCTTCCGCCTTTGTCCGTGCTTCATCTCACCCAGGAGATAGAACGCGAGATAGGGCGTACGCATAAGTCTGTAGGCGGGGTCTATAGCGATCGGGTGATTGATATCGACCTGCTTTTATACGGTGACCTGGTGCTGGATACTCCCGAATTGAAGCTGCCTCACCCGCTGATGCACGAACGCCGCTTTGTGATGGAGCCGTTGGCGGAGATTGCACCGGACCTGGTGCATCCGATATTAAAGAAAAAGATGCGGGAGTTGTTGTGAAAAATAGTATCTTTGTTTCCGTGCATAAATAAGTTTGTTCATGTTCAGATATTCGGCTTTCATACTGTTCCTTTTTTGTTTTTATTCCGGTTTGGCGGCCGCGGATAAGACTGATGACGATGCCTTGCTGTTGCAGCTGGATAAGATGATTGAGCAACGGGAGGTCTATCAGGAGAAGGTGGAAAAGGAGATTACAGAGCTCCGCAAGATGCTGGATTATGTGGGAGACGATAAAGCTAAGTTTGATATTCTGGGCGATTTGTTTGTTATGTACCGCTCCTTTAAAGTCGATACGGCGCTGATTGTAGCGGAGCAAAGGCTGCAATTGGCAGACAGGTTGGGTGAAGAGTATGTTAATCAAGGATTAATGAACTTGGCCGACGCTTTGAATAAGATAGGAAAACATGAAAATGCGTTGAATGTTCTTGACAGGGTGAAAAGAACCGGGGCGGTACGGAAGGATACTTACTTTTATTATCTGTATCATACTACCTATCTGTCCTGCTATAATGATGAAACGGAGGCTTCCAGGAAGCGGCTGTTTATGCGGCAGATAAAGGCTTATAAAGATACTTTGATAGCTATCAGCGACCCTAATACGGCCAGTTATGTGACCAATCAGTGCGGTCGCCTGGGTTTGTTGGGAAAATGGGATGAGGCTATCCGGATACTGACCGGATATTATGAACACTGTACGGATACGAACCCCGACAAGGCGAGGGTGGAATATCTGTTGGCGGAATTATATTTGGGCAAACGTGACATACAGCAGGCAAAGCACTTCCTTATCCGGGCTTCCATTACCGACATAGCGAATGCCAAGAAAGTATATATGTCTTTGCAGCAATTGGCAATCCTGCTTTTTCAGGAAGGAGACATTGCAAGAGCCTATAATTATATCTCCTGTTCACTGGAAGATGTGAGCTTCGGGAAAGCCCGTTACCGCATAATAGATATTGCCGAATATCTTCCTATTATCAAAGCGGCCAATGACAGCCGCATCAAGGCTGATAGAGACAGGGTCTTGTTTTTTCTTTTGGCTTTATCCGTACTTGTTATTGCATTGGTAATCGTTTTCTTTTTCCTTCGTAAGAAAAATCATAATCTGCTGAAGGTAAAGAGGTCGTTGGCCGAACAGAACCAACGCTTACAGGAAGTGACCGGAAATCTGACCCGGATGAATGAAGAGATTAAAGAATCCAACCATATTAAGGAAGAGTATATCGGTTTGTTATTCAATATCTGTTCCGAATATATTTATAAGCAGGAGAATAACCGCAAGAGTTTACTGAAAATCGTCAATACCGGTTCTATGGCGGATATTTCCAAAATGCTTCATAATCAGTCTTCGACAACGGAAGATTTCAAACTGTTCATCAGTAAGTTCGATACTATCTTCCTATCTATATTTCCGGATTTTGTGGAATCGTTCAATGCTCTTTTAAAAGAGGATGAACGTATACAGGTGAAAGAAGGCGAGTTGTTGACTCCCGAATTACGTATCTATGCACTTATCCGTTTAGGTATCAACGATAATTCCAAAATTGCCAACTTCCTTCACTATTCGCTTCAAACCGTATATAACTATCGTTTGAAAATGCGGAATAAAGCGATTGTTCCCGGAAAAGACTTGGCTGTTCAGGTACAAAAGCTTTAAAAAATACTTCCTCCGGACTTACTTTTACAACATATAGTCTGTTTGTTATATCGTTGTAAATAAGTGTATTATCCTATATAATACTTTCCTTTCACTTACTTTTTCATTCAGTGTCTTTGTTCGGCGAATTTGTAATATCTACTTTCGCTCACAATCTAATTCATACCGGATTTTCGGTATACTTTGTTACACTTTAATTTAAAAACATTATGAAAGGCAAGAAAAATCCAGAGACTTTTGGAGGAAAGTGGCGGTATCTGTTTATGATACTCGCTTTGGTTTTCAGTGTAGGGGTTTCTGCACAAAAGACAGTTGTGAAAGGCAATATCCTTGACAGGGACAATCTACCCGTTATCGGAGCCAATATTTTGGAAAAAGGGACGACAAATGGAACAATCAGTGATGTAGACGGTAACTTCACAATCACCGTAAGCAGCCCCAAAGCTGTTTTACTCATTAAATACATCGGCTATAAAGATGTGGAAAAGGCGGTTTCTCCAATGATGAAAATTGTGATGGAGGAAGATAGTGAGATGCTCGAAGACGTAGTCGTTATAGGTTATGGCAGTGTGAAGAAGTCTGATGCGACAGGGTCGGTAACCGCTATCAAGCCGGATGATTTCAATAAGGGACTGCGAACTACCGCCCAGGATGCATTGGTAGGTAAAGTGCCGGGCGTAAATGTTGTTGCAAGCTCCGGCGCTCCGGGAGCGGGTGCTACTATCCGCATCAGAAGCGGTGCATCGCTTTCCGCATCCAATGATCCGCTAATCGTTGTTGACGGTGTACCGGTGGATAACTCCACTATCGAAGGTGGTGGAAACGTAATCGGCGGTATCAACCCGAACGATATCGAGACATTTACCGTATTGAAAGATGCTTCGGCAACTGCTATCTACGGTTCCCGGGCATCTAATGGTGTGATTGTGATTACTACTAAGAAAGGGTCCGATTCCAATCTGCGTTTCAACTATTCCACTAACCTTTCTGTAAGTACCATTACGGAAAAATTGGATGTGCTTTCTGCCGATGAATTCCGTGAATTTGTTCCTACGGTATCGGGTGTCCCGGGTTCTGTAACTTTAGGGATGGCTTCCACGGATTGGCAGGATGAGATTTACCGTACGGCATTCGGACAAGAGCACAACTTTTCCGTTTCCGGCAAGGTGAAGAAAAATGCACCTTATCGTCTGTCGGTAGGCTATAATAACCAGAACGGTGTGGTGAAAACAAACAACTACGAACGCTTTACCTTTAATGGCGGTATATCACCCAAATTCTTTGATAACCATCTTACCGTTGATTTGAATGTTAAGGTTTCGTATGAAGACAATCAGAAAGTAGATGAGAGTGTCGTTAATAATGCATTGCGATATGACCCTACCCGTCCTGTTATGACCGGAAGTGCAACGGGTGCTGATGAACCGGGACTGGGTTATTTCATCTGGATGAATGGAAACTCCCCCATGGCTATCCAAACCGATAATCCTGTGGCACAGCTTGAATTGCAGGATTTGCATAATAAAGTGACCCGCTCCATCGGTAATGCCGCTATCAATTATAAGGTACATCGTTTGGAGGATTTGCAGTTGAATGCGAATTTGGGTTATGATGTGCTGAAAAGCAAATATACCAAGAATGTGCCCGATATGGCCGGTATGATGTATACATCTAACATGAAAGACGGTACAGGGCTTGTGTATGATTCTAAACAGAACAAGCGTAACTACTTGCTGGACTTATATGCCAACTATGCTCATGTATTCAATGAAAAACATAATTTCAGCGCAATGGCGGGATACGGTTGGCAGCATTTCTGGAAGAAATTCGATGCAACCACTCTTTCTCCGGAAGGAAAAGAACTGTTTTCGCCCAATCATTATGAGTCTGAATATTACTTGCTCTCTTTTTACGGACGTCTGAATTACTCGTATGACAACCGCTATATGATTACCGCCACTTTACGTTCGGATGCGTCTTCGCGTTTTGCCAAAGATAACCGCTGGGGATTATTCCCTTCCGTAGCATTGGGATGGAAAATCAGTCAGGAAGCATTCTTGCGCGACTCGGAAGTGTTGTCAGACTTGAAATTGCGTTTGAGCTACGGTCAGACCGGACAGCAGGATATTCTGAATGACTATCCGTATATGACTACCTTTACGGTATCTTATCCGGAATCTTGTTATCAATTCGGAGACAAATGGTATTATACCTATCGTCCGAACGGTTATGACTCGGATATTAAATGGGAGACTACCGAAACCTACAATATCGGTTTGGATTACGGTTTCCTGAATAACCGTATTTACGGTTCTGTCGATTATTACCAACGCCATACGAAAGACTTGCTGAATACTATCAATGTAATTTCAGGAACCAACTATTCTTCCGTCATCACAACAAATATCGGCGAGATGGATAATAAAGGTGTGGAATTTGCCATCAATGCAGTGCCTGTACATACAAAAAACTGGAAATGGACAGTAGGCATGAATTATACGTGGAATGATTCTGAAATCACGAAGCTGAATGTTATCGATTCGGATGCCAATTTTGTACAGACAGGAGCCATTTCCGGTACGGGCAAGACAGTTCAGGTGTTTATGGTAGGTCAGCGTCCTTATACTTTCTATCTGGCAAAGCAGGCCTATGACGATGATGGCAAACCTATGGAAGGGCAGTATGTGCAACCGGATGGTTCCATCTCTGCCACGGAAACCAAATATGCTACGGACAAAAGCGCATTGCCTACTTCCTATCTGGGATTCAATACCCAGCTTACTTATAAGAATTGGGATTTTGCCATCAGCGGACACGGGGCATTCGGCAACTATGTATACAATTATGTGGCTGCCGACCAGTATGTACAATCCGTGTACAGCGATCAGGGCAACTTCTCCAACATATTGCGCAGAACCAAAGATTCCGGTTTCCAGAACCAGCAGCTTTATTCGGATTATTTCCTGGAAAAGGGCAACTTCTTCCGTATTGACAATATTTCTTTGGGATATACGTTCCAGAAGTTATGGAATAACTCCAGCTCTTTACGCCTGACGTTCGGTGTACAGAATGTTGCTACCTTTACAAGCTATTCCGGTATCGACCCGGAGATTTACAGCGGCATCGATAAAGAGGTATATCCCCGTCCGCGCGTATTCTCATTAAGTGCTAATTTAAATTTCTAACGGCTTAAAACTATACAATATGAAAAATATAATTGCTTATTCGTTTATTTTGTTCTTCGCGGGCATAAGTCTGGTTTCTTGCTTGGGCGACCTGGACACGATGCCTTTGGATGATAACCAGCTGGTAAGTGAAAAGGTATACCAGACAAAAGACGGCTACACCGGTGTTTTGGCAAAGTGTTATGCATCACTGGTTCTGACAGGGCAGAAAGGTGGTGACGGAGGTGACGGCGACCTCGAAGGTGCTAATGAGGGCTATTCCGGTTATGTGCGCCTGTTGTTTTATTTGCAGGAGTTGAGTACGGATAATTTTTTGATGCCTTCCTCTTCCAACGGTTTGCGTAAATGTTTGAATTTGCAGTGGGATGCTTCCAATGCTTCAGTCATTACATGGACTTACCAGAGACTTTATATGAGTATTGCCTATTGTAACGAGCTTTTGCGTGAATGTACGGAAGGCAAGTTGCAGAGCAGAGGACTTTGGGAAGAGATGAAAGATGATTATGTGAGCTATCGCGCAGAAGCCCGCTTCATACGTGCTTATTGCTATTCGATGCTTTGCGATTTGTTTGGTGCGGTTCCTTATGTGGATGAAAATACGGGTGTGAAAGAAATTCCGGTTCAATATACGCGTAAGCAGATTTTTGAGTTTGCAGAAAGTGAATTGCTGGCTATCGAAAACGAACTGAAAGCTCCGGGAAGCAATGAGTACGGACGTGTTGACCGGGTAGCCGGCTGGTTCCTGCTGACCCGAATGTATCTGAATGCACAGACTTGGATTAATGAGAATAAATACCAGGAAGCATATGCCTATGCGGTAAAAGTCATTGCCGACGGGCATTATCCATTGGCTTCCGATTATCGTGAAATCTTTTTAGCGGATAATAATACCTGTAAGGAGATTATCTGGCCGCTGGTACAGGACGGCTTGCGTGCACAGAGTTCTGCCGGAACGAATTTCTATGTGAAAGCTTTTGTAAACGGTCCTATGGATGAACTTTATAAGACCGGTGTCGGCTCCAGAGGCTGGGGTAATGTCCGCGCTAAAGTATCGTTGGTGGATGCGTTCGATGCGGATGATGTCATGTTCGACGGCAATGATACTTGGGGAAATAATAAGAAAGATAAGAGAGCACAGTTCATGACCGCCCTTCCTAATCAGGTGAAAGACACATGGGATGTAAATATGGATATGACTAGTACGTTTACATGCGGATACGGTTATATCAAGTGGAGAAACGTTACGAAAGAGGATGAACTTTGTCCTTCGGGAGATGCCTATACTTCCATTGATTTTCCGCTGTTCCGCACAGCAGATGCCTATTTGATGGCTGCTGAGGCCATTTTGCGCGGAGCGAACGGTACGCAAAGTGAAGCGTTGGGGTATGTCAATGAGGTCAGAACAAGGGCTTATATGTCCGGTAAATATGCGAAAAACGGCGTACGTTCCGATGTGTCCGGTGAAATTACGGCCAATGAGCTTAATCTGGACTTTCTGTTGGTTGAACGTCAGAAAGAACTGGCTTCTGAATTGACAAGGCGCACCGATTTGATTCGGTTCGGCAAATATACGAAAGGGAATAACTGGGATTGGAAAAACGGTGTGCGCTTAGGGGCGGATGTGGACGATAAATACAATTTGTTCCCGATTCCGGAAAGTGAACTGACGAACAATCCTACTCTGGTGCAAAACGATGGCTATAAAGTAATAAAGTAAAAATATGATGAAACTGAAACAAATTCTGTTATGTGGTTTGATGGTGCTGTGCTGTGCTCCGCTTGGGGCACAGACATCCAAAGAAGAGATGTTTGCTACTCCTGAGAAGACGGGAGGAGTCTATTGGGCATATCCGTTGGATTTCGCGCCACAGACTAAAGCGCCTAAGGGATATAAGCCTTTTTATATCAGTCATTACGGACGGCATGGTTCCCGTTACCTGATTGGCGACCGTGATTATAAATGGCTGGTAGACCTGTTTGAAGAGGCGCATCGTGCACATGCGCTTACCGGTTTGGGTGAAGATACCTACCGGCGTTTGCTCAAGGTATGGGAAGAGGCGGAAGGACATGGCGGGGATTTGACTCCATTGGGAGTCAGGCAGCATCGCGGCATTGCTGAAAGAATGTATGCTTCGTTTCCGGAGGTATTCAAAGGCAATCCCTTTATATCTGCCCGTTCTACCGTTGTATTGCGTTGTGCTATGAGTATGGTGGCTTTTGGTGACCGTTTGAAAGAGCTGAATCCGGATTTGCGGATTTCTTATGAGGCAAGTGAGAAATATATGGATTATCTGAATTATCACACCGACGAATCCAACCGTTTTACTTCTTCCCAGGACGGTCCTTGGGCCGAGGAATACAGGAAATTTGAGGAAGCCCATACCAATCCGGAGCGTTTGGTCGCATCTTTGTTCAAGGATAAACATTTTGTCGTAAAGAAAGTAAATCCTAAGGAACTGATGTGGGGAATGTATTGGGTAGCCAGTGACATGCAGAATGCTGAAACAAAAGTTTCTTTCTATGATTTGTTCGAAGCACAGGAATTATTTGATTTGTGGCAGTGTGTCAATTACCGTTTTTATGTGGGGAATGCCAATCATGCCGATGGAAAAGGTATTGTAGTGGCCAATGCCAAATCTCTGTTAAGAAATATTCTGGACAGTGCTGACGAGGCTATCCGGAAAGGGGGAATTGCCGCTACTCTCCGCTTCGGGCACGATGGTAATGTGATTCCTTTGGTTGCGTTGATGCGGATAGAAAACTGTAATGTGGCAGTTAGTGATCCCTATGAGGTTTATAAAGTATGGAGCGACTTCAAAGTTGTTCCTATGGCTGCTAATGTACAGATTATCTTTTTCCGGAACGAGAAGTCCGGGGATATTCTGGTAAAGGTTATGCACAATGAGAATGAAGTGCATATTCCGGTAGAGACTGATATGTTTCCTTATTATAAATGGGAGGATGTCGAGAGGTTTTATCGAAATTTGTTGAATTGAGCTTTTTGAAGTTAACAATATAGAAACGATTATGGGAGTGCGGCGATGGGATATCGGCGCACTTTTTTATTGTATGCTTGTTTTGTGTACAATATTAGTATATAATCGTTTTATTTTTATATTTATAATAGTCTCTTCTCGCTAATTTTGCTATTAATTGAATATGAGTAGAAAGGTTATCTTTGTTAAATCAATTGTTTTCTTAAGATATATCTCAGGAATAATTTATAAGTTTGTTTTTTATATTAAAGGGAACCCATTACTATGTATAAAAAATATCTTTCTTTTCTTTTTCTTCTCTTTTCTTCTTTTACGTTTGCACAAAATATACATTTTCAGGCAATCGGGGTAGAGGATGGTATTTCGCAACCGACAGTAACATCTATTTATCAGGATGAGTTCGGGATTATATGGATAGGGACTAAGGATGGGCTGAATCGTTATAACGGTACGGATTTTTATATTTTCCGCCCAGTAGAGAATGACAAAAGTTGCCTATACAATAATAATATAGGTACAATTTGCGGTGACAAGAAAGGGCATATTTACATTCGCTGCAAATACGCAGTTGTTGAATATGATATAAAGAAAAACACTTTCCATACAATTCGTGATAATGATATTCAAGCTATCACTTATGGTAACGCACAATTGTGGGCTTGTACGCGGGATTCCTTGTTTACTTATAATAGTATAGAAGATAAACTTGATTATTACTACAATCTGAAAGGTGCACGTATATCCTGTGTTATCGAAGATAGTGCCGGCAATTTGTATGTGGGGACCATGAATAATGGTATGTATATGATAGATAGTAATAAGAAATGGTTGAACTATTTTCCTAAGAAAGATATCACATGCATCTACGAAGACTCTAAAAAAAATATATGGGTAGGAACTAAAGATGATGGTCTTTTCCGGTTAGATAGAACTGGTGGAATAACTAACTATGGAACTGCTTCTCATCAAAATATGCTTTCCAGTAACTATGTTCGATGCATTCTGGAAGATGATTTGGGTAATTATTGGATTGGAACTTTTAAGGGTTTGGATAAATTAGATGTGACGACCGGTAACCTTATTCATTATAGTAAAGACAACAAGCCGTATAGTCTGAGTAATTCTTCTATTATCTGTATGATGAAAGATCAACAGGGAACTTTCTGGATTGGTACTTATTATGGTGGTGTCAATCTGTTTAACCCCGATTATGAGATATACACATATTATTATCCGGATGAATCGCAAAGGGGAAAACTGACTTCTCCTTTTGCGGGGAGGATGACAGAGGATTCTAAGGGTGGCATCTGGATTGCGACAGAAGGCGGTGGAGTGAATTATCTTGATAGAGAAACAAGGGTTTTTACTGAGTATAGGCATGATGCAAATAAAAACTCTCTTGCGTCTAATACAGTTCAGAGTTTATTTTTAGATGAAAACAACCACGCTTTGTGGATAGGGACATTACGAGGTGGATTAGATTGTTTGGATTTGAGAACATATCAATTTACTAATTATCGACATAATGCTGAAAAAAAGAATTCATTAATTAATGATATAGTTCGTAAAATCATCCCTTATAAAGGAAATCTATTGTTGGCTACTCATAATGGGATTGGTCTTTTCGATCCTAAGACCGGGGAGTGTGTGAAACTATTGAACGACAGTCGGCTCAACAACAGACAGATTATAGATATGCTTGTTGATAAGAATAATAATTTGTGGTTTTCTTATTCATTAGGATTGGTAAAGTATAATCTTGAAACTCGGAAGCAGGATGAGTATTTTGTTCCCAATGCTTCGAGGCAGGCTGTTGGACCAAATCTAATTAATGTACTATTTGAAGATAAGAAAGGTAATATTTGGGCTGGTTCCTCGGGGGATGGTATATTCTTGTACGAACGGAATTCCAATACATTCAAATCGTTCAATTCACATAATTCTGATTTAATCAATGATTACATACTCGATATAAAAGAGTCGCTCTCTGGTTATCTTCTGATAGCCAGTAATCAAGGATTTTCACGTTTTGATATAGAGAACCAACGTTTTTATAACTATAATAAACAAAACGGTTTTCCAATGACGGCATTGAATCCTTATGGTCTCTTTGTTGCCAGTGATAATGAGATATATCTTTCCGGACCTAAAATGATGATTTCTTTCTTTGAGAAAGAATTGAACTCTTATGTTAAGCCTTATCAACTGAATTTTACTTCATTGGAAGTAAACAATCAACAGATTCTGCCCAATGATGGCTCGGATATTCTTACGGAGTCAATTCTATATCAGCCGCAGATTACTTTAAATCATAATCATTCCATTATAACTATTAATTTCTCATTATCCAATTATGTATCGGTATTGAAAAATAAAATCTATTATAAGCTGGAAGGATTTGATAAAGACTGGATGAGTGCAGGCTATCGTAAAGCTATTACTTATACCAATCTTAATCCGGGTAAATATAAATTAAGGATTAAAAGTTCGGAGGAATATTCTGGGAAGGAGAGTATTTGTAAAGAGATAGACATTATAGTAAAACCGCCTTTTTATAAGTCTACATGGGCGTATTGTATTTATATTGCTATTATTATAGTATCAGTCTATTTGGTAGTGAGTTTCTATTCATCGAAATTGAAACTGAGAGCTTCGTTGGAGTATGAGAAGAAGGAAAAAAAACAGATAGAGGAGTTGAATCAGTCTAAACTCCGTTTCTTTACTAATATTTCACATGAGTTCCGTACTCCGTTAACGTTAATTGTGAGTCAGTTGGAGATGTTAATGGAAAGAAATGACATTCAGCCTTTGGTATATAGTAAACTTGTGAATATTCATAGGAATACATTGCGTATGAAACGCCTGATAACCGAACTATTGGATTTTAGAAAACAGGAACAAGGCTTTGAAAAGTTTAAATACAGTAAGCAAAATATTTACTCCTTTTTGGATGAGATTTATCTGTCTTTTAAAGAATATGCACGAGGCAAACAGATTAATCTTGAGTTTCTTAATAAAGAAAAGAATTTGGAAGTCTGGTTCGATGTAGTACAATTAGAGAAGGTGATTTATAATTTGTTGTCCAACGCTTTTAAATACACCCCTTTGGGTGGTACGGTTTCACTATCAATACAAGAGTACGAGAATAGTGTGGTAGTAACTGTATCGGATACGGGAGTAGGTATTGCCGGGGAGAACCTGGAGAAGATATTCGATCGTTTCTATCAAGTGGATAGTATGAATAATCAGAAAGGTACAGGTATAGGATTGGCACTTGCAAAAAGTATAATTGAAGCGCATAAAGGGAAAATTGGAGTCCGAAGTATGGAAGGTAAAGGAACGACATTTGTTGTAGAACTGCCTTTGGGAGATAGTCATATTACTGATTCACAGAAAATAGCTACTCCTGATATTGATTCATCATGTATCTCTGAACTTACAGTATATAGTTCACAGATGTTGACTGATGTGATGGATGATGAAAATACGGATAATCAGTCGGAAGAGGCGAGGGGCAAGATTCTTATTGTAGAAGATAATGAGGAACTTAGAGGCTTATTGGCATGTTTGTTTTTTAAAATATACACTGTTTATGAAGCTCAGGATGGTGAAGAAGGATTTGAAAAAACCAAAGAAGTGCAACCTGATATTGTACTGAGCGATATAATGATGCCCAAAATGTCCGGTATAGAAATGTGTAGGAAGATAAAGAGTCATTTCGAAACTTCCCATATTCCTGTGATACTGCTTACTGCACAAACGGCTGAGGAATATACTATGCAAGGGTTAAAAATGGGGGCGGATGACTATGTAACCAAACCTTTTAATGTGAAACATTTGTTTATGCGTTGTAATAATCTGGTGAACAGTAGAAAACTGCTGCAACAGAAGTATGCGAAACAAATGGATAATAATGTTGATATACTGGCTACTAACAGTGTGGATTATCAGTTCATGGAACAATGCGTAGCTTGTGTTGAAGAGAATTTGGATAATCCAGATTTTGATGTGAATATGTTTGCTCAAGCTATGAATACAGGGCGTACCAAACTCTTCCTGAAAGTTAAAGGCATTACGGGGCAAACACCGAATGACTTTATTCTAAACATCAGATTGAAGAAAGCACAGATGCTTCTCAAGCAAATGGATACGAAAACCGTTTCAGAGATAGCCTATGAAGTAGGTTTTAACTCTCCAAGTTATTTCATCAAGCGGTTTAGAGAATTGTTTGGAGTAACTCCTGCCCAGTATCAAAAAGGTGAAAACTAATTTACTCATTTTTATTATGTATACACTATGAAGACAAAGTTACTATGTACGTTGTATTTGTTGTACCCATTGGCTTTATCGGCAGCAAATATTCATAAGATTATTCCGATTACTACTGATAAAGATGTCAGAATTGAAATAAGTTTGTCTGCGGAGGCAAACGAATATCTGTCTCTTGATGCAGTTATTTCCCATGAACGTAATGGTGGAGTGCTATGTAATCGTTCAAAGGAATTTTCTTTTAAGGAGAAAGTTGATACGACAGTAGTATGGAAAATAGATGGTTTGAAGCCAAAATTATGGAGTCCGGTTACTCCTGTCCTTTATAATCTTGAGATAAAAACTAATACTAAGGTTTTACACAAGCGGATTGGTTTCAGAAAATTTGAGATGCGGAATGGGGTGTTCTATCTGAATGGGAAGCCTATTTATTTGCGGGGTAATGCCATTAATCCACCGGAAAGGGGAATACTCGAATCTTTGGAAAGAAGTAAGGAGTTTGCTCGTGATTATGTTCGTTTCATGAAAAGTCTGAATATTAATATTATTCGTATTCCTGATGACCAGAATTGGATGGATGTATGTGATGAAGAAGGTATGATGATTTTTGCAGGTCGCTATGGACGGCCTAAACATGGAACTAAGACTGCACCGCCAACAGACTTTGATCTATCGCTTAAGACATATAAGGAAATAGATTTGGGACCATTTGCTCCTCATCCTTCTGTTGTTATTTATATATTGGCTAATGAAATGCCGCCTGAAGGTGAAGTCGGAACTCTGTATCGGGAGTTTCTGACAAAAATGTGTGGTGAACTCAAGAAATGGGATGATACCAGATTGTATATAGGTAATACCGGTTATGGTCTTGGAAAGTCAGGTGATGTCTATGATGTACATCGCTATTGGGGATGGTATTATAACACTTTCCTGACTTATCTTAATATGCGTGATAAGAGTATGTGGCAAAATCCGGGCAGAGTTCAGCCTATTACGTTTACAGAGTGTGTGGGTAACTATACGGGAATAGACGGACGTTTCAATCTTTGCTCCCGTACCAAGCAACCTGGTTCACAGAAATGTTGGACCGGTCATTTACCCAATGAAGAACAAGCGGAGGCTGCTATGTCATATCAAGCTTTTGTTTTAAAAAATGCTACGGAACTGTTTCGTCGGTTGAGATGCCAGAATAGCAATCTTGCAGGTACTATGCCTTTTACTATTATATTTCATAATTGGGATGGTGTAAAATCATTTGCAGAAATGAAACCAAAACCTGTAGCTTGGCAGTATCAGATAAGTTACCAACCAATATTATTGAGTTGGGAAAATTGGCAGTCTCAGATTTATGCTGGAAATAAGTTGTCGGTTGTCGCTCATGTGGTTAATGATGATGATTATTGTAATGATTTGACCGGTGCTCATTTACAGTGGTGGATTGAGAAAGGAGATGAGAAATTCTTGTCGGGAGATATCGAGTTGCCATCTGTTCCTTATTACGGAACATATAAGAAGCCTCTCTCAATAGATATTCCTCAGAACTTACCTTCAGGAGATTATAAGCTGAAAGGTGAAATTTGGATGAATGGTAAGAAGGTATCCCATAATGAGAGCGAAATTTTTATTGCAGGACAAGATTGGAATGATACAGATGCAATTGGAAAAACAATTTATCTATACGACTCTTCGGTTGGAGAACAAACTCGAAATTGCTTGCAAAGGCTTGGTTATGTGGTGAAGCTGGTGCATCGGATTGGGAATTTATCTCATAATTCTACTTTAGTTTTAGGAAAAGATTCTTGGGATAATAATATAAATAGCCAGGTTGAACAATTAAAGGAGTATGTGAAAAAAGGAGGACACGTCATTTGTTTAGAGCAGGATCCGGATAAATTCAATCAGTCATGGTTACCGATTTCGGTTACATTCTTAAAAGACAGTAATAATGATCCGATCTATTTATCTCCCTCTTTGGCATATAAAGATGGTATGAATATTAATCTTGAACGTCCTTATCATCCGGTTTTTAAAGGACTGATGCCAAAGCACTTTAAACTCTGGTCTGATTATACTTCCTATAATGAATCTCAAAAAGGATTCCCTGCTATTTATCCAGTAGATAGGGGGTATGATTTGCATATGGCTGATTTGAGCAATGTAGCAATTCTTGCTAATTATAGTCGTGCGTTATCGGCAACTGCTCTATCGGAAATATTTATGGGTAAGGGCTCTGTGTTATTGTCCGGTTTCGACTTGATAAATCATTGTGGGATAGATCCGGTGGCGGATAAGCTTCTTTCAAACATATTACATTATATGGTTATTGATAAAAAGCATGAGCCGTATGTGGCAGTGAGTGACTCTATCATTTGGGGAGATTATGCTTCTGAACGAGGTATTGTAAATGCTCTTTGTAATGGCTTGATGGTAAATACGGTTCCTATTATCCCGAAAGGTCAGGAGAAGGATGTCAAATATAAGTTGAAGATTGATGAGTATGGTTATCAGTATGCCGGGGCATATGGTGGCTGGAATTCAAAACCGGGTGTACAATATGTACCTTATGGAAGAAGACCGATGGCTCCGTTCACGTTTTCAAGAGGGGGAAGTCCGTTAATTGATAAAACGTCTGTAACGGGAGAGGGATATTTCTATATAGCTTTGCCGGAAAAGAAGAATATAATGACTACTGTATTAGAGAATCCTGTGGATGAGCCTGTCCGTATTAGTCTTTCAGTAAACGATGAAGCAGGAGAGGAGTATACAATTTTACCTAAACAACAATTAAGTATTGACACGGATATTTCTCATATAAAGAATACGATGAAAGTATCTCTGAAGGGAGATAGGCGTACGATTCTGGTGAAAACCATATTAAGTATGAAACATAGTTCCAAATAATGTTTAATCGAATAAGTTGTACCATTTGAATGGTACAACTTATTTTGTTTATAGCTCCTTTGTACAACTTTACTGTACAAAAGAACGATTGTTATATGTTTTTATTGGATAAACGGACACTTTTGCAAAAGTATTTAAAATCCGAATAAAGCTATGAAACGCATTTTATTTTCTTTATACTTATTATTGATAAGTATTTCTCTTCTGGCAAGTGATAAGTTTGCTGTTGCGGATATTTTTACAGACCATATGGTATTACAGCGTAATACTAAAGTAAAGATCTGGGGTGAGGCTACAGACGGTTCGCAGGTTGAAGTCCGTTTTGAAGGACAAAACCGAAAGGCTGTAGTTACAAAAGGAAAGTGGATGGTTGAGTTGAGGACCGGAGAGGCCGGTGGTCCGTATGAATTGGAAATTGTAAATGGTAATCATAAGATTGGTTTCAAGGATGTTTTCGTAGGTGACGTATGGCTGGCGGGTGGTCAGTCAAATATGGAGTTTGCCTTACGCAGGGTAAAAGATGCGCAGGCTGAAATTTCTTTGGCTGATTACCCTCAGATACGTTATTATAAAGTACCGAGGAAATTTTATCCGGAACAAAAAGTTCCCGGAACATCTTGGAAACCATGTTCACCGGAGACTGCATCGGACTTTGCGGCTATAGCCTATTATTTTGCCAAGAATATACATAAAGAGCTGAATATTCCTATCGGCATCATTCAAGTTCCTGTAGGTGGGACAACTGTTGAAGCATGGACAAGTCGGAAATTATTAATGTCCGATAAAGATTTTCGCCCATTGTTGGAGCACTATGATAGTATTGCTAATTCTTATCGGCCTGGAGAATATGAGAAACTGTATAATAATTACAATACTTCTTTGGCAGAGTACAACAATTTGACTGCAGAGAAGAAGCGGTACATCAACAAACCGTCAGAGCCTATGGGAAAATGGAATTTCCGTCGACCGGTAGGTTTGTCCGAGATGATGTTGAATGCAGCTTGTCCATATACATTGAAAGGGTTCATTTTTTATCAGGGAGAATCAAATACTGCTAGAGGGGCACAATACCGCAAACTATTTCCTGCTATGATTAAAGAATGGAGAACCTCATGGGGACAAGGAGATATTCCTTTCTTATTTGTACAATTACCCAGATTTGAAACGAAGACCCGTTATTGGAATGAATTACGTGAAGCGCAATATTTAACTTCACTTCGTGTGAAGAATACAGGGATGGCCGTCGCTTTTGATCAGGGAAACCCTAAAGATATTCATCCGATTGTAAAAGATACGGTAGGTTGGCGATTGGCGCAGTTGGCTTTGGGAAAAGTATATGGTAAAAAGATTGTTTATCAGGGTCCCGAATTTAAGAAATTATTAAAAGTGGAAAATGGTAGTTTGCTTATTGATTTTGTAAATACAGGTACAGGGATTATTGCTAAAGACGGAGCCGCTTCTCTTTCCGGCTTTATGGTTGCAGGTAAGGATGGCAAGTTTTATCCTGCCGAAGCGGTAATTGTTGGTAAAAATAGGGTGCAAGTAAAAAGCGAGCAGGTAAAAGAACCTATAGATGTCCGTTACCTGTGGGTGAATAGCGAAAATTCGAATTTCTTTAATAAAGAGGGATTTCCCGCATGTCCTTTTCGTACTGATAACTATCGATTGAAAACAGAAGGTGTATATGTCAATCCTGAACCGGTGATACCTGAACTGGATTTGTTCCTTTTTATAGGGCAGTCTAATATGGCAGGTCGTGGATATATTACTGATAATTATAGAGGTAGTATTAAGAATGTGTATTTGTTGACTCCGACTGGTACAATGGAACAAGCAAGGAACCCTTTGAACAAATATTCTACTATTCGTAAGCGGCTGGATTTGCAGGGAGTAGGTCCTGCCTATTCTTTTGCAAAGGCAATAACAGAGAAAACCGGACATCAATTAGGACTGGTAGTGAATGCTCGTGGTGGCAGTTCTATTAATTCATGGTTAAAAGGAGCACAGGATGATTATTATGGTGAGGTCTTATCACGTGTGCGTAAAGCCATGAAATATGGTAAGTTGAAAGCGATTATTTGGCACCAAGGTGAATCGGACAGCCGAGAACCAGAACTATATATGGAGAAGCTGAAGAAGCTGGTTGCTGACTTACGGAAAGACTTGGGAAATGAGAAACTTCCTATTGTAGTGGGTGAGATTGCTGATTGGCGGGCAAATGGAACTTCGGAGGCATTTAATAAAATGTTACGTACTGTTCCTCAGCATATTCCATGTTCTTATTGTGTGTCATCCAGAGAATTAGTTCCTTTGGTTAATGAAAGTGATCCTCACTTTAGTGCAGACAGCCAGATAATTTTGGGTAGAAGATATGCTGAAGCTGCTTATGAGGCTTGTTATTCTCAAAAGTAAAAGTTTGTAAAAAAATAATTTATGAGTTTGAAGAAACAGTTGTTTTTAATATGCGGAGTTCTTGCAGTGCCATTTTTAGGATTGCAAGCTGATGATGTAAATGTGGCATTACGTAAACCGGTAACAGCATCGTCACAGCAGGAAAAGTTTCCGGTATCTAATGTAACGGATGGAGTTATTTCACGCAAATCAACTTGGATGAGTGCTGAAAGTGCGCGCCCGCCTCATATGTTAGATATTAATTTGGAACGATATTATAATATTGATAAGATTGTTATCTATACTGGTATTCCGGAAAATGAATTGACAGAATTGGAAAAGGGTAAAGCTCCGGGATTTTGGTCAATGAAGAACTTTAAGATTCAGTATTGGGATGATGCTAATTGGACAGATTTGCCGGATACGGAATGCATGGAAAACAGACAGGATAGACTTGAATTTACTTTTAAACCTACATTACTGACTTTTCAGATCCGTGTGGTGTCCACAGATGGTGAACCGATTCGGATTAATGAGGTTGAAGTATATGGCGAGGAAAAGGTAAATATGCCTGTACCTGTGATAGTAAATGCAGTGCCAAAAGCTATTCAGAAGCCTTTTGAGGAAGAGATGCAGGTGACAATAACTAAGGATGTTATTGGGAAATCAATGAAATATGTGGCTTATAATCAAGGATATTATTTCCCGGGAAGTAATATTTCCGGTTGGCTTGAATATTCCAATGTAAATAGTCTACGTGTTTGGACTTCTTTGAATGATTATGTTCCCCAGTCAGCTGTATTGAATGATGAAAAAGTGTCTACTTTGAATGATTTTGAGATTTGCAAGACTGAATTGAGAAATAATCCGGAACGTAATCGTTTTATTCGTTGGGAGTCAGTCTTGGAAAATTGTCGTAAAAAACAGTTTTCTACTAATTCAATGGTTTTTGAATATGCATTAAAAGAGTTGAAACGTTTGAATATAGAACCTGTTATTCAGATAAATTCTACAGATTTCGATGGTACGTGGAGTAATAAATGGAAGCAGTGGCAACGTTTCTATGCACTTGCTTTTTATGCGGCTAAGACTGGAGATGTAACTATGTATGCTATGCATAATGAACCGAACCATCGACATGCGGGTCCCATGAAGATAACTCAGTATGTAGATGCTATGAAGATTGTTTCGGATGCTGTATATTGTGCTGTACAGGATGTGAATAAACTATATGGGAAATGCTTGAAGTCACGCTTTGTAAGTCCTGTTACAGCAGGTTCGAATGCGAATTGGTGGGCAGAAGTCGTGAAAAACTTGCGTATAGATTATCGTGGTTTGCCTTCAGACAGAGATTTGTTAGACATATTCTCTACTCATTCTTATAATCTACCTGCTGCGGGTTATACATCTAAAGTTTCTGATATAAGAAAAATTATCGTGGAAAACCATCCAATGAAACAGTCTTTACCAATTGTTTATACAGAAACTGGGCGCTGGATGAATGCTTATCTGATAGATAAAGAAGAAACAATGGATTCTCCCTCTTTATTTACGGAATGGGCGGGTGAATATGCGAACAACACGCTTAATCAAGGTTATGGAATGTGGGCTTTTAAGTTTGCAAATACTACCAGTGGAACATATCCGCGTGGAATCAAATCAGGACATCATTTTATTTGGCAAGGAAAGCGGATTGTTGAGGATATTTATAATAATGTGGCATTGGGTAAGAAAACATCAGATCTGACCTCCTCTCATGAGGTAACTGTAAGAACCATTACAGATGGAGATAAAACGGATACTTCTATGTGGATTTCTTCAGATACGGATGAAAAGAAATGTCTGGAAATTAATTTAGGTAAAAGCTACTCATTGGGTGGAGCAGTAGTCTATACGGGATCTTCCTATGGTGTTTATACTTCTCCTGACCGTGTGAAAAACTTTAATTTACAATATTGGGATGGTAGTGCTTGGGTAGATATAAAGGAGACGATGGAAAAGAATGCACGTTATGCTCAGTCTTTCTTCTTGTTTGATACTCCAGTTGCAACCTCTAAAGTTCGGTTTGTATCAACTGATAAAGGAAGTATAAAAGTTAGAGAAATTAAATTATTTGACGCAGAGTCTGTAAAAGATATTCCTTCTTCTTATGATGTAAGTGGTATCCAGCGTACTGGTGAAGTAGTTCGTCTTTTTGCAAAAGGTTTTAAGAATGAACGTCCTTTATTGAGTACCGTGAAGTCTGTTGCTGATAATGATGTGGATGCCATTACTTGTTTTAATCCGGAAGAAATGAGATATTATATATGGCTTGTACAACGCAAACACTTTTCAAATAATCTGACTTTGAATATGAAGTCATTAGACCTACCTACCGGCACCAGAGTGATTGCCGAAGAAGTAAGTGCAAATGCTTATGGTGAGGTAGTTTGGTCGAAAGAAATCTCAGAAAATGGGCAACTTTCTTTTGAGCTTCCGGCCCAAAGTGTGATGCTTCTTACTATTCCTATTCGTATGAATGCGTTAAATACATTAGTTGCTGTAGATGATGCGGTAGTAAAAAACGGTAGGAATGATAAAAAGAGCTTTGGTAAAGCCAAAATGATGAATGTGGAAATGAACGCTTCCCAGATAAATAGGAATCAGGTAAGCTATGTTAAGTTTGATTTATCTGGAGTGGATAGACAGAAAATAAATGCTGCTATATTTCAAGTATATGGTAATTCTACTATCGGACATCCTTATCGTTTCCATGTTTATGCTTTGGATAATAATAATTGGAATGAGAATACTTTAAACTGGACAAATGCTCCTAATTTGGAGAAAAAGCAAATTCGTATAACGGACGTTGGGACTACTGCACACGTAGCAGGTGAAATTGTAGTAGATAAAACAGCTGCTTATCATCAATTGGATGTTACTGAACTGCTCCGTAATTGTCGGGAACAGGAAATAACCTTTGTATTGATAAGAGAAGTCAGACAGTTGGGTGATGATTCAGATAATGGTAAAAGCAGTTTGTTTGGAACGAAAGAATCTAAAAATGGGCCAATCCTGTCTATTTGGTAGTATGAAGTGAAGGGGGGTATGATAATGCTTTTTTTTCGTACAATCCTTTTATGATAACTTTGTCTTTTTTGTGAGCTTTGCTTTATAATATTTAAATAATTTAATCTTAATGTATAAATGAAAAACAGTCGTCTAAAACTAATTGTGTCGGCCATGTTTCTATTGATCATGGTAGGCATACATGCACAAAATGTACGAGTGACAGGTGTTGTATCTGATGCACAAGGGTCATTGATCGGAGTGAATGTTCATGTGAAAGGGGGAACCACCGGTGTGATTACCGATACAAACGGTAAATATTCTATTGAAGTACCTGTTAGTGCTACATTGGTATTCTCTTATATCGGTTATGTGGAACAGGAACTAAAAGTTGGTAATAAACGAGTTATTAATGTAACTTTAACTGAAGATTCCGAGTTATTGGATGAAGTAGTAGTGGTAGGTTATGGTTACCAACGAAAAAGTGATGTGGCAACTTCTGTCGCTTCTGTTAAGACTGATGAAATGAAGAGTTTTCCGGCAGGTAATGTCGGTGATATGCTTCGTGGACGTGTAGCAGGTGTCAATGTAACGAGTGCTTCAGGTAGACCGGGCTCTGCACCGGAAATTACTATTCGTGGTAATCGGTCTATTAGTGCACAGAATACTCCTTTATATGTAATTGATGGTTCTGTATCAGATGGAGAAGAATTTAGCACATTGAGCGCTGAAAGTATTGAGTCTATTGAGATTCTGAAAGATGCTGCTTCACAGGCTATCTATGGTGCACGTGCTAGTGATGGTGTCATTTTGGTAACTACTAAGCGTGGGGCACAGGGTAAGATGGAAGTGAATTATAACGGATATGTAGGTATTCAATCCTTGTGGCGTAATTTTGATTTTTATTCTCCTGAAGAGTACGTGATGTTGAGACGTGAGGCTATGGCAAATGATAAAGGTATCATTGATGCTCGTGAGATGTCTATTTCAGAAGCACTTAGTGATGATGTGATGAAAGAAGTATGGGCAAACGGGCAATTTGTTGATTGGGAAGATTTAATGTTGAAGAATGCCTTATATCAAAACCATGATATAACTGTACGTGGTGGAAACGACAAACTTCGTGTTTCTGCAGGACTTAATTATTTTGACCAGGACGGTATGGTAACTACTGGTTCCGGCTATCAAAAGGCCGCTTTTCGTTTGAATGTAGACTATAAGGTTAATAAATGGATTAATTTTGGTGTAAATACTTCTTATGCTTTAACGAAGAGCGAACGTGAAGATGGAAATTTTACAGAGTTTATTACTCGTACACCGTTAGCTAAGGTGTATGAGGAGGATGGAACTTATACTAAGTATATTAATTCAGCTAATGATGTCAACCCTCTTTATAGGGCGCAAAATTATAATCGTGAAATAAAAAACAATAGTTATCGGGTTAATTTATTCTTGGAATTGAAACCGTTTAAGGGATTTAATTATCGTTTGAATACATCTTTTTATAACAGACAACAAGAAGATGGGGAAGCAAAAAAAACAGATTATCCCGGTGGAGGCGCTACTGCAAAATTAGTAAATAATGAGAAAAGAAGTTATTTGATAGAAAACATATTTACGTATGATGTTCCTTTCAGAGACAAAAATCATAAATTAGTTTTGACTGCTGTACAGTCTGTAGATCATACTCAATCCAAAGAGTTAGGATATTCTACAGCTTCACTACCAGTGGATATGGGTTGGGATTTTATTGCAAACGGTGAGTTTAGCGGAAAACCGGTCAGAACATTCTCTGAGAATAATTTGGTGTCGTTTATGGGACGTGCCTCGTATACGCTTATGGATAAGTATATTATGAATATAGCGGTCAGACGCGATGGCTCAAGCCGTTTTGGTAAAAACAATAAGTGGGGTACATTCCCTTCTATAGCTTTAGCATGGCGCATAAATCAGGAGGAGTTTCTTCGTAATGTGTTTTGGATTGATAATTTGAAATTGCGTTTGAGCTACGGTATTGTAGGTAATCAAAATGGCATTGGAAACTATACAACTCTTGGTTTGGCTAATGAATATCGTTATGAATTTGGCGATAATATGTATATGGGTTATCTGCCAGGAAAGGAATTGTCCAATCCTAATTTGAAATGGGAGCAATCTCGCACCATGAATATAGGAGTTGACTTTGCTTTTTTCAAAAATAGATTATCCGGAACAATAGAATATTATCAGACTAGAACAACGGATTTACTTGTAAAACGTGAGATCAATTCAGTATTAGGCTATGAAAATATGCTTGATAATTTGGGGGAAACCAAGTCTCATGGGGTGGATATAAATATTAGTGGCGATGTTATCCGTACAAAAGATTTGACTTGGAGTTTAGGTGCCAATTTTAGTCATTATGCTAATGAAATTGTGAAGATTGACGATCAAGTTGATGAAAACGGTAAGCCATTGAGTCAGCCTGGAAATAAATGGTTTGTTGGTGAGCCTATCAATGTTTATTATAATTATGTACCGGATGGCATTTATCAGTATGAAGATTTTGATATTAAACGTAATCCTTATAATGAATTGGAGTATACTCTGAAACCCACTATTGATACGGATGGGGATGGTATTGCGGATAAAGCACTTTCACGAGAAGACGATGTAAAACCCGGTTCTGTGAAGATTAAAGATATAAATGGTGATGGTAAAATTAATGCGGATGACCGTACCCCGATATCTAAAGATCCTGATTTTACATTATCTTTGAATACATCTCTAAAATGGAAAGGTTTTGACTTTTACATGGATTGGTATGGTGTGTCCGGTCGTAAGATCCAGAATGCCTATTTGAATGAATCTAATAGTGGCGGTTCTTTGCAGGGTAAATTAAATGGTATCAAAGTTAACTATTGGACTCCATTTAATCCATCGAATGAATTTCCGCGTCCCAGCCATAATACGAATGTACCCTATCATGGTGCATTGGCTATTCAGGATGCTTCCTATATCCGTTTACGTACATTGCAGTTAGGATATACTTTCCCGACAGAGTGGATAAAACATATTTCTCTGTCACGTCTGAGAGTTTATGCCACAGCAACTAACTTATTGACATTTACAGACTTTAAGTCTTATAGTCCTGAGTTGACACCGGGAGCTTATCCTGAATCAAGACAGTATGTATTTGGAATTAATGTTTCATTCTAATCAATACGTGTAAAACATGAAAAAGATATTATATATAGCGGCTTTGGCAGTATCATCTGCCATGCTGTTGTCTTCTTGTGAAGATTTTCTGAATCCTGAGTCAAAAACAAATATAACAGTTGATTACCTGACTAACTCTCCTGATGGCTTGAATCGTGCAGCAATAGGTTTATATGCGCTGGATAGAGAAATTGCCAAAGGTGCAGATAATGGCGGAAGCGGTAATTTGTATGTTGTGAGTATGTGTGATTATACAACTGATCTTATGGCTTTTCGTGCCGGAACCAGTACTGCCATTGCTAAACTTGAAAATTTCATGCCGAATAATAGTGATGTAGAAGCTTTTTGGCAACAGCATTATTTTATTATTGGTAAAGCTAATGAGGTGATAGCGGGAGCGGAAGCGCTGGGAATAGAAGATCCAGATCCTTTGACACGTCGTGCTTATGGAGAAGCCAAATTCTTTCGTGGACGAGCATATTTTGAATTATGGAAGCGCTTTGAACGTCTGTACTTAAATACTGAGCCTACTACCGTAAGCAATTTGGAACGTGATTTTACTCCAGCCAGTAAAGAGGACATATTTACTGTGATTCGTGGCGATCTGGATGCTGCTATTGAGATGCTTGACTGGAAAGCAGAGGGCGGAGATTATGGTCGTATAACAAAAGCTACTGCTAAGCATGTGCGTGCACAGGTGGCTATGTGGGATAAAGATTATGATAGAGCCATCGAAGAGTGTGAAGATATCTTTGAGGATGGTACATACTCTATGGAAGATAAAACCGGTGATGTGTTTAATGGTCCGGACTTTCGTTCAAAAGAGGTATTGTGGGCATACCAGTTTTCAACAAACTTAGGTGGTGGCGGAAGTGGTACACCGTTGATGGGACATCGTGCGGCAATTATTACGACTACTCGTTATCAGTCTAATGCCGATTGTACTTTTGAAGCTAAGAATGGCGGATATGGTTGGGGACGTGTATATCCTAATACTTATTTATTCAGTCTTTACGACCAGGCTAAAGATAATCGTTATAAAGACCTTTTCATTCATACGTTCTATTATAATGATCCTAAATCTGCAAAATTCGGTCAAGAGATTCCAAAAGATTTGTATGGAACATCTGCCGGCTATATGGAAAAACTGCATCCTATGTCAAAAAAACATTTTGATCAATGGACTAATGCCGACCAGCCTGACCGTACTACAAGTTTCCGCGATTTGATAGTATACCGTTTGGCTGAAACCTATCTGATGTGTGCTGAAGCCTATTTCCATCGTGATGGAGGTAGTAGTCCAAAGGCTATTGAATATTACAATGAAACGTGGGAACGTGCAGGTAATGATCATGAAGACGGCCCTTTAACACTTGATATGCTTTTGGATGAATATGCTCGTGAACTTCATTTTGAAGGAGTGCGTTGGCCGTTACTGAAGCGTTTAGGTATTTTGGGTGAACGTGTTCGTTTGCATGGTGGCGATTTGAAATCGGAAGATCCTTATTTGGATAAAGATTATGCCGAGTGCCGCCGGAATTTTGTGGATGGTAAACATGAAACATGGCCTATTCCGCAGAATCAGGTGGATTTGATGGGAGCGGATGTTTTCCCTCAAAGTGACCCGTGGAAATAATGTGTGACCTATATTATTTATAAATCTAAGAAAAGAAATTATAATATGAAAAAACTGACATGGATTTCATTCCTTCTGTGCCTAATTCTCGCCTCTTGTAAGGAGTATAATGAAGTGAGAATTATGCCGGAATTCAATAATAGTGAAACAGAAGTTACACTATATAAAAACATAGGGTCTTCAGCTACTGTAGTTATAAATACAACGGCGGATGATATAACAGCTGAATATGATGCTGATTGGCTTTCGGTAGATGTAAATAACCGTCGTGTTATTTATACTATCACGGCTGCTAATGAGACTGGAGAACCGCGCATTGCACTTGTTAAGCTTTATTCTGGTGAATGGATGCAAGAGATAACTGTTACACAGCGTGAGTTGGAAGAGTCAGAAATCAAATTATTGAAAGTGGGTGATTTGACGGAAGACGGTTTGGGTATGATATTTTGGGTGGATCCTGAAAATCCTGAGGTCGGTAAGGCTATTTCTTTACAACGTCGGGTAGGCGCATGTGAATTACCTTATAAGATGAACGGTGCTTTTTCCACTGTAAATGGTATAGAAAACACAGCTCTTTTTGCTAGTCCTTCACCTAATGATGCAGTGGTGTTCTGTACCAGTATCGGAGAAGGATGGTATATGCCTGCATCTGAAGAGCTTGCTGAATTATTTGATGCCTATAATGGTATTGCTCATGATGATCCGGCATTTGTCGCTAATAATGCAGAAGCCATTACAGATACAGAAAAATCAGCTCGTGCTAAATTTGAGAAGATGCTGGCTGACTTAGGAGGTGATCCGATTAATTCGGCAGCTACAGGAGCAGGTGAAAGTTACTGGTCTAGTACAGAGGTCTCTACAGTAGCCGATGGAAAGAACGCTATTTATGTACGTTTTGGGAAGTATTTGTCACAAGGTGGCTCTAAAGAAGGCTCAACTCGTTATGCCCGTGCTATGAAGCTAGTAGGTAACTATAAATTCCCTGAAGAACCAGCTACTTTGAAAGTGTCCCCTTCTAAGGTTGATTTGGCAAGTGAAGAAGGAGCCTCAAAGGAAGTGACTGTAACTACAAACAAAGATACATATACTTATATTGTTGAAGGTGAAGATATTACTTGGATTAAAGCAGAGCAGAATGAAGATATCGTGACTTTTACTGCGCTTTCTGCTAATACAAGTGATAAAGAACGTTCTGTTACTGTTACTTTTACCACAGGTTCTGAAGATAATCAAGCTACGGTGGAAGTAATTGTTACTCAGGAAAAAATGCCGGTTGCATCAGCATTTACTATTGGTGAATATGTAGATATGGATAAGGGTGTACAGCTTGCTGAAGGTGGTATTGTTTTTTGGGCCGAGGGTAATGAGGCTAAGATACTTGCGTTGAAACGTATTGAGCCAATGAGCTGGCTATCGTCAAATGCAGATGCGGCACTTGCAAGTATAGCTTTAGGTCTAGATAAGGATAATGGTGAAAAAAATACTCAAAAGATGCGTGAGTGTAATTTTTCTGATAAAATTTCTGTCTTACAATATTGTCAGAATGGTTGGTATCTTCCGGCAGTTAACGAGATGGATGAAGTGTTTAAAGCTTATAATGGTGGAGTAGAATTAGATAATACTGTAATAACACCAGAAGAACAAGCAGCTCGTGCTAATTGGGAGCGGATTCTGGCCAATCATTCGGGAGATGCGATGAATATTAAAGAGGGTGCTGGTGATGAGTATATGACAAGTTCGGAGTCTGCAGATGTCACAAAAATCTTCTTTGTACGTTTTGGTAAATGGGAACCTGAAAAGTCAGGAGCTAAAATAATGAAGAAGCCAACTCGTTATATGCGTTTAATCCGTAAAGTATCAAAGTAAAACTCTATTAAAGAAGAATAACCATGAAAATAAAATCATTTTATATAACGGCATTTTTGGTGAGTGGAACAATATTTACTTCATGCACCGATTATGAAGTAAAAGACCCCAATTTTATGCCACCTGATGTGGTTCTCAATGAAGATCCTAAGTATAATGAGATAATTGAGGGGTTACCTGAGCCTGGTAAAATGCAGGCATACAAGCCTTCCTTGATAGGTAAGCCTTATCGTCCGATAACGGTAAACTACTCCAATGAATTTAAGCCTGTAAGCCGTTGGACACCTGCAGATACTCGTGTGGTAGCTTATATGGCTGATTATGAGCCTCAAGTATTGACAGAAGAAGACTATAAGGCCATTACCAATAAGTATGGCAGTCTCACTACCGGGGTCAAATTTGAAGCAACAGGTCGTTTCCATGTTGCCAAAGGGGTTGACGGACGTTGGTGGATTGTTGATCCGGAAGGCTATCCCCGTTATGAAAGAAGTGTAACTTCGGTACGTTATGGCAAATCTGAACGTAATCGTGCAGCATGGATGGAACGTTTTGGCTCGGATGAAAATTGGTTGGCTACCTCACAAGCAGAGTTAGCATCTATCGGTTTCCACGGTACGGGAGCTTTCTGCACAGATACTTATGGAAAGATACAAGCTCATAATACGGCGCATCCTGATGCACCGATGACACTTGCACCTTCATTTGGATTTCTAAGTAAATTCAAATCAACAAATGGATATGAATATCCGGGAGGTAAATCGGAAAATCTGCTGGGTTTGGTGCTAAATGAAGAAGCTTGGATGACATTCTGTAAGAATTATGTAGAAGAAGCATTGGCTCCTTATAAGGGTGATCCTAATGTTTTGGGGTTCTTCTCCGATAATGAGATAAACTTCTCTACACAAGGTAGTAATATCTTAGATCAGTTCTTGGCAATTGCAGATGTGAATGATCTTGCGCGTAAAACTGCTGATGCTTTTATGGAAGAAAAGGGCGCTGATAAAGTTACAACAGCATTGAATACTGAGTTTGCCGGTCGTTTAGCAGAAATTTATTATAAAGGAGTAAGAGAGGCTATTGATGCATTTGACCCTGGTATGATGTATTTGGGAACTCGTTTGCATGGTACGCCTAAGTATATGAAAAATGTAGTAGAAGCTTGTGGTAAATATTGTGACATTGTATCTATCAACTACTATAGTCGTTGGAGTCCGGAATTGGATACCTATGTGAAAGATTGGGATACATGGGCCGGAAAACCTTTCCTTGTAACAGAGTTTTATACCAAAGGTGTGGAAGACTCGGATTTGAATAATGGTTCAGGAGCCGGTTTCTCGGTACCCAGACAAGAAGATAGAGCTTATGCTTATCAGCACTTTACATTAGGATTGCTGGAAGCCAAGAACTGTGTGGGCTGGCATTGGTTTAAATACCAAGATGATGATGGTAGTGACAATGGTGGGAAACCTGCCAATAAGGGTGTTTATGATAATTATTATAAGATGTATCCTTATTTGGCCAAGTTTATGCAAGAGGTGAATTATAATGTATATAATCTTGTTGATTTTTTTGATAATTGATAAAATATCAAGAGATTATTTACATAGATATTTCTTAAGTAGATGAAGAATTCCCGATCTGAAAGAATATAGTACAGGTCGGGAATTTTTGAATAGATTCGTTTTTTACGTATATTGGGTTATGAAAAATAAACGTTTTATTTTTTTGCTATTGTTTATCGTTCGTTCTGCATGGATATTTGCCGGTATGAATCCTCTCGTTTTGAGCGAAGGTAATTTTCATATAGTTGTTTCTGACGGAGAATTATCTCCGATAAAATTGGCAGTTAAGACATTACAACGTGATTTTAAGAGTGTAATGGGTTTCTGTCCTTCTATTGTTTCTATTCCGACCGGTAGAGAAGCGGGAATTACCGAACTGATTATCGTTAATGAATCTACTGCTGATTCTAACGTGAATAAATCGGAACTTCGTCCTTTAGATGGCTTTGAGTCTCATCGTCTATATACAGACGCTTCGGCTAAACGAATTTATTTGATAGGGAAAGATATGCGTGGAACGATCTATGCTATATATACTTTTAGCGAGAAGTTTCTGAATGTTCCTCCTTTGTGGTTCTTCTCTTCATGGAAACCTCAGAAAAAAGAACAGATTGAGATTCCTTGTAATCTTGATTATTTTTATAAATCTCCGCAAGTGCGTTATAGAGCTTGGTTTCCTAATGATACAGAACTTTTCACGCCGTGGCGGCAACGTACAGTACAAAATAACGAAGCCTGGTTAGAAACTATGTTACGTTTGAAATTGAATACGGTGGAAATGGAACAGACGGTCACTTACTCGGATTATAAATTGGAGGAATCGGTGTCTCTACTCCATAAATATGGTTTGATACTTTCTTCTACTCACCACACTGCTTGCAATAATAATTTAGTAGCCTGGAAGGAATATTGGCGCAAGGTACGTGGAATTACTCCTCCCAAACTGTTACTTTCCGATGAAAAGTCTCTGCGGGAATTTTGGCAATATAGTATTGAGACTGTATGCCGTTGTGAACAGGAAAATCTTTGGACTATTGCTTTCAGAGGTATAGGCGACCAACCTTATTGGGCGGCTTTTGAAGATGCTCCTATAGGTGAGAAGGAACGTGCGGAAGTTATCAACCGGATGTTGCGTACTCAACTTGAGATGATAAAGGAAAGGACAGGTAATCCTAATCCGTTTGTCCGTGTCACTTTTTATGATGAACTGTCGGACCTTTTGGCTAAAGGTTATTTGAAGCCGCCTGTGGGTGATAATATTTTGTGGACTTTTGTTGCTGCTCGCCGTGATCATTATCCTAATGATGATATTGTATCTTTTGATACTGCAACCCGAGTTAAATTAGGTTATTATATGAATTTTCAGTTTACTTCTACCGGAGCTCATTTGGCAGCGGCAGAAGGACCTTGGAAAATGGAGTTTAATTTTCGTTATGTTAATAGCCGTCGTCCGTTAGCACTGTCGGTAGTTAATGCTGGAAATCTTCGTGAATTTGTAATGGAATTATCTGCCAATGCGTCTATGATGTGGGATATGACTGCTTATGATACGGATGAATTTCTTTATGATTTCTGTGTTCAGTATTTTGGAGAAAATCATGCAGAAGAAGTAATGCAGCTTTATCGTGATTATTACCATGCGTATTGGGAACAGAAGAATGCTGAATTTCCGGGATTGGAGCGTCAGTTTATATTTCATGATTTACGTTATGCACGAGTGTTCAAACAGATAGGTGAACGTTTTGAACATTTCTCTCCTAATCCTTTAAAAGATATCGTACGTGAACGTGTACCAGGTCGCTCGTTTCGTATAGAGGGGAGCAATCAGGTAGATTCGTTATTGTCCGGTATGGAGCGCACTTTTGGTAAGTTTGATAAAGTAGCTCAACGTTGTACAGAACTTATGCCTCGATTGCTCGAACAATATCGTTGTTTTTTTCGTGATAATTTAAGTGCTCCTTGTCACTATATGGCGGCATTAAGCCATTCACTTTATCATTTTCTATGGGCTTATAAGTATATAGAAAGGAGAACTGAGCATCTTAACTTATCCATAGAATATTTAGAAAAAGCACAAGAAATGCTTTATTCCACTCAACATGGGGTATTTACCGATTGGTATGTCGGAGACAGTTTGCATGGCAAGTTTAATATTCCAGCAAAACTAAAACAGCTATATAAACTTCGTGACAGGTATGGTAAAACCGAAATGTGAGAAGTGGATATTAAAGCTTTACTAAATATAAATATCACTTTGTTATTTAATTTATTATAATATCTATTGTATGAAAAAAAAAGTCATCTTATTAATTTTTATCTTTTTGGGAATATATCAAGCGTATTCTGCAGAAAATAATTCTCGTATAACATATAGTATTAATGATTCTTGGCAGTTTCGGTTAGGCACTTCTGATGTCGGTGAGGATGGTTGGAGCATAGTTTCAATTCCGCATACATGGAATACGGAAGACTGTGTCGATGATTCTCCGGGATTTCATCGGGGTACAGGATGGTATCGTAGGAATATACAAGTGGATAGCTCTATGCTGAACCGCTCTTTATATATTTTCTTTGAGGGAGCAAATCAGCGTACAGAACTTTTTGTCAATCATCATAGGGTTGGTGAGCATATCGGAGGATATACATTCTTTTGTTTTGATATCACCCCTTATATAAAAGAGGGAGAGAACTTGCTTGCAGTGCGTGTTGATAATTCTTATGACTCTGATATTCCACCTCTTTCTGCTGATTTTACATTTTTTGGTGGAATTTATCGGGATGTATCACTGATTTCTGTTTCCCCTGTTCATATTTCTACTACTCACTATGCTTCTTCAGGGGTGTATGTGAGTACACCGGAAATTACTAAGGAAAAAGCTTTGGTAGATATATGTACGATGCTGAGTAATACACAGACTGAGCGTGAAAAAATTCTTGTGGAACATAAAATCTTTTCGGCTACGGGCGAATGTGTCGCTGCAAGCAAGAAGAAAGTAATTGTAGATACCCAAAAAGAACAGGCCTTTAAAACTCAAATTGTAGTCAATCACCCTGAATTGTGGGATATAGAACATCCTAATCTGTACAGATTGCAAACAACCCTTTGGGATACCAAAGGAAAGTTGATTGATGAAGTTAGTAATACTTTCGGTATCAGAACTTGTTCGTTTTCTGCAGAAAAAGGTTTTGAGCTGAATGGGAAAGCGGTAAAATTATTGGGGACTAATCGACATCAGTGTTACTCAGGCATGGGAAACGCACTAAAAGATGAAATGCATGTTCGTGATATAGAACTGCTACATGAGATGGGGGGAAATTTTTTACGTATTGCTCATTATCCTCAAGATGAGATGGTATTGGCTGCTTGTAATCGGCTGGGAATTGTGACTTCTGTAGAAATTCCGGTAATTAATGCTATTACTATGAGTCAAAATTTCTCGGACAATTGTGTTGAAATGATGAAGGAAATGATTTATCAATGTTTTAACTCTCCTTCTGTTTGTATTTGGACTTATATGAATGAAATTATGCTACGTCCTCCTTATAACTCAGAACCAACTATAAAAAAGGACGAGTATTTGAAATATTTGTATCATATAGCGGAGCGTATAGAGAATACAGCTAAAGAAATTGATCCGCAAAGGGCTACGATGCTTCCATGTCATGAAAATCTGGCTGTTTATGAGGAAGCAAACCTGGTAAATCTACCTGATATATTAGGTATGAATTTGTATAATGGCTGGTATGGTGGACAATTCAGTGGGTTTGAAGCGGCTTTGGATAAAATACATCAAAAATATCCAGATAAGCCTATTATAGTAAGTGAATATGGTGCAGATGTTGATGCTCGAATTCATTCATTTAAACCGGAGCGTTTTGATTTTTCTGTAGATTATGGAGTAATGTATCATCGCCATTATTTACCTCAGATAATACAGCGTAAATTTGTTGTAGGTTCAGCGGTGTGGAATTTGAACGATTTCCATTCAGAGGAAAGGATGGATGCTATTCCTCATATTAATTGTAAAGGTTTGGTTACTTTGGATAGGACACCTAAGGATACTTATCGGTATTATAAAGCTATGCTTGGTAAGGAACCGTATGTAGCAATAGGTGGTTCGGATTGGTATAATAGGTCTGGTGTTTCCGATAATTCGGGAGTTTGTTATTATCCGGTATCTGTTTATACTAATTTAAAACAGATTACCTTAAAGGTGAATGGGAAAAAACTTGCAGTATCGGAAGTGGAAAATGGAGCTGCTCAATTTAATGTGCCATTTGTTAATGGTATTAATCAATTAGAAGCGGAAGGAATATTCCAAAATCGTTATATTAAGGACTTCTGTAGGGTGAGTATGAAATTGGTTCCTGGCTCTTTTGATAATAAAGAATCTTTTACAGAGTTGAATATGTTGTTTGGAACAGCCCGTCATTTTGAAGATAAGACAGCTGCTTTAGCTTGGCAACCAGAGCGGGAATATACATCTGGCAGTTGGGGGTATGTAGGTGGAAAGGCCTTTCGGGCACGGACAAAGCGAGGCTCTCAACCTGCTTCTAATTTAGATATTTATGGAACGGAGCAAGACCCGATTTACCAAACTCAACGGCGCGGGTTGGATAGCTTTAAAGCAGATTTGCCGGATGGAAAATATGTAGTTTATTTGTATTGGGCAGAATTGTCCGGTGCAAATACCGTTGATTTAGCTTATCAGTTGGATAATATAGTACAGAAAGAGAAAGCTACTGAACGGTTATTTCATGTAGATATCAATGGAATACGTGTATTATCATTACTTGATGTTGCTGAAGAAGTGGGAGTGAGGAGACCGATGATTTGTAAGATACCGGTAACTATTTCGAATAAAAAGGGGCTTACCATCGATTTCGTTCCAATAAAGGGAGAAACAATGGTGACTGCTATACGAATTCTCAAATTGGATTAACAAATTAAATTGGTATGAGAACTTGGGTAGGTTCATAATAGTGAACATTTTGTTTATGTATGGCAAAACGAAATGTTTTCAATAGTTGAACAAACTGCTCCACTTGGTAGAACAAGATGTTTCCCTCAACGAAACAAACTGCGTCAATAGGGGAAACACTTTGTTTTTTGCATTGAATTTAATTCTATTTTAGGTAAAAAATAGAGTAAAATACCTTGTGTACATAGTATGTACAATTCTTATTTAAATCAGAACTATTGTGATATGTCAAAAAAGTGAATTTGGCTTTCTTTGTGACGTTCGAAAATAATATAAATATAAAGTCAAACCTTAAAATTAGGGTAATGAGAAACAAGAAAAAAACTTTAATTATCAGTTTAGTCCTGTTAGTTTGTTTCACGTCATCGGCGTGTGCAGTATCAAAAGGCATGAAAAAAGTAGTGGAGGAAGCTCTTGACTTCTCCGTTAAACAGTCAATGTCTATGTTCAGTGAGATGCAAGGTCAAGCAGGTATTCTTCCCCGATCGGCAAAGGATAGCAAGATGATTACTTGTGAATCACCTTGGTGGACAAGTGGTTTTTATCCCGGTACATTGTGGTATTGTTATGAATACAGTAATGATCCTCAAGTAAGGGCAGCTGCGGAAGAGATGACATCACGTGTGGAAAAGCAGAAATACACAACCAGTAATCACGATGTCGGTTTTATTATTAATTGCAGTTTTGGAAACGGTTACCGTCTTACACACAATGAGGCCTATAGAGAGGTGATAGAAACGGCTGCAAAATCTTTATCTACACGTTTTCATCCGGTAACGGGATGTACCCGTTCATGGAATAGCAAAAAATGGCAGTTCTCTGTAATCATCGATAATATGATGAATTTGGAATTGCTTACGGTAGCTTCTTCCATGACAGGAGATAATTCTTATTATGAGAAAGCAAAATCGCATGCGGATCGTACTATGATTAACCATTTCCGCCCCGATGGCAGTTCTTATCATGTGGTTAGTTATGATACAATTACTGGTAAGGTATTAAATCAGGTCACTCATCAGGGAGTAAGCGACCAATCTGCTTGGTCTCGTGGGCAAGCATGGGGATTGTATGGATTCACTATGATGTATCGTCAGACCGGAAAAAAAGAATATCTAGATCATGCTATAAAGATTGGTAAATTTATCATGAATCATCCACGTCTGCCAAAAGATAAAATTCCCTACTGGGATTTTGATGCTCCTAATATTCCAAAAGCGGATAGAGATGCTTCTGCCGGTGCTATTATGGCATCAGCTTTCGTAGAACTGAGTACTTATGTACCTGGTGAATTGGGTAAACAATTTCTTACTATTGGAGAGCAACAGATAAAATCATTGGCTTCTCCTGCATATCGGGCAAAGAAAGTAGGAGATAATAACCATTTTATCCTACAGCATTGTACAGGTTTCGTGGCAAAACAATATGAGATAGATGCGCCGTTAACTTATGCTGATTATTATTTTGTAGAAGCTCTTATTCGTTATAAAAACTTATTGGAAGGCCGTCCTGTAGTGCAAACTATTACTGCATTTTCGGAAAATGATGACCGTTCGGCATGGTTGAGCGCACTTCATCGCATTTCTTATCCATTGCTCAGTAATATGGCAAAGGGTGAATTGCGCAAGAATATGCCAGTTGAATCTATTGCTGCTGATATGCAAAAAAGAAGAGAAGTGACGCATCTTGAAGCTCTAGGACGATTGATTACTGGTATTTCCGCTTGGCTGGAATTGGGACCGGACAGTACAATAGAAGGTAAGTTGCGTGCTGAATATATTGATCTGGCTTTGAAATCAATTGCTAACGGCGTGAATCCGGAGTCTCCTGATTATCTTAATTTTAATAAAGGACGTCAACCCTTGGTGGATGCTGCATTCTTGGCCCACGGTTTGTTAAGAGCACGTACACAATTATGGGATAAACTTGATAAGACGACACAAGAGAGAGTAATCAAGGAATTGAAATCATCACGAGTAATCAAACCTTCCGAAACCAACTGGTTGTTTTTTGCTGCAATGGTGGAGGCTGCATTGAAGGAATTTACGGGTGAATGGGAATATGAGCGGGTAAAATATGCTTGTGACCGTTTTGCTCAATGGTACAAAGGTGATGGCTGGTATGGTGATGGAGCAGATTTCCATTTGGATTATTATAATAGCTTTGTTATACATCCGATGATGGTTGAAGTCTTGGCGGTTATGAAAAAACATGGACTGGAAGGAGCTATTCCTTATGAATTGGAACTTAGTCGTTATGCGCGTTATGCAGAACAGCAGGAGAGATTGATTTCTCCCGAAGGTACTTTCCCGATAGTAGGTCGTTCATTGGCATATCGTTTTGGTGCTTTCCATGCTTTGTCTGATGTGGCATACAGAAAACTGCTTCCAAGTAAAGTAACTCCCGCTCAGGTGAGATGTGCTTTGACTGCTGTGATTAATCGTCAGATTAACGCTCCCGGAACATTCAATCCGGAAGGTTGGTTAAGAGTTGGTTTTGCCGGTTATCAGCCTCATATTGGAGAAACTTATATTTCAACAGGTAGTTTGTATCTATGTACAGCCGTATTTGTTGCTCTTGGCCTGCCGGAATCGGATGAATATTGGTCTTCTCCGGCCGCAGCTTGGACATGTAAAAAAGGTTGGGAAGGCGTTGACCTAGATGTAGATAAAGCATTGAAAAAATAACGGAATTAAACGAAATAAATATGACGAATCTAATGGGGACTATATTGTATGGTTGTGGCATTTCATTATTTGCATCTTTTGGCATACAGAGAGTAGAAGCGAAGAAACCGAATATTCTTTTCATTATGACCGATCAGCAGAGATATGATATGCTGAGTTGTACAGGTAATCGTTATGTTAATACTCCTTCGTTAGATCGGTTAGCAGAAAGAGGTGTCCGGTTTGAGCGTAACTATTGTGCAAATCCTGTTTCTATGCCATCCCGTTTTGCGATGGTAACGGGGCGTTTTGCCGGTGAAATAGGTTATACGAATAATTCGACCAAACCGGATACTTTGAGAGTTTTGCCTGTTGTGCGTGAAAGTTCGGTTGGAAATCTTTTCCGGGATGCAGGTTATGAAACTATTTATTCCGGTTATCCGGGGTTTTATTGCGGAAGAACAAATATTGCGGATTATGGCTTCACTCAGAATGGTACGGATTACTATGATGGGCCTGCGAATTTTGCAGAGAGTTTTTTTGCCGGTTATAATCCGAAAGAGGATAAGCCTTTTTTTCTCTATCTTTCATTTATGAATCCTCATGATATTTGTTATGGTGCAGGTTTTGACCCGAGATTCCCTGAAAAGTTGCGTCCTCATCAGATAGCAGCTACACAGAAATATATAGATTTGCGTAAAACCTTGAGCGAAGAGGAATATCGGAGCCAAATACCGCCTGTACCTGCCAATATGGAGCCTAATGGTGTGTATGCCGAAATGAAAGAAATTGGTTCGGGTTCCCGGAACTGGACTGAAGAGCAATGGGATTTTTATCGTTGGATGTATTGCCGGCTTGTGGAAGATGTAGAGAAGCAGATAGGACGGATTTTAACTGCATTGGCAAATTCCGGACTGGCTGATAATACGGTTGTTGTATTTACTTCTGACCATGGAGAAATGGGACAATCGCATGGGCTTGTATTCAAAAGCCAATTGTTGGAAGAAGCTACTCGTACACCACTTTTAATAGCTGGCCCGGGAATGCAAAAGGGAGTTGTAGACTCAAAGAACCTGACTTGTGGCATCGATCTTGTACCTACCTTGTGCGATTTAGCTGGGATTTCTATACCAAAAGGTTTATCTGGTAAATCATTGAAGCCTGTTTTGACAGGGCAGACAGATAGAATACCTCGTGATTATATTATTGTAGAGTCGAGTTTTGGATATCAAATCAATGATGGGCGTTATAAATACACGGCTTTTACACGTGGAGATAAGGAAGAAACTTTGATGGATATTTCGTCCGATCCGGGTGAAATATCGGATAAAAGTGCTGATCCGATCTATGTGACAGTGAAAACTCGTTTACGTAATTTACTAATGAAAGACTTAAAAAGAATAACTCAAAATACTTCGGTGTCACAATAGATCGCAGGAGTGTTTATTAATCTTATTACTGTATATGAAAAATATATTATTTGTATTATTATCTTCGTTTGTTTTATCTTCCTGTTCCTCCTCAGAGAATAAGGTAGCGGAGAAGCAAACTACATTTTGTAATCCGATGAATTTAGATTACGGTTGGGGGTGTTTTCAGACTAAACAGAAGAAAGCCCGTTCTGCTGCCGACCCTGTCGTTATTTTGTTCAAAGGTAAATATTATATGTTCACCACGATGGATATTGGTGGCTATCGTGTTTCTGATGACCTTATAACTTGGAAGAATTTATATTTCAATCCGGAAGTGCATGCTTCTGCTCTTGATATTGATCATTATGTAGCTCCCGCTGTTGCCGCTGATGACAACTATGTATATTTTGTTAATTTTACTCGTGACCGTACAAAGAAAACGGTAGATGTTATTCGTTCGGCCGATCCAGAGAATGGAAAATGGGAAAAGTGTGGTGAGGTCAGACGTATGGCTGATCCGTGCCTGTTCATTGATAATGGTCGTTTCTATTTTTATTATGGTTTGGGCGGTACTCAGTCTACAACTTTTTTCGAAGTAGACCCTGCTACTTTTAAGGAAATTGAGGGTTCGAAGAAAGTTCTTCGCGAGTACGTTACGGATGTTAATCAATGTAAGTCCGGTTATCAATTCGGACGTAGAGAACTCTATGATGAGATTGATGCTTCTGCCTGGCAAGGAAAATTTTCTAAAGTACCGTGTCCTGAAGGTGCTTGGGTTGTGAAAAATAACAATAAATATTATCTTCAATATGCTACTCCGGGAACTATTTGTAATTGGTACTGCGATGTGGTTCTAGAGAGCGATAGTGTAAACGGTGGTTTTGTGGAACAACCATATAACCCTGTATCTTTGAAGGTGGGAGGATTTATTGGTGGTGCCGGACATAGCTGCGTGTTTAAAGATAAGTATGAAAACTGGTGGCAGGTAACGTCTATGTGGATAGGTAACCATGATGAGTTTGAAAGAAGAATAGGTTTGTTCCCTGTCTCTTTTGATGAAAAGGGAAGAATGAGAATCCATACTGTATTGGGTGATTATCCCATGCAACTGCCCCAGAAGAAATTTATTCCCCAGGATATTTCTGCTTTTGGCTGGATGCTTCAATCACAGAATAAAAAGAGCATGGCATCTTCTTCACTGTCCGGTTTCGAGCCGGAAAAGGCGGCAGATGAAAATGTCAGAACCTGGTGGTCTGCAACGAGTGGTAATGCCGGTGAATATTTTGTAATGGATTTAGGTAAAAAGGTACGTATCAATTCTATTCAAATAAACTTTGCAGAGCAAGATATAAATCCGACTGCCCCTAAGGAAACGGACTACCATGCTTATAAATTGTATATATCTGATAATGGTAAGGATTGGGAACAACTTGTTGATAAATCGAAAAATATGGTAGCCATTCCGCATGAGTACATTGAGCTTTCTGAACCGGTCGAGACTTCTTTTATTAAAATAGAGAATGTGCATACTCCCAAAGAAGGAAAGTTTGCTTTGCTGGATTTGCGTGTGTTTGGCTTTGGTTATTCAGAGAAGCCGGAGTTGGTTAAGAACCTCTCGGTACAGAGGAACAAAGAAGACGAAAGATATGCTTCGCTCACTTGGGATAAAGTATCCGGAGCCGACGGTTATTTGGTTCGTTTCGGCTACCAGCCCGATTTCTTGAATCAATGTATTCAGGTGAAGGATAGTGAAACAACTGATTTGTTAATTCATATTCTTACTAAAGGTGTGAAGTATCATTATCGGGTAGATACCTACAATGATAGTGGTATTACAGAAGGAGTTGTTATCTCAGAATAAAAGATATGAATAAGAAACTGATAATTTATCCTATGCTTTTGTCTGCCGGGCTGTTACAAGCCCAGCAAAAGCCTAATGTTGTGATTATCTTTACAGATGATCAAGGTTATCAGGATTTGGGTTGCTACGGTTCACCGTTAATACAGACTCCTTCAATTGACCGTATGGCAAAAGATGGCTTGAAACTGACAGACTTTTATGTTTCGGCTTCCGTATCAAGTGCTTCACGTGCTGGATTGCTGACGGGCAGATTAAATACTAAAAATGGAGTAAAGGGAGTATTTTTTCCTGAATCTAAAGGCATGCCTTCGGAAGAAATTACATTGGCCGAAGCATTGAAAGAGCAAGGCTATGCAACAGGTTGTTTTGGTAAATGGCATTTAGGTGATTTGAAAGGACATTTACCCACAGACCAAGGGTTTGATTACTATTATGGAATTCCTTATAGTAATGATATGTATATTGCTCCTTCTCAGCAATTTGCCTCTGACGCAGTTTTTAGAGAAGGATATACTTTAGTAAAAGCTAAAGAAGATCAGGAGTTTGTGAGGACTTCCAGTAGGGCAGCTGTAAAAAAGAAATTGAATAATGCTTCTCCGTTGTTTGAAGGAGATAAAATCATTGAATATCCTTGTGATCAGTCTACTACTACTCGCCGTTATTTTGATCGTGCTATAGATTTTGTGGAACGTAATCAGAAACAGCCTTTCTTTTTGTATATAACTCCGTCGATGCCTCATGTACCTTTATTTGTTTCTGAACAGTTTAGGGGCAAGAGCAAACGAGGTCTTTATGGAGATGCAGTAGAGGAGATAGATTGGAATGTAGGTCGTTTTCTTGATTATTTGGACGAGAAAGGATTAGCAGAAAATACGTTGGTTATTTTTGCATCGGATAATGGTCCGTGGTTATCTTTTAAAGAAGAGGGTGGCTCTGCTGCTCCTTTACGTGGCGGTAAGTTTTCTTATTATGAAGGTGGAGTCAGAGTACCTTGTATTATTAGGTGGAAAGGTGTTATTCCCGCAGGAGTGACGAGTGATGCTATAATTGCCAGTATCGATCTCTTTCCAACAATCATGCACTATGCGGGTTGTCACTCTTTCAAGCAAGAAATAGATGGAATAAACGTTTCATCCTTTTTGAAGAATCCTTCTTTGCGGTTGCGCGATGAATATGTTTATGTAAAAGGTGGGCAGGTACATGGCATACGTAAAGGAGATTGGGTTTATCTTCCTAAAACGGGTAACAGTAAGTTTAAAGAAGGTGATGTTCCTGAACTTTTTAATCTGAAACAAGATGTGGAAGAAGCGGATAATCTTTTGCAGAGATATCCGGATAAGGTAAAGGAATTGCAGGAGTTAATGCAAAAATATTAGTCATAGTTCATTACACATTTATATATAATAGGAAACAAAGTTAAGTGATGGTATACCGGTTGATTTTTATATCTTTGGCTCTTTTCTTGCCAACGATGTTGGGTATGACTCCCGTTTGTGGACAGGATGCCAATAATAGTGATAGACAGTATTGGGTACAGACAATGGTTAAAATTGCCGATCCAGTGATAAATAATCTTAGTAAAGACCAATTGAAGAAAAAAATTCCTATAGGACGATCTTCTTCTGCATTGGCCAGCAGTCGGGAGTTTGTTACCCACATGGAGTCTGTAGGAAGAACGATTGCCGGAATAGCTCCCTGGCTGGAACTTGGTCCAGATGAAACACCAGAAGGAAAATTACGTGAGAAATATGTTAGGATGACGTGTAAGGCCTTAGCCAATTCTGTAGACCCGAACTCAAATGATTATTTTAATAGTACAGCTACTCGCCAAATATTGGTAAATAGTGCTTTCCTTATCCAAGGTTTATTGCAAGCCCCTACTCAATTGTGGGGAAACTTGGATACGACTTCTCGTGAAAGACTCATTGAACAGTGGAAGTCCACTCGAACTATGAAGCCGGGAAATAATAATTGGCTGTTATTTTCTGCGATGGTGGAATGCGGTTTGAAAGAGTTTGGCGGAGAATGGAACTTCTCGGTAGTAAAGAAAGCGTTGGATTCTCATAAAGCTTGGTATAAAGGAGATGGTATTTATGGTGACGGTGCAGAGTTTCATTTGGATTATTATAATAGTTATGTTATACATCCTTTATTACTTCAAGTCTTGAAAATAGCGGTAAAGTATGATTCTTCTTTCTCGTCGTTTCTGGATGAAGAGTGGATACGCTTTATGCGTTATGCAGAGATTCAAGAACGAATGATAGCTCCTGATGGCAGTTACCCGGTATTAGGGCGTTCTGTTAGTTATCGCTCTGCTGCATTTCAAGTATTAGGAGCATGTGCTTTGTTTCAAAGGCTTCCTCAGTCTTTAAAACCGGGACAAGTGAGAGGGGCCATGACGGCTATGTTGAAACGTTTGTTTGAGCAACCGGGAACTTTTGATAAGGATGGCTGGTTGACAATCGGGGTCTGTGGTGAGCAGAAAGAGTTGGGAGATACTTATTTGTCAACTCCTTGTGTTTATTTATGTTCGCTGGGTTTTCTTCCCTTGGGACTTCCGGCAGATTCTTCTTTTTGGTGTGATCCGGAAGAACCTTGGACAAGTGTAAAGGCATTCAGTGGTCTGAAATTTCCGATAGATAAGTTCATAAAACCATAAAATAGAACCCATGAAGTATAGTATTCTAATTTTAACTTTATTGATATTCTGTGTTTCCGGCCGTTCTCAGACGGTTTCGGGACAAGAGGATAGAACATACTGGATAAGTGTATTGTCGCAAGTGGCAGATCCACTATTAAGTAATATGAGTAAAGGTGAGTTAAGGAAAAATATGCCGGTAGAAACTATTTCCGGTGTAGCTAAACCTTCTAATGCGCGTACTACTCATTTGGAGGCTTTGGGGCGTTTGTTGGTAGGAATGGCTCCTTGGCTGGAACTTGGCCCGGACAAAACACAGGAAGGACAATTACGGGAAAAATATATTCAATTAATGCTCAAGTCTATTGAACATGGTTTTAATCCTGAATCTCCCGATTATTTGAATTTTACAGTTACTCGACAGCCTTTGGTGGATGCAGCCTTCTTTTGCCAAGGGTTATTGCGTGCTCCTGTGCAGGTATGGGGAAGGCTTTCTCCGGTAGCTAAGCAGAATGTACTGAATGCTCTGCAGCAGATACGGATTATAAAACCGGTAGAAAGTAACTGGCTGCTTTTTTCGGCTATGGTAGAAGCCACTCTGTTAGAGTTGACAGGCGAATGTAATATGCACCCGATAGAGTATGCTATCATGCGATTTAAAGAATGGTATAAAGGCGATGCTTGGTATGGCGACGGTGTAAATTTACATATGGACTATTATAATAGTTTTGTAATACATCCGATGCTTTTAGATGTTCTGAAAACTATGCAAAAACATAATAAAGGCGAGTCTGATTTTTATAAGAAAGAATTACGGCGTTTTTCCAGATACGCTGAGCAACAAGAGCGAATGATCTCTCCTGATGGGGCATATCCAGTGGTGGGCCGTTCTATTGCTTATCGTTTTGGAGCTTTCCATGTACTTTCGCAAGCTGCTCTGGATGGACTATTGCCGGCTTCGGTGACTAAAGCGCAAGTACGGTGTGGGTTGACTGCCGTAATAAAAAGGCACATGTCTGTAAAAGGCAATTTTGATGAGCGAGGTTGGCTGACTTTAGGTTTTGCCGGGCATCAGCCGCAAGTTGCTGAAAGATACATTTCTACTGGCAGTCTTTATTTATGCTCTGTCGTATTTACTGCGTTAGGACTTCCGGCTACCGATGAGTTTTGGAGTGCTCCTTATGCAGAATGGACCGGAAAGAAAATTTGGAGCGGTAATAAGAGTGTCAAGTTGGATAAGGCTATAAAAAATAATTAATTAATAATGTATATGAAGAAGATTCTTTTTTTATTTTTAGCAGTAATAGGTTGCGGACTACATGCGCAGCAACCTTTTTCATCAGGGATGAATAAAGAGGATATTACCAAAGTTTGTAATGCTGTTGCCGAATGGCAGATAAATCATCAAAGTGAAGTGAGGCATCATCCGTTGGATTGGACAAACGGAGCTTTGTATCGTGGAATGACAGAATGGGGTAAGGTTTCAGGAAATAAGTCTTGCTACGATTTTGTACGGACTATCGGTGAAAAACATAATTGGAATATGTGGGACCGAGTATATCATGCAGATGATATCTGCGTAGGGCAGGCATTCATTGAGATGTATCGGAATTTTGATGATAAACGTATGTTGCAACCGGTATTGGAACGCGCATATTACGTTGCTTCACATCCTTCGAAGGCTTTGTTGCAGAAAACGGATGCAATAGGAACAACGGAACGTTGGTCGTGGGCGGATGCCTTGTTTATGGCTCCACCGGTATATGCAGCTTTATATACAATGACCGGAGATAAAATTTATTTGGATTATTTGGATAGCGAATACAAAGCATGCGTAGATTCACTTTATGATGAAGAAGAACATCTCTTTTACAGAGATAATAAGCGAATCCCTGTTCGTGAAAAGAATGGTAGTAAGCAATTCTGGGGAAGAGGTAATGGTTGGGTCTTTGCCGGACTTCCGTTGATTATTGATAATCTACCGTTGGATTGTCCTTCTCGTAATTATTATATGCGATTATTTGTAGATATGGCAGAGGCTGTTCGTAATACTCAATGCAAGGATGGAGATTGGCGTACCAGTTTGCTGGATCCGGGTTCATATACAATGCCCGAGAATAGTTGTTCTGCATTTATGTGTTTTGGCATCGCATGGGGGCTTCGTAATGGCTATCTGCCCCAACGCACTTATAAGCCTGTACTCGAAAAGGGATGGCAATCACTGATAAAGGCTGTTCATGCTGACGGTAAGTTCGGTTATATACAACCGGTTGGGGCAGCACCCAAAGCTGCCGGATTTGATGCAACAGATGTATATGGAGTAGGAGCTTTCTTACTAGCCGGAAGTGAGTTGTATAAATTGGCTAAATAGTTTTTAGTTTATACCAAAAGTAACGAGCAACCCTTTATGGTCTGTAGGCCATACCCCTTGAGGCAATAAAAAATTGTCTTTTGATTTTTCACTTGTTCGTTGGCTTTTTACTATGCTTCCTTGCGGTCCGAATATTACGGCATCTTTCAGCTCGATGGCAGGGTGAGGATAATAAAATACGTAATCAATTCGGTCGCGCTCATCAGATTTAGGTGTCCAGGTCAGCTTTTCTACCGGAACCAGTGGATTGTCTGCGGGAAAAGTGAAACCTGGATAGTTTAATACATCAGGATACAGGGTACGGTATGTGTCAATGAAGCCATTATTGTCTAACATTAGGGGTACTGTCCAGGGAATAATCAGACCGTTGTGGTCGTATAAATCCTTTGTATCCCGTATCCAGTCAAGGTGTGAGGGCTCGTTGAAATCTCCGCCTAAAATGACGATGGTTCCTTCTGCTATGTCTTTGCGGGCGGCTGCAATGAACTCTTTAATGGCATCGTCGCGTAAAGAGGCGTCGTTTACTTTCAGTACTTCCAGCACTGTCTGAGGAACGGGAATTTCTTCCCATGTAGAACCGTCATATCCGCGTACATTATAATAAGCATCGTTCAGATAATCAAGGTGTGCCGTATAGACGGCTATTTTGTGTCCTTTTATTTTGCTTGTCATCTTATAAATACTTCCATGATCGTCTTTCTCAGGAAAAATGGTAAGTGAGTCTGTTATCGGATGGCGGCTTAATAGTCCGGAATCATAGCTGTAAAAAGAGTAGTAGGTTTCTCCTTTTGCTTTCAGTGATTGGACGATACGGTCGCAAAACCGGGTGTTATTATAGTTCCTTACTTCGCTGAAAGTCACAAAGTCAGGTCTCAGACGAATAATCTCATCGACAATGGCATCGTACCCGCCGGTTACTTTGGTGCCTTCCTGCCAAATGTTCCATTGCAGTACGGTAAATTCGCTCTGCTCTTGACTTTTTGCAGCAATTGATGCTATTAGCAACAGGCATATCCATAACAGTTTTCTCATAATTGAATTTAGAATTAAGTTTTTGCAAAAATAGATATTTTGCAGTAATAAGCGTGTTTTTTAGTTAATACTTTGCCCGTTGTGTACCATATTCCCATAAAACCTTTATCTTTGCAGCCGAAAACGATATGTGGAAAGATTTGGGTAGCTTGCAACCACGGAAAAAAATGCTAAAACACATCCTTTTCTGACGGTACTCCGGTGTACCGGGATTTGCATACCTACTCATTAATGACGCTTTCTTCATCTCCTTTTTAATTATTCATTTTTAATTTCTAATTGAAATGGGATACTTATTCACATCCGAATCGGTGTCGGAAGGACACCCCGACAAAGTGGCCGATCAAATATCGGACGCTGTGCTTGACAAACTGTTGGCGTATGACCCCAGTTCGAAAGTAGCTTGCGAAACTCTGGTTACTACCGGACAGGTAGTGCTGGCTGGAGAAGTGAAAACCAAAGCGTATGTTGACCTTCAACTTATCGCGCGTGAAGTAATCAAGAAAATCGGCTATACCAAAGGCGAGTATATGTTCGAGAGCAATTCGTGTGGCGTGCTTTCCGCTATTCACGAGCAGAGCCCCGACATCAACCGTGGTGTGGAGCGCCAGGATCCTATGGAACAAGGTGCGGGCGACCAGGGCATGATGTTCGGTTATGCCACTAACGAAACGGAAAACTATATGCCGCTCTCCCTGGATCTTGCCCACCGTATCCTGCAAGTGCTGGCGGATATCCGTCGCGAAGGAGAGGTGATGACGTATCTGCGTCCGGACTCCAAGAGCCAGGTAACCATTGAATATGATGATAACGGCAATCCTGTCCGTATCGATACGATTGTAGTTTCCACCCAACACGATGATTTCATTCAGCCTGCCGACGACAGCGAAGCTGCACAGTTGAAGGCGGACGAGGAGATGTTGGGCATTATCCGTAACGACGTCGTTAATATCCTGATGCCCCGTGTCATTGCGTCTATCCATCACGAGAAAGTATTGTCGCTGTTTAACGATAATATCAAGTATCATGTGAATCCTACCGGCAAATTCGTAATCGGCGGTCCTCATGGGGATACCGGTTTGACCGGACGTAAGATTATTGTGGATACTTACGGCGGTAAAGGTGCACATGGCGGTGGTGCTTTCTCCGGTAAGGACCCCAGCAAGGTAGACCGTAGTGCCGCATACGCTGCACGTCACATTGCCAAGAATCTGGTAGCTGCCGGTGTGGCGGATGAAATGCTGGTACAGGTATCTTACGCCATCGGTGTGGCGCGTCCCATCAATATATATGTAAATACCTACGGGCGTAGCCATGTAAATATGAGCGACGGCGAGATAGCCAGAAAGATCGATGAGCTTTTCGACCTTCGTCCGAAAGCCATTGAAGACCGTTTGAAACTGCGTAACCCTATCTATCAGGAAACAGCCGCTTACGGTCATATGGGACGTGAGCCGCAGGTTGTCACCAAACACTTCAAGTCTCGCTATGAAGGCGATAAAGACGTGACTGTAGAACTGTTCACCTGGGAGAAACTGGATTACGTTGATAAGGTGAAAGCGGCTTTCGGCCTCTAATTCTCCGTTCTTCGTTAAAGAAAACAGTAATCAGCATAGCTTTATAGCTATTTATTATAGAAAGCTGCCTTTCTGCCTTCGGAATATTCCGGGGCAGAATGAGCAGCTTCTTTTTTCAAATCTCCTTAAAATCATATACCTTTGCAACAAGGTAATAATTGATATAGCTGAAAGATGATGAATAAAATAACCTCCGTATGTGTATACAGTGCTTCGAGCACTAAAATAGACCCCGTTTATTTTGATGCCGCCCGTGAACTGGGAACGTTGTTGGGGCAGCGGCATATCCGTTTGGTGAACGGCGCCGGTAATATGGGACTTATGGCTGCGGTGGCGGATGCCACACTTGCGGCAGGCGGTGAGGTGACCGGAGTGATACCCCGTTTTATGATTGAGCAGGGGTGGCATCATACAGGACTGACCAAGCTTGTAGAGGTGGAAAATATGCATGAACGCAAGCAACTGATGGCGGATTTGAGCGATGCTGTGATTGCATTGCCCGGCGGTTGCGGTACTTTGGAAGAATTGCTCGAAGTCATTACCTGGAAACAATTGGGACTGTATCTGAATCCGATAGTCATATTGAATATCAAGGGGTATTTCGACCCGTTGCTGGCTATGTTGCAGAAGGCTGTGGACGAAAACTTCATGCGTGCGCAGCACAGTGCCATCTGGCATGTAGCCGCGACAGCCGGGGAAGCGGTTGAACTGGTACATACCGTACCTTTGTGGGATGCCTCTATCCGTAAGTTTGCAGCGATATGATGAGTTGGTTGGCGGCATGGATACCCGGTGGAGCGGAAGGTGTGCCTATTCCCTATTCTCCGAGAATGGACGACGGCATCACCATTGTGCTGCTATGTTGTTTTTTTCTGTCGGCCTATGTGCTTTCCCGTAGCCGCAGGTTCCTGTTGCAGCTGGTAAAGGATTTCCTGTTGCATCGTGAGCGTACCAGCATATTTGCAACCTCAACGGCGGGTGATATGCGCTACCTGCTATTGTTGATTTTGCAGACTTGCATACTTTCCGGGGTCTGCATTTTTAATTACTGCAATGATATTCAGCCTGAATTGGTACATCATGTTCCGCCTTTTGCGCTATTGGGGCTTTATATCGGGATAAGTCTTTTGTATTTATTTCTGAAATGGATTTTATACTCTGTGTTAGGCTGGATTTTTTTTGACGAAAGTACTACGACTCTCTGGCTTGAGTCATATTCCACCCTGCTTTATTATCTTGGTTTCACTCTTTTCCCGTTTGTGCTGTTTATTGTTTATTTCGATTTAAGTCTGCAACTTACAGTAATAATTGGATTGATTTTAGCCTTTTTTACTAAAATATTGATGTTCTATAAGTGGTTCAAGCTTTTTTGTAGCAATTTACATGGCAGTTTCCTTTTAATTTTGTACTTTTGTGCCCTTGAAATCATGCCTTGTTTTATGCTATACCAAGGAGTGATACAACTAAACGATTATTTGATAATAAAATTTTAGGACGTTGAAAATTAAGAAAGTACTTGTGTCGCAGCCGAAACCGGCATCAGAGAAATCTCCTTACTACGACATTGCCGAGAAGTACGGTGTGAAAATCGATTTTCGCCCGTTTATCAAAGTAGAGAGCCTTTCAGCAAAAGAGTTCAGACAGCAGAAGGTCTCTATATTGGATCATACCGCCGTTATTTTCACTTCGCGTCATGCAATCGATCACTTTTTTCATCTTTGTACGGAATTGCGCGTAACAATCCCTGAGACCATGAAATATTTCTGTGTGACGGAGGCGATTGCTTTGTATATTCAGAAATATGTACAATACCGCAAGCGTAAGATTTTCTTTGGAAATACCGGAAAGTTTGATGACCTGTTGTCTTCCATTATAAAGCATAAGACTGAAAAGTATTTGGTGCCGATGTCGGATGTACATACAGACGATATTAAGAATCTGTTGGACAAGAGTAAAATCCAGCATACGGAAGTAGTCATGTATCGTACGGTAAGTAATGATTTTACTCCGGATGAAAAGTTTGACTATGACATGCTGGTATTCTTCAGCCCTGCCGGTGTGTCTTCTTTGAAGAAGAATTTCCCGGATTTCGAGCAGAAAGAGATTAAAATCGGAACATTCGGCTCTACAACAGCACAGGCTGTCCGTGATGCCGGACTCCGTTTGGATTTGGAAGCTCCCAGTGTGCAGGCGCCCTCTATGACGGCAGCGCTTGATATGTTCATAAAGGAGAACAACAAGGGAAAGTGAAAAGAAGTATGAGTTATGAATTATAAGTTATAAGCCTGTCGGATACATTTATAATCGTAACGAAGCAATAACGGGCGGCGGGCAGACTGCGGAATCTTAGCAGCACTACCTGTAGCCCGTTTTTTCATATCCCCCTCTATATTTTACATTATACCTTATACTTCATGGCAAATACCTTACATAAAGTCGAAAGACTGGATAAAAAAAAGATAATAGAGAAGATGTTTGCGGGCGGTTCGCGTTCGTTCTCGGTCTTCCCGTTGCGCGTGGTGTATTTGCCGGTAGAGGAGCTGGAGGCGGATGCTTCCATTCTTATCAGTGTTTCGAAGCGCCGCTTCAAACGTGCGGTGAAGCGCAACCGCGTAAAGCGTCAGATACGCGAGGCTTACCGTGTAAACAAACATGAACTGTTGAACGCTTTGGCAGAAAAGAAGTGCCGGTTGGTCATTGCCTTTATTTACCTTTCCGACCAGCTGACGGAATCGTCCGTAATAGAAGAGAGGGTGAAGATTGCTTTGGCGCGTATTGTGGAGAAAGCTACCGTGTCGGATGCGAATGTGGCAGCCGTAGCGCCTATGAAGCCATGAAACGCCTGCTTTCATATCTGCTGTTGCTTCCTATTTATTTTTACCGGAAGTGTATTTCGCCCATGACTTCCCCTTCGTGCAGATTTACTCCTACCTGTTCTCAATATGCAGTTGAGGCTATTAAGAAACATGGCCCTTTCAAAGGCCTTTATCTGGCGGTAAAACGTATATTGCGTTGCCATCCCTGGGGTGGTTCCGGATATGATCCTGTTCCATGAAATTTCCTGTCGATATACATACGCATCGCTTGCCGCCTGTGCCCGGAACGGCTATTGCGAACCGTTATCCCGATACTTTTGTTCCGGAAGCGGGGGCGTGGTATTCGGTAGGTATACATCCCTGGCATATCCCGGCAACCGCTACTCCGGTTGTTCGGAATGAAATGAATGTTTTGGCTTCTTTAGCCGGGCATCCGCAGGTTCTTGCCATAGGGGAAGCCGGACTGGATAAATTGGCCGATGCTCCGATGGCTGTGCAGATAAAGGTTTTTGAATATCAGGCGCGGTTGTCTGTGGAGCTTGACAAGCCTTTGGTCATTCATTTGGTAAAGGCTATGAGTGAGTTGCTGAAGTTGAAACAGCAGATAAAGCCGGCCAACCCCTGGATTATTCATGGTTTTCGCGGGAAAGCGGCTCTGGCGGAGGAATGTCTGAGGCATGGGTTTTATCTCTCTTTCGGGGAGAAATATCAGGAAGAGGCGCTGCGGATAACTCCAGCCGACCGTCTGTTTCTGGAAACTGACGAAAGCTCCGTGCCGGTTGCGGATTTATATAGCCGGGCAGCCGAAGTCCGTCGCGTATCTTTGGCGGAACTCACGGAAGCGATACGGGAAAATATCGCCAAAGTCTTTTTTAAACAATAAGAGTTGTTTGTTCGGATAAAGAGTCGTACTTTTGTCGCAGACAAAGTATAAATCAAATAATTAATAGTTAATCATTCGATGAATTTTGTAGAAGAATTAAAATGGCGTGGCATGCTCCACGATATGATGCCGGGTACGGAAGAACTGCTGGCAAAGGAACAGGTGACTGCATATATCGGTTTCGACCCTACGGCAGACTCCCTGCACATCGGACACCTTTGCAGTGTGATGATATTGCGTCACTTCCAGCGTTGCGGCCATAAGCCGTTGGCACTGATAGGCGGTGCTACGGGTATGATTGGCGACCCTTCCGGTAAGTCGGCGGAACGCAATCTGCTCACTGAAGAAACATTGCAGCGCAATATGGCAGGCATGAAGAAGCAGTTGAGCAAGTTTTTGGATTTTGATTCGGATGCCCCTAACCGTGCGGAGTTGGTGAACAACTACGATTGGATGAAGGACTTCAGTTTTCTTGATTTTGCCCGTGAAGTAGGCAAACATATCACCGTAAACTATATGATGGCTAAGGATTCGGTGAAGAAGCGTCTGAACGGTGAAGCCCGCGACGGTCTTTCTTTCACAGAATTCACTTATCAGTTGCTGCAAGGCTACGATTTCCTGCATCTGTACGAAACCAAAGGTTGCAAGCTGCAAATGGGCGGCTCGGACCAGTGGGGTAACATCACCACGGGAGCCGAACTGATTCGCCGTACCAATGGCGGTGAGGTATTTGCCCTGACAAGCCCTCTGATTACAAAGGCGGACGGCGGTAAATTCGGTAAGACGGAATCCGGCAATATATGGCTCGATCCCCGCTATACATCTCCTTATAAGTTCTACCAGTTCTGGCTGAACGTAAGCGATGCCGATGCAGCCCGCTACATCAAGATATTCACTTCTTTGTCCAGGGAAGAAATCGAGGCTCTGACGGCCGAGCACGAAGCAGCTCCGCACTTGCGTGTCCTGCAGAAGCGTCTGGCTAAGGAAGTCACCATTATGGTACACTCCGAAGAGGACTACAATGCGGCTGTTGATGCGTCCAACATTCTTTTCGGCAATGCCACATCGGAGGCGTTGAAAAAGCTGGACGAAGATACTTTGCTGGCTGTGTTTGAGGGTGTTCCTCAGTTTGAGGTATCCCGTGATGCGCTGGCTGCCGGTGTAAAGGCAGTTGATCTGTTCGTAGACAATGCGGCTGTATTTGCATCGAAAGGCGAAATGCGCAAGCTGGTGCAGGGCGGCGGCGTCTCTTTGAACAAAGAAAAACTGGTTGCTTTCGATCAGGTTGTTACAACTGCTGATTTATTGGATGACAAGTATCTGCTGGTGCAACGCGGCAAGAAGAACTATTATCTGATTATTGCAAAATAATATAGGGATATGAAAAAATGTCCCGAAATATTTGCATATTTCGGGACATACTTCTATCTTTGCACCGCTTTTTAACAGAAAGCGCATATGTTTGGACTATGGTGTAATGGTAGCACAACAGGTTTTGGTTCTGTTTGTCCAAGTTCGAATCTTGGTAGTCCAACGAAAAAAGCTCCGACAGTCGATGATTGTCGGAGCTTTTTTCATTAGTATATGAGTTGTGCCACTATATTGGCACAACTTTGTCTATTATATGGCACGGGTTTGCCATATAGATGGCACGGTTGGCAACTATAGGATTCTCTTTTATTTTTTCTTTTGATTTATTCATTCAATATTAGGACATTTCTGATGATTTTTCCTTTCTTTGTACAATATTGATAGATAATTAGGACAAAAAAGCAATGTTTTGCCGTTTTCTTTTGCTACATTTGCAATCGTGTACGTAAACGACGTACCGCTGGCTGTTAATTTTGAAAATTAAAGAAAGGTAATATAATCATGAGAACGAACTATGAGATCCGCTACGCTGCGCATCCGGAAGATGCGAAAAGTTATGATACGAAAAGAATTCGTCGTGATTTCCTTATAGAGAAAGTATTCTCCCCGAACGAAGTGAATATGGTATATTCCATGTACGACCGTATGGTAGTAGGTGGTGCTATGCCGGTGGGTGAGGTGTTGCAACTGGAGGCTATCGACCCGTTGAAAGCCCCTTATTTCCTGACCCGCCGCGAGATGGGTATTTTCAATGTAGGCGGACCGGGCGTGGTCATAGCCGGCGACGCTGTGTTTGAAATGGATTATAAAGAAGCCCTCTACCTGGGTTCGGGCGACCGTGAAGTTACTTTTGAGAGCAAGGATGCGGCTCATCCGGCCAAGTTCTATTTTAATTCCGTAACGGCTCATCGCAACTATCCCGACAAGAAAGTGACGAAGAGAGATGCGGTAGTGGCTGAGATGGGTTCTTTGGAAGGCTCCAACCACCGTAATATCAATAAGATGCTGGTAAATCAGGTGTTGCCGACCTGCCAATTGCAAATGGGCATGACGGAACTTGCTCCGGGCAGTGTGTGGAATACAATGCCGGCACACGTCCACAGCCGCCGTATGGAAGCTTATTTCTACTTTGAGATTCCGGAAGACCATGCTATCTGCCACTTTATGGGCGAGGTGGACGAAACCCGCCATGTGTGGATGAAGGGCGACCAGGCTGTCCTTTCTCCCGAATGGTCTATCCATTCTGCCGCGGCTACGCACAATTATACCTTTATATGGGGGATGGGCGGCGAGAATCTGGATTACGGCGACCAGGATTTCTCCTTGATTACCGATTTGAAATAACACTATTTTTTCAACCTAAAATAAATAAACATCATGAATCAGTATTTGAATTTTTCTCTGGAAGGTAAAGTAGCCCTCGTAACAGGTGCTTCTTACGGTATCGGTTTTGCCATTGCTTCGGCTTTTGCAGAACAAGGTGCGAAAATCTGTTTCAACGACATCAACCAGGAACTGGTAGACAAAGGTATGGCTGCTTATGCCGAAAAGGGTATCAAGGCACATGGTTATGTATGCGACGTAACTGACGAACCGGCTGTTCAGGCTATGGTGGCTACTATCGAAAAAGAAGTGGGCTCTGTTGATATTCTGGTTAACAACGCAGGTATCATCCGCCGTATCCCTATGCACGAAATGGAAGCTGCCGATTTCCGTCGCGTTATCGACATCGACCTGAATGCTCCGTTCATCGTTTCTAAGGCTGTTCTGCCTGCAATGATGAAGAAGGGTCACGGTAAGATCATCAACATCTGCTCCATGATGTCCGAACTGGGTCGTGAGACTGTATCTGCATACGCTGCCGCTAAGGGTGGTTTGAAGATGCTGACTCGTAACATCTGCTCCGAATACGGTGGATACAACATCCAATGTAATGGTATCGGCCCGGGTTACATCGCTACTCCGCAGACTGCTCCGTTGCGTGAAAAACAAGCTGACGGCAGCCGTCACCCGTTCGATTCATTCATTTGCGCTAAGACTCCGGCCGGTCGTTGGTTGGATCCGCAAGAACTCACAGGTCCTGCTGTGTTCTTGGCATCTGAGGCTTCCAACGCAGTGAACGGACATATTCTGTACGTTGATGGCGGTATCTTGGCTTACATCGGAAAACAACCGAAATAACAGGTAATAAGGTAGTGAGGCGGTAAGTGATAGAGGATATTGCTTTACCGCCTTATTTTTTATAATAAGGTTGCTTCATCACCTGCTGCATTATCGCATTACCATCCTGTTACATTACCACTTTATCATATTATTTATTCACTATGAAGAAACTTCTTTTATTAGGTATGACGGCCTTGTTTTGCTTCGCTTGCAACGACAGCAGGACGGTGACCGTTACGGTAACCAATCCGTTGGCCATGGAGCGCTCCAATGAAATGGTAGAGGTGTCTATGGAAACTGTTACAGACCGCCTGGGCTTGGCGGACACGGCACAGATTGTAGTATTGAATGCCGACGGGCAGCAAGTGCCTTATCAGATTACGTACGACGGCAAGGTTATATTCCCGGCTGCGATAGCTGCTGGCGGCACCGCTACGTACACCATACAAACCGGTACGCCTGAGGCTTTTGATGTAAAGGCCTGCGGCAGATGCTATCCCGAACGTATGGATGATATGGCTTGGGAGAATGATTTGGTGGCTTTCCGCGCTTACGGTCCTGCTTTGCAGGCTAAAGGAGAGCGTGGTTTCGGTTATGACCTGTTTACGAAGTATAACACTACCGAACCGATACTGGAGGCCATGTACGCCAAAGAACTGGACAAGGAAACGCTTGCCAAGATTGCCGAACTGAAAAAGACCGACCCGAAGGCTGCTGCCGAGTTAAGCCGCGAGCGTTCTTATCACATCGACCACGGTTATGGGATGGACTGCTATGCGGTAGGTCCTACATTGGGAGCCGGTGTAGCCGCACTGATGGTAAACGATACGATTATCTATCCGTGGTGCTATAAGAACCAGGAGATTTTGGATAACGGCCCGTTACGCTTTACGGTGAAGCTGGAGTTTACTCCGCTGACTGTAAAGGGTGATTCGACCGTGGTAGAAACACGTTTGATTACACTTGATGCCGGCTCGCATTTGAACAAGACTGCCGTATCGTACAGCAATCTGAAAGAAACATTGCCTATCGTTGCAGGCATCGTATTGCATGAACCCGATGGAGCTGTCGTTGCCGATGCTGCTAACGGTTACATTACTTATGTAGACCCTACGACCGGTCCCGATAACGGTAAAATCTTTATGGGTGCTGCGGTTCCCGCTGTTGTCAAAGATGCGAAAACCGTACTTTTCTCTGAAAAGGAAAAGAAAGAACGCAACAATGCCGACGGTCATGTACTTGCTGTAAGCGACTACGAACCGGGTTCGGAATATGTATATTATTGGGGATTTGCATGGGATAAGGCAGATATCAAGACTGCCGATGCCTGGAACCGGTATATGGCTGATTTCGCCCAAAAAGTGCGTAATCCGTTGACGGTAAAAGTAAACTGAAAAGAGTAGAGAGTTGAAAGTCAGACTGCGCGATTGTGTTGCATGAAAACTTTCAACTCTCAACTTTATAACTCTATAATTCTATAACAGTCTGAACTCGTATCCCTCTTCTTTCAGAAATTCTATTGCCCGTGGCAGTGCATATTGCAGGTTGCCGTTGTTCCAGGACTTTAAGGAATCGTGAAATGTGATGATGGAGCCGTTGCGGGCGTATCTCATTACATTGGCAAGCACCTGTGGTCCGCGAAGTTTCTTACTGTAGTCACGGGTTACCAAATCCCACATTATTATCTTATAACGGCGTTTCAGTATCATGTACTGCGTCCATCCCATGTGGCCGTGCGGAGGGCGGAACAGGTCTGTTTTCATTACCTCGTTGGCTTTCTCGGCATTTGCCAGATAATCTTTGAAGTTGTATTCAAATCCTCTGAGATGGTTAAAGGTATGGTTACCGATGCGGTGTCCCCGCTCCACAACCATTTGGAATTCATCAGGGTGCTTACGGATATTGTCACCTACCATAAAGAAGGTGGCTTTTATGTCGTATTTGTCAAGCAAGTCGAGTACCCACGGAGTAACTTCGGGGATAGGTCCGTCATCGAAAGTCAGATAGACGGCTCTCTCGTCCGGGTCCATTCGCCATACGGCGCTGGGATATAACTTTCGAACAAACTCGGGTGGCTGTTCTATAAACACGGTTAATCGGTGGTTAACGGTTATTGACTGATGCCGGGCATCCGGTGGCGAATGGGCAGGTTTACCGGCAGGATGTACCTGCGGTAATCCGCTCATTCGCTACCGTGTACCGGCATTATTTTTTTTCCATTTTTTGTAATCTTTCGTATCTTTCCGCATACAAGTTGTACAACTCTTCTACCTTCGGAGCGTAGATTTCCGCCAGTTTGGAATTGTATTTCCTCATAATCTTCACTTCAGCATCGAGCACTGCCCAGTGATATTCAAATTCACGGGTAGAGATGGAGAAGCGGTTGTCGTCCATGCTCAGATACCAGGTGAGGTATTCCACGGCTTTGTCGGCAAGGGCTTTCATCATGTCGTCGGCTTTTGTAGAATCGCCCAACTGGTAGTATGCTTCGGCCATCTGTACGGCGCCGTTCTGCCAGTCGTATGGCACGTTGAAGGCGGGAATCATCTTCTCGGCATAGTCCAGTGCGGCTTTAGCCTTATCCTTCTTGCCTTCGCGTATCAACTGCTGTGCAAGCTGGGAGAAGATACGGCGATGCGAGTGGCACATGCGCATGGCATTCTCATCAATGTAGATGCCCGGTTTGTCGATGCCGCCGAACTTGAACTTGTGCATCAGGTTGTCGTACATCTTTTCGCTGTCTATTTTCACACCCAGCTTGTCGGTATCGAACGGAGTGAAACGGTAGGTGAGACCCTCCTGAATGAAGTGGTTGCCCATGTTCAGCTGGTTCTCCGGCCCTACGCTGACTGCGATGTAGATAGGACGCTCCCAATTGGCTTCCGCCAGCATTTCGAGCATCATCAGCTCACTCTTGTAGAGGGCGCGTTTGCCTTTCAGCGAGATGTGCATGTAGTCGGGGATGGAATCGCCCGGTATCATCATTCCGCTGCGGCGTACGGCTTCTTTATCCACTTTCATCACGATGCTGTCGGTAGGAATTACCTTCAGGTCCTCGTTCTTGCTGCGTATCCAGTATTTCAGTATGTTCTTGAGTTCATAAGGATTTTCGCCGAATTCTTTCTTCACGTTTACCAGTGCTTCGGTGTTGCCGCTCAGGGCTTGTTTCTCTGCTTCGGCATACAGGGCATCGATTCTCTTCTTGTATTCGGGACGTACCGGAACATATTCGTTGGTACCTTCTACATACTCCATACGGTCCCACGTGATAGGCAGGGAAGGAGAGTCGTAGGCGGGACGCTTCATCTGGTCGATGTACCAGTCGGTCTGCAGGTAGCTGAGGTTGCAGGTACGGGCGTCGGTACGGAAGCCTTCCGTTTCTTGGTTGTACCACAGGGGGAAGGTATCGTTATCGCCGTTGGTGTATATAATCGGATTACCCGTTTCCTGCAATGACATCAGGTAGTTCTGCCCGAAATCGCGTGCCACATAACGGCCGCTGCGGTCATGGTCGTCCCACGTCTGGCTTGCCATCTGTATGGGAACGAAAAGGCAGGCCACTGAAACGATAGCGGCGGCGGGAAGTTCCTTCATCTTGGCATAATGCTGCAACAGACGGATAATGCCTGCCACGCCCATACCAATCCAGATGGCGAAAGCATAGAACGAACCTGCATATGCGTAGTCGCGTTCGCGCGGCTGGCTCGGTGTCTGGTTTAGGTAGAGCACAATCGCTATACCGGTCATGAAGAAGAGGAAGAACACTACCCAGAACTGCTGGATACCCTTCTGTCCGCGATAGGCCTGCCACAACAGACCGATAATTCCGAGCAGCAACGGCAGGCAGTAGAATACGTTATGACCCTTGTTCTCTTTCAGCTCTTTCGGCAGCAAGTCCTGATTGCCTACAAGCATATTGTCGATAAACTTGATACCGGTAATCCAATTGCCGTGTTCGATTTCTCCACTACCCTGCAAGTCGTTCTGGCGTCCGGCGAAGTTCCACATGAAATAGCGCCAGTACATCCAGTTGAGCTGGTAGGAGAAGAAGAACTTAATGTTTTCCCACTGCGTAGGCATAGTCACCATAATCATTTCGCCGCATTTGTCGTAGGGTACGTCATATCCCTTGATGTCCTGCCATGCCTTATATTGGTTGGCATGAGCGCTGCTGTACATACGGGGGAAGAGCATATTCTGCGCATACTCGTATTCGATGCGTCCGGGGATTTCGATGTAGCTGTCTTTCTCGTCGTCAGTGGCCTTTTCCTTACGGATGTATTTGGTTCCGTTGTAGGAGATGCGCGGTTCGCAATATCCGTCTTTTACATCCAGGGCTACCTGTGAGGAGTAAGCCGGACCGTAGAACAGCGGGCGTGTACCGTACTGTTCGCGTCCCAGGTATTCGCCCAATGTGAAGATATCTTCCGGAGAATTCTGGTCCATCGGCGTATTGGCGGTGGAGCGGATTACGATAAGCGCGTAGGATGAATATCCGATAACAATCATCATGGTGCACAACAGTGATGTGTTCAGTGTGCGTGCCGATACGCGGTATCTCTCCTTAATCTTCTCCTGCGTGCCCGGTTTGAGATAGAGCCACAGCAGCGCGATAACGATAATGCCGATAATGACAGAACTGCCGCCATGACCATAGAAAGGAATACCCAGCATGGCTATGGTCAGTATGAACGAGAGTGCCATACGCGACTTGCTCTTTTCATTGTAGCTTTCGTATACACCCCAGATGAGGCAAGCCGCCAGCAAGATGATATATACGATGACACCGCTGTTGAAAGACATGCCGAGCGTGTTGACAAAGAACAGCTCGAACCAGCCGCCCACTTTTACGATGCCCGGAACGATACCGTACAGCACAACCGCTACCAGCACCATAGATGCGAGAAGTGCTAACAGCGAACCTTTTGCGTTGGCATTGGGCACTTTCTTATAGTAGTATACCAGCACGATAGCCGGAAGACAGAGCAGGTTCAGCAAGTGAACACCGATACTCAATCCGGTGAGATAGGCAATAAGAATCAGCCAGCGGTCGGAATGCGGCTCGTCCGCCACATCTTCCCACTTCAGTATCAGCCAGAACACTACTGCCGTGAACAGGGAGGAGAAAGCATACACCTCACCCTCTACGGCGCTGAACCAGAACGTATCACTGAATGTGTATGCCAATGCACCCACCAGACCGCTGCCCATGACAGTAATCAGTTGTCCTTTGGTGATGTTGTTTTCATCGGTAATAACCAGTTTGCGTACCAGGTGAGTGATGCTCCAGAATAAGAACAGGATACAAGCGCCGCTCATCAGTGCACTCATGTAGTTCACCATCTTGGCAACGGTAGAGGCATCGGAAGCAAACTGAGAAAACAGATTGGCTACTAACATAAAGAACGGTGCACCGGGCGGGTGTCCTACTTCCAGCTTATAGCCGGTGGTAATGAACTCCGGGCAGTCCCAAAAACTTGCAGTCGGCTCAATAGTCATGCAATAAACCGTTGCTGCAATGATAAAGGTAATCCAACCAATCAGGTTGTTTACGGTTTTGTACTGTTTCATTCGGATGAAATTCGTTATGGTTTTATTTTAATTTCGGCATATATGGGCGCAAAGATAATGATTTCAGTTCTAAATAAGTGACAATAAGGCGGATTATTAGGATTGGTTTAGAGATATAGGGGGAATTTTATAGAAAAAGGGAGAGGTTGCTCAAAACTCCTGAGCTTTCCGCGCAAAAGACCGGGACTTTCGGGGTAAAACTCCCGGACTTTTCGTGCAAAACTCCCGGTCTTTTGAAGAAAACGCCCCGTCTTTTGTCTGAGAACTCCCGGACTTTCTGCCGCTAAATATTTGTCGGGTGTAAACTATGCAAGACCGCTGAGGAAGCTAAACTGTTAAGGGAGAATATCATTACTGGCTTTCGTATCCAATATGAGAGAAATACAGTCAGAGAGGAAATAGGGCAAAATCAGTTATGGAGTGTAACCGTTAATGATGATGTTCCCCCAGTACCCGGTGCGGCAATGTTCCATGTCCCAGCAGTTCTATGGGGCAGTTGAAATTGCGTTCCAGCCATTCGCCGGTAATGCCGGTATCGGGGTGGTAGTCCAGTGTTTCGTTGACACAGGCAATGGATTTCACCTGCTGCAATACCGTACCTATGTCGTGGCTGACGAGTATGATGGCGCAATCCTTGTTGATTTCTGCCAACAATTGGTATAGGCGTGCTTCAAACCGTTTGTCGATATAGGTACTGGGTTCGTCGAGGATTACCACTTCGGGATCGGAAATAATGGCACGTCCCAGCAAGGCGCGTTGAAGCTGTCCGCCGCTCAATGCACCGATAGCCCGTTCTTCCAGTCCTTCCAGTCCCATGCGTACAATGACTTGATGTGCCTTTTCTTTATGTTCTTTCGTAAAACGCGAAATAAGTGGTTTCTTGCTGCTGAGTCCTGACAGAATCACCTCTCCGACTGTGATAGGGAACTTGCGGTCTATGCTGTTGTATTGAGGCAGATAGCCCATGGTGAGCTGTAAGTTGCCTGCCGTGCGGGAAGAGGTGAAAGATATTTCACCGGAAAGCGGTTTGAGCAATCCTAAAATACATTTGATAAGAGTGGTCTTGCCACCTCCGTTCGGACCGATGATACCCAGAAAATCCCGGTCGTAAACGGTGAGGTTTACATCGCGAAGTACTGTACGGCCGTCGTATCCGGCATTGAGGTTTTTGATTTCAATAATAGGTTTCATTGCTTCATTCTTGGTTCTTCATTGGGTTCAGTGCTTGGGCTATATTCAGCATTTCCGTTTCCCAATCGTAAGATAAGGGATTGATGTCAACAACCCGGGTTCCGGTTTGTTGGGCGATGAGTTCGGCATTGCGGCGGTCAAATTCCGGCTGTACGAAGATGACATGTACATTTTCGCTGCTGCAGGTATCAATCAAGGCTTTCAGATGTGCAGGAGACGGTTCTTTGCCACCGGCTTCGATGGGAATCTGATGCAATCCGTAGTCGCGGGCGAAATAAGAGAGTGCCGGGTGGTAAATCATAAAGGCATGGTCTGCGCCGGGGGTCGCCAGCGTTTGCCGTATGAGGCTGTCGGTATGTTCTATCTTCCGGCAAAGAGTATTATAGCGTTCCAGATAAAAATCTTCGTTGCCTTTGTCGATATTACGTAAGGCACTTAAGATATTGCCTGCGATGATTTGGGCGTTGACGGCCGAGTTCCATATATGGGGCTCCACACCGATGGCGTGTTGGTGCTCTTTTTCGTTGGCTGCGTGATGATGAACATGCGTGTTGTCATAAATCAGATCCACACCTTGCGACATATCGAAGAATTGCAGGTGAGGAGCGTTGTCTGTCAGCTTGTCAGTCCAAGTCTGCTCGAAACCGATATAGCCGATGCGGAAGTAAGCCTTACTGCGTGCAAGCTCTACGAGCTGTTGAGGCGTAGGGTCATAGGTTTCCGGACTTGTGCCCTTGGGCACCATGCTGACTACCGTAAAGCGGTCGCCGGCAATGGCTTCGGTGAGGTACCGCAGAGGCTCGAGGGTAACGGTGATAACCGGTTTTCCTTCGCTCCTATTGTTGGTTTTGCTTCCGGGTTTGCAGGAAGCTATCAGTATAGTTGCAAGTAGTAGAAAGTATATCTTTTTCATTTATTCTATCTATGGTTTTTTGTATATGTGGCTCTGTGGGGCCGTTACTTTGTTTGTTTTTTGTGTATGGCTCATTCCTTTGTTTTGGATGCCCGCAGTATTTCGCGTTTGCCACCCGGCGGACCGGGAAGACGCTCTACCCTAAATCCGATGGCTTGCAAAAGCCTGCGGATAACGCCTTTTGCACAATATGTGGTTAGTATGCCGTTGTTGTTCATGGCGGCATATATGTGCCGGAAAAGCTCTTCGCTCCACATTTCCGGCTGTTTTTCGGGAGCAAAGGCATCGAAATAGACAAGGTCGAAATAGTGATTAGTGGTTAGCGATGAGTGATGAACAGGTAATCTGTCACTCATCGCTGACTGCTTGTCGCTCATCACTTTATTTACGTCTCCTTGTATCTTGTGTAACGTGAAGTACGGTGTAATGTTCACGTCTTTGTGCCAGGGTGCCGTGTGTAATTCCTTAAACAGGGGATTGTCGCTATAATGTAAAACATCCACCTCTTCCCATGACAGAGGATAAAGTTCGATACCGGTATAGTGAACCGGCCTTTGCTCCAGTCCGGCTATTTCCAGTGTGAGCAGAGCGTTCAACCCCGTGCCGAAACCTATTTCAAGGATATGCGGCAAGGTAGCGGCGGAGGCTTTCAGTCCCATGTCGATGAAAATATGTTGCGATTCTGTACGCGCCCCTTTTACCGAGTGATAATGCTCATTCAACTCCGGCACAAACAATGTGGTGCTTCCGTCTTCCGTCTGTTCTATAATCCGTTCCATACCCGCTAATCACTAAATATTAATTACCAACCGCTAAACACTCATCACCGACAAAGCGCCTTGAAGAGCCGATAACATAACGATGTACCGTATCAGTTTTCCTGTAAACATGGAAAGGGAAGTCAGCATTACGTTGCTGCGCATAAATCCCAGTGCTATGGCTATGGCTTCTCCTATAAAGGGCAGAAAGGCAAAGAAAGCCATGAGCGCTCCTTTACCTTGCAGGAAACGCTGCATTTTGTCTATTTTTTCTTGCTTCACTTTGAAATATTTTTCTATCCAGTCCGTCTTGCCGAGATGTCCCATGTAATAGCAGGTCATACCGCCCATTGTGTTTCCCAGTGTGGCGGCAAGGACACAGATGGCAGGGTTTAAGCCTACCTTGACGAGTGCCAGCATCACCAGCTCGGAACTGAACGGAATGATGCTTCCCGCCAATAAGGCCGAGATAAAGAGCCCTGCATATCCCCAGTCTATCAGGAGTTGTATGAGTGTATCTATAAAAGCGTCCATAGATTGAATCCGAATAAAGTAAATAATCCGACCAGCATAATGATGAAGAACAGGTTGGAACTCCGGCTGTTGGTCAGTACGAATAAGTGTCCTATCAGAATACTGGTGCCGATTAGCAGCAGAGAGAACAGATGGGGATACAAAGCGGGTTGCAGTCCTATATAGACGAAAATACAGAAGTTCAGGAATATCAGGAAGTGCAGATAGCTGCGCGTACGTATCTTGTCCTCATATCCGGCTATTAGACAATGGCTTGAACTGACCATATATAAAAGGAGTATATACCCGATTGTCGCCAATTCCCAAGGCCGGAAACCAAATAGGATAGAGCGGAAATTCACCAGTTCCAGGAATGGCTGGTAGAATAAATCCATGTGTCCGGATAGATAGGCATAGCCCAATAGAAACCAATAAGGTACGCTCCAGCCGATAAGCGAAGCGAAAAAACTCTTGGGGTGCAGGGACTGGAAGCTATACGCGCCTATCCAAAATACGGGAACAAAGAATATCAGTTGCGGAAAAAGCAGACTCCCCATTCCTATAAATACGAATGCGTGAAACAGATAGCTTGCAGACTTGGATTGCTGATAACTCTTGAACAGGAAATACAGAGCAATGAGAAAAGTGACCGCTACCAAATCTCCTGCATACAGTATGTGCATGGTAGGGCAGACGGAAATCAGCAGGAAATAAATGGCTGTCTGTACTGAGGCCCGCATGCGGATGATGGCAAAGGCGTTGTTCAGCCCGATAAGAAAATACCCTATGACGGAGTACAGGATGAAACTGAAAAGACGAGTGCCCCACGTTGGAATACATGAGCTATAGAATATGTCCCATAGGGGGTAATTGCCTTTCCGTATTTCCAAATCGGGCAACAGAATAGCGCTCAGTATCCAGCAGGCTACTGATATAAGGATGGCGGCGGGAAGCGTAAATCGTCCCGCCGTAACCCGATTTTGGAATCTTTGGCTTTTCATTGACTGTTAAAGGTCGAATCCGATATCGCGACGGAAGTATTTGCCTTCAAAACTTAACATGTCGGCCACTTTATAACTCTTTTTCAAAGCCTCTTCTTTTGTCTCTCCATAGGAGCAGACAGCTATGACGCGTCCGCCGTTGGTGACGATATGCCCGTCTTTTACGGCGGTACCGGCATGGAACAGAATGCTGTCCGTGGTTGCTGCCAAGTCAAAGCCGCTCATGGGATAGCCTTTCTGATACGTTTCGGGATACCCGCCGCTGACCAGCATTACGCAGGCAGCCGTGCGCGGGTCGAGTTCCATTGTCTTGGTGTCGAGGTTTACCTTGTGCACGCCTTCGAACAGTTCTACAATGTCGCTCTTGATGCGCAGCATGACACTTTCGGTTTCCGGGTCGCCCATACGTACATTGTATTCGATAACCATAGGCTCGTTCTGTACATTGATAAGTCCCAGGAAAATGAAACCTTTGTACAGAATGCTTTCTTCGCGCAGCCCGTTGATGGTAGGCTCTATGATGCGTTTGCGCACCTTTTCCATAAATACCTCATCGGCAAACGGAACGGGTGTTACGCTACCCATACCGCCGGTGTTCAATCCCTTATCACCTTCTCCGATACGTTTATAGTCTTTGGCTACAGGCAGTACCTTATAGTGCTCACCATCGCTCAGGACAAATACCGAGCACTCTATCCCGCTGAGGAATTCTTCGATAACCACTGTTGCGCTGGCATCGCCGAACATACCGCTGAGCATCTCTTTCAACTCTTTCCGGGCTTCTTCCAGAGTCGGAAGAATCAGCACGCCTTTACCGGCGCACAGGCCATCGGCTTTCAGAACGTAGGGAGCGGTGAGCGTTTCGAGAAAAGCAAGTCCTTCTTCGAGTGTTGCAGCAGTCACGCTTTTATAGCGGGCGGTAGGGATGTGATGGCGCAGCATGAATTCCTTGGCAAATTCTTTGCTGCCTTCCAATTGTGCACCTTTTGCAGAAGGACCGATGACAGCAATGTGCTGTGTAGCGGCATCTTCTTTGAAGAAGTCGAAAATACCCTGTACCAACGGGTCTTCGGGACCCACTACAATCATGTCAATCTTATGTTCAAGGGCAAAAGCCTTGAGGGCGGGGAAGTCCGTAGCTTTGATGGCTACATTTTCGCCCACTGCACTTGTTCCCGCATTGCCGGGAGCGATATACAGTTTCTCTATTTTGGGGCTTTGTGCAATTTTCCAAGCCAAAGCGTGTTCACGGCCACCTGAGCCAAGCAATAATACTTTCATTTTATGGATACGTTTAATTGTTTACTGTTGAAAATGTGTCCGGTTTATAAATAATCCTCGAAATATCGGGTTATCTTTTCGTGCAGATGTACGCGGTCGCGTCCCAAAACGTTGTGCTTATGTCCGGGATAGATAAACAGATCGGGATAGGTGCGTGCATCTATGCATGCCTTCATGAAAGAAAGCGTATGCTGGGGCACGCAGGTGTCGTCGTGGTCATCGTGGATAATGAGCAGATGTCCTTTCAGTTGCCCTGCGAGGTTCTTCAAGTCGCACTGTTCATAACCTTCGGGGTTTGTCTGCGGGGTGTCCATATAGCGCTCGCCATACATTATCTCATAATATTTCCAGTCGATGACCGGTCCGCCGGCCACGCCTACTTTGAAAATCTCCGGATAGCGCAGCATGAGTGCGGTAGTCATGTGTCCGCCGAAACTCCAGCCGTGAACGCCGATGCGGCTGCTGTCTATGTAAGGCAGGCTTTTCAGGTAGTCCACTCCTTTTACCTGGTCTTTGCCCTCTTCAATACCCAAGTGTCTGAAGGTGACGTTTTCGAACTCCAGTCCCCGGTTACTGCTACCGCGGTTGTCGAGCGTGAACATGATATAACCCTTATTGGCCATATAGATGTCCCAGCCGCGTGCGTCATTCATCCAGCCGTTGGTAATCATCTGGGCATGAGGACCGCCATATACATAGACGATTGCGGGATATTTCTTATTCGGGTCGAAGTCGGCAGGCTTTACAAGGCGGTAATATAAGTCGGTCTTGCCGTCGGCAGCCTTTATTGTACCGGTTTCTATGGCAGGCATGACAAAGCCTTCATAAGGATTCTTCGCAGTGAGCAAAGAGACGCTTTTCTTGCTTTGGGTATTGGTTATCTCTATTTTGCGGGGAGTATCCGGAGTTGAATACCGGTCGATAATATAATTGCCCGAAGCGGAAAGTATTCCGTTGTGTACTCCCTTGCTGTTGTCCAATGGAGTACGTTTGCCGGTATTGACATTGACCTTGTACAGGTTGCTTTGCAAAGGAGATACTTCCGTAGAAGCGATGATAACTTCTTTCTTTCTGGCATTGAATCCTAAAATGTTCTGTACCAGCCACTTCCCTTTTGTCAGTTGCTTGATGAGCTTGCCGTCCGTATTGTAGAGATACAGATGGTTGTAGCCGTCTTTCTGGCTTTGGTAGATAAATTGAGTATGATCCCAAGGCAGGAACAGGATGGGTTGTTGAGGCTCCACATATTTGGGATGCGTTTCTTCGATAAGCGTGGACATCAGTTCGCCGGTCTCGCTGTTGTATCGGCAAAGTTTTGCATGATTCTGGTCACGGTTCAGCTCTATGAGATAAAGACTCTTTCCGTCGGGCGCCCAACTGATATTGGTGAAATAACGGTTGGTAGGATCGCCGGTATTCAAGTAAACGGTTTTTTGAGTGTCCGGATTATAGATACCTACGGTAACCTGATGGCTGAGCATCCCTGCCATCGGATAACGTATCTTGTCCACCAGCGCTATTCTGGGAGTAATATCCACCAGCGGATAGGGAGTTACCATGCTTTCGTTCATGCGGTAAAAGGCCAGCAGGTTTCCTTGAGGACTCCAGAAGGTGCCCTTGCCGATTCCGAATTCATTGCGGTGTACGCTCTGTCCGCATACAATTCCTTCGGGTTCTTCGGTTACGGCTTTGTTGTCTACGAAGAGGTTATTCTTAACGGTATAGGCTATGTGTCCGCCTTCCGGGGTATAGTCAATGTTTGCACCGTTTCTTTCTCCGGCCTGCGGCAGACCTTTGACGAATTCATCTTTCTCGAAATCATAAACGATGTATCTCGCAGGCAATTTGATAAGCATATACGGTTTGTTCGGCCATGGAAACTCGGTATTGTAGAAATGCTGTACTTTATTTCCCTTATGGCCGGGTGTTGCGCTTGTTTCCGTAGGAGTTATCAGTGAGTTGAGTACTTTATTTACCTTTTCCCGGGTTGTGAGCAATGTCTCCTTCCCGTTTTTGGGGTTGACGGCAAACAAAGAGTCGATGCCGGGTTTTATACATACGTCACCCCACCACTGCAAACCCGGCAGGTTCTCAGCGATACGATAGGTTGCGCCACCGGGAAGAAGGTCTTCCAGAGTGGGCATTTTCAAGTTTTGTGCCATAAGCTCCATTGAAGATAAAGCAGGTGTTGCCAGTAGCAATACCATGATTGCCTTACCGATTCTCTTTATGTTCATAGCTTTTAATTTTAACGGTTTCAGTCGTTATTCCGTTCGTTGTTCCGTTTCCGAAACTCTCCCGGTTTACGTTCTTTATTAAATTCTCGCTCTCTGTCAAATTCTCGCTTCGGTTTCCATTCTCCGTCTGCCGGTTTTCTGTATTCACGAGGCTTGAACTCCCGTTTATCATCCGATTTGAATTCTCTTCTCTCTCTCGGCTTGAATTCCCTTTTCTCTCCGGATTTAAACTCTCTTCTTTCTCCGGTCTTGAATTCTCTTTTTTCTCTTGCAGCGTAAGGTCTGTACTCTTTATTACCCTCTTCGCTTTCCTGTTTTTTGAATTCTTTGTATTTTCCGTCGAAGATTTCGTATTTACGGAACTCACATTCCAGAGCACCGTTGAACAGAGGTATCTTGGCAGTAGGTTTCAATCCGATTTGATCGAAGCATTCTTCACGATAAGAAAGTATCCACGCAGTATTGCCTGTAAACGCATGTTTCAGCCGTTCGCCAATCATAGAGTATAAGCCCAGCAGGTCGTTGGTAGATATACGCTCTCCATAAGGCGGGTTGGTAATGATAACAGCCTTTTCCTTGGGTTGCTCAAACTGCTGGAAAGGTTGCAACTTCAGCGTTACGTCTTTGGATACGCCTGCTGCCTTGATGTTATGGGTTGCGATTTCGTTGGCTTTCGGGTTGTTGTCGTACCCGTATATCTTATGAGCGAATTCACGTTCCTGGCTGTCATCGTTATAAATCTTATCGAACAGTTCCTGGTCGAAATCAATCCATTTTTCAAAAGCAAACTCCTTACGGAATACGCCCGGTGCGATATTCCTGGCTATCAAGGCAGCTTCGATGGGGATTGTTCCCGAGCCGCACATCGGGTCTATCAGGTCACATTCTCCGTGCCAACCACTCATTAATATCATGCCGGCTGCCAAAACCTCATTCAGAGGAGCTTCCACGGCTTCCTGACGATAACCGCGGCGGTGCAGAGACTCGCCGGATGAATCGAGAGAAAGAGTGCATTTGGTTTCTGCAATGTGAATGTTCAATAATACATCCGGCTTGCTGATGCGTACAGACGGGCGTTTGTCGTATGCATCCCGGAAATAGTCCACAATGGCATCCTTCACTTTGTAGGAAACAAATTTGGAATGGCGGAATTCCTCGCTGAACACAACTGCGTCTACGGCGAAAGTTTTATCTATATCCAGATAATCTTCCCAGTGGATTGCCTTGATCTGTTCATACACCTCATCGGCATTTTTCGCAACAAACTGTTTGATAGGTTTCAGGATGCGGATAGCGGTCCGCAGGCAGAAATTCGCCTTGTACATCATTTCCTTGTCGCCGCGGAATGATACCATACGACGTCCTATCTGTATCTCGTCTGCACCCAAAGAGGTCAGTTCCTGTGCCAATGTTTCTTCCAGTCCCTGGAAAGTTTTGGCAATCATTTCGAATGATTGTTCGCTCATCTACTTATTTATGATTTATAATTTATGATTTATTCCGGTATGATTTCATTTTTACTATTACGCATATGGTATGGATTATAATTCTGAAATCATAAAATCTCTTACTTTTTTGCTTTGGTTTGTACTATTCTTGCGCCTGCGGGCACATCTTCCGTTACCCAGATGTTGCCGCCTACGGTAGCGTCTTTTCCGATGGTGATACGCCCTAATATGGTGGCATTGGAATAGACAATGACATTGTCTTCCAGTATGGGATGGCGGGGTATGCCTTTGATGGGTTTACCGTCCTGGTCCAGCGGGAAACTTTTGGCTCCGAGGGTTACACCCTGGTATAGTTTTACGTTCTTGCCGATGATGCAAGTCTCGCCGATTACCACACCTGTACCGTGGTCTATCGTGAAATAACCGCCTATGGCAGCTCCCGGATGAATATCGATACCGGTTTCGCTATGGGCCATTTCGGTGATGATACGCGGAATGAGAGGCACGCCGAGTACCAACAGTTCGTGTGCTATGCGGTAATTGCTGATAGCGCGTATGGCCGGATAGCAACTGATAACCTCGCCAAACGAATGTGCGGCAGGGTCGCCGTTGTAAGCGGCTTCAACATCCGTAGCCAGTATGCGACGCAGTTCAGGTAAATGGCTGATGAACCGGGCGGCAATTGATGCGGCCTCCTCACGTTGAAGTTCGGTACAGCAACTGCATTCGTCATCACTGCCGAAACAGAGTCCTGCCAATATTTGCTCGGTCAGCAGGTCGAACAGTCTTTCTACATTGACTCCGATATGGTAAGTTACCGTACGGCTGTTGACCGTTGAATTTCCAAAATATCCGGGGAAGATAATGGCACGTGCAAGTTCGATAATATCGCACAATGCCTTAGCTGAAGGCAATGGATTGCCGTCCGTGTGCTGGTGAAACAGTCCTTTGTAGGATTCGCTTTCCGATAGCTCATCGACTGCCTGTGTCAGGATGTGAGTAAAATTAAGTGGACTCATTATGATATCCTTTATTAATAAAGTGGCTACAAAGGTATAAAATACTCACCAATTTTCCTACATATCCCTCATTTATAGTATGGATTTACCACATTTATGGTATTTTGAATGAACGGACTCCGCCGTACTTTTGTCTTATTGATAATTCACTGTAAGATATGAAAAAAATAGCACAACGTCTGACTGATTTAGTTGGCAATACTCCTTTGTTGGAGTTGAACAATTATGGTAAAAACAAGAACTTGAAAGCTCGTGTCATCGTCAAACTGGAATACTTTAATCCTGCGGGCAGCGTAAAGGACCGTGTTGCGCTAGCTATGATAGAAGATGCGGAAACGAAAGGACTGTTGAAGCCCGGTGCAACGGTTATTGAGCCGACCAGTGGGAATACCGGGGTAGGGCTTGCCTTTGTGGCAGCTTCCAAAGGCTATAAATTGATTTTGACTATGCCGGATACCATGAGTACGGAACGTCGCAATCTGCTGAAAGCCCTTGGTGCGGAACTTGTTTTGACACCCGGTGCAGACGGTATGAAAGGTGCTATAGCCCGTGCCGAAGAGTTGCAGGCAAGCATTCCCTGTTCACTGATTCTGCAGCAGTTTGATAATCGGGCTAACCCTGCCGTTCATGAGCGCACTACCGGACAGGAAATCTGGCAGGATACGGACGGGAAGGTCGATATATTCGTGGCCGGTGTGGGGACTGGCGGAACGGTGAGCGGCGTGGGTGCAGCTTTGAAGAAACATAACTCCCGGATACAAGTGCTAGCCGTAGAACCGGAAGATTCTCCGGTATTGTCAGGCGGAAAACCGGGCCCGCATAAGATTCAGGGTATCGGTGCAGGTTTTGTTCCGAAAAACTATAATAGTGCCGTGGTAGACGGAATTTTGCAGGTATCCAATGATGACGCTATCCGTACCGGGCGGGAACTGGCGAAATACGAAGGCCTGTTGGTGGGGATTTCTTCGGGAGCGGCTGTCAGTGCTGCAACCCGGTTGGCGCAGTTGCCGGAGAATGAGGGTAAAAACATAGTAGTGTTGCTCCCTGATACGGGAGAACGCTATTTGTCGACGCTGTTGTATGCCTTTGAGGAATATCCTTTATGATTTAATATAAAAGCCTGATTGTCAAATTGATTCTCAGGCTTTTTATAATTGTTTTTTTATGTCTAGAGGACAATTTGTTGTGTCTTAGCAAAATTTAGTACTCCTGTAAGGTGCTGACTCATAATATTACTAGCTGCTTCTGCATTGTTATTTTTAATATATTCGAAAAGGAGACGATGCTCACTTATTGGGATCTCAAAATTTGTCTTACAAACATTAAATTTAGCATAATTCACCATGATATCAGGTGTAATTGTCATCATCATAGATTTTAATACTGTATTTTTAGAGCCTTCAGCAATAGTACGGTGAAAGTATAAATCTTCTTCTAATGCAGAACCGCATTCTTTTATTTTTTTATTATAGTTGTTCATTGCGCTTTCTATCATTTTCAGATCTTCTTCTGTACGACGAATTGCGCAAAGTTTTGCAGCATTAATTTCAATAATAGAACGTGCTTCTACTAAAGAGTGGAAGTCGCAATTGTCCATTTTTAAAATGTCACTGATTAAGCTATTTAAAGCAGTAGACTCAATGGCCGAGATTACCGAGCCACTTTGTGGCATTGTTTTAATGATATTATAAAACTCCAGTTTTTTAAATGCTTCCCTTACCTGAGAACGTGCAACTTGGAACTTTTCAGCTAATTTACGCTCTGCCGGAAGTTTGTCCCCAGGTTGTAAATCTCCAGAGTCAAGTAAAGAGCGAATTTGTCTGATGATATCATCAGTTGCATTTTCGCCAGCAGGTTCTAAAAGCTTCAATATATCAGTCATATGTTAATTTATTAAATATTTGCAAAGATACAAATTAATTCAAAATACTTCTTTTATAAATTCAACAAAATGTTAGAAAATATATTCGGTTTAGATTGGAGATAGGCTAGGTGTTTTAGTATTCTTTTTTTAGCTTATATTTGGTTTTCCAATTCTGAAAACTTATTTTTGTATAAAAGTATATTAAGTTGTCATAGTAAAACATGTTTTAGTGATATATATGAAAACGATTCTTGTGACTCATCAACTTCCTAAAGTGGCTTTTGAAACAATTGTAAATGATTATAAAATTATTATGCCTGATAAAGGCTTGATTAGTAGCTGTATGCTTGATAGATGGATTGGGCGTTGTGATGCTTTGCTTCCTACTTATGCATTTAAGGTAACTAAAGAAATTATAGATCGTGCTACTAACTTGGAGATTATTGCAAACTTTGGAGCAGGTTATGATAATATAGATGTTAATTATGCTATTACAAAAGGAATTTTGGTAACCAATTCTCCGAAACCGGTTATTGAACCAACGGCCGAGCTGGCTTTTTCCTTGTTATTGAATGTGGCTAGAAGAGTTTCTGAATGTGATAGGAAATTACGTTCATCAAGAGGAATAGAAATTGATGTGATGGAAAATCTTGGAATCAGTTTATATGGAAAGACTTTAGGGATAGTTGGTATGGGAGCGATAGGGCAAGCTTTGGCAAGAAGAGCTTCTGCTTGTGGTATGAGAATTATATATTATAATAGAAAAAGATTATCTCAAGAAATTGAAAATGTGTATGAGGCTGATTGGGTCAGTTTGAATGAATTGTTAGCTACATCTGATTTTATATCATTACACGCCCCAGCGACTTCAGAAACCTATCACATGATTGATATACAACAGTTTAATCTAATGAAACCTTCTGTGGTATTGATAAACACAGCTAGGGGAAATCTGATTAATGAAAGAGTATTGATACATTTTCTTCAAGAAAAAAGAATATTTGGTGCGGGGTTGGATGTATTTGAAAGTGAGCCTGAAATACCTTCGGAATTATTACAGCTTGATAATGTGCTATTATCACCTCATAATGGCACAGGGACTATTGATACACGTGTAGAAAGCACTCGTTATGCCCTTCAGAATATTATAAATTACTTTGAAGGAAAAACTCTCCTCTCGCCTGTTACAAAATAGATATTTTATATTAAAATGAAGGTGTGTCAAAATGCACCCCTTCTGTTTTTTACGCACAAAGCCCCGACTTTC